>Ga0315336_1000184_pt1 | contig 249555 bp, 230 predicted proteins | sample ASW5metaG_FD_204512 | JGI IMG/M metagenome (GOLD analysis project Ga0315336, IMG submission 204512) | Ammonia-oxidizing marine archaeal communities from Monterey Bay, California, United States - ASW #5 | ecosystem: Environmental > Aquatic > Marine > Intertidal zone | place: USA: California... | reverse complement strand
TACTACGAATGCCACGAAGGCGCCGCGACGGCGCAAGACAAAGACCCGCAAGTCGCGTTGGCGGACTATTTCCGGCTCGCCGAGCAGGTCGCCCGCATCGGTCATTTCACTGGCCTCGACCGGCCATCCGTGATCACTTAAGGGGTCTCTTGCAATGTCTGCGGTGAACACAATGCAACCGATGACCCACAATCCTCCCGCGATCAGCGACAGCGCGGCGTGGCAGGCGCTCACCGCCCATGCCGCGTTGATGGGCGATATGGCGATGCGGGACCTGTTTGCCGCCGATCCGGGTCGCTTCGACGCTTTTTCGCTCCGCCTGGGTGATCTGTTGCTGGATTATTCGAAGAACCGGATAACCCGTGAAACCCTGGATCTTTTGATCGACCTGGCGGAAACCGCCGATCTGCCCGCCTGGACCGAGCGCATGTTCAGCGGCGCCGCCATCAACGCCACCGAAGGCCGGTCGGTGCTGCACACCGCCTTGCGCAACCGCTCGGGCGAGCCGGTCATCGTCGATGGCCGGGATGTGATGCCGGCGGTCAACGCCGTGCTCGCCAAAATGCAACGCTTCTCCACTGCGGTGCGGGACGGGAGCTGGCGCGGCCATACTGGCCGGCGCATCCGCCACGTAATCAATATCGGCATCGGCGGCTCCGACCTCGGGCCGGCTATGGTGACGGACGCGCTGTCGGCCTGGCATGACCCGGCGGTCACGGTCGGCTTCGTCTCCAACGTCGACGGCGCCGACATTCGCCGTGCGCTTGCCGGCCTCGATCCGGAAGAAACGTTGTTTATCGTCGCCTCGAAGACCTTCACCACCCAGGAGACCATGACCAACGCCCACACGGCGCGGGACTGGGCCTTGGCGGCGCTGGGAGACGACGCGGCGATCGCCCGGCATTTCGTCGCGGTTTCGACCAATGAAGCCGAGGTCGCGGCGTTTGGCATCGATCCGGACAACATGTTCGAATTTTGGGACTGGGTCGGCGGCCGCTATTCGCTGTGGTCGGCCATCGGCCTGTCGATTGCGATTGCCGTCGGCTTCGAGATGTTCGAGGCCTTGTTGGATGGCGCCCATGCCATGGACCGGCATTTCCAGAGCGCGCCCTTGGCCGAAAATCTGCCGGTCGTCTTAGGGCTTATCGGCATCTGGAACAGCAACTTCCTCGGCGCCGAAAGCCACGCGGTTATACCCTACGACCAAGGCCTGGCGCGCCTGCCGGCGTTTCTCCAGCAGCTCGACATGGAAAGCAACGGCAAGACCGCGGGCCGCGACGGCGTCGCCGTCGGCCACCAGACGGGGCCGGTGCTTTGGGGTGCGCCGGGAACCAACGGCCAGCACGCCTTTTTCCAGCTGCTGCATCAAGGCACGCGGCTGGTGCCGGCGGACTTTCTTTGTGCTGCCAACACCGGCTATCCGGGCGGCCGGCATCACGCCATGCTAACGGCTAACTTTCTGGCCCAGACAGCGGCCCTGATGCGCGGCAAGACGGAAGCCGAAGCCGAGGCCGAACTCTTAGCCCAGGGCCTACCGGCGGCCGCAGCCCGGCGCCTGGCACCGCACAAAACCTACGCCGGCAACCGCCCGACCAACTCGATCGTCGTGCCGCGTTTCGATCCCTATCACCTCGGTGCCGTCATAGCGCTATATGAACACAAGGTGTTCGTCCAGGGCGTGATATGGAATATATATTCCTTCGACCAATGGGGCGTTGAGCTCGGCAAGGAAATGGCCGGCCGCTTGCTGCCACTGGTCGAAGAGGGAGCCGATCCATCCGCCGAAGACAGCTCCACGGTCGGTCTGTTGGCGACGCTCCGTTCCTGGGCTGAGTAATCTAACGCGGCTTCATCACATTGTTGTAGATATCGCGCATTGTTTCGCCGATGCGGTCCCAGCGGTGCACGTCCAGCACGTGTTGGCGGGCGGCCTCGCCCATGCGTTTCAAGCCGGCGCGGTCCGCGTTGCCCTGGCGCAGCGCTTCGGCGATCCCTGCGATGACCGACTCGGCCGAGCCGCCAGGAATCTTGAAGCCGGCGTCGGCCGGAACCATTTCGTGCGTGGCGCCGATATCCAGGCACAGGACCGGCAGGCCGATATGCATGGCCTCCAAAATCACCGTCGGCGGCCCGTCGCGCAATGTCGGCTGGGCGAAAAGATGCGATTGCGCCATCAGGGCGTAGAGATCGTCCCGGGTTGGCAGGTGGCCGAGAAATTTGACCTGGTGGGCAACGCCCAAGGACTGCGCCAGGTCTTCGAGATACGACTGGTAGCGGCCTTCACCGGTGACGCTGAGCCGCGCATCGGTTCCGGTTTGGCGGACAAAGTCGGCAAAACCACGGATCAGCAGGTCGAAGCCTTTCCAATGAACCAGCCTGCCGCCGGTTATCACCCGGAAGGGCGGATCGTCGATGGCGGCATTGGCGAGGCCGGCGCCGGCCGGGAGTTCGTCGTCGCTGGTGCCGAAATGGATGATCGCTTCGGCCCGGCCGCGGTGCCGCGCCGCGATGCCGTCCAGGCCTTCATGGGTATAGACCAGAATGCGCGACGCTCGGCGCATGGTGCGGCGCACCAGCGGATCAAACCGCTGCAACGAATCCTGCAGCAGGACCCGGCGCCGCTCGTACTTTTCGGCATAGGCCGGCAAGTCCAAGACCGGTTCGGCCGGCATCTTGTGGGTGCTGCCGCCGACCGGGCCCCAGATAAACGGAACATCGACAAAAGCAAGGCCACTCGGTAGCCAGTCGGCGCAATAGGTGACGTGCTGGCAAAGATCGAAACGGCGGCGCCTGGTGAGCCGCCGGGCAAAGAAAATCAACCTGAGCTGCCAAAGATAGTAATAGGCCAGATGGTGCTCCGGCGTGCCAAAATAGAGCGGCTCCAGGAATTGCGGCAGGCCGAGAAAGTGGAAGCGCAAGCCGTCGACCGGCGCCGCAGCCAACGCTTCTTCGATCTGTTGTCGGAACGGCGTAACGGTGACGACGTCGACCTCAGTGCCGTTTCTTGCGGCCTGGACGGCGAAGTTCCAACCGACGCCCCGTTCCGATCCGCGGTCCGGGGCACAGGCAAAGGCGCTGATCAGCAGTCTCATCGTCGGCTCGCCCTTGGCCTTGCGGCGGTGACTTCTATCGGCCTGCGGGTGCGCTCAACGGCCGCTGCCACCGAGTGCGCCGGTGCCGAGGGAGCGCGGGTCGCGCAACCGCCAGCCGCCGCTTTCGACCTGATGAAGGAAGTCCTGCAGCGCCTGGTTGAACAATGCCGGTTCCTCGAGGTTCACCGCATGGCCGGTCTGCGGCAGGATGACCAGGGCCGCCGACGGCACGGTGCGCTTTAGATACAGGCCGGCATCCAGGCAGGGTTCGTCCTCGTCGCCGTTGATGATCAAGGTCGGCACGGTCAGTTTGCCGAGGGCATCGGCCAAGTCGTAGAGCGATGGCCTGGCCTGTTGTACGCCGCGCATGGTGCGGGCCGAGCCCTCCGAGGAATGTTCCGCCATGCGGTCGGCGAAATCCTGCCAGCCGCGCGGGTCCTTGTTCTGGAATTGCACCCGGGTGGGTCCGCGCGTGTAGTCAGCGGCGACCGCTTCCATAGGTTCGTTTTCCAGCCGATCGGCCATGGTCGCGGTTTCGGCCTTGAAACCATCGCGTTGATCGGGCTTGGCGCCGTAGCCGCAGCCGCCGACGGTCAGCGACAATGCCCGGTCCGGATAATGCAATCCGAAATGCAGGGTCGCGAAGCCGCCCATGGAGACACCGGCCACATGGGCGCGGTCGATGCCAAGCCCGTCCATGACCGACCGGATGTCGTCGCGCGCACGGTCCTGAGAATAGGCGGCGCCATCGGACAGCACCTCTGACGGCGGATAGCCACGGGCGTTATAGGCGACGCAGCGATAGCGCCGGGAGAAATAGCGCATCTGCGGTTCGTAGCCCCGGCAATCGTCGGCGAATTCGTGCACAAAAACCAGCGGCACGCCGCTGCCGGATTCCTCGTAGTAGAGCCGGACGCCGTCGTCGGTCGTAAGATCAGGCATGAGGGGCTTCTCCTTATTTAGTCTTAGCGTTCGGCCTTGACGATGCCGCAGCCTTTCAGCACCAGCTGGGTGATGGTTTCGGCGACGTCGTCGAAGTCAGCGTCGGTTAGGGCGGGCCGCCCCATGACGGCGCGCACCTGAGCGTCGAAGTCTGCATAATGCTGCGTCGATGCCCAGATCAGGAACAGCAACTTCACTGGATCGATTGGATCCATGCGGCCCTGTTCGGCCCAAACACGCAGCACCGCGGCCTTGTCGTCAACCAGTGCCTTCAGGTCTCGGGCCAAGTAACCGGCCAGTACCGGTGCCCCGGAAATCACTTCATTGGCAAAAACCCGTGATGCCAGTGGCTTATCGCGGGCCATCAGGACCTTGGCGCGGATATAGCCGGCGAGCGCCGTCGCCGGGTCGGCGTCCGGCATGATCTGGGCGAGCGGTGCCAGCCACAGATCGAGAATGCCGCTCAGCACCGCGCGGTAGAGCGCTTCCTTGGTGCCGAAATAGTAATGCAGATTGGCCTTGGGCAGGCCGGCACGGGCAGCGATGGCAGCAGTGGTGGCGCCGGTAAAGCCTTGTTCGGCGAAAACTTCCTCGGCGGCCTCGATGATCAGGGCCCTGTTGCGCCGTCGGATTCGGCCGCCTTGGTTTTGTTCGTTGTCTTGTTCGTCGGTTTCCAGCATGGCGCCCAAGCGTTGCATTGATCCCCGTCGTTCAGCAAGAGCCGGCAGGGTGGATTGTAAAAACTTGACCGATCGGTCAAAATTTGTCTAACGTTTCGCTGGCGGCATGGGCATGCCGAGCCAGTCTCTAACACGGATGAAGGAGAGGAGGACATGGCCGATGGTCCGGATATTGCGGCGGGTCGCTTACCTGCGGACCTCTATGACGCGCATTTCGGCGACGTCACCGAGCCGCTCGACCGCAACGGCGCGTTGATCGACGCGGCACGCTGCTATTTCTGCCATGACGCGCCCTGCATCGAAGCGTGCCCGACGGGCATCGACATTCCGGGCTTTATTCGCCGCATTGCCACCGATAATGTGCGCGGTGCGGCGACGGAAATTCTGCGCGAGAACATCATGGGCGGCGCCTGCGCCCGGGTTTGCCCGACCGAAATTTTGTGCGAGCAAGCCTGCGTCCGCACCGCCGAGGAAGACAAACCGGTCCGCATCGGCCTGCTGCAGCGTTACGCCACCGACCGGGCCATGGACGACCCAAGCTTTCAGCCGTTCAGCCGTGCTGCCGATACGGCAAAGCGGGTCGCGGTGGTCGGCGCCGGCCCGGCTGGATTGGCCTGCGCCCATCAGCTGGCGCAGTTCGGTCATGCGGTCACAGTCTTCGAGGCGCTGGCGAAACCCGGCGGCTTGAACGAATACGGCATTGCCGCCTACAAGGTTGCCGACGATTTTGCCCAGCGCGAAGTGGCCTTCATCCTAGCCATCGGCAACATCGACATTCAGTATGGCCGCCGGCTTGGCGACGATTTGTCGTTGGCCGATTTGCGCCGAGATTTCGACGCGACGTTTCTCGGACTAGGGCTCGGCGACACCCGCCGGCTTGATCTGCCGGGCGAAGATCTCGGCGGCGTCGAGGACGCGGTCGATTACATTGCCCGCCTGCGGCAATCGGCGGATCTCTCGGCTTTGCCGGTCGGCCGTCGGATCGTAGTCATCGGTGGCGGCAACACGGCGATTGACATCGCCATTCAGACCAAACGCCTCGGCGCCGAAGATGTCACCATGGTCTATCGGCGCGGGCCCGAGCAGATGTCGGCAACCGGCCACGAGCAGGAATTCGCCCAGATCAACGGCGTCAGCATCCGCCATTGGGCCAAGCCCGTCGCCTTGCACGGTGCCGACGGCCGCATACGCGGCATCGAGTTTGAGTATACTAAGGCCGACGCGGAGGGGCGGGCCGTGGGCACCGGTGAAACCTACCGGTTGGACGTGGATATGGTGTTTAAGGCGATCGGGCAGACTTTCCTGCAGGCGGAGCTTGCCGGCGAAGACGGCGCGCTTGACATGGCCGGCGGCCGCATCGTCGTCGACGACAGCCGGCGGACGTCCCTTGACGATGTCTGGGCTGGCGGCGACTGCATTGCCAACAGCGACGATTTGACGGTGGCGGCGGTGCAAGACGGCAAGATTGCCGCCGCCGCCATCGACCGATCCCTGCATTCCGAAACTTGAAGGAGGCAAGCATGGCCGACCTGCGGTGTGAGATTGGCGGCGTAAAATCGATCAACCCGTTTTGGCTCGCGTCGGCGCCGCCGACCGACAAGGAATACAACGTCGTCCGCGCCTTCAAGGCCGGCTGGGGCGGTGCAGTTTGGAAAACCTTGGGCGAGGACCCGCCGATCGTGAATGTGTCTTCGCGTTATGGTGCCATGTCCTACAACGGCACGCGGATCGCCGGCTTCAACAACATCGAGCTGATCACCGACCGGCCGCTCGACGTCAACCTCAAGGAAATCAAGCAAGTCAAACGCGATTGGCCCGACCGGGCCATGGTGGTGTCTTTGATGGTGCCGTGCGAGGAAGCCAACTGGCAGGCCATTTTGAGCGCCGTCGAAGACACGCAAGCGGACGCGGTCGAGCTCAATTTCGGCTGCCCCCACGGCATGTCGGAGCGCGGCATGGGCTCCGCCGTCGGCCAGGTGCCGGAATACGTGGAAATGGTGACGCGGTGGTGCAAGTCCCTGACGCGCATGCCGGTTTTCGTGAAGCTGACGCCCAACATAACCAACATCCTCGGGCCGGCGCGGGCCGCCAAGGCCGGCGGTGCCGACGCCGTCTCCTTGATCAACACGGTCAATTCGGTGATGTCGATCGACCTCGACCACATGGCGCCGACGCCTCTGGTTGGCGACAAGGGCACGCATGGCGGCTATTGCGGCCCGGCGGTCAAGCCGATCGCGCTCTATATGGTGGCGGAAATCGCCCGCGATCCGGAATGCGCCGGCATGCCGATCTCAGCCATTGGCGGCATCTCCGATTGGCGCGATGCCACTGAATTCGTGGCCTTGAACGCCGGCTCCGTACAGGTCTGTACCGCGGTCATGCATAAAGGCTTCCAAATCGTCGGCGACATGATCGACGGCCTCGGCCATTGGATGGATACCAAGGGTTACAAGACCTTGGCGGATTTCCAAGGTGCGGCCGTCAGCAACGTCACCGACTGGCAATATCTCGACATGAACTATGAGACCCTGGCGGTGATCGACCAACAGGCCTGCATCAAATGCGGGCTTTGCCATATCGTCTGCGAAGACACTTCGCACCAGGCTATTCGGGCCGGCCGGGTGAACGGCGCGCGGCGCTATGAAGTGATTGACGCGGAATGCGTCGGCTGTAATCTCTGCATGCATGTATGCCCGGTCGACGGCTGCATCTCCATGGTCGAAGTCGATAACGGTAAGCCCTACATGAATTGGACCCAGGACCCGCGCAATCCGATGAGCGGCAAAGCGGCGGAATAAGAGAGAGCAAAAAAAATGGCGGACAGCGACGCGACGACGCTCAAGAACCTAAAGGTCAACGGCGGACGGCTTTGGGACAGCTTGATGGAAATGGCCAAGATTGGCCCCGGTGTTGCCGGCGGCAATTGCCGCCTGGCCCTGACCGATTTCGATCGTGAAGGCCGGGATCTGTTCGTCCGTTGGTGCAAAGAGGCGGGCTGCGACATTACGATCGACAAGATGGGCAATATTTTCGCCCGGCGCCCGGGCCGCAATCCGGACTTGCCGGCGGTCGCCACCGGCTCCCATCTCGACACCCAGCCGACCGGCGGTAAGTTCGACGGCGTGTTTGGCGTCTTGGCCGGATTGGAAGTGATCCGCACCTTGAACGACAACGGCATCGAAACCGAAGCGCCGATCGAGGCCACGGTCTGGACCAACGAAGAAGGCTCGCGCTTTGCTCCGGCGATGGTGGCGTCCGGCGTCTTTGCAGGCGTATTCGATTTGGAATACGGCCATTCCCGTGCCGATGCGGACGGCCGCACAATGGGCCAGGAGCTTGAGCGCATCGGCTATTTGGGCGATCAGGAGCCTGGCGCACACGATATCGGTACGTTTTTCGAGACGCATATCGAGCAAGGACCGATCTTGGAAGCCGAGAACAAGACCATTGGCGTGGTCACCGGCGCCCAAGGCCAGCGCTGGTACGAGCTCACCTTGACCGGGGCCGAATCACATGCCGGCACGACACCCATGGATCGCCGTCGTGACGCCTTGCTTGGCGGCGCCCGCCTGGTCGAGGCGGTCAATGCCATTGCCATGAACCATGCGCCGGTTGCCGTCACCACGGTCGGCATGCTGGAAGTCAGCCCGAACTCGCGCAACACCATCCCCGGCAGTGTCTTCATGGCCATCGACCTGCGCCACCCCGACGACGCGACGCTCAGCCAAATGGAAACCGAACTGGAATCAGCGCTGGCCCGCATCGCCGGCGACGTCGGCCTGGAAAGCGAGCTCGAAAACATCTGGTACTCGCCGCCCGTTGTCTTTGACCCGGAATGCGTATCGGCAGTGCGCGGGGCGGCGGGCGATGCCGGTTTCGCCAACCGTGACATCATCTCCGGTGCCGGCCACGACGCCTGCTACATCAACCGGGTGGCGCCGACGGCAATGATTTTCGTGCCGTGCAAGGACGGCGTCTCCCACAACGAGGCCGAAGACGCTAAACCGGATGATCTGGCCGCCGGCTGCAACGTGCTTCTTTATGCTATGCTCGACCGCGCGTCGGCTTAAAAACGTAGTGTCAAACTTTGATAACAAAGTTTGACATACTGGTCAATTTCGTTCACGCTGAACAGGCGGTTCGGAGGACGCGGGCATGAACGTCAGTTTGACACCGAGTTTGGAACAATTTGTGCGCGATTGCGCAGAATCTGGGGATTACAACAACGCCAGCGAAGTCGTGCGCGAAGCGCTGCGGTTGCTGAAGCGTGCGCAGGAAGCAAGGGCGCTGAAAATGGCGCGTTTGCGCCATGCGATCGGCGACGGTGACGACGCCATCGCGCGTGGCGATTTTATCGACATCAAGACAGACGAAGAGCTGGACGCGCTGTTTGCCGATCTCTAAGCCCCTTCGCTTATCCGGTCCCGCGCGCCGCGACTTGGCGGGTATTGCAGCCTACTCCCAGCGAGAATGGGGCAAGAAGCAGAAAGAGGCCTATCTCGGGCAGATCAGGGCCAAATTTGACGAACTCAGAAATTCGCCGGATATCGGCGTGCCGCGAGACGATATTGCGCATGGACTGCGGGCACGGCCGATTGGCCAGCATATCATTTACTACCGTGCAACTAAAGCCGGCTTGATTGTCGTGCGCCTGCTCCATCAAAGCATGGACCCGAGGCGGAATTTGAAAGGCTAACTATTTCGGTGAACGGATTTGCTAAAGTTTTTGCGCCGAAGCCCGGCGAGCCGTTCGCGGTCAAATACCGGGCCAGCTGCCACTGCAATGCCGTGCGCTACGCCGTTTCCGCCGATCCGGTCGATGCGAAGATCTGCCATTGCGGGGTCTGCCAAAAGCTGCATGGAGCATCAATGCAGTGGGCGGCGATTTTCCACAAACGCCATGTCCGGTTTTCGGCAGGGATCGAGCATCTTCGATTCTACAACAGCGACGTCGACGGCCAGGAAAGGCTTCTGCCCTGCAAGGTGGGTTGCGCGCTTTGCGGTACGCCCATTGCGGACGAAGGTAGGCGCATGTGGCTGGCGTTTCCGTCGCTTTTCGATTTTGGATCCCCGCCGGAAGTGCCTGAAGCGTTCACGCCGACCTGTCACATATTTTATGGCATGCGGATGATCGACGTGAACGACGACCTGCCAAAATGGTCGGGCCATAAGGACAAGTCCGCCCGCTTGTAGGAACTGTTCTGTGTTCAGAGATAGGTCACCGCCGCCTGCAGCAACAGGTAGACGGCGATGGCGACGATGAACAAATTGGCGGCGTTGTCGATCGCCTTGGCAATGCGGTGACCTTTGCGCCGGAACAGCACCTTCCAGCCGAGAAAAACGATCAGCGCGACAATGAGAAGTTTGGTCACCATGACGTCTTTACCCGGTCGGAAGGGTCATGCGCTGGTAGACTGTTTCGAAACCGAGTGCGTCGTAAGCGTCGATCGCCAAGCGGTTGGCACCCCAGACATTGAGGCTGAGGCCGGCAAAGCCTTGGCTCTTGGCATGGGCGCTGCCCGCCTTGACCAGTTGCTTGGCAATGCCGGCGCGCCGGGCCTCGGGGACGACGAACAGTTCGTCGACAAAGGCCAATGATACGCCTTGCAAAGTTACGGAGGGCTCGTAGCGTTTGTCATGCAGCATCAACAGGCCGACGGCTTCATCGCCGTCTGCGAGCGCCAAGAATATCTTGTAGGCGGGATCGGACAGGATCCCGGCACACCATTTCTTAGTCTCCGCCGCCTCGACCCGCTTGACGATGTGCGGCACCAAGTCGGCGTGATAGCGGTTCTGTTGGTTCATCAAGACACTGACAGCTACCAGATCCGCAGCCTCTGCCAGGCGGACGGTGACGGATTTGCTCGTGTCCATGGCTAGCCTTTCTTTCTCGCCAGTATCGTCTAGCAATCTCCGGCGGCTTTTTGCCGCTTCGCCGCCTCGGCCCTGATTTCGTCGCTGTGTTCGCCGATCGCCGGCGCCCGTCCACGGATGCTCGGCCGTTCGCCGTCAAAGCTGAGCGGCAGGCCCATCATCGGCGAACCCAGGTTGGGCACCGACTGCATCATGCCGGTCGCGGCCGCTTGCGGATCGTCGAGCGCTTCGATCATCGTATTGATCGGCGCGCACGGCACGCCGGCGGCGTCGAACTTATCGAGCCAGTGGCCGCGGCTTTCAGATATCATGATCGCCTCGATGGCACCGATGATTTCTTGGCGATGTTCTTTGCGGCCGGCATTGTTGGCGAAGCGCGGATCCTCAGCCCATTCCGGGCGGCCGACGATATGCGAGAGTTTGGCGAACAGGCGGTCATTGGCGGCGGCGATGACGACCGGCCCGGTTTTGGTTTCAAAGGCTTGAAACACCACCAACACGGCACTGCCGGTTGGATGCCGCGGCGGCATGGTGCCGTCGGCTTGATAGCGGGAGAAATGGATGCGCAGCCAACTCAATGCGGTCTCGAACAGCGACGTGTCAACAACCGTGCCGCGGCCGGTTTCGACCCGACGATAAAGTGCCCCCAAAATACCAATGGCCGCCCACATGGCGCTGCCCATATCCAGCATTGGGACGCCGGTTCGGATCGGCGGGCCACCGTCTTGGCCATTGACCATCATCAGGCCGGAAAACGCTTGCACCATCGGCTCATAGCCCGGCTCCAAACGGCGCGGCCCGTCGCGGCCGAATGCCGAAAGCGAGCAATAGATCAAGCGTGGATTAATGGCCTGCAGGCTGGCGGCGTCGATGCCAAGACGTTCGACGGCGCCCGGTTTGAGGTTTTGTACAACGACATCGACGTCGGTGATGTAAGATTTGAGCCATTCTACGGCTGCCGGGTCGGTCAAATCCAAGACGATCGAGCGCTTCTCTAAATTGACGGCATGAAACGGACCGCTGTCGCCGTCGATAAAGGGCGGCCCCCATCCGCGCGCGTCGTCGCCGCTGGCACGCTCCACCTTGACCACGTCTGCACCGAGTTGGGACAAAATTCCGGCGGCGAATGGGCCCGCTAGGTTCTGGGCAAATTCTAAGACTTTGATGCCGGCCAACGGCAACATGGGCTCTCTCCTAATCTTTAATGGCGATCATCAACCCGGCTGATTGGCGAGGATCGCCGTGCAGTGCGAAGACATGATGCCGCCTTCAACATGAACCAGCGCAACCTCGGCATTGGTGACCTGACGTTGGCCGCAGACGCCGCGTAACTGGCGCACCGCTTCGACGATGGCGAACAGGCCACCGGCGGCGCCGGCGTGGGCATGGGACATCATGCCGCCGTGGGTATTGATCGGCACATGGCCGCCGCCGACCGCGGCGTGCCCGGCCTCGAAATAGGTGCCGCCGGCGCCCGGTTCGCAAAGACCCATCTCTTCCAATTCGATGATCGGCACGATGGAAAAGCAGTCGTAGAGCTCGGCGACGTCAATGTCGGCGGGGCCAAGGCCGGCCATCTGGAAGGCGGTGCCACCGGATTGCTCGGCACCGAAGTGGGTCAGGCTCGGCGCACAGGTCAGATGCTCATGGGTGTGGTATTCGCCGATGCCGAGCAAGTAGGCGGGGTCGGCGGCCAAATCGCGGGCCCGCTCCGCCGAGGTCACGACAAAGGCGCCGCCGGCGTCGGATATCAGGCAGCAATCCAACATGTTGAGCGGATCGGATATGGATTTCGATGTCAGCACATCCTCGACGGTTATGGCGGTCTTCATGTGCGCGTTCGGGTGCAGCAGCGCATGATTGCGGGCATTGACCGCGACTGCGGCCATCTGTTCGCGGGTGGTGCCGTATTCATGCATGTGGCGGGCGGCGATCATGGCATAGAAGGAGGGTATCGTCGGGCCGTAGGGATGTTCGAAATAGGGATGGCCGACCGCGGTCAGGTTTTGCACCGCCTGGTCGCGGCTGACGCCGGTCGCCCGGTTTTCGCCGGCCGTCACCAAGATCGTATCGGCTTGGCCGCTGGCGATGGCCTGGGCGGCGGATTTCAACATCACTCCGGGTGTCGCGCCGCCGACGACCATCGATGCATTCAATCGTGGTGTCATGCCAAGATATTCGCAGAGCACCGAGCCGAGCATAAAATAGGGTTCGGTCATGGAATAGGCGGTCAGCAGGCCGTCCACGTCGCCAGGCTTCAGGCCGGCATCATCCAACGCGCGTTTGGCCGCTTGGGCGTTCAACCCGAGGCCGGTCATATTGGGCACCTTGCCGATGTCGGATTCGCCGACGCCGACGATCGCGACTTTGTTCTTCATATCCGACGGGTTCATTGTGCAGTCTCCAGGGCGCGCTGGAACTGCGGCAGCTTGAAGCCATCGGCACGGGTCTCGAACGTCACCGCGACCGGATCGCCGATCGCCACGCCCAAGGCATCGTCGCCGACAATGTTGGTGATCATGCGCGGCCCCTCCGCCAGATCGATGATGGCAACCACGTAAGGCACCTTTTCGCGAAACGCCGGCAGCGGCGCCCGGGCCACGATGGTAAAGCTGTGCACAGTGCCGCGGCCACTGACATCGACCCAATCGGCGTTTTCCGACCAGCAATCCGGACAGAGATAGCGGGGATAAAAGCGATAGGCGCCGCAATCGCTGCATTTTTGCAGCACCAGCCGGTCTTCGCGCGCCGCCGCCCAATAGGGCTGGCTGTCGGCATTTGCCGACGGTACGGGGAGTTCAATGGTCATGACACGGCGCTCCCTAATCGACACTCAGTAATCGATGGCGGCATGGGCGAGCGAACTCACAATATCGGTACGCTGGGTATGCCAAGGCTCGGCCACCCGATTGTTCGTGATGTAGGCAAAGGAAACGCCGGAATCCGGATCGGCCCAGCAATAGGACGAACCGACACCACCATGGCCAAACGTCGACGGCGATGCCAAAGTGCCGAGGCCGCGGATGGTTTCCGTATGGCCGCGCCGGTGCGGGCCGATACCGCGATGCATCGGCATGCCCATGCCCTCGTCGATCCGATCGCCGGTGAAATTTCGGGTGACGAACTCGATTGTACGTGGCCCAAACAGGCGGGAGCCATTGAGGCGGCCGTTTTGCAACATCATCTGGTAGAACGCGGCCATGCCGCGCGCCGTGGCGAAGCCGCCGCTGCCCGGCATGCCGGCGGCGCGGGCGGCAGGGGTGTTCATGAACGGGTGCAATTGAATGGTATCACCGTCTTCGGTCGGCTCATGCATATCGGCGGCGCGGCCCTGGTGTTCCGCGCCTAGGCCGACGAAGACGTCGTTGTCGAGCCCGATCGGCGCCAGGATGCGGTCGCGGATGAAGGCGCGGTAATCGACGCCGCTCACGGCTTCGATCAGCACTGCCGCCACCCAATGGGCGGCCCGGCCGTGATAATGCACCTTGCTGCCCGGTGGCCATTGGGGGGCGAAATCCGATACCGCCTCGCGCAGCAGCTCGTGATCTTCCCAGGCTTCCGGCGGCACGTCGGCTTCAGGAAAACCGGCCTGATGGGTCATTAGCTCCATGATGGTGATAGCGTCCTTGCCGTGGCGATCGAATTCCGGGACGTACATAGCGACCGGGTCGGCAAACCGGATCGAGCCATCCTCGACCAGGCGCCAGATGCCGGCCGCCGTGATCACCTTGGTGTTGGAAAACAACAGCCACAACGTGTCGTCGCGGGCCGTGACCGGCTCTGGTTCGGTGCGCGCCAGCCCGAATGTCTTGGTATAGGCGAGGCGGCCATAGCGGGCCACGGCGATCTGCGCGCCGGGATAGCGGCCTTCGGCGATGTGGCCGTCGATCAAGTCGGACAGGCGCTCCAAGGTCGGCCGATCGAGGCCGACATCTTCGGGATTGGTGTCGGGCAGGGGGTAGGTCATGGGCGTCTCGCGGTGTTGGTCGGCCGCCAGGCCGTTCTTATTGGGTTTGCATCGGACGATTAGGCAAGCGGCCGGCAAACATGCCGCCGTCGAGCACCAACTCGGCCCCGGTCATATAGCTCGATTGTTCGGATGCGAGGAACAGGACGCCATTGGCAATCTCTTCCGGATCGCCGGCCCGGCCCATGGGCGCTGCGGTGGCGCCGAGCGCCTGGGCGTCGATGGCGTTTGCGCCGCCGGCACCGGGCCGCAGCTTGGTCCAGATCGGTGTGTCGATGACACCGGGATGGACGCTGTTGACGCGGATGTTGTGGCCCGCCGCCGCGCATTCGATGGCAACGGCCTTGGCAAACAGCCGCACCGCGCCCTTGGTGGCACAATAGCCGGCAAGGCCGGCCGCGCCTTGCAAGCCGGCGAGCGACGAGATCATGACAATGGAACCGCCGCCGCTCCGGCTCATCGCCGGGATCGCATGTTTGGTGCCGAGGAAGACGCCGTCGATGTTGATCGCCGTCTGCCGCCGCCAATCGTCCAGGCTCATCTCAGTGACCGCGGCGATAACGCCGATACCGGCGTTGTTGACCAGCACATCGAGGCGTCCGGTTTTGTCCGACACATCTTCGATGACCGCGCGCCAGCGATCTTCGTCGGTGACGTCGTGGGCGAGGAACCAGGCGTCGCCACCAGCTTTCGCAATGGCCCCAACGGTCTCTTCGCCGCCGCCCTGGTCAATGTCGGTCACCGCGACCCGGGCGCCGGCGGCGGCCAATTTCGTGGCGCAGGCCGCGCCGATCCCCGATCCGCCGCCGGTGACGATCGCAACCTTGCCGTCCAGCTCCGCCATGGCTCCGTCCCCCCGATTTTTGGCATGGTTCAAGGCGAACGATTATCGATATCCCAGCGCAACACGCAAGGGACGGTAATGGTTGGTCGTCGTTCGATTTCACGTGTGTCGAATGCCGCGCAAACCGCGTTCCACAAGATGGCGACAAATTTCACTGCGAGGCTTTTTTTCGGATATTCGCCGTGTTAACCTTTGGCGACGGGCAAATCGTGACAGGGAAATCGGTAGTGTTTCCCTAATTGTAGATTTCTGAGGCAGCAACGCAAAAGGCGGTGCTCATGGACTTGTCCGACGTGATTGCCCTTGGCGCCAAGCACGTAAGGAACGCAGCGGCGGAAGAGGTCTATCTGCGCTTTGGTTACGACTTCACCAAACCTGTAAATTTCTTCGGTTTTATAAACGAGCGTTGCAACGTCAAATGCCGGTATTGCGCTTATTGGCGGCTCGACCATTATCAACAAGAGATGACCATTGAGGAATGGCAACGCGCGCTTCTCAGCGTCCGCGATTTCGTCGGCCGATTTTCGATAAATTTCAGCGGCGGCGAGCCGTTCATCAAACCCGGCTTTCTGGATCTGTTGGCGTGGTGTCACGGAGCCGGCATCCGCGGTGGCGTGACGACCAACGGTTCGGCGTTGACGAGAAGGAACGCGCGGAAATTGGTCGCGGCCAAGCCGATGAACGTCAACATCTCCGTCGACGCGCCCGACGCCGAGACCCATGACTATTTACGCGGCGCCCCCGGCCTGTTCGACAAGCTCAACCAGGGTATCGGCTTTCTAAGGCAAGAGCAGGAAAACCAGAACGTGCGGTTTCCGATCATGATCAAGCCGACCATCACGGCCAGAAATTTCCGAACGGCACCGCAAATGGTGGACTGGGCGGTGGGTGCCGGCGCGACTTGCGTCAACTTTCAACCGCTCGAGCGGTGGACACGGGAAACTTATGACGAGCTGTGGATAGACACCGAAAACGAGCAAACAGAGTTCCTGTCGGTGGTCGATAAATTGCTCGAGATGAAACGGAACGGCGCGCCGATCATGAATTCCACGCCGACCATCAAGGAATTCTCGCGCTATTTCCAGGAGGCGCCGCGATCGGTCGACGCGCTACCGAGCCGCGTTGGCTTGCAAACCCTGTTCATTCTCACCAACGGCGATGTTCAACTCGGTTTCGTCAAGCCGACGATCGGCAATTTGCGAAAACAGCGCGCGCGCGACATCTGGTATGGCCCGGAAGCGCGCCGTGCGCGAAAACAGTCTTTGTCCTATGACCTTCTACCGTTTTTGAACTCGGCCAGTACACGGAAATCGATCCGCGACAGAATGCGCATGGCCGCCATCCTCATGCGAAACTAAAGGTTTCGACCGGAGACAAGATCGGATTGCTCGAAGCCATTTGCAGCAGTCGCGCCCGGATGGCAAGGTGTGGCCGTGCTAGAGCAAATTTCGATCAAACGGTCCCGTATGATCGAAACTTGCTCTAAAGGGGAGAGGCATGGCTACCGACGTTGAACTCACGGCTGTCAGGCCGACGCATCGTTTCGACGAAAAGGCGCTGGCCACCTATCTGGCCGACAATCTCGAAGGCTTCAATGGGCCTTTGGAGGTGCGCCAGTTCGAGGGCGGCCAATCGAACCCGACCTTTCAATTGACCGCCGGCGGGCGCGACTACGTGATGCGCAAGAAGCCGCCCGGTGATTTGCTGCCGTCGGCGCATCTGGTGCATCGCGAACACCGGGTCATCAGCGCGCTTGCCGCGAGCGGCGTGCCGGTGCCGGAGGCCTACCATTTGTGCCGCGATCCGGCGATCATCGGCACCGATTTTTTCGTCATGAAAAAGGTCGAGGGCCGGGTGCTCATCGATCCGAGTCTGCAATCGTTCAGCCGCGACGATCGGGCGGCGCTTTACGATCATTTCATCGAAGTGTTGGCGGCATTGCATCAGGTCGATTACGAGGCCGTCGGCCTCGGTGACTTCGGCCGGCCCGGCAATTTCTACGCCCGTCAGATCGACCGCTGGACCAAGCAATATGTCGCGTCCAAGACCGATGATCTACCCGATATGGACAAGTTGATGGCCTGGCTGCCCGACAACATCCCGGCTTCCGACGACAGCGCCATCGTCCACGGCGACTACCGCATCGGCAATTGCGTGCTGCACCCGACCGAGCCGCGCATCGTCGCCGTGCTCGACTGGGAATTGTGCACGCTCGGCCACCCGCTGGCGGATCTTTCCTATTGCTGCATGGGCTATCACGGCACCATCAGCCGCGGCGACACCTTTGTCGGCGTCGACTTCGATGCCACCGGCATCCCGAGCGAGGACGCGTTCGTTGCCCGCTATTGCGAACTGACGGGCCGCGACGGCATCGACGACTGGAATTTCTACATTGTGTTTTCGCTGTTTCGCTCGGCCGCCATCGTGCAAGGCGTCTATAAGCGCGGGCTCGATGGCAACGCCAGTTCCGGCCAGACCGATCAATTCGCCGATGCCTGCCGCATCCGCGCCGACTGGGCTTGGCGCCTGGTCGATCGCTGACCGCCGAGGGTCAGTCCAGCGGCAGATCGGTGCGGGCCTTTGCCGCTAGTTCGCGTTTCAGCACTTTGCCGGTGATGTTGCGCGGCAAGTTCGCCATGAAAGCCACATATTTCGGTTTCTTGTAGCCCGCGAGGTGCTCTCGGCAGTGCGCCAGTACGCCCTCCGCGGTGGGCGCGGCGCCCGGTTCCGGTTCGATGTAGGCGGCGACGGCCTCGCCGAACAGACTATCGGGTACGCCGACGACGGCGGCATCGGCGACGCCGGGGCAGGCGGCGAGCACGTGCTCGACTTCCTTGGAATAGATGTTGAAGCCGCCGCTGACGATCATGTCTTTCTTACGGTCGGCGATGTAGAGATAGCCGTCATCGTCCAGATGGCCGAGGTCGCCGGTATGGAGCCAGCCGTTGCGTAATGCGGTTTCGGTCTCGGCCGGCCGGTTCCAATAGCCTTTCATGACCGTGTAGGCGCCCGGTCGGCCCGAACGCACCAGCACTTCACCAATTTCGCCCGGTTCCACGTCGTTGCTGGCCTCGTCGATAACCCGCACCTCGATGCCGGGGGTCGGCCGTCCGACGGATGTTGGATGGGTGAGTTGTTCGGCGTGGCTGAGGCAGGTGACGGCGCCGGCCTCGGTCATGGCGAAGAAAGACACCAGTTTGGTGTCGGGCAGCAAGGCCATGAATTGTTTCTTGAGGTCGACCGGAAACGCCTCGCCAGTTACCACTACGCGACGCAACGTCCGGCATTTCTCGGGCTCCCGGGCGATGTGCGGCAGTATCATGCGGCAGACTGTCGGCACCATACCCATAACAGTAATCTGTTCCCGTTCGATCAGGCTCACCGCCTCGGCCGGATCGAACTGTTCCATGACGACAATCGTGCCCCCAAGGGTAAGTGCATTGGCGAGCCGTCCGAAGCCCGTCCGGTGGGCCAACGGCGTTGCCACCAGGAACCGGTCCTCGGCCGTTATGCCCCATTCCACGGCATGGATGAAGGCGTGTTGGACAAGCACGTTCGCATGGGTGGCGACGGCGCCCTTTGGTCGGCCCGTGGTGCCGGACGTATAGGAGATCAGGCAATCTTCTTGGTCCAAGGGACCCGCTCGGGCGGTGTTGGGCTCAGATACCAGCAAAGCCGCGAAAGACCGCGAACGGTCTGTGGCCGCGCCGACGACCACGGACTGGATCGCGTCATTCAGCATGGCTTCGACCGCCGCGGCCTGCTCGGCATGGCAAACGACGACGGCGGGCGCACTGTCTTTGCAGAAATAGGCAAGCTCGCCAATCGTCAGCCGGGTCGTCACCGGCACGGCGATGGCGCCGAGCGATTGGGCCGCGTAGAACGCCTGAACAAATTCGAAGCCGTTCGGCAGATAGAGAACGATGCGGTCGCCTGCGCTGACGCCCAATTCAGCCAGGCCTTGGGCGAGCCGTGCCACTGACTGCTGCAAGGCGCCGTAACTCAGCCGTTCGCTACCGCAAATGACCGCGTCACGGTCCGGATGGCGTTCGGCGAGGGCAGCCAGGACGGTTTCGAGCCGCACGGGCTAGCCCGCTTGATAGCGACCGCGCGCCAGGATGATCGACCAGGGGTCGGGCATCTTGCCGACCGGCACGTGAATGAGCGCCGGTCCGTCCTCGGCGAAGGCCTGCTCGATCGCGGCGGTAAGCTCACTCGGGCCGTCGGCGCGATAGGCGCCGACGCCAAAGCTTTCCGCCAGCTTGACGAAATCCGGGTTGGTGAGGTCGCTGGCGATGACTTTGCCGTCGTAAAGCTCTTCTTGCATGCGTCGGACGTTGCCGAAGGCGCCGTCGTCAAACACCACGCTGACCAGGCCGATATTGTGGCGTGCTGCGGTCGCCAGTTCCTGGACGTTATACATGAAGCCGCCATCGCCATTGATCGAAAGCACTGGCTTGTCGGGGCAGGCGACCTTGGCGCCGAGTGCCGTTGCAAAGCCGGCACCCAGCGTGCCTTGATAGCCGGACGACAGGAACTGCCGCGGCTCATATACCGGAAAGGCCATGCGCGAGACGTAGCCGACCTGGGTCAATTCCTCGACGAATATACCGTCGTCGGGCAGAGCCTGGCGGAGCGCCGCCAAATAGGCCATCTGCGGCGCCAGCCGGTCTTCCAGGTCTTTGGTTACGTCCGCTTTCAGGGTCGTCAGTTCCTCCTCGCGGGAGCCACGCCGGCCCATCTGTTTCGGCAACGCATTCGCCAACAGTCGCAACGCGTCGTCGGCATCGGCCAACAAGGCCACCTCGGGCTTGGATATCCGCGTCAGTTCGACTGGGTCGATGTCGATATGGATGATCTTCTGTTCCGGGTCGGTCCCCCAGCTCATGCGCGGAGTCTGCAGTCGGCTGCCGATGGCGAGGATGACGTCCGACTTGTGCCAAAGCCGATGTCCGGCCGGCATGGTAACCGACAGGTAATGGCGGTCGCTCATGACGCCGCGACCCAAGCGGTGGGACAGCACCGGCGCCTGCAGCATCTCGGCGACGGCGCGCACGGATTGAGCCGCCGCCACGGCGCCGCCGCCAACCACGATCAACGGCGCCGAGGCGGCGCCGAGCAGTTTGGCAGCTTCGGCGATCAGATCGGGATCCGGCGTCGGCCGGGCATACGCGGTGACCGGATCGAGCAACGCCACTTCGGATTCCAAGCCCAGCATGTCCATGGCCATTTCGAGCTCGACCGGCCGCGGCCGTCCAGTGCCGAGTTGTTTAAAAGCCTCGGCGACCCGGTCCGGCGCCGCCGCCGGATGATCGATCCGCTCGGCCCACTTGACCACGCCGCGCAGCATACTCAGTTGATCCGGCACCTCGTGCAGCATGCCGAAGCCGCGGCCGATGGCGTTGGCCGGGATTTGGCCCGACAAGGCGAGCACCGGGGTGTTGCAGGCGTAGGACGTCGACAACGCCGCGGTGGTGTTCAAAATGCCGGGGCCCGGCACCACGGCGAATGCACCGACACGGCCGCTGGCCTGGGCGTAGCCATGGGCCAGATAAGCGGCCGCCTGTTCATGGCGCGTATGGACCACGTGCAGGTGATTGGCCTCGTCGTGGACGGCATTGAAGAAATGATCCATCTGCACACCCGGCAAGGCAAACAAGGTGTCGATGCCGTGGGCCAGCAGTGATTTGACAAGCGCCTGTCCGCCGGTCATTCGAGCCATGGTTTTGATCCTTTTGTGTCACGCACCGCCGGGCGTTCGGCGACGGTGCCTATTTGACCCGACCGGGCCGGTGGATTCAATGGAGGTGCGGTGCTAACGTCCGGACCAGAGCTAGTTTCGATCATACCTATGCTCGAAACTAGCTCTAAGGCCGGCTTTCGATCATAACCATCGGCGAGAGACGGCAAATCATGGTTATCTAGATAGGGAGGACGGGGCGGATGCCGCGCGAAACCAACCGTCGTATTGTGATGAAATCACGGCCCGTGGGCCGGCCGGAGCAGAGCGATTTTGCCCTCATGGAAGAGGCCGTGCCGGAACCGGGCGACGGCGGGGTCTTGTTGCAGACACTTTATCTGTCGTTGGATCCCTACATGCGCGGTCGCATGAGCGATGCCAAGTCCTATGCCGCACCGCTCGAAATCGGTGACCCGATTACCGGCGGCACGGTTTCGGTGGTTGAACAATCGAACAATGCCGACTTTGCCGTCGGTGACATCGTGCTGTCCCATGTCGGCTGGCAGGATTACGCGGTCTCCGACGGCCGAGGCCTGCGCAAGATCGACCCGTCGCTGGCGCCGATCTCCACCGCGGTCGGCGTGCTCGGCATGCCGGGGTTCACCGCCTATGTCGGATTGTTGCTACATGGCCGTCCCCAGGCAGGCGAAACCGTGGTGGTGGCCGCGGCGTCCGGCGCGGTCGGTGCCGCTGTCGGCCAGATCGCCAAGATCAAGGGCTGTCGCGCGGTCGGTATCGCCGGCGGCCCGGAGAAATGCGCCTATGTGACCGAGGAGCTCGGCTTTGACGCCTGCCTCGACCATCGCGCGCCGGGCTTGCCCGAACGCTTGGCCGAGGCCTGTCCCGGCGGCATCGACGTCTACTTCGAAAACGTCGCCGGACCGGTGTTCGACGCGGTGATGCCGCTGCTCAACCCGTTTTCGCGTATTCCGGTCTGTGGCCTGATCTCGCAATACAATGCGACCGAGCTGCCGCCCGGGCCGAACCTGCTGCCGATGTTCATGGGCATGGTGCTGCGCCGCAAAATATCAGTCCGCGGTTTCATCCAGGGCGATCATCTCGACCTTATGCCCGATTTCATCCGCGACATGCCGGAATGGATCCGCCAAGGCCGGCTCAAATACCGCGAAGACGTGGTCGATGGCTTGGAAAACGCCGTCGAGGCATTCCAAGGCCTGCTCGAAGGGCGCAATTTCGGCAAGCTGGTGATCCGCGTGTCCGACGATCCGACCGCGTGAGTGGATCGACAGAGCCCTGACCATCGATGTCTGCTGACCTGATTGTAGGTGCCGCGGAAGCGGAAGCGGTTCTGACCGCGCCAGGCGCCCGGTTCGAAACCGCGACCGCCGTCGTCGACGGCCGGACGGTACGCGTCTGGAAGAACGCGCCGGCGGACTTGCGGGCGGTGCTGGCGCAGAGCCTCACGTTCGGTGACCGCGATTTTCTTGTCTATGAAGAGACACGCCTCACTTACGACGAACATTACGCCCAAGTGGCGCGCCTGGCGCACCTGCTGCGCACGCGATTCGGGGTCGAAAAAGGCGACCGCGTCGCCATTGCCATGCGCAACTATCCGGAATGGTCGGTGGCGTTCTTCGCCGCCGCCGCGATCGGCGCCATTGTCGTGCCGCTCAATGCCTGGTGGACCGGCGCCGAACTGGCCTATGGCCTCAACGACTCGGGCGCAGTCCTGCTGATTGCCGACAGCGAACGGGCCGCCCGGTTGGTTCCGGCGCGTGAAGGATTGGATTTGCGGGCGGTACTGGTTGCGCGCGGCCTTGCCGACGGCGCGTTGTCCTTGGACGATGAACTGGCGACAGTGCCGGAGCAGTCGGCGTTGCCGGCCGTCGACCTGGAGCCCGATGACCCGGCGACGATCTTCTACACCTCGGGCACCACCGGTTTCCCGAAAGGCGCGTTCGGCAGCCACCGCAACATTTGCAACAATGTCCTGAGCGTTGGCTTTGCGCCGGCCCGGGTGCTGGTGCGCCGGGGCGAGGCCTTGCCCGACCCGGAGACGGTGCCGCAGCGGGCCATATTGCTGTCGGTACCGATGTTTCACGTGACCGGCTGCCATTCGGTCCTGGTCGCCGGCGCCTTCGGCGGCGCCAAGGTGGTCTTGATGCATAGATGGGATCCGGAGGACGCACTGCGGTTGATTGCGGCGGAGCAGGTCAATGTCTTCGGCGGCGTGCCGTCGATGGCCTGGCAAGTGCTGGAATCGCCGGCGTTCTCCAAATACGACACGTCCAGCCTAGAAGGCGTGAGCTATGGCGGGGCGCCGGCGGCGCCGGAATTGGTCGAGACCATCGGCGCGGCCGTGCCGGTGGCGGAGCCCGGCAACGGCTGGGGCATGACAGAAACCTCTTCGGTCGCCACCCATATCGTCGGCGCCGAGTACCGCGCCAAGCCGCAAAGTGTTGGCCGCCCGGTCGCGGTTTGTGACGTTAAGACGGTCGACGACGACGGCCAGAATGCACCGGCCGGCCAATTGGGCGAACTGATGATCGCCGGCCCGAACGTGGTCAAAGGCTATTGGAACAAGCCCGAGGCGACCGCGGCGGCGTTCGTCGGTGGCTGGGTGCGGACCGGCGACATCGGCTGGATCGACGAAGAGGGCTTCGTCCATGTGGTCGACCGGGCCAAAGACATGATCATCCGCGCCGGCGAGAACATCTACTGTGTCGAGGTGGAGAACGTGTTGTTCGAGCATGACGCGGTCATCGACGCGGCGATCATCGGCTTGGCCGACAGAATCCTCGGCGAAGAGGTTGGTGCCGTCGTGCAGGTCAAGCCGGGCGAGACACTGACCGCGGCGGCGCTGATCGAGTATGCCGCGGCCCGCCTGGCGGCGTTCAAAGTACCGATCGCCGTAGAGATCCGATCCGAGCCGTTGCCGCGCAACGCCAACGGTAAGATTTTGAAGGACCTGTTGCGCGAACAATTTCAACGGACGGAACCATGACCTTGCGCGTATCCAGCCGCTTTGACGGCGGCAACATCGAATGCCTGTCCTGTGACCGGCCTGGAAACATCCGTTTGCGCATCGCACCGGACCGGCGCACCGAGTATCTGCAGTGGTTCTATTTTCGGCTAACCGGCGCCCGTGATCAGGATTGCGTCCTGCGTATCGAAAACGCCGGCGCCGCTGCCTTCAAGGCCGGTTGGCGGGATTATCGCGCGGTGGCATCGGAAAACCGCAAAGACTGGTTCCGGGTCGAAACGGCGCTCGAAGGCGATACGCTGGTCATTCGGCACAAGCCTCGAACCGACGGCATCTATTTTGCCTATTTCGCGCCCTACTCAGCGGAGCGCCACGCCGACGTGGTCGCGGACTGCTTGAGCTATGGCAACGTTCGCTTGGCTGTCCCGGGCACCAGCGTCGACGGCCGCGACCTTGATCTGTTGCGAATTGGCGAGGACGGCGGGACCAAACGCCAAATCTGGATCATAGCCCGACAGCATCCCGGCGAAACCATGGCGGAATGGTTCGTCGAAGGCTTGCTGCAAAGGCTGTTGACGTCGGACGACAACCGCGTTGCCGAGCTGCGCCGGCGCGCAGTGTTCCACGTCGTGCCGAACATGAACCCCGACGGCAGCCGGCGCGGCCACCTCCGCACCAACGCGGTCGGCACCGATCTCAACCGCGCCTGGAACGCACCGGACCCGGTCAAGAGCCCGGAAGTCCATGCGGTCCGAAGCGTGATGGCTGAAACCGGCGTCGATCTTTTCTTGGACGTCCATGGCGACGAGGGCCTGCCTTATGTGTTTCTGGTCGGCACCCTCGGCATCCCGTCGCTCAGCGACGCGCAACAGGCTTGGTTCACCTGTTTTTCCGACAGCCTGAAAGCCGCCAACCCGGACTTTCAATCTGAGTACGGCTATCCAGCACCCAAAAAAGGCAACGCCAACTTAGGCATTGCCAACAACTGGGTGGCCGAAACCTTTGGCGCGCTCGCCATGACCCTGGAACAGCCGTTCAAGGATGCCGCCAACAACCCGGAACCGGACCAAGGCTATTCGCCGGCCCGCGCCCAGGCGCTCGGCGCCGCCAGCCTCGACGCTATGGCCGACGTCTTGGATCTGATGGACAAGAGCTAAACCGGCTCACTCCGGCATGCCGGCTTCACGCAAGCTGTCAATGAACTGTTGCGCGAACGCTTCGTCTCTGTTCGGTATCAGCTGGTGCAGATGGCCGAGTCGTAGGTTGGGAGCGATACGGCGAACTTCTCCTATGGCGTCGTGCGCGTCGCCCATTCGGCCGATTTGGTGAAATATGTAAGCCTTCTGCAGCCAAGCTTGGAGGAATGCAGGCTCGGTGTTTAAGATTTCGCCCGAGATCGTCAGTGCTTCGTCAAATTCGCGCAGCACGATCAAGGTTCGGGCGAGGCCGTTGCGATACCAATTGGGATAGAACGGGTTGAGCGCCATCGCGGCGCGAAAGTGATCCACTGCCTCGGCGTACGACCCTGCGATCAATAGCGCAAAGGCGAGAAAGGCGCGGGTATCGGCATTGCCGGGATAGAGTTCAAAGCCACGCCGCGCGATGGTGACACCGTCATCAGGGCGGCCCTGGTTGCCGGCAACCATGGTGCTGAGGCCGATCGCCCAGGATACGGTGTCGTCCAGGGCCATGGCGCGGTCCGCGTAGTCGTTGGCAAGGGCGAATTTTGTGTCCGAGTCGCCGGTATACCCCAATCGGCCGTCCCACCAATGGGTAAAGCCAAGGGTCGCCCAGGCGTAGGCATAGTTCGGATCCCGTTTGACCGCCCTTTCCGCCAATTCACGGGCTTCCTGGAAATCGGTCGTATTGAACCGCATGAACAGCTCCGTGGCGCGCACACACAATTGCCAGGCTTCGATATCGTTGGTGCCGCGTGCCCAGAGCCGCGCTTCCTCGCCATCGGTCAGGGTGACCCGAAGCGCGGTTACGATCTCCTTGGTGATCTCGTCCTGTATGTCGAAAATATCATCGATGGTGCGGTCGAAGCGCTCGGCCCACAAATGACTGCCGTCGCTCGTGTCGATCAGTTGAGCGGTTATGCGCAATCGACTGCCGCCGCTGCGAATGCTGCCTTCCAACACATAACGAACGCCCAACTCATCGGCGACCTGGCGCAACGTGTGTGTCCGGTCTTTGTAGGTAATCGTCGAGTTGCGGGCGATGACCCGCATCTGGGCAATTTTCGACAATGCCGTGATGATGTCCTCGGCCATGCCGTCGGCGAAGTAGCCATGTTCCGGATCGCTCGACATGTTGTCGAAAGGCAGAACCGCGACAGAGGGTCGATGCGGTTTGGGCGCAACACCGATATCGGCCTGCGTGGGCGAGATAACGGCTACGGGTTCCTTGGGCGCCCAATGCCAAACTTGGATGGGGCGGGTGATATTCTTGAATTGCTGCCGGCCGCCATCCTCAAATGCCGCATCGACAAGGCTGCCCAGGCTCTCGTAGGCGACACCGGAAAGCGCCAGACCGCAAGGTTTGCTCGCCTCTTGCAAACGGGCTGCAACGTTCACGCCGTCGCCGAAGATGTCTTCGCCATCGAGAGCGATATCGCCCAAATTGACGCCGATACGGAAGTCGACGCGGCGGTCGTTAGCGACGCCCGCATTGCGCTCGGTCATGCCGTTCTGCACCTCGATGGAGCATTTCACCGCATTGACGATGGACGGAAACTCCAGCAACAAGCCATCGCCCATGGTTTTGACGATGCGGCCGCCATGCAATGCGATCTTGGAATCGATCAAGTCGCTTCGATGCGCATTGAGCGCGGCGAGCGTGCCGGCCTCGTCCGCACCCATGAGGCGGGAATAGCCGATGACGTCCATGGAAACGATTGCCGCCAGCCGGCGTTGCGCGCCCTTTGTCATCAGGCCTGGGGCGGGACCGGGGTGAGGACCGGCTTGCCGTCGAAATGGGCGCGCAAATTGTCATAGACCAGGTCGGCCATGGCGCGGCGGGTTTCGTGGGTGGAACTCGCGATATGCGGCGTCAGAACGACGTTTTCCATCGCCAGCAATTCGGCCGGGACAGCGGGTTCGCCGTCGAAGACGTCGAGCGCGGCGCCGGCGATGCGGCCCTGGCTGAGGGCACTTATCATAGCCGGCTGATCGACGATCGTGCCGCGCGCGGTGTTGATCAAGAATCCGTCAGGGCCGAGCGCCTCCAACACGTCGGCACCGACCAGCTCGCGCGTCGCCTCGCCGCCTTCGCACGCCACCAGCAGGATGTCGCTGGCGCCGGCAAGCTCGAGCACTGTTGGATAAGACCGGTAGGGCAGGTCGCCCATGGGCTTGATGTCATGATAGGCAATATGCAGACCGAACACGTCGGCGCGGCGGGCCACCGCTTTGCCGATACGGCCCAAGCCGAGGATACCGAGGCGCTTGCCGCGCACGGTCGTGCCGAGGTCCATGCGGCCCTGCAGCCATTTGCCGTCGCGGAGAAAGCGTTCCGATTCGCCGATCCGCCGCGGCACCATGAGAATCAATGTCATGGCAAGATCGGCGACGTCGCCGGTCAGGACTTCGGGCGTATGGGTGACGATCACGCCACGGGCTTGGGCGGCGACGACATCGGTTGCATCGAAACCGACGCTAAACGAGGCGATGATCTCCAGGTTTTCCAGCCGATTGATCAGTTCGGCGTCCGCGCCTTTCGTGCCACCGGCCAGGATACCGCGAACACGCGACCCGACGTTGTCCAAGAGCGCCTCCGGGTCGGGCGCATTAACCAAGTCGTGGAGCGTGAATTCCTTCTCCAACCGCTCAAGAAAAAACGGCGGCAGCAGCGATACTTGCAACAGCTCGATCATGTTTGAGCGCCTCGTGCGAGGCGGTCCGGCAGAGGCGCCGCTCGTCGCGCGCTATTGGACATGCTTCGCCACCACTTCGGTCGAGCAGCGCCTCAATTCGCGCAGCGCGCCGAAGTCGTAGGGTCGGCCGCGGTGCAGGGTGCATTGATTGTCCCACATCAAGACGTCATTGGCCTGCCATTCGTGGGCATAGACGAACTGCCGCTGTGTCGCGTGTTCCAGCAGGTCAAGCAGCAGCATGCGGGCCTCGGCGGAGCCAATGCCGTCGATTTCCCGGGTGTGGATGCCGACGAACAGGGACTTTCGACCGGACTCCGGGACAGTATGGACGATCGGCCAGTTCACCGCTGGCAGCGCCGCCATTTCCTCGTCCGAAAAGCCGCCACCGCCCAGCATGTTTCGGGAATGATAGGCCCAGTGCTCGGCGACCAGGCCATCAATCCGGGCCTTCATCGTGTCGCTTAGGGCGTCGTAGGCGGCACGCTGATCGGCGAACTCGGTCTGCCCGCCTTCGCCTGGCAGGTCGATGCCGCACAGGATCGAAAATTTGGCCGGCGGATCTTTAAAGGAACTGTCGCTATGCCAAAGCTGGTTGGCGATCAGGCTGACGTTGCGGATGTTCGAAGCGGGCAACACCGCGCCTTCGTGGTCGACGTTGGCGAGATCGATGACGTCGGGGTTTGTGAGCCGGCGCTTGCGTTTGGCGCCGAGCAACAGGCCCTTGTCGATGGGGCCGAAACGACGCGTGAAGGCGGCGTGCTGGTCGTCGGTCAATGGCTGATTTCGAAACACCAGCACGGCGTAGCGGGCCATCGCCTGTTCGATTTCGGCGACGGTGTCATCGGTCAAAGCTTCGCCGAGGTCGATGTCCCGAACCTGGGCGGCGAAGTCTTCAGTGATCGGTTCAACCCGCATCGTCATTCCTAAACATCTTATGCGCTGGCGTGCAGCAGAGGGAAACCATTATTGCCAACATTCACCCACCTAGCAAAGCCGGTGGGCGAATGGTCCATTGTCGAACTACTGCGCCGGCACGGCGACATAAAGTTCGCGGCGGTGCACGCCGGCTTCCCGGGCAGCGAGCCGGTCTTTCATGGTGACGATTCTATGGACGGTTTCCGTTGCGCCAATCTGATCGCGAAGCGCCGCTTCGTACACCTGTTGGGCTTCGACCACGCGCCTGACCGTTGCGACGAAATCTTCGGTAATATCGATACAATCGGTCATCCGCCAACCGGTCTGTTCCAGCAACGTGGCGTAGGCCGTATCGGTTTCGATATAGGGCGGACCATTCGCCACAGCGGATTCTTGACCGACGTCCGAGAGACCGGGCGCGATGGAGATGACGCTGAAGACCATGCGTCCCGACGTGCGGATTGTGCGCCGGCAGGCGCTGAGCACAGCGTGTTTGTTCGGCAAGCAACACAACACGTCGGAGTGGCTGATCCCGTCGAAGGTATCGTCGGCAAACGGTAGGGCCACGCCGTCGGCCGCCGTGATCCAACAGGCGCCGCCGAGCCGGTCGGTTACGGCGCGCTTTGCGGCGATCTGTAGACCGGGAAACGGCAGGTCGGTGAGCGCGACGTCGCAACCGCTGGTGCGCGCCAGATAGAGCCCGGGCCAGCCGGCGCCGGAGCCGATGTCGAGCAGGCGATCGCCAGGCGCCAAGCGCAATAGTCGAGTGACGCGGTCGGCCTCCACCTTGGTGGTCCAGCTTGTGCCGCCGTAATCCGAGCCGCAGGCGTCCCGCTCGATTGCCACCATGACGTTAGTCTGGACGAGCTTGTATTGTTGATCGAAGGTCTCCGCGACCTCCCGTTCCTTAGCTGTGCGCGACATTATGGGCTCCGGCAAATCCACACTTCTCGGCAAGTCTAGGCGGAATAGCGCGATGAAATAAGACCGATACTTTAGCCGCGGTGTCTGGTTCGTAACTACTGTGAAGCCCCGTGCCTCTTTGGTGGTGTGGCTCTCGGCTTGAAACGCTGCCGCAAGTCCACCCCCTAATGTCTGTCGATTTTGACGGTGGACCCCGCACGGGAATTTGCGGTTTTTGTTCACGGTGGCTTATGGATACTTGGAACGAATCCTTTAGTTCTCATAGGTCGAGCCGCAGAGTCGTCTGAACGATGCCAAACCACGCACACATTATTTACCCGCGAGGAGCAAGCCTTCGGCGGTCGAACCGCTCTGCCGCAACTTGATCAGCGGTTGGTATTCCGGATCAGCGTGCCAGGCTTTGGACGCCTCAATAGACGGGAACTCCAACAGAACGACAGCACTTGGCAGTTCGCGATCGCCTTCGATTTTTTCCGGCGATCCCAAGGCGAGATAACGGCCTCCATGTTTCGCCACCAACTTTGCGGTAGGCTCCAGATAACTGCTCTGCCAGGAATGATCGGTGACGCTTACTTCCAGTATCACATATGCTGTCATGGTGAGGATCCCTTCATGGTCTCTGGACAAAAGGCTGATTAACCGAATCTGGTTTTGCACACTCGGCAGTGGCGGAATAGTCCACAAAATGTACTTTCCCGGCCGTAGGGAATGTTGCTATCGTTTGTTTGAGAAGGACGAAGCAATGAAGAGTTACGGGCAATTCTGTCCTGTTGCGAAAGCCGCCGAACTGTTTTGCGAACGTTGGACAGCGCTAATACTGCGTGATTTAGCGTACGGCGCGACAAGGTTTTCGGAACTTCGCAGAGGGGTTCCGCTGATGTCGCCAACCTTACTGTCAAAACGCCTAAAACAACTGGAATCGGAAGCCATTCTGGAACGGCGCTGGCCGAAAGAGGGGCGCGGCCCGACCTATCATCTGACCGAGGCCGGCAGAGAATTTATTCCGCTCGTTGAAGGGTTGGGCGCATGGGGGCAACGATGGTCGCGGAGAGAGTTGGTCGAGAGTGAAATTGATCTCGGATTGCTGCTTTGGGGGCTGGAACGCAGTGTCAATGCGGCGGCTTTTCCGGACAATTGTGCCGTCGTGCGTCTAGAATTTACCGATCAGCCCAGCGGCAAAGATCAGTGGTGGTTCGTGAACAAAGATAATAAGTGCGAGCTCTGCATAGACGATCCGGGTATCGAGGTGTCTCTCTATCTGGCCTGCACATTGCCGGACATGATCTATGTCGTGCGAGGCGATCTTTCACTGAGCCGCGCGATCAGCGATGAACGGCTCGAAGTTCTCGGTTCCTCGACAGCAAAAAAAGCTTTGCGGAGCTGGCTAAATCTCAGCCCGCTTACGAAGATAAAGCCAAAACGTCCGCCTTCTTCCACGATACAATAGTCCTTAGCTCGACCCCGGATACCTATTACCGGATTTGACCGTCGGCTTTCGCCGGGCCGATTAAGCAGGCATTATCGCGCCGTGGACAGCGGCCGCCGCCAAGCGATCGGCGGCGCGCTGCTGGACGATTAGGACGTTGGTTTTGCCCACACACCATCGAAGCCACCCAAGCGGTATCGGCGCACCCCTGCGGCGGGCCGAAGATTGTCGATTGATTACCGGCCGGGGAAGCTTTTCAGCCGATCTGTCGCCGGAGGCCTGCTGTTTCGCCGCCATTGCGCGCTCGCCGCATGCTCATGCGGCGATCCGCACAATCGACATCTCAGAGGCGCTGGCGGTGCCGGGAGTCCTGGCGGTCTTGACCGGCGCGGAGGCGACCGCGGACGGGCTCGGGCCGATGCCCCACAACACCGATTGGACGGCGCCGCCGGATGCGGTGCTGCGTTTGCCGCCGGGCTTCGAGGTGTTCGCGACGCAACACCTGGCCTTGGCCGTCGATATCGTGCGCCATGTCGGCGAGGCGGTTGCAATGGTGGTCGCCGAGACCGCCGCCGCGGCCGAAGATGGGGCCGAGTTGGTCGATGTCGAGTACGCTCCGACGCCAGCGGTCGTTGATGCGCGCGCGGCGATGGCGCCCGGCGCGCCACTGGTTTGGCGCGACTGCCCCGGAAATTTGGCGCTGACTTGTGAGGTCGGCGACAAAGAAGCGACCGATCGCGCCTTCGCCGAGGCCGCCCATGTTGTCGCCTTCGACGGTTTGGCGCACCGGGTCACCGGCACGCCCATGGAGCCGCGGGCCGTTGTTGGCGAGTACGATCCGACGGACGACAGTTATACATTGCGCACGACCTCTGGCGCCGGTGTCGTGCGTAGCCGGGAGCGATTGGCGGCGACCTTAGGCGTCGCGGTGGATAAGTGCCGCTGTGTTTTCGGCGACATGGGCGGCAACTTTGGCACGCGTAACGCTTTCTATCCGGAATATGCTTTGATGCCGTGGGCGGCGAAGAAAGTCGGCCGCCCGGTGAAGTGGGTGGCTTCCCGGCGTGATTGTTTCTTGAGCGACTATCAGGCCCGCGACCTTGCCTCGCGCGCCGAACTGGCGCTCGACGCGGCCGGCAATTTTCTCGGGCTCCGCGGCGTCAACACCATGAACCTCGGCGCCCAGACAGTTTTTTTCTGGCCGTTGCGCAAAGGCTTGTCGATGATGCAGAGCGTCTATCGCATACCGGCCGTGCATTTTCACGGCCATGCGGTGCTCACACATACCGCCCCGACGGCGGTGTATCGCAGCGCCGGCCGGCCGGAGGCGATCTATGTCATAGAGCGCTTGATCGACATCGCCGCCGATGTGCACGGCTTCGACCGGGTCGAACTCCGGCGCCGCAACCTGATCGGGAGCGATGCCATGCCGTTCACCAACGCCGTCGGCGTCACCTATGACAGCGGCGACTACGCGGCGGCCATGCAGGCGGCGTTGCGTGATGCCGATTGGCGCGGTTTCGCCGCCCGCCGGGAAGCAGCGGCTCGGCGCGGCCGATGCCGCGGTATCGCGGTCGCGAACTATATCGAAGTCACCAGTGGCTTCCCGCGCGAGCGCGCCGAGCTGACCGTGTGCGACGACGGCTGCGTGGAGTTGGCCGTCGGTACCATGAGCAGCGGCCAGGGCCACGAAACCACGTTCCCGCAGTTGGTCTGCGAATGGCTGCAGATTCCGTTCGAGAGGATCCGGTTCGTTGCCAACGACAGCGAGCGGATCCAGGTCGGCGGCGGCTCGCATTCCGGGCGGTCCATGCGGTTGGTGAGCATTGCCGTCGACGAGGCCGTCCAGGCCCTGCTCGCGAAAGGCCGGGCGATCGCCGCGCATATGCTGCAGGCCGATGACGCGGCCATTGCTTTCGCTGACGGCGCTTTCAGCGCGCCGGGCGGTGCCAGCGTCGATCTATGGGCGGTGGCACACGCCTCGGCGACATTGGACGGCCTGGCACCCGAGCTGCGCGGTGGCCTCGCCGGCGTCGGCGACATTACCAACCAAGTCGGCGGGTTTCCCTACGGCACCCACGTCTGTGAAGTCGACGTCGACCCGGACACCGGCCAAGTCGAGATCGTCGCGTGGACCGGCGTCGACGATGTCGGATTGGCGGTCAATCCATTGGTCCTGCATGGCCAAGCGCATGGCGCCGTGATGCAAGGTGTTGGCCAGGCTCTGTTGGAGGAAGTCCGATACGAGCCAAAGAGCGCGCAATTGTTGAGTGGGTCGTTCATGGACTATGCGATGCCGCGCGCCGATACGCTCCCCGTCATCAAGATCGCCATCATGGAAGTCCCGGCGAGTTCTCACCCCTTGGGGATCCGCCCGGGCGGCGAGGGCGGCACGACGCCGGCCCTGGGCCTGGTGATCAATGCCATTGTCGATGCTCTTCGCGATTTGGGTGTTCGCGATGTCGAGATGCCGGCAACGCCGGAGCGCGTGTGGCAGGCCATCCAATCTGCGAAGCCGCACGTTTCCGCATGATCATGCTCTAGAGCATGATCGACCTACTCGGAATCATTTGATGGGTGCAAATCGGCTTTTCGGGCAGGCGCGGTGCGCAGCGCGATGTGGGGCATCGTGCAAGCATCGCAACGCACCCGAAAAGCCGATTTGCCCCACCAGAGGCCGGGTTCTTTTGCGCTGTAGCCGCTTCGCGCGTCTTATCCGATGTCCCACATCGCATGGCGACGCGCCCATTGCCACAGCGCAAAATAATCCCGGTCAAATGACCCCGAGTAGGTCGATCATGCTCTAGCATCATGGTTGTCCGGCCGGAAACCGGCATCACCCTTACCGGGCCACCCTGTTGTTTTTCGCCAATGTCTCCGATGTTTGCTTGCCGACTTTGAGCAGATAGCGCTCGGTTTCTTTCATTGCCACCGCGGCATCGCCTTTGATAATTGCGCGGCAGATCTTTTGATTGGATTCGTGGACTTTCGCTCCATAGACGAATTCTCCATAGGCCACGCGGATATAGAAATCGCTACGGTCCCACATGTTGGCAACCAATTCTCCGGCAATACGTGACGCGGCGAGATTATGGATTGCTTCATATCGATTGCGGTTCAAGGCGCGGAAGTCCGCGCCCGCGGCAGCGCGACTTTTCAGGTTGGCATAGTGCCCGTCAAAATCCTCGATTGCCGATTCTAGCGTCGACGCTTGTACCGCGGTCCGGCGTTCGGCCGCCAAGCCGATGATCACTGCTTCGCTTTTTGCGAATAGGCGGTAGAAGTCCCCGACCTCTGTCGGTTGCGGCACGTCGATACGGCAGCCAACCTGCGGAATCACTGTCATGAAGCCATCGCGAACCAAGCGCTTGATGGCGTCGGTGACCGGTGCCCGGCTGATGGTCAACGCCCGGGCGACATCCTCGGTCGAGATCACCTCATCCGGTTCCAACCCACCATCCAGCAGCAAGCCTTTCAAATAGCCGAAAGCCCGGTCATGGCGATGCGGAAACCGGATGTCCAGCCCGGCATCAGGCGGCGGCAAATTCATCGTTGATTCCTCAATTGTCGTCGACTAGTATACTAGTATGTTATTATCATAAAATGAACAGATGAGCAAGCCATGAACACCCATCCCTCTCGCACCACAAGTCAATCACCGGAATTCGATACGATTGCCGCCGCCGAAAGCGTTCTCCCTGTACTGCGGGAAACCACGGCGCAGTCGGATCTGCACCGCCAAGCGGATGCCCGCGCCATCGCCGCCCTGCGAGACGCCGGCCTGGCCCGTTTACTGACGCCAAAATTCTACGGCGGCCTTGAATTACCGCCCAGCGCCCAAATTCGCGCCTGCACGATTACCGCCGGCGCGTGCTCGGCGGCCAGTTGGGTAAACATGGTATGCGCCGCCCACACGTTTGTCGTCGCCCGGTTTCCGAAGCAGTGCCGTGACGAAGTCTTCCTCGGCGACCCCGACGTGCTCATTCCCGGCACCTTGGCGCCGCAAGGTCGGGCCGCGCGCACGGACGGCGGCTGGCTGCTGAGCGGTCGCTGGCAATTCGCCAGTGGCGTCGACCATGGCCCCTGGTTGTTGTTGGGCGCCATGGGTGCCGACGGTGAGGCCGGCGGCAAGGTGCTGCCGGTTCATGTATTCGTCCCGACGGCGGATATTCAGGTGGACGATACTTGGTATACCTTGGGCATGCGCGGGTCAGGTTCCAAGGACTTGGTGGCCGAAAACGTGTTTGTGCCGGACCACCGCGTTATGCAAACCATACCACTGTTCACCGGCACGTTCGACGGCGATGTCGAGCCGTTGTATCGCTTGCCGGTCATGGGCGGTCTCGCGTCGATGTTGGCTGGTACGGTGCTTGGCTTTGCCGAGGCGGGACTGGCGCTGTTTGTCGATGCCACCAAGGTCCGCCACGATGTCTATGCTGGCGGCAGCAAGGCCGCGAAATCCGGTATCCAGATGCGTGTGGCCGAAGCCGGTGGTGAACTCGCATCAGCCCGTCGGTTGGTCGAACAGAACTGCGCCTTGCTGGACGACGCCCTGATCAAGAACGAACCGCCGCTCGGGCTGGTGGAAACAGTACAGATCCGCTGGAATGCCGCCTACGCGGTCGAGTTATGCCGTCGGGCGTCGGAGCGCATATTCGCGGTCGCCGGCGCCCATGCCATCTATGACGACCATCCCCTTCAGCGGCTGCACCGCGACATCAACACCGCGAGCCACCATGCCATCGTCGATTTCGACGGTGTCGCAGAAATCAAGGGACGCCTTGAGCTGGGGTTGGATAAAGAATTGGGGCTAGTCTGAGTTCTGGCGGGTGAAACTCGGGATGGTCAACCATGCGGCGCAATGTGTGGATCGCCAAAGCCCGGCAACGCGACGCGGCCGGCCTGCAGTCTTCAGAAAGGACAAACAATGAACCGCAAGAGCAGTGATCGGCCCTGGTCGCCGACGCGCCGGGATTTCCTAGCGGCGACCGGCCTCACCATGGCGCAGATGAACTTTCTGTGGTCGTCGGCACTTGCCCAAGGACCCTCGACGCGGCCCGCCGCAGCATCCACCGTTGGCAAGCGTGCGCCGAATATCCTGTTTATCCTAACCGACCAGGAGCGGTATTTCGATCGCCTGCCGCCCAATTATCGGCTACCGGGCAAGGAGCGTCTGCTCGAACTCGGAACCAGTTTTACCAATCAACAGATCGCCTCCTGCGTCTGCACCTCCTCGCGCTCGAACATTTATACGGGCGGGCATATCCAGCAGACCAAAATGTTCGATAATTTGAACTTCCCTTGGGTGCAGTCCATGTCGACGGACATCCCGACGATCGGGCACATGATGCGTGATCTCGGCTACTACGCCGCCTATGAGGGCAAGTTCCACTTGGCCAGGGAGTTGGAGGGCGCGGTACACGATGGCCTCCCTAAACTCATCGGCCGCGAACTGATGAACGACTATGGTTTTTCCGACTACACCGGCATTGGCGACAGCATCGGATTCCAGCACGGCGGATATTTGAACGATGGCTGGATCGCAGCATTCAGCCGGCGTTGGCTGAAACATCGCGGACAGAAGCTCAACGAGGACGGGACGCCGTGGTTCCTGGCGGTCAATTTCGTCAATCCCCACGATGTTATGCTCTACAACACCGATTTGCCGGGCGAGAAGGTGCAAGCGCAAGACTGGCAGATGGCCGAGCCTGTACGCGAACCCGATTACGGCCTCTACCATCAACAATGGGATGTCGAGCTGCCGGAATCACGCACGCAGTCTTGGGCTGGAAACAACCGGCCGCCGGCGCATCACGATTTCCAAAAAGCGCGCTCGGCACTGGTCGGCCAGTTTCCAAACGAGGATGACCGCTGGCGTCGGCTGCTGGACTATTATCTGAACTGCATTCAAGACGTCGATCGCCATATTCGCGGCGTCATCGACGAAGTCGAGGCCTTGGGCATGCTTGACAACACGATTATCGTACAAACGGCAGATCATGGCGAATTGGCCGGCGCCCATGGAATGCACGGCAAGGGCTCGAACGCCTATCGGGAACAAAACCACGTGCCCATGCATGTCGTCCATCCGGACGCGGCCGGCGGGCGGTCGTGCGCGGCGCTCACCAGTCATATCGATATTGTTCCGACGTTGCTTGCCATGGCCGGCGGTGATCCGGCCAAGAAGGCGGCAATGCTCGATCGCCTGAAGGGCCGGGATATTTCCGGCCTGTTGAACGACCCGGCGGGCGCCCCGGTCAACGCGGTGCGCGATGCGGCCCTCTATACATTCAATATGCTGGTCTATCAGGACCCGGATTTCACAATCGACGTCGCTAAAATCTTGCACGAGAAAGGACAGAAGGAAGGGGCGGCGGAAGTCAACAGGCGCGGACTAAAGCCCGATTTGGCTGGTCATCGCGGCGCCATTCGATCGGCCTTCGACGGTCGTCACAAGTTCAGTCGCTATTTTTCAACCTTTCAGCACAACAAGCCCCAGACATTTGACGAGCTGACCTCGGTCAATGACCTGGAGGCGTTCGACCTGGAAAGCGATCCGCACGAGATGGTGAACCTCGCGTCAGAGCCAGAGAAGAACAAAGGGCTGATCATGACGATGAATGCAAAGCTGAACGCCCTGATCGAGGAAGAAGTTGGCGTTGACGACGGAAGTTCCTTGGGTTTGGAACAACGAACCGAGTACGGATTTAGCAACGCTGACATCTGATCGGATCTGACGGGCCGTTCGTTTGGTCGTGTCATCAAAGGCGGCATCGTTCACGCCTGCGTCCCGTTGCTGCTCTTGCATCACGGCATTACGCTATTTGCTGCCGGCCTTTCTTGACTGAAGGCAGTACGGTGCCGCATGGCGACAACAATTGACTGCGAAAGGGAATAACATGTCCGAAGGCTTGGACGCGAACGGTGTCGCCCAACTCGACGAGTTGGAAATTCTGGTCGTTGTCGATAACGAGACGGATACGCTGTCGAGTGTCGATGAGGGGGTGCCGCAAATTCCGGAGATCGTCCATTTGGCGGCCCGAACGCCGGCGAGCCGGGCGTTCGAAGGCCACGAATGCAAGACGGTGTTCGACCAGCTTTGTTGTGGCTGCCACGGCCTCTCCGTGTTGATCACCGGGCGTCGGAACGGCGAGGAACGCGCGATGCTGTTCGATGTCGGCCCCTATCCCGACCTCTGGCTCGACAATGCTCGGCGCCTCGCCATCGATCTGTCAAAAATCGAAACGGTCTTTCTCTCGCATTGGCATTTCGACCATAGCGGCGGTTTTCCCACGGTGATCGCGGCCATCACCGAGGCGCGTAAAGCGGCCGGCCTTACGCCGCCCAAGGTCGATCTTCATCCGAAGCGGCCCGATCAGCGGGGCATTCTGCTGCCCAGCGGGACCATGGTCATGCTCCCTGAAGAGCCGAGCTTCGCCGAACTGGAACGGTCGGGTGGCACGATTGTCACCGCCGATGAAAACCATGCTCTCTGTGACGGTTTCTTTTTTGGAAGCGGCGCTATTGCCAGGGTAACCGACTACGAAACCGGCTTGGTCGGGCACCACAGTTTCTACGGCGAAGACGGTGAGTCCGACCCCTCGATCATGGACGAGCGTTTCGTCGCGGCGCATGTGCGGGGTCGCGGCGTAACGGTGTTTTCGGCGTGCTCCCACGCCGGCATCGTCAATGCCTGCCTGGGCGCCAAGGACCAGTTTCCGGGCGTGCCGATCGATCTGGTACTCGGCGGTTATCATTTGGCCGGCAAAGCCATGGAGGCACGCATAGAGCCGACGATCCATGATTTGCAGACGCGCATTGAACCCAAGCTGGTGGCACCCGGTCACTGCACCGGCTGGCGCGCAAAGGCGCGGCTTGCCGACACCTTCGCGCCGGGCCGCTTCGCCCCGAGCGTCGTCGGTACGATGTATCGTCTAAGCGCCGTCTAGGTGGCGTCTTCGGCCCTGTCAGGCCGGTTTGGTGGCACGTATATGTGAGGGGCAAAACTCGCCGCTGTCCAACAGCTTGGCCGCGCGCAGTTTGGCTTGCATCCAGTCGCGCCAGCCGGCCTCGCCAATCAGTTCGATGGCACGCGCTTTCAGGGGGCCGCCGATGCGTTCGGCCTCATAGCGGACTTCGTTGGCGTACCATTTATCGCGGCGAACCAGGGCGACGTCGGTGAACCCGGCCTGGCTTAAAGCATGTTCGGTCGCGGCCACCGAGGCCATTTCGAAACTGAGGCCGCTGGCGTCGATCCAGATTTTCATTGCGTCCGAATAGGGTTGGTCAAAGCCTTTCAGCCAATCGCTGGCGACGAACAGGCCGCCGGGCCGCAATACCCGTAAAATTTGCCGATAGATCGCCGCCTTGTCGGGAATATGGATCATGGCATCCTTGCTGAAGACGATATCCACGGCGGCGTCCGCTATCGGCAACGGCCCCGGTTCGACGGTCGAAAACCGCACCCGGTCTGCCAGCCCGGCGGCTTCGGCGGCGGCGTGCGCCCGGCCGATGACGGTTTCCTCGACATCGAGGCCGTGCACCGTCGCGGCACCGAAATCCTGCACCAAAGCCAGATCGATGCCGCCGGTGCCGCAGCCGATATCCAACACGTCCCGGCCCGTCACCGTCACGCCGTCGAGGATGGCGGCTACTTCGGCGGGTCCGCCGGGCGAGAGGTAACCGTCGCCCCACAGCAGTTCCAGTTTATCGACAAAGGTGTCGTTGTATTCCTTGTCGCCGTCGGCGGCTGTCATGGTGTGGTTCCTTTTGGCCTGGGACTGGTTTTGTCGGCGCCGCCGTCTATTCTATGGCGCGTTGGTTCGGGACGGAACCGTGTTGCGAGGAGCGAAGTGATGAGTTGGCAGCCTGAAATCGATGAGCTGCGCCGCCGCGAGGCGCTGGCCAAGAAAATGGGCGGGGCCGAGAAGGTCGCCCGACATCATGCCAACAAGCGCTTGACCGTGCGTGAGCGGGTCGATGCCTTGCTCGACCCTGGTTCGTTCCATGAGACCGGCGCCATTGCCGGGCGTGCGGCCTATGACCCGGCCGGTGCCATGACCGACTTTACGCCGGCCAACCTGGTCACCGGCCGCGGCCGCCTCGATGGCCACCCGGTGGTCATCGCCGGCGACGATTTCACTGTGCGCGGCGGTGCCGCCGATGCCGGCATTCGCCAGAAAATGATCGACGCGGAATTGATGGCGAATGAGCTGCACTTGCCGTTGATCCGCTTGGTCGACGGCACCGGCGGCGGCGGTTCGGTCAAGACCATCGAAATGGAAGGCCGCACCTATGTGCCGGCGGTGCGCGGCTGGAACGTCGTGGTCGATAACCTCTCGACCGTGCCGGTGGTGGCGCTCGGCCTCGGCTCCGTCGCCGGCCTGGGTGCCGCCAGAGTCGCTGCCAGCCATTATTCGGTGCTGGTGCGCGACACCGCCCAGATGTTCGTGGCCGGGCCGCCGGTCGTGGCCCGGGTTGGCGAACAGCTCGAAAAGAACGAACTGGGCGGCAGCGACATCCATTCGCGCAACGGCGCGGTTGATGACGAAGTGGCGAGCGAGCAAGAGGCGTTCCAAGCCGCGCGGCGGTTTTTGTCCTACTTGCCGCCGTCTGTTTATGACCTGCCGCCGCGCGGGCCGGTCGAAGACGACCGGGACCGGCGCGAAGACTGGCTGATCGACGCGGTGCCGAGGGACGCGCGCCAGGTCTATAAAATGCGACCGATCGTCAAGGCTTTGGTCGACCAAGACTCGTTTTTTGAAATCGGCCGGAAATGGGGCCGTTCGGTGATCACCGGCCTGGCCCGGCTCGACGGCTGGCCGGTCGCGGTCATGGCAAGCGATCCGTTCCATTACGGCGGCGCCTGGACCGCGGACGCTTCGTTGAAAGTCGGCCGCTTCGTCGATCTGGCCGAAACCTTTCATTTGCCGGTGATGCATCTGGTCGACATTCCGGGCTTCCTGATCGGCCGCGAGGCGGAAGAGGCGGCGACCATCCGCCATGGCGTCAGGGCCATGACCGCGGTCTACCAAACCACCGTGCCTTGGTGCGCGGTGCTGGTTCGCAAGGTCTATGGCGTGGCCGGCGCCGCGCACATGAATTCCTCGCGCTTCAATCTGCGCTATGCCTGGCCGTCGGGCGACTGGGGCTCGCTGCCGATCGCCGGCGGGCTCGAGGCGGCCTACAAATCCGAACTCGAGGCCGCCGAAGACCCGGCCGCCCACCTCGCCGCCATCGAGGCGCGCCTCAACGCGCTGCGCTCGCCGTTCCGTACGGCAGAGACCTATCAGATTGAGGAAATCATCGATCCCCGGGACACCCGGTCACTGCTCTGCGAGTTCGCCGAACTGGCGGCGCCGCTCCGCATCTCGGGGCGGCCCAACTTTGGATTTCGGCCTTAGACAGAGGCGATTTGAACAGTGTCCGCAGGCGCGGCGGCCGCGTTCAGCCGAACCGCACCGAGCGCCATGGTGACGGCGGCCTGGGTCGGATCGATGACCGGTCGGCCGAGCGCCTGCTCCAGGCCGCTCCTGTAGCGGGCCATGCCGGCGCAGCCGAGGATCAAGCAATCGGCGCCGTCCCGCTCGATCAAATCCGTCCCGACGTCGCTGAGACGCCGTCGGGTTGCCACCTCGTCGCCGAGCTCGGTGACGCCAAGACCGATGGCGCGGTCGCCGGCCAGGCGGCTGGTCAAGCCGAGCATACGGATATAACGCAGGTGCCTGGGGATCGAGATGTCGAGGATCGACAAGACGCCAAAACGCTCACCGAGGGCGGCCGCGGTCAGGTAGCCCGCTTGGCCGATCCCGAAAACCGGGCGCGCCGTCACTTCGCGGCAGCTGTGCAGGCCGGGGTCGGAAAAGCAGCCGATCACGAAGGCGTCGGTCGCTGGTGCCTCACGCTCGATCAATTGGCAAAGCGGCAGGATGACGCTGTCGCTATGCAATTGGGTTTCGATGCCGGGCGGGCCTTCTGCCAGGGTCGTGCAATCGATCGTCGGGCCTCCGGTCATGCGCAACGGATCGAGTGCCGCCGACATGTGATTAGTGACTTCCTCGGTACTGTTGGGGTTTATGACCAGGATCCGGCTCATGGCATGCTCCCTTCCTCGATTTCAATATTTCACGTTCAATGCGGCTGGTACAACGTCGATGGTTAGCGGCAAACAGCCAATCGTTTCGCCATCCATGTCGACCAACACAGACGGATCGCCGTCGAATTGGACATGGCGGCCGCGCATGACCCGGACCAGGGGGTGCTCAACATGGTGCCCCTCGAACAGCCAGCTGGGGGGCCGCAATAAAATATCCCGACGGTTCATATCACCGAACAAGACGACATCCAGCAAGCCATCGTCGAATTGGGCGCCTGGCGCGATGCGCATGCCGCCGCCGGCATTTTCGACGTTGCAGGAGAGAACGGAAAACACCTTCACCTCTTCGTCGATTGCTTCGTCGATCCGCATCCGCACCCGTGGTAATTTGTAGGTCAACGTGGTCATTATGGTCACGAAGTAGTAGCTGAACTCGCGGCCCAGCCGCTTGGCGAAACGGGAATTGTTGGTGCGATAACTGATCTCGGCGGCGCTGCCGATGCTGCACAACAGGATACCGGCGCGGCGGACATTGCCGCCGTCCAGGCCCTGACAATTCGCCAGGACCGAATCCATGGGCCGGACGGTGCCTTGGCTCAGGGCCCGGAACGCGCCGTCGGGTTCTTTCAACATGCCAAGCGCGCGGCAGGTTTCGTTGGCGGTACCGGCGGGGATCGGACAGAGCAGGCTGTCCGGGTTCATCAGCCGGCCGTCCTCGGTAATGCCGTTCAGGACTTCATTGAGTGTGCCGTCGCCGCCGACCACGACGAATTGGCTGTGCCCCTGTTGCAGTGCTTGGCGTGCAATGCCATCGCCGGCACCGGGCGCGTCGGTGAAGGTCAGGTCGAAATCGCCGAGCTGGTCGCGCAGCTTATGCTCGACCTCGGGCCAGGTCTTGCCCGACTTACCGCGCCGCGCCGCCGGGTTGACGATGACCTTGGCCTTCATTGCCCGGGTTTCCGTGCTGCGTCAGTCGACATAGTCGATCCGGCCATCGGCGAACTTGGCGGGGTCCCACATGCGTTTCTTTTTGCCCGCGGCGAAATCAGCCTCGGACTGTGCCTCGGCCTGGCGCACGCGATCCAATCTGTCGGCGATAGCGTCGGCGTCGGCCAACGGCACGATGGCGACACCGTCACGATCGGCAATCACGATATCGCCTGCGTCGATGGTTAGTTCGCCGATTGTGACCGGCAGGTTGACCGTGCCGGGGCCAGTCGGAAAACCGGCGTTGGGCGCCGATCCGGCGGCGAATGTGGGGATACCGACTGCGTCGATACCATCGGCATCACGGACCAGGCCATCGGTAATGACGGCGATGGCGCCGTTCTGTTTCGCGACCGCAGCCCAGTGATCGCCGACGACGGCGCCCGTCTTATCGCCGGCGGTGGCGATCACCAGCACATCGCCCGGCTGCAAAAGATCGAGCGCCGCCATCGCCGCGAGATTGTCGCGATGGCCGCATTTTGCGGTGATGGCCGGTCCCATGATCCGTTCGCCGGGCACGATCGGCTTGATCGTGTGGGGCAGCCCACCGCTGGAATTCATGGCGTCGCAGATAAAACTCGTCTGCGCACCGGCGAAGCGTTCCAGCAACTCGGCACTGGGTCGTTGGATATGTTGGCGGATACTGAGCGCGACGGGTTCGCCGATCATGCAAGACCTCCTAAGGCAATCGAGAGGGCTAGCCTACGACGACACGGCGCCAGGCGAAAGTCGGACTAACGCAGACAATGCCCGGCGATCAGATCGGCGAAATGCGCCGACAATTGGCTCGGCAGGTCGTGGCCCATGCCGTCGATTTCAGCCATTCGGGCGCCGGAGATGTGTGCTGCGGTGTCGCGCCCGGACTCGACCGGGATCAACGGGTCTTCCTTGCCATGGATGACGAGCGCCGGCGTGATAATGGTTTTCAACAATTCGACACGGCTGCCATTGGCCATGGAGGCCAACATCTGGCGCCCGAAGCCGATCGGATAGAGGCAGCGGTCGAAGGCGGCGCCGGCCCGGGCGCGAATCTCGTCCTCGCTTGCCGGGTAGGCCGGCGAGCCGAGGGCGGGCCGCGACCAAAGCGCTTTTTCGATGACCGATTCCCGGTCGGTCGGATCGGCCGGCGGAGTCAGCAAAGCCTGCAGTGCTTCCGGCTTGCCCGGCGGCAGGCTGCGATTGCCGCTGGTCGAACTGATCGATGTGAAGCTTAGACAACGATCCGGATAGCTGGCGCTGACGATCTGGCCGATCATGCCGCCGAGCGAATGACCGAGGATGTGGGCGCGGCCAATTCCCAAGGCGTCCAGTAGACCGATTGTATCGGCCGCCATATCGGTCAGGTGATAGGGCGCGTCAACCTTTTGACCTTGCATGTTCTTGAGAATTTCGGTCTTGAGGTCCGGCAGCCCTAAGGCTTCGAGTTTGGTCGACAGGCCGACATCGCGGCTGTCGAAAACAATTACCCTGAGGCCGCGGTCCGCCAGATGCGTGATCAGCGCCGGCGGCCAATAGATCAACTGACAGCCGATGCCGGCAATCATCAGCAGGACCGGCGCCGACGGGTCGCCGGTTTCCTCATACTCGAGGGTGATGCCGTTCGCTTCGATCGCTGCCATGCTTTACTCCTATAAGACGCGCCGCTTATTGCCGAAATGACGACCGTGCGCAAGGCTGTGCCGACGGATGTTGGCGAACCAGGGAGCGAACCATGTCGCGAAAATATCGGATTGTCGCCTGTGTCATATTTGTCCTGGCTTGGGCTTTGCCGGTCATGGCGCAACAGACGGCGATTATTTCGTCGAACGACATTCATCATCCGGTCTATGCCAAGCACGGCATGGTGGCGAGCCAAGAGGCGGTCGCGACCCGCATCGGCGTCGACATCCTGCGGCGCGGCGGCAACGCCGTCGACGCCGCGGTTGCGGTCGGCTTCGCCTTGGCCGTGACCTTGCCTCGGGCTGGCAATATCGGCGGCGGCGGCTTCATGCTGGTGCACAGCGCCGAAAAGGGCGAGACCGTCGCCATCGACTATCGCGAACAAGCACCGAAGCGCGCCCATCGCGACATGTATCTGGACGAAACCGGCGCCGCGGTGAAAGCCCGGAGCCGGTTCAGCCATTTAGCGACCGGCGTGCCCGGCACCGTTGCCGGATTGGCCATGGCGCTGGAGCGCTATGGCAGCCTGGATCTCGCGACCGTCATGGCGCCGGCGATCAAATTGGCGGCGAACGGTATCCTGGTCAGCCAAGACTTGGCGCGGTCACTCAGAAGTCGGGCTGAACGGCTGCAAAAGAACGCCGAAGCGCGTCGCATCTTCTACCGGCCGGACGGCGGCGCCTACGCGGCCGGCGACTGGCTGGTGCAGGCGGATCTCGGCCGGTCGCTCCAGTTGATCGCCGAGCAAGGCCCCGCGGCGTTTTATCAAGGCGACATCGCCGGCAAGATCGTCGCCGAAATGGCCGCCAACGGCGGCTTCATCACCGCCGAGGACCTCGCTGGCTACCGTCCGATCGCCCGCCAGCCTGTGCGCGGCCGCTACCGCGGCTATGAAATCGCCTCGATGCCGCCGCCGAGTTCCGGCGGCATCCATTTGGTGCAGCTGTTGAACATCCTGGAAGGATTCCCGCTCGCTGAGCTGGGCCACAACAGCGCCGCCGGCATCCATCTGATGGCTGAAGCCATGAAACGGGCTTATGCCGACCGGGCGGTCTATCTCGGTGATCCGGATTTCGTCTCGGTGCCGGTCGCCGGGCTGACCTCAAGGGCCTATGCGGCCGCTTTGCGAGAAAAAATCGACCCTGACCAGGCTGCGTTGTCGACCGACATCGCCGCCGGGCCGGCGCCGGCCTACGAAAGCCGGGAAACCACCCATTTTTCGGTGATGGATCGGTTTGGCAACGTGGTTTCGAACACTTACACCATCAATTTCAGCTTCGGCTCCGGCATCATCGCCGCCGGCACCGGAATATTCCTCAACAATGAAATGGACGATTTTTCCGCCAAGCCCGGCGTGCCCAACGCCTACGGCTTGATTGGCGGCGAGGCCAACGCCGTCGGCCCCGGCAAGCGGCCGCTCAGTTCGATGACGCCGACGATCGTGTTCCAAGACGGCAAGCCGGTCTTGGCGACCGGCAGCCCGGGCGGCAGCCGCATCATCACCACGGTCCTGCAAACCATCGTCAATTGGGCCGATCACGGCCTCAATGTGGCGGCCGCGGCCGCCGCGCCACGATTCCACCACCAGTGGTTGCCCGACATACTGTTTATGGAGCAGGGATTTAGCCCCGATACTTTGGCGTTGCTGAAAACCAAAGGTCATCAGATTAAAGTCACTCGGGCGATGGGCAGCACGCAAACCGTGCAGCGCATCGAAGGCGGGTTTCTCGGCGCCTCCGATCCGCGCCGCCAAGGCACCTTGACGGCCGGATATTGATGACCGGCGCTGCCGGGGTCGCCAGCCCGGGCCGATTCATGCTCTAATGGGCATCCGAACAAACCTGACCGAGGCAGGCATGGGACTGCAAGCGATTGATCATTTCACGATCCGGACGGATGATTTGGACGCATCGCGCCAATTCTATGTTGATATATTGGGCCTGACCGACGGCGATCGGCCGCCGTTCGATTTTCCGGGCGCCTGGCTCTATCTCGACGACCGTCCAGTGGTTCATTTGATCGGCGGGCGCGGCACCGGCGAAAAGGCGACCGGCAGCATCGACCACTTGGCGTTTCGGGCGTCGGCGCCGGACGCGCTCAGGCAGCGCTTGAACGATCGCGATGTTGACTATAGCGAACGGGTCGTGCCCAGGCTGGACATGGTGCAGTTCTTCATCAAGGATCCCGACGGGGTTACCATCGAGTTGAATTTTTTGCCGGACGCAGGCTGACTTAAGCACGGCCTGGCGATTGGCAGAAACTCTAAGAAGGGTGACATGTCGGCATATGGAGATACCCGCGACATCCGTATTTGATGCGTTTACCCGGGCGGCCGATTCCGCAGAGTGCCTGGAGGCAGCCCGAGAACTGTTCGAAGGGGCCGGGTTTAGCCATGTCTGGCTGGTGTCGGGCCGCCGTGGCGACCGTTCCAGGACCGTGTTGTCGGCAAGCAATCTGCCGGCCGAAAACATCGAGCGGACGGATTGGCCCGATGTACTCGATCAGGCGGTCCAGTCCGGCTTTCCGGCGTTCTGGCATCACACCGGTTCCCGGCGGACCTCGGCCGCGATGGCGGGTTCGGTCGCCGGTATGGGCGACGGCATTCTGATTCCGCTAATTGGTCCCGGATTGATGATATCCGTGGTCGGTGCCGGCCGAACCGAAAGCGTGTCCGGCGACGCCGCCGCCAAGGCCTTGCCGATTGCCTGCCTGATCGCGCTCTGTTGGATCAGGGCCGTGGCGCAAACGCTGCCGCTGGACGAAAGCCTGCTGACCGGCCGCGAGCGTGAATGCTTGATATGGGCGGCCCAGGGCAAGACTTCCTGGGAGACCGCGCGCATATTGGATGTGGCGGAAGTCACGGTCAATTTCCACTTGAAGAACGTGGTCAAGAAACTGGGTGTCGCCAATCGTGTACAGGCCGTCGCGCAAGCCGTCACGGATGGCTTGATAGAGCTGTAGGCTCGCGATGAAGCGGAAACATATCAAACGCCTACAGCAGAACGATGCTGGTGGAGCGACCGGTGACAATGGATTGATCAGGTATCTCGCCCAACCGATTGCCTTTGCCAGCACGCAGTTTCAGACTAACTGGGAGTATTTTCGTGCGGTGAGTACCCCCGTGGCAATATTCGCGGCGGTAACTTTCCCATTGTACTACGTTGTCTGGGAATACGTATTCCCTCAACCATACGAAAATTTGCCGATGCGTTTGCTCGGCAGCGTTGGGTGTCTTTTCCTTGCGTTGCGTGCTTATTGGCCGCCATCGTTGTTGCGCTACGAACAGGCTATTTGGTACGTGATGATCGTTTATGTTTCGCCGTTGTTTTTTACATATTTTTTGTTGAAATCAGGAACAACACAAGTAGCGACTTTGTCATTATTGGCAATGACATTTATACTGGTATTGATTGTCGATTGGTTGAATTTGATCTTGGTATCAATTCTAGGCGGGTTTCTGGGATGGTCACTTTACATAATCACAGATCACAGACTAATACCGCCAAACTTCGACTTGGAGTTTTTAGCAGTCTGGTGGTTTGTCGTCGTTGTTGGCAGTGTCGCGAACTACAAATCAGAATTGGTTACGCGCGAACGCATGCGCGCTATGATGATGGCCGCCGGCAATATCGCGCACGAAATGCGGACGCCGCTACTGGCAATCAAAGCGAATGCCACGGCTTTGAGTCGGCATCTTCCCAAATTGATCGAGGCTTATGGTCTAGCGCGTGAAAATGGTGTTGATGTCTCGCGCATCCGACGCGGTCAACTGACTGATTTGGAATCCACCACACAGCGTATCTCGACGGAAGTCGACCAAGCCAACGTCGTAATTGACATGCTGCTTTACAATGCCGGGCGAGTGGATGTTCAACCAGAAGAGCTCAGAATTTGTTCCATAAAGCGATGCGTCGATCAGGCTTTGGCCCGGTATGTGTTCAATTCTGCAACCGAACGAGAAGCCGTTGGATGGGACGGCAAGAACGATTTTGAGTTCAAAGGATCTGAGCAAATGGTGATCCACGTGCTATTCAACCTGCTTAAGAACGCACTTTATTTTGTACAGCGTGATCGGCAGGGAAGAATAACTATTGAAATACGGAACGACGAAGACTGGAATTTGTTGATTGTTTGGGATGACGGACCGGGCATTTCGCCGAGTTTGTTGCCGAAGATATTCGAACCATTTGTAACACAACACGATGGCGGCGTCGGCACGGGCCTTGGCCTGGCCTATTGCAGGATGGTCATGCGCGGGCTGGGCGGTGACATAACCTGTCGGTCGGAACTCGGCCAATTTACGGAATTTCGTCTGCGGTTTCCGAAAATCTGAGGGCTACGATGAAAAGCCAAATGAAACACGTCCTACCTTATCATCGTCCACCGACTGTCGCATTCGTTGATGACGATCGTTCGTTCCTGCTGTCTTTGCGGCCGGTATTTTCGGATAAATTCGCCTGCCATATTTTCGATCGACCGGAAACGGCGTTGGATTTTGTCGAACGGCACATGCCGCCGGATGTGTCGCAGGTTGATGCGATCGTCCAGCAGAGCCACGCTGCCGATGCTACCGAAGCAGCGTTGACGGATCGCGATATCACGGTCAGCTTGTCTCACATTTCGAACATGATTTTGGATGCACGGCGATTCGAACCGGTTACCGTGTCGGTTGTCGACTACGACATGCCGGCGATGGATGGCTTGCAATTTTGCGAGCGCCTGCCGTCGCGCGCGTTGCGTCGCATATTGTTGACTGGCAAGGCTGACTTGCAGACCGCGATTGATGCTTTCAATCGCGGTATCATCGATCGATTTGTGGTCAAGAGCGACCCGGACGCGTTGGCGCGTGTGGAGAGTCATATTGAAGAGTTGCATGACCTTCAGGGCCGCGAGGATCTTGATACCTTGCTGCAAATGCTTGATACGACAGCACCGCCGTTTCTAAGCGACCCGCTGTTTGCCGACAAGTTCGAACAGTTCATCCAGCGCCACGAAATATGCGAGTATTACCTGGCGGCGGACGGAAAAGGCATTCTGGCGGCCAACGCCGAGGGCGACCGGACGCTTCTGTTGGCGCACACCGAAGAAGATATGAAGGCGCAATGGGAAATCGCCAGTGATCAGCAGGCACCAAGCGGACTGACCGATGCGCTGGCGTCGCGGAAAATGGTCGCAAATTTTTGGCAGCATGAAGGCTATTACAGCCCTGACTGTCATGACTGGCAGGAGTGCCTGCATGAGGCGGAGCGATTTGAGGCACAGCAAACGTATTTTTTGGCCGTCGTCACCGATCCGCCGAACCTAGCCGGTGAATCGACTATCTTTAGCTTCGACGATTGTCTGGATCGATTGGATCAAGAGTTTCAATAGGAAGTTCGACCGGGCCGATGACGTCATGCCGCCACGATGCGCGAGGGGATCGCTTGCGCCGCCTTGGTTGGTCGACGACACGTTACAGGCACGAACGTACGGATCTCGTCGCACACGTTTAGGACTCTCGCGATCGTTTCTTGGGTCAGGTTGCAACGAACGGAAAATCGAACGAGCGTCCGGTTTTTCGGGCTCGCCGGGAAAACGAACATCGAGCCATAGACGCCCCGCGCCTCCAATGCGTCCCGCAAGGCAATGGCATTTGCCTCTTTGCCGGCTTGGATGGACACAATGTGGGATTGGCTCGCATTGACGTCGTAACCCAGGGCGGCGAGACCGTTTCTGAGGCGGTCAGCATTTGTCGCCAAGCGGTTGCGCCGTCCCGCCGCGTTCTTGATCACATCGATGGCGGCATCGAGACCTGCAAGTTCGCAAGGCGTTGCGGCGGAACTAAATATGGCCGGCAGCGATTCGTAAGGCAAATAACCCATGAGTTCGGCGCTACCGGCGATTAAGCCGGCACGCCCGCTGAACGCTTTAGCCAGACTGGCTGTGCGGATGTCGGTTAAATTTTCCAAGCCGAGTTCGGCGACCAAACCGCGACCTTCGGGGCCGTGCGTGCCGAGCGAGTGCGACTCGTCGACGATTGTCAGGCAATCGCCGAGTTTTGCGCCATTCAAGATTTGATCGAGTGGCGCAACGCTGCCGTCAATACTATATACGGAATCAACGACAACGATCCCTGGCCCGTGTTTGGAAATTTGGGTCAGAAGGCTTTCCGGGCTATTGTGAAGGAAAGGGACAGCTTTGGCCCCGGCGGCATGAATGCCTTCCCATAGCGACCGGTGCGCAAGGAAATCGACATAGACGATCGTGTCCTGATCGGCGACAGCCTGGACAAGGCCGACATTGGCGGCCCATCCAGACTGGGTCACCACGGCGTCGCCGGTTTTGAGGAAGTCTGCGAACCTACGTTCTGTTGCGCGTTGTGGCCCATCGTCGGTGAAGTACGCAGCCGACATGACGTCGCCATTGCCGAACTTGTTCAGCACGTCGATTTGCCGCGCGATGATTTTCGGATGACGGGCGATGGCGAGATAGTCGTTGGAACAAAGTTGTATGTCGCCATTGGTCGGCGTGCGGCCCACCAGCCTGCCGTTCATCGACGCTAAGCGTTGTTGTTTTTGTTCGATCCGGCCGGCCAATCGTTGACGGAATGCCGGCAGCGCGTTGCCGCGCCGACCGACCGCGTCGATTTTCCGGTCGCTCCGCCCTGTGCTTCCCATGGTCTTCGCTGACGCCCTGTTGATCGCTTTGTTATCAGGGACCAGCTTGAAGAGTTCTCGTTTATTTCATTTTAAGGAACGTCGTAAACGAACCACCACCGAAAGTGGTTAACGGGCCGCCGGAACTTGTGAGTTGTGTGTTATTGCCGGATCTGTATATCTGCCTACATAGCTGGTTGCCGCAGGTTTTTTGCGCTTGAATTTGGCAGGGTGAGGTAAGGCAATGTTTGATGCCGCCGCGCGGCGTTTGATCGATCCGCCACTGAATTGGCTCGGTGCCCGGTTGGCCGCGATATCGGTTAGTGCCAACACCGTAACGATTGTCGGATTTCTGGTCGGTCTCTCGGCGCTGCCGCTGCTTGCCTACGGGCGTTATGACTTGGCTTTGATAGCGATCCTGGCCAACCGGTTTTCCGATGGGCTTGACGGTGCTGTCGCGCGGGCCAACGGGCCGACGGATTTTGGCGGCTATCTCGATATCGTTTGCGATTTCGTGTTCTATGCGACGGTCGTATTCGGCTTTGCCGTGGGCGCGCCCGACCACGCGGTTCCGGCCGCGTTCTTGGTGGTCAGCTTCATGGGTACCGGCACCACGTTCCTGGCGTTTGCCGCCGTCGCCAGCAAACATAAAATGACCACCGCCTCACGTGGAACGAAATCGCTCTATTACATCGGCGGCTTGACCGAAGGCACCGAAACAATCGCGTTTTTCGTTGCCATGTGCCTGTGGCCACAGGCGTTTCCGATCCTGGCATGGGTGTTCGGCGGGCTTTGTTGGCTCACGACGGCGAGCCGCGTGGCTATGGCCTATCGGGCTTTCGGCCGGCGCTAAACGGCTGGGCGCTTTTTCACCCGTCGGTTCTGAAATCTCGACAGCATGCGTGGCTGTGGTAGAGTGCGAGCCGACACTAACGGCCGCCTATTGCGGTATGACGAAGGGCTTACTCCAGAGCAGTTTCGGAGAATACGGGGTTATTTGATGGGAGAAAATTGGCATTTCGGGCAGGCGCGCTGCGCTGCGCGATGTTGGACATCGGGCAAACATCGCAGCGCACCCGAAAAGCCGATTTGCCCCACCGATGGCCGGGTTCTTTTGCGTCGTGGCGGCGTCGCGCGTCTTATCCGATGCCCCACATCGCATGGCGACGCGCTCCTTGCCACGACGCAAAATAATCCCGGTCAAATGACCTCGTATTCTCCGAAACTGCTCTAGATGGCGATTTTCGCCCATATCGCGGTTTTCATGCTGTATGGAGCGGGTGCCGTTGTCGTGGCGCTTTGGTTGCCGGATTTTGTGCCGGCCCTCGATCAGTCGGTTGCTTGGCTGGTGGCGGCCGTGGCGTTCGTTGTCGGCGCGCTGGTGCATGAAGTCGTGGCACGCCGGTCCGACGAGCTCGCTCTTTTCGATGAGGTCTATGAACTCCGCGTCGCCCACAATCAGGCGGTCGAGGAAATCGGCCGGCTGAAGGATCGGTTCGTAAAATCTCAGCCGGCTGGAGGACGCTCGGAGTTGGTTGAGGAAATGCGCCAAGTTCGGGCCATGTTGTCGCAATTGGTGCACGACAAACAGGTGCCGTCTATCGAAACGACCGGGCGGGATGTCGAAGATGATCCGACGATATTGGGGCCGGTCGTTCTGAACGGTGACGTCGCCGGTATCGAAGTCGTCAAATCGGCACTCTCCGCCAATCGCATCGAACTCTATCTGCAGCCGGTGGTGAACCTGCCCCAGCGCAAGGTCCGGTTCTACGAATGCTTGTCGCGCATCCGCGATAGCGAAAACCGGATCATCGAACCGAACAGCTATTTGAAGATCGCCGAATCGGAAGGGCTTATCGCCGTCATCGACAATTTCTTGTTGTTTCAGTGTGTGCAGCTGGTTCGACGGTTGCGCAAATCCGACCATGCGATCGCCTTTTTCTGCAACATCTCCGGCCACACCTTGCAAGACGACGTGTTTTTCGAGCAATTCCTGGATTATCTCGAAAACAATCCGGAACTCGTCGAGCGTCTGATTTTTGAGTTCTCCGAAACCGACATGATCGACCGCGACCGCCGGCTTGGTCAAAAGCTCCGCCTATTGACCGATCTCGGCTATCGGTTGTCCGTGGACGGTGTGTCCTCGGTCGATGTCGATTACGGCGATTTCGCCCGTAAAGGCGTGCATTTCATGAAGATTGATGCCGGTATTTTGTTGAATGGCGCCGATTCAATTGACGGCACCGTGGATATTAATGATTTACGGCTTGCCATGGCAGAATCGGGCATCCATCTTGTCGCCGGCCGGGTCGAAAATGAAAATGCCGTAGTCGGTTTGCTCGAACACAATGTCGATCTGGCGCAGGGTTACTTGTTCGGCGAGCCACGGCCATCCCCACAGGAATTGTAACACGGCCGAAGAGCCGCTGAACGGAAATCATGCAATCGATGGAAGCCTGCCCCTTTCACCCGGGAATTGCCGGACTGGCCGACCAATATGACGCTTTTGTTTTGGACCTGTGGGGCGTCGTCCACAACGGACTGGCGCCCATGCCTGGCGTCGTCGATTGCTTGGCACGGTTGCGCGGTGCCGGCAAAAGCATCCTGTTCTTGTCGAACGCGCCGCGTTCGGCCGATGTCGTCAAAAAATTCTTGGCCGGCATCGGCATCGGCGCTGACTGTTACGATCGCATTGTGACATCGGGTGACGCGGCGCTGCGGGCGTTGCAGTTGCGCCAGGACAACTGGCATGCCCGACTGGGATGGCATTATTACTATTTGGGCAAGGAAGCCGACGCCGGCATGCTTTCCGGCACCGATTATGTTGCCGTGGATACCATCGAAGCCGCGGATTTCTTTCTGACTCTGGGTCTCGCAGATGCCGCGCGCGAGACCGTTGAGACCTATTCGCCGGTCCTGGAAAGCGGTTTGGCGGCGGGGCTGCCGATGGTTTGCGGCAATCCCGATTTAGTCGTGCATATCGGCGAGTCCGAACAGCCATGTGCCGGCGCCCTCGCCAAGGCGTATGAAGACAAGGGCGGCGACGTCTATTGGCACGGCAAACCGCACAGTACCGTCTATGATTTGTGCTTCGGCTATCTTGGCGGCATCCCGACCGAACGCATTCTCGCCATTGGCGATTCCTTGCGGACCGATATCGCCGGCGCGACCAATGCCGGTATCGACAGCATGTTTGCGGTAAGCGGTATTCATGCCCGCGACTTCGGCGTGGAACCGGGCATGGTGCCTGATATCGCGGCGGTACGGGAGAGTCTGGCGCGGAGCGAGATTCAGCCGACCGGCATGCTTAGCGGTTTGCGTTGGTAAATAGACGCGACGGCCGGATAGATCAAACTGCATAAAAATGCGATCATTTTGATGCAGATAATTTGATCTACTTCTAAGTGTTAGAGCAACTTATCTGCGTTCGAATAAACGCAGGTTGCTCTAGGGTCAGTCGAATAGGGCGTCAATGTCCGACTGTGACGATTTTTTGTCCGTCGCTGGTGCGGCTGTGCCGGTGAACATGCGGTCGACGTCGTCTTGCGAGACACCTTCGCCTTCCAGTTGCGGCCCGTTCAGCAAGCCGGTTTCATCTTCGCCGGGCGCGGCTTCGGTGTTTGCGGGTTGCGCTCCCAGGTCGGGACCCCAGGCGCTTTGCAAACTGCCGAGACGGTCTTCGATGTATTCCAGGGTACCGATTACTTTCGTCACGCGTTGGCCGGTGATGTCTTGAAATGAGCAGGCTTCGAAGATGCGCATGCAGGCGTCGTTAATCGTCTCCGAGTCGTCTGCGGCGGCCATAATCTCTTCGGCGGCTTCCATGATGGTGTTGGTTGCCGATTCCGTTGCCTTGACGATTGCGTCCAACTCCTGGCCGGCCCGTGGAATTTGATTGGTCGTCAGTTGGCTCGGGCGCATCTCGACGATTTCTTGCCGCGCCTTGGAGATGTAACGGGCCAATTCGCAACAATCGCGATAGAGCGATTTGATCGATCGCGGTGTCTCATCCGAAGACATTTTTGGTTCTCCCGTCGCGGCCTAAATCCCACCGACTGAGCGGCAGAAGGCGCCGGCAATCATGCACGGCATCTCGGCGAAAACTCAGCCTAGGCTAGGCCGACCATAGAGTTGGCCCGCTAACAATCGGTTAATTTGTCCTTACCGAGACGTGGCGTCGGCGTGCGGCACTGGCCGCTTGCCATGCGCCGGCCATGTGATAGATTGCGCCGCACAAATTTTGTGCATATGCAGCATCAAAGGCGAATAGCGCATGAACAAGCCGACGGAGCCGGGCGCCGGACAGAACGGTACATTCCTTGAGGACATGGCCGTCGGCCTAAGCGCTGAGCTTGTCCGGACCGTCGAAGCGGCGGATATCCAGAAGTTTGCCGAGGTATCGGGCGATACCAATCCGGTGCATTTGGATGAGGAATTCGCCAAGTCCACGATTTTTAAAGGGCGGGTCGCGCACGGCATGTTGTCGGCCGGCTATCTGTCAGCGATTTTCGGCACGAAATTGCCGGGACCGGGCGGTATCTATTTGTCTCAGAACTTAAAATTCACGGCGCCGGTTAGGATTGGCGATACGGTTTTGGCCCGGGTCGAAGTCACCGATGTCGATGCCAATCGCGGACGCGTGCGCTTCGATTGCTTGTGCAGCGTCGCCGGTAAAGCGGTGATCAAGGGGGAGGCGGAGTTGTTGGTGCCGAGGCGTGACGATCAGACCTGAACGCCGGCTCTTGAATCCTGATGCCAGCCACGCATAATTGCCGCGGCTGAGGTTAGGGCGGTAACTATGCAAGTGGTAACGGACAACCGGCGCGTTCCGAACGGGCTCGAGGGCGGCATCGTCGTCATCGGCAATTTCGACGGCGTTCATCGTGGCCATCAGATGGTTATCGGGCAGGCCCGCCGCGCTGCCGAGACGGCTCAATTGCCGTTGACGGTCATGACTTTTGAGCCCCATTCCCGGGAATTCTTCGCGCCGGAAGCTCCGCCCATTCGCCTGACGCCGTTTTCGGTCAAACGGCGGTTGCTGGAAGGCCTCGGCATCGATTTGCTGCTGGCCCTGCCATTCGACCGGGCTTTTTCCAGAATGACCGCGGATGACTTTGTCGAAATGATCATAATCGACCGGCTGGCGGCCAAGCACGTGGTCGTCGGATACGATTTCGCGTTCGGCCACAAACGCAGCGGCAACGTCGAAAAACTCCGCGAAAGTGCCGCCAAGCACGGCTTCACCGTCACGGTGGTCGATCCTGTTTCTAATGGCGGGTTGGTCTATTCGTCCTCGCGCATTCGCGATTGCCTATGGCAAGGCGCACCGGACCAGGCAGCCAAACTGCTCGGCCACTGGTGGGAGGTCGCGGGCGTTGTCGTGACCGGCGACAAGCGCGGCCGTCAGCTCGGCTTTCCAACCGCCAATTTCGACCTGACCGGTTATATCGAGCCGGCGTTCGGTGTCTATGCGGTGCGTCTCGGCTTGCTCGAAGACGGCCGAACGGTGTGGCATGACGGCGTCGCCAATCTGGGCCGCCGCCCGACTTTCGGTAAGACGGACGCCGTCTTGGAAGTCCATTTGCTTGATTTCTCCGGCGACCTTTATGACCGCGAATGCCGCGTCGCGTTCACGGAATTTTTGCGACCTGAGCGTAAATTCGACGGCTTGGACAGCCTTAAGGCACAGATTGCGAAGGATACCGCCAAGGCGCGGCAGTGTCTGTCAGACCCGAAAAACGCCATCGACAGTCTCGGACCAGAGACGCTCGACAGCCCGGGATCGGCCTGTTAAAAGGGGCGCGGAGACTAACATGACTCAATGGATCCATAGCGCTTCCGGTCGTCGAATTATCGTCCCGGTCTTCGTTTGAAGGCCGGGCGTTTGGCGGTTGCCGCCGGTTATTCGATCCTGAGTCCGAACTTTTCCGACACCGGGTCGCCTATTCCCAGATAACGGAATCTGTTCGTTAAGAGCAGGCGAATGAGTCATGAGCACTGATCTGAAATCTACACTTTTCTTGCCGAAAACCGATTTCCCAATGAAAGCGGGTTTGCCGAAACGCGAACCCGATTATTTGGAACGATGGGCGAAAATCGATCTTTGGCGGCTGCTACGCGAAGACGCGAAGGGCCGGCCGAAATTCATGCTGCACGATGGGCCGCCCTATGCCAACGGCAACATCCATCTCGGCCACGCGATGAACAAGATCCTGAAGGATGTCATCAACCGGTCCCAGCAGATGCTCGGCAAGGATGCGAACTATGTCCCGGGCTGGGACTGCCACGGCCTGCCGATCGAATGGATGGTCGAGGAGAAGTATCGGTCCAGCGGCCGCAACAAGGACGACGTTCCGATAGCCGAGTTCCGCCGGGAGTGCCGCGAGTTCGCCGACCGCTGGATCGACATCCAGCGCGAAGAGTTCAAGCGCCTGGGCATATTCGGTGATTGGGATCATCCCTATACCACGATGTCCTTCGGCGCCGAGGCGCAAATCGTCCGTGAGTTGTTGAAGTTCTTGATGGACGGCAGCCTGTATAAGGGCGCCAAATCGGTGATGTGGTCGGTGGTCGAGAAAACTTCTTTGGCCGAGGCCGAGGTTGAGTATCACGACCACACCTCGACCACGATCCATGTCCGTTTTCCGGTGGTCGAGACGAAAAATTCAGCCCTGGAAGGCGCCGCGGTCGTGATCTGGACGACCACCCCGTGGACCATCCCCGGCAATCGCGCCATCGCCTATCACGCTGACATTGCCTATGGCGTCTACGAAGTAACAGCCGTTGCCGATGGCGCCGTTGCGCAATTGGGCGATCGGCTTGTCGTCGCCGACGATTTGGCAGCAGCGGTGGCGTCGACTGCCGGCGTTGAAGACTGGCGGCGCGTTGAAACCGTGAGCGACTTTGCCGGCACGCACTGCGCCCATCCGTTTCGCGGCCAGGGCTACGATTTCGATGTGCCGTTGTTGGCCGCCGACTTCGTCACCGTCGACCAAGGCACCGGCTTTGTCCACGTGGCCCCCGGCCATGGTGCCGATGATTTCGATCTTGGCGTGCGCCACGGCATCACCGTGCCCGACACCGTGGACGAGGGCGGCCTCTATTTCGATCACGTACCGATGTTCGCCGGTCAGCATGTCTATAAGGTCGACAAGGCGATGCTCGCCGCTTTGACGGATGCGAACGCCCTGCTGGCCTCTGGCAAGCTGGTGCATTCCTATCCGCATTCCTGGCGCTCGAAGGCGCCACTGATCTTTCGCAACGCGCCACAATGGTTCGTTTCCATGAGCGAGACCGGGCTGCGGGATCGGGCGCTGAAGTCGATCGAAGAAACCCAATTTTTCCCACCGTCGGGACAAAAGCGCCTGTACGACATGGTGGCGACGCGGCCCGATTGGTTGTTGTCGCGGCAGCGAGCGTGGGGCGTGCCGATCACCGTCTTCGTCAACAAGAAGACTGGCGAGCCTTTGCGCGACCCCGAGGTCAACGACCGTATCGTCAAGGCGGTTGGCGAAGAAAGCTGCGATGCCTGGTTCGATAGCGAGCCGAGCCGCTTTTTGGGCAACGACTACGATGCCGCTGATTTCGAGATGGTCCACGACATCTTGGATGTTTGGTTCGATTCGGGCTCGACCCATGCCTTCGTGCTGGAGGACAATCCGGACTTGCAGTGGCCTGCGTCGCTCTATCTGGAGGGCTCCGACCAGCACCGCGGCTGGTTTCAGTCGTCGCTGCTGGAGGCCTGCGGCACGCGTGGGCGGGCGCCGTTCGAGGCGGTCCTGACCCATGGCTTCGCGTTGGATGGCCAGGGCCGGAAGATGTCCAAGTCGCTCGGCAACTCCGTGCTGCCGCAAGACGTGATCAAACAACACGGTGCCGATATCCTGCGGCTCTGGGTGGTGTCGACGGATTATTCCGAGGACGTACGCATCGGTCAGGAAATCGTGCGCGGCCAGGTCGACGCCTATCGGCGCATGCGCAACACGCTCCGGTTCCTGCTCGGCAACCTCAACGACTTCGATGAAGCGGAACGATTGCCCCATGCCGAGATGCCGGAACTGGAGCGCTGGGTCTTGCACCGCTTGACGGAGCTGGACGACACCGTGCGCGCTTGTTGTGAAGGCTTTGATTTTCATCGGCTTTATATCGTGCTCTATAATTTTTGCACGGTCGATCTGTCGGCCTTTTATCTGGATGTTCGCAAAGACGCGCTGTACTGCGATCGGCGCGATGCGGTTCGGCGCCGGGCGGCACGGACCGTGCTTGACCAGATCTTCTCTTGCCTGACGGCGTGGTTGGCGCCGGTGTTGTGCTTCACCGCCGAAGAAGCCTGGCTCGCGCGCCACCCATCCGACACCGATTCGGTGCATCTCCGGCTGTTTCCGACGTTGCCGGCTGAATGGCGAGACGGCGACTTGGCGGAGAAATGGACGCGCGTTCGCGACCTCCGGCGTGTCGTTACCGGCGCGCTGGAAATCGAGCGTCAGGAAAAGCGCATCGGCGCCAGCTTGCAGGCGGCGCCGCGCATCCACACCACCGACGCCTTTGTTGGCGCCTTCGATGGTATCGACGTGTCGGAAATCTGCATCACTTCGGGCGCTGAACTGACGACGGAGCCGGCGCCGGCGACGGCCTTTCGATTGGACGATGTGGCTGACGTTGCCGTCGCGCCGGTCCTCGCCGAGGGCGAAAAATGCGAGCGGTGCTGGATGGTTTTGCCGGACGTGACGCCTGCTGTTGACGCGCCGGCGCTGTGCGGGCGCTGCCGCGACGCGATCGGTTGAACTCTGTGGCGATGCTTCGGTCCGGATTGCTGATCGCCCTGATCGTTGTCATCGCCGATCAGCTCAGCAAATACCTGCTGATCGATTTCATGGCGGCGCGGTCGTTTCGGCCGCTGGAAATCGCGTCGATTTTCGATCTGGTGATGGTCTGGAACAAAGGCGCCAGTTTTGGCTTGTTCGCGTCCGATTCCGCAATTGTGCGCTGGCTGTTCGTGGCGCTGTCGGTGGCCGTCTCGATCGGACTGGGCATCTGGCTCAAGCGCTCCGAGGGTTGGTGGATGGCGGTGGCGCTCGGCCTGGTGATCGGCGGTGCCGTGGGTAACGCCATCGATCGCGTGGCCCGCGGCATGGTCGCGGATTTCTTTTCGTTTCATGTCGACGTCTATTATTGGCCGGCGTTTAACGTGGCGGACATGGCGATCGTCGGTGGGGTCGGCGTGTTGCTGTTCGATTCCTTGTTTTTGGGCGAAAAATCACCTAATAAGGAGCCATGAAGCGCAATCCGAATCAGGGCCGCACCGGGTCTCGCCTGATGGTCGTGGCCGTTGCCGCCATGGCGCTCGGCGCCTGCGAATCGTTCCAGGAAACCCTTGGCCTGACCAAACAGGTGCCCGACGAGTTCAATGTGGTGACCAAGGCGCCGTTGAATCTGCCGCCGGACTACAATCTTCGCCCGCCAGCCCCCGGTGCGCCGCGGCCGCAGGAAAAAACACCGAGCGAAGAAGCCCGCAAGACCTTGTGGAAAGAACCAACCCAGGTGGCGCAATCGTCACCGTCAGGTTCGGCGCTGCTGCAAGGTGCCGCGACCGGTACGAACTCAGTGCTGGAAAGCACCGGCGAAACGGCGCTGCTGAAGCTGGCCGGTGCGGAAAATCCCGATCCCAACATTCGCCGGGTCGTTGCCCAGGACAACAGCCGGATCGAGGAAAAAGACAAATCGTTTGTCGACCGGCTGATATTCTGGCAGACCCAGCCGCCGTTCGGCACCGTCATAAATCCCAGCGAGGAAGCCAAGCGGTTGCGCGAAAACGCGGCACTCGGCAAGCCGGTCACCGAAGGGGTAACGCCACAGATCCGCCGCCGCAAACGGTCGATGTTCGAAGGCGTCTTCTAAGGTCCGCCGTCCGTCGATCGGGTTCGACTCGCTGAATTGTGATGCGGAGTTCAGTTTGAGAACCCGCCGCAATATATTAAGTCCAGTCTTTAGGCCGTGATCGATCATGGAGCGTTCTTCATCGATGTCCACAATGACCGCCTTGACCAAGAGTTTGATCCTGACAATCGTTGGTCTGCTGTGCACCGCCATGCCGGCCGCCGCCGGCCTGTTCAATCCGCAGAGTTTTGAGCTCGACAACGGCATGCAGGTGGTGGTCATCTCCGACCACCGGGCGCCGGTGGTCACGCACATGGTGTGGTATAAAGTGGGTGCCGCTGACGAGCAGCCCGGGAAATCCGGCATTGCCCATTTTCTCGAACATCTCATGTTCCGTGGCACGGCGACGTTTGCCGACGGAGAATTCTCCAAGATCATTTCGCGCAACGGCGGCGCCGATAACGCGTTTACGTCATTTGACTATACCGGCTATTTCCAGAACGTGGCGGTCGACAAGCTCGATCTGGTTATGGCGATGGAATCGGACCGCATGCGCAACTTGAAACTCTCCGATGGCGTGGTCGATCCGGAACGCCAGGTCATCATATCGGAGCGGCGTCAGCGGACCGACGCCAATCCGTCGTCGCTGTTGTCGGAGCAAATGGCGGCGGCGCAATATCTCGCCCATCCCTACCGCATCCCGGTGATCGGCTGGCAACACGAGATCGCCGAGCTGACCGCGGCCGATGCCATTGCCTTCTACGATCGCTACTACGCGCCGAACAACGCGATATTGATCGTTGCCGGCGACGTCACTCTCGACGATGTCCGGCCATTGGCGGAAAAGCATTACGGGCCGATCGCCCGGCGACCGGTGCCGCCGCGCTCGCGGGTCAAGGAACCACCGCAAATCGCGCCGCGCCGCGTGGTGTTGAGCGACGTGCGGGTGTCGCAGCCGGCCTGGCAGCGCTCCTATCTCGCACCCAGTGCCCATGGCGGCGCCACCGAGCATGCGCTGCCGCTTGATCTGTTGGCCGACATTCTGGGCGGCGGTGCCACCGGCAGGCTCTATCGCGCGCTGGTGATAGAACAGGCTATCGCCGCGTCCGCCGGCGCCTACTACAGCGGCCTCGATTACGACCAGACGCGGTTTTGGCTTTCGGCGCAACCGAAGCCCGGCGGCGACGTCGCCGCCATCGAGGCGGCGGTCGACGCGGTCATTGCCGAGGTGTTGAAAGACGGCGTCACCGAGGCGGAGTTGGCCCGGTCGAAATCCAGCATGCGAGCCTCCGCGATCTACGCCCGTGACAGCTTAGGCACCGGCGCACGCATATTTGGCATGGGCCTGACCTCCGGATTGACCATCGAGCATATTGAAAGCTGGCCGGAGCGGGTCTCCAAAGTCACTGTCGAGCAAGTCAACCGTGCCGCACGATATGTATTGGACATGAACCGGTCGGTAACCGGCATCTTAAAACCGAAACCCCAATCCTGACGGAGGCCCGGCGTGTTCAAGCCAAGATTGCTTTTACTGGTTCTGGCAATGGCCGGTGCCTTGGCGACCAACGCCACCGCGGCGACCAAGATCGAGCGGGTGGTAAGCCCGCTCGGCATCGAGGCATGGTTGGTCCGCGAGACCTCGATCCCGATCTTGTCCATGGAAGTTTCATGGAAAGGCGCCGCGCGCGGCGATCCGGCCGGCAAAGCCGGCCTCGCCAATCTGGTTTCGGGCCTGATCGACGAAGGCGCCGGTGATCTCGATTCCCAGGCGTTTCAGATGCGCCTTAAGGACTTGTCGATCGAGCTGTCGTTCGATGCCGGCCGCGACGTCTTCAGCGGCACCTTGCGAACCTTGTCGGACAATAAGGCGGAAGCCTTTCGGCTGTTGGGCCTGGCGCTGACGGCGCCGCGCTTCGATACGGAACCGGTTGACCGCATCCGCCGGCAAATCTTGACCCGGCTCAACCGCAACCGAACCGATCCCCGGTCGATCGTTGGACGCACGTGGTACAAAGTGGCGTTCCCGGACCATGCCTACGGCAACCCAACCATCGGTACCGAAGATTCTGTAAAGGCGATAACCACCGATGACATGCGTGAATTCATGCGCCGGCGGATTGCCACCGACAACATGATCATCGCCGTGGTCGGCGACGTGACGGCGGAAGAGCTGGCCGGTCACCTCGATCGGACGTTTGGCGCCTTGCCGGCCAAGGCCGAGGTGCCGGCGGCGCAACCCTCGGAACCGCCGGACAATCGGGTCATTCGCATCGTGCGCCAGCCGTCGCCGCAAAGCGTGGTCATGTTCGGCATGCGTGGCATCGCCCGCGACGATCCGGACTATTACGCGGCCTACGTCATGAACCATGTGTTGGGTGGCGGCGGCTTGACTTCGCGCCTGTCGCAGAGCGTGCGCGAAGACCGTGGCCTGACTTACTCGATCTATTCCTATCTCTTCCCGTTGAAGCAATCCTCGCTCTATATGGGTGGTTTCGCCGCCAGCAACGCCAATGTCGCCGAAGCCTTAGATCTGACCGACAGTGAGATCGAACGCCTGCGCGACGGCGGCGTGACCGACGAAGAACTTGCCGATACCAAGACCTACCTCAACGGCTCGTTCCCCTTGCGGTTGACGTCCAACGGCCGCATCGCCGGCATATTGATTTCCGTTCAGCGGCACAATCTGGGCATCGATTATCTCGAGCGGCGGGCTGACCTGATCAACGCGGTGACCAGGCAGGATATCGCCCGGGTGGCGGCACGGCTGTTGCGGCCGGACGCCATGATCGTGGTCATTGTCGGCGATCCGGCGGGGATCGAAGAGACCGGCTAGCGGTTTAACTCCACCGCGGCTTGGTGCAGACTGGATGGCACCAAAGAGGTCTAACGATGATTCGCATTCTTGCCGACGCCACGATTAACCGCATCGCCGCGGGCGAGGTGATCGAGCGGCCGGCGAGTGCGGTCAAGGAGCTGGTCGAAAACGCCATCGATGCCGGCGCCAAACAGATCGACGTCGTTGTCACCGACGGCGGCCGGGCGCTGATTTCGGTCAGTGACGACGGCGCCGGCATGACACAAGAGGAATTGACGTTGGCGGTCGAGCGTCATGCCACCTCGAAGCTTTCCGACGATAATCTTTCCGACATTCGTTGGCTCGGTTTCCGCGGCGAAGCCTTGCCGTCGATCGGCGCGGTCAGCCGCATGACCTTGACCACAAGGCGCGCCGATGACGACAGCGCCTGGACCCTTACGGTCAATGGCGGCGCCAAGTCACAGCCGACACCGGCGGCCCAGGCCGCCGGTACCCGGATCGAGGTGCGTGACTTGTTCTTCGCGACACCGGCGCGGCTCAAATTCCTGAAAACCACGCGCACCGAATACGCCGCCTGCGGCGATGTCGTCCGGCGCCTCGCCATGGCCCATCCGGAGATCGCCTTCACCTTGTCGGACGGTAGCCGCACGACCTTGCGCGTGCGCCCGGCCCAAGGCGAGCTGTTTTCCGCCCGGCTCGATCGCCTGGGGGCGATCATGGGTCGCGACTTCGCCGACAACGCTTTGGCCGTGGACGCCGAGCGCGATGGCGTCCAGTTGCGGGGATATATCGGCCTGCCGACCCTGAACCGCGGCAACGCCCAGATGCAGTACGCTTTCGTCAACGGCCGGCCGGTGCGCGACAAGCTGATCTCCGGCGCCGTGCGCGGCGCCTATGCGGATCTCTTGGCGCGCGATCGCCACCCGATGCTGGCGCTGTTTCTAGAGCTGCCGGCCGACGCCGTCGACGTCAACGTCCATCCGGCCAAAACAGAGGTGCGGTTCCGCGAGGCGGGCCCGGTGCGCGGCCTGATCGTCGGCGCCTTGAAGGCGGTCCTGGCCGAGGCCGGCCACCGCACGGCGACCACCGTATCGAACGCCGCGCTCGGCGCCTTGGCCACCGGGCCGCGGGCGCCGATCCAGACCGCAGGGTCGTGGCCGACAATGCCGGGTCGGACCCTGTCGCGCGGTTTGGCCGAGACGGCAGCGCAATATCAGGCGCCGACCGGCGCCGTCGGTGCGCCGGCGGCGCGCGCCGATATGCCGCCTGACGGGGCCGCCGAGGCGCCGTCCGCCGATCATCCGCTGGGTGCCGCCCGGGCGCAGCTGCACGAAACCTATATCGTGGCGCAAACCGCCGACGGCTTGATCCTGGTCGATCAGCACGCCGCCCACGAGCGCTTGGTCTATGAGCGCATGAAAGACCAAATGGCCGACAACGGCGTGGCCCGGCAAATGCTGTTGCTGCCGGAAGTGGTCGAGTTGGACGAGCCCGCGGTGCAAGGCCTGGCCAAGCGCGCCGACGCCTTGCGCGACCTCGGCCTCGCCATCGAGGCGTTCGGCGATAGCGCCATCGTGGTACGGGAGACGCCGGCCTTGCTCGGTACCTGCGATGTCCAAGGCCTGGTCCGGGATTTGGCCGACGAGCTGGCGGAATGGGACCAGACGACCATGCTGGGCGAGCGCCTGGAAGAGATCTGCTCGACCATGGCCTGTCATGGTTCGGTTAGGGCCGGCCGGCGCCTCAACCACGAGGAAATGAATGCGCTGTTGCGTCAGATGGAAGTGACACCAAATTCCGGCCAGTGCAACCACGGCCGCCCGACCTACGTGGAATTGAAACTCGCCGACATCGAAAGCCTGTTCGGTCGAAGGTAATCGTCAGCCGCGGGTGGCGATATGGATCGATGTCTTGCCGTAGCGCCGCCGGTCCATCGCCGTCCAGTCCGGCGGCAGCGCGATCGCGTCCTTTTCAGCACTTTCGATAATGAGAATGGCCTCGGCCCCGATCCAGCCGTCGGTGTCGAGTGCTGCCAGAGCTGTAGGCACCAAGTCCTCACCGTAGGGCGGATCCAGAAAAATCAAATCGTGTGGCCGGGGCGCCGGGCCGGGCGCGCAGGCATCGCGGCGCATCACCAGAACCTCCGCCTCGGCCGGTGCGACGGCGCGGATGTTGGTGCCCAAAGCGCTGCGCGCCGCTTCGGCGATTTCCAGGAAGGTGGCGTCTGCCGCGCCGCGCGACAGGGCTTCGAGCCCGAGGGCGCCGGAGCCGGCAAAGGCGTCCAGAACCGAGCGGCCCATCGGCGCCGGTCCGGCCGGGGAGCGGAGCGCCGGCGCGTGGGCCAGAATGTTAAAGAGCGACTGGCGGATGCGGTCGCTGGTCGGGCGCACAGAGAGGCCGGCCGGGACCGCAAGGCGCCGGCCACGGGCGCTACCGCCGGCGATGCGCATGTTGACGTTTCGGCGGCGCCGGGCGCAATGACCCGAGCTGGTCGCGCAGTACCGCCGGCCCGACTTCTTCGACCGCACCGCGAGCCAGGTTGCCCAACTGGAACGGACCGTAGGCGACGCGGAGCAAGCGGCTCACCGGATGGCCGAAATGGCCGAAAATCTTGCGGATCTCCCGGTTCTTGCCTTCACGGAGGCGCACCGTCAGCCAGCTGTTGGTTGTCCCGGCCCGATCGAGCCGCGCGTCGATGGCGCCGTAGGCGACACCATCGACCACCGTCTTGCCGGCGGCCAACTGCGCCAAGGTCTTCGCCGTCGGCTCGCCCTGGACCCGAATGCGATAACGCCGGAGCCAACCGGTCTTCGGATGTTCCAAATTGCGCGCCAGGTCGCCGTCATTGGTCAACAGCAATAGCCCTTCGGTGTTGAAATCCAACCGACCGACGCTGATGACCCGCGGCAACGTCGCCGGCAGGCGCTCGAACACAGTCGGCCGCCCTTCCGTGTCGCGGTTGGTGGTCAACAGGCCACGCGGCTTGTGGTAGCGCCAGAGCCGGGTCGGCTCGCTGGCCGGAATGGTCTCGCCATCAACCGCGACCTTTGTGTCGGGCCCGACATTGAAGGCCGGCGTGCGCACGATCTTGCCGTCGACCGCGATCCTGCCGTCGGCAATCCAACGCTCGGCCTCCCGGCGCGAACACAGCCCGGCCCGCGCCAGACGCTTGGCCAGCCGCTCTTCGCCGGAGGCACGCGGTGCCGTCGATTTTGTCGATGAGGTCATGATGGGAGCCATGTACGCCGTTACAGCCGCCGTTGCAATGGCCGAGCGAGGCGTTGGTCGTCATTGCGTGGCGGCAAAGCCGCCGCGGCAATCCAGAGACGGCGTGGCTGGATGGCTTCGCTACGCTCGCGATGACGGCGCAGCGGTGCTTGATCAGCCGAGCGCCTGGCGTAATTTGTCGAGTTCGGAGTCTTGCCAGTGGTAGCCCATGTCGTTGACTTCGGCCTCGGCTTTTTCGAACGCCTTGCAGGCATTCTCAGTGTCGCCGGCCAAATAATGCAGCCAGGCTTCCTCGATCAACGCGTCGCAGAGAAAAAGCCGCATGCCGGACGGTTCAGCGATGTGGCGGACCTCGGCCAAATCCTCCCACGCCCCGGCGAGATCGCCTTGGGCTCGCCTGAACGCAGCGCGGGCGAGATTGCCGCGTGGCATGTAGTCCCGATCGCTGGCCTTTCGTAGGGCGTCTATTGCGGAATCGAATTGCGCCGGGGCGGTTTCGTCGCCCATACGTGCGGCGATGCGGGCCAGATTGAGACTGTCTAGGCCAGTGTCCAGCAGCCAGGTGTTTTGCTTGGCAATCGTGAGCGCCGCCTTCACGCGCTCGGCAAGACCAAGCAGCGCAGCAGGCGCCACGTCGCGGAGCAGGAAGGAGATGTAGAAGAAGCCTTCGACTGAATGAAAATGGGGAGTGTTCGGGTTCTCTTGTACCTGCCGTTGCTCCGCCTCATCGAACAGCGCCTCAGCGCCCAGCATCTTGCCTCGCATAGCCAGCACATTGGCTTGTTGAGCGCGATAGACGGCTTGCCAGGCTTTTTCCTCTGTCTTGTCGATGAAATCGACCGCGTCGTTCGCCCGTTTCAGCGCGGCTTGCAGCTCACCACGCACAAGCATCAGCACGCTCAAATTGGCGCTGTTAGTAGCCGCCTGGTGGTGATTTTCAAGCTCCATGTGCAGAGCAATATTGCGCTCGAAAGGTGTCCGAGCTTCCATAAGCCGGCCTAACGCCCGCAAGCGATAACCGGCCAAATTCAGCAGATACGCGTGGGCATTTCGGGTTACATCTTGCACTGGCGTCTGCCAGCCGCCGGGGAAGAAGGCGGCGAGAGCCGCCAGTTCAGTGCTGTACAAGCCGAGCTGATGCACCCCATAGGATTGACCTTCACGGGCGATGCGCCGGTAATAGACTTCGTCCAGCGCCTCCTGGGCGCGGCCGGCGGCGACGCCGTGGCGAAGGGATTGGTAAAGTGGCAGGAGGCCGGCCTCATCGTCCGGCTGCTCCTGGTCCGGAATCCCGCAGAAATAGTCGAACAGTCGGCCGTGGGCCTGTTTCCAGGTCTCGGGGCTTTGCCGCTCGAGGACGGCGCCGAAATGTTCACGTACCAGCGGGTGGCCGTCGACGGTATCCGCGTCAGGTCGGGTGATCAGGTTTAGGTTTTCGAGACGCCTGAGCACTACGGCGAGCGGCGGCGCTTTTGAGCCGTGGAACGGTTCCGTGAGACCGGGGATCTCCGGCGCCGCCACCAGCGCTTGCAGCGCGGCCATGGGAACGGGACGGTCGAACAGGCCGAGCACACGTAACATGGCGGTCTCTGCGCTTCCGTCATTGAACCAATCTGCATAGGCTTGCAGCATGGCTTTGGCTTTTTCCGCGCCATCCAAGTGGTCATAGAGCAGCTTTACCTGATCGCGCTTGTAGATGTCGCCGTCGCCGATCACATCGACTAGGTACCGTCCCAGCAGCACCAGACCAAAGGCATGCCCACCCATTTCTCTAGCGGCTATTTGCTTCTCATATTTTGGGCCGATAACGCCAAGGGATCTGAGCAAGGCGGCGCCGTCCTCGGGCTTCAAGGTCGCCACGTCGACATGCCGCACCGCCTGACTTTCCTGGGCGGCCAACTCCGTCAGGCGCTGGCGGGAGGTGACGAGGGCCAGGCCCGGCCACGGCTGACCGGCCAGTCGGTTAACGAAGTCCCCAATGGTGCGGTCGTGGAAGCGCCCGGCGTCGGTGTGGCCCGGCGGATTCTGCAACGGTTCGACCCCGTCCAGCACCAGTATCATGGCCTCTTGGCAGACCAACTTCAACGCCCGGTCCGCGCGGCCAAGGGAATCGTAAGGTTCGGGATCTTCGCCGAAGCTCCGTATCAGGGCAGAGAAGAAGCCTTCCGAACTTGTGACCTGGTCTTTAGATCCTTGCGAATAGAACGACCAAGTGAAGATGCGCGCCGCCCCGGCGTAGGGTGTGGGCTGCTTGTCCTTCGACTCTGCCAACCAGCGCGACACCAGAAACGACTTGCCGGTGCCGCCCTCGGCGATCAATGCCAGAACATTGCGCTTGCCGCGGCCATTCCATTCGCGGGTGAGCAGTGCCTTTTCGTCCGCGCGGCCAAAGAGCTCGGTGGAATGCGGGGTGGGCAGGTTTTCGAGCTGGAAACGATCAGGATCAAAATCGGCGATGGTTGGTTCGAATTGTGGCTCAGGTTCGGTGGCGTAGTCGCTAGTAGGGACGTCGTTGATTTCTGGTTCGATTGGCGCCGACGGGTCAATGCCTGCAGCCTGTCTTGTTACGTCAGCCGCCTCCTTCGGGTGCGCGCCTGTCGCAAGACCTTGCGTGATGGCCTCTATTAATCGCTCAAAGCCGCCTTCCTGCCACAGGTCGACCCAATGGATATCCCGAAGAGACAGGCCACGATCAGGGATCTGCAAATCTGGAACCTGGCAGTCGTCAAGCCTGACAGGGATCAGATAAATCGATCCAGGCGGTCGCTCACCAAACGCCGTAAGAGCCAGCCGGAACTCGTTCTGGACGAAACCGACCTTGCCAACAGAGCTGTCAGACAGACATGCCAGAAACACCTCGGCTTCGCGAATTGCCCTGGGTATTTCCTCCTTCCAAATCTGCCCCGGCAACAGGTCTTCCTCATCAAGCCATGGATCGAAGCTGTGAGCCTTCAGATCCGCATAGAGCTGGCGAACCCGCGGCTTATCTTCGCGGGCGTGCGCCAGGAAGATCCTGCCCACCTTGCCGGTGAAGGCTGAGCCATGATTTGGCATGTCCGGCTGGTCAAAGATTCGATTTACCGTGGGGCTTGCCTCCTGTATTGGCGGCGGTACATCACGCGGCTCTGGCAGACTGATATATGGCGCTGGTTCGCTGGGCTTTCTCGAAAAAAGTTGTTTCAAAGCAACAAGAGTAGGCGGAATGGCAAAAATCAGGCCAATACCTGCGATCACCGCACCAATAATGGCATTAGTCACCGGGTCCATCGGTGGACCCTTGCGAAGCCGGGCCTTTCAGATTTGGTGGTGTTGCACATATCCCCGCCCCAACGCGGTCGTTCGTCGGAACTATACAGGGAGTTGTAGAATCGACGAAGCGGCAACCTAACCCATTCGATCGCCCGCCGGACCGCCTACCGCCTCATGCCGACAACCGCCGAGGCGATCGGGTGGACGCGGAATTCGGTGGTCAGCAGGTCGGGATGGTCGAACCAGTAGGCGCGGGCGGCGTCGACGTCGCGGCCTAATGCGTCGGCGCCGGACGGGTTGGCCGGCGGCCAGCCTTGCGCCGGCGGGTGGAAGTCGTCGATCACCACGGTGCCGCCCGGCACCAGCAGGGTCGTCGGATCGGCCGGCGTATCGTCCCGTCGTTTGCCGCCGCCGCCGCCGTCGAGGACGACCAGGTCGAAGGGGCCGTGGGCGATGATGTCGTGCCAGTCGCCTTGCAGGATCGTGACGTTTGTGTGGCCGGCGAACAAATTTTGGCAGGCTTCGGCCCGGGCTTCGTCGCGCTCGATGCTGATCAACTGCGTCGACGGGCCGACGGCGCTCAGCATCCAGGCGATGCCGGCGCCGTAGCCGGTGCCGGTCTCGGCGATGCGGCCGCTGTCGCGGCCGGCGGCCAGGACCTGCAACAGGCGGCCCTGGGCCGGCGCACACGAGTATGGAAAATTGTTCGCCCGCGCCAGGGCGACCGCTTTGGCGACCAAATTCGGCACGTCGAGGCCCTCGTAGAGGGTGTTCTTGTCGATTATCATCGCCATCCCCAGGGTTTGCCTTAAGCATCCGCCAATGAGGCGACATGGGCAAGCCCGCCGAACGGGCTCACCACTTCTCGCCGAACGGCCGGATGACCAGGTCGAAGGCCCAGGTCGAGCGGTCCTGATGGGCGACGTGGAAGACCTCTTCGGCGATCGCATCGGGCTTGCTGAAGAAGTCCTCTGGTTTGTCGGGGTGGAGCGGCACCCGGGTCCACGGCGTGTCGATCGCCGCGTCGATGGTGATGTAGGCGACGTGGATGCCCTTCGGCCCCAAATCCCGGGCAAGGGACTGGGCTAAGATTCGCTGTGCCGCCTTGGTCGGGGCGAAGACGGCGGTGTTGGCGACGCCGCGTAAGGCCGCGGTATTGCCGGTCACCATGATGGCGCCGGACCCGGCCTTGATCATATCCGGCACGAGGTCGCGGGCCAGATACAGCAAACTCGTGGTGTTGATCCGGAAGTTCCGTTCCAGGTCCTCCGGGTCGGCGTCGAGGAAGGTTTGGAAAGTGGCCGAGACGGCGTTGTGCACCAGTACGCTCGGCGCACCCATCTCCGAGCGCACCCTTGTGACGAGCGCCGCCAATCGGTTTATGTCCGCGAGGTCGGAGACATAGGCCTTGGCATGGGCGATTTCCTTCTCGAGATTTTCCAGCCGGTCACGGTTGCGTGCCAGCATCGCGACTTGGTAGCCGCCGGCGGCGAAGCGCCGGGCGAGGGCGGCTCCGGTGCCGTCGCCGACCCCGGTAATCAAGGCAACCGGTCGTGTCATGGTTCAGTCCTCCTGTTGGGATCGAGCCGAAGCGCGGCGGAACGAGACCGTCTGCGAAATCAGGCCGAACAGCATCGGCAGAACAAAGGCTTGCCCGATCAGGCGTGTCGGGACAGTCGCGAGATCGCCGCCGTCGACCATCGTTGCCGATACGACGACGGCCGTGTTCGCCGCACCAACGACCAAGGCCAGCAACATTGTTCTCGTCGGGATACCGTGCGACAGGGCGGTCGCGAAAAACGAGCGTTGAGGGTGGTCCAATGTTTGCCGTCGGCAGGTGGTCCATTGCGCTCGGCGTATGCCGAGAACTTGCGAGGCGGTCGCCACGGCGAACGGTGTCAGATAGGCGAGTACGATCGGCAGAAAAGCCAGCGCCTGCTCGCCGAAAAGGGCGGCGGATTGGTTGGCGAGCGTGAGGCTGCTGCCCAGAACCAGCGCAACGACGCCGGCGCGGCCGACCACGGCGCGGCTGATGAGTGCCGCAAAGGTGGCTTTTTGGGGACCCGCACCACAGGCCAGTAAACAGGGGTTCTGGGCAGCCATTTGACAGCCTCCTTGATATCCATAGGCGTTGCCGCCGGTTTACGCCGCTTGGCTGTCGCCCGCGGTCACGGCTGGGAAATCGATGTCGGTTTCGGCAACGTGGTTGAAGTAGTTCGAGAAGATGGTCGCGGCGACCGTGGCAATGATCTCCGTGATCTCAGCATCGCCGAAACCGGCGGCGCGCACGGCTTCCAGGTCGCGGTCGCTAACCCAGCCGCGTTTGTCGACGACGGCGCGGGCGAAGCGCAGCGCCGCCGCCCGGGCCGGCTCCGCCGAGTGGCCGATCAGATTGGCCGTGGTCTCCGCGTCGGTGAGGCCTTGCATCTTGCCGAGTGCCGTGTGTGCCGCGGCGCAATAGTCGCAGCCATTGGCGCCGGAGGTCGCAAGCGCGATGGCCTCCCGGGTCTTGGCGTCGATGCCGGCGCCGCCGAGCGCCTCCAAGAGGCCCACATAGGCCTCGAGCGCCGCCGGCGAGTTGGCCAAGGTGCGCATGATGTTCGGTGTCATGCCGAGCGATTTCTGCAGCTCGTCCAACACCAGTTTGGTCTTGCCTTGGGCCTTATTTGGGTCAATGGGATTAAGTCTAGGCATCGTTTTGTCTCCGTCATATAATGATGATGAGCACCAAAATGTACGCATTGTCGGTTTAAGACAAACGACAAGTTCTCGTCCTTTGACTTAGAAAAATTGAGCCAATGATATGGCGAGACGGCTTTATCCGTTGAACGCGTTGCGCGCCTTCGAAGCGGCGGCGAGGCATCTGAGTTTCGTCAAAGCGGCGGACGAGCTGCACGTGACGCCGGCCGCCATCAGCCACCAGGTCAAGAGTCTGGAGGCTTTCCTCGACGTTCAGCTGTTTCGCCGGTTGCCGCGCGGCCTGTTGTTAAGCGACGTCGGACAGCTTTTCCTGCCCGAGCTGAGGGAAGGGTTCCAGCGCCTGGACAGGGCCGTCGAGCGGGTGCGGGATACGGATCGCCAGAACCCGTTCATGATCAGCGTCGCGCCGGCTTTTGCCGCCAAATGGCTGGTCCCGCGCCTGGAACGGTTCGGCGCCGCCCATCCGGACATGGATTTGCGGATCTCGGCCAGTCTGGCCGTGGTCGATTTTCAACGCGATGCGTTCGACGCCGCGATCCGGTTGGGCCGCGGCGCCTATCCGGGCCTGGCCGGGACCAAGCTGTTCGATGAAGCGCTAACGCCGATGGTGAGCCCGCGGCTGCTGGATGGCGACCGGCCGTTGCGTCGGGCCGAAGATCTCGGCCGGCACGTGTTGCTGCACGCCGATTCGCTCACATTCGATCCCGCCGCGCCGACTTGGGCGACTTGGCTCGATGCGGCTGGCGCCAGCAATGTCGATCCGGCGCGCGGCCCGCATTTCAGTCACCCGGACCACGCCTTGCAAGCGGCCATCGACGGTGCCGGCGTGGCATTGGGTTGGCGTTCGCTCGCCGCCGCCGACTTGGCCGCCGGGCGCCTGGTCGCGCCGTTCGACCTTGCCCTGCCCATGGATTTCGCCTTCTATCTGGTCTGCCCAGAGGCCCAGGCCGAGCGGCCCAAGGTTGCCGCCTTTCGCCGGTGGCTGCTCGAAGAAGTCTCTTAAGCTTGCGCCCGTGCCAATTTGGCTCCGCAGTCGCGGCCCTGATCGCGTATTTCACAGTCAAACGCGGTCTAAAGTGGGTAACCGAAATCAGTTCCAAGCTCTGCGCGCATGAACGGGGCGCAAGCCTCGGCCCAATCGGTGTCGGCCGGCAGGTGGACGGAGACGGCGCGCACCATGGTGGTATCCGGCTGGTCGGCGCCGGCCGGACGGGTGCCGCGGTCGCGCAGGTCCGCAAGGCTTCGCAGAAGCAGGCGGCGGGTCATGACGATGCCCGCGTCGGAGGCGGTCAGGTGCTCTTGGGTGCGGTCGTAAATCGGCGCCACACCGGACTGGCAGGCGGCGTCCTGGACCCAGAGGCCGGGCATGCCGGAGAACCAGGTGTCTTGCTGGCTTGTATAATCGAAACCATAGCCGGTGGTCGGCGTGTACTTGGTCCAGAAATCGCCGTAGGGCGTGGTCGGCGGCCGCGGCGCGTAACTGTGGCGGCTCGGGTGCGCGGTCTCCCGGCCTTTGTTGCCGTCTTCCAGCACCTGACGCATGCGCGGGTAAAGCGGTTCGGCGGGCGTATAAGAGAACATCACGCAGAGCGTCGTGTCATCATCCATGGGCACCCAGGCATGACCGCTCAGTTCCGGAAATTTCGATTGCGGCGGCACCAAGGTCCAAAACGGCAGCATGAACTGGTTGACCCGCCAGTAATCGGTTGCCGCGTCGATGCGTCGGCGCGAGGCGATGCTGACCCCGAACGGCTGGCGCAGGCATTTGAAGGTCGGGCTCAAATCCTTGCCCGCCACCCAGTCGTTGACGGCGCCGCGGTTGTCGATACGGGCGTGCAGGATCGGCGCGTGGGCGGAATCGATTTCACCTTCCAGCGCCTGCAGCCAGTTGCATTCCTGTACGCGGAAGGAAACGTGAACGTTTTCTTGCGCCACCAGGTTCCATTCGATCTCGGGCATGGGCGGCGGCGCTTCAGGGTTCGCGCCCATATAGGCCCAAAGCACCTTGTTGCGCTCGACGCAGGGATAGGCCTTGAGCCGGACCGTGTCTTTTAGCCGGCTGCCGGCGGGCTCGGCCGGCATGTCCATTGCCTTGCCGGTGACGTCGAACTTCCAGCCGTGATAGACGCAACGGAGCCCGCATTCCTCGTTGCGCCCAAACATCAAGGGCGCGCCGCGATGGGGGCAGGCGTTGGCGACCAGACCCGGACGGCCGGCGCTGTCGCGAAATGCCACCAGATCCTCACCCAACAGCTTGACGCGCTTCGGCTGACCGTCCGCCGGCAGCGCGTCGCCCGGATAAAACGGGATCCAGTACAGACGAAACAGGTCGCCCATGGGCGTGCCCATGCCGACGCGGGTCACCGCTTCGTTTTGGTCATGCGATAACATGGCGGTCCCTCATTTGATCGGCCCATTGCCTGAACCTAGGATCAAACAGGAGGGCAGAAGAAGACGCAACCGCAGGCCAGCACTGTTTGTCTGCGATACCGGCACGCCGCGGCTAGACTGAAGCGTTAGGCGGCTGAACCCACAGCCAAACTGTATTCTTGGCATAGATTATGACAACAGATGTCATCTCGTTCGGTTTATTTCAGGTTTTCACGTATAATGAAGTCCTTGGAGAGTATGAGTACTTCTATTCAGCGATGGTGGATAGCTCGTTTAGTACCCACTACTTGCGGCTGAGGCCGTATCGGCCGATAGTCCTAACCATGGCACGGTAGGATTTGGCGCGACGACGTATTTGCGCGATGACGTAATCGGCCTGTGGGCGCGACGCGGGAACAAGCCTTACCACTTTTTTCGAATGCCGGCGCGCAGGTCGGCCACAGCTAAGACTTCGTTCGTAGAGGAAACGCAATGGATGTATCCCGGTGGCTAAGGGAACTCGGCCTTGATCAGTATCTCGAGGTATTCGATGCCAATGCTATCGATGCTGAAACATTGGTCATGCTCACCGACGATGACCTGAAGGAACTCGGTGTCGCTGCGCTCGGGCACCGCAAGAAAATATTGGCGGCAATTACCAACATCGACGGGGAAATGGCACCGCGGGCACCAACGAAAGAGGGGACCGTTCAAAGCTCGGAAGGTGAGCGCCGCCAGGTCACCGTCTTATTCGCCGATATATCCGACTTCACCAAGATTTCGTCTGAGTTGGACGCCGAGGAAATCAGCGGCCTGTTGAATCGTTACTTCAAGAAAGTCGACGGTATCGTGCAATCATTCGGCGGTGCCGTTGACAAGCATATTGGCGACGCCGTGATGGCGGTCTTCGGTGCCCCGGTCGCACATTCCAACGACCCGGAACGCGCGGCCAGGGCGGCGCTTGAAATTCATCAGGCGGTCAAGCACATCGAACCGCCGATCGCGGTGCATGTCGGCATCGCCAGCGGTCAAGTGGTGGCCAGCGATATTGGCAGTGACAGCCACCAGGAATATACGGTTACCGGGGATTCGGTAAATTTGGCGTCACGCTTGCAGGACATTGCGAAATCCGGTGACACCTTTATTTCGGACGCCGTGCGCCAAGATCTTGCCGAGCAAGCGGAATGCAGGGAATTCGGCGATATTTCGATTCAGGGCCTTAGTCGGCCGGTCAAGGTTTGGCGGCTTGAAAAATTTTACGCGGCCAGCGAGGTCGCCAACCGGCATGCCTTCATCGGCAGGAACCGGGAGATTAGGCAGTTTCAAGGCGCGCTCGAGGATTGCAAAGACACCGGACGCGGTCAGACAATCTATGTCCGCGGTGAAGCCGGCATCGGCAAAACCCGGTTAATAGAAGAGTTTGGGGACTTGGCATTGAAAGCCGGCTTCCAGTGTCACAAAAGCCGGGTGTTGGATTTTGGTGTTGGCAAGGGCCAGGACGCGGTCCGTTTGCTGATACGGAGTCTATTGAACTTGGCGCCTGGTAGCGGCAAGGCCGCGCGTGCCGATGGCGCCGCCTTGGCCATCGCGAAAGGCCTGATTTCGCCGGATCGACGCGTCTATCTGAACGATTTGTTGGATCTAGCGCAGCCGACGGAATTACGCGCCGTCTATGATGCGATGGACAACATCAATCGTAATCGCGGCAAACAGGAAACCTTGGCCGAACTTGTCATCCAAACCAGTGCCGAGACATGTGTTCTGATAAACATAGAAGATATTCACTGGGCCGATTCCATCGTTCTTGCCCATGCCGCCAACCTGGCGGAGATGGTGTCGAATTGTCCGGCTATCCTTGTCATGTCCGGCCGGATCGATGGCGATCCCATCGATCAGAATTGGCGTGGAATGGCGCCCGGTGCGGCACTGTTGACGATGGACCTCAATCCTCTTCGCGAAGACGAGGCGTTGTCGCTCGCGGCAGAGTACTTTGAGGCAACCAGCAGATTCGCCCGGACCTGCATCCTGCGCGCCGGCGGCAATCCGCTGTTCCTTGAACAATTGCTCAGAAGTGCGGAAGAGCTGAGCGAAGGAGATGTGCCCGGTTCGGTTCAAAGCATCGTGTTGTCGCGCATGGACAATCTTGATCCGGTGGACAAGCAGGCGTTGCAGGCAGCCTCGGTGATTGGTCAGGTATTTCCGTTAGATCTATTGCGCCATTTGATCGGCAGCTCTCAGTACGGTTGCGGTGGGTTGATGGAACATTTGCTGGTTCGGCAACAAGGCGAAGATTTCTCTTTCGCCCACGCCCTAATCCGTGATGGCGTATACTCGTCGCTGCTGCATGCACGGCGGCGGGATTTGCATAAGGCGGCCGCGGACTGGTTTACCGATCGCGACCAGACTTTGCGGGCCCAGCATCTTGATCGCGCCGAAGACCCCTCGGCGGCGGATGCTTACGCCGATGCCAGCCGATCTCATGCCGAGCTGTTTCATTTCGAAAAGGCTTTGGCGTTGGTTGGTCGCGGGCGCGAAATTGCCGAATTGCCGGAAACCCGCTATCGATTGTTTATGCTTGAAGGCGAATGCCTGCGTGAAACCGGACGTCCCGCCGATTCCATCGATGTCTATCAGCAAGCCCTAAATGCAACGGACGACGACACTAACCGATGTCGGGCATGGATCGGTCTGGCCGCGGGTATGCGCGTGACTGACGATTTCGATGAAGCTTTTGACGCATTGCAACGGGCCGAAGACGTGGCGCGAAGTCAGGGCCTGGATAAGGAACTCTCTGAAGTGCACTACTATCGCGGCAATCTTTATTTCCCACTTGCCAAGATCGATGGTTGTAGACGCGAGCACCAAGCGGCGTTGGAGGCTGCGGAGCGGGCGGATTCTCCGGAAGGCGCGGCGCGGGCGTTGAGTGGACTTGGCGACGCCTATTATTCCCAAGGCCGGATGATCACGTCATTGAACTATTTCCGCCGCTGCATTGAATTGTCGCGAACCCACGGGTTCGGCCGGATCGCCGTCGGCAACGCCTATATGGTGCCGTGGAACCGGGTTTATCTGAACGAGATGACCGGAGCCAGACAAGAAGCCCTCGCGGCGGTCGAGGGCGCGGTCCAGGTCGGCCATCAGCGGGCCGAGATGGTGGCGCGGCTGACCGCCGCCCGGGTACATCACGAACTTGGCGAAGTCGATGACGCGTTGGAAAACGTCAATCGCGGCCTCGAGCTCGCCGATAACCTTGGTGCCAAACGCTTTAAGCCATTTCTCGTGATCTATCAGGCCTGGGCGCAGTATTTGCGAAACGGATATCGTCCGGAGACCGTTGCAATGCTTCAGGGTGCGTTGGAAATCGCCCGTGAGACCGGCATCGGTTTTTTGGGGCCGTGGATCCTTGCCACATTGGCGCTCACTCAGAACGATCCGGACCGTAGCCGCGAGGCCTTGGCGGAAGGTGAACGGCTTCTGGAAAGCGACTGTGTCGGCCACAACTATTTCGCCTTCTACGGCAATGCAATGGAAGTCGCGCTGCGCTTGAGCGACTGGCAGGAGACCGAGCGTTTTGCCGAGGCCCTGGAAGATTACAGCCGCGAAGAACCGTTGCCGTGGAGCGAGTTTATGATCAACAGAGCCCGAGCCCTCGCTCGGCACGGCCAAGGTGAAACTGGCGCAGGGCTTGTCGATCAATTAAGACAGCTGCAAAGTCAGGCGGAGGCAGCCTCGATGGTTACGGCAAAGCAAGCAATTGACGCGGCGCTTGCGGCTTGATCGATCTTTCCCGGCATCGCCGCTCCTGACCCGGCGGTCGCGTAACAATTGGACTGGATTCAAAAAGGCAGCATGACGCATACCGCCGACACCTCTTATTACAAAGCGCCGCAGATGGGCGCCTCACTTTACGACTGGCTCGCGCGGTCGCGGCAATGGCACATCGAGTATGGCGGCTATTTGTCGAACCACCTGACCCATAACTGGCTGGTCATCAGCGCCGCGGGCGGGTCGGAAGACCAAATGCAATGGTGGCAGGATCTCTATACGAACAAGCTCACCGACAAACCGGCGCGCGAACCCGGCGATCTTGATCTGGCGCGCCAGCGGCCCACCGACCAGGTCGCGATCAGCGACGGGAACTGGCGCGATCACTTCGAAACGAGCCGCCAGGCCTTTCCGGCCTATCGCGACTTTTTCGATGACCGCATTGCCGAGCTCGGCCTGTCCGCGACCCTGCGTCATTACCTACCGCCGCTCCTGCCTGGGCTGGCCGGCGCGGCGCTGCATCCCTTGATCCACACCGGATGGGGCGCGGAGGCGGAGAGCGCGGTGATGGTCGGCGAGGGACTTGCTTATCTGGCGACGGCCCATCAACCGCTCGGCGGCGATGCCGCGCCGAACCCGCTCTGGTCGCCCGACGCGCCGGGACCGATCGACGCCGCGCTTGCCTTCCTGACAGACGCCAAGGCCAAAGGTCTTGCGCAGGTGGCACAGCGGGCCGCCCAAACCGAAGCTTACCGGTCGCTCGACCGCGGCCGCTTCCAGCCGCGCCTGATCGCCTTTGACGATCCGGCTCTGCCGCTTGGCGCGGCGCTCAACGCCGTCGGCCCGCTCGGCCTGCCGCCGACAGCGGCGCCCCTGACCGATGTCGTCGAAGAGCTGACGGTACTGATGGCGGCGGCGCTCCGTGGCTCCGATAACGAGTTTTTCGTCCTCCATGGGCTGACCAGCCTACACGGCGTCCTCGCCCTGCTGCCCCATCTCGATCCAGAGGATCAACGGGCGGCGCTCAGCCATTGGTGGCGCGCGGCGATGGCGACGGTCGTAGCGCAAGACTTCCCTGGGCTGGCGGAGACCGCGGCACGTCTCGATGACTGGCGCACCGTGCGCCACGGGTCGCCGGCGCATCGGATGACGGCAGAACAAAGCGCCTGGTGGCAGAGCGCGCTTGAACAATCCTTAGCAAGCCTCGAAGAGCATCTGCCGAAGGCCGTCTACGTGCTTTGGCGCTGGAGCGCCTGGCAGGCGTTTTCGGCGGCGACCGTTGCGCTCTTTCAGGACGCGGCGAAAAACCTGCTCAAACCTCACCCGCCTGGCCGGCTGCACGACAATCTCTGGACCGGCCAAGGCGCTTCGCTGACCGGCGCGCCGTCAAAGCCGTAGCGCCGTTTCGGCGAAGTCGGGTCATTTCGAGCCTGTGTCATCCCGTGGTTTTGTGGCTGCGTTCGATGGCAATATAACCGGGCCGCAATTTCTTGCGCTTTTCGATGACGATGATGCTTTCGAAGATATGCACCCCGGCGATTTCGTCTTCGGGTGCGTATCGGTTATCTCGGGTGTGATACCAACCGTGCATGTCATCGACCAAGCACTTGGCAAGGTCGATCGCCGTTCCACTTCGGCGGTGGCCACCACCGAATTGGGGCCAGTACGCCGTGTGGGTGTCTTCGATCATGTAGAGGCCACCGTCTTTCAGCTCGGGCCACAAAAACCGAAAGCTGGCTATCTGGTCGTCGGCGATATGCGAGCCGTCGTCCAGAACAATATCCGGCGCGCCGGTTTCCTCGATCACCGACTTCAAGAACGCTTCATCGCTTTGCGACCCGATACGGACCTGATTGGGCGGGTCGACCTTGGTTGCGCAGGAGGGCTCGATATCGATGCCGAAAATAGTAGCGTTGTCACCGAAATAGGCACGCCACATGTCGAGCGATCCGCCTTCGGATACGCCTATTTCGATCATCGTAACGGCGGTTCCACGGTAGGTGGCGAAAAACCGCTCGTAGATCGGCAGGTAGTCGACCCACTTGTCGACCAGGCGGCATTCTCCGGAATAGAATACCTCTTCAATGGCGGCGCCGGCGCGACGCGCCTCGGCTTCGGCAAGGCTGAGGCGAAACGAAGCCAATGGCGCGGCCCGGTTGCCAAGCACATGGTGTCGCAGCCAGCGTTCTACGCGACGCATCGGAGCTACCAATGGCGTTCTCCCCTAAGGCACTGATTTAATACCCACCAGTCTTGTGGCCGATAGCTTAGCCGGTGTGTCTGCGCGCTCAAAGAGGTCGGACGTTGGCACGGCACCAGCGTATCAATTCGGGCCAAGGCGCAGGCTTCATCCGACGCTTGACCTCCGGTTGCGGGAGAGTACAGTCCGGCCATGGATTTCGAGAAACCGAACCCGATGGCCCAAGCCATCGAATCCGCGCGCATGGCCTTGGCCCGGCAGGAGGTGCCGGTCGGCGCGGTCATCGTGCATGGCCCGACCGAGCGGATCATCGCCCGAACAGGCAACCAATGCCTGCAGCGCAATGACCCGACGGCGCATGCTGAAATCCTGGCCATTCGCACGGCCGGGTTGGCGGTCGGCTCGCAAAGACTTAGCGATTGCGACATGTATGTGACGCTTGAGCCCTGCGCCATGTGTGCGGCGGCGATATCCCATGCCCGCATACGCCGTCTCTATTACGGCGCGACGGACCCGAAAGGCGGCGCCGTTGAAAGCGGGCCGCGGTTCTTCAGCCAGCCGACCTGCCACCATGCGCCGGAAGTCTATGGCGGCATGGATGAAGAAGAGGCGGCCGAGCTGCTGCGGGAGTTCTTCCGCCGCAAGCGTTGAGCGCGGAAAAGGGGTGCGACATTACGCCCTAAGCCGAAGCGGCAGATTTCGGTGCGGCCAAGCGCTAGAATGCCACGGAAATTTGTAGGAATGAAAAGGACCTGAGGCATGGATTTCGAATGGTCACCCAAGGTCAAGGAGTTGCAGGAAAGGGTCGGCGCGTTCATGGATGCGCACATCTACCCCAATGAGGCGGAGATGGCGGCGCAAGTCGCCGAAGGCAACCGCTGGGAACCGATCCCGATGCTGGAGGAGATCAAAGCCAAAGCCAAGGCTGAAGAGCTATGGAACATGTTCCCGCCCGACAGCGACCGCGGCTTCGGCTTATCGAACCTGGAATACGCGCCGCTCTGCGAGATCATGGGGCGCTCGCCCTATGGCCCGGAAGCCTTCAATTGCTCGGCGCCCGACACCGGCAACATGGAAGTCTTCGAACGCTACGGCTCGGAAGGCATCAAGGAAAAATGGCTGCAGCCGTTGTTGAACGGCGAAATCCGGTCAGCCTTCGCCATGACCGAACCGGCCGTCGCCTCGTCGGACGCCACCAACATCGAATCGGAAATCCGTCGTGACGGCGATGACTATGTCATCAACGGCCGCAAATGGTGGACCTCCGGCGCCGGCGATCCGCGCTGCAAGGTGATGATCTTCATGGGCAAGTCGGACGCACAGAATCCCGACAAATACCGCCAGCAATCGATGATCACCGTGCCCATGGACGCCGCCGGCATCAAGGTCGAGCGCATGCTGCCGGTGTTTGGCTTCGACGACGCGCCGCACGGCCATGCGGAAGTGAGCTTCACCGACGTCCAGGTGCCGGCCGACCATATGCTGCTCGGCGAGGGCCGCGGGTTTGAAATCGCCCAGGGCCGCCTCGGGCCGGGCCGTATCCACCACTGCATGCGCTCCATCGGCGTCGCCGAACGGGCGCTGGAACGCATGTGCAAGCGCGCCAAGTCGCGCTTCGCCTTCGGCAAGTATGTCTCAGAGCAGTCCGTGACCCAGGAACGCATTGCCGAGGCGCGGATCATGATCGATCAGTCGCGCCTGTTAGTGTTGCACGCGGCCTACAAGATGGACACGGTCGGCAACAAAGAAGCCCGCAAGGAAATCGCCATGATCAAGGTGGCGATCCCCAACATGTCGACCAAGGTCGTCGACTGGGCAATCCAGGTGCATGGCGGCGGCGGCGTGACCAGCGATTTCGGCCTGGCCGCCGACTACGCCCATCAGCGCACTTTGCGCCTCGCCGACGGCCCAGACGAAGTCCATCGTAGCCAGATCGCCCGGTTGGAGTTGCGCAAATACAATTGACCCGTCAATTCGGTGACAGTCCGCATTATTGTTGTATATGACAAGCATATAAAACAAAGAAGTGCACTGTCACCGTAATTGGTAACGAATTGTATGACAAAAATGTCGATTATATTTCGACTTGGCGAGAGGCATCAGAATTCCAATGCCATTTCAGACCTGATATGCGCCACTCATCGACTAACACCCTGATAACCTACCTCGTTGCTGAGAGTCTCGAACTCAACAATTAGTGGGAGATCGTTGGATACGAAAATTGCGCCAAGGGCATCAAGTGGATGGGAATACGCACTAACATTTAGTGAATTAGGCAATAGTTCATGCTCGTCCAGAAACAGTATGTACCGCCACCCTGTGATCACAGAATTTGAGCACTCGTTCGGAATAGATGTGTAGATCGTTTTGGTCGAGCTCGACTCCGATTTATAAGTGTCAATAATTTCAAGTTCTATTCGTAATACTTCGCAGAGTTCATTGACGCAAGGAAAATTTAGATCTCGGAGATCAATCAATTTCGATTGTGTAACTTGAGCCCGAACGACTCCTTTAGCTGCCCGAAAAAGTTCGCTATTTGCCTTTTTTGGAAGTAGTTTGCATTCAGAAGCCGCGACGCTTGAAATACTTCCAATCAACGCCGCAGCAAACACAGATGCAGAAATGCCATACATCTTATTCATGTCGACTTTTCCATGATATAATCGAAAGAACTCCACGGACATAGCTTGAGGTCGAGCAATATGGCTTGAATTTATCCACTGTCTCCTTTTTGTCGGCACTTCGCTCACGCTATCTTGATTCACTTACCAGTATCAGCACTCAGCCGCCGAAGATCTGCAAGCATCTGGAATACGCCAGCGTCAACGAATTGAGATCCCATCCCGATCGTATGAGAATAATCACTAGCAAACACGGTGTCTGCGATTGGTTTAAAGGGCACTAAAAAAAGAATGTATCGCCAACCAGTGATTGTCGCCGACGACGAACACATATGGGGTACGGCGGCATAAATCTTATCTATTGTGCCAAGTGAGAGCTTAAATGTCTCGATAACATCCAACTTGATTTCGAGAATATCGCATTTCACGGCGTCACATGGAACGCCGATTTGATTCAGATTGACAACGCGGGTATCGGTTACGCGGGCGTGGACAACGGCCACGGACTCTCCGAATAGCTGTTCATTGCTCCTTTTGGGAGGAGGCTGATACGCAACCACAGCGTCAAAAGGATAGGCAATTAGAAGCACCACAGCTACTGCTACGACGAAAATCGGCCTTAGGTTCATTGTTTCGTCCACAAATACTCAAGGAGTTCGGTGCTCTATTTTGAATCACAATTTGCTGTGGCATCTACCATCTTTTTTCATGCCGTTTCAGCACTTGTGTAATATAGGCCTCATCTTGATAGTGCGTTAGCCTGAATTTCCATTCTGGCAATATTCGCATAAGCAGGGCTTAGGCGCGCGCGCGTCGATCAACTCAAAGATTCATTCGATATATGCAAATTTTCGCGGACACCTGCGGTCGTGGCTGGAGACATTTGAAGCGACTTTGGGTGCGGGTCTCTGCGGTGACGGCCATCTTTGTTCATCCCGTCTGCGGTGGTCGAAGTGGCGTGGCGGCAAGTAGACTTGCGTCAACTGAGTTGGACGTGGAGATTCACCCGCCCACGCTATAAGCGCGCAGCAGGTCGTCGATGACCCGCTCCAAATGCTTGACCGTGTTGCATTCCCGGGCCAGGTGGCAGAACGGGATGTAGCGGCGCATTTCGGAATCGCCACTGCCCCAGACCGTCGGCACTTCCGGGTTGAGCCAGATCACCCGCTTGACCCGGCCCTGCAGGCGCTTCATCAAATCGATGCGCGGATCGGTGAAGTTGGAGCGTGCGTCGCCCATGATCACCACGGTGGTGCGCCGGTCGAGCCAGTCGAAAGCGAGGTCGTCGAAATCCTCGAGTGCCTGGCCGTAATCAGTGGAGCGGTAGCCGATCTTGTCCATGACCTCGGTCAACGCTTGGTCGGCCTCCATGGTTTCAAAAATGTCGCTCACTTCGATCAGCTGGTCGGAAAAGGCGAACGAGCGGATTTCCTTGACCACTTCGTTCAGGCTGTAGAGGAACAGCAGCAAAAATCGCGCCACCGAGGCGACCGAACGGCTGACGTCGCAAATGGCGACGACCTTTGGCCGGTCGGTCTTTTTGTACTTGAAAAAGATGTCGAACGGCACGCCGTCGTTGGCAACGTTGGAGCGCATCATGCGGCGCATATCGAGTTGGCCGCGCCGGGCGTTGCGTCGGCGCCGGGAATGCTTGGCCGCCAGCCGTTTCGCCATGCGCCGCACCAGGCGGTGCATGCGCTCCAGGTCGCGCGCCTCCAGGGTGGTGAGCCGGGCGCGCTCCAGCATTTCGTCACGCAATTGCTCGGAGGCCGGCACGCCGTAGATTTCGAACTGACGCTGCATATAGCGCCGGGCGTCTTCCAGCAATTGGTCGCGGCCGGCATCGAGGCGGTCGGCGGTGCCGGCCTGGGCCGGGTCGCCGTCGCGGCGCATGCCGGCGATCGCCCGTTCCATGTCACGCAGCCCCATGAGGTCGAGCATGCGGCGGGCGTAGACGCCGCGCTGGGTAAAGAACCGGATGTTGTCGGCGCCGATCTCGTTGGCCGCCCGTTCCATGGCCTGGGCCATGGCGTTGGCGTCGCCGGAGAGCACCAGGTCGGCAAGCTCCATGTTGGCATCGCCGCCGGCATCCGTTTCGTCCCCTTCATCATCTCCGGTGCCAGATTGCCCCGCCGGCATGTCGCGGGAGAAATACATATCGAAACAGGCGTCGAAGACTTCCTTCTCGTCGGCTGATTTCGCCATGGATATGCCGAGGGCATTTTTCAGCATCTGGCGGTCGGCGAAGCCGATCAGTTCGGTCGTGTTATAGGCGTCGAGCGCCTCGCCGACCGAAACCGGGATATCGGCGAGCCTGAGCGCCTTGATGAAGTTTTCGAGCGTTCGATCCATACGCTAGAGTCCAGCGTCCTTCCGCGCCTTGCGGGACAATTCGGAAATCTTGAGGTCGACCGATTCGATGTCGGTCTCGAACTTTAGCAGAACGTTCAATGTCTTTCGTACGATCGCCGGATCGAGCTTGTCGGCATGCATAAGCACCATCACCTTGGCCCAATCCACGGTCTCGCTGATCGACGGCAACTTTTTCAGGTCCTCTTCGCGAAGCTGTTGCACGAAGGAAACCAGCTGGGTCATCAGGCGGCCGGACACCCCCGGTACCCGTGCCTCGACAATGCGCTGCTCGCGTTTGGAATCGGGGAAGGAAATGTGCAGATGCAGACAGCGCCGCTTCAGCGCATCGCCCATCTCCCGGGTGTTGTTGGAAGTCAGGAAGACCAACGGCGGTACGCCGGCGCGTACCGTGCCGAGTTCCGGGACGGTCACCTGGAATTCCGATAAGACCTCGAGCAGGAAGGCCTCGAACTCTTCGTCGGACTTGTCGATTTCGTCGATCAGCAGCACGGCGCCGTACGGTTCCCGCAGCGCCCGCAACAACGGCCGCGGCTCCAGAAAATCTTCGGAAAAGAATATATCGTCGAAACTATGCAGCCGCTTGAGCGAGGCATCCAGGCCTTCGGCGTCGTTTATGATATCGCTCAGCTTTTCCTTTAGGATTTGCGTATAGAGCAGCTGCTTGCCATACTTCCATTCGTAAAGCGCCTTGGATTCGTCTAGGCCTTCATAGCATTGCAGGCGAACCAGCGGCAGGCCAAGCATGGCCGCGGTCGACTGCGCGAGATCGGTCTTGCCGACGCCGGCCGGGCCTTCGACCAGGATCGGCTTGATCAAATTGTGGGCGACATAGACGGCGGTCGATATCTGCTCGGTGCTGATATAGCCGACCGTCCCCAGGCCCTCGCCGATGGCGTCGATGGAGGCCAGTTTCGGGTTTTCGATTTTCGTAAAAGCTTCAGTCATGGATCTCCGTTTCCGCAATCATGCGACGCCCCAGATTGATCTGGCGGATGTGATGAACGGCGCCGGCGATGCCGGCGCTCTTGGTGATGTCGCGGGCCAGGGCGGCGAACTTCGCGTCGCCGTCGAGCGCCCAGTCGGCACAATGTTGGTTGAATACGTCTTGGTAGGCGTGACCGGCGACCCGGAAGGCAGCAACCAAGATCGGTAGCTCGGTATCGTCGGGTCCGGCATCATCGAGGCGCGCCATCATGGCATCGAGGATTGCCACAAGCCCGACAAGCCGTGCCCGCATGTCGCCGAGGGCAGCGAGGGTGGCTTCGTCTTCGGACCGACCCGTTGATGCCGCTGCCGCTGCCGTGGCCGAAAGCTCATAACCGAGGGCGCCCAGCTTGGCGCCGGCCATGACCGCGTCTTCGACCGTGCGCATGGGCTGGGAGACGTCGGCCAAAGCCTGGCCTTCGCGGCCGAGCAGGGCTTCGCCCGCGACCGGGCTCGCCTCGAGGCGGATGCCGCAATGGGGGGCCGGGCGCATGAAGTCGACCGGCAAGGTCTCCGTCACTGATAGGCCTGCCGTATCGCGGGGCACCAGAAAAGCGGAATAGGCCTTGCGCCCGGCGGCTTCGCCGGTGATCGCCAAGGTCAGGAAAACATCGGCGACGGGTCCGTTGGTGAGATAGGTTTTCTCACCGTTCAGCACGTAGCCGTCACCCCGTCGGGTGGCGGTGGTTTTCAAATGCTTGGGGTGGGCGCCGGCGCCGGGTTCCGAGATTGCCATGGCGATGCGTTTTTTGCCGCTTGCCAGTGCCGGCAAGAGCGCGTCTTTCTGCGACATGTTGCCGAGGCCGAGCACATGTAATTTGGCCATCACCACGTGGCCGAGCCAACTGGTGGCGACACCGAGGTTGCCGCCGATGGCGACCAGGATGCGGCCGAGCTCGGCGATCTCTGCCCAATCGGCGGGCCGCCCGCCGTACTGTGTTGGCAGGCCGACACCGGTTAGGCCGGCGGCCCGGTAGGCCTGCCAGACATCAGCCGGAAAATCCGTCAGTTCATGGAGATCACGGCGCGGCGCCAGGCAATCTTGGGCGAAGGCTGCTGCGGTTTCGGTCAACGGACTGTGGGTGGCGGTCACGCTATTTGACCTTCCGGGCTTCGGCCCAGGCCATTTCGGCGAACGGGCGGACCGCCTTGGCCATCTCCATGGCATGGGGGTTGGCGGCGGTGCCGTCGCGCACCCGGCCGAGGATACCCTGGGCGATGGCCGCCATGCGGAACATGTTGTAGGCCATGTAGAACTGCCAATTGGCGATACCGTCGCGGCCGGTGCGCCGGCAATAGGCGGCGACATAGTCCTGTTCGCCGGGGATACCGAGGGCCGCCAAATCGAACTCGGCGAGGCCGCGGAACACGCTGCCCGGCACCCGCCAGGTCATGCAATGATAGGAGAAATCGCCAAGCGGATGGCCGAGCGTGCCGAGTTCCCAATCGAGAACGCCGAGTACCCGTGGTTCGGTCGGATGGAAGATCATGTTGTCGAGGCGATAGTCGCCATGCACGATCGTGGTTTCATCGCCCGCCGGAATGTTTTCGGGCAGCCACTCGATCAGGCGGTCCATTTCGGCGACATTTTCTGATTCCGCGTCGCGATATTGTTTCGACCAGCGGCCGATCTGGCGGGTAAAGTAATTGCCCGGCCGACCGTAGCCTTCGAGATCGATGGTGTTGTAGTTGACATTGTGCAGCCGGGCGATGACATCGTTCATGGCGTCGTAGATGGCGGCGCGTTCGGTTTTGGCCATGCCGGGCAGATCGAATTCCCAGAACACCCGGCCTTCAACGAATTCCATTACGTAGAACGGCGTGCCGATGACGCTGTCGTCTTCGCAGAGGGTGTAGGTTTTCGGCACCGGCACATCGGTCGCGGCCAGGGCGGAGATGACTTTGTATTCACGGTCGACGGCGTGGGCGGAGGGCGCGAGCTTGCCCGGTGGCTTGCGGCGCAGCACGTAATGGCGGTCGCCGGCCGTGACTTTGTACGTCGGGTTGGATTGACCGCCTTTGAACTGCGCAACGGCGATGTCGCCGGCAAAATCGGCGACATGGTCGCGCATATAGTCGGCCAAGCGGCCATGATCGAAATCCAGGCGCTCGTCGATTGCCTTGGTGCCGGTGAAGCGGTCGGTGGCGTCGGTCATGCCGCGCCCTCGCCAGACGTTTCCCGGGCGAGGGCACGCCAGCCGATGTCGGACCGGCAAAAACCGCCCGGCCAATCGATGGTGGCGATAGCGTCGTAGGCCCGCGCTTGCGCCTCGGCGACCGTGCCGCCGCGGCCGGTGACCGCCAGAACCCGGCCGCCGATGGCATGCAGGTCGCCGTTGCGGCGTTCGGTGCCGGCGTGGAACACCGTGACGTCCGGTAAGTCGGAGACGGTTTCGAGATTGCGGATGCGGCTGCCTTTATCATAAGCGCCGGGATAGCCCTGGGCCGCCATGACCACGGTTAGCGCGGCATCGTCGTACCAGCCGAGTTCAATTTGGTTGAGGGTGCCGTTGGTCGTGGCGATCAAAGCCGGCAGCAAATCCGACTTCAGGCGCATCAAGATGACTTGGCATTCGGGGTCGCCGAAACGGCAATTGAATTCGACCACTTGGGGGCCGTTGGCTGTCATCATCAGGCCGCAATAAAGCACGCCTTTGAAGGGCCGGCCTTCGGCCGCCATGGCGGCAACCGTCGGCCGGATGACTTTTTCCATGACCGTTTCGGTCTCGGCGGCGGTCAGCACCGGTGCCGGCGAATAGGCGCCCATGCCGCCGGTATTCGGTCCGGTGTCGCCGTCGAACGCCGCTTTGTGATCCTGGGCACCCGCCAACGGCAAAATGTGGCGGCCGTCGACCAAGACGTGAAAACTCGCTTCCTCGCCGGCCAAGAATTCCTCGATTACCAGGCTCTGTCCGGCGTCGCCGAATTGCCCGGCAAATGCGGCGTCGATGGCAGCGACAGCGTCCTCGACGGTGGTCGCGACCGTGACGCCCTTGCCGGCGGCAAGGCCATCGGCCTTGACCACGATCGGTGCGCCCCGTTCGGCGACGTAAGCACGGGCCGCCGCCGCCTCGGTAAAGTGGCCGAAGGCGCCGGTCGGTATGTCGTATTTTTGGCAGAGCGCTTTGGTGAAGTGCTTTGACCCTTCGATTTCCGCCGCCCGCTGATCGGGACCGAAGGCACTGATGCCGGCTGCCGCCAACGCATCGACCAGGCCGGCGACCAAAGGCACTTCCGGCCCAACCACCACGAATTCGATGGCTTCCGCCTTGCAGAAACCGATCAAGGCGCCGAAATCCATCCCATCGATGTCGACGCACTGGGCGACACCGGCGATGCCGCCATTGCCGGGCGCGCAATACAGACGCTCGACACTCGGCGATTGGGCGAGATGCCAGCACAGCGCATGTTCGCGGCCGCCGGACCCTACCACCAAAAGATTCATGCCGTTTCCCCTGAATGATCCGGTTCGCGGACCGGCTTTTGATCGGATCATTCGACCTAATGTGTTAGGCTGGTCGAACACGAAATCGCGCCGTCGGCCAACCGAAGATTACCGTTTATGCCAGAAACCCCCCGCACCGCCAAATCCGACCGTCCGGAAGGCAATTTGCCCGAATTTACGGTGACGGAAATTTCCACCGAACTGAAACGCACGGTCGAGAGTAGCTTCGCGCTGGTCCGCGTGCGCGGCGAAATTTCCGGTCTGAAACGGGCGGCGTCCGGCCACATCTATCTGACCTTGAAGGACGACCGCGCAAATTTGGATGGCGTCATTTGGCGCGGCGTCGCCGGCCGCCTGAAGAGCCGGCCCGAGGACGGTTTGGAAGTCATCTGTACCGGCCGCCTGACGACCTATCCGGCCCGTTCGCGCTACCAAATGGTGATAGAGCAGATCGAACCGGCGGGCGCCGGCGCCTTGATGGCCTTGCTCGAGGAACGGCGCCGCAAACTGGCGGAGGAGGGCCTGTTCGATGAAGCCGCGAAGCAGGCCTTGCCGTTCTTACCGACGGTGATTGGCGTGGTGACCTCGCCGACCGGTGCGGTTATTCGCGACATTCTGCATCGTTTGGCGGATCGCTTTCCGCGCCAGGTGCTGCTGTGGCCGGTTTTGGTGCAGGGCGAGGGTGCGGCGGAACAAGTGGCGGCGGCCGTCGCCGGCTTCAATCAACTTTCCGAGGATGGCCCGATCGTCCGGCCGGATCTGCTTATCGTTGCCCGCGGCGGCGGCAGTCTGGAAGACCTCTGGGCTTTCAATGAGGAAGTCGTCGTTCGCGCCGTTGCCGCCAGCGCCATTCCGGTGATTTCCGCCGTAGGCCACGAAACCGACACGACCTTGGTCGATTTTGCCGCCGACCGGCGTGCCCCCACGCCGACCGCAGCGGCGGAAATGGCCGTACCCGTGCGCGCCGATATGGTTGCCCAGGTCATGGATTTGGAACGCCGAAGTTACGCGGCGGCGCGCCGCCGTTTCGCCGAGCGAACAGTCCATCTGGCCGGGCTGGCCCGTGGCTTGAGGGATCCGCGGAGGGTGATCGAAGGCCATCAGCAACGCATCGACGATTTGGCCGACGGCCTGCGCCGGGCGCTCCGGCTCGGCGTGGCGCACCGGGAGGCGGCACTGAAGGAAACCGCCGGCCGGCTCAACCTGACCATTTTGAAACAGCGCCAGACCATGGCGGCGACGGCTCTGCACCAAGCGATGTCCCGGCTCGAGCGGGAATGGCGCCAGCATGCCCGTGATCGCGCCGAGCGCCTTGCCGGACTGACCCGCTTGCTGGAGAGTTTTTCCTATCGCAACGTGCTGCAGCGCGGCTTCGCGGTGCTGCGTGGCGAGGGCAGCCGACCGCTCACCCGGGTCGCGGCAATCAGCGAAGGGCAAGCGGTTGAAATCGAATTCGCCGATGGCCGGGCGCCGGCGGTGATCGGCACGAAAGCGCCGGGACGACCGCGGACCGGCGGATCCAAGCAACCGGCCAAGCCGGCGGGCCAAGGGAGCCTATTTTAGCGATGGATGCCGCCCTCGGCCCGGCCGAATTGCGATACGGCGACGGCCGCTACGACGTGATGCACCACGGCGCCTATGTGATCTGTGCCGTGACCGGCCGCAAAATTCCGTTACACGACCTGAGTTATTGGTCGGTCGCGCGCCAAGAACCCTATGCCGATGGCGCCGCTGCATTGACTGGGTTTGCCCGGGCCGGGCAGGCGCCTCAATGAGGCATTTGGTCAGCCTGATCCTGATTGTCTTCGCGCTGCTCGGGCCGCCGGCCGTGGCGGCGGAGCTCACGCTCAAGGGCCAACTTGTCCAAGGCGGTCTGGTCGAAGGCTGGACGGCGCCGGATGCGGAAGTCCTGCTCGACGGCAAGCCGGTGCGGGTGTCGCCGGAGGGCCGATTCGTGTTCGGGTTTGGCCGCGATCATGGCGCCGCCGCGGTGTTGGACGTGCGCCATGGCGGTGGCCGAACCGAGCGCCGCGCGCTCAGTGTTGCCGCCCGCGATTATAAGATTGAACGGATCGACGGCCTGCCGAAACGCATGGTGACACCACCGAAGGACGTCCTGCAGCGGATTCGTGCCGAAAATGCCCGCATTGCGGCTGTCCGAGCCCAGGACACAGAGGATTATTTGCTGGCGAGCGGCTGGATCTGGCCGGCGATCGGCCGGGTGTCCGGTGTCTATGGCTCACAACGGGTGTTGAACGGCAAGCCGCGGCGGCCGCACTACGGCATTGACGTCGCCGCGCCGGTCGGTACGCCGATTGTGGCACCAGCGGACGGCATCGTGCGCATGGCGGAAAAAAACCTCTACTACACCGGCGGTACCGTCATGCTTGACCACGGGCACGGCATCGTTTCGGTATTTTCGCACCTTAAGAAGGTCACGGTGGCAGTCGGCCAGTCGCTAGCCCAAGGCGAGACTATGGGTACACTCGGCGCCACCGGCCGTGCCACCGGGCCGCATCTCGACTGGCGAATCAACTGGTTCAAGGAGCGGTTGGATCCCGGCTTGCTGGTCGGGCCGATGCCCACCGATTAAGTCAAACCAGCCTTGAACCAACATTCGTGTCACCAGCCGCCGTTTGGCACGGGGCTGGCCTTATACTGGGCTCAAGAAGTCCGCTGTGCCTCTGATTGCTGCCGCGCCAGACCGGACGCTCAACATCGGCAGCGCCGCGCCGGAACCGGACAATCGAACCGTTGCAATGCGTATGGATTACTCCAGCCGTGACAGATAGTCTGTCGGTGAAGGGAGCTCCACGGTGGAACGTAGACTTGCAGCCATCCTCGCCGCCGATGTCGTTGGCTATTCGAAACTGATTGGGGCGGATCAAACCGCGACACTCGCAGATTTGCGGAAATTGCGCTCCGAATTGTTCACGCCGTCCGTGGCCCGACATGATGGAGAAACCGTCAAGAGTATGGGTGACGGGTGGATCGTGGCATTCGTCAGCGTTACCGATACCGTGCAATGCGCGATCGATGTCCAGAAGGGCTTATCGGCAATTCCTAAGCTACAGTTGCGCATGGGTGTACATCTCGGAGACATCGTGCGGGAAGACGAGGATCTGTTCGGCGATGGCGTCAATGTTGCCGCACGCCTGCAGGCTGCCGCGGCACCCGGCGACATCTTGATTTCCGACGTCGTGCACCACAGTTTGGATGGCCGACTAGCCGCCGCCTTTCACAAGAAGTCGCCCCTGAAATTGAAGAACATTGAACGCACAATTCCGGTGTTCTCCTGGAGCGACGCGCCAGCGGAAACCAAGGGAGAGGATGAGGGCGGCGAAACAAATTCCGCGCAGCGGCAGAGTATCGGCCTGGGTTTTGATGGCCTGGAAATCGTCGCCGGCGATGATGAAGCTAAACTATTGTGCGAAGGTGTGAACGAGGCCATCCGGGCGGCCCTTGCCAATCAGGCGGGCATGTCGCTTTTGACTGATTCGGACAAAGCCGACATGTTGGTGGAGGGATCCCTGAAGGCGGTTGGCGCTCGCTACCGGGCAGTCATTCGCTTGGTGGATAAGAACAATCAAAAATTGATTAAGGCGGAAAAGTTCGACGGCGTGATTGCCGACCTATTTGAAGCAGAAGACGATCTGGCACTTCGGATTTGCACTTCGCTCAGGTTTGCCGCCTTCAGTTACGAAGCTTCGACTTTGGAAAAATCAAATCTGCCCTTGAATGAACAGGATAGTAGCGTCATTCGGGTCCGTGCCGGCGGTCTGTTGTCGGATCTAAAGTACGAGGAATGGGTGGAGGCCCGCTATCTGCTGGAAACCGTGTTGGATCGCGACCCGGACGATGCCAGCGCGCTTGCGATGGCGGGGATGTCCTGCACGATTGAGCCTAACTGCGGTTGGCGAAATCCGACCCCGGAGGACCGCAAACAGGCAATCCGCTATCTGCGCAAGGCAGTGCGCCTCAATCCGAGTAGCGATTTCGCGCATGCTATACTGACCTTGGCATTGCTGGAGCTTGCGGAAGACCATACCGGTGCTTTGTTTATCGCCGAACAGTTGATGAAGATCGCGCCCCATTACGCGCAAGGCCAAATGGCCCATGGGGCTGCCTTGATCTGCAGCGGACAGGTTTCGGAAGGGACGGACTTGGCGTTAAAGGCGATCGAACCGCTAAAAAGCTTGCGTTTATTCGCTCAGAACGCCGCGTATTTGATGCTCGGCTTATTGCTGTCGCGCCGTCACGACGAGGTCTTGGTTTGGGGCCAAATGGTGAACCAGAGAATAGAAAACGTGCCGCGCAATCTCTTGCTAATGATTAGTGCGGCGGCGCATCTGCACGACGACGACGGTGCGCGGGATTGCGCCGACCGCCTGATAGAGCAACATGCTGACTTCATGCTCGGCGAGATGAGGGTCTGGCCACTGAAAAGGACCGGCGATTGGGACCATTTTGTGGCAGGACTACGTGCGGCCGGATTGCCGGAGTGACTGCTTCGGGCCGCTTTGAGACTGGGTCGGAGGCCCGATCAACGCGCACTGCCAAACTGGCGTCGCTGCCCTATATTGTCGGTGTCCGTCAGGCCGCCTCAAGGCCTGATTTGGCTTTGTTCACCGGCGAAAAGTACACTGAGGCGGAGCCGAAGAACATTTTGATGATGGACTAACTGGAGTGTCGTTGCATGACCGAAGCCGTTGAAATTGGGTACAGCGCTTGTCCCCATGATTGTCCGAGCACCTGTGCGCTCGAAGTCGAGGTCTTAGGCCCGGACAGGGTCGGGCGGCTGCGCGGCGCGCGCTCCAACAGCTACACCGACGGCGTGATTTGCGCCAAGGTCGCGCGCTATGCCGAACGCATCCATCACCCGGATCGGTTGACCCGGCCGCTCCGCCGGGTCGGGCCGAAAGGCGGTGATGACTTCGTGCCGATAACCTGGGACGCCGCCCTCGACGAGACCGCCGAGGCGTTGCTTCAGGCAGAGCAGCGCCACGACTCGGAAACGGTCTGGCCGTACTTTTATGCCGGCACCATGGGGTTGGTGATGCGCGACGGCATCGAGCGGCTGCGCCATGTCAAACGCTATTCCCGGCAGTATTCGACGATCTGCACAGCGCTCTCCTTCGGCGGCTTCATCGCCGGCACCGGCCGCCTTGCCGGTGCCGATCCGCGCGAAATGGCGGAGTCCGACATGGTGGTGATTTGGGGCACCAACCCGGTCAATACCCAGGTCAACGTCATGACCCACGCGATCAAGGCGCGCAAAAATCGCGGCGCCAAGATCGTCGCCATCGATACCTATCGCAACGGCACCTGCGAGCAGGCCGACCTCAGCCTGATCGTGCGGCCGGGCACCGACGGGGCGTTGGCGGCGGCGGTCATGCATGTGTTGTTTCGCGACGGCCATGCGGACTGGCCGTATTTGGAGAAATACACCGACCAGCCGCGCGAATTCGAGCGCCACTTGCAAACCAAGACGCCGGCCTGGGCGGCGGCGATTACCGGTTTGGCGGCGGCCGAGATCGAGGCCTTTGCCAAGCTGGTCGGCACCACCAAGCGGAGTTTCTTCCGGCTCGGCTATGGCTTTTCGCGGAGCCGTAACGGCGCCGTCAACATGCATGCGGCCTCGGCGATCCCGGCGGTTACCGGCGCCTGGCAGGTCAAAGGCGGCGGCGCCTTCCACAACAACGGCGCCATCTATCATTGGGACAAAACCATGATCGAGGGGCTCGACGTACGCGACACCTCGACACGGCTGTTGGATCAGTCGCGCATCGGCCCGATATTGACCGGCGACAAACGCGACCTCGGCGACGGCCCGCCGGTAACCGCCTTGTTTATCCAGAACACCAACCCGGTGACCATTGCGCCCGATCAGAACAAAGTCCTGGCCGGCTTCGCCCGCGACGATCTGTTTGCCTGCGTGCATGAGCAGTTCATGACTCCGACCGCGAAAATGGCCGATATCGTGCTGCCGGCAACCATGTTCATGGAGCATGACGACCTCTATCAGGGCGGTGGCCACCAACACCTCATGCTCGGGCCGAAGCTGATCGATGCGCCCGGCGAATGTTGGTCCAACCATGACGTGCTGGCCGGCCTAGCCAAACGCCTCGGCGCCGAGCATCCAGGCTTCGACATGACCCCGGCAGAGCTGATCGATTGGACCTTGAAGGCGTCGGGTTGGCCCGGCATCGAAGAATTGCGTGAACAGCATTGGATCGACATACAGCCCGACTTCGAGACCGCGCATTATCTGAACGGCTTCGCCCATGCCGACGGCAAGTTTCGCTTCCGCCCCGATTGGGCGGCGATGGGGCCGCAGCGTATGGGCCCGGAGCACAGCGCCGATATCCCGGCCTTTCCGGACCATTGGGAAGTTATCGAAGAGGCCGACGAGGCCATGCCGTTCCGGCTGGTAACCGCGCCGTCGCGCGGCTATTTGAACAGCACATTCACCGAGACGCCGAGCTCGGCCAAGCGTGAAGCCCGTCCCAAGGTCAAGATTCACCCGGCCGACGCCGATGCCCTTGGCGTTGGCGATGGTGCCCGGGTCCGGCTCGGCAACAGCCGCGGTAATTTGGTGGTGCATACCGAGCTGTTCGACGGCTTACAACGCGGCGTTGTCATTGCCGAAGGTGTCTGGCAGAACGACGCCTTCGAAGAAGGCCAAGGCATCAATGTCTTGACCGGCGCCGATCCCAGCGCCCCGATCGGCGGCGCCGCCTTTCACGACAACCGCATCTGGATTCGTGGGGTAAATTGAGGGGCGCAGGCGAATTTCAGTCGGAAATCGCCTGCCGGTAAAACTCCACGTATTTGGCGCTGATGTCTTTTCTACGAAAATGCGTAAGGGCGTGACGGCGAGCGTTGCCCGACCACTCAGACAATTTGTCCGGATTTGCCAACGCCTGTGATATCATTGCCGCAGCGGTTTTGGCTTGAAGCGGTACGACGAGGCCCAGGTTGAGGCTTTCTACCACCGGTGCCAAATGCATGGTGTCGGCGATTGCGATCGGCACCCCGGCGCCCATTGCCTCTGCGATGGAAATGCTAAAACCCTCCCAGCGCGAGCATTGTACATACATATCCGCCGCCGCCAGCACCTCGGCCTTCTGTTGCCCATAAACCGGTCTATGAATAAAAACATTGTCAGGTTTTGTATGCATCAGCGCGGATATCGGCTTCTTGGATTTTGGCGCCTGGTCGCCATAGATATGCAATTCTATGTTAGGCAATGTCGCGGCAATGGCGAACAAGACGTCGATGCCTTTCTGCTCCACGTCTAAACGACCGAGATATAACAATTTCGGACTACGCTTAACGATAATCGGGTCTCGGTGGATTCCTTTTGCGAGTTCGTCGTCTATTGGGTTAGCGATGTGTTCTATTGGTCCGGTAAAGCGCGGAACAAAAGACCGAATATTTTTCTCCTCTTCAGGCGTTAGAATTGTGATCCCACGCGCTCTTTCAAATCGCGTCCGTTCAACCAATGCAGAATAGACCAACTTCCTGAACTTGCTCCTTTCGAGTCCTTCGGTCGTCAGTCCACCGTGGGGCGTTAAAACATATGGGATATCGAGGCGAACCGCTTCGGTGCAAATCCTGGCAAGCATTGGTGAAAACACTGAATGGAGATGAAGCACATCCGGCCGGAAGGCGGAAACGTCCGGCAAGGCCAAGAGCCGGAAGCGCGGTTGCCACAACCGAAGGGACACCGGCAGCAATTCCAGTCCGGAAGCTGAAGAGATTGATTCGGCGGCAGGACTCGGCTTGCCGGTAAGAAGAATACCGACACGATGGCCGGCTTTCGCTTGCTCCTCGGCGACCGCCCAAACGACGAAATTGATACCGTTGACCATATTTGGGTCGGACGCCGTACCGATATGAAGAATATTCATTTCGGTTCACCGATAACCGGCGTCAATCGCCATTGGCACACGAAGACCATGATTATCTAATAACTACCACGAGCGGTGGACAGAACATCTTGCCTAGCCTACACGCGTGTGTAGTCCGCCGTCCATTGGGATGACTGCCCCGGTAATGTATGACGATTCGTCGGAGGCCAAAAAAGTCGCGACGTTGGCCGTTTCCCATGCCGTTCCCATGCGTCCCATAGGAACCGTCCGATCGCGTTCTTTGCGAATGTCGTCGCGCGATCGCCCGGTTGCGGTATGGTAACTTTCGATCGCCATCGGCGTATCGATGAAGCCGAGCATCAACACGTTGCACCGAATGTTATGCGGCGCGTTTTCGAAGGCCAGCCACCGGGTGAACTCGTTCAACGCCATTTTGGAGGTTTTGTAGGCGATCAGCGGCAACGACATAATGGCCGCCGTCGAACTTACGTGGGTGATGGCGCCGACCTTCTGCGCGCGCATGGCAGGCAGGACGTGCTTGCTCAACAGCATGGCGCCGGTCAGGTTGACATCGAGGACAGTCTCCCACGTCGCCCGATCGACATTGGCGGTGTCGCCGTCCGTTGCCGCAATGCCTACATTGTTGTGGAGGACGTCGATTCTGCCGAACCGGTCGACGGTTTCCTTGATCAGCGCCTGGCAGTCATCTTCTTGGGCGATGTCTGCGGTCAGGCAATGGGCGTGATAACCCTCTTTTTCAATCTGCGCCCGCGTCTCTTCCAGAGATGCCATGCTGCGGTTGGCCAGCACCAATTCGGCGCCTTCGCGGGCAAACATGATGGCTGTCGCCCGGCCATTGCCCGTGCCGCTGCCGGCGGTCTGGCCGGCGCCGGTAACGATCGCTACTTTGCCTTGCAGTCGCATGATTGCCGTCCCTAAACGCCGATGTGCGAAAGGGCATGATAGCAAGGATTTGCCTTCGGCGTACCGTTAGTTGCCGCGGCGATGCAGGGCGATGTTGTTGTACATGCCTTCGATGTTGAGCGTCCGCCATTTGTCGTATTGACCCCACGACTTATAGGCATCGAGGGTAACGGACGCCTGCAAGTCTGCGAGCGACTTGCCTTGCCGCATGCCGGTGAGCACGGCGTTGTAAAGATCTTCGATATACTGGCCGTGATCGATGGCGTCCTGTTTGGTACCGTTCGGGCCATGGCCGGTCAGCATGACGTCGAAATCCATATGCCCGAGGCGTTTGATCGTTCGGATCCAATCCGGGAAATAGGCGTCCGCCAAGTTCCGATAAGGCAAGCGCTTGATGGCGGTGAAATCGACGGTGAAAACGGCGCGCTGTTCCGGGAACCGCATGACGATCATGTTGTTGGAGTGCGACCGCCCAAGATACCGCAATTCAACCGTCTTACCGCCCAGTTCGACGGTCATCTTGTGGCGGAAGGTCAGGTCCGGTATCGCCGTCGGCCGGTTCTCGCCGACGATCGCTTTTTTCGCGTTTTCATGGGCAATGACAATGGCGTCGTCCGCCCAAACCTCGCCACCCGAAATATGGTCGGCATGGTCGTGGCTGTAGATGACGTATTTGATTTTCTTGTCGAAGCGCTTGGCAATTTCGTCCTTAAGCCATGTCGCTGCGGCGGCATTGATCGGATCCGTCGCGATCACCCCGTCCGAGGTCACCAGAAAAACCGAATTGTGGAAGTTGTTCTGGAATCGGTAAAGACCGCCACCGATCTCGGTGATCGATCGTTTAGCGTCCTGTGCCTGGGCACCGGCGATTAACGCGGAACAGATAAACAGCGCGGCTAGGACTCGGAGAATAATTTTCATTGGACAATGAGGCCTTGCGTGGATGCGGAAGTTACGAAAACGATAGGCTTGGTGAAAACCGAGGGTCAAACCTATTCGAGTAAACAATTCGTGCGTATTTCGACGCTGGCCGTCGGCGAAACAGCTTAGCCTCAATCAACCGGGTAGGGGCCTTCGTCGAACGTCGTGCCGTGGTAACGCTTGATGCCGACGGTCCGTGCCAGCGCACTGCCGATCGGCGCGCCGGCATCGAGCTGCTCCACGATGTGCGCGAAGTCGTAGGTTGGAGTCCAGCCAAGGTCGTTTCTGGCTTTTTCATTCACATAGACCCGGTCGATGCCCTCGACCATGCGCCAACCGAACTTGCGGTACGCCGGCTCGTAACTTGGGCATCTCTCTCGAACCACACGAGGCGCGTCGGTGCGCAAAGCGGTCAGATCGTTTTCCGAAAACGGTGTCGTGGCACTGATGATATAGCGGTCGAAGCCGATGTCAGGGGCGCATTCCAGCGCTTTCAAATGGGCGGTTGCGGCGTCTTCCAGGTCGACGCGGCGGAACAGGAATTCGTTGGCCTTCGCGTTCGCGTCGGCATAGCACGCCCTGACGGCTGCATTATCGTCTTCTTCGAGGAAAAATCGTGACGTGCGCAGCACGATGCAGGGCAGTCCGTTGCGCCGGTGAAACAACTGGCAGAGATCCTCCGCGGCAGTTTTGGTGATACCGTAAATGTTCTTCGGTATGGGTTGCACGTCTTCGGTTATCCAAGCCGCCGGACGGCCTTCCGCCGGCGCAAGTGCGGCGCCGAAAGCGCTTGTCGTGCTGGTGAAGACGAAACGTTGAACGCCCGCCGACACGGCTTCCTCCAAAAGATTGAGGGTGCCGGTGATGTTGGTATCCACGAAGTCCTGACGGCTGTGGGTGGCGACGTGGGGCTTGTGCAATGTCGCGGTGTGGATGACGGCATCGATGCCGGACAGGCAGGCGGCCACGTATTCGCGGTCGACAATCGAGCCGCGACTGTCGGTAAACGGCGAATTCAGAATGTCGATCCCTTTCGCCTGGTGCTCGGTTTTCTCCAGGCATCGCATGATCGCTTCGCTGAGATGGCCGGCGCTGCCGGTGACGAGGATCTTCAAGTTGGTTCTCCGCGCGATCTATCTCCGAGCGAATTTATGGGAGAAGGACCGCTGGCGATAGACCCGGTGCTGACATCGGTCCGCGCCGCGCCTATGCTAGGGACCGCGGATGGATGATAGTTCGAGGATGAGCGATGACGGCGGGTCAACACGGAAATCAATGGCACGTACGGCGCCTGGCAGGCGCCCTCGGCGCCGAGGTGCGCGGCGTCAAGTTGGCACAGGCTGACGACGGCGACAATGCCGAAATCAAACGTTTGTTGAACGAGCATATGGTGCTGTTCTTTCCGGACCAGCATATGACCGCGGATGAACATATCGCCTTTGGCCAGCCGTTCGGACCCTTGGAAGGCCACCCGAACCTGACCGAAAAAAACAACGTCCAGCACCCTGAATTGTTTGAGTTGGTGGCCAGCAAGGGCGGCATCGCCGATGAATGGCACACCGATCTGACATTTCTGAAGCAGCCGTCGCTGATGTCGATTCTGAACATGGTGAAATGTCCGGAAAGTGGCGGCGACACCATGTGGACAAATCTTTGCGCTGCATTCGACGCCCTGTCGCCGCCGCTCAAGGAGATGTGCGAAGGACTAAGCGCGCTGCACGACGCCCATCCCCATGACCGTGCCGATAGGATGGCCATCCACCCGGTCGTGCGCGTACACCCGGAGACCGGACGCAAGGCATTGTACGTCAACGAGCACTTCACGCGGCGCATCGTCGAGATGAGCGGGCCGGAAAGCGATGCCTTGCTGCGCCTGCTTACTGGTTGGGTGCAAAAGCCGCAATTCACGGTGCGCTACAATTGGACCGCTGGCACCATCGCCATCTGGGACAACCGCTGTACACAGCATTATGTGCTGAACGACTTCGCCGAGGAACGCATCATACAGCGTGTCACGGTGATGGGCGATTTGCCGGAAGGCCCGGCGCCGCGCTGGCGGCCCTGGACGGAATCCGCCGGCCGGTCGGCCATGAGCCGTCATGACCGGCAACTCTCAGGGTTCCTCCGGGCCGAGGCGGCGGAATAGGCCTGCCGCCCCGTGGGTCAGATCAAGGGATGCCGACCATCTCGGTGCCGCTGTAAAACACCAGCGTAGCGGCAGCATCGACATAGCGTTCCATGCCGTCGGCGCGGATGTGGTCGCGGTATCCGGCCCATCCCGAGGCATCCGGAAAATACAATTCCGCCGTCCCGGCATAAGCCTCCGTCGCCGGTTCGAGGCTATGGCTTACCACATAGCGAAAGCCGCCGACGGTTTCCATTGTCTGCTGAACGTTGGGCACATGAACGTCGAGCCAGTGATCGAACAGCGCGTCGCTGTCGGCGCCGGCCAACAGGCCAACTAAGAACGTGACTTTGAAGAAACCGCTCCGCGTACAAGGAAAAGGCGGATTCAAGGTCGGTGGATCCAAAGGCAAGGACCCGTCGAGCACGACATATTCCCGCGTGGCCCAAGGCCAATAAGGCGCCGCCTTTTCCTGAAACGTGTCGATGGGGGGGACGCCATGGGCCGATTGCGGGCGCGGCAAGGCCTGGTCGTAATAAAGCTGGGCGACACCGTCCCAGGCGTGGGGCTTTTCCGGTCTGGGGTCGAACAATGTCGCCATATAGCGGTGCGCATGGCGCTTTCCGGCGGCACGGTTTTGCTGGTGCCCGGTGATGACGGCGGGCATGTGATTGGCAAACCAATGGGCGATCAACTCTTCACGCGTCGCCGTCGACCGACGCTTGATCAAATACATCATCTTCGCACCGGGTGTCGCTAAAGGTCTTGATGTCATATCCCTGCCACTTTCCATGGTCTGGCAATATTCGTCGGCGTTTCGCAGCTAAGGCTCGACTCAATTCTTGTATCGCTCGCAAGACAAAGCAATCTCAATGACCTATACCATCGTATAAGTATTTGATTTATTTGCCTTTTGTCTCGGACCGGCAACGCTAAATTTACCTGTTTTCACCGATGATCCACACCTCGACGAGGCAGCTGGATGCAGCTGCAATAAAGCTTAGCGGTTGGAACCGTGTCGAGCTTTGACGAGGAAATTTTGGCGCGCACTATTAATGAATGGTTAGAAGCACTTGGCTTTGCCGCGTATGTCGAGGCGTTTCTCCAAAATGAGATCGATCTGGACGCCGCCGGCGAATTGACCGAGGCCGACTTGAAGGAACTCGGCATTCCGTTGGGGCCGCGCAAGAAGTTGCTGCGGGCGCTTGGCAATCTTCGCGAACCGGCCGTCGTAGCCCCGCTGCACCGGTCCGGCGCCGCGGATCGCCGGGCCACGCTACTGTTTTGCGAACTTGTCGGCCCGACCAAACTGTCGCGCCGATTGAGCCCGGACGAAGTGCATGACGTGATTAGGCGTTATCGGGACGTTGTCGAGGAAGAGACGACCCACTACGGCGGCCGCGTGGCAAAGTATCACGGTTGCGGTGTCCTTGCCTATTTTGACTGGCCTCAGGCATACGCAGATCAATCCGCGCAGGCGGTGCGCGGCGGCCTGGATGTCCTTGCCGCCGTACGATTGGTAAAGATTGCAGCGGGCGGTCGATTGCAGGCCCGCGTCGGCGTCGCATCTGGCCACGTCATCGCCGGTGACCTGATCGGCGAAACCGGTCGCGAAGTGCAAGCCATCACCGGTGAAACGCCGATCAAGGCGGTACGCCTTCAAGGCATAGCGGATCCGGGTCAAGTTGTTATCTGTGCCGAAACGCGCCGGTTGGTCGGCGATGCCTTCGTCTTGAGAGACTTGGAGACGCCACAAATCCTCCGAAGCGGTCTCGTCCGGTTGGCGCCGGGTGTGTCGATCGTGGACGCGGTGAAGCAGGCACCAATCGCCGATCAAGAGGATGGCGAGGGACTGCGCCGGGTCGCGATGGCAAAATGATGACTGCGGTTATCTGAAGCCTCGCCGGCCCTACCCTAATCCAGCAGTTCAAAGACCGCGTCATAGAGCCCCGGCGCCGAGGTCACCAGGTTGGGGTGGCGGGTGGCCGGCCGGTTGAAGGTGAAGCCGGCGCCGTCCATGGTCGTGTTGCGACAGCCGGCCTCGCGGACGATCAGGTCGGCGGCGGCGATGTCCCAGTCGCTTTTGCCGTTGAAGCTGAGTGCCGCGTCGTAGCGGCCGGCGCCGACCAACACCATGCGGTAGGCGATCGAGTTCATCCAGGTCGAGTTGATGTCTTCCGGCGCCCATGGCCAGAACTGCGATTCCAAGGTGCGGCGCGAGGCCAGGAAGTGGGCGGTCTTGACGTCGGTCTGATCGGAGGCGGCGATGGCTTGTCCATTGAGCCTGGCCCCACCATCCAAGATGGCTTCGAAGAATTCGTCCTTGGCTGGGTTAAAGACGGCCGCGGCGATGGTGGCGCCATCCTCGACCAGGGCGGCGCACACCGTGAATTCCGGGATGTTCTTCAAGAAGGCGCGGGTGCCGTCGATCGGGTCGACGATCCAGACCCGCTTGGCGTTTAGCCGGGCAGGGTCGTCTTCGGTCTCCTCCGACAACCAGCCATAGTCCGGGCGGGCACCGGTCAAGCGCTCCTTCAACAGGGTGTCGACGGCGAGATCGGCTTCGCTGACTGGCGTGCCGTCGGATTCCTTGTCCCAGCTCTTCACGCCGCGCCGGAAATAGTCTAGTGCCATGGCGCCGGCGTCACGGGTCGCCGCGATGAGCAGTTCGTGCTCGGCCTCTAACGCCACTGGCGCCATGCTTATACCAACCTGCGGTGATAGGGACTCATTTGACCGGGATTATTTTGCGCTGTGGCGGCGTCGCGATCCGCCATGCGATGTGGGACATCGGATAAGGAGCGCGACGCCGCCACAACGCAAAAGAACCCGGCCTTCGGTGGGGAAAAAAGCCCAGCCAGTGCGTTACGACGCTTGCCCGCTTAAACAAGGGATACCCCTTGTTTAAGTAGCATCGCGCTGCGCGCCGTGCCTTCTGGACTGAACTCTTTTTCCACCATCAAATGGGTTCCTATCACCGCAGGTTGGTATTAGCTGCCCGCCACGGTCATGGTATCGATGCGGAGCGTCGGCGCGTTGGTGCCGTAGCGGAAGACCAAGTCGTCGGCCGGAACGATGGCGGCGAACATGTCGCGCAGATTGCCGGCGACAGTCAGTTCCGAGACTGGGTAGGCGATTTGGCCGTCTTCGATCCAGAACCCGGCGGCGCCGCGGCTGTAGTCGCCGCTCACCATGTTCACGCCCATGCCGATCAGCTCGGTGACGTAGAAGCCGGATTGGATATCCGCGATCAGCGCCGCCGGATCGACCGCACCCGCTGCCATATAAAGATTGGTCGTCGATGGCGAGGGTGGCGAGGCGGTGCCGCGCGAAGCATGGCCGGTGCTGGCAAGGCCGAGCTGCTTGGCGGCGGCGCTGTCGAGCAGCCAGCTTTTGAGCGCGCCGTCGGCGATCAGGTCAAGGCGCGCGGTGGCGATGCCTTCGCCGTCGACCGGCTTGGAGCGCAGGCCGCGCTTCCGTAACGGATCGTCGGCGATGGTAATTCCGGGCGCGAAAATCTGTTCGCCCATGGCGTCTTTCAGGAAAGATGTGCCACGCGCCACGGAAACGCCGTTGACTGCCGCGGCGAGGTGGCCGATCAGTCCGCCGGATACCCGCGGGTCGTAGACCACCGGCACGGTGCAGGAAGCGACTTTGCGGGGGTCGATGCGTCGGACCGTGCGTTCGCCGGCGCCGCGGCCGACGGATTCGGCATCGGTCAGATCGGCGAGGTGACGGGCGCTCGAATGGTCATAGTCGCGTTCCATGCCGTTCTCGCCTTCGGCGACCACGGCGCAGGCGATGCCGTGCGACGTCGCGCCGTAGGCGCCGGCATAGCCGCCGCTGGTGGCGAGCGCCACGGTGCTTTGGCCCCAACTGGCCTGGCCACCTTCGGAGTTGGTGACACCAGGCACCGCGCGGCCGGCATCCTCCGCCGCCAGGGCCGTCGCAAGCAAGGCGTCGGCGGACTGTTCGTTGTCGTCTCGGAGATCCAGGTCGGCCACGCTCTTGGCCAGGCGCGCCGGGTCGGCGAGGCCGCAATAGGGGTCCTCGGGCGCCAGCTTGGCCATGCTGTAGGCCCGTTCGACCAGCGCGTCGAGGGCGTCGTCGTGGCTGTCGGTGCTCGAGACGAAGGCCTGGCGCTGGCCGACGAACAGGCGCAGGCCCAGATCATTGCCTTCGGAGCGTTCGACATCTTCCGGCTCGCCCAACCGGCACGAGGCGGTCATAGACATGCTTTCAAAGGCGACGGCATCGGCGGCGTCAGCGCCGGCCTTGAGCGCCTTGGCGATGACCTTGTCCAGAAGGTCGAGAGCCTTCTGTTCGGCGGCCTTGGGTTCGGTCATGAATTGGCTCGGTCAAAGGGCAGGAGATTCGGACGCAAGCATATAGATGCGTGCCGGCCATTGCAAAACAAGGGGCGGTGACTATCCGCTGCGTTATTTCCAGATCGGCTTGCCAGAGCCGGGCAGACCGAGGCGCGGCCATTTTTCGCTGACCGTGTCGATGACCGCGTCGGACATGCGGATTTGCCGGCCCCAGTCGCGTTTGGTTTCCGGTGGCCATTTGTTGGTGGCGTCGAGGCCGATTTTGCCGCCCAAGCCGCTTTCCGGACTGGCGAAGTCGAGATAGTCGATCGGCGTGTTGTCGATGACGGTAATGTCGCGGCCCGGATCCATGCGCGTCGAGATCGCCCACATCACGTCTTTCCAGTTGCGGCAATCAATGTCGTCATCGACCACGATCACCCATTTCGTGTACATGAACTGCCTGAGATACGACCACACGCCCATCATCACCCGCTTGGCGTGACCGGGATAAGCCTTGGCGATCGAGACCACGGCGATGCGGTACGAACAGCCTTCCGGCGGCAGGTAAAAATCGCGGATTTCCGGGAACTGGCGCACCAGCAACGGCACGAAGACGTCGTTCAAGGCCTCACCCAAGACGCTCGGTTCGTCGGGCGGCCGGCCGGTGAAGGTCGAGAGATAGATCGGCTCCCGGCGCATGGTGATGGCCTTGACCTGGAACACCGGGAACGGCTCCACGGCGTTGTAATATCCGGTATGATCGCCGTAAGGTCCTTCGTCGCCATATGAATCCAACAACACCTCGCCTTCGATGACGATTTCCGCCTCCGCCGGGACCTGCAACGGCACCGTCCGGCAATCGACCAACTCGACCGGCTTGCCGCGCAACAGCCCGGCGAACTGATATTCCGAGAGTGTATCCGGCACCGGCGTCACCGCCGCCAGGATGGTGCCGGGATCGGCACCGATCACCACCGCTGCCGGCAGCGGTTCGCGCCGTTCCTGCTGCCAGCGCCGGAAATGCTGGGCGCCGCCGCGATGCTTGAGCCAGCGCATCAAAGTGCGGTCTCGGCCGATCACCTGCATGCGGTAGATCCCGAGATTGAAATTATCCTCTCGTGCGTCGGACGGTCCCTTGGTCACGACCAGCGGCCAGGTGATCAAAGGTGCAGGCTCGTCCGGCCAACAGGTCTGGACCGGCAATTGGCCGAGGTCGATGTCGGCGCCTTCCAGAACCACCTCCTGGACTGGGCCGCTGCGCCGCCGTTTCGGCCGCATTGCCAGGACTTTCTTGGCGAGCGGCAGCAGGCCGATGGCGTCGCGCAGCCCGTCCGGCGGTTCGGGCTGCTGCAAGAAAGCCATCAGTTCGCCCAAGGCGCCGAGTTCGTCAGGCTTTCGGTCCATGCCGGCTGCGACCCGGTCGACGGTGCCGAACAGATTGACCAGGACCGGCATCGTCGACGCGGTGCCGTCGGCCTTGCTGACGTTTTCAAATAGCACCGCCGGACCGCCTTCGGCTAGCAACCGGGTCTGGATCTCGGTCATCTCCAGCACCGTGGAGACCGGCTCCGTGACCCGCACCAGCTGGTTGTCGGCTTCGAGATGGGCCATGAAGTCACGGAGCGAGGCGTAGGGCATCAGAGCGGTCCGTGGCTACCAGTATTTGCCGGCGATGATGGCGGCAAACAGGATCCAGCCGAACCAGGTGTTGGAATGGAACTTGGCCAGACAATCCTCGGGCTGGTCGAGGCGGACGCGGGCCGCCTGCCACAGAAGCTGGCCGGCGCCGAGGGCGCAGCCGACATAGAAGGCCGTACCGAGCCCGGCGGCATGGCCGGCCATGGCATAGCCGGCCAAGGCTAGGCCGAAGAAGCCGAACAGCCAGGGCCGGGTCTGTGCGCCGAGCCGGAGCGCCGTCGACTTCACACCAATCAGCGCGTCGTCTTCCTTGTCCTGATGGGCGTAGATGGTGTCATAGCCGAGCGTCCAGAACAGCCCGGCGCCATAGAGCCAAAGCGCCGGCTCGGCAATTGTGCCGGTAACCGCCGCCCAGCCCAGCAATGCGCCCCAATTGAAGGTCAGGCCGAGCCAGGCCTGGGGCCAATAAGTCACCCGTTTGACGAACGGGTAGATCGCCACCAGCACCAGCGAGGCGGCACCGACGGTGACGGCGAAGCGGTTCATCTGCAGGAGGATGACCAGGCCGATCAGGCCGAGCGCCACCATCCAAATTAGCGATTGGGTAACTGTCACCTGGCCCGACGGGATCGGCCGGGCGCGGGTCCGTTCGACCCGGCCGTCGAAATCGCGGTCGACGATGTCGTTGAAGGTGCAGCCGGCGCCGCGCATGACGAAGGCACCGAGGCAAAACAAGACAATCAGCTGGAGATCCGGCAGACTCGCCGTCGGTGCCGCGAGGGCCACGGCCCAGAGGCCCGGCCACAGCAACAGCCAGGTACCGATCGGCCGGTCGAGGCGGGCCAGTTTGAAATAGGGCTTGGCGCCCGCCGGTGCGAAGCGGTCGATGACGTTCTGTTGCCGGGCATCGGCGATGATGTCGCTCGGTCGGACCATGGCGTATTTCTACCGGTTCAATAGGGGCAGGTTCAAGCGCGCAAATGCCAGACCATGGCGTTGCGCAGGTCGGAATCTTCCAGTTCTGTCGTGGTTTTCACGGTGTAGCGTGCCAGCCACCGCATCGACTGCCGGGGCAGATGGCTGCGGCCAGGGTCGCCGATCAGCACCGTCGCCGGATTTTGCGGGTCGCCGGCCAGGCTTCTGAGCCAGGCTTCCGCGGCACCGGCCATTGGCTGCTCGTAGCAAATGTCGCCGGCCAGAACCACCTGCCAGCAGCGCTTGGCGGTGCCGATCAGGTCGTCGCCGGTGACCTCGATCGACACGCCGTTGCGCCGGGCGTTGAGCCGGCAGGACTCGATCGCGTAAGCGTCGGTATCGGCGGCAAGCACATGGGCGGCGCCGGCTAATTTGGCGGCGATACCGACCAGGCCGGAGCCGCTGCCGAAGTCGAGCACCGTCTTGCCGGCTACGGTCTCCGGCGTGTCGAGGATATAGCGCGCGAGCGCCTGGCCGCCGGACCAGGCAAAGGCCCAATAGGGCGGCGGCAAACCGCTGGCGGCCAAATCGGCCTCCGTTGCCTGCCAGAGCGGCACCAGTTCGCTGGCCAGCAGCAGCTCGATTTCGGGCAGCAACGGCGGACGGCCGGGCCGGGTATTGGCGATGACGAAGGCCGCCGGATTTGACAGATCGCCAATGTCGATGATCATACCTCCTGCCGGGCCGAACCCGGCGCATCAGGTTCAGGCAGATTGAATTTAGGGATTAGGGTCGATGAGTCCAGCGAAGGTTTTGGTTGCCAATCGCGGTGAGGTGGCGGTCCGTATAATGCGGGCATGCGCCGAGCTCGGCCTAAGTTCAGTGGCGGTATATTCCGAAGACGACGCCCTGGCCCTGCATGCGCGCCGGCCCGACCGGGCAATGGCCCTGAATGGCCGCGGCGTTGCCGCCTATCTGGATGGCGACGGAATTCTCGACGCGGCCCGGGATGCCGGCGCCGACACAATTCATCCGGGCTACGGATTCTTGAGCGAGAATGCCGACTTTGCCCGTCAGTGCCGGGATGCCGGCATCGCCTTCATCGGTCCGACGCCGGAGATGCTCGACCAGTTCGGCGACAAAGCCCGCGCCCGAAGCCTGGCCCGTGAGGCCGGTGTGCCGGTGCTGGACGGCACGGACGGCCCGACCGACCTCGCGGAGGCAAAAGCCTTTTTGGAATTGTTGGGCGCGGGCGGTGCCGTCATGATCAAGGCGATCGCCGGTGGCGGTGGCCGCGGCATGCGGGCGGTCCGCGACCCGGGCGACCTCGAGGCGGCTTTCGAGGCTTGCCAACGGGAAGCGACGAAGGCGTTCGGCAACGGCGCGGTCTATGTCGAGCGGCTTATCACTAAAGCCAGGCATGTCGAGGTGCAAATCGTCGGCGACGGCAGCGGGACGGTCATTCATCTCGGCGAACGGGAATGCTCGGTCCAGCGGCGCCATCAGAAAATCGTCGAGATCGCGCCGGCGCCGAATCTCGATCCGGCGCTCCGGACTGCACTCACCGACGCGGCGGTTCGGCTCGGCGAAGCAGTCGGTTACCTCAGCCTCGGCACCATCGAGTTTCTGGTTGACGCCGGCAGCGGCGACTTTTTCTTCATGGAGGCCAATCCGCGCCTGCAAGTCGAGCACACCGTGACCGAGGCCGTGACTGGCATCGACCTGGTCCAGACCCAACTCAAGCTCGCCGCCGGTGCGACCCTGGCGGATCTCGGCTTGACGCGGCCTGAGGCAGCGGCGCCGCGCGGCCATGCCATCCAATTGCGCGTCAATATGGAAACCATGGCGGCTGACGGCAGCACCCGGCCGGCCGGCGGCACGCTGACGGCGTTCGATCCGCCGTCCGGCCCCGGCATCCGCGTCGATACCTTCGGCTACGCCGGCTATCAGACCAGCCCGAGTTTCGATTCGCTGCTGGCCAAAGTCATCGCTCACGCCAATGGCCTGGATTTCACCGATACTTTAAGAAAAGCCTATCGGGCGCTTTGTGAATTCAAGATCGCCGGTGTGGCGACCAACATCCCGTTTTTGCAGAACTTGCTGCAGCATCCGGATTTCCAATCCGGCTCGGTGACTACGGATTTTGTCGAAACCCACATTGCAGACTTGGCGGCGGGCGGCGGACAGCATCAAAAGCTGTTCTTCGACAAGAGCGCCGAACCGACCTTGGTCGGGGCCAAAGTCGATGCCGCCGATCCTTTGGCGGTGCTCCATCACGGCAAGTCGGAATCGGCTGACGCGTTGGCTGGCGAGCCGTCGTCGGCTGCGGGACCCGACGGCACCATCCCGATCCTGGCGCCGCTGCAAGGCACGATCGTCGAAGTCTCGGTTGCTGAGGGCGATACGGTCCACCAGGGCCGGCAGATCCTGATCATGGAAGCCATGAAGATGGAGCATGTGGTCGAAGCGGCTTGCCAAGGTTATCTGCGCGAAGTGGCGGTGGCTGCCGGCGACACCGTGTTCGAGGGTCACGCGCTGGCTTTCGTCGAGGAGGCCGACGTCGCCATGCCGGATCAGGGCGGCGAAGCGGCGATCGACCTCGACGAGTTGCGCCCCGATCTGGCGGAAGTGGTGCAGCGCCAGTCGATGACTTTGGACGCCTCCAGGCCGGCCGCGGTGGCCAGGCGGCGTAAGACCGGGCAACGCACCGCGCGCGAAAACGTCGACGATCTCTGCGACGACGATTCATTCATTGAATACGGGTCCTTAGTGCTGGCGGCGCGGCGCCGGAAACATACGGTCGAGGAATTGGTCGAACGAACCCCGGCCGACGGTCTGATCAGCGGCATCGGCCGGGTCAACGGCCACATGTTCGACGATGAAGACGCCCGCTGCGTCATCATGTCCTATGATTACACAGTCCTGGCCGGGACCCAGGGCAAGCTCAACCATCAGAAAAAGGATCGGCTGTTCGAGCTGGCGGAACAATGGCGGTTGCCGATGGTGTTCTTCGCCGAGGGCGGCGGTGGCCGGCCTGGCGATACCGACATGGTATTCTCGGCAAACCTGCATACGCCGGCCTTCCATTTGTTCGCCCGGCTGAGTGGCCTGGTGCCGTTGGTCGGCATCACCTCGGGCCGCTGCTTCGCCGGCAACGCCGTTATCCTCGGCTGCTGCGACGTGGTTATCGCGACCGAAAACTCGACCATTGGCATGGGCGGGCCGGCGATGATCGAAGGCGGTGGCCTCGGCGTCTTCCGGCCGGAGGAAGTCGGACCGATGAGCGTGCAATGCCCGAACGGCGTGGTCGACATCGCGGTCACCGACGAGGCGGCGGCGGTGCAAGCCGCCAAACAATATCTCTCCTACTTCCAAGGTCCCGTGGACGAATGGAGCTGCCCGGATCAGCGGCTGCTGCGCCGGGTCATCCCGGAAGACCGGCTGCGCATCTACGACGTGCGCTCGGTCGTCGACCTGCTGGCCGATGACGGCTCGGTGATGGAAATCCGGCCGCAGTTCGGCCGCGGCATGGTCACCGCCTTGGCCCGCATCGAGGGTCGGCCGATCGGCATCGTCGCCAACAACCCGACCCACTTGGCCGGCGCCATTGATTCCGACGGTGCCGATAAGGCGGCGCGCTTCATGCAATTGTGCGACGCCTATGACATTCCCATGGCGTTCTTGTGCGATACACCAGGCAACATGGTCGGGCCGGAGGCGGAGAAAACCGCACTGGTTCGCCATTGTTGCCGGCTCAACGTCATCGGCGCCAACGTCTCGGTGCCGACTTTCACGATTGTGCTGCGCAAGGGTTATGGGCTTGGCGCCCAGGCCATGGCGGGCGGCGGTTTCCATTCGCCGTTTTTCACCATTTCCTGGCCGACCGGCGAGTTTGGCGGCATGGGCCTGGAAGGCGCGATCAAGCTCGGCTTCCGCGACGAATTGGCGGCAATCGACGATCCTGACGAACGCATGGCGCGCTACGAAACTTTGGTGGCCGGCATGTATGAACAAGGCAAGGCGATCAATGCCGCGTCGTTGTTCGAATTGGACAACGTGATCGATCCGGCGGATACGAGGCGTTGGATCATGGGCGGCCTCAGGGCGGCGCCGCCGGTGCCAAGGCGGGAAGGCAAGAAGCTGGCCTGGATCGATACGTGGTAGGGTAAAAAATGATCCGGCTGTTTATTGACCAAGACCTCGCGGCCGCGGGTCGCATCGGGATCGGTGGCGCGCAATGCCACTATTTGCGCAACGTGATGCGCCGCGGCCCCGGCGACGAGATTGCCTTGTTCAACGGTCGTGACGGCGAATGGCAGGGCCGCATCGCCGGAATCGACAAAAAAACCTGCGAGCTGGACGTGGTGGCCGAGCTCAGGCCGCAAACTTCATGCGTCGATCTTTGGCTGCTGTTTGCGCCGGTCAAGGCCGCGCGGCTCGACTTTATCGCCCAGAAGGCAACTGAACTTGGCGTGTCCGGCCTCAAGCCGGTGCTCACGGAGCGCACCGTTGTGCGACGGCTGAAGACCGATCGGATCCGGGCCAACGCCACCGAGGCGGCCGAACAGTGCGGCCGGTTGACCGTGCCCGAGGTCTTTGAGCCTGCGTCTTTGGAGGTCGTGCTGGGTGCGTGGCCCGATGGGCGGCGATTGCTGATCTGTGATGAAACAGGCGCGCCGCCAGCGTTGGCGCAATTGCAGACCGCAAGCGCTGGGCCGTGGGCGTTGTTGATCGGGCCGGAGGGCGGGTTCTCGCCGGCGGAACGCGATTGTTTTGCCGGCCTCGATTACGCCGCCCGCATCGGCCTTGGCCCGCGCATCCTGCGGGCGGATACCGCCGCGGTCGCGGCACTGACCTTGTGGCAGGCGACGCTTGGCGACTGGCCGGCATAACAGCCATGTTAATTTTCGGCTTGCCGGATGGCCGGTTGTGGATAAAGTCACGGAAGTGAATCGTGCCACGGGGAGACTTTAGCATGACGGCGGTGCCGAAAAGTGTGTTGGTGAGCGACAAGGCTCAGCTGGTTTCGTACCTGGAAGCCGGCTCGAAACCGGTCGATGCCTGGCGCATAGGCACCGAACACGAAAAATTTGGCTACCGCACCTCCGACCTGAAAAGCCTGCCCTATGACGGACCCGACGGCATTCGCGCCATGCTGGATGGGCTGACGCGCTTCGGCTGGCAACCGGTAATGGAAGGCGACCACGTCATCGCGCTGACGATGAACGGCGCTTCGGTCAGCCTGGAGCCGGGCGGGCAGTTCGAACTGTCGGGCGCGCCACTCAAGACGCTGCACGAGACTTGTGACGAAGTGAACATCCACTTGAACCAAGTCAAGGAAGTCGCCGGCGATCTCGGCGTGGCGTTCCTCGGCCTTGGGTTTCAGCCGGTCTGGCGGCGCGAAGACATACCGATTATGCCGAAACAACGCTACAACATCATGCGCGCCTATATGCCGACCCGCGGCTCCCTGGGTCTCGACATGATGCTCCGCTCATGCACCGTGCAGGTCAATCTCGACCACCGCTCGGAAGCCGACATGGTCAAGAAAATGCGGGTCGGCTTGGCTTTGCAGCCGGTGGCGACGGCGCTGTTTTCGAACTCGCCGTTTACCGAAGGCAAGCCGAACGGCTACTTGAGTTACCGCAGTCACTTGTGGACGGACACCGACCCCGACCGTTGCGGCATGCTGCCGTTCGTGTTCGACGACGGTTTCGGGTTTGAGGCTTATGCCGACTTTGCCCTCGATGTGCCGATGTATTTCGTCTACCGCGACGGCAAATACATTGACGCGTCGGGCCAATCCTTTCGCGATTTCCTAGCCGGGCAACTGCCGGCACTGCCGGGCGAAATCCCGACCCTAAAGGATTGGGACGATCATCTGACGACGATTTTTCCGGAAGTTCGCCTTAAACGCTTTATTGAAATGCGCGGTGCGGATGGCGGCCCGTGGAACCGGCTGTGTGCGCTGCCCGCGCTTTGGGTTGGTTTGACCTATGACGGCGCCGTCTTGGATGCCGCCTGGGACCTGGTCAAGGATTGGTCGGAGGCCGATCGCGGACGCATGCGCGACACCGTGCCACGATTGGGATTCAAAACCGAAATGCCGGACGGCCGTTCGATGTTGGAATTTGCCACCGAGGTTTTGACCATGGCCCGCGCCGGCCTGCGCGGCCGCGCCGCGCTCGATCGCTCCGGTAACGACGAAACCGGCTTCCTGGTGGCACTCAAGGAAATCGTCGACAAGGGCCAGACACCGGCCGAAGAATTATTGGACCTTTATCACGGCCGCTGGCAGGGCTCGGTCGAGCCTGTCTTCGAGGAATTTCATTACTGAGACACGGTTTCAATCGCCTGCTTCAACGCTGATCGATCGTAGAGCGTGGCCGATTCAGCGGCCTGCAGTTGGTGCCGCTCGACAGCAAATTTCTTGCGCCATCGCGCCAAGTCGGCGGTTGCCTTTGCGAATTTTTCGCTTGCCGCAAGGGTACCGACTGCGGCCAGATCTCTCGACCAGGTGATCAGGATCATGCGCTCCGCGGCAAGCGGCGGCGAGAAGCGGTTATAGACCCGGCCCATTTCGAAGCGGGTCAGGTCGACGATTTGCTCCGCTAGCCGGCGATCTTCCGCATTGAGCGGCACAGCGATGAGATCAGCGAAGTCGGCCACTCGATCCAAGTCGGAGGCCAAGGTGATGTCGGACCGCGGGTCGATTTGACCGCCGACATTGTTCAGGAACGCCAGCATGTCGCGCCGCTCTGCGGCGTCGTAGCCGAGGCCAAACAGGCGATCGAAATGGTCGATGACGGCGGCCAGATCCGGTTTGCTGCCGTCATGAAAGTAGGGAGCGCTGTCGCTTAGGGCCAAAAGGGTTGGCGTATCCATATGCTCGCCCGTGCCGACGTCATGGCTCAATCGGTCAAGATAGCCGGCCGATGGGATATGGCAGCCGGCGCAGTCGCGTTGGAACAAATCCGCACCCCGCCGGGCTGCGTCGGATAACGCCGGCCGGTCCGCATGATCGAGTTCGTTTTGATAGGCCACCAACGCGTCGAGCATAACCGGGCTCGGTGGCGGCCCGGCGAACTCGGTTTCGATGACGCTCCGCGTAAATTCCGCCAGGCTCCAGAACCGGCCGTCATGGCCATAGGGCGCCCGCCAGCGGATGCCGCGCAGGCTCGGGATGTTGATCGGCTTCAGGCGGCCGTCATCGGCAATTGCGCTGAAGAAACGGTGGGCGCCGTCGATATTGCCGGGCCGGTCGGATAAGCCGGCAACAAACAGCCGGTTGTTGACATGGCCACCGCTGTGGCAGGTGTCGCAGGACAATCCCAGCAGCGCCGCCCGTTCCCCCAAAATTAACGGCGAACGAAACAGCAGCCGGCCAAACCGTACCAGGAACGGTGGCTGCCCGCCGGCCCGCTCGATGCGCAGGATCTCGCGCGGCTGGCTGCTCAGGTTGGCGGCGAGGTCACTGCCCGGCGCCAACCACCGGCTCAGATCGTCGAGCACGGCCGGTGGTTCCGCGGCCCCTGCGTTGGCCGCAACCAGACAGGCTGCGAGGCTTAGGGATGCTCTAAGTCGCCGTACCACCGACCGTCAGTCCGTCTACCCGCAAGGTCGGCTGTCCGACACCCACCGGCACGCCTTGACCGGCCTTGCCGCAGGTGCCGATGCCGGTGTCGAGTTCCATATCGGTGCCGATCGCCGACACTTTGCGCAGCACCTCCTCACCGGCACCGATCAGGGTCGCTCCTTTGAGCGACGGGCCAAGCTTACCGTTTTCGATTTTGTAGGCTTCGGTGCAGGAGAAAACGAACTTGCCGGACGTGATGTCGACCTGACCGCCGCCGAATGACACGGCATAGATGCCGGAATCGACGCTAGCCAAGATTTCCTCGGGATCGCGATCGCCGGCCAGCATGCAGGTGTTGGTCATGCGCGGTATCGGCATATGGGCGAAATCCTGGCGTCGGCCGTTGCCGGTCGCGGCCACACCCATCAACCGTGCATTCAACCGGTCCTGCATATAGCCGGTCAGGATGCCGTCTTCGATCAGCACTGTCCGCTGGGTCGGTGTGCCTTCGTCGTCGATGGTCAGCGAACCGCGGCGATCATGGATGGTGCCGTCGTCAATGACCGTCACGCCGGGGACGGCGACCCGTTCGCCCATAAGGCCGGAAAACACTGACGTCTTCTTGCGGTTGAAATCGCCTTCTAGTCCGTGGCCGATCGCTTCATGCAACAGAATTCCGGGCCAGCCAGGGCCCAGCACGACGGTCATTTCACCGGCCGGCGCCGGCACCGATTCGAGGTTGACCAGGGCCTGACGCAGCGCCTCATCGACGGCGGCTTGCCAATGGTCGGCTTCGAGGTAAGCGGTGTATCCGGTCCGGCCGCCGGCGCCGTGACTGCCGGATTCCTGGCGGTCGCCGTCACCGGTGATGATCGACACGTTCAACCGCACCAGGGGCCGTATATCGGCGACGCGCAAGCCGTCCGCACGCAAGATTTGCACCGCCTGCCAGGAACCGCTCAAGGAGCAGCTTACCTGCCGCACCCGCGGATCCTTCGCCCGCGCATAAGCGTCGATATCTTCCAAAAGCTTGATTTTGCGCTCGAAAGCCACTTCCTCGAGCGGGTTGTCGTCAGAATAGAGGTTGGCGTTGGTACCGGTCGGCGCGACTGCCATGACGCCGCCCTTGCCGCTGCGCACGGCCTTGACCGTGTCGGCAGCGCGGCGGATGGCGGCCTCGCTCAAGTCCGACGCATGGCCATACCCGGTCGATTCGCCCGAGACCGCCCGCAATCCGAAACCATGGCTCGAATCGAAACTGGCGTTGCGTAGGCGCCCGTCGTCGAAACCGAAGCTCTCTGACTGTGTCGCCTCGAGATAAAGTTCGCCGTCGTCGGCACCGTTCAAGGCATCGCCGACCAAGCGGGTAACCCGGCCTTGGTCCAAGCCGGTGCGGTCGAAGAACAGACGGTCTGTTGTCGCGAGATCGGTCATTGTCATGGTCTCCATGGCGTGCGGCCGGGGCATGCGACCGTCGGTCGCCGCCAATCGTTCGCATTATGACATAGTTCGGAACTGAAAAGGGGACAAGATCGCGTCAATATGGTTTGATGGGTGTACTAGGGAACCCAGCCATGGTATGGCGGACGCCAACGGATTATGCGGCATAAAGTCGCAGTTTGTTCGTGCGGTAGAGCGCATTCGGCCGCAATCCTTATACTTCCGGCCGTGGCGCGAGTCGTCGCGCGATATTATTGAAAATTGGATTCGGGTTTTGAAGCGATGGGCTTGAGGATGATGGCAGTCCGCAAGAGGCTAGCAGACGTATCGATGTCAGCGACATCGATACTAGGAATTTTAATGTCTGGAGTATGGTCGGCGCCCGCGGCGGCGGATCAGCCGGTGCCGTGGCAGACCGGACTCCAGGACGCGGCGTCGCCGGTCATGCACAATATCACGGGTTTCTGGGACCTGTTGTTTTGGCTGTGCGTGGTCATCGCGTCTTTCGTGCTGATCTTGCTGGTCGTGTGCATGGTGCGGTTTAACGCCAAGGCCAATCCGGTACCGTCGAAAACAACCCACAACACCCTGATCGAGGTCGCCTGGACCGTCGTGCCGATCCTGATCCTGGTGGTGATCGCCATACCATCGTTCCGCTACCTTTATTACTCCGATAAGGCCGTGGATGCGGAAATGACCATCAAAGCCTTGGGCTATCAATGGTATTGGGGCTACGAGTATCCCGATCACGGCAACATAACCTTTGAAGCGACCATGAAAGAGACCAAGGACCTTGCCGAAGGTGAGCTGCGGCTATTGACGACCGACGAGGTGCTTTATGTACCGGTCGACACCAAGATCCGCCTTCTGGTGACGGGCATGGACGTCATCCACGCCTGGGCGATCCCGGCCTTCGGCGTCAAGCTCGATGCCGTGCCGGGGCGGATCAACGAAACCTGGTTTCAGGTCGACAAGCCCGGCACCTACTATGGGCAATGTTCGGAGCTTTGCGGATCCCGCCACGGCTTCATGCCGATCATGGTGAAGGCGGTGTCCAAGGAAGATTTCGCCGCTTGGGTGGAACAGGCGAAGAAGAAATACGCATCGGCCAAGGCCGAACGGTTAAGCGTCGCGCAAGCGCCGGCGCCGGCGCCGGCGAACTAAGAAACGGATTGGGAGAAGACGAAGATGGCGTACGCGACGTCAGCCGAGCACGGTGATCATCCAACGGGTTGGAAGCGCTGGCTCTATTCGACCAATCACAAAGACATCGGCACCATGTATTTGATTTTTGCCGTCATCGCCGGTTTGATTGGCGGCAGCATGTCGATTGTCATGCGCATGGAGCTGGCCGCCCCTGGTGATCAGATCTTGGGTGGCGACTATCAGCTGTTCAACGTCCTGACAACCGCGCATGGCTTGATCATGGTGTTCTTCCTGGTCATGCCGGCGATGATCGGTGGCTTCGGGAATTGGTTCGTGCCGTTGATGATCGGCGCGCCGGACATGGCGTTCCCGCGCATGAACAACATTTCGTTCTGGCTGTTGCCGCCGGCGATCCTGTTGTTGGTCATTTCGGCTTTTGCGCCGGGCGATTTGGGGGTCGGCGTCGGCAGCGGTTGGACGATTTATCCACCCTTGTCGGAACAGGCCGGCATGGCGATCAGCTTCGCCATCCTGGCGGTTCATCTGGCCGGTGCATCGTCGATATTGGGCGCCATCAACTTCATCACGACAATCTTCAATATGCGCGCGCCGGGCATGACATTGCATAAAATGCCGCTGTTCGTCTGGTCGATCCTGGTGACGGTCTTCCTGCTGTTGTTGTCGCTGCCGGTTCTGGCCGGCGCCATCACCATGCTGTTGACCGATGTGAATTTCGGCACGGCGTTCTTCAAACCCGATCAGGGCGGCGATCCGGTCCTCTACCAGCATTTGTTCTGGTTCTTCGGCCATCCGGAGGTCTACGTCCTGATTTTGCCGGGCTTCGGCATGATCAGCCATATCGTCTCGACGTTTTCGCGGAAACCGATTTTCGGCTATCTCGGTATGGCCTATGCCATGGTCGCGATCGGCGTCGTCGGCTTCATCGTTTGGGCTCACCACATGTACACGGTCGGCATGAGTGTCGACACGCGGGCCTATTTCGTGGCGGCGACCATGGTGATCGCGGTGCCGACCGGCATCAAGATCTTCAGTTGGATCGCTACAATGTGGGGCGGCTCGATCGAGCTCAAAACACCGATGCTGTGGGCAATGGGCTTCATCTTCCTGTTCACGGTCGGCGGCGTAACCGGTGTCGTGCTGGCCAACGCGGCGGTCGATTACGCGATGCATGACACTTATTTCGTGGTGGCGCATTTCCATTACACCATGAGCCTGGGCGCCGTGTTCTCGATATTCGCCGGGTTCTATTATTGGATCGGCAAAATGTCCGGCTACCAATATGATGAAGGCCTGGCTAAGCTGCATTTTTGGGTGACCTTTATTGGCGTCAACATGGTCTTCTTCCCGCAGCACTTTCTTGGCTTGGCCGGGATGCCGCGCCGGATTCCGGATTATCCGGACGCTTTCGCGGGCTGGAATATGATCTCTTCGTACGGCTCTTATGTGTCGGGTGTCGGTGTACTGATTTTCTTGGTCGTGGTGTGGCGCATCTTCAGCCAGAAGCGCACCTGCCCGGAGAATCCCTGGGGCGAAGGCGCGACCACATTGGAATGGACTTTGTCGTCGCCGCCGCCGTTCCATCAGTACAACGAGTTGCCGCGAATTAAGTAGCCAAGGGATAGAGCAAAGGATCGCAAACGGTGACTGAGATCGGGATCGCTTCGGTAAGCACCGCCGAGACTACGGTCGGACCGGCGCCAGCCTCCAGCTTCGTTGCCTTGCTGAAGCCGCGCGTCATGTCGCTGGTGGTCTTTACCGGCCTGGTCGGCTTGTTGCTGGCTCCCGGCGAATTGCATCCGGTGATCACGTTGACGGCGTTGCTGTGTATCGCCGTCGGCGCCGGTGCCTCCGGCGCTATCAATATGTGGTATGATGCCGATATTGACGCGGTGATGCAGCGCACAAAGAAGCGGCCGATTCCGTCGGGGCAAGTGGCGCCGGGCGAGGCGCTCGGTTTTGGCGTGACCTTGGCGGTTGCTTCGGTCTTGGTGATGGGGCTGGCGGTCAATCTCGTGGCCGCCGGGCTGTTGGCGCTCACCATCGCGTTCTACGTCTTTGTCTACACCATGTGGCTGAAGCGGCGGACACCGCAGAACATCGTCATCGGCGGCGCCGCCGGCGCCTTTCCGCCGATGATCGGCTGGGCTGCGGTAACCGGCGATATCGCGCCGGCGTCGGTCGCCTTGTTCGCCGTCATCTTCATGTGGACGCCGCCGCACTTTTGGGCTTTGGCGCTGTTCCGCCGCGACGATTACCGTGTCGCCGGCGTGCCGATGCTGCCGGTCGTCGCCGGAGAGCGCGCCACCAAAGTGCAGATGCTGATTTATGCCGTGCTGCTGTTTCCAATCACCCTGTTACCGGCCTATTTCGGGGCCGCCGGTGCGATTTACTTGACCGGCGCGTTGGTGCTCGGGGCCATGTTCGTGGGCCTAAGTGTCATGGTCTTGCGGGCGCCGGAAGGCGAGTATGGTTGGGCCAAACGCATGTTCGGCTTTTCGATCCTGTACTTGTTCTTGCTGTTCGCGTTGCTGGCCGCCGAACAGGGCTGGCGGATGGTGGCCTGAGATGCCGATCTCCGAAGAGCATAGACGTCGCCGCGGCCGCAATTTCGCCTTGGCCGGGGTATTGCTGGCGCTGGTCGTGCTGTTTTTCATGATCACGATCGCCAAGATGCAAGGTCAGTCCGGCGGAGCTTTGGGATGACCGGTTTAGACGAGGCCAACGGATCTTTGACGGCCGTGGCGCGGCGGCGCAATGGTATCGTTGCCCTATCCATGGCCGGCATCGTGGCCGCCATGGTCGGCCTCGCGTTTGCCGCGGTCCCGCTCTATGACGTGTTTTGCCGCGTGACCGGTTTCGGCGGCACCACGCAGACCGCGGCGCAGTTGCCTGATATTGTCGGTGATCGGGTGATCACGGTGCGGTTCAATGCCGACGTCGCGCGCGACGTGCCGTGGCAATTTGAGCCGGTACAGCGCGACATGTCGGTTCGTATTGGCGAGGGCGGACTGGCATTTTACCGGGCACTCAACACGGCCACTAAAAGCGTGACCGGGCATGCGAGTTTCAATGTGACGCCGCTCAAGGCCGGTCTCTATTTTTCCAAGGTCGAATGCTTTTGCTTTACCGAGCAAACCTTGATGCCGGGCCAGTCGGTCGACATGCCCGTGGAGTTTTTCATCGATCCGGAAATCGTCAATGATCCGAACATGGATGACGTCCGGACCATTACTTTGTCCTATGTCTTCTTTCGCAGCGACGAGGATCAGTCGGACGCCGCCGAGGTCCTGGCATCCAATGCCGGGCGAAAGAACTGATCCGACGGCCGCTCGAACGGGGCAAAGGGATTGTTAGGGATAGTAAGCTTGGGCCTATAGCCGGGCGAAGAGGAGTGAATAGACGTGGCTGACGCGCATTCGAAAGGGCATAGCTACCATCTTGTCGATCCGAGCCCGTGGCCGGCGGTGGGCTCCGCCGGCGCATTCGTGCTCGCCGTCGGCCTGGTAATGTACATGTACGATATGGGGCCATGGGTGTTCGCCATCGGGCTGCTAGTGGTTGCCTATACCATGCTGGTCTGGTGGCGCGACGTTATTCGCGAAGGCGAACATGAAGGCCACCATACGGCCGTAGTTCAGCTCGGCCTCCGATACGGCATGATCTTGTTCATCGCCTCGGAGGTGATGTTCTTCGTGGCTTGGTTCTGGGCCTATTTCAACGCCTCGATCTACCCGACGGAACAGATGGGCGGCGTCTGGCCGCCGCAAGGCGTCGAAATTTTCGATCCATGGCACTTGCCGTTCCTCAACACGGTCATCCTGCTGACTTCCGGCACGACCGTAACCTGGGCGCACCACGCGTTGCAGCACGACAATCGCAAGGGCTTAATCCAAGGGCTGGTCTGTACGGTCATTCTTGGCGCATTGTTTACCTGCGTCCAAGCCTACGAATATGCCCACGCGCCGTTTACTTTCGATGGCGGCATCTACAGTTCGACGTTCTTCATGGCGACCGGCTTCCATGGCGCCCACGTGTTGATCGGTACCATCTTCTTGATCGTCTGCCTGATTCGCGCGGCGTCCGGGCATTTCAGTTCGCACCATCATTTCGGCTTCGAGGCGGCGGCCTGGTATTGGCATTTTGTCGACGTTGTGTGGCTGTTCCTGTTCGTCTGGGTCTATTGGTGGGGCGCCGGCAATGCACCGATCCATGGCTGACGGCACGGACTTCCGCTAGCGGATGATTGTGAAAGCGACCGATTCCCCGGACGTCCCGACGCTTCATGCCGGGATTGCTCAGGCCATCTAAGGCTACGCTGATTGCCTTGCAGTACAAACACCGAGCGAAACAGCATAGCGCACAGGATTGAAGATGGAATCCAAGCCCGGTCCACGCACCGCTTTCTGGCCGGCCGCGCTCACAATCGTGGCGATGATCCTGTTGATCGGTTTGGGTGGCTGGCAACTTTACCGCCTGAACTGGAAGCTCGGATTGATCGCCGAGATCGAGTCAAGGACCGTGCAGCCTGCGGCTCCGTTGCCCTCGGGGCAGCTCGATCCCGATGAATGGGCCTACCGTCCGGTCACGGTTCGCGGCCGATTTGACCACGGCCAAGAGGTTCACGTGTTTGCCCCGTCTCGCCGCGGTAATGTCGGCTACCATGTCTATACGCCGTTTGACCGTGCCGATGGTGGCGGTCGGGTGATCGTCAATCGCGGCTGGGTTCCGACTGACCGCAAAGACCCGCTCAGCCGTGCGGAGGGACAAGTTGACGGCGATACGGAGGTCAACGCCTACGTCCGCCGTGGCAGTCAGCCGGGCGCATTCAAGCCTGACAACGAGGTGGAAAGAAATATTTGGTTCCATCCGACCTTGCTGATGATGGCGACGGCTTTCGCCATGCCGACGCCGGCCACTTATCTTGAAGTGAGAGCCACGGAGATGCCAGGCGGGCTGCCAGCCGGCGGCCAAACCCGGCTGCAACTGCGCAATCACCACCTAGCGTATGCGCTGACCTGGTTTAGTCTCGCCATCGCATTTGCGGTGATTTTTTGGATCTGGCGCCGCGGACGCTCAAGGAAATAGGACGACCGGGACGGTCACGGAAAGCCCCGGCCCGTGGGGCGTCCGGCGCCGCGAAATTTTCCCAGGTCCCGCATGAGTTTCGATTTGTCGTCCTCGGCTTCGGACTTTTTCGTGTCAGGTGCCGGGCGGTCGTTTCCAACGCAAGCAGTCAGCGCCAGTACACCGATGACCACGACAAATCGAGACCACCGTGCCAAGCCCCTAAGGCGGCCCAAATATGGGCCGCCTATTCGGTTCATTTCAGCCGGCGGAACCGACAGTGCGTCAGCCGCCTTTCGCCTTTTTGAAGTCATCCACCAATACGCCGATTACCTCGTCGACATAGTCAGGTGTCGACGGTGCGAGTTTGACGAACAATTGAGACGACAAATAAAATGCCGCCGGAAAAGTTCCCGCCACTGTTTTGACTTTGGCGATCAGATTTTTGTCGGCATCGAGCTCCGCATCGATGCGAACCGCCGCCGAAGCGAAGTCCGCGCCCCAACGCAACGCCATAAACACGGCGCATTGTTGGTATAGCGGCCCAAATGCTCTGGCCCAAATGAACAGGTAGGCCTGGGTGATGGCGATCGGGTCGGCGGTCACGCCGACGGCATCGATCTTGGATTTGAGCGTATTTTTGTAGCGCTCTTGATCTTTGATGCCGCATTTCTCCGAACCGGACTGTATGCGAACATGATAGCCACTGACATTGTCAATGAATTTGGCCAAGCTTTCCTGCGCCAGGGCGCCGGAGTTTGTCCAGCCAGCTATGGCCAGAACGAGTCCGGCAATCGTTGCCACGCGTAAATTGAACACTGTCGTTATCTCCGTTTGTTTTGCAATATTGATGTCCTGAGCCTGGAAGCGCGTCTCGGCGTCCTCGGCAGCCATGGCCGACTTGTCGGCCTTTTGCCCTATCTATACGCGGATTGCGCCCTGCTGCAAGCGGCGCGGACGGAATTTTAGCGTCGACACTTATCTGAGCCTCATACCCTGTCGGCCCGGATGTCAATTGTGCATCTTGTGGCCGAGCTGAGACCAACGTGGCGCGGCCTATGGCGTCGTATGATTTGGGGTTCGCAAGGATCCTTTGACCCACTAAAAGACGGCAGCAGTTGGATCCCTCTCATCCCAGAAAATCCATGTCGCCATACGAAGACCTCGAACGACTGTTTCTCCAGCGCGGCTTGTTACAAGAGGCAGCCGCAATGTTGCATTGGGACAGCGCCGCGATGATGCCGAAGGGCGGTGCCGACGCCCGTGCCGAACAATTGGCCGAGCTCAAGTTGGCAGCGCGAGCGCCGCTGCTGACGCCGGCGGCGGCGGATCTGCTCGACGCAGCCGAAGACGCGCTTGGCCTGGATGACGACCTGCCCGACATGGCTTGGCGGCGTGCTAATCTGCGGGCCATGCGGCGCATTTGGCGCCATGAGACAGCCGTGCCTGACGATCTGGCGGTGGCAATCAGTAAGGCCGGGAGCGCCTGTGAAATGGTCTGGCGGGAAGCCCGTCCGCAGTCGGATTTCGCGGCCGTTCGGCCCCATCTTGAAACCGTCGTCGGCTTGACCCGTGACGTTGCCGCGGCGATGGCCGCGGCTCTCGATTGCTCGCCCTACGACGCTTTGCTCGATATCTACGAGCCCGGTGCCAGGCGTAGCGATATCGACAGTGTTTTCGAACAATTGCAGGATTTCCTGCCCGATATGCTCGAACGCGTCCTCCAGCGCCAGCAAGCCGCGCCAGCGCCGGTCATGCCGGACGGCCCGTTTGCCATCGAGCGCCAGCGCGATCTCGGTCTCCGGTTCATGACCGCGCTCGGCTTCGATTTCGATCACGGCCGCCTCGACGTCAGCGATCACCCGTTCACCGGCGGCGTGCCGACCGACGTACGTCTGACCACCCGATACCGGTCGGATGACTTTGTCTCGGCCTTGATGGGGGTGTTGCACGAAACCGGTCACGCCCTCTACGAGCAGGGGCTGCCCAAGGCGTGGGCGCGCCAACCGGTCGGTGCGGCGGGCGGCATGGCGCTGCATGAAAGCCAATCCCTACTGGTCGAGATGCAAGTCTGCCGGGGCCGGGCATTTCTGACCTATGCTGCGCCGCTGATGCGTGAAGCGTTTGCAGGCGCCGGCGCCGCCTGGCAGGTGGATAACTTGCTGCGTCATTACAATCGCGTAGAGCGCAGCCTGATCCGGGTCGATGCCGACGAAGTGAGTTACCCGCTGCATGTCATCCACCGCTACCGCTTGGAACAAGCGCTGTTGTCCGGCGACTTGGCCGTCGCCGACTTGCCCGGCGCTTGGAACGACGGTATCGAGGCCATGCTCGGGGTACGGCCCGGGAGCGACCGGGAGGGTTGCTTGCAGGATATCCATTGGATGGATGGCGCCTTTGGCTACTTTCCGACTTACACGCTCGGCGCATTGGCGGCAGCGCAAATTTTCGCCGCGGCCGAACGGACAATGCCCGACCTCCATGCCGCCATTGCCGAAGGTAGGTTCCAGCCGTTGCTTGACTGGCTGCGTCGGGAAATCCATGGTCGCGGCAGTTTGCTGGAAACCGATGACTTGATTGAGCAGGTGACCGGCCGGCCGCTTGCTGTCGATGCGTTTCACGATCATTTGCAGAAACGCTATCTGAGCTGAACCGGTGCCCGGTCCCGGTTGGCTCGTTGTAGTCGCAAGGAGTGGCGCGTGCGCTATGTCAGTACCCGGGGGGAGGCCCCGGTTCTGGGTTTTGAAGATGTCCTGCTGACCGGCCTAGCCCGGGACGGTGGCCTCTACGTACCGGAATCCTGGCCCGAATTTTCCGCCGCTGAAATCAGGGCAATGGCCGGCAAGAGCTACCGGGAAATTGCCCTTGAGGTGATGATGCCATTCGTCGGCGATGCAATCGACCGTCCGGCGATGGCCGAAATGGTTGATCGCGCTTACGACAGCTTCGACCACCGGGCCGTCGTGCCGCTCCGGCAGATTGGCGACAACGACTGGCTCTTGGAGCTGTTTCACGGACCGACTCTGGCCTTCAAGGACGTCGCAATGCAGCTGTTGGGGCGGCTGTTTGACCACGTTCTGAGCCGCCGCGGCGAGCGCGTGACCATCGTTGGCGCCACCTCCGGCGATACCGGTTCAGCGGCGATCGAAGGCTGCCGTGGCCGTGATGCGATTGATATCTTCATTCTTTATCCGCACGGCCGGGTCTCCGACATTCAGCGCCGGCAAATGACGACGACGGGCGATCCAAACGTTCATTGCATTGCCCTCGACGGCACCTTCGATGATTGTCAGGATTTGCTAAAGGCGTTGTTCAACGATGGTGGCTTCCGTGACCGCCTGCGGCTGTCGGCTGTCAATTCGATCAACTGGGCGCGGGTGATGGCGCAGATCGTTTATTATTTTGCCGCCGCCGTGCGGCTTGGCGGACCCGATCGGCCGATGGCGTTTACCGTGCCGACCGGCAATTTCGGCGATATCTTCGCCGGCTATGCGGCGCAGCGCATGGGGCTGCCGATCCAACTGTTACGCGTCGCGACCAATCGCAACGATATCTTGGCGCGGTTCTTCAGTTCGGGTGACTATCGTATGGGCGAAGTGTCGCCGACCATGAGCCCGAGCATGGATATACAAATCTCTTCGAATTTCGAACGCCTGCTGTTTGACCTGTGCGACCGCGACGGTACCGCGGTTCACACCAAGATGGCGGCGTTCAAACAGAGCGGTGCGTTTTCCGTCGATCCGGAACAATTGGCGACGGCAAGGCAGGTCTTTGACGCCCATCGGGTCGACGAGGACGAGACCCTGGATACCATTTCAGAATCCTATCGCGCCGCCGGCTTGCTGATCGATCCGCATACCGCCATCGGCATCAAGGCGGCCGCGGTGAAGCGCCCCGATCCGACAATCCCAATGATTAGTTTGGCAACGGCGCATCCGGCCAAGTTCCCGGAATCCGTGGCCAGGGCCGTCGGGCTCAGGCCGCGCTTGCCGGCGCGGTTGGCCGGCTTGCTTGAGCGCGATGAAAACCGCGTGCGGCTCGGTAACGATTTTGATGCGGTTCGCCGGTTCATCAGCGATAATGCGCGTATTTTGAGGAATGGATCATGACTGTTCGAGAGGATCGCCTGGCTTCCGGGTTGCGTGTCGTCACCGAGCCTATGCCCCATCTGGAATCGGCCTCGGTTGGCGTTTGGGTCGATGCCGGCGCCCGTCACGAGCGGCCGGAACAGCACGGCGTCGCCCATCTTCTCGAGCATATGGCGTTTAAGGGAACGGAACGTCGCAGCGCCCAGGCGATTGCCGAAGAAATCGAGGCCGTGGGCGGCCAACTCAATGCTTATACCGGGCGCGAACATACGGCCTACTATGTGCGTACTTTAAAAGATGACGTGCCGTTGGCGCTCGATATCCTGGCCGATATTTTACAACATTCGTCGTTTGACGAAGACGAGCTCGCGCGCGAACGCGACGTCGTCATTCAGGAGATCGCTCAAGCCAACGACACGCCCGACGACATCGTCTTCGACCGCCTGCAAGAAGCCGCTTACCCCGAGCAACCGATCGGTCGTTCCATCCTCGGTACGGCGGATCTGGTAGCCGGCCACGACAGCCATCGCTTGAAAGGATATCTGGCCGGTCATTACGCCGCGCCGCGCATGGTGCTGGCGGCCGCCGGCGGCATCGACCCCGATGACGTGCTCGCACGGGCGGACGCGCTGTTTTCCGATCTGCCGGCATTGTGTGAACGGCCTCCGGATACAACGGCGTGGTCGGGCGGCGACCATCGCGAGAGCCGTGATATCGAACAAGCCCATATCGTCCTCGGCTTTGATGGCGTGTCTTATCACGACGACGCCTTCTATGCGATGCAGGTGCTGGCCACGGTCTTGGGTGGCGGCATGTCGTCGCGGCTGTTCCAAGAGGTCCGCGAGCGCCGCGGTCTCGCCTACTCGGTGTTCAGTTTCGCCTCGTCGTTCGATGATGGGGGCTTGTTTGGCGTCTATGCCGGTACCGCGCCGGAATCACTCGGCGAGCTGGTGCCGGTGATTTGCGACGAAATGGCAAAGCTTGCGGAGGCGGTGGAAGAAGAAGAGGTGCTGCGCGCCCGTGCCCAGCTCAAAGCTGGGCTGTTGATGTCCATGGAGAGTTCGATATCGCGGATCGAACAGCTTGGCCGACAAATGCACATCCATGGCCGACCGCTCGATGCCGCGGATATCATCGCCAAGGTCGACGCCGTCGACGCGGCCGCGGTTCGCCGGGCCTGCCAACACCTAATGGCGTGTTCCGCGCCAGCCGTTGCCGCCGTCGGGCCGGTTGCGGGACTGGACAGCTATGACAAGATCGCGGCAAGATTCGGCACGTCGTAACCCTGTTGGTCTAACGTCCGGGGATTGAATTCGGTGCTCGATAGCTTGCTATACAAAGTGACGGAGCCCGTCCTGCAAGCCGATGACGTCTATTTGCGCCCGCCACGGCTGTCCGATTGGGCGGCCTGGGCTCAGGTGCGCGAGGAAAGTCAGGCGTTCCTGGCGCCGTGGGAACCATCGTGGAACCCGAATTCACTGACCCGGCCGGCGTTCAAGCGTCGAATTCGGCGCTATGCCGACGACGCGCGCAATGACCGCAGTTATGCGTTTTTCATCCTGTCGCGGAAAACCGACGACCTGCACGGCGCCATTACGCTGAGCAACGTTCGCCGGGGCGTCGCGCAGACCTGTTCCACCGGATATTGGATCGCCGTTCGCGACGCGCGCCAGGGCCTGATGGCGCAAGCGCTGTGCTGTCTCATTCCGTGGATATTCGATCAGATGGCGTTCCACCGTTTGGAAGCCGCGTGCCTGCCGTCAAACCAGCCAAGCCAGAACCTTTTGCGCAAATGCGGCTTTACGGAAGAGGGCTATGCCCGACGTTATCTTTGTATCGATGGTGCCTGGCGCGATCATTTGTTGTTCGCCATGTTGCACACCGACCCGCGGCCGGCGATCGGCCGGGCTAAAAGCAGCTAATCAGGCGTGGCCGGCGTCCATGGACAGTAGACTTGGGTCGAAGCCAAGTTTGCCGACTGCCGCTGGCCATTTTTCACCGAGATTGTCGCCGAACACGAGACCGGCGTCGGATTCGCAGTGCAGCCACCCGTTCGCCTGAATTTCGCTTTCCAGCTGGCCCGGCGCCCAACCGGCATAGCCCAGCGCCAAAATGGCGCGTTCGGGGCCTTTGCCGTCGGCAATGGCCTTCAGGATATCGATGGTGGCCGTTAGGCAAATCTCTTCGGCCATCTGCACGGTGCCGTCCTGGCCGTAATCGGTGGAATGCAGGACGAAACCGCGCCCGGTTTCGACCGGGCCGCCAAACTGCACCGGAAACCCGCCTTGTTGAACAGGATCCTCGATTCCCAATTGCTGGACCAATTCCGCGAACGTGATTGAAGTCAGCGGCTTGTTGATGACAATGCCCATCGCGCCATTCTCGGAATGTGCGCATAGGTAGATCACAGTTCGTTCAAATCTCGGATCGGTCATTGTCGGCATGGCGATCAATAATTGGCCGTCGAGATATCCGGTTTCTTCGGTCATGGGTCCCCGCTACAGCCGTTACCGAACGATATCGGGAGTTTATCCTGTAATACCATCGCCCGCACGAAAATTTGACACTTCTGTGCCACGCATTTGGCTATAGAGTGGCAATTCGTCCATTGGTACCGCGTGAAGGAAGCGCATGCAACGTGTGAGAGCAACATTTGGCAGCCTTGCCTTGTGGATTGCCATAACTGTGTCGGCGGCGGCTGCGGCCTTGGCCGAAACCGCTCCGGCAACACCTTGGCAGGGTCCGGAACATGTCCGTGTTCGCGTGATTGCCGCCGATGGCGGCGTGCCGAGCAGCGGACAGGTGCGCCTCGGCCTGCAATTTCAGCTTGCGCCGGGTTGGAAAATCTATTGGCGAACGCCGGGCGACGCCGGCATACCGCCGATATTCGATTGGACGCGGTCCATGAATATCGAACGTGCCGAGGTCCAGTGGCCGGCGCCGAAGCGCTTTACGATTTTCGGTTTCGAGACGTTTGGCTACAAGGACGAAGTCGTGCTGCCTATCCACGTGGCCGCGGTGTCGCCGGGTGAACCCCTGGCCGTGCGGTTGACTATGCAATTCGCCGCTTGTTCCAACATTTGCCTGCCTCTCGAGGCGGCCTTTGCCATTGATCTGGCGGCGCAGTCGGCGACGGCGCGACCGGGTGAGCAGGCCGAGCTGATCGATTCCTACCAGCAACGGGTGCCGCGCGTCGGCGACCGGGGAAGCATTAAGATTTCCGGGGTCACTGCCGTCGGTGAGGGCCAGTTCAAACAGCTGATTGTAGAAGCGTCGACCGAAATGGGATTTCTCGCGCCCGACGTTTTGCTGGAAATGACCGGACGCTATCATTTCTCGCGGCCGAAAACCCGATTGTCCGACAATGGCCGGCGCGTGGCATTTGAGGTCGCGGTCGATACCGGCCGCCTGGCCCCGGCATTGGTCGGTCAGCCCGTGGTCATTACCGTCGTCGACGGGCCAATGTCGATCGAACACCGCGCCGTCGTGGCCAAAGGTTTTTGAGTGCGGGCGCCATCGGGCGCTGGACATCGCCGGGCGGACAACTACATCTTGGTCGTGTCCCAACGGCAGCAGCGGCCGACCGCGCAGGCTGAGGAATAGAGTTGTCAACGGGACCTGGCAAGGTTTGGCAAAACAGCAGCGGTCCTTCACGCGGGAAACGGCCGCACCAAGGAAAGGCATGACATGACGATCAATGTAGGCGACAAAATTCCGGACGGCACGCTAATGGAAATGGGTGAAAACGGGCCGCAGCCGGCGGCGACGAGCGACGTTTTCGGCGGCAAGACCGTCGGCGTGTTTGCTTTGCCGGGCGCCTTTACACCGACCTGTTCGGCCAAGCATCTGCCGGGCTTCATACAGAATGCCGATGCGCTGAAGGCCAAGGGTGTCGACGATATTGCCTGCGTGTCGGTCAACGACGTCTTCGTCATGGCAGCGTGGGGCAAGGCGCAAGGCGCCGACGGCAAAGTCCGCATGCTGGCCGACGGCAATGGCGACTTTACCAAAGCTTTGGGCCTTGACTTCGACGCTAGCGGCTTTGGCATGGGGTCACGTTCCCAGCGCTATTCGATGATCGTCAAAGACGGCGTCGTCGCCGAACTGAACGTCGAAGACAAGGGCGCTTTCGAGGTGTCGACGGCGGAGCACATGCTCGGTCAGCTTTAGGCGGCCACACGGTCGGGACTAGGAAAAGGGGGCCGGAAGCGGCCCCTTTTTTGTGCGCGAAGGCGGAGCGTTTGAATGAAAACCAACGCACTTTTCGTTTTGATCTCATTGCTTGGTTTGGCGGCTGCCACTGCGCGCGCTGGCGACTTTGCCGACGGCCTTCAGGCCTTCGACGGCGGCGATTATGCCGCGGCGGTGTCGCACTGGCAGCCGCTTGCTGAACAGGGCGACGCGTTGGCGCAAGTCGCTTTGGCCGAGCTTTACCTGACCGGCCTTGGCGTAACACGCGACGACAGCAAGGCCGTCGAGCTGTTTCGGCAAGCCGCCCTGCAGGGACATGGACTGGCGCAGCTTAACTATGCCGATTTTGCCGCCACTGGCCGTGGCCGGCCGCGCGACACGGTGGTTGCCTATACATGGTACATGGTCGCGGCTCGCCAAGGTGTTGAGGCGGCCGAGAGGCGCCGTCGCGATTTGCAAATCCACCTGTCAGCCGCTCAAATCACCGCCGCGGAGGCCGCCGCCCGCGCCGTGTTGTCGGCGCCGTGACACCGCGTTCGTTTACAGCCGCATGGTGGCCTGATACGTTGTCGCCAACCCCGCAATCGAATCGGCCGTGATAGACGCATGCTGCCACTCCCGGGCTTTTCCATATTCGTCCTTGCCGTTGTCGTTCTTGCAATTGTCCTAGTGTTTCTCGGCGTCAAGGTGATCTCTCAAGGCAACGAGGCGACAGTCGAGCGGTTTGGCCGCTATACGCGAACCCTCCGGCCCGGACTCAATCTGGTGATCCCGTTTGTCGACCGGATCGGCGTCCGCTTGAACATGATGGAACAAGTCCTGGACGTGCCGAACCAAGAAGTCATCACCCGAGACAACGCCATGGTCTCGGTCGACGGCGTCGTGTTTTTCCAGGTCCTCGATGCGACACGCGCGGCCTACGAAGTGCGTGATTTGACCCGCGCCATGCTTAATTTGAGCCTGACCAACATTCGGACGGTCATGGGGTCGATGGACCTCGACGAGCTGTTGTCGCAACGCGACATTATCAATCAGCGACTGTTATCGGTAATCGATGAGGCGACGACGCCTTGGGGCGTCAAGGTGACCAGGGTGGAAATCCGCGATATTTCGCCGCCGCGCGATTTGGTCGACGCCATGGCGCGGCAAATGAAGGCGGAACGGGAAAAGCGCGCCGCCGTGTTGGAAGCCGAGGGGCTGCGGGAGGCGGCAATCCTGCGCGCCGAAGGCGAAAAGCAAGCCGCCGTGCTCGCCGCCGAGGGCCAGCGCGAGGCGGCGTTTCGGGAGGCGGAAGGGCGCGAGCGCTCGGCCGAAGCCGAGGCGCGCGCCACGGCCATGGTGTCGGAAGCAATCGCCAATGGCGACATCACCGCGATTAATTACTTCATTGCCGAAAAATACGTCGACGCGCTGAAGCAAATCGGTAGTGCCGACAACCAACGCCTGGTGTTGATGCCGCTCGAGGCATCCTCGGTCATCGGCGCTGTCGGCGGCATCGGTGAAATTGTGCGCCAGGCGTTCAACCCGCCGGAGAGCCGTGCGTCCGGTCCCAGCGATGCCGCGCCGGAAATGCCCGCATCATCGCGCCCAACCAGTGTGTCGAACCCATCGCTCTGGCAGAGTGGCAGCGTACCGGCGACCGGGTCCGAACAGTGATTGATCGATGACTTGGCTTTCAGATCTCGGATTTTGGGCGTGGTACATCGCCGCCGTCCTGTTCATCTTGATCGAGATCGCCTTGCCAGGTGTCGTGTTTCTGTGGCTCGGGATTGCGGCGGTGATTGCCGGCTGCGCGCTATTGTTGATCCCGGACTTGGGCTGGCAGTCGCAGTTTTTGATCTTCGCGATCTGCGCCGTCGTCAGCGTGGTCGTGTCACGGATCTATTTGTGGCGCCGGCCGATCAAGACCGACCGGCCGACCCTGAACCGGCGCGGCGAGCAATATATCGGCCGACGTGTCACCTTGAAGGAACCGATCGTCGATGGCCGCGGCCGCATTCATGTCGACGATAGTTATTGGAAAGTCGAAGGTCCGGATCTCGAAGCCGGGAAACTGGTCATGGTGGTCGAAAGTGACGGTCCGATCCTGAAAGTCATCGCCGTCAAATAATATAATACGTAATAGATATGTTCAATCTGTGGCCATGGCGGCGCGTGCGCCGGCGCGCGCCAATTGATCGGCGCGTTCATTCTCGTCATGGCCGGCGTGGCCCTTCACCCAATGCCACGACACAGTGTGATCGCCGATCGCTTGATCAAGGCGCTGCCAGAGATCGGCATTCTTGACCGGTTTTTTGGCCGCGGTCCGCCAGCCGTTGCGTTTCCAGCCGTGGATCCATTTGGTGATGCCGTCCTTGACGTAGATGCTGTCCGTCGTCAAGCGCACCTCGCAGGGGCGTTTCAAGGATTCCAAGGCGACGATCGCGGCCATTAATTCCATACGGTTGTTGGTTGTATCGGCCTCGCCGCCTGAGAGTTCCTTCTCATGATCGCCAAAGCGCAGCAACGCGCCCCAACCGCCGGGGCCGGGATTGCCGCTACAGGAGCCGTCGGTCCAAATTTCAATAGGCTTGCGCATGCCGACGATCAAAAATCCAAGCCATAGGCCCCGAGGCCCTTAACGTCCCGGTGGAACCGAATCTTGGCGTAATATTCCAACGGATCCTTCGGCTTCACCAAGGCACCTTCCTGCTGATTGAGCCAGTCATAGAGCCGCGTCAGCAAAAATCGCATGGCCGCGCCGCGAGCGAGAATCGGCAGGCTCTCATATTCGGCCTCGCTAATCGAACGTCCCATACGATACGATTGCAGTAGCAGGCGGGCCTTGGTGACATTGAAGGCGCCATCCTGTTCGAAACACCAAGCGTTGAGGCATATCGCCAAGTCGTAGACCAGGAAATCGTTGCAGGCGAAGTAGAAGTCAATCAGTCCACTCAATTTTTCGCCGAGGAACAGCACGTTGTCTGGAAACAAATCGGCGTGAACGACACCGCGGGGTAAATCCGTTGGCCATTTTGCCTCGAGTTCGTCAAGCTCCCGTTCCAAGTCGGCGGCCAAGCCGCCATGAACTTCGTTGGCCCGTGCCTTGCTCGCTTCAAACAACGGCCGCCAGCTTTCGATCGACAGGCTGTTCGGCCGCCGCAATTCGAAATCACCGGCCGCCAAATGCAGTTCCGCCATAGCGCGGCCGATGCCGGCGCAATGAACCGGCCGGGGTCGTTTCGGCCAGCGCCCTTTCAGAAACGTCACTATGGCTGCCGGCCGGCCCGCCGCATGATGAAGCACCGCGCCTTGCTTGTCGTGAATTGGTCGCGGACACGGTATGCCGCGGCCATGGAGATGTTCTAGCAACCCGAGGAAAAACGGCAGATCATCAACATCGACACGCTTTTCGTAGAGCGTCAGGAAAAAGTCTCCGCTCTCGGTCTGCAGCATGAAATTGGAGTTCTCGACGCCTTCGGCGACACCCTTGCAGGATACCGCCTGGCCGATATCGTAGGCATCGAGCAGGGCGTCCAGTTCTTCGTCGCTTATGTCCGTGTAAACGGCCATGGCGGCGATCAGGACGCCTTGGCGTCAACGGCTGAGCGCACGGCCGCCGGCAGTTTGAATTCTACATTTTCCTCTGTGACCGTGACTTCTTCCAGGCAAAGGTCGAAGCGTTCACGGAAGCCGTCGAGGACTTCAATCACCAGGTCTTCCGGCGCCGATGCGCCGGCGCTGAGGCCAACCGTGTCGGCCGCCACCAATGCCGGCCAATCAATATCGGCGGCCCGTTGCACCAAATGCGCTTGACCGCAGCCGGCGCGTTTGGCGACCTCGACCAGGCGCAGCGAATTCGAAGAATTCGGCGCACCGATGATGAATACGGTATCGCATTTGGCGGCGATCGCTTGGACTGCCCGTTGGCGGTTGGTGGTGGCGTAGCAAATGTCTTTCTTGTGTGGGCCCTGGATGCTCGGGAATCGCGTTTTCAGGATGGCGATGATGTCGGCAGTCTCGTCGAGCGACAAAGTGGTTTGGGTCACGTAAGCAAGATTTTCGGTGTCCGGCGGCGCCACGGTTTCCGCGGACGCGGCCGATTCGACCAGGCTGATGTTGCCGTCTGGCAGTTGACCCATTGTGCCGATGACTTCCGGGTGTCCGGCATGACCGATCAACAACACGTGGCGGCCGCCGCGGTGATGGCGTTCGGCTTCCATATGGACTTTGCTGACCAAAGGGCAGGTGGCGTCGATGAAAAACAGGCCGCGCCGGGCGGCCTCCGCCGGCACCGATTTGGGCACGCCGTGGGCGGAAAAGATGACCCGGGCGTCGTCCGGTATTTCGTCCAGTTCATCGACGAAAATGGCGCCGCGGCGCTCCAGGTTTTCGACGACATAGCGATTGTGGACGATTTCGTGGCGCACATAGATCGGCTTGCCGTAAATATCCAAGGCACGCTCGACGATCTGAATGGCGCGGTCGACACCGGCGCAGAAGCCGCGCGGCGCCGCCATCAAGACGTTCAGAGGTTTTTTGTTCACGTCGCCGTTCCTGTTCCGATAGCTACTTCGCTCTAGGCCGTGGTCTCTTGTGCGGGGGCAGCGCGTTGGTTAAAGTCGCGCCCGCCGGCCAGCCCGGAACGCAACATAAACCACCGCCGATTTCAAAGGAAGGATTCCGATGACTGAGCCTGTCGTGGCGCAAAAATCACCGTATTCCGTGGATGTCAAAGAGGGACGATCGTACTTATGGTGTGCCTGCGGCAAAAGTCAAAAGCAACCGTTCTGCGATGGCGCGCATAAAGACACCGATCTGGCACCGCTTCGATACAAGGCCGAGGCGACCAAAACAGTTTATTTCTGCGGCTGCAAGTCGACGGGCAACGCACCGCTCTGCGACGGCACCCACAATGGGCTCTGATTATGCAGGTTCCGTGGCGGCACATTGCTTTGGCCGCCGTCGGTGTACTGGCAAGCGGCTGCAGCGGCTTATTTGAAAGCAAGCCGCCGGGCCCATGCCCGGGCGTTTCGGTGCCGAGAGACGCTGCCCATGTGGTTCAATTTCTGCCCGGCCCCGGTCGAGACCTGATTGACGTCCGCTATCAGGGCAGCATTGAGCCGCTGAGCGCACGCTGCCGCTATATCGACGATGACAAGACCGTGGAAATGCGCCTCAGCGTTGGCATCTCGGCGCGTAAAGGGCCGGCCGCCGAAGCCGGCACAGCCGACTTCGCTTTCTTCGTGGCAATCACCGACCTCAATCAGACCATACTCGCCAAGCAAGTCTTTCAAAGTCCCATCGAATTTCCAACCGGTCGCCGCCGGGCCGGGTCGATTGAAGAAATCGAGCAGCTGATTCCGCTACCCGAGGGCACGAACGGTGCAAGTTACGAAATCGTGATAGGCTTTCAGCTCGAAAAGGACCAGCTCGATTACAATCGATTGCGCCGCCGCTAGAGCAAGACTTGTCGTATCGACTTAGCGTGATCGAAACTATCTTTAGGCCTTAGCCGAGTTGACTGGCCGTGCGAAGACGATATCATCGCAATGTCAGTACTCAGATGATCCCCGCGGGAGAGTTCGGTGCCATGAAGCAATGGCACCGGCGCCGAAGGAGCAACCGCCCCGGAAACTCTCAGGCAACCGGACCGTGGGGGGATGAAACTCTGGAAAGCAGGATCGGAATTCGTAAACGATGCGGGATCCGACCTCACCGAAGGGGATAAGTCGCGCGCTGCGATGAAATCTCTCAGGTCCCGAGACAGAGGGGGCGCGCCGCCGGTGGCGGTGCGATACCTGCTGTTTTCGGGAGATACCGGTGCAATCCCAAGAAACGTTGAAACGCACGCCGCTGTTCGATCTGCATGTGGAATCCGGCGGCAAGATGGTGCCGTTTGCGGGTTATGAGATGCCGGTACAATACGCCGACGGCATCATGGCGGAACACCTTCACACCCGTAGCAAGGCCGGGTTGTTCGATGTGTCCCATATGGGGCAGTTTCGCATCGACAGCGATGATCCGGTGGCTGCCATGGAACGCGCAGTGCCCGCCGACATCCAGGCCTTGGCTGCCGGGCGCATGCGCTACAGCCTGTTGACCGCCGACGACGGCGGGATTCTTGATGATTTGATCGTAACGCGCTGGCCCGGACATCTGTCGGCCGTGGTGAACGCGGCCCGAAAATCGCACGACCTGGCACGGTTGGTCCAGGTGATCGGCGACGCGGCGGATGTGATTGAGCGACAAGATTTAGCGCTTTTGGCTTTGCAAGGGCCGGCGGCCGAGGCGGTGTTGGCCCGTCATGCGCCGGCCAGTGCCGAGCTCCGCTTCATGGATTCCGCGGAAATGTCTGTGGCCGGCCTCGATTGCGTGGTCAGTCGTTCCGGTTACACCGGCGAGGATGGCTTCGAGATATCCGTTGCAGCCGATGCGGCGACCGGCTTAGCACGCCGATTGTTGGCTGAGCCCGACGTCGCGCTGATTGGTCTCGGCGCCCGTGATTCGCTCAGGCTGGAGGCCGGCCTCTGCCTCTATGGTCATGATATCGACCAAACCACGACGCCGATCGAGGCGGGGCTGATTTGGGCGATCGACAAACGGCGTCGGGAAACCCGCGGCTTTCCGGGCGCCGATGTCATCTTGCAACAGATAAAGGACGGCGTGACCCGCCGTCGTGTCGGGCTGCAGCCCGATGGCCGCGCGCCTGCCCGTGAAGGCGCGGAAATTACCAATGCCGAAGGCAAGACGGTCGGCACAGTGACGTCAGGCGGATTTGGCCCCACGCTGGGCGGGCCCGTCGCGATGGGTTATGTGCCGAAAGACATGGCCGTGGTCGGCACCGCGGTCGGATTGTCGGTCCGCGGACGCAGTCTGCCGGCCAAGGTCGCCAAAATGCCGTTTGTGCCGCAACGCTATAAGAAGGGATAAGACATGGCTAATGTGCGCTACACCGAAGATCATGAATGGGTGCTGTTGGACGGCGATATCGCGACGGTCGGTATCAGCGACTATGCCCAAGAACAACTTGGCGACGTGGTTTTCGTCGAACTGCCCGATCCTGGCCGCGTGCTTGAACAGGGCGGCGAAGCCGCGGTTGTCGAATCGGTCAAGGCAGCCAGCGAAATATACAGCCCGTTGGCCGGCGAAGTCGTCGAGGTCAATAATGACTTGGCCGATCGGCCGGAGCTGGTGAACGAAAGCCCACTCGGCGGTGGCTGGTTCCTGAAGATCAAAGTCGCCGATGCGGGGCAAATCGACGCGTTGATGGATGAAGCCGCGTATCAGACATTTGTCGAAGGGCTCGACTGATGCGCTATTTGCCGCTGACGGACAATGACCGTACCGACATGTTGGCGACGATCGGCGTCGACAGCGTCGACGAATTGTTCGTCGATGTGCCGGCCGACGCGCGCCTTGACGGACCGGTCGATTTGCCTGGCCACGCCGGTGAATTGGCCGTCGAACGGGCTTTCCGGGAAATGGCCGCGCGCAACCTGGCGCCGTCGTCGGCGCCGTCGTTTCTTGGCGCCGGCGCCTACCGCCATCACGTTCCGGCGACGGTCGACCATCTGATTCAGCGCTCGGAGTTTCTCACCGCTTATACGCCCTATCAGCCGGAAATCAGTCAAGGCACCTTGCAAACATTGTTCGAGTTCCAAACCCAAGTGGCCTTGATCACCGGCATGGAAGTCGCCAATGCGTCTATGTATGACGGTGCGACGTCGACGGCGGAAGCGGTGATGATGGCGCACCGGCTGACCCGGCGCGGCAAGTCGCTGGTGTCGGGCGGCCTGCATCCCCACTACCGCGCCGTGATCGAAACCATGACCCGATTTACCGATCTGACGGTCGCGGCGGCGCCGGCAGACAGAAGCGGCGTTGAAGACCTGGCGCCGTTGATCGATGCGGACACGGCCTGCGTTGTGGTCCAGAACCCGACATTGTTTGGCCACGTGGCTGATCTCCGGCCGCTGGCCGCGGCCTGCCATGACAAGGGCGCGTTGCTGGTGGTCGCGGTCACGGAAGTGGTGTCCCTTGGCGCCATGCTGTCGCCCGGCGACATGGGCGCCGATATCGTTGCCGCCGAAGGCCAATCGCTTGGCGTGGCGCTCAGTTTCGGCGGGCCCCATGTCGGGCTGATGGCGACGCGTAAGAAATTCGTGCGCCAGTTGCCCGGACGGCTCTGCGGCGAGACCGTGGATGTCGACGGCCGGCGCGGCTACGTGCTGACCATGTCGGCGCGCGAGCAACATATTCGCCGTGAGAAGGCGACCAGCAACATCTGCACCAATTCGGGCCTATGCGCCTTGGCCTTTACCATCCATCTGTCGTTGCTGGGGGAAGCCGGGTTCCGGCGCCTGGCCAGGCTCAATCACACGCGGGCGATTGCCGTGGCCGACCGGCTGGCGGCGGTGGCCGGCATCGACGTCATCAACGACACGTTTTTCAATGAAGTGACGGTAGCGCTGTCGAAACCGGCCGCCGCGGTTACCGAGCACCTGGCCGAACAGGGCATCCTGTGTGGCGTGCCGGTATCCCGTCTGCTGCCCGGCGAAGACTGTCAAAACCTGTTGCTGGTCGCGGTGACGGAAATGGTCACCGATCAAGACATCGACCGATTGATTGACGGCCTGACGGAGGCTTTGCGATGACCGGTATCCCGACCCACTCGGGCCATCGTGGCCTGAACATGGAAGAGCCGCTGTTATTTGAACAGGGCTCGGCCGATCGCTGCGGCGTTGATTTGCCTGACGCCGACATGTCGGATCACCGGCTCGGCGCCGTTGCCCGCGCCGATGCCGTCGGCTTGCCCGGCTTGGCCGAGCCGGAGGTGATTCGCCACTATGTTCGATTGAGCCGCATGAACTACGCCATCGATTCCGGGCTCTATCCCTTGGGCTCGTGCACGATGAAGCATAATCCCCGGCTGAACGAGCGCCTGGCGCGCTTGGAAGGCCTCGGCGATCTGCATCCGCTGCAGCCCGAATCGACGGTGCAGGGGGCTTTGGAGCTGATCGACAATCTCGCCCACTGGCTCAAGACCTTGACCGGCATGCCGGCGGTCGCCATGTCGCCGGCGGCGGGCGCCCATGGCGAGCTGTGCGGCATCATGACCATCCGGGCGGCTCACCAGGCCAAGGGCGCGGCCCGTGGCCGGGTGCTGGTGCCGGAATCGGCGCACGGCACCAATCCGGCGACGGCGGCGATGTGCGGTTACAAAGTCGACGCGGTTCCGAACAACAACCGCGGCCGCATCGACCTGGCGGCGTTCGAGGCCAAGCTCGACGACGACGTCGCCGGCATCATGCTGACCAATCCGTCGACCTGCGGCCTGTTTGAGAGCGACGTCCGCCGGGTTGCCGACATGATTCACGCGGCCGGCGGATACTTCTATTGCGACGGTGCCAATTTCAACGCCATTGTCGGCAAAGTGCGGCCCGGCGATCTCGGTGTCGATTGCATGCACATCAATTTGCACAAGACGTTTTCCACGCCCCACGGCGGCGGCGGGCCGGGTTCGGGGCCGGTGGTCCTGTCGGAGGCGTTGGCGCCGTTCGCGCCGATCCCCTATGTAACCCATGGCGCCGACGGCTTCGCCCTAGTAGAGGCCGCCGCCGGTGATGCCGCGGAGACCATCGGCCGGCTCAAAGGCTTTCATGGTCAAATGGGCATGTTCATCCGGGCGCTCGCCTACATGATGAGCCATGGCAGTGACGGTTTGCGCCAAGTCGCCGAAGATTCGGTTCTGTCGGCCAATTACATGGTCGCCTGCCTGAGCGGTGTTATGGCACCCGCCTATGAAGGCCCGTGCATGCATGAGGCGCTGTTCGACGATGATTTTCTCAAAGGTACCGACGTTTCGACGTTGGATTTCGCCAAAGCCATGATCGACGAGGGCTTTCACCCGATGACGATCTATTTCCCGTTAATCGTCCATGGCGCCATGTTGGTCGAACCGACGGAAACCGAATCCCGGCAGTCGCTCGATCAGTTCATCGGCGTCATGCGTCATCTGGCCGAGAAAGCACAATCCGGCGAGGCGGAAGCGTTCCACGCGGCACCGGTGTTGGCGCCCAGGCGCCGCCTGGACGAAACCCACGCCGCGCGTCATCCGCGGCTGCGCTGGACGCCTGAAGAAGAAGCGTAGCTCGTGCGAAGCCACGTCCGACTTTGAACGACGGACGTTGCCAGGGCCGCGACGGCGGCCCCGGCGTGAAGAGCGTCGCCCCCGCGGAGCCATGCGCCGCAGGCGCATTGGCGTGAGCGCAACAAAAAGACCGCGTCCCGACTTTGAAGGATGCGGTCAGGGCCGCGACTGCGGCCCCGGCGCGAAGAGCGTCGCCCCCGCGGAGCCATGCGCCGTGCAGGCGCATTGGCGTGAGCGCAACAAAAAGACCGCGTCCCGACTTTGAAGGATGCGGTCAGGGCCGCGACGGCGGCCCCGGCGCGAAGAGCGCCGCCCCCGCGGAGCCATGCGCCGTGCAGGCGCATTGGCGTGAGCGCAACAAAAAGACCGCGTCCGACGTTGAAGGACGCGGCTAGGGCTGCGACGGCAGCCCCGGCGCGATGAGCGCCGCCCCCGCGGAGCCATGCGCCGTGCAGGCGCATTGGCGTGAGCGCAACACAAGCCTAATTGAGGTGGCGGCTAAGGTCCTTGACCGATCCGTCGATCAATTCCGTGGCCTTGGCGTCCTTGATTTCCTGAGCCAGCAAATTACGCGCGGCACCGACCGCAAGTTCGACCGTCGCGGCGCGGACGTCGGCCACCGCCTGGGCTTCGGCCTGGGCGATTTTGGCTTCCGCCGCGGATTGCCGGCGTTGCAACGCACCCTCCATGGCGGCGGCCTGTTCCTTGGCCAACTCATCGGCCTCGGTTTTGGCTTGCGCCAAAATCTGCTCGGCCTCTTTGACCGCGTTTTCCGCCTTGCGCTTGTATTCAGCGTACAAAGCCTGGGCGTCCTCGCGCAGGCCTTGGGCTTCTTCCAACTCCTTGGCGATGCGCGCGGAGCGGTCGTCGAGTTGCTTGGCGATCATGCCGGGCAGCTTGAAATAGAGCGTGACGCCAATGAAGCCGATGAACGATATGGCGACCCAAAATGTCGGTTCCTGCAACATTACCCGGCTCCCTAACGCTCGGCTGGTTCGGTATCGGCGATGGCCGCCGCCACCGCCGTAGGCTCGACGGAGATGCCCGCCAGACGCTCGACGATGGCTTGGACGGTGTCGCTGGCGGCGTCACGGACACCAGCCATGGCCTGGTCTTTTGCCGCCTGGATATCGGCTTCGGCCTGACGCGTCCGTTCGGCGAGTTCACCGTCCAGGGCGGACATCCGGCTTTCGTTGTCGGTCGATATCTCCGCCCGCCGCATCGTTAGGTGCTCGTGCGCCTTGCTGCGCGCTTCGCCGAGTGAGGATTCGAAGTCGGCCAGCGCCGTCTCCGCCTCGCCCTTGAGGCGCCCGGCTTCATCGAGGTCGTGCTGGATACGGTTTTGCCGTTCTTCCAGTACCTCGCCGATCCGTGGCAAGGCGACACGCCACATCACCACATAAAGCAGGACAAAGGTGATCGCCAGCCACACCAATTGCGGTGTGAAGGTTTCAAACGCGAGTTGCGGCATGGCCGGCCCTCGATTCAGGTGATGTCGGGGTTAGCGGTTGTACGCCCGACTAAAACGCGAACAGCAGCAACAACGCGATCACCAGCGCGAACAACGCGATCGCCTCGGTCAAGGCGAAGCCCAGCAGCACGTTGCCGAAGACCTTGGGCGCTGCCGCCGGGTTGCGCAGGGCACCGGAGACGTAGCTGCCGAAAATATTTCCGATACCGACGCCGACACCGGCGAGGGCGATGGTGGCCAGGCCGGCCCCGATCAGCTTTGCGGCTTCTGCTTCCATTTTCAGGGATTCCTCTTCATTGAAAGATGATGTCGATTATTGGGGTGAAATTGTGGTGCTCCGAAACTGCCCTAGTGCCCGGGATGCAAGGCATCATGGAGATAAAGGCAGGTCAGAATGGTGAAGACGTAGGCCTGCAGGAAGGCGATGCCGATTTCCAGACCGGTCAGTGCGACCAAGAAAATCAACGGTGCCCAGCCCAGCAACACGCCGAGCGAAATAACGAAACCGCCGAACACTTTCAGCATCGTGTGGCCGGCCATCATGTTGGCGAACAATCGCACCGACAGGCTGATCGGCCGAACAAAGTAGGAAATCACCTCGATCGGGATCAGCAGCGGCATCAGCGCTATCGGCACGCCGGACGGCGCGAACAGTTTCAGAAAACCGGCACCGTTCTTGGCGAATCCGATAATGGTCACGCCGATGAAGACAACGAACGCCAAGGCAAAGGTGACGATGATGTGGCTGGTCGGCGTAAAGCTGAACGGCACCATGCCGAGCGTGTTGCAGAACAGGATGAAGACGAACAGCGTGAAGATAAACGGAAAATAACGCCGCCCTTCGGTGCCGACATTGTCGCGCACCATGTTGGCGACGAACTCGTAACAAAGCTCCGAAACCGATTGCCAGCGTCCGGGGATCATAGCGCGACGGCTCATGGACGCGGTCAGCATGATGGTCGCCAAGATGATCGCCACCACCATCCATGCAGCGGAATTGGTGAACGACAAGTCCAGGCCGCCGATGTTCATCTCGACCAAGGGCTTGATTTCAAACTGTGCTAGCGGGCTATTGGAGTCAGCCAAGATAATGTTCCGTTTTTCTTATCCGCCCGACGAACCGGACGTTTGATCCTTTTCCGCTTGTTCCGCATCGGCCGCGATTTTCTGTGCCGTCCGATAGACGTTTGTGACACCGGCACCGAAACCGAGGAACAAAAACACGATCAGCAGCCAGGGCGTTGTACCCAGCCACCGATCAAAAGCAAACCCAATCGCCGTACAGACACCAATCGCGACCGCGAGTTCGATCGAGATGCGCCAGGCGACTGCCAATCCGCTCTTCTGTTCAATCGCCTGTCCGGTCGCAGTCCGTGGGCCGCCATCGTCGGCCCGCCGCGCCGCGTCCAGGCGCTTGTCCAGTTGCTCCAACTGCCGTCGGTCCGTCCTGCCCTTTCGGGTCCCTTCGGGATCGTTCATTTCACCAATCCCTTTTCGGCAAATCAATTCTGCCGGCCGCCGAAGCGCCGCCAAACTACTTTCAGCGCTTCACCCGAGTCAAGGTCAAATGGCGGCAAACTTCACGACTGCCGGTTTGCCTTACGAGCAGTGTCGGAATGCCAGAATCCTAGAGCAACCTGCGTTCATTCGAACGCAGAAAAGTTGCTCTAGCACTTTGAAGTAGATCAAATTGTCTGCATCAAATGGTTCCATTTTGATGCAGTTTGATCTAGCCCTTTCAGGCCGATTCGCGGAGCGCTTCCGCCTGCCCGAGATCGACCGACACCAACTGCGACACGCCACGCTCGGCCATGGTGACGCCGAACAGCCGATCCATACGCGCCATGGTGATCGGGTTGTGGGTGACCACCAGGAACCGGGTGTCCGAAGTCGAGCGAATCTCGTCGAGCAGGTTGCAGAGCCGATCGACGTTGGCGTCGTCCAGTGGCGCATCGACTTCGTCGAGGATGCAGATCGGCGCCGGCCGCGTCAAAAAAACCGCAAACAACAAGGCCAAGGCGGTCAGCGCCTGTTCGCCGCCGGACAACAGCGACATGACCTGCAGGCGCTTGCCCGGCGGGCTCGCCATGATTTCCAATCCCGCTTCCAACGGGTCTTCCGATTCGGTCAGTGCAAGATGCGCCCGGCCGCCACCGAAAACCCGGACAAACAAGGTCTGGAAATGTTGATCGACTTGTTTGAAGGCCGCCAGTAAACGCTCCCGGCCTTCGCGATTGAGGCTGGCAATGCCTTGCCGCAGCCGGGCGATTGCCGCCTCGAGATCTTCGCGTTCCGTCGCCAGGGTTTCCAGTTTTTCCCGGACTTCGGCGGCCTCGATATCGGCGCGCAGATTGACCGGCCCCATATTGTCGCGCTCGCGGCGCAGACGTTCCAGCTTGAGGTCGACTTTTTCCAGGTCCGGCAAGTCGCTATCGGGATCGAGGCCGGCCGCCTCCGCCACTTCTTCGGGGCGGCATTGCAAGGTCTCCATCGTGCGCTCGACCACGTCGGCCAGCCGTTGGCGGCAGAGATCGACCTGACCTTCAAGGCGCACCTTGTCCTCGCGTGCCGCCTGCAACGCCGCCAAAGCCTTTTTGGCCGCATCTTCGGCGTCGTGGAGTGCTGTTTCCGCAACTTGCAAGGCGTCGGCGGCGGCCCGCTGGTCGGCCTCGACCGTGGAGAGTTTCGACAACAACGCACGGCGCCGTTCGGCGATGTCGGCCGGCTTTTCGGCGAGTGCGGCGGCTTCCCGTTCGGCGTTCGCTTGGCGCTCTTGCAGCTGCGCGGTTTGACTGTCGGCGCTGGCGGCGCGGCTTTGCCAGCGCGCCTTGTCCTGCGCAATTGCCTGCAGTCGATTGCGCCGTTCCGTCTCCGATTGGCGGATGTGCTCGAGCTGTGATTTGGCATCGATAAGCACGCTGCGCGCTTGGTCGACCGCGGTACGCTGCTGAGCCAGCTCCGATTGCAGGCCGGCCGGATCGGCCAAGCCTTCGCGGGCCGCTTCAGCCTCGCCCAATGCGGCTTCGGCCTCGGTCAAATCGGCAGCGACCTGTCCGGTGCTGTCGTCTAGCGCCTCAAGCCGCGAAGCCCGTTCGGTCCAATGGCGGATAACTGTCGCATGGGTGTCGCGGGCGGCGTTCAGCTCGCCCTCGGCGGTACGCGAAGCGCGCCGCGCCTGGCGCTCGTTTTCACTTGCTTGGGCAAGCGCCGCTTGGATTTTCGCGAAGGTGTCCTGCGCCTGGCCGAGCAGCGCCTGATCGCGGCGTAATTCCTTGCGTGCCTCGGCCAACCGGTTGCGCTGCTCGAGCCGAATCGCCGCCGCCGTCGCGGCGCCGGGTTTAATGGTTACGCCATCCCAGCGCCACAGGCCGCCCGAGGTGCTGACCAGGCGTTGCCCTTGAGCCAACTGGCGGGCGAGCGCCGGCGCCGCGGCTTCGTCGACCAGGCCAATCTGGCTGAGGCGCCGTTCAAGGACAGTCGGGCCGGTGACAAATTCGGCAAGCGCCGGCACGCCACCCGGCAGCGCCGGACGCTCGTCATACGGCGGATAGGCCGACCAATGTGCCGGTGCCGCGTCGTCTTCGGGCAAGGTCAAATCATCGCCGAGGGCGGCGCCGAGGGCGGCCTCATAGCCGCTCGCAACTTGGATCGCGTCGATCAGCGGTGGCCATAGGTCATCGTCATGGGATTCGACCATGGCCGCCAACGCCTTGGTCTCGGCTGCCAATTTTGCCGTCGCGTCATGAGCCAAACGCAGATGCTCGCGGGCCTCGGCTTCGGCGCCTTGGCTAGCCAACCGATTGCGCTCGGCGGTTTCCGCCGCCGCCGCTGCTGCCGCGGCCCCGCGCCGCACTTCGTCGAGTGCTGCTTCGGCTTCCGCCGGCGCCGTCAGGCTCTCGGATTTGACCTGCAGCCGGGCTTTTTCGGCGTCGATTTTTTCCTGGCGCTGGCGCAACACCGGAATGCGCCCGGCAAGCCCGGCGATGCGCTGGTCGAGGTCGGCGCGCTGCAACGACAGCGCCGTCAACCGCTCGGTCGCGGCATCAAGCGTTGTCTGTAGGGCATTGAGTTCGGTTTCAGTCTGCTCGACGCGGCTTAGTGCCGCGGCTTCGGCCTCGCCATGGCCGGCGCCGGCGGCGGCCAGTTGCGTCTGTTCCGCATCAAGCCGGCTGCCGGCTTCCTGCGCTTCCTGACGGTGGCCAAACTCGCGCTCCAGATCGGCCCGCACTTGGACGAGCCGGGCTTCGACCTGCGCCAGCATGTCGGCGGTCCGCGCCTCTTCGGCATCTAGGGATTCTCGCGCGACCACCAGCCGGTGGGCCGCCGCGGACGCTTCCGCTTCGCGTTGTCGCCGCTCCGGCAAGCCGGCCGCTGCCTCCTGCCGGGCCCGATCGGCGGCACTGGAAAGCGCCGTAAGATCGGCGACGCGGCCGGTCGAAGCCCTGAACTCGCCGTCGGCGAGGGCGAGGGCACCGGCCGCTTGGCGATGCTGCAGGTATAGGCTGGTCGCTTCGGCACGGCGAATGTGGCCGCTGATGTTTCGGTAGCGGGTCGCCTGGCGCGCTTGCCGTTTCAAACTCTGCAGCTGCGCCTCGAGTTGGGCGGTGACGTCGTCCAGTCGCTCCAAGTTGCCTTCGGCGCCGCGCAACCGCAACTCGGCCTCATGGCGCCGCGAATGCAGGCCGGTGATGCCGGCGGCTTCTTCCAACAGGCTGCGCCGATCCGTCGGCTTGGCATTGATGATGGTACCGACGCGGCCTTGGCTGACGATCGCCGTAGAATGGGCGCCCGTCGACAAATCGGCAAACAGCAGCTGGACGTCGCGGGCGCGGACTTCGCGGCTGTTGATGCGATAGGTTGAGCCGGCCTCCCGGCGGATGCCGCGGGAAATATTCAGTTCGACTTCGTTGTTGAAGGGCGCCGGCGCCGTGCGATCGGCATTCTCTAGGAATATAGAAACCTCGGCCTGGTTGCGTGAAGGCCGGGCCGCGGTACCGGCGAAGATCACGTCGTCCATGGCACCGCCGCGCATTTTCTTGGCCGAATTTTCGCCCATTACCCAGCGCAGGGCTTCGACCAAGTTGGATTTGCCGCAGCCGTTCGGCCCGACGACGCCGGTCAGGCCGTTTTCAATTTGCAATTCCGTCGGTTCCACGAAGGATTTGAAACCGACCAGACGTAGTGTCTTGAATTGCACGTCGTTTATGCTCCTGACAAGCTAAGGGGCCAATTTGGCGAGCACCCGGTCAAGCTCTTCGAACGAGAGCGCGCCGGTGTGTTTTTCGCCGTTAATGATCAAAGTCGGCGTCGAATTGACGTCGAACTCGCGGGCGCCGGTGACCCGGCTCTGCAATATGGCGTTGCCCAGCGCTTCGTCGGTCATGCAGGCTTCGAACCGGGCCTTGCCGATGCCACCCAAGCGACCAAGCTTGCCGAGCGCGGCAATCGGATCGCTCGACCGTGCCCACTGAACTTGTTGACGAAACAGCACGTCGACGAAGGCAAAATACCGGTTCTCGTCCGCGCACCGGGCGAGCTTCGAGGCGTTGAAGGCCATCTCATCCAAAGGAAAATCCCGGAAGATCAATTTCGCTTTTCCGGTATCGATCCAGTTCTTCTTCAAGCCTGGCAAGGTCTGCGTGTGAAAGCTGGCGCAATGGGGACAGGTGAAGGAGGCATATTCGATGATCGTGATCGGCGCGTCAGCCTTACCCATAACCATATCTTGGGTCATCGCTTCGGCGGCGCGGGCGCCGCCCACGACAACACCGGCCAAGCCCGCTGCCAAGCCCGAAAATAGCAATGCGGCCGTTACGCTTCGCCTAGATAATGACAATCCTAACTCCAAACCACTAGATGTGGTGCGACTATACGGTTTCATGGGCTTCACCTCAACTGTTGCGATGGCAAAATTCACAGAAAATTTGCGGCCGAATTAGGGCGCTTAGCCGGATCCGGACTTGTCGTCGGCTGCGTCCGCGGCGACGGTGATGGAACCGCCCAACCGGCGCAGGGCGGCGCGCAGATCCGGATCGTCGATGTCCGCCAGAAGTGCGTCGAGTTTGCCGGACTCTTCGGCCGTGAGCGGTCGCCGGCGGATCGGCTTGACGGTCGCCGGCGGCCGCACCCGGCCATGCACGATTGCGAGCTTCGTGACCGCCTTGTAGCCGAAATAGCTGTTCACCCGATCCAAGACGATCGGTTCCAAATGGGCGAGTTGCGGCGCCCAGGCCGAGGCGACGCGGATGCGCAAGGTGGCGCCGTCCGGCCGATCCGGATCGCGCGGCCAATTGACGCGTTCGGGCACGCTAAAACCAGCCAGCATGTCGCCGACGATCGCCGGCCACTGGGTGAGAATGTCGGCTTGGGCAAAGCCGCGGCGCTTGTAGAGCCGTCGCGTCGCGGCCGGTAAGGATGCCGCAACCGCACGCAGGCCGGGCCTGCGTTTTGCGAAGTCGGCAGCGGGCTTTGGCCTGGACGTCATGGCTGGCCTACCGCGACTGCGGTGCGATGTTTGCTGGGCGCGTTGGCGGTGATAGCATCGTTTTGGTCATGACCCTGTCCCCGTCCGCTGAATTGGTACCGGATCTCTTGTCCTGGTACGACGACCATCGCCGAGACCTGCCGTGGCGCGCGCCGCCTGGCCGGACCGCCGACCCCTATTATGTATGGCTCAGCGAGATAATGCTGCAGCAAACGACGGTGGCCACCGTCGGATCTTACTTTCAACATTTCATCCATTGCTGGCCTACCGTGAACGCATTGGCCGACGCACCGCTTGATGCCGTTTTACACGCTTGGCAGGGACTCGGATACTATGCCCGGGCACGCAATCTTCACAAATGCGCTAGGCTGGTGGTCGACCGCCATGACGGCCGGTTCCCCGACACCGAAGCCGACCTCCGGGCGCTGCCCGGCATCGGCATATATACGGCGGCGGCGATCGCTGCGATCGCTTTCGGGCGGCAGGCCTTGCCTGTCGACGGCAACATAGAGCGGGTGATCGCGCGCCTTTGGGCGATCGACGTGCCGTTGCCGGCGGCTAAATCAGAAATTCGACGGCGCGCCGACGCGCTTGCGCCGGCCGACCGCAGCGGTGATTTGGCCCAGGCGATGATGGATCTCGGTGCCATGGTCTGCCTGCCGCGGCGTGCCCACTGCGGGCGCTGTCCGCTATCCGGGCATTGCCGCATGGCCGGCCGGGACGAAGCGGCGACTTTGCCCAAGAAGGCACCGAAGAAGCCGAAACCGGTGCGCCGTGGCGTCGCCTTCTGGCTCATCCGGCCCGATGGCGCGGTGCTGCTGCGCCGGCGCCCGGAACGTGGCTTGTTGGGCGGCATGGTCGAAGTCCCGTCGACGGAATGGGTCGAAGGCGGCGCCTTCGACTACACGGCCGGCGACTTGCCGGTCACGGCCGGCGAGTTGCAGGCGATACCTGGAATCGTGCGCCACACGTTCACGCATTTTCACCTTGAATTGGAGGTCGTTACCGGACGGTCGAACGCGGCCATCGTGGATGGCATCTGGGTGCCGCCCGACAGGTTCGGCGACTTCGCCCTGCCGACGGTCATGAAGAAAGTCTGCCGGCACGCCCTTACGCGGGCCGGCGCGGCATCGGCGTGACTTTTCCGGATCGGCGCGCCGGGCGCTTCGCCGGCGTCGGCTTGTCGTCCGCTGCCATCTCGGCGCGCAGCTTTTGGCGCAATACGTCGATGGATACCGCTTTGCCGTCGGCGTCGAAATACCAGAACGTCCAACCGTTGCAGGCCGACAGGCCTTGCAGATCGGCGGCGACGCGATGGATTGAGCCCGAGAAATCGGTGGCGACGAGGCTGCCGTCGGCCCGGACCCGGGCGGCATAGCGCCGGCTCTGGTCGAACAGCGTCTGACCGGGCTGCAGCAGGCCGCTTTCGACCACGCGGCCGAACGGCACGCGCGGTTCCTGGCGTTTGGAGCGGGTGATTTGTAGATCTTCGGCCGCGACCGGTACGACTTGGCGAATGCGTTCGGTCGCCACGTCGACGTATTTCCGTTCCCGCTCGATGCCGATGAAGTGCCGGCCCAGGCGTTTGGCGGTGGCGCCGGTGGTGCCGGTGCCGAAGAACGGATCGAGCACGATGTCGCCGATCTCGGTGCTCGACAAGATGACGCGATAGAGCAGCGCTTCCGGTTTCTGGGTGGTGTGGGCTTTTTCGCCGCCCACCTTCAGGCGTTCATTGCCCGAACAAATCGGCAGCACCCAGTCCGAGCGCATTTGCAAATCGTCGTTTAGGACCTTCATGGCGTTGTAGTTGAAGGTGTAGGCGCGCTGTTCCTGGGACTTGGCGCACCAGATCAATGTTTCGTGGGCATTGGTGAAGCGTTTGCCGCGGAAATTTGGCATCGGGTTGGATTTGCGCCAGACCACGTCATTGAGGATCCAGAAGCCCAGTTCCTGGAGGATGGCGCCGACCCGGAAGATATTGTGATAGCTGCCGATCACCCAGAGCGCGCCGTCGTCCTTCAAGATCCGGCGTGCCGCGCCGAGCCAGGCACGGGTGAATTTGTCGTAGTCGTCGAAGGAGGCGAACTTGTCCCAGTGATCGTCGACGGCGTCGACTTTGCTGTCGTTGGGACGACGCAGGTCATTGGACAACTGCAAATTATAGGGCGGGTCGGCGAATATCAGATCGACGCTTGCCGGCGGCAACGCGTTCATCTCGGCGATGCAATCGCCAAGCACAATTCGGTCAACTGGCAGGGACCGGCCCGATACGGATCCATCGCTCATGGCGGCGCATCCTGTGGCAGGTCCGCTTTCAGGTCAACTTATTTATGTGATTCAATCGTTTATGCCGGAGTCTTTAATCAACATGTTGCGTATGGGGGCGAAGCTACGCCGATGATGTGGTGTCACGCCGAGGTCGAAAATGGCGTCACGGTGGCTCTTGGTGCCGTATCCGGCGTTCCGTTCCCAGCCGTAACCGGGATGGCGGCGCGCCAATTCAGCCATGATTCGGTCGCGCGTCACCTTGGCGATGATCGAAGCGGCGGCGATCGAAACAGAGCGCCCATCACCTTTGACCACGGCCGTCGCCGGACCGATATCGGCCGGCAAGTGCGGGCCGTCGACCAACAGGTGGTGGGGCCGTTCGGCTAAAGAATCGATCGCTCGGGTCATGGCCAGAAACGTGGCCTGCAGGATATTCAGGCGGTCGATTTCCGCCACCGTGGCGATGCCGACCGCCGTCTGCGCACAGCCTGACAGCACGGTGAACAGTTCGGCGCGCCGGCCGGCGGCCAGTTTCTTGGAATCGTCGAGACCGCCGGGGATGTTGTTCGGATCGAGAATGACGGCCGCCGCGACAACCGGACCCGCCAGTGGCCCGCGCCCGGCTTCGTCGACACCGGCAACCGGCCCGCGATGACAGCGCTCCAAGCTGAAATCAGGCATGTCGGCTATGGGCTTTCGTCAGGTTCGCGGGGTGGTCGCCGGCCCGTCAAGGCCGCTGGTTCATCGGGCACGATCTCGCCTTCGATCGCGTCGTCAGCGGCGTCATCGTTATGGGTGTCGTCGGCCGGTTTCGGCCCAAGCAAACGGCCGAACCGTTCCGAGCCTTGCTCGCCGAAGCCCAGGGTGAATTTGACAGTGCGCGAGACTGCCCGCTCGGACACCGCCACCACGGCCCGGGTTTCGCGGCCATAAACCGCTTGCCACAATTGCCGGAACGTCGAAATCCGGCGCCAGGCGACGGCCTGCAAGCGCCGCGCGGTCACCATCCAGACGGGGCTGGCGACCAGGCTGAGCGCAATGAGCGACACGGCAAGGCGGTGGCCGTCGGCGGCGACCAGACCGACGGCGACGCCGGTATCCATCAGCACGAAGGAGAACTCGCCGACTTGGCCGAGCACCGCACCAGCCTTGATGGACCGTTGCCAGGGTTCGCCGAGGGCGCGCAGGATGCCAATATTGGCCGTCGTCTTGGCGACGGTGATCAACAGCAACAGCAGCATCACCGTGCCGAAATGCAGCCAGACGTAGGCGAGGTCGAACAACAGCCCGATCGAGACGAAAAAGACCATCAGCAACACCGACTGCACCGGCTGCATGACCGTGATCATGCGCGGCCGCTCGCGGCTGTTGCCGACGAGTAGGCCGGCGAGAAAGGCGCCATAGGCCGGCGATACGCCGAACACGCCGCTCACTGCCGCCGATACGAAACAAAGCGTCAGGCCGGCCATGGTCGCCAGATCGACGTCGTCAGCGAGCAAATTGGCGAACGGCAAGCTGATGCTTTGGCGCCGGCTCAGCACCACGACCAGGCCGATCAGGAACGCCACCGCGGTCGCCAGGGTTACTGCCATCGCGACAATGTCTTGGCTGTCGACGCCGGCCATGTTGATAACCAGCAGCATCGGCACGACGGCAAGGTCCTGCGCAATCAATATGCCGACGGCGACGCGGCCGACGTCGGTGCGCAAGTCGTCGGTCGCCTCGAGGATCTTGATCGATACCGCCGTCGAACTGAGCGCGGCGGAAAAGCCGAGCAACAGCACGACGCCGCGCGGCCAGTCGAAGAAATACGACACCAACGCCATGGTCGCCGTGGCCAGCAGGATTTGGGCGAGGGCGCCGAGCAGCGCAATGCGCCAAACCCGCTTGAAGGCGCGCAGGCTCAACTCCATGCCGATCACGAACAGCAGCATCAGCACGCCGAGTTCGGCAAGCAGGGAGATGGCCTCGCGATCCTCGACCAAGGCGAGCCCCGAGGGACCGAGCAAGATGCCGGCCAAGATATATCCGACGATCGCCGGTTGCTTGAGCCGCGTCATCAGGATGCCGCCCAACATGGCGACGCCGACGACGATGGCTATACCTGTCAGTTCATGGGTGTGCATCGGGCGAGGGCCAGTATTACCCCAACGGGTTGGCGACGGGCGTGACGGCAGCTGCCGTCACCCGGTTTACTCCGGGCACGGGCATCGAAGCAACGGCGCTTTGTCGATTTGTCGGCCGGGTCGCTTACTGACCGGTCTGCACACGATGCTACGATGGCTAAATTCGAAATAGGAGTTGACGATGACAGGATCGCCGATCGAGTACTGGTTCGACTTCAGCTCAGGCTACGCCTACTTCGCGGCCTTCGCCATCGATGAGCTTGCGGCTCGTCACGGCCGCCCGGTGCTTTGGCGCCCCTACATGCTCGGCGTCGCCTTCAAACACACCGGCGCCCGTGGATTGAGCTCGACGCCGATGAAGTCGGATTACGCCCGTCGTGATTGGGCGCGTTTGTCCCGTCAAACTGGACTCGCGTTTCGACCGCCTGAAAATCACCCCATTACGGCGCTTCCAGCCAGCCGTGCGTACTACTGGGTGGAAGAATACGATCCGAACACCGCGCACGATTTCGCCCGGGCCGCTTTCCATGCCTATTTCGCCGAAGCCCGGGACATGACGGCGCCGGCCACGGTGGCCGCCGTCGGGGCGAAACTTGGGCTCCCGGCTGCTGAACTCGAGGCCGGGATTTCGAGCGCGCCGATGAAGGAAAAGGTAAAGACAGTTAGCGACGAGGCGATTGCCAAGGGCGTATTCGGCTCGCCTTTCTTCCTCGTCGATGGTGAGCCGTTCTGGGGCTGGGACCGATTGCCGATGCTCGAGTCTTGGCTGGAGACGGGGGGCTGGTAAGCCGCCTGCGCCTAAAGCAGCGCCAACTGATCGCCGGCGGCCGGCGGCGGGCGAAACTTCGAGGTGTCGACCCTAAACGGCACGGTGTTGAAGTCGAGTTGGCGGGTCGCCCGGCGAAACCTTTGGCGGATCAGTTGGGCGAGCGGTCCGGTGCCGGTCATGCGCAATCCGAACGTCGGGTCATAGTCGCGGCCGTCGCGCATTTCGCGCATCTTGGCGATGACGCGGTCGGCCCGGTCGGGAAAATTTTCCCTGAGCCACTCGCGGAACAGATCCTTAATCTCCAACGGCATGCGTAACAGAATATAACCCGCTTCCGAGGCGCCGGCATCGCGTGCCGCTGCCAACACCGCTTCCAGTTCCGGCTCGTTTAAGGCCGGAATGATCGGCGCCACCATGACGCCGACCGGGATGCCGCTTTCGCTCAACGCTCGAATGGCCTTCAGGCGTTGATGGGGGGCGGCGGCGCGCGGCTCCATGCGGCGTGCTAAATTGCCGTCCAGAGTGGTGACGGAAAGCACGACTTTGACCAGGCCGCGTTCCGCCATCGACGCCAAAATATCGATATCCCGGGTCACCAAGTGGGATTTCGTAACCATGCCGAGCGGGTGGTTGAAGGCATCCAGTACCGTCAGGATCGCGCGTGTGACCTGATGTGTGCGTTCGATCGGCTGATAAGGATCGGTGTTGGTGCCCATGGCGATGGATTGGCAGCGGTAGCGCGGATGGCGCAGTTCTTTTTCCAACAATCGGGCGGCGTCGGGCTTGTAGAACAGCTTACTCTCGAAATCCAGGCCCGGCGACAGGCCAAGGAAGGCATGGGTCGGCCGCGCGAAACAATAGCTGCAGCCATGCTCGCAGCCTTTGTAGGGATTGATCGAACGATCAAAAGGCAGATCGGGTGAGGTGTTGTAGGTGATGATGGTCCGGCTGGCATCGCGCAGGACCGTGGTTGCCAGGCGCGGCTCGTCGTCCTCTTGCGACCAGCCGTCGGCGACCCGTTCCCGCGCTTCCGGCTCATAGCGGCCAACCCGGTTGCTGACCGCGCCGCGGCCGCGCCGTGCACGCTGGGACGGGCCGATAGCGTTGCCCGTCAGATCCGCAGCATGGCTAGGGTCGCTGATGTCCATGGTTTATGATATCAAACCATGAACAAAAAGGGAACATATAAAGAATCCCAAATGCGGGATCAACCGCGTTTTAGATGCTCCTGCAAGCGGTCAAACAACTCGACGAAATTGCATGGCCGATAGCGGAAATCGAGTTGATGATGCAGGATATCGTCCCAGCCGTCCTTGCAGGCGCCGGGTGAGCCGGGCAAGGCAAACAAATAGGTGCCGCCGGCGACCCCAGCGGTGCACCGCGACTGCATGGTCGAGGTGCCGATCTTGTCATAGGACAGCATGCGAAACAGCTCGCCGAAACCGGGTAGGTCTTTTTCGTAGACCGATTGGAAGGCCTCCGGCGTCACGTCGCGGCCGGTCACGCCGGTGCCGCCGGTGGCGATGACGACGTCGACATCCGGATCGGCGATCCATGTCCGCAATTGCTCGACAATGTCGGCGACTTCGTCCTTAACGATGGTCCGATCCGCCAGTTTGTGGCCGTCGGCGGCGAGGCGCTCGACCAGCACGGCGCCGGAGCGATCGTCCGCTTCGGTGCGGCTGTCGGACACCGTCATCACGGCAATATTGACGGGAATGAACGATAGGTTTTCGTCGATTGCCATGACGGTTGCCTCAGTTGCGCGCGACGGGCCGGGTGCGCCCGCCGGCGGATTCATAGCGCGGCCAGCGACCCGCCGCCAGGTCGTCCAGGGACGGTTGCGGCTGGCCCAGGCGCAGGCGATAGATCCAAAGGTTGGTCAATACCTGTTCGGTGAAATACCGCGTTTCCCGCGAAGGAATGGTTTCCAGGAAAAACAGCGGATCGGTTTGCTGGCCCATGCGGCGCAGCCATTTGCGCAAATTGCCGGGGCCGCCGTTATAGGCGGCGACGAGCCTGATGAGGTCGCCGTTGATCGGCTCGATGGTCAATAGGTGGGCCAGATACTTATCGCCCAAATCAAGATTGACCGCCGGGTCATATAGGTTGGCGCGTTTACGCCCCTTGAGCGACCGGTCGGCACCGACGAAACTCGCCGTGCTCGGCAAGATTTGCATCAGGCCACGGGCGCCGACCCGGCTTTTGGCACGGGCGTTGAAGTGCGATTCCTGGCGCACGAAAGCATGGATGAGCGCGCGGTCGAGGCCGAGTTTTTCGGTGTCGGCGAGCCCGAGCAACGGATAAAGCGCGACGTCGTAATAGGGCCCGCCATCGTTTAGGGTGATTTTAGCAATCCGCAAGGCAACAGCCGGCGCCGGCAGGCGAACCGCTAGTCCGAACAACGCACGCCGTACGCCAGGCGGCGCATGGCGGCGTAGATAACCGATTTCGGCATCGGCCAAATGCGGCCGACCGGCCTGCGACAAGGCAACCGCACGCTGGACCGCCGGCACCGTCATCAGCGCCGCCAATTGACTGTCGTCCAGCGCCGGCGGTTGCCATTGCAACGCTGGCGTCATGGCCAGTTGGCGGCAGGCCAGCAAGCCGTGCAAGGTGCGCGGATGTGCGGCGGCCAGCTCCAGGAACTGGCGAACCTGGCCGGCGCCGCCGCCGCGCAGCAAGGTACGCGCCGCCCAATAGGCACCAGCCGCACGGTCGCGGGCGCCGGCCGTCTGGGACCGGGCGAGTAGGCCAAAATGCTTGATTGCGCTGTCGCCAAGGCCCGCCCGCCAGGCCGCCAGACCGGCGATGCGATCGGCTGCCGGCACCCAGTCGCGGGAGCGTTTGGCCGCCTTCGCAGCCAAGTCCAGCGCCTTGTGGTCCTTGCCGGCACGCAGATAGCCGGACGCGACCAACGTTCGCGCCTGGTCCAGGCGACGGTTACCGATGGCGCGGCGAACCTTTTTACTGTGAATGTATTGGTCGGCGAGATCCGGCCGCCCGCGGCGAAGATAGCTGTGGATATTGACCCGCAGCCAGCGCGGCAGGCGCACCCTACTGACGCCGGACGGCGGCGTCCGCCGGCTGGCGGTATTACGGTCCGCACTTTCCAATTGCCGCGCTTGTTTCGTAATGACCGGGCGCTTCGGTGCAGTCGGCCGTTTCCAGTTCTTGGGATGGCGGCGCTTTGCCAGCTTGTAGATGCGTTTTGCGCCGGGATGATCGGCATAGGCCAACAGCCAATGATGGAGTTCGGGATAGCGTGAACGGTAGGCGGTCGGATGCATGTAACGCTGGAGCCGGACATGGCCGAGCAAGCGCCCGTCCGATAGTTTGGCAATGAGAAGGTCGGCTTGTTTCCATTTACCGTCGATCTGCGCCATGAATATGCGGTTATAGAGGTCAGCGTCCGTGTCGCCGAGAACCCGCGGCAACGCCGGCGCGTCGCCGGTCGGCGCCACGTCAAGTTCCGGCGTTGCTGCCAAACCTTGCGGCGGCACCAGCGCGATGCCGATCAGCAGGCTGATCCCTATCGCTATTGCGCGCCTCACGCTTCGGCCTCCCGCAGCCGCGCCTGAATCTTTAGCAGATCCTGCCAAACTTCCCGTTTTTGACCCGGTTGTCGCAACAGATAGGCTGGATGGAACGTTGCCAACGCCGCGACCTCCCTCTGGCCGGCCCGGTACGTCAGCCAACGGCCGCGAACGCGCGTAATACCCTCTGACCGGTCAAGCAATGCACCGACGGCGGTGCCGCCGGTCAGAAGCACGATATCGGCACGGGCGAGTTCCACGTGACGTTCGATGAAGGGCAAACAGATCGCGATCTCCTGGTGGGTGGGTTTACGGTTGCCGGGCGGTCGCCAGGGTAGGATGTTGGTGATATAGACGGATGATCTGTCGAGCGCGATGGCCCGCAACATACGATCCAGCAACTGACCGGATTCGCCGACGAACGGCTTGCCGAGGCGATCCTCTTCGCGGCCCGGCGCCTCGCCGATGATCATCAGGCGCGCCTCCGGATTGCCGTCAGCAAAGACCAGGTTTGTCGCCGTATCGCGCAATGCACAGCCGTCGAATGCAGCCATCAAGGCGCGCAACGCTGTCAGATCCTGACATTGTGCGACCTGGCTGCGGGCGGATTCCACGGCGTTCGGCGCCGCCGCCGTCGAGATTCCGGCGGCCGGTGGGGTTCGCGTTGGCGGGGTTGCCGTTACCGGTTTGACGGTCGGCTGCTGGGCGCTCTGGAAACGGTCTATCGGCGCCTCGGCGATCGCTTCATCGGCGCCGGCGGCCAGTAAGAACGTCAACGCGGCACGGGCATTTGCTTGCGTGGACATGGCACCAAACATTAGAGCATGTTTCGCTCATACGGAACCGGTTGATCGAAACTTGTTCGCGCCGGGAAGCTGCCGCATAGCGGTCGGATCGGACGATTTCTTGGGCTTGCAATTGTCGTTGCTCGGGTTAGTTTGATCGCGCATTCGGATCGCATCAATGACGCCGCGATCCGGCTTCGAGGGGAGCGGGCCGATGGAACGGGAATCGATGGAATACGACGTCGTTATCGTAGGCGGCGGGCCGGCCGGCCTTGGTACGGCGATCAGATTGCGGCAGTTGGCGATGGAGCAGGATCGCGAGATTTCGGTATGTTTGATCGAAAAGGGCTCGGAGGTCGGCGCCCATATCCTGTCCGGCGCGGTCCTCGATCCGCGGGCGCTTAGCGAACTGATTCCGGATTATCGCGAAAAAGGCGCGCCGTTGCATGCCCAGGTCACGGCCGAGAAATTCCAGTTTTTGACCGCGACCGGGCATATCAGCGTGCCGACGTTCATGTTGCCACCGCCGCTGAAAAATCACGGCAACGAGATCATCAGCCTCGGCAATTTGTGCCGCTGGCTGGCGACCCAGGCGGAGGAACTCGGCGTTGAGATTTATCCGGGCTTTGCCGCGTCTGAAGTGCTCTACCGTGACGATGGCCGGGTCAAGGGTGTGGCCACCGGCGACATGGGCATCGCCCGCGACGGCACCAAGAAATCCCATTTCGAACCCGGTATCGAACTGCATGCGAAGTACACGATATTCGCCGAGGGTGCCCGCGGCTCTTTGAGCAAAACCTTGATGGAGCGATTCGATCTGAATGCCGATTCAGATCCCCAGACCTATGCCATCGGCATCAAGGAACTCTGGGAGGTCGAGCCGGACAAGCACCAACAGGGTCTGGTCACCCATACCGCTGGGTGGCCCGTGGAAAGCGACGTCTATGGCGGCTCGTTCGTCTACCATCTGGAAAACAATCAGGTCGTGGTCGGCTTTGTCATCGGCCTGGATTATGCGAACCCGCATTTGTCGCCGTTCGACGAATTTCAGCGCTTCAAGACCCATCCGTCCGTGCGTGAAACCTTTGTTGGCGGCAAGCGCATAGCCTATGGCGCCCGGGCGCTGGTAGACGGCGGCCTGCAGTCGCTGCCGAAACTGATTTTTCCCGGCGGCGCACTCGTCGGCTGTGCGGCCGGATTCCTGAACGTCCCACGAATCAAGGGCAGCCATAACGCCATGAAGACCGGCATGCTGGTAGCAGAAGCCGCGTCCGAGGCGTTGGCGGCGGCCGCTGACGAAGACTTGCCGGCGCCGCTGTTGGACAAGTATCCGGCCAATCTCGAGGCGTCGTGGGTCCACAAGGAATTGCATCAGGCGCGGAACTTTCGGCCGGCGTTTGCCAAATTCGGTCTGTGGGGCGCGACTTTGTATAACGGCATCGAACAGATCTTGTTCCGCGGCAACGTGCCTTGGACGTTTCGCTACAAGCATTCCGATCACGAATGTCTCAAGCCGGCGGCCGAATCCAAGAAAATCGACTATCCGAAGCCCGATGGCGTGATTTCCTTCGATAAATTGTCATCGGTCTTCATTTCCAACACCAACCATGAAGAAGACCAGCCGATCCATTTGACCTTGAAGGACGATTCCGTGCCGGTGGCGCACAACCTCGCGCTCTACGATGCGCCGGAACAGCGCTATTGCCCGGCCGGCGTTTATGAAATTGTCGCTGACGACGATGGATCGAACCCGAAACTGCAAATTAATGCGCAGAACTGTGTTCATTGCAAAACTTGTGATATCAAGGATCCGACACAAAATATCAATTGGGTGGTGCCTGAAGGCGGCGGCGGCCCCAATTATCCGAACATGTAGCGGCAGTTGTAACGCGAATATTACCAGGCTTTTAGACGGCAATGCATGATATACTAATTCGTCGGATGGGCGCTGGCGCCGACGGCGATAGGTGCCGCGCGGCAGGACCATCAACACAGCCCCGATCGAGATGAGCAAAATTAGCACAACCAACAAATTGCATGACATGTGGCGGATTGGCGCGGCCGGCTTAGCCTTGACGGCCGCGGTCGTCCTCGTGTCCGGCTGCACCGTTGAGGATGGCCGCACAGTGTCGACGTCGCCGAAACCGGCCGAAGTCGCCGTGGCGTCCGTTGGACCCGAGGACGACGATACGGTCGTCGGCAGTTATTTGGCCGGCCGCCAGGCGCGGGCCAACCGTGATATCACTGTTGCCGCCGACTATTTCGATCATGCATTGGCGAAGGCGCCGGCGGACCCGGCGCTGGCGCGGCGGACATTTACGCTGATGTTGGCTGATGGTCGGATGGATCGGGCCATGGCACTGGCCGAACAAGTGCGTGAGGTCTCGCCGCGCGACTTGATGGCTAACCTGACATTGGCGGCAAACGCATTTCGCAACGGTGACAATGCCGAAGCGCGGCAGATTCTGTCGTCGGTTGAGCGCAGCGGCTTCACCAAGTTGCTGATTGCCTTGATGACCGCCTGGTCACATACCGGCGATGGTGATGTTGCGGCGGCGCAAGCGGTTCTTGACGGCCTCGATGTCAGCAGCGGTTTCGATGCCTTTGTGTTGTTCCACCGTGCCTTGATCTACGATCTGGCCGGACGCCGGGAAGATGCCAAGCGGTTCTACACCGCGACCGAGGCGACCCGAGCGCGCGACGCGCTACGCGTCGCCTTGGCCCATGGCTCGTTCCTCGAGCGCAGCGGCGATGCTGAAGGCGCGCGCCGGCTTTATTCCGACTATATCCGCCGGGTGTCGGACAATCCGGTGGTCGGCGTGGCGTTGGAGCGCGTCGGCAATGTTGCCGCTCGATTGCTGGTTCCCGATGCAAGGGCGGGTGTCGCCGAAGCGCTCTATGGTGCGGCGTCGGTCCTGGCGCAAGACCGGGCGCGTGACGCGGCGATCGTCTATTTGCGTCTGGCCCTGCATATCCGGCCTGACTATCCGATTGCCCAGACTTTGCTGGCCGATATCTATGAAGGCGACAAAAACTGGCCGGCGGCAATTGCTATCTACAAATCGATCCGGCCGGATTCCGAATACAGCTGGAACGCGCGCGTTCGCACGGCCTGGGCTTTTGAGCAGCTGGACGAAACCAAACAAGCCGAAGATTTGTTGCGCGCCATGGCCGAAGAGCGCGGACAGGATGTCGATTCGCTGGTCACGCTAGCCGACATTCTGCGCTCGAGAAAACGCTTTGCCGAATCGGCGGAAACCTATGGCCGTGCGATCAAGCGTCTGCCGGATTTGGAAGAGCGCCATTGGTCGCTGTTTTACGCGCGCGGTATCGCCCATGAGCGTTCAAATCAGTGGTCGCAGGCGGAACGTGATTTGCTGCGGGCGCTGGATCTGCGGCCGGAGCAGCCGCTGGTCTTGAACTACCTTGGATATTCCTGGGCCGACCAGGGTGTCAATCTGGACCGCGCGGTCGACATGATAACCCAGGCGGTCAGCTTGCGGCCAAACGACGGCTATATCGTCGACAGCCTGGGTTGGGTGTTTTATCGCCTCGGCCGCTACCGCGACGCCGTCGAAAAGTTGGAACGGGCGGCGGAATTGCGTCCTGAGGATCCGGTCATAAACGACCATCTTGGCGATGCCTATTGGCGCGTCGGACGCTACAAGGAAGCGCGCTTCCAATGGAGCCGGGCATTGTCGTTTGACCCAGATTCGGCGCAAATTCCGATCATCGAAGGCAAGATCGTCGACGGATTGACCTCCGATTCCACCGGACCCGTTGCGACCGACCAAGGTGGCTGACCACGACGTCGATCCGCTGCGGGAAACGGCGCCGGCGAAGGTCAATTTGTTTCTTCACATCGAAGGCCGCCGGGCCGATGGCATGCACGAGCTCGAAAGCTTGGTCGCTTTTTGCGACATTGGCGATGCGCTGGTGGTGGCACCGGCCGATCGCATCACGCTCTCAGTTGACGGCCCGTTCGCCGCATCGGTCTCGGCCGGTTCGGACAATCTGGTTCTACAAGCCGCGCAGGCGTTGCGTGGTTTGACCGGCGTTGGGCTTGGCGCGCGGATTGCCTTGACCAAAAACCTACCTGTTGCCGCCGGTATTGGTGGCGGCTCGGCCGACGCGGCGGCTGCCTTGCGGGCGCTCTGCCGGCTCTGGAAGCAAACGCCCGAACCGGACGCCTTGCTCCGGCTGGCCGTGTCGCTTGGCGCCGACGTGCCGGTATGCCTTAGCGGTGTGCCGCAATTGGTCCGTGGTATCGGCGAGCAGATCCGGGTTTTTGAAAACCTGCCAAACGCTTCCTTAGTGTTGGTCAATCCCGGGGTGCCGGTGGCGACGGCTGATGTTTTCCGGCGCTATGACCGGTTGGCGATGCGGCAGACAGTAGGCCGGCAGCGAACCGAACCAATGTCCTGGGCGTCGCGGCAGGACGTTGACGGACTTCTGGCTGCGCTCGTCAATCGGCAAAACGACCTACAAGACTGTGCGTGTGTCGCGGTGCCGGAGATAGCCGCGGTACTGGCTGAATTGGACGCGACCGCCGACTGCCGCCTGGCCAGGATGAGCGGCTCCGGCGCGACCTGTTACGGCTTGTTTGGCGGCGACGAGCAGGCGCGCGTGGCCGCAGCCGAGATCGCCCGCAAACGGCCGGATTGGTGGGTTCGGGCAACAACACTTCGCATTGGGGCCGGATAACGCCGTGATCGAGCGATTGGCACCTTGGATTTCGGCCGTCATCGCCCTAATGGCGGGCGGCTGCGCCGCGCTTTCGCCGGGCTTAGAACGCTCGGATGTCGAACGTACGTGGTATGGCGGTTCGATTGCCCTGCCGGGCGCCGCCGACCAGCCGCCAACAATCGGCCTCGTATCAAGCCTAGACGTGAGCGCCGAATTAGCAAAACGGGCGCCGTCCAGGCGTTGGCCTGTGGTTTTGTTCTTACATGGCTGTACCGGCCTCGGCGATAGCGTGTTCCCGCGGAGAATGGCGGCCGCGGGCTATGTCGTCGTCGCACCAGACAGCATGGCCCGGCAATTTCGTCCGTTGCAATGCGATCCCGAAAAGAAACGCGGCGGCTTCAACCTGTTTGTTTATGACTTTCGCATGACGGAATTGTCTTTTGCTTTGCATATGCTCAGGCGCCAACCCTGGGTCGATACGGCCAATTTGTTTCTGGTCGGCGCCAGCGAAGGCGCCGTTGCCGCGGCGCTTTATCGCGGCGACGCGTTCAATGCGCGGGTGATTACGCAGTGGACTTGCCATGGCGCCCCCTTGGTCAAAGGCATCGGTGCGCCGCCGTCGACGCCAGTGCTGGCGATCGTCCGCTCCAGCGACCCTTGGTACGACGCGGCACATACCAAGGCGCAAAGTGGCGATTGCGGCGCCTTTATTGCCAATAGCGCAGGGTCCGTGTCGATCGTGGCCGGCGGCCAGGACCACGACGTCATGAGCGACCGCGAGATGTTTTCTCGGATCCTGGAATTCATACAATCGCATCGCCGTTGAAACGTGCGCTAGCCGATCACTCGATTTTGAACGCCGTCATGTGAATCTGGCCGATGCCGATGCCGGTATCGGCCGACGCGCGGACCGGCAGTGGCGGCAATCGATCGCTTAGCCTGGCAAACCAGATCTCGACGACCTTCGGTGATTTCGACCGCGGCAACCACGGGTCCGTGGAAAATCCGATGACGCGGTTACGCCGCATTAGACAGCGTTGGGCCGGCCCTTTGTAGAACGGGCCATCGATAGTGTCGGGATTGTCTTCGGCCAACAGGATGTCGAACAGCCGGCGACCGTCGAATATCCTGGTTTCGTTGGCGCAGGTGCCCGTATCGGCGTAGCCAAACACGACCCCTAGGGCGGCGCTCAAAGGGTCGGTCGTGTTCACCATGCGCTCCGTCGGCACTTTATCGCGGCCGTCTTCGATGTTGGTTGGGATGGCCTGATTCGCCACCTGGCCGTCGGTGGCATAGTCGTTGCGCACCGACCGATCCTGGCCGCCCCACAGATTTCGTGCCTGATAAAACGTCGGCTTGAAGCTGCCTTTGGTACGCGATCCTTTGCTCCACGCTCGCGACTGGAAGCCGGTCAAGATGCCGACGATGCCATGCGTTTCGATGGTGCTGGTAATGTCGTAATCGGATCCGTTCAGCGTCGAATCGATCATGATCGTGGCGATCAAAAAACCGCCCAGAAAAACGTCATAACGAATATGAACATCAAGACCCGATGATGTCTGCGCCGTCGCTGCAGGCGACCATAAAACAGCCCCTATGCACAATATTATGAACGCGTTGGCGCGCCGTGATTTCATGGTTAACCGCTCCGGTCGACCGACAAACCGGCCTTGGGTAAGTTATCAGTACGAACTGTGGTCAACCGATGGCGGGAGCGCTGGTGCCGGTTGGCCATAGTGTGACCCCGAAACCACACCATGCACGCATTGCTTACCAATGTGCTATAATCCTTGCCACATATTGAGTACTCAGTATAGGGTGCAGAAAGATTCGGATTAACCGAATGTTCAAACATTCGTAGTCCGATTGTGTGCGCTGGTCCAGCGTTACGGGGCGTAAACGGTTGGCGTGTGGCTGGCGGACGGGTGGTATTTGATCCTTGCAAGGGGTCTTACCAATGGGTATGGTCAAGTTAAGTTTATTTGGAGGTCCTAGGCACATGATCCTCAGGAAATTTTTGGCGGGCGTGGCGGTGACTGCACTGGTAGCGGCAGCTCCGGCGGTGACATTTGCACAATCGCAAGCAGCGAAAACCGGTACCGGCACGCCGGCCGGCGTGGCCGCCGGACAGTCTGGTGGCGAAGGCCTGTCGACGACAGCCATCGTGGCGGGTGTTGCAGTGGCGGCGGCGGTTGGCATCGCTGTAGCGGCGGCGTTGGATGATGACAACGATTCCAGCACCAGCACGAGCACCAGCACGAGTACGAGCACCAGTACCAGCACGTCAACGGCGACTTCGACGAACTAGCAAACTCGAATTTCAATGGCGGGCCGCAGCGCGCGGCCCGCCATATTGATTCGACTTGCCACAGAACCGGGAAGCCGACGTCGGATGCAATGTTAGGCGCCAGGTGTCCCTGGGGATCATAGCGTCGCCGGTTTCAATACCTCTATTTCGATAGGCGGTAAGTCGCGCGTAAGGTGTTGGCGGCTTTTCCAAACAAACCCGTCATAAGCATCAACCCAATATAAATTTTCATATTGCCAATCGGTGAGCTGGGCGGTGTTCCGCTCGCGCACCAACACAGTCTCGAAATCCAATTCCAAAATCGTGATCTGTTGCGCACCTAGCGATTCGAAAACTGAGCGAATCGGCAACACCGGCCGTTCGTCTCCGTCGTATTCGAGCTGTCGGCGGAACGCTGCCGCCTGCTTCAGTTCATGGATCGGGCCGGCCAACGGGTCGACCGTCAGATTGATGGTTTGGCGCAAATTCTCTGGCAGGCCAACTGTCTTCACAACCCGGCCATGGCGGGTGACTAGTGCCGCTTTATCGCCGGAATGCCAATGTAAATCAGCACCATCGACGTAAGCGAGCACCAAAAGCGTACGCGGCGCACGGCCGATTTTCGCGGTGATCGTGGCGTACGGCAGCGCTGCGACATTTTTTCTTTTTAGGGGTGGATCGTCGGCGCCGGCTACGACAAACTTGATCGCCGTTCCCGCGTTTTCTATTACAGGGTTCTGATAGCAGCCTGCGGTGAGCATGGAGATTGCCGCGGCTGAAAATTGGCGTCTCGTCCAGTGAGCCATGTGCGTCCGGGACGTCAGAAAAAAAAGTATCTTGGGGGTATATTTATGCGCGAAAAAGTCGGAGCGCAAGCGCTGTCGCTGGCAGCCCGGTTCCTCGCCATCACGATTGGAATCGTCACCGTTGTTTTGCCGCCGCCGGTAGCGGCCCAAGGCCTCGGTGGCGACAGCTTGGGCACCTTAGGCGAATTGCTGGATCAAATTCAGCAACTGCAAGGCCTCGGCGGCACGACCCGGCGCACGACGTCGCCTGTGGACAAGGCGCGCCAGCGATTCGAAAACGAGCGCGCCAGTGAAAACAAGAATTCCAATCAAACCGCCGATAAAAGCTTGGAGACCGAATTCCCCGAGTTCGTCGCGGCGTTCTGTTCGGGCTCCGACAAGTTCGACGAGGCGCGGCTGCGCAGAATGGTTCCGGGGTTTTCCCGGTTGGAGGCGGACTATTGCAGGCGCGCGCGCCAGGTGTTGAAGCAATATGGCTATGACATCTTTCAGCCGGATGACGGCCCGCAACAAGCAATCGTCGGCGCGATCGGCAAGGACTACGTGCTCGGCATCGGCGACGAACTGATCGTCAGTTTCCATAGCCAGGCACCGGTCACCTACACGGTAGCCGTTGATACGGAAGGCCAACTCATCCTACCCAATTTGCCGCCAATGGCGGCCGCGGGCCGGACATTCAGCGAGCTCAAGCGCAATCTTGTGGCGCAGACCGCGAAAACCATGCTGGGCACCGACGTTTTCGTGTCGCTGGCCAATATTCGCAACATCAACGTTTGGGTTGGCGGCGAAGTAAAGCGGCCAGGCATTCGTCAGTTGGCCGGCCTCGCCGGGTTGATGGTGGCGTTGACCGGCGCCGACGGCATCAAAAAGTCGGGCAGCCTGCGGCGCATTCAAATTCATCGCGGCGACCAGACCTTTTGGGTCGATCTTTACGATCTTTTGTTCAACTACGGTCAGAGCCACAACATCCGGCTGTTTGACGGCGATCGTATCGTGGTGTCGACACTTGGGGCGACCGTGGCGGTTGCGGGTGATGTCAACCGTTCCGGTATTTACGAGTTGGCCGAGGGCCAAAACACGATTGATTTGGCGGCGACGCTGGAATTGGCCGGCGGTACCATGCGGCCGCGCGGCAACCGTTTGCTGCAGATCACTTTCGACGACAGCGGCCGCCAGTTGGTAACCGAACGGCGGCCAACCGATACAAATTCACTAAGAGACGGCGACATCCTGTTCGTCCAGCGCCAGCAAGATATTCAATCGGGGACGGTCGATATTGTCGGCCATGTCCGCCTTCCGGGACGGCGGTCGCTGGCCGCGACGCAGACCATTCGCGGCCTGGTGCCATCGGTTCAATCACTCAAGGACAACCCCTATTTGCCCTTCGCGATCCTCGACACGATCGATCCGGCCACACAGTCGCGGCGGTATTTTGCGATCGACCTGCAAGCAGTTCTGACCGGCCGGCAGGATTTTACGCTCAGAGAATTCGACCGGTTGATCGTGCTTGGCGCGCAGGATGTGCGGTTCCTGTCGTCGCGCGATGTCCAAGAAATTGTTTTCACCCAAGAGTCCGACCAGATTTTTCCAGCATTGGAGCCGCGCAGCCAGACTGAATCGAGCGGTACCACGACAAGCGGTGGCACGTCCTCACAATTTCTGGCTGGTGTTATCGGTTCCGCCAACAATCAACAAAAAGGCGAAGAGAGCAACGCCGGCGACAGCCAAAATAAGAAGGGCTCGACTGATCTAAAAGATGCAGCCCTGTCAAACGTCGCCCTGGGGCAATCTTGTCTTGGCCTCGTCCGCCTCGCCAACATCGTTCGCGGCGCGCGTAGCGGCCGTTACGCCAACGCGGTGTTGCTCGCACGTGATGAACGCGACGGGTTGCCTGAGTTTCGGCAGCCCTGTCCGACGTTATTCGACGAATTTCCGGATCTACTGGCCTTTGTGTTGGAACATGCGGTGGTGGTGACCGGTGAAATTCGCGCCCCTGGTGTCTATCCGATAGCCGCGGATACCGCGCTGACGAATTTGGTGTCGGTTTCCGGTGGGCTGACCCGTGAGGTTGATCTGACGAAACTCGAAGTCACGCGGTTTCGAACCGATCCGGTCAAGGGCAAGACGGATACCGTGCGCTCGATGGTCGATCTCAATCAAACCGCCGCAGAAAAGGTCGTGGTCGGTTCGGGCGATGTGGTGCGCTTCAATCCGGTGTTCACGGACCGCGATACCGGTCCGGTCGTCGTGTTGGGCGAGTTCATTCGGCCGGGGGTTTATGAAATTCGCCGGGGCGAGACGCTGTCACAAGTCGTCCGCCGAGCCGGCGGCCTAACGCAACAATCTTATCCTTATGGCGCCATCTTCTTGCGTGACCGGGTCCGCCGCGAGGAGCAGCAAGGCTTCCTGCGGGCTTCACGGGAACTCAACACGTCACTGGCCGCCGCCGCTGTTCGCAAAGGCATCGATCCGCGCGCGGTTGTGACCTTGCAAGAGATTTCGGAGAAGCTGAACAAAGTCCAGGCGCTTGGCCGTATCGTCATCGAAGCCGATCCGACGGTCTTGCAGGTGCGACCGGAACTCGACACCGTGCTCGAACCGGGCGACAAGATTTTCATGCCGAAACGGCCGAATTTCGTTTCCGTGGTCGGCGACGTTCTTAACCCGGGGGCCATGCAATTTCATCCCGGTACCAAGGCCGATCAATACATCGACCAGGCCGGCGGCTTCCAGCAATCGGCCGACATCGATCGCGTATTCGTGGTGTTTCCCAACGGCCGGGCCCAACCACTGTCGCTTAGCGCCTGGAACTATTCGTCGGTGCAGATACCGCCGGGCAGTTCCATCGTCGTGCCGAAAGACCCGGTGCCGTTCGACCTGTTCACCTTCGCCTCGGAGCTGACCGGAATTTTGAGCAAGGTTGCGCTCACCGCGGCGTCTTTGAAAGTGTTGACCGACTGATTGTTTCGCCTATGGAGCAAGCCATTGCATAGTCGCGGTTAAATCGCCATGCGATTGGGGGGCAGATCATTTGCATGGACACTCGGCGCCGGGATCGTTCTCGGCGTGCTGGGTGGTGCCGGGCCGAACGCCGTGGCCAGCGACGTATTCAGTATTTTTTATCCAAACCGGCCGATCAACGACGAGGAAGACTTATACTCCAGCACCGATTTCGGCGGTGTCGGCCTGTTGCAAACCCGCACGGCGCGATTTGGGCCGGACGGCCAAATGGACGTTGGCGCGAGCTTTGTGGATGAATATTGGCGGTATTACATAAACTGGCATTTTCTGCCGTTTATGGAAGCGACATTCCGCTACACTGATATCCGAAACAAACTGTTTTCAAACGTCGAAGATTTCAGCGGTAATCAGAGCTTCAAGGACCGCGGCGCTGACATTAAACTCAAGCTTTGGGAAGAGAGCGCCAACATTCCGGCCATCGCGGTCGGCATTCAGGACGGTCTCGGTACCGGTGTGTTCGCCGGTGAGTATCTGGTTGCCAGCAAGCGATTCTATGACCTTGATTTTCATTTCGGCATGGGGTGGGGCTATTCGACCGGAAGCAGCGGTCAGGTCACCAACCCGCTGACCTATCTGTCGGACAGTTTCCTGTCCCGAGAAGGCAACAGAAAGGGCGGCGGTCGCTTGAACCCGGAAAGCTGGTTTTCCGGTGAGACGGCGTCCTTGTTTGGCGGCGTGGAATGGCGGACTCCGCTCGACGGTCTGATGGTCAAGCTCGAATATGATCCCAACAACTATCAAAACGAGCCGCTGGACAACCGCTTCGATCAGGCCAGCCACTGGAACGCGGGGTTGGTCTATCGTCCGTTTTCTTGGGTAGACACATCGATCGCCTTTGAGCGGGGCAATGTCTGGATGTACCGCATGGCGTTGCGTACGAACTTGAACGAGCCCGGTCTCGACAATTTCCTTGACGATGCGCCGCCACCGTTGCTCTCCCGAGAAGAGGCCGGCGAAGCCGCGGAGCCAGAAGTCGAAGATCCACCGATCGAAATGGCTGACAATGCCGAAACGCCGCAAAACGATGACGCCAGTGCCGTTTTCGACGCCTTGGAACAGCAAGGTTTCGTCATTGAGGCCGTCGAGCTCACCGGCACCGAAGCACAGATCGCCGTATCGCGGGGGCCGGCCAATTGGAATCGCGTGACCATTTCACGCGCGGCAATGCGCATATTCAAGACGTTTCCAGATGGTCTCAACCGGGTTTCGCTGGTTTCGGCGGGCGCCCGAGGGTATCGCATGTCGATCGATCGCGACGACGCCGAGCGCACGGTGGTGGTCAATGATTTGTTTGACGGCCTGGAGGCCGAGGGCTTTCAGTTCGAAGGTTTCGAGCTCAGTCATGGCGAAGCTTTGGTGCGGGTCCAGTCGGCATCGGAAAAGATCGACGGCGCGGTTGATCGGCGCGCGGCCCGCTTAATCTTCGAAAAGCTTCCGGGTCCGATCGAGCGTGTCACGCTGCTCGATCGAGACGGCGTGCGCGATCGACCGATCATTTCCGTTAGCCGCGAGGAAAATGACCGTACCGGATCGGTCGACGATCTTTTCGAAAGCGTCGAAAGTCAGGGCATGGCGGTGCGGAACATTCAGATCTCGCAACGCCACGCCACCATCTATGCCGCGGCACCAAGCGACCATCTCGATCGTCGGGTCCGCGCGGCGGCGCTGAAAGTGGCGTCCTTGACGCCTGATTTCGCTGATTTGGTCACCGTGGTCGGCGTGCGATCGGGCGGCGACAATGTGCGCGCCACGGTGTCAACGACAGGCGCTCAACTGGTGAATTTGAGCGTCGGCCGGGACGGCGAAATTCTCGATTCGACCGGCTCACATTCAGTCGACGCCTTGGAGCGTGAACGAATTGCTTCGAAGATATTCGGTCAGTTGGCGAAAACCGGCTTCATCGGCGAGGGGTTCGACATCACGGGCCGTACGGCGACGGTCTATATCGTGCCCGAGAAATTTAGGGACAGCGGCCGCAATATTGGTTGGCCGGCGCGAATCGTCGCCAACAACGTGCCGCCCTGGGTCGAAGAAATTACCGTGGTCGAGGTGCTGCGCGGCATGGAAGTGAACCGCGTGTCGATCATGCGCAAAGACCTCGAAAACGCCATCGCCGGCCGCGGCAGCGTCGATGAAATATTCGCCCATGCCGTGATCGAAGGTGGCGAGGGGTTATCCCAGCAGCAGGCTTTCTACCGCAACCCGAAGCGGTATCCGGATTTCGCCTGGAATTTGACACCGCGATTGCGTCAGCATGTCGGCAGCCCGGAGGCATTCTATCTCTACCAAATCTATGCGGCATTGTCGGGACGTCTTGAGATCGCGCCCGGCTTGCGCCTCGCCGGCACCTATTCCCGGAATTTGGTCGACACCTTCGATCAATTGAAAAACAGGTCTGACAGCCAATTGCCGAAGGTTCGCAGTGACGTCATCAGATATCTGCGCGACGGCAAGTCCGGTGTCGCAAATCTGTATCTGGATTATGTCTTTAGTCCTTACACCGGATGGTACGCCAAAGTAATCGGCGGCCTGCTCGAGGACATGTATGGCGGTATCGCTGGTGAAGTGCTGTACCGGCCGTTCAAGTCTCGGTTGGCCGTGGGCCTGGAAATCGCCCGTGTCCGCCAACGTGCGTTCGAACGTGACTTCGACTTTCGCGATTACGAAGTCACCACCGGCCATATGAGTTTTTATTATTCCATTCCGGCCTACAATATGAACGCGCAAATTGACGTTGGCCAATATTTGGCCAAGGACAAGGGCGCAACGTTTTCGCTGGCCCGAACCTTCAACAGCGGTGTATCCGTCGGCGCATTCTTTACCTTGACCGACGTACCCTTTGAAGAATTCGGCGAAGGCTCATTCGACAAGGGCTTCTATGTTAGGGTTCCGTTCGATGTATTTTTGCCCAAGTCAAGCCGTCGGGCCGGCACGTTCCTGTTCCGGCCGCTGACCCGGGACGGCGGACAACGGGTCCATATTCCCGGCCGGCTGATGGGCTACGCCGGCGACGGCACTTACCAAACCGTGACGGAACAGTGGAATACCTTGCTGGATTGAACCAACCGTCGCTCAATTGCCCGGCGCGGTCATCAGCGAGGCATAGAAGTCCTCATATTCCTGGGTGATGCGGCCGATGTCGTAGTGTGTGCAGGCGCGTCGGCGGGTCACTTCTTGGAGCGCGCGCCATCGTGATGGCGGCTGATTCAGCGCTTCCAACAAAGCCTCGGCGAGCGCCTGCGCGTCGCGCGGCGCGACAACCCAGCCGGTGTCGCCAACGACGGTGGCCGAATCGCCGACATCCGTTACGACGCAGGGAACGCCGCAAGCCATGGCCTCGATAATGACGTTGCTCAGCGCTTCGCCGTAAGAGGCGGACGTTGCGATGTCTAGGGCGGCAGTCAGTCTTGGAATGTCGGAACGCAGGCCCAGCAAATGCGCCTTGCCGGCAAGGCCATGCGCCGAAATCTGATCCACTAATTCACCATTGTCGGGGCTGACGCCTTCGCCGCACAGCAAGAACTCGACTTCCGGTGCGAGGTTTGCAAGCTGGCCGGCCGCGGTCAAGAACGTCGCGTGGCCCTTGAGCGGATGATAGCGTCCGACGAGGCCGATCAACCGACTGGAGGCCGGCAGGCCGAGTTCGGCCCGCACGCTGCGATAGGCTGCTGGATCAGGCTGGTGGCGCGTGGTGTCGACGCCATTGGGGATGATGTGAATCTTGCGCGTGTCATAACCGCGCTCGACATGGACTTCGGCGGCTTTGACCGAGTTGCAAAGAATGGCGCGCGGCACATGGCGTGACAGGCGCGCAGCAATTTTGGCTGTCCAAATCGTCGCTTTTTTGTCGGATTCCGCGTCCAGTGTGCTGTGGCGAATGTTCCAGACGATGCGTCGGCGCCCGGTCGCGAACGCAGCGACACCGCCGACGACGTCGCCGTGATAGAGCCAAGTTTGGACGATGTCGGCCTCCGCGGCAGCAATCCACCGGGCCAGCCGGAACAAAAGCAAGGGATTGGGTCGGTTCGGCCGCATGTTTAGCGCCTTAACCGAGATTCCGTCTTGTTTCAGGCGCCGGCCGACCACGCCTTCGTCGATCAACGAAATGACTGACTGCGAAAATCTGTCACAATCCATCCGCGACAGCAGTTCCGACAGCATCGTCTGGGCACCACCGACCGGCAGACCCGTAATAATGTGGCATATTTTCAGATGACGATGGCGCGGTTGATCGGTCATACTTTTGCTCAGGCAAACCCAAGTAAACGCTGCCGTGGCCAGGGTCAACAGAACCGGCCAGGCCGCCGGAAAGATTTCAGTGCTGTGAACAGTTTTGTTGTCATTTAGCAGTCATCGGTTATGCTCTGCCTCGCGTGTGTCGGCAAAACACGAAAAATGGGGGCAATTGATCCGCCTCCCGGGCAACCGGCATTTCCCTGTCTTGGTGCCGGAAGAGGATCGGATCCAGAGTAGTTCGAAATATGGCCGAGCAATATCCAAAACCCGTACCGGATCACGACGAGCCGGTTGACCTGCCAGCCGTGCCGCAGGACCAGCCGCATCGCGAAGCGGTGGCGCCCGCGGCGGTGGCGCCGGAAGACGATCTGGTCGATCTGCGGTTCCTGGTACAGGAGCTTTGGAAACGCAAATACGCATTACTCGTTTTCGTCATGATTGGCCTCGCCATCGGCCTCTGGAACATGCGGACCTTCAAGCCCGAATATGTTGCCAAAATGGTCGTGCTGCCTGCGCTCGCCGGACCATCGTCGGCCGTCCAGGATCAGGCCGGTGGTATTTTGCGGGGCCTCGGTGTCAAAATCGGCAATCAAACGGAAGCGACGCCTTTCGACCGGCTGGTGGTCATGCTGTGGTCGATCCCGTTGGCGGAAGGTCTGCAGAAGAAATACGGCTTTCTTCAGTTGCTGTTCGAAAAGACTTGGGATGCGGAGAACCAATCCTGGATCCACCCGAGCGGCACGCGGTTTGAGTGGGAACAAAAGATCAAGAGCTTTCTGCAGCTAAAGACCTGGCGCGAGCCGGACATTGAGGCTCTGGCGGTGCATATCGGCAACAAGGTCGTCGTGGAAGACATCGACGAGCTGCCGTTCAAGAACATCACTTACCACCATCAGAACCGCGATGTCGCCTTGAACGTGCTCAACACGGTCTACCACGAGACCGATGAATTGGTGCGGCGCAAGGACCGCCAAACCACGGCGGAACGCCGCCACTATATTCAAACGCAGATTGCCAGCACACCGCTTATCGATTCCAAGACCGCGCTCAATCAAATTCTGATCGGCATCGAACGACGGGCCATGCTGCTCGAGGGCGGGCTGCCCTATGCGGCGCAAATCGTCGATCCGCCTTACGTCTCCGATGTGCCGACCGAACCGTTGATCCTGGAACAGGTCGGCGCGCCGGTATTCATCTGTGTCGGCATTGGGATTCTTTGGTTTTCAATGATGGCGCTGTTCGGGCGCCGGCGATAGCTGTGGTGCTGCCGTTTGTTGAAGGGTGATGGACTGGTTGGGTGATGCGCTGGCATTGGCAGACATTTTACCTCCTGCTGTACCTCTATCGCTGCCTCTATTCCATGCTTGGCCACTATGTGGTTTCGGCAATAACCTCGCTTGGCGACAGCCGGCGTTATCAGGGGCGCGCGCCGGAGGCGTTTAGAGAGTACTTTTACCTGAAGTCGACGGCCATGACCGACACGATTGGCTTCGTCTTTCAAAAAATGTCGGCCGGTGATCCGCTTATTGTCAATTTTTGGTTCCAAACCGTCGGTTTCATCGGAATTGTCTTGCTGTTGGAGAGCCTGGAACCGTCAGTGCGCCGCAAGATGGCGGTGCTTGTCATGATGCCGTCCTTCTCGCTGTGGTCGTCGGTGGCTTCCAAGGAATCGATCGTCGTTTTGGCGGTCTGCCTGGTATGCACCTATTTGGTCGCGATGTACTACAACCGACCGAAATTGAAAATCCGCCATCTTTTCGGCGGCTACCTCCTGATGCTTTACAAACCACAGTATTATGCCGGGCTGCTATTCCTGTTTTCGCTTACCTATTTGGCGCGTCGCGTGCGGCAGAAGGCGTTACTGGTGTTGTTTGCCGGGCTGGTATCGATGATCCCGCTATACATTTTCCGCGACAAGCTCAATACGCTGTCTTTCGAGATCATCAAACATTTCGACGGCGCACGCAGTACGCGCGAGGCGTTCTGGGTCGATCAATATGACGTTTTCAACAAAGCGCCCGAAGGCTTCTACCAGTCGTTCTTTGGTCCGACGTGGGCGGAAGCGGCGACCAGTATTCTGCACCTTGGATCCTACCTGGAAAGCGCCCTGATCGTCGGTATTTTGATCTTTTACGTTATCCGCCGGTTTCCCGACCTTCCAGTGTACAATTTTCTGCTTGGTATTTTCACGCTGTTCTGGCTGATGTTCGCGAATTATCCATTCGGCGTCATGAATCCGGGCTCCGCCATTCGCTACCGAACGGGCTACATCATCATTATTTTCCTGCTGTTTTCGTTCCTGTTGTCGCGCGATCTATTCGCCCAATGGACTTCCGGCAAAGCGGCGCCCAAGCTGGCCGACCGGCGGGGCGTCGCACCGTGAGCGGTAGCGGCGAGGCCGGCCTTTTGGTGCCCGCCGGAACCCGGCCCAGGCTTTTGTTTGTGGTCAACGAGGCGTTCTTTTTCATGTCCCACCGGTTGCCTGTGGCGCGGGCGGCGCAGCGAGCCGGGTTCGAGGTGCATGTCGCGGCGCCCAGCGATCATGTCTGGGCACCGGACGGCTTCAGCGTCGATGATGTCCGTGAAGCGGGTTTCATTTTTCACGCCATTCCGTTGTCGCGACGTGGCCGGAACCCGATATTCGAAGCGCAAACGCTGCTCGCGCTCTATCGCCTATATAAGCAGTTGAACCCGGACCTGATCCATCATTTGACCGTCAAGCCAAATCTGTATGGTGGCCTGGCGGCGCGGGCGTCGGGCATTCCGGCCGTGGTCAACGCGGTCACCGGGCTCGGCCAAGTCTTCGTCGCCGACGGCACTGATGCCGCCCTGATGCGCCGCATTGTCGTTTGGGCATACCGGCTGGCAGCGGGTCACGGCAATTGCCGGTTTATCGTACAGAACGCCGCGGACGGCGATTGCTTGGTCGATTCCGGCGCGATCGACGCGGCGCGGGTCGCTTTGATCCGCGGCTCCGGGGTAGAGCTCGATCACTTTCGCCCAACACCCGAACCGCCGGGCGACATCGTGATCGTCCTGGCTGCCCGCTTGATTTGGGAAAAGGGCATTGCCGCCTTCGTCGAAGCAGCACGGCGCGTGAGGCGCGACCGTGAAAAGGTACGATTTGTCCTTGTCGGCGCGACCAGCGCGTCGATCAGTCGTGCCGTGCCGGAGCAGGATCTTCGACGCTGGCATGACGAAGGCGTGGTGGAATGGTGGGGACGCCGCGAAGACATGCCGGCGGTGCTCGGGCAAAGTCACATTGTCTGCCTGCCGTCGATCTATGGGGAAGGCGTGCCGCGCATCCTGATCGAAGCGGCTGCCTGCGGCCGGCCCTGTGTGACCACGGATTTGCCGGGGTGCCGGGATATCGTCCGGGACGGCGAAAACGGCCTAATCGTGCCGCCCGGCGATGTCGACCGCCTGGTTGATTGTCTGATTAGGCTTGTCGATGACGCCGACCTCCGCCGCCGCCTCGGCCAGCAAGGCAGGGAAATCGTCGAAGCGGAGTTTTCCGAAAGACGGGTGGTCGAGGGAACGCTCGCTGTATACGGGGACTTGCTCGGACCCGCCTTTCGCGGTGCGGCGTAAGGCGGCAAGGACCCAAACCGCCGAGTTTAATCATTCCTTGTCAATTTCCCGCTACAGCGCTAGGGAGCGGCGTGTTCGCAGCACGGATTTGAGGAGCGGGTAGAGTGAGTGAAACAATTCTGGTCACCGGCGGCGCCGGTTATATCGGTTCGCACGCGGTGCTGGCGTTGAAGTCGGCAGGCTATAATGTTGTCGTGCTCGACAATCTGTCCACGGGTCATGCCTGGGCGGTGCCCGACGACGTGCCGCTGGCCGAAGGCGACGTTGGCGACGGCGGGTTCGTAACCCAGGTCCTGCGCGAGCATAGTGTTGACGGCGTTATGCATTTTGCCGGTAGCATCCTGGTGCCGGAATCGGTGGTCGATCCGCTCAAATACTACCACAACAACACCGCGGCCAGCCGCAACTTGATCGCTGCCGCCGTCGATTGCGGTGTCCGTGCCTTCGTGTTTTCGTCAACGGCGGCGGTTTACGGCATGCCTGGCGTCGGCCAAATAAATGAAGACACACCGAAGCAGCCGATCAATCCCTACGGCTCGTCGAAACTGATGACCGAGCAAGTGCTGCGCGACGTCGGTGTCGCCCATGATTTGCACTATGGCATACTGCGATATTTCAACGTCGCCGGTGCCGACCCGGAAGGCCGTACCGGGCAATCGACGCCTGAAGCGACCCATCTGATCAAAGTGGCGGCAGAGGTGGCGACCGGACAGCGCGCCAAGATGGAAATCTATGGCGAAGACTACGACACGCCGGACGGTACCTGCATCCGCGACTACATCCATGTCTCCGATCTTGCCGATGCTCATATTCTTGTCATGCGCCATTTGCTCGGCAACGGCGACAGCGTCGTTTTCAATTGCGGTTACGGCCATGGCTATTCGGTGCGCGAAGTGATCGCCGCGGTCGAAGCCGAGGCGAATGCTTCGGTGAATGCTTCCGGCGCGCCGCGCCGCGCCGGCGATCCGCCGCAGTTGGTCGCCGACAGCAGTGCATTGCGCAACGCACTGCCTTGGCAGCCGCGTCATCAGGATCTCAACGTCATTGTCAAAACCGCACTTGATTGGGAGCATAAGCTCGCCGCGCGGACGCGATAATGGCAATTTGCGCTGTTCGCGGCGTCATTCGCCGCTATTGATATATTTACACATAGGGTGTGCCGAATTATCCTAGGCGAATCACGCGCTAGGGGAATTCAGTGGCTGCGACACTGCTGGGACCCGGGGTATTCGCCGGCCTCGCTTCTTTGATCATTTGCCTGTTCGCCCATCCGATCGGCGCACGGCTTGGTATTCTCGACGCACCTGATGGCGTCCGGAAACTACATGCGCGCGTAACGCCATTAGTCGGTGGTTTCGGCGTGGTCGTCCCGGTGGTCGCGATCAGCTTCTGGAGCGCTGTGACGACGCCCTATCTTCCATTGTTCGGCACGCTCGGCGTCATTGTGGCCGCCTTCTGGTTCCTTGGCATGATCGACGATCGCCAGCATCTCCGCCCGGTCGTTCGGCTCGGCCTGTCTGTCGTCATCTGCTATGCGATCCTATTCTGGGTGCCGGGTTATGCGGTATCGTTCTTTCGATTTGGCTTCGTCGACGACGTGCTGTTTCTCGATATCTGGACTGTTCCTTTCACCTTGATTTGCCTGGTCGGCTTGCAAAATTCGGTCAATATGGCGGATGGACGGAACGGCCTGGTGCCTGGCATTGCGCTGATTTGGAGCCTGCTGATATTCGCCTATGCGCCGCCGTACCTTTACCCGGTCCTGACGGCCCTTGTGGTTGGGTTGGCCGTGGTGTTGGCATTCAACCTGGCTGGGCGCCTATTTCTTGGCGATTCCGGCTGCTACGCGCTCAGCGTGCTGATCGGGCTGTTGGCCATCCATACCTATTATATTCAGTTTACAATCCTGCAGGCCGACGTCGTGGCGCTGTGGTTCCTGATTCCCGTGGTCGATTGTTTAAGGTTGATGACCGGCCGCATGTTAGCGGGCGCCTCGCCGTTCAGTGCCGACCGCAATCATCTGCATCATGTGATCGGCGCCATGATGCCGTGGCATTTCGGCCTTCCGCTCTATCTCGGCTTGGTTGCCGGCCCGGGCTTGGCGGCCCTCGCCGAGCCACGGTTCAGCGTCGCCTGGGCGATCGTGCCGCTCAGCATCTATGGCGTGATCATGGCACTGGGCGGCCGTTTGGCACGCCCGGAAAGCGCGCCGACGACCTGACCCTGGCGATCGCCAGATCCTTAACAAAAGCCGGCCCGTCGCCATTGAAGCGCTGCGGCTTTTTGCGTATGGTGCGCCGCGCGTTGGGGCGTGGCCAAGAGGTTAAGGCAGCGGGTTTTGATCCCGCCATCGCAGGTTCGAATCCTGCCGCCCCAGCCATTTTTTCGGCCACCGGAAATCGCGATCTCCGCCGGGATCCATATTTTTCCGCCACACGAAACAGCCGTCTGCCGGCGACCGTCAGGACGGACCATGCCAAGCACCCTGGATGGGATCACGATACTCGACCTCAGCACGGGACCAGCCGCCGCGCTGGCGACGATGTTGTTGAGCGACCAAGGCGCCCGTGTCATCCGGATAATCGAACCGGGTGCTGCTCTGTACCGCAACGGCGGTTTCGTTGTTTGGGATCGCGGCAAGGCATGCATTCGGCTGCCGCTCGACCAGGCTGAGGGAGCGACACCAGTCGCAAGCCGCTTCCGGGAACTGCTGGCGGACGCGGATGTGTTGGTCGAAGATTTCGCCCCGAGTTCAAGCCGCCAGAGACTGGTTGCTCCGGAGAAACTGGAAAAAGAATACCCCCGTTTGGTTCATTGCTCCATTACGGCATATGGAAAGCACGGAGCGCTCAAAGACGAACCGCCGATCGAGGATTTGGTCCTTGCTCGGACCGGTGTGATGGGGGGTATGCCGGGTTTCCGCCCCGCCCCGGTCCACTTGGTGCATCCATTACCCAGTGTCGGTGCGGCTATCTTTGCGTGCCTCGGCATCGCCGCGGCCTTGCTCGCCCGCGAGCGGACGGGCCGTGGCCGGTCGGTCGAGACGTCTTTGATGGCCGGCGCGCTGCTGTTTCACCCGAAAGTGGTCGGCGACCGCCTCGATCGTCACGTTTTTCAGACGCACCCTTCCGGCAGCGCGCCATTTTACGCTGTCTATGAATGCGCTGACGGCAAATGGCTGCAACTCGGCTGCGTGCATGCCGGTTTCGTCAGTACCGCGGCCGACCTGATCGGTTTGGCCGACGTGATCAGTGAACCGCGGTTCCAAAGCGGCCTCGGTGGTGAGACACCGGCGGACGAAGCCGAGTTGCGCGAACGCCTGGCCGCGGCAATCGTCCAAAGGCCGCTCGCCGAATGGGCCGAGATGTTCGAGGCAGCGGACGTGCCTTTTGCGCCGGCGCGACGGACCGAGGATGGCCTGACCGATCCCCAAGTACGCCACAACGACATGGTGATCACCTTGGCTGACCCGGCGGTCGGCCCGGTCGAGCAGATGGGTGTGCCGCTGGCGTTCAGCAAGACGCCGGGAAAAGTGCGGGGCCCGAGAGCTGCGGAACCGATGCCGGACTACGAACCGGACGCGAATGCCGGCTCTGGCGCCTCGGCCGACGCTTCAGCCTCTGTCACCGCGCCCGATGTGCCGCCGCTCATCGGCATCCGTGTCCTTGAAATCACCAACTTGATCGCCGGGCCGACCGGCGGACGACTGTTGGCCGACCTTGGCGCCGACGTAATCAAGCTCGAACCGCTGGGCGGCGATATCTCCCGGCCGATCGGAAGGACCTATTTCTATAATTTGAATTTCAATAAGCGCTCGGTTTCGGTCGATACCGGCGGCCAATCGGGCAAAGACGTAGTCAGGCGCATAGCGGCAACGTGCGATGTTTTGCTCGCCAATCTCCGGCCCGGCGCGACCGATCGCATGGGCATCGGCCCCGCTATCAATCCGCGTCTGATCGAAGCCCACATTTCCGGCTATGGCCGGACAGGCCCCTATGCTCACCGGCCCGGCATCGATCCCTTGGCGCAAGCATTGATGGGACTGCAATGGGCCCAAGGGGGTCCGGACAACGCGCCGGTGTTTCCGGCGCAATTGGCACCGACCGACTATACGACCGGTGCCTTGGTGGCTTTCGGGACGGTCTTGGCGCTGTTCGCGCGCACCCGCCACGGCGTCGTCCAGCGGGTGGACAGCAACTTGTTGAATGGCGCAATCCTTTTAAGCTCGGCCTGGTTTTCACGCTATTCCGGCAAACCAACCCGCCCGTTTGCCGATGCCGAACAATACGGTCTTAACCCGTTTCATCGGCTGTTTCGCCTGCGCGACGGCTGGATCTATGTTGTCGCCGAAAGCGCTGTTGAGCGGCGAGCGCTCTGCCGGGTCGGCGGACTGGATAACGTGGATCTGACCCAGGCCGACACCGGCAAAAGCCAACACCCGAACGAGACAGCACTCGCCCAGGCACTTGCGACCGCGTTCGCCGACCGTACACTCGAAGACATAACTGCCGACTTGAAGCGCGCCGGCGTGCCCGCGGCGGAGGCGCAATCTGGCGACAGCGAACTATTTCTGAACGACCCCCATAGCTTAGCCAATGACCTGGTGGTAACCAGTCAGCACCCGGCCGTGGGTAGGCTTTCGGTGGCGCGCCACTACATTAAGTTTGGCGGAACGGAGAGTGCTCAGGTCAGACCAACGCCGCTGCTCGGCGAACATACCGACGAGATATTGACGGAAGCCGGCTTTGGACCGGACGAAATTGGTGCCTTGCACCGGGCCGGTGCGATCAAGACGGAGACACCCTGAAGCTTGCAGGTGTTGCTGGTCAGATCAATCCGGCAATGCTAGAGAAACGCACCGATAGGCAGAGGATGCCGACGATGAACAGGGCGGTTCGGAAATACGCGTTGCCGGCGGCGCTGGTGGTATGGGCGGCCGCGGTGCTCATCCATCTTGTCCTGTTCACGTCCAGCCCGCCGCTGCGCCCGGCTGCCGACGGGCGACCGGCGGATTCGCTGCCGCGCGCCGCCGTGGCATTCGCGCCGCTTGATAATCCGCGCGGCCTGCCGGAATTCCAGTTTTCCGGCGAAGACGGGCGGGTGCTGTCGCTGGCCGATTTCCAGGGCCGGCTTGTCCTATTGAACCTTTGGGCGACTTGGTGCATCCCCTGCCGGACAGAGATGCCGTCGCTCGACCGACTGCAAGCAGCCTTCGATGACGCGGACTTTGATGTCGTCGCGCTCTCGGTCGACCGCAAAGGCATGCCGGCGGTTAGGGCGTTTTACGACGACATCGCGATCGCGTCGCTCGATCTCTATGTCGCGAAATCCGCGACCGTGACGCGCGCCCTCGGTGCTGTCGGCCTGCCGACGACCTTGCTGATCAACCGGTCGGGCCGGGAGCTGGGCAGGGTGGTCGGGCCGGCGGAATGGGATAGTCCGGAGGTTAAGGCCTTGGTGCGACGCTATCTGAAGGAGCCGACGGTCAAGACCGCCGAATACCCACGACCGCCCGCTGCGAACTGAGTATCCGACGATAGGCTATTGTGCCGCCGTGCGCTCGCGCGCGATCAGGCGTTCGATGCGTTTGCGATAGGCGTTCGGTCCTTTATCGATGCCGATGCGGATGCCGGGTCGCTTAGTCGGTCGGTTTTCTTCTTCCTGTACGGCTTCCAGGATTGATTTATCCTCGGCAAAGGCGGTCGCGAACATATCGTCCATCTGCCGAGACACCGCGTCGTCGTCGACCGCCCTATTGCGCAAGTGCATCCAGCGATCGATGGTGTATTGCCCATTGACCGGCGTCATGAAATGCAAGGCGAAGATGCGAACGCCCTGGTCGCGGGCCTGTTCGTCGAGTTGGTCTTCTGTGGCGGCGCTGCCGAAATCGATGACGGCGGTACAGGGCGTATGGAGATAGTAGTAATGCCAACGATCGACATTGCCATTGAAGCCGCCGAATTCCTGGAAAAACCCAATGGCCGGTGCGTCGCGAATCCAGCGCCAGGCAACGATCGGCTCGCCTTTGATCGAAACCTGAACCGGCACCTCCTCACCGGCAGCGCTGCCGAGCGTGGTCGGATGCACAAAGCTGACATGCGCCGGATCGACAAGGTTTTCCGCCACGTTCAGGTAGTTTGACTTCAGATGCAGTTGGCCGCCCTGATGGGCATGCCAGGTGGGGTCATCGAATTCCGGCATGTCGAAGACAGCGTCGATCGTCGCTTGTTCCGGATCGCCCATCCAAACCCAGACAATCTGGTGCTTTTCATGGACGGCGAAGGTTTCCACATAGGCTTGCGGCGGAATGCCGTCCTGTCCGGGCACGCGGATACATCGGCCCCGGCAGTCGAACGTCATGCCGTGGTAACCGCATTGAATGTCGTCGCCGATCCTCTTGCCTTGGGAAAGCGGCAGGAAGCGATGCGGACAGCGGTCCTCCATGGCAACCACGGTGCCGCCCGACGTGCGAAACATGACCAGGTTTTCTTCGAGGATCGTTACCCGGCGCAAATCATCGCCGAATTCCGACGCCCAGCCGGCGACGTACCAAGCATTCCGGACGTAGTCCATGATGGCTGTTCTCCAAATTTGGGCGGCTTAGCCGGCGCTGCTTGCCGCACCATCCGTGTGTTGCACGGTGCCCAGTCGCTGGGCATGACGGACGAAGAGTTGTGCGGCCGGCGAGAACCGGCGGCCGGCCACGGTCACCAGGCTTATCGTGCGGCTCACTTCGGGATCGATCAGAATGCGGGTCGCGATGCCGGGCAGCAGCGCCATGAATTCGGGGATGACGGCAGAGCCCATGCCGGCGGAGATCATTGCCTGAATCCAATCCTCGCGCTCGCTTTGGAAGCGGATGTTCGTATCGGCAAGCCGTGGCACGCCGAGCCGGTCGAGATGCTGCGGGTGCTCGCAATTGACCCGTGAGAGATAGGCCTCGTCCTTAAGCTCGCCGAACGGCACCACGTTCATCGCCTCGAAGCGGTGGTCATGGGCGAAGGCGATAACGTAGCGCTCGGTATAAAGCGGTTGAGCGTCAAGCCGCTCCGGATAGTGCGGCAGGCCGACAAAGGCGATATCGAGTTCGCCCGCCATCAGCAACTCGACGAGGGCGTCACCGGGCGCCTCGGTCAGGTTGAGGTCGAGCGCCGGTATCTCCGCCGACAGGCGGCGTATGAGACCGATCAGTTGCGACGGCCCGATCGTGCACATGACGCCGAGCCGGAGCGAGGCCTTGGCCAGACTGGTGAAATCCGTGGCGTCGGCGCGTACCGCCTCGGTGCTGGTGTCGATACGCTCGAAATGCGGCAGGACCAGTCGCCCGAGCTCGGTGAGATGGGAACGGCTGCGCTCGCGGTGGAATAGCGGCCCGCCCAACTCCTGTTCCAGATTTTTGATTGCCGCGGTCAAGGTCGGTTGGGCGACGTTGCAGCGCTCGGCGGCACGGGTGAAATTCAGGGTTTCACTGAGCGCCAAGAAATAGCGAACCTGATGCATTTCCATGTGAAGCCCCTCTTGCAAGCATAGACCGATACTATCGAAAACCAGGTCCCCGTCGATAGACACGGGCTATCGAACCTGTAGAAAATTGCTATTTCACATCATCGGCCGGCGACCCGATTTCTCTTTGTAGTGACACAATCCTGTTAGGAGGGAGATTATCATGACCGGTGTTCGGACAATTTTTCTGCAATCGATCACGACGCGCACGGACCGGATAACGCGGGATCTCGGCGCGCTGGCACGCTTCGCCGATCGTCTGATCAAAATGCTGCGAGCGCGCCGCCACGCCCGTATCAGCGCCCGCGAATTGCGGCGTCTCGATCCCAAGCTGTTGGCCGATATCGGCTACCAGCCGACCGATATCGACCCGGTCGCCCGCGTCCTCGCCGGCCGCGCGATAGCGGCCCCGGCGAACGACAATCACGAGCATTTCAGCGCCGCTGGATAGTGGGAGCAAGGGGATGAGCAAACTGGAAATCTATGCCAAAGACTGGTGCCCGTTCTGTGCCAAGGCCAAGGCGTTGCTGACCGCCAAGAATTTGGACTTCGAGGAAATCGACGTTACTGCCGACACCGTACGCGAGCGCGAGATGATCGCGCGCGCCGGGCGCCGCACCGTGCCGCAGATCTTCATCGCCGGCCAACCGATCGGCGGCTTCGACGATCTCGCCTATCTCAACGCCACCGGCGAGCTGGACCGGCTTTTGGCCGATGCCGAACAAGACTTAGCGCAGGCGGGCGACGGCGTCCGCGCCGTGTCCCGAAATGGTGCCGGCGGCCAGAGATAGCCGGCCGCTTCAACGCCCGGTTCGGTTCGGCTATCATTGCCATTCCCAATTGGTGATATAGGCATGGGTAAACGGTGGTTGACGGCGATTTTCGTTGTGGTCGCGGTGCACGCTTCGGGCGCCTCGGCCAACGGCGCCGAGCGTCCTGTCCTCGACAATGGCCGCAATCAATTCACATTCCTGGAACCCCGGAAGCCGGCGCCCTTGACCCGCATCCTGGCGGAGGACGGCAGCCGGTTCGATCTCAGTCGCTTCAGCGGCCGCTACGTCTTACTGAATTTCTGGGCGACTTGGTGCCTGCCCTGCGTCCGGGAATTGCCGTCCCTGCAACGCCTGCAATTCGCGTTGGGCGGGCAGGGTTTCCGGGTCGTGGCGCTGTCGGTCGACGACACCGATATCGCCGTACCAGGCGAATTCATGCGGCAACACGGGCTTCAGGACCTCGGCGTCTATCTCGACGTCACGGATGCGGCCACCGACACATTCCCCCTGTACGGCCTGCCCATCACCTACCTGATCGACCGAAAAGGCGCCGTGATCGGCTACATCACCGGCGCCGTCGAATGGGATTCACCGGCGGCAATCGCATTCCTCCGGCACTATATCGACTGAAGGGTCGCGAGAGACCGGGATCTCACGCCCCGTCCTCAAAACCATAATCCCGGCGCGCTGCCTCAGCCGTGACGTAGCCGTCCCTGATATCGGCACGGATTCTGTCGGGGTCGCGGCACTCGGGCGGGCCGTAGCCGCCGGCGCCGGAGAGGCGGAAGCTGACCACGTCGCCCTGTTCGATGTCGAGCGAGCCCTTCGACGGCAGCGGCCGGGCGTTGCGTCCCGGGTTGAGGATGGTTTCCGCGCGCTTGCCGGGCTGGCCGCCGAACAGGCCGTAGGGCTGGAAGCGATGGCGGTCGCCGAGCAGCGATAGGGTGGCGCGGGAGTTCAAGAGCTCGATATCCTTGCGCAGGCCCGAGCCGCCGCGGAATTCGCCGGCGCCGCCGGAATCGGCGATCAGTTCGAGGCGGCGGATTAGTACCGGATTGTGGGTTTCGTGCACTTCGACCGGGATGTTGGAACAATTCATCACCGGACTCAGCGCCTCCGGGCCGTCGCGGCCGGCGCGGCCGCCATAGCCGGCGAGGCCCAAATCGTAGAGCACGAAGGGCTGGCCGGTTTTATCGTCGATGCCGCCGATGTTGGGGTTCGACCAGTGGGAGAAGGCGGCCATTGCCCGCTCCGGCATGGCCTGCGCCAAGGCGCCGTTGATCGCATCGAACATGCGCACCTGGATCGCCGCGCGGCCGCCGCTCGGGGCCGGAAACCGCGGATTGAAGAAACTGCCTTCGCGGGCGGTGACGGTGATCGGCCGCATGTTGCCGTGGTTCTGGGGCCAGAGCGCGTCGCAGAACACCTTGATGGCGAACACCGCGTAGGCGCGGCTGTAGTTCAGGTAGGAGTTGATCGCCGCCGGCACCTGGTCGCTGGAACGGGAATAGTCGACCGTGACCTTGCCCTCGCCATCGAAGGTCACGTCGACGGCGATGCGGACCGGCTCGGTATCCGGTCCGTAATCGTCGAGATAGTCGTCGAAGCTGTAGGTGCCGGCCGGCACCTTGGCGAGCGCTTCGCGCATGTTCTGTTCGGAGCGTTCGAGGACTTCTTCGTAGGCCGTCTCGACCACGTCGGTGCCATACTGCGCGAACAGGCCTTCCAGGCGCACCGCGGCGGCGCGGTTGGCGCTGTGCTGGGCCAGCAGGTCGCCGCGCACTTTGTCGGGCAGCCGGACGTTGCCGAGGATCAGGCGCAGCATGTCTTCATCGACATCGCCGCCACGCACCAGCCGCACCGGCAGGATGCGCAAGCCCTCCTGATAGGCTTCGGTGACGCCATGGACTTTTTGCGAGCCGGGGGCGGCACCGCCCATATCGACTTGGTGGGCGGAGTTGCAGACAAAGCCGATCAGCCGCGCGTCCAGAAACACCGGCAGGATCTGAAAAGTATCCGGGAAATGGCCGGAACCGAGTTGCGAATCGTTGAGCAGGATGCCGTCGCCGGGGGTTAGCGTCTCGACCGGGAAATATTCCAAGGCCGACCGGACGACGTAGGGAAAGGAGCCGAGATGCCCGGGGCTGAATGGTCCTTGGGCGATCATTCGGCCCTGGGCGTCGAACACCGCGGTCGAGAAATCGTCGCCTTCGCGCACGCCTTCGGAAAACGCTGTGTGGCGCAACGTCACGCCAAGCTCCTCGGCGATCGACAGAACGCCTTTCCAGATCACTGTCAGCGTGATCGGATCGAGATCGGATTTGTTCATGCGTCGTCTCCCGCATCGATGTCGACGATGATATGGCCTTGGTCGTCGACCGCGGCGCGATCGCCCGGCAACACCACCAAGGTACAATCCGGATCGGCGACGATCAACGGGCCGCTCGCGGCACCGTCGGCGGCGAGGGCCGGGCGGTTGACGACAGGGACATCGGTATAGCCGCCTAGTTCCGGAAACCAGGCGCAGCGGTGCCGGCGCACCGGCGGGCGCGCCTGACCAAAGCGCAAATTGTCGGCCGCGGCACCGGGCAGATGGGCGACCAAGGCCCAATCCACGACCTCGACGATGGCGGTGTCGTCGCGATGGTGATGCTTGGCTTCATAGGCATCGAAAAACGCGGTGGCAGCCGTGGCCGGATAAGCCTCGTTGATCGGGCCGTCGGGCAAATCCACATGGATTTCGAAGCCCTGGCCGGCGTAGCGCATATAGGCGTAGCGCGACCAACGGGCGTCTGCCGGATCGCCGATTTGCGCGAGCTCGGCCGCGGCCCGGCGACTGAGATCGGCATAGAGCGCGGCGATGGCGGGCGCCGCTTGGCCATCCAAACGCAGCAGGGCGGTGGTACTGACATCGATGCGCGGCGTTGCCCGCAACAGTCCGACGGCGGAGCCGACACCGGCGCCGGCCGGCACGATGACCCGCGGAACGCCGACCGACCGGGCCAGGCGCGCCGCGTGCAGCGGCCCGGCGCCGCCGAAAGCGACCAACGCGTAGCGCCGCGGATCCCGACCACGCTCGACGGAGACCAAGCGCATGGCGTGTTCCATGTTGTTGGTGGCGATCAGATGCACGCCCCATGCGGCGTCGCCGATGGCAAGGCCGAGTGGCCCGGCGACATGCTCGGCGATCGCGGCCTCGGCTTTGGCGGCATCCAGGGTCGTAGCGCCATCATTGAATGCCTCTGGGTCGACATAGCCAAGCACCACGTTGGCGTCGGTCAAGGTCGGTCGCGTGCCACCCAGGCCATAGCAGGCCGGCCCCGGATCGGCGCCGGCGCTTTCCGGACCGACCACGATCATGCCCATATCGACATCGACCAGGCTGCCGCCACCAGCACCGATCTCCAGCAACTCGATGGCCGGCACGCTGACCGGCAGGCCGCTGCCCGGGCGGAAGCTCACATGGTCGACTTCGAACATCGGCGTGATCGCCGGCGTGCCGCCGTCGACGGCGCCGAGCTTGGCGGTGGTGCCGCCCATATCGAAGGTGATGACGTCGGGCGCGCTGAGGTCGGTACCGACCTGCGCCGCCATCAGCACGCCGGCGGCGGGTCCGGATTCCAGAATCCGTACCGGATAGCGCCGCGCGAGGGCCGGTGAGACCAGGCCGCCGTTGGATTGCATCACGAACAGGTCGCGCTCGAAACCGCGGGCCTTTAGCGCGGTCTCGAGGTCACCGAGATAGGTTTCGACAACCGGCCGGACATAGGCGTTGACCACGGTGGTGTTGGTTCTCTCGTATTCGCGGTATTTCGGCGAAATGTCGGACGAAAGTGACACCGGCAAGGCCGGCGCCCGCGTGGCCAGGCGCTGGGCGATGGCCTGTTCGTGGCTCGGGTCGGCGTAGGCGTGCAACAGCGCCACGGCGACCGATTGGCTGTTCGAGGCGAGAATCGCATCGATTGCCGCGTCAACGGACACTGGGTCCAACACAGTGACGGTGCGGCCATCGGCCGCGATGCGCTCCTCGACCTCATGGATAGCGTGGCGGCGAATGAGCGGTACCGGCTTGTCGGCGTAAAGGTCATAAGTCTCGTAGCGTTTTTGGCGGCCGATGATCAAGACGTCGCGAAAGCCCGCCGTGGTGATCAACGCGGTCGCCGCACCTTTGCGTTCGATGACGGCGTTGGTGGCGATGGTGGTTGCGTGCAAAATGGTGGAAACGGCCGCCGGATCGGTCTCGGAGAGCAGCCGGTCGAGGCCGGCAAGTACACCGTCGGCCGGATTGGATGGCGTACTCGGCCATTTCAGCGCCCGCACCAGGCCGCTCTCACCGTCGAGCATGACGCAGTCGGTGAAGGTGCCGCCAATGTCAAATGCGATGCGTAGCATGATTGACCTTTATCGATTGGGCCAAACCGGCATGTCTCCGGCCGGCGGAGCCTACGCAGCCGGCCGTTCCTCCAAACCGCACCAATCGGCCATGAACAAGGCGATGGCCTTGGTGACTTGCCTGAGCGACGAGAGGCTGACCCGTTCGTCGAAACCGTGGATGCCGTCGCTTTGCGGGCCATAGACCAGGGCCGGCGTATCGTCGTAGAGGACGAAGACCCGGGCATCGAGATAGGCCGGGGAAATTTCCGCTTCAAGGGTGTCGCCGTTGGTTTGGGCATGGGCGGCGGCCAAGGCGGCCTCGGCATCGCTGCCCTCGGCCAGCACGTAGCCTTCGGACGTGAAGCCGTTGTAGGTCACTGTCGGCGGCATGTTCGACAGCATCGGCTCGGCGCGTGCGGCGCCAGCGATGCAGGCCTCGATCTCAGCCTTGGCATCGGCGACTGTGACACCGGGATAGATGCCGGCGCGCACGTCGATGCGGCACCAGGCCGGCACCGAAGAGGCCCAATCGCCGCCGGCGATTTTTCCGACGTTGATGTTGATCGGATGCTCCTGGTCGGCGAACAGCGGATGCTCGGCCTTGGCCTCATTCCATGTCGCTTCCAAGGCCTTCAACGCATCAATGATCTTGTAGGTGGCTAGAATGGCGTTGGCGCCGCTGGTGGCTTCGGCGACATGGACCGGCCGGCCCCTGACCTCGACCTGGAACCAGAGCACGCCGACATTGGCGCGCACCAGATGCGCATTTGTCGGCTCCGGTATCAGCACGGCGTCGGCGCGATAGCCCTTCTGCAAACAATCGAGCGCGCCGTTGCCGGTACATTCCTCTTCCGTCACCGATTGGAAATAGACGGTCGCGGCCGGCGCCAGGCCAAGCCGGCGGAGCGCGTCGTAGGCGAACAGATTGGCGCTCAAGCCGGCCTTCATGTCGCCGGCACCACGGCCGTGGAGCCAGCCGTTTTCGATGCGCGGCTCGTAGGGCGGAATACGCCACATGTCGGTCGGGCCGACGGGCACGACGTCAATGTGGCCGTTGAGGATCAGTGACCGGCCGGTGGCGGCGCCGGCCGGCCGGTGGGCGCCAACGACATTCCAGGCATTAGTGTAATCGACGGCAACCGGCGAGAATCCCGGGTGATCCTTGATCCGGTCGATATCGATCTGCCAGCGGTCGACTGCCAAGCCGCGTTGCTGCATCGCGGCCTGCATGAAATCTTGCGCAGTCTGCTCGTTGCCCCGCTGCGAGGGGTAACGCACCAAATCCTGCAGGAAACGGACCTGCGTGTCGAAGCCGGCATCGACCGCGGCCATGATGCGCTCGGCCAGTCCACTATCGACGGTGCTTTGCGCTTTGCCCGGTCGGGTCATCCCTTGTCTTTTTCCAGATCAAGCGACGCGGAATTCAGGCAATAGCGCAAGCCGGTCGGCGCCGGCCCGTCTTCGAAGACATGACCGAGATGGGAATCGCAGCGCCCGCATATGGCTTCGGTGCGGATCATGCCGTGGGAGTGGTCGGTTTTCGTGCTCACACGGTCGTCAGCCATTGGCGCAAAGAAGCTCGGCCAGCCGGTGCCGGATTCATACTTGGTATCGGAAGAAAATAGCGCCTGGCCGCAACCGCGGCAGCGATAGGTGCCGGTGCCTTTTTCATCCCAATAGATGCCGGTGAAGGCACGTTCGGTCGCGCCCTGACGGCAGACGGCATATTGCTCTGGTGTCAGCTCAGCCTGCCATTCGGCGTCGGTCTTGGTGATTTTGTCGGTCATGGGGCCTCCGATCGAGAATTTGTTTCAAGTGGCGTCGCGTTGGCGCCATTTCGCTTGGACCCGGCGCTTGAGGTCATGCATCGGGCCGTCGGTGATGCCGAGCGCGTCGAGGTGGTCGACGGTGCTGAACAGATACTGCGCGCAAGACCCGAGCCGGCCTTCTGCCTTGGCGATCGCCGCCACCTGGGCGTCCAGCGACAGCCGGCCGGCATAGTTCGGATAGGCCGGGTTGACGACGAAGGTGATGGCCGCTTGCCGGCCCGTCGGCGTTGCCACGGTGGTGATACGCGGCCGGTAGGCGCCGGTTATCATTTCCCGGTCCCAGACCACGTCCAGTTCTTGCTCGGCCAGGTCACGGGCGATGCGAAAGGCGATGCCGCGACAGGATCCACCCGGCGCCAAGGCCAGCACCAGGCCATGGCAGTCGGGCGACCCCCGGCCGATCGGAGTCCAGAGACAGAATTGCCGGTGATAGCCGTGGAGCAATGCCGGCTGGCGGTCGCAGAAATGAATGCACGGGTTCCACATCAGCGAGCCATAGCCGAACAGCCAGACATCCTCGCCGGCCGGATAGGCATCGAGAATTTTGCGTTTTGATTGCCGGCGTTCGGCGGGTGGCATGCGCGTGGCCAAGCCCTGACGCTCGGCCTCGATCAGGTACGCTTCGACGCTACCATCCAATATATCGTTGCGGTTCAGCTGCATGCGCCCGAACTGGTTTGGGATTGACAGGCTACAGGATCGCGCATTGCGTTAGCTGCCAGCCTTCAAGGCGTTCCAATAGGTGTTGTTTTGGCCACCGATCAAAGAATCGTGGCGCGAGCCAAGGCAGGATCGCAGGGTTAAGACGCCGGTCGATGCGGCGTCATGACATTTTTCGAACGCGGCGCGGGCTTGGTTCAGGGCCCCAGGCGTGCGCCGGCCAGCTTCCGACAGCCGCGCTTTTTGCCAGGCCGCGCGCCTGGCGGCCTCGCGCGCCCGGCCTCGAGCCGGCAGCGCGTTCAGCATGACCCGGGCAATGCGGGCGGTATCAGTTGCGGCACCGCCCCGGTCGACCAGACGATCGGCGACGGCTCGCAAGGGGCCGGTCGCAAGCGCCAGATCGCCCGGCGTTTGCGGTCGCGGATCACCGATCGTTGGCGTCGGGATCACAGAAACCTTCTGGCCAACCTCGACATAGGCCCGACGGATGCCGAGCGCATTCAGGCGGCGGCCGGGGATCGAAACCTTGACCGCGTTGTGGCCGCGAAAGGCGGTGACCGTTGCCAGGCCGGTGAACGCCAGCGCGCGCCGAGACCCGTTCCGTGTGACACCAACGATTCGCAGGCCGCCGGCATCGGCCAGGACGTAACGCTTTCCGGCGGCCGGGCTCGCCCGATCGGGCTGCAGGCAAATGGCGGTCAGCTCGGCGCTGCATTGGCCGTGCGCGCAGGTCAGTTCGACCGGCTGATAGGTTGCGACCACCGCCAGTACCTGCGGCGCCGCTTCGGCGCCGGCGCTCAGCCCCCAACCAAGTGCGATTGTCGCCGCGGCCATCGCGAATTTGCGTGCCATACCGAACTCCTTCGATCCGACCGTATCATAGCGAATAGTTGGGACCGGTCCAATCGCCCGGCAGTGTCAGGATTCGGGCCGTTTGAACTGTTTGGCAAGCGCCAGGCCCTGGCGCTGATAGGTCGAGCCGATGCCGCTGCCATAGAGACGGTCGGGGATCTCGGTCAGGCGTTCATACAACAGGCGGCCCACGGTCTGGCGGTGTTCAAGCACGAACGGCACGTCATGGGAGCGCACTTCCAACACCGCCCGGGCGCCGCTGCCGCCGGCCTCGGAATGGCCGAAACCGGGATCGAAAAAGCCTGCATAGTGGACCCGGAATTCGCCGACCAGGGTGTCGTAGGCGCGCATCTCCGCGGCATGATCGGGCGGCACGGAAACCGCCTCCGTGGAGACCAAGATGTAGAAGTCGCCCGGATCGAGGATCAGCTCGCGGCTGACATCGCGGTGGATCGGTTCCCAAAACTCAGCCGGGTCATAGGCCGCGACGCGGTCGAAATCGATCAGGCCGGCATGTTTCTTGGCACGAAAGCCGATCAGCCCGGTTTGCGCGTCGCCGGCCAGGTCGGCGGTGATGCCGACACCGCCGGATATGTCGACGCTGCCGTCGCCGGTGTCGACCAGGCCTTCGCGGTCATGCAGCCGGCGCAACGGCCCGTCGGGCATCGGCGGGTTGCCACGGCGGAACCGCAACTGATTGAGGCTGGTGCCGGAGCGAACCAGGATACTGAAGGTACCGGGGGAGATTTGCGCGTAAAGCGGTCCACGATAGCCCTTTGGCACGGTGTCGAATTCGCTGGCGTGATCGGTGATCAGCCGGGTGAAGATGTCGAGCCGTCCGGTCGAACTCTTTGGGTTGGCCATGCCGCTGACCGCTTTATCCAGGCTGAGCGACTCCAGCAGCGGCACGACATAGACACAGCCGCGCTCCAGGACGGCACCGGGGCCGAGATCGATCTCATGCATGCCAAAGCGATCGATCATCGATTGCACCGTATGGCTTGATCCGGGCAGAAAGCTCGCCCGGATGCGGTAGGCGATCGGCCCGAGTCGCAGATCGAGGCTGGCGGGCTGGATCTGGCGCTCGTCGATGCCGAGGTCTTCGGGGGCTTCTATCGCATGCCGTGCCGCCATCGCCCGAATGACTTGCGATGGCAGGATTCCGGTGGTGTGCCGGGCGCGCGTCGGCGTCGGTTCGAATTCGGTCGGGAACAGGGTGGGATCGGCCTCCGGCATGGCGCTCGCGGTCGTTGTTGGTACGGATGCCCGAGACTAGCAGAAACCAAGGGCCAGGCAATGACGCCCGATTCGGCATGGCTTGGATCGACAAATTCGCGCGGCGACAATATCGTCAGGTTTCCTAATTCTGCATTGAGCCGGCCAAAAGGCACGCGATCCTGACGCGCATAGGAGATACCGAATGATGGTGCAATCAATGGCGCCGGATTTGATCGTCCACAACGGCAACGTCGTTACCGTTGACGCCGCGTTCTCGATTTCAGACGCCATTGCGGTACAAAGGGATCGTATCGTCGGCGTTGGTGGCGCCGCGGCGATGCTTGATGCCGCGGCGCCGCACACGCATATCATCGATCTAGCGGGTCGAACAATTGTGCCCGGTCTAATTGACGGACATGCCCACATGGACCGGGAAGGATTGACGGAGCTCTACCCAAGTCTCAGGCACGCGCGCTCAATTGACGACATCTTACAGATAATTGAATCCCTAGTGGCCGACAGCGAACCTGGAGATTGGATCGTGACCATGCCACTCGGTGCGCCACCGCACTATTTGGGAGATCCGGCCGACATCGCCGACGGACGCTTTCCGGACCGTCATGACCTCGACAAAGTGTCGCCGAATAATCCGGTCTATATCCGCCCGGTCTGGGGCTATTGGCGGCACGATGAAGTTGAACCCCTGGTGTCGGTTGCGAACACAATGGCCCTGGAGATAGCGGGCATCAGCCGCGACACACCAGCACCTTGCGCGACCGTCGTGATCGATAAAGATGCGCAGATCGGAGAACCGACAGGCATATTTTTTGAGGATACGCTGCAGCCCATCGTCGAACTGACTTTTATGCGGAACATGACGCGATTTTCACGCGACCAACGGATCCATGGGCTAAAGCGGTCCATGGAAATTTATCAATCCTATGCCACGACGTCGGTTTTCGAAGGTCACGGCATGGCAGCGGAGTTGATCGACGTCTATAAGCAGGTTTCAGCGGACGGCGCGCTGAGCATTCGTGCCGACATGCCGCTTAGTCCGTCTTGGGATACGATAGCGGCGGCAGACCCGGGCGCGCTGTTTGATACCTGGGCGGGCTGGCTTAGCGGCGACGGGCTCGGCGATGACCATCTCCGGGTCAGCGGATTGTTCATGCTGGCACAGGCGCCAGCCGGTTCGGTTCATTTGACTGAGGATAAGCTGCGAGGCCAAGTAAGCCCCTATACGGGCTGGGCCAGCCGCTATTATGACCATGCCCTGCCGCGCGATACGTTAATCGATACGATGGTTGAAGCAGCCCGTCGCGACATCCGCGTTGCGACAATCACGATACCAATGCTCGAAATTCTTGACGAAGTGAACAAGATCGAACCCATTGTCGACAAGCGTTGGGTTCTTGGCCATGTAGGTATCTTGACACAAGAGCAAGTACATCGAATTCGTGACCTTGGCCTGACCACAACGACACATACCAACCGTACTATATACAGTATCGGATCGAAGTTTCGCGATGAGTTGGGCCCTGACCGGGAAAGCGACATAATGCCGCTTCGACGCATGGTTGATGCGGGTACTCATTTTGCTTTCGCGAGCGACAATGTGCCGGTATCGCTGTTTCATTCGTTTTGGCAATCGGTATCGAGATTTGATCGCAAGACCGGGGATCGTATTGCCGTGGACCAGAAACTGACGCGCCAAGAAGCGTTACGAGCAGCTACGATCGATGGCGCCTATCTCTGCAAAAGCGAAAATGATCGTGGTTCGATTGAGGTTGGTAAATTCGCGGATTTTTCGGTTCTCACCGATGACCCATTGTCGGCGCCGGAGGACGCACTCATGAATATTGCTGCCGAGCTTACGGTGATCGGCGGTAAAATAGTGTACGAACGCGGGAACGAAAATTAGCCGGTGGCCTAGCCGCATCCATTCTTAAAACAGTGGCATTGCCTCGTCCTTTCGGGCTCGAGAGATATCGGTGTTGGTACCCGCGGTGCGTGGAAAGCTTGGGTAGCGCCGTTACAGGCGAACGACTGACAGGTTCAGTATCCTGTTGGATTCCGGCTGATCTTGTGCTAGGGGAAGGTGAACTTGGCGGAGATGTTCCGTGAAACCGAAATCAGTGCTGCGACGACGACGGATGCTGGTGCCTTTGGGCGCCCCGGTCGTTGCTGCCTGAATCGCTCCCACACCATTACTGGGCTTTGCTGACGGGTAGGGCGACTTAAGCCTTACGCCAACTCTATACCGTCGAAAAAGCGAAGCCATGTACAGAATTAACGTCCAACAGCCGGCCGACCGGCCGAAGATCGAAAACCTGCTCGACCGGACTTTTGGCGGCGATCGGTTCGAAAAGAAATCCTATCGCTTCCGGTGCGGTATCGAGCCCGTCGTCGCGCTGTCGTTCGTTGCCCGTGAAGGGGCGGCGATCATTGCCACCATCCAGCATTGGCCGGTTTCGATCGGCGCCGACCAAGCGCCGGCATTGTTGCTGGGTCCGCTCGGGGTCGAGCCGGCGCGCAAAGGCGAAGGCATCGGCCAGGCGCTGGTGCGGCATGGCCTGGCGGTTGCCGCAAGCCACGGCCATCAGCGCGTGTTGCTGGTCGGCGACGAACCCTATTACGGTCGCTTCGGTTTCCAGAAAGCAAAAGCGTTCGGCGTCGTCATGGCCGACGAAGACCCGGATCGGGTCTTGGCGCTGGCGTTGCGGCGAGGCGGGTTGGGTGCCGTGTCCGGCTTGATCACCGTCCCTCGCGCCACCACGCCAGAAGCAGGCCGCCAAGCACAAAAATGAGAACCGCCAAGGGTGGCAGCAAGGAAATCTGCCGGATGCCGGTGACCACGTAATCGCGGTTGCGGACGAAGCCGAGCCAGTCTTTGCCAGTGGTCGCGGCGTCGGCACGCACCCGGCGGAGCCGCGGCAGGGCGCCGTCGGAGAGCCGCATTAAGCCGCCGCCGGCGGCTTCGACGATCGGCTTTAATATCCGGTCCGTCGAGCGGACGTCGGCGAATTCCTTTGGATTGACCGTGCCGACCGCGACCACAGCCCGGCGTTGGCCGTCTTGCAGTTTGTACAATCCGGTTTCGCGGGCCGCGTAGTGGCCGACGGTGCGGCCGCCTTTGCCTGGCGTCATATCGATGTGGCGGCGCTGGCCCGACGGGGTGATCACGGTGACCGGATTGTTGTCTTCCACAAGGGACCGGCGAATGATCGACAGCCGGCCATTTTCGGCAACGGCATTGAGGTCCTCTTCCTCGAGATCCGGTTCCTTCATCAGCCAATGGGCGACCCGGCGCAGCAGTTCAGCTTGGGGTCCGCCGCCTTCGAAGCCGCGCGCCCAAAGCCAGGCATGGTCGGACAAAAGCTGGGCAACGCGGCCCTCACCAATGCGGTCGGCGATCAATATAGGCGCGCCGTTGATACCCGACATCAGAATCTTGCCGCGCGTCGGTTCGACGTCGATCAAGCGGAACCATCGCCCCCATCGATTGGCTTCGGCGGGATCGGAAACAAGGTCTCCGGTCACCGGGTGCCGGCGCCCGAGGTCGGTCAGTGCCGGGCGAAATCCAGCCTCAATGATGTCACCGGTCGGCGCACCGGGCAGCACTTCCGCCAACGGCGTGCGATAGAGGCTGAGCGCGCTGGCGAACGGCGGCCCCGCCGCCTCCAGCAAGGCACCGCCGGCCTTCACGTATTTGGCGATGTTTCGCAGATACGCATGGGGTAACACGCCGCGCCGACGATAGCGGTCGAAAATGATGAGGTCGAAGTCGTTGAGCTTGATTTCGAACAATTCTCGGATTGGGAAGGCGATCAACGATAGTTCGTTGATCGGGGTGCCGTCTTGCTTTTCCGGCGGCCGCAAAATCGTGAAATGCACCAGGTCGACGGCTGGGTCCGCCTTCAGTAGGTTGCGCCAAACCCGCTCGCCGGCATGGGGCTCGCCCGAGACCAACAGCACGCGCAGCCGGTCGCGCACGCCATTGACCGCGGCCACGGTGCGGTTGTTGCGATCCGTCAGTTCGTCGGCCGCGGCGGCGACCTCCAGCTCGAGAATATTGGGGCCGCCATGGGCGATAGACATCGGGATGGTGACGGTTTTGTTGACTGGCACCATTTGGCGCTCGGATTTGCCGCCGTCCTGACGCAGCAGAACCTCAACGGATTCGGTGCTGCCCTCGACGGCGCCGGAATCCTCTACGCGCAGGCTTAAGTCCAACTTCTGGCCGACGATGCCGTAAGTCGGCATGTTCTCGATGACGATGCGCCGGTCCTGTTCTTCGGGACGGCCGGTGACCAGGGCATGCAGCGGCGCGGCTATAGTGTCGCCGCTTTCTGCGGCCGGGCGATCGTGGATTTGGCCGTCGGTGATCATCACGGCGCCGGCGAATTGCGAGCGTGGAATGTCGCTTAATCCCCGCGCCAACGTCGCAAACAAATGCGTGCCGTCGCGCGGCTGACCGGTCAGTTCGCTTTGGTTTTCGGATGTGGCGGTTTCAATTACCCGCAGCTCCAATTCGCTGAACGTGGCGAAGCGGGTTTGCAGGTCTTTGAGTGCCGTGTCGGTTTGCGCCGTTCGCGCCTCCAGGGATTGGCTCGGCGATCGATCGACCACGATCAGCGCGATATCCGGCAGAGATTGCCGTTGCTCCTCGGTCAAGGACGGGTTGAGCAACGTCAAAATGACGGCCAGCGCGGCCAGGCTGCGCCAGGGCACGCCCGGGGACCGGATAAAGATGCCGTAGGCCATGGTCAGTGCCGCGGCCACGCCTAAGCCGATGATCAGCCAAAGCGGCAACAGTGGCGCAATGGCGATGTCGGTGACGCCGCTCATGGCTGCCGTCTCATTGCCCGAGCCGTTCTAGAATGGCCGGCACATGGACTTGGTCGGCCTTGTAGTTGCCGGTCAAGGCGTACATCACCAGATTGACACCGAACCGAAATGCCATTTCCCGCTGTCGCTCGCCGCCGGGCACGACCGCCGCCAAGGGCCGGCCGGCATCGTCGATGGCCCAGGCGGCGGACCAATTGTTCGAGCCGATAATGATCGACGAAACCCCATCGTTGGCCTTGTCGCCGCCGCGCTCGACCCACAGCCGCCCGCCGTTCCAGCGGCCGGGAAAATCCTGCATCAGGTAAAACGCCTTGGTCAGGACATGGTTTTCGGGAACCGGCACCAGCGGCGGGATATCCAGCCGGCGGAGCAGTTGCCGGAGCCGGACTTTCGCGCCGCCGGATGCACCACCGCCGAGCGCCGCCGGGCCGTCTTGGTCTTGGGTATCGAACAGGATCGACCCGCCGGTTTTCATGAACGCATCGACCTTGGCTAAGGCGGCGTTCGACAAGGCCGGCTGGCTCGGCGTGATCGGCCAATACAACAACGGGAAGAACAATATCTGGTCGCTTTCGACGTTGACGCCGATTGGCTTTTCTCCCTCAACCGATGTTCGCCGGCGGAGCATCTCCGTCAAGCCCCAGAGGCCCGCATCCGACATGTCGTCGATGTCGCGGTCGCCGGTCTTCACATAAGCCAACCGGGTGTCCGTCGTTGCCGCCAATACCCGAGAGTCGGGACCGGAGGCTTGGGCTCGAGATTGACCCGTTGGCAGCGCGACAAGGGCGCAGAGTGCCAGGATCGTCGTAATCGCCGCACGGTGATAGCGACCCTGCATTAGCCGCGTAATCAGGAAGTCGATCAGCATCAGCACCAGGCAGAGGGCCAACAGCCAAGGCATCAGATCGCGCTCTCCGGCGGCCAGTAGCTGCTGAAGCATTTGCGCGCCATCCGGCTTCTGCATGGCCGTCAGGCTTTCCAAATCCGCCGTTGCGTTGAAGGCGTGCCTGCTGCCGCCGTCGCCGTAATAGCCGGGCGGATGGTCGGCGTTGGCGCCGGCGGCGACGAGTTGATCGGCTTGGATCGGCATGACCGTGGTGCTCGGATCACGCAATCGGCCGAAGCCGTCGAGCTCGGCGACAGGCGCGAGCATGGCGTCCGGGCGCATACCGGCGACACCGTGAGAGAGATCGACCAGGCGGTGCAGCATGTCGACGAACAAGCCCGATATTGCCAAATTCGACCAATGGGTGTTGGCCGTGGTGTGAAACAGCACGACATGACCTTTGCTGCGTTTCTCCGCAGTAACCAGCGGCGTGCCGTCGGCCAGGCGCGCCCAGGTCTTGCGGCCGAGGTCGAGGGTCGGTTCGGCAAGCACTTGTCGATGGATGGTGACGTCGGCCGGTGGCGTCAGGCCGGCAAACGGCCCGGTGTCCGGAAAGGCGGCGAGCCGAGCCGGTTTCGACCAGCTCAACGCGCCGCCGAGCTCGCGGCCGCCGCGGCGCAGGCGAACTGGTATCAAGTCGTCGACGCTTTCGGCCAAATGCGGCCCGGCGAAGCGGACCAGCACGCCGCCGCCTTCGACCCACTGTTCTAAGTCAGCGTGCTCGCTGCCGACGATGCGACCGACATCGGCCAGCACGATGACCGCCAACTGACGCGCCAATAATGTCGCCGTCGGGCCTTTACGTATTTCGGCAAACGGCTTCATCGCCCGTTCGAGATAGAAGATCTCCGACAAAAGCGGCTGCGTGCCTTCGCCGGCCGATTCCGCGACCAAGCCGACCGGCCGGCGGCGCCATTTTTCATCCATCAGCACCACGGCGCCGGCCGACGTTACGCCTTCCAGTTCCAGGCGTTGTACTTTGTTGCGAAATTCCGCCGGCAAACGCAAGGAAGCGCTGGCGTTGGCACTGCCGGCCTCGAAAGACAAGGGTTGGCGTGCCAGGATCCGGCCCTGTTCAGCCATCGCTCGGATCCAGACTTTGGCGGGGCCGGCGGCATCGCCGCGAACCGCGCTGATCCTGAGGGCCGTACCTTCCGCTTCCGGCGGCAACAAGGCAATCGCGCCATGGTCGGCGCCGGGCAGTACCACGCGCAGTTGGCCAAAGCGTTCGAGGGCGGCGGTGAAATCGGTTGCGGCGCCGTAATCGAGGCCATCGCTGATCCAGACGATGTCGCTGCCGATATTCGGCTCGTTTTCCGCCAGCCGCGCCAACACGGCCTGACGATCCGGTAGCCAAGCCTTGGGCTCCATGGCGCGGATGAGCCGGCGTGCGGATTTCGCATCGGTCAGTTCCGCGGGCCTTTCGGACGCCGCCGGCGCCGGCGCGGTGGTCAGCAGCAAGACCGGGCGGCCGTTGCGTTCGGCGGCGTCGACCAGGCGGGTCATCGCTTTGACCCGGCGTTGCCAGTCGCGGGCCGCCGGCCAGCCGTCATCGACGATGATCACCACTTCGCCGGTGCCAATCAGCTTAACGTCGGGATGCAGCAGCGGCCGGGAGAGCGCCAATATTATCAGCGTTGCTAGTACCAGCCGCAAAATCAATAGCCACAGCGGCGTACGCGACGGCGTTTCCTCGACTTGGCGCAGCTCCATCAAAATGCGGATTGGCGGAAACAACACGCGAAACGGCGCCGGCGGCGAAATCCGCAGCAGCCACCATAGCACCGGCAAAAAAGCCAAGGCGCCCAGTACCCATGGTGTCGCAAAGGCGATCGGGCCGAGCGCCCACATCACATCACCCTTTCCGTCAGCATGCGATAGAGCGCCAGCATCGCCGATTGCGGTGGCCGGTCGGTTCTGTGGCTGATGAAAGTCCAGCCGACGGATCGGGTCATGGCCCGCAATGCCGCCTGTCGCGCAGCGAACGTGTTGCGGTATTCGTCACGCAGGCTTTCGGTTCTCCCGACCAAATAGCGGCCCTCGCCCTCCAAGCCTTCGAAATGCGTGCGGCCCTTGAATGGTAAATCCTCTTCGGCCGGATCGAGTATTTGAACCAAATGACCGGCCAAGCACTGGCCGGCAAAATAGCGGATGCGCGCTTCGGTTTCGTCGAGCGGCGCCAGGAAATCGCCAAACCACACGGTCTGCGCGTAGCGCGGCATCTGTGCTGGCTGCGGCAGGCCGTCCGTCGACGAAATGTCGTTTCGCAACAGCGATTCGGTCAGGCGGTCCATGGCACTGCGGCCGCGCCAAATCACGCTTTCCCTGTCCAGCAGTCCGAACTGTTCGCCGGCCCGCGCCAGGAGCGACGCCAAGGCGAGCAGCAAAAGATGCGCACGCGCCAGTTTGGCTTCATCGACGGCATCGGAATGATAGTCCATGGAGGCCGAGGCGTCGGCCCACAGCCAGACCGACTGCGCGGCCTCCCATTCGTTCTGTCGTATATAAATTGGAATACGCTTGGCCGACTGGCGCCAGTCGATCGCGCTGACCGGATCACCGGTCTGGTAGCGACGGAACTGCCAAAACGTCTCTCCCGAGCCGACCCGCCGGCGTCCGTGCACGCCTTGGGACACTGTGGCCGCGACCCGATTGGCTTCGACGAGCAGGGCAGGCAAGGTCGCCGAAAGCTGCTCGGCCCTTCCCCGCAGCAGGTCGCCTTGGGCGGAAGCGGCGGCCTCGGCCATGTCAAGCCAACGGTTCGATTAGGGTATCGATGACATCCTCAATGCTAACGCCGTCGGCCCGGGCGCCGAAATTCAGTGCCATGCGATGACGAAGTACGGGTTTGGCAAGCGCAATGACGTCGTCAATAGACGGCGCCAGGCGGCCCTGCATCAATGCGCGGGCACGAACCACCAGCATCAAGGCCTGGCTGGCACGCGGCCCGGGGCCCCAAGCGACATGCTGGCGAACGGTTTCGATCTCGCTGGTTTCGGGGCGACCGCCGCGCACCATTTGCAGCACGGCATCGACGACGCTCTCACCGACCGGGATCCGGCGCACCAAGCGTTGCGCGGCGAGCAATTCGTCGGGGTGCAACACGGTGTCGGGCAGATGCTCCTCGACGCCGGTCGTCGCCAACATCATGCGGCGCTCGGCTTCAAGGTCCGGGTATCCGACATCGACTTGCATCAGAAAACGGTCGAGTTGGGCTTCCGGCAACGGATAGGTGCCTTCCTGCTCGAGCGGATTTTGCGTCGCCATGACGTGAAACGGCGCCGGCAGACTGTGGCGCTGACCGGCTACGGAGACCTGTTTCTCCTGCATCGCCTGCAGCAGTGCCGATTGGGTGCGGGGACTGGCGCGATTGATTTCGTCGGCCATCAGCAGCTGGCAAAATACCGGCCCCTGAATGAACCGAAAACTCCGCCGGCCGCTGTCGCTTTCCTCAAGGACTTCCGAACCGACGATGTCGGCGGGCATCAGATCAGGCGTGAATTGCACGCGCTTTTCGTCCAATGACAAGACCTGGCCGAGAATCTCCACCAATTTGGTCTTGGCGAGACCGGGCACGCCAATGAGCAGGAGATGGCCACCGGCAAGCAATGTTATCAAGGTTTCGTCGACAACATGCTGTTGGCCAAAAATTGCCGTGCCAATGGAATCGCGTACGCGGGCGATCCGTGAACCGGCGGTTTCGAGTTCCTGGGCGAGGTCTTCGCCCGCATCGCTGACGTTTTGCATGAGAATGATTATATTATCGTGGAAGGGCGGTTGGCTAATTAATCGGTATGGTAAGGCACCGATTGTGACGGAATTTTGATCGGATATTTCGATAATGGCTAGTCCGAAGCGCGACCTGGAGGCATTGGCGGCGGCAGTAACGGCGCAAGAGGCGCGCCGCATGCCGCCGGTTTCACAGTGGAATCCGCCGGATCGCGGCGGTTTGGACATGCGCATCGCGCGCGACGGAACGTGGTACTACCTTGGCTCATCGATCAAACGACCGGCGATGGTGCGCCTGTTCTCGACCGTGTTGAGGCGCGACGAAGACGATCGCTTCTATCTGGTCACCCCGGTCGAGCGATTCGCCATTGTTGTCGAGGACGCGCCCTTTGTCGCGCTGGAATTGTTTATCGAAGGTGCTGGGGACGACCAGGTTTTGACGTTTCGCACCCAGGTCGACGATTATGTTAGGGCTGACGCGGCGCATCCGATTCGGGTCGATATCGATCCGCTATCGGCGGAACCGGCGCCTTACGTGCTGGTGCGCGACCGCCTGGAGGCCTTGATTAGCCGGTCGGTCTTCTATGAACTGGTCGACTTGAGCGTGGATCGGGACGTTGACGGGGTGTCGACCTTGGGTGTTTGGAGCGCTGGCTGCTTTTTTGCCATCGGCCCCAATCCGGAAATCGAATGAGGCAATGAGTTAGTTGAGATTGACCGACTTGATAGCGGAGCGCCTCGTTGGTGAGCCCCGGCAGACATTGTCCAGGGGACGCAGCGACTATGACCTCAACCCCGAATTCGGTCGCCCCGACGGCGTTCCGCTCCGGCCGGCGGCGGTTCTGGTGCCTTTGATCGATCGGCCGGACGGCGTCACCGTGCTGCTGACCAAACGGACCGAGCATTTGAACTCCCATGCCGGGCAGATCGCGTTTCCCGGTGGTCGAATGGAAGCGATTGACTCGACGCCGGAAGCAGCGGCATTGCGTGAGACCCAAGAGGAAACCGGCATTGCACCGCATTTCGTCCGCATGGTCGGCCGGCTGTCGAACTACGAAACGGTAACCGGCTATACGGTGACGCCGTGCGTCGGTGTCGTGCAGCCGAATTTCGATTTGGTCCCGGATGACTTCGAAGTCGCCGATATCTTCGAGGTGCCGATGGAATTCCTAATGGATTCGGAAAACCACCAACGGCACAGCGGCTGGCGCAACGGTCAACGGCGTCACTGGTACGCTATGCCCTATGGCGACTATTACATTTGGGGTGCGACCGCGGGCATGCTGGTCGACTTGTCGCGGAAAGTCGGCGATCTATGGTAAGAAAGCTGCTCCTGATCTTATTGCCGTTCGCGGTGCCTTTCGTTCTGTATGGATTATATTATCTGGGCCTGCGTATGAGACGTAAGGCGGGCCGAAACGACGTGCCCTGGACAATTCTGTTCGGTAGCGGACTGACACTCACCATTGTTACGTTATTCGTTTATGGAATTTTGTCGGTTAATGATCCGGGGTTGGAATATAGGCCTGCTCGGATCGTCGACGGCGTCGTCATGCCCGCGGAGTCTAAGTGACGCGAAGTCAGATAGCGAAAGCGCCGGACTGGATGCACTGGCCGGAAACCGAGGCACTGTTGGATTGCCTCGGCGGCGCCGGTATCGAGGCACGCTTTGCCGGCGGATGCGTTCGCGACGCGCTGCTGTCGCGGCCCGTCAAGGACGTCGATCTTGCGACATCGGCGACGCCAGACCGTGTCGTCGAGGCCCTGGAAGAGGCTGGCATCAAGGTCCTCAAGATCGGCATTAGCCATGGCACGGTAACCGCCGTTCTCCGTCCACGGCAGTTTGAGATCACCACCTTGCGCGTCGACGTCGAGACCGACGGCCGCCGGGCCAAGGTCGCCTTTACCGACGATTGGCAGGCGGACGCCGAGCGGCGCGATTTTACCATGAACGCGCTGTTCATGGATGCGGACGGCCAGGTTTTTGACTTTGTCGGCGGGCGAGCCGATTTGGACGCCGGCCAGGTGCGATTCGTTGGTGATCCGGCGGCGCGCATCGAAGAGGATTATCTGCGCATATTGCGTTTCTTTCGGTTCCAAGCGGATTATGGCCGCGGCGACATGGATCGAGCGGGTCTGGCCGCAGCCGGTGCCGCCGTCGCCGGGATCGCTCAATTGTCGGGAGAACGCGTGCGTCAGGAAGTACTGCGCCTGCTCAGTGCCGCTGCCCCGGTCGCTGCCCTCACTAAAATGGCCGATGTCGGCGTCCTCGGCGCAATTGCAGAAGGATTGACCAACCGGGACAGGCTGGCCGGATTGCTGCGGATCGTGCCGGACGCGGCGGCCGTCTTGCGGCTCTCGGCTTTGCTGGTTGACGATCTCGCAGCGCGCTCTGCCGCGGCGGAGCGCTTTAAGCTGTCCAATGCCGACCGGCAACGGATTCTCGATGTGTTGGTCCCCGATCTGCCCGACAGTGCCGGCCTGGTGCGCCGATCGGTATACCGCCACGGCAATCAGGCGACCGCCGACCGCCTGTGCCTGGCCTGGGCACAGGCACCGGAAGACCCCCGCTTTGCGGTGCTGGCGGACCTTGCCGAGCACTGGCAGGCGCCGGTCTTCACCCTCAAGGGGCGGCACTTGCGGGCGTTGGGTGAACCGCCGGGTCCGCGATTTGGTGCGCTGCTTCGTTCGGTTGAAACCTGGTGGATCGACGGCGACTTCCAAGCCGACGAGGCGGCCTGCTTGGAAAATTTGAAAAGTTTGATGTAGCGCGTCACGCCACGCCGAGAATCCAACCTTCCTCGGTCAGGCAAGTCTTAGATTGTTTCGACGTCAAACCGGCTGGCCGGGTGAGCCAACCGCGGAGCCGGCCGGTTTGGTCTTCCGCCCAAATCCAATCCCGGGCCGCCTGCACTTGACGGGCATCCTTGATCGGGTGCGCTTGAGCCTGGTGATCGGCGAGGCTCGGCCACATTTCCGCATGAACGATGCCGCCGAGTGCTGTATCCCAATCTGTTTCGAACGGCCAGAGCCGGGATCGCGCACCGAGGTCCGGGTCAGTCAGTAAACGATAGAGCGTCGGCAATCCCATGAGAATTTGCGAGCCGACGCTGCCGGTGGTGTAGAGTTTCCAAGCGCTTTGGATGTTGCGGCCCCCGGCCCGGACGCGTCGGTCGACCAGGCGCCATTCGTCGAAGCCGCGGTCGGTGAACGGGCTCTTGCGTTCGCCGAGGTCCGGGCCGCCGCGCCCGGTCGGACAGCCCCATAGCGGGCCGGGCGGGGCGCCGAGTTGGCGATTAAGCGCCGCAGCCACGACAAAGCGATTGTTTTGGCCGTCGGCGCCATCGCTGATCAAGCCGGCGAACCGGTGCGCCAAGTCACGGCCGCCGCCCAAACCGGAGCCGGCCGGATAGCCGTGAGGGAAGTCCCAGGCGACGAGCGCCGAGCCCGGTTGACGGTGCAACAGGGCGCGGACGCGATCCTCCGCCTGAAGCCGGGTTCGGAAATATTCGGCTGGCGTGGTTTCCCGGCGGTCGCGCCAGGCGAGCCAGCAGCGGTCCGGCGCCGGCCGTTTCGGGCCTGGGGTCGCCGCCGCCGACCAATCGACCGCGATCACGAGATCGAACAGTTGCGATTCGCGGCGCGGGACTGGATTTGATTTGGCCATGGCTCAAACCGTTAAGCCGGATGGGGTTTGATCGCAAGGGTCAATGACGATACCGTTACGACGGATACCTTGCGAGGCAATCATGCAAATCAAAGGCCTTCATCACGTTGCCTACCGCTGCATCGACGCCAAGGCGACGGTTGACTTCTATACCGAAATTTTGGGCCTGACCTATGGTCTGGCGGCAGCCGAAGATCGAGTGCCGTCCACCGGCGAAAATTCGCCCTATATGCACGTCTTCTTCCGCATGGGCGACGGCAGTTATGTCGCGTTCTTCGAACTGCCGGATTCACCGGAGATGGGGCGAGACGAAAATACACCCGAATGGGTCCAGCATCTGGCCTTGGCCGTCGACGACATGGACACGCTCGAGCGCTATAAAGTGCGATTGGAAAATGCCGGTGTGGCGGTGATTGGCCCGATCGACCACAAAATCTGTCAGTCGATCTATTTCTTCGACCCCAACGGCCACCGATTGGAATTGGCGGTTGACACGACGACACCGGAAATGGCGGCAAAATTAAGTGCAGTCGCTATGCCGATGTTAGACGAATGGGCCAGAACCAAGCGTGCACCGACGCACGCTTCCTGGCTGCACGACGATCTGAAATCCGAAGGGTGAATGTGAATAAAGCGCTTCGGTCTTTATCCGTATCCGCTTATCCGCCCACTTTACTTCTGCTTATATTCGGCAACACGGCCTTTTAGCTGTGTAAATTCCGCGCATGGGAAGAAACAAATGTTGTCCAACTTATCGAGCTGCTTTTGCGCTAACTCCAGCTGGTTGGTCTTGAGATAGAGCTCACCGAGATATTCCAACGCCCCACGATGCTTCGGGTTGATCGCCAAAGCCTTTTCGTAAGCACCGAGCGCTTCGTCGAATTTGCCAAGTTTACGATTGCTGTAACCGAGATAATTGTACGCGTCGGCATTTTTCGGATTGGCTGCGACAAATTGCTGCAGCAGCGGCACGGCTTCGGCGAACTTGTTGGATTCGACGTTTTTCAAGGCTGCCGAATAGGTCGGATCGGAAGGCGCAGATTTTGGGCTGTCATCAGAGCCGGCGGCGTGGGCCATGGGCGGCCGAGCGAGCGTCATGCCCAGCAAAACCAACGCCGCGGCGATGCCAATCGCCAATTTCTTTGAAACCATCATTTCACCCTCCAAACAAACCACTAGCCTCAGGCACCGCTATCCGGTGCCTTCCTAAAAATGGATACAACAGGTACGTTTTTCAATTGGAATTGGATGACAAAATCGCGAGATTGTGATTCGGATCACATTGGCCGATCCGGAGGCCTCATGGCCATTTCACCTCGGGCGGCAAAGACATCAGGATGGCCTCGATATTGCCGCCGGTCTTGAGCCCAAATGTGGTGCCGCGGTCATAGAGAAGATTGAACTCCACATAACGGCCGCGGCGCTCCAGCTGATGCTCGCGCTCGGCGTCCGTCCAGGGCTTATCGATATGCCGGCGCACGATCGCCGGATAGGATTCGAGAAAGGCCAGCCCGACGTCGCGGGTGAAGGCCATGTCAGCCTGCCAGTCGCCGGACGCCAGGCGATCATAGAATATGCCGCCGACCCCGCGCGGCTCGTCGCGGTGCGGCAGGAAGAAGTATTCGTCGCACCAGGCCTTGAATTTCTTGTAGTAATCCGGGTCGTGCTTGTCGCAGGCGTCACGCAGCGCGTTATGAAATCGCTCGGTGTCATCCGCATCCGGATACATCGGCGTCAGGTCGGCGCCGCCGCCGAACCAGCTTTGGCTGGTGACAATGTGGCGCGTGTTCATATGCACGGCGGGCACATGAGGCGATTGCATATGGGCGACCAGTGAAATGCCGCTCGCCCAGAACAGCCCGTCTTCGTCGGCGCCGGGAATCTGTTTGGCGAATTCCGGGCTGAAGGTGCCGTGCACGGTCGAGATGTTGACGCCGACTTTTTCGAACACCCGGCCGTGAAGGATCGAAATGACACCGCCGCCACCGCCCGGCCGCTGCCACGGGCGCCGTTCGAATCGTCCGGCCGGCCGCGCCGCCAGCGGACCGGCGTAGTCGTCTTCCAAATCCTCGAAGACCGCACAAATCCGGTCGCGCAGTGCTCCGAACCACTGGCTGGCTGTGTCTTTGCGATGCTCTAACTCGCCTTCAGTAATCATTAGCCCCCTCCGGACGATCGCAATTGCGATCGGGTTTGGCGCAATGCTTCACCCATCACCATGGCCGCCGTGACGGCGACATTCAAGGATCGAAAGCCGTCGGCAAGCGGTACCACCAGTGCCGCCGTTGCGGCGTCATGAACATAGTCGGGAACGCCAGCGGATTCCCGGCCGAACAGAACAATGTCGGTCGGCGCAAACCGGAACTCGGTGTAAGCGAGTGTGGCCCGCGTGGTCAACAGGACCAGCCGGTCCGGACGGTCCGGCCCATGCCGCCAGTCTTCGAATTGCTGCCACGAGCCGTGCCTGTTCAGGCGTGCTCTGGTCAAATAATCCATGCCGGCGCGTTTAAGATCGCGGTCGTCGAATGGAAACCCGCATGGCTCGATCAACTCGACGGAAAAATCGAGGCATGCCGCCATTCTGAGAATGGTGCCGGTGTTTTGCGGAATATCGGGTTGGAACAAAGCCAGTCGCATTGCCAGAAAATTCACTCTATGTTAAATGCATCACCATTTCGCGATTGGGCATTACTTGGCGTCAGATTCGCGGAGGGATTCTGGCCGTGATCATCGCGGCCGTCCAGGGGTAGATCAAAAGTCGATTCCCGTGCATGAGGAGACGAAATGAGCTCAACGGTCTCAGAATCGAGCCATGACGATGACGGTGTGCCGCGCCGGGATTTCTTGTATGTCTCGGCGACTGCTTTCGGTGGCGTCGGTGTGGTCGCCGCGGCCTGGCCGTTCGTGGACCAGATGAACCCATCGGCCGACGTCCTCGCCTTGTCTTCCACGGAAATTGACATTTCCGCCATCGAAGAGGGGCAAAGCGTCACTGTCGTCTGGCGCGGCAAGCCGGTGTTCGTACGCCACCGCACGCCGGAAGAAATCAAAGTGGCGCAAGCCGTCAAAATGGATGATCTGCCGGATCCCGAAAGCGACGCCGATCGGGCACCGAAACCGCAATGGCTGATCGTGGTTGGTGTTTGCACCCATCTGGGCTGTGTACCGCTTGGCCAGCAAGGCGAATATGACGGCTGGTTCTGCCCGTGCCACGGCTCTCACTACGACACCTCGGCGCGCATCCGCAAAGGACCGGCGCCGACGAACCTGGTCGTGCCGCCCTACGAATTTCTGACCGACACAACGGTCAAGATCGGCTGAGGAAAGGCGCACCATGACACTTCAGACCAACAATAAGATCATCAACTGGGTCGAATACCGGCTGCCGATCTTCTCGCTACTCCATGAATCGCTGGTGGTCTACCCGACACCGCGGAACTTCAACATTTGGTACCAGTTTGGCTCCATCGCCGGCATCATCTTGATGGTGCAGCTGGTGACCGGCATCGTGCTGGCCATGCATTACACGCCGCATGTGGATATGGCGTTCAGTTCGGTCGAGCACATCATGCGTGACGTCAATTACGGCTGGTTGATGCGGTACATGCACGCCAACGGCGCCGCGATGTTCTTCATTGCCATCTACATTCACGTCTTCCGCGGGCTTTATTACGGTTCCTACAAGGCACCGCGTGAGCTGTTGTGGATGATCGGCGTGGTCATCCTGCTGATCATGATGGCGACCGCGTTCATGGGTTATGTGCTGCCATGGGGCCAGATGAGCTTCTGGGCCGCGACGGTGATCACCAACCTGTTCTCGGCGGTTCCTTTGGTAGGCGAAAGCGTCGTCACCTGGTTGTGGGGCGGGTTCTCGGTTGATAACGCAACGCTCAACCGGTTCTACAGCCTGCATTACCTGTTGCCGTTCGTGCTGGTCGGCCTGGTCATCGTCCACCTCTGGGCCTTGCATCATCATGGTTCCAGCAATCCGCTTGGCATCGATGCCAAGGCGCCGGGCGACAAGATTCCTTTCCATCCTTACTACACTGTCAAGGATTGCCTGGGCTTTGCCATATTCGGAATCGTTTTCGCGATCTTCTTGTTTTACCTGCCGAACGCCATGGGCCATCCGGACAATTACATCCCGGCCGACCCGCTGGTGACGCCGCCGCATATCGTGCCGGAATGGTATTTCTTGCCGTTCTACGCGATCTTGCGGGCAATTCCAGACAAGCTCGGCGGTGTCATTGCCATGTTCGGGTCGATCGCCATCTTGTTTGTCGTGCCGTGGCTCGATACCTCGAAGGTGCGGTCATGCCGTTTTCGGCCGATCTATAAGCAGTTCTTCTGGATCTTGTTCATTGACTGCTTTGTGCTCGGCTATGTCGGCTCGCAGCCGCCCGAAGGCGTGCTCATCCTGATTGGGCGCATTGCGACAGCATATTATTTCGCCCATTTCCTAATCGTCATGCCGGTCGTCGGCTGGCTGGAACGGCCCAAGCCCTTGCCGAAAGGCATCACGGAAGCGGTTCTTGGTGACGGCGAATCAGCGCTTAAGGCAAAGGAGACGGCATGATGCGTCGAACCTTCATCGCTTCCCTCTCGGTTGCCATCGGCGTGGTCGCAGCTTCGGCCGCTTGGGCGGCGTCCGGCGCCAAGGCGCCGCAATCGATCGACTGGTCGCACGGCGGCATCGCCGGCACATACGACCGCGCTGCGGCACAACGCGGCTATCAGGTCTACCGTGAAGTGTGCGCCTCTTGTCATGGGTTGAAATACGTCGCCTTCCGCAATCTACTGGAAATCGGCTTTTCGGAAGACGAGGCCAAGGCCATCGCTGCCGAAGTCGAGGTCGAGGGCGGCCCGGACAAGGATGGCGAAATGTTCGATCGGCCGGCGGCGTTATTCGACTATCATCCGTCGCCGTTCCCCAACGACAACGCGGCCAAGGCCAGCAACAACGGCGCGATGCCGCCGGATTTGTCTTTGATCGAGAAAGCCCGCACCGGCGGCGCCAATTACCTCTATTCCTTTTTGCTGGGTTTCGAGGAAGCGCCGGCCGACGTCACCGTGGGCGAGGGCCAACATTACAATCCTTATTTCCCCGGCGGTCTGCTGTCGATGCCGTCTGTGTTGGAAGACGACCTCGTCGAATATACCGACGGTACCGCGGCCACGGCTGACCAGATGGCTCGTGATGTATCAACGTTTCTCGCCTGGGCGGCGGAGCCCAAGATGGAAATACGCAAGCAAACGGGCTTCAAGGTCATCATTTTTCTGGTGATATTGAGCGGTCTGCTTTATGCGGCGAAACGCAAGGTTTGGGCGAACCTGCATTAGGAAAGATCGGGTAGCCGATGGCTGATTTGGGCGCTCAACCGGTGATTGGGATCATTGGCGGCAGCGGCGTTTACGAGATCGACGGTTTGACCGAGGCTGAGTGGCGGCGCGTTGAATCCCCGTTTGGCCGGCCGTCGGATGATTTGCTGTTTGGTAAGCTCGGCGATACGCAGCTGGTGTTCTTGCCACGGCACGGCCGCGGACACGGCCAATCGCCTTCGACCATCAACTACCGCGCCAACATCGATGCTCTGAAACGGGCGGGCTGTACGGATATCCTGTCGCTGTCGGCCTGCGGGTCGTTTCGCGAGGAGCTGGCGCCGGGGACTTTTGTGCTGATCGACCAATTCATCGATCGCACCTTTGCCCGGGAGAAGAGTTTTTTCGGCGAGGGCATGGTCGCGCACGTGTCGATGGCCCATCCGGTTTGTCCGCGGCTCGGCGACGCGCTCGCGGCGGCGGCCACGGAGCTTGGCGTCGACCATGTGCGCGGCGGCACCTACCTGACCATGGAGGGGCCACAATTCTCGACCCTGGCCGAATCGAAGCTTTACCGCAGTTGGGGCTGCAGCGTCATCGGCATGACCAACATGCCGGAAGCGAAGTTGGCCAGGGAGGCCGAAATCTGTTACGCGACCGTGGCCATGGTCACCGACTTTGATTGCTGGCACCCGGATCACGACGCCGTCGACGTCGCCGCGGTTATCAAGGTCTTGGGCGATAATGCGGACAACGCCCGGGCATTGGTCCGCGAGACCGCGCCGAAACTTGGCGAGCGTCGGGCGGTTTGTCCTGCGGGGTGCGACAGAGCATTGGAATATGCCATGATTACCGCGCCCGAGGCGCGAGATCCGGCGATGATCAAAAAGCTGGATGCGGTTGCGGCACGGGTTCTGGTGGATTAGCCAAGGAGACGGACCATGGACGCGATCGCGAACAAGATACGCGCCATTCCGGATTATCCGCAAAAAGGCGTCATTTTCCGCGACATCACCACGTTATTGAGCGACGCACGCGGCTTTCGCAAGGCGGTCGATGAATTGGTCCAGCCCCATGCCGGTGTCCGCATCGACAAAGTCGCGGCGATCGAGGCCAGGGGGTTCATCCTGGGCGGTGCCGTGGCGCACCAACTAAGCGTTGGATTCGTGCCCATCCGCAAAAAAGACAAGTTGCCCTTCGATCGGGTTAGCCAAGACTATCAGCTCGAATACGGCAACGACTGCATCGAGGTTCATGTCGACGCCATCACCGCCGGCGAGAACGTCTTGTTGGTCGACGATTTGATCGCCACCGGCGGGACGATGGAAGCGGCCGCGCTGCTCATTCGACGAGTCGGCGGCAATGTGGTCGGCTGTTCCTTCATCGTCGACCTGCCCGATTTGGGCGGCCGCGCGCTGCTCGAGAACATGGGCCTCAAGGTCCAGACACTCTGCTCGTTTGAAGGCGCCTAAGTCAGATTCTCTTCGAAAAACGGCAAGGTGCGGCTCAACGCCAGTTTGGCGGTGGCCTCATGGTATTGGCCGCGTTGATCGCAGTTGAAGCCGTGGTCGGCGCCGTCGTAGACAAATGTTTGCACTTCCGGCCGGGCGGCGCGAATTTTCTCGATGTCGTCAAGCGGGATGCTTTTATCGAGTTCGCCGAAATGCAGCATCACTGGCGCCCCAGGCTTTTCCTGCAAATGTGGGATGATTTGGCCGCCGTAATAGCCGACACCGGCGTCGATATGGCCGGATAACCGGCAACAGGAAACATAGACCACGGAGCCGCCCCAGCAATACCCGACGATGCCGACTTTGCCGCCGGCGCGTGCCGCCTCGGCGGCCGCGGCGACGTCCTTGATGACCAGATCAAGGTCGCAGCCGGCACGATATTCACGGCCCGCGGTCAGGTCATCAGGGGCGTAGCCGAGCTCGATGCCGCGCTCGACGCGGTCGTAAATTGCCGGCGCGATGGCTAGGTAGCCTTCTGCCGCATAGCGGTCACAAACGTCGCGCATGTGGCTGTTCACGCCAAAAATTTCCTGGATGACGACCAGGCCTGCTTTGGTATTGTCTGTCGGTGTCGCCCTGTAGGCCGCCATTTCGTGGCCGTCGCTGGCGGTCAATGTGATCATTTCGCCCATTACGTCGAACTCCTCCCTCAAAGTGGCTTTGAGTTTCTTAGTTTTATGATGCCGATGTTGATCACCGACATTACCACGTCGCCGTGCTGGTTGAGTACCTCGGTTCTGAACCGCACCGAACCGATGTCGGGGCGGGATCGCGAGGGGGATTTCTCCAGACACGTCGATTTGACGTGCAGGCTGTCGCCGGGGCGAACCGGTTTCAGCCATCGCATGTCGTCGAAGCCCGGCGAAAACAGGAATCCGCGATCAACGACGCCGTGGCTGACGCTCAGGCTCATCATCATCGCCGCGGTGTGGAAGCCCGAAGCGACCAAGCCGCCGAACACGCTCTGTTCGGCCGCCACCGGATCGAGATGGAAAGGCTGGGGATCGAACTGGCGGGCGAATTCGATGATCTCTTCGGCGCTGACCGGCCGCGAACCGGTGATCTTGGTGGCACCGATTTCGAGATCCTCGAAATAAATCACGACGCCGCCTCGTGCTCCGGGCGGCGGCCGAACATACCGACGCCTTCGCACCACATGACGACTATGTCATCCTGGTCCAACACTTCATGACGATTGGTCAGAAAGCCGATCGTCGGACGCGAGCGCGATGCGCGTTTTTCTAAAATCGTTGTACGCATATGCAGCCGATCGCCGGCCTTTACCGGCTTGGTCCAGCGCAATCGATCCATGCCGGGCGCGCCTTGGCTCACGGTATGGCTAAGAATGTTGTCGGCCAGCATGCGCATCATCAGCCCAACCGTGTACCAACCCGACGCAACCAGCAGGCCATCTGGGTTATCTGGTGTCACCGCATCACTGAGGTGGAACGGTTGCGGATCATATCGTTCCGAAAAGCCAATCATTTCCTCGGATTTTATTTCATACGAACCGTATTCTAGTACTTCGCCGACCGAAAAATCTTCCCAGTACCGCATGCTCGACACTATCCTAGGCATTAAAGCGAAAAAGCAAGACGTCGCCGTCACGAACGACGTATTCACGGCCTTCAAGGCGCATCAAGCCCGCGTCTTTGGCGCCATTTTCGCCGTTACATCCAACATAGTCATCAAACGTGATGGTCTCGGCGCGGATAAAGCCACGCTCGAAGTCGGTATGGATGGTGCCCGCGGCCTGGGCGGCCGCGGTGCCGTTGGCAATTGTCCAGGCGCGCGATTGGTTGGGGCCGGCGGTGAAGAAGGTGATCAAGCCGAGCAGCCGGTAGCCGGCTTGAATGACCCGGCTCAGTCCGGTTTCAGACAAACCTAGATCGTTCAAGAAATCACGTCGTTCGGCGCGGTCCTCAAGTTGGGCGATCTCGGCCTCAATGGCGGCGCAAATGACCACGCATTCCGCGCCTTCGGCCGCGGCTCGTACCGCGACAGATTCCGAATAAGCGTTGCCTGTCGCGGCGGCGTCTTCGTCGACGTTGCAGACATAGAGCACCGGCTTAGCGGTCAAGAGCTGCAAACCGAGCCAAGCCCGGCGCTCTTCGGCGGCGACCTCGACCAGGCGGGCCGGTTTGCCGTCGCGCAAGGCGGCCAAGCCACGCTCAACCAGTGCCATGGTTTTGGCGGCGTCTTTTTCACCGCCGCGGAGGCGCTTTTCGAGCGCGCCGGTACGGCGTTCCAAACTTTCCATATCCGCCAGCATCAATTCGGTTTCCACGGTTTCGGCGTCGGCTATGGGGTCGACCTTGCCGTCGACATGGGTGACGTCTGAATCTTCGAAGCACCGTAGAACGTGGACCACGGCGTCGACTTCCCGAATGTTGTGCAGGAATTGATTGCCCAAGCCCTCACCTTTGGAGGCGCCACGCACCAAACCGGCGATGTCGACAAAGGTAAGCTGGGTTGGGACCACCTGCTTCGACTGGGCGATTGAGGCGATTTTCTGCAAGCGCGGGTCGGGCACGGCGACTTGCCCCAAATTGGGCTCGATCGTGCAGAACGGGTAGTTGGCCGATTGCGCCTGCGCGGTTTCGGTCAAGGCATTGAACAGGGTGGATTTGCCAACATTCGGCAATCCGACGATCCCACATCTAAAACCCATGTCTGGTAAAACCCATGTCTGGCGTGTTCTCCTAATCCTGACAGCCGTCGCCGGTGGCGGCCGCAGGCTTTTTGGGGTGATGGTCGGGCGGGTTCAGAAGCAGCGCTACCCGGGTTGCAAAGCCGGGATCGTCGCCACGGGCAAGCAGCGGTGCGGCATCCGCGACGGCATCGAGAAAGGGGTCGAGCCAGGCTTGGTCGGCCTTGGCGAAATCGCCAAGCACATGACGCATCACACGGCCCTTGTCTCCGGGATGGCCGATGCCGAGCCGGACGCGGCGGTAGTCTTTGCCGATATGGCTATCGAGGGATCGCAGGCCGTTATGACCGGCATGGCCACCGCCCGTCTTCACCCGCATCTTGCCGGCAACCAGATCGAGTTCGTCGTGGAACACCACGACATTGGGCGCATCGATCTTGTAGTACCGCAGTGCTTGGCCGACCGACTGTCCGGATTCGTTCATGTAAGTGGTCGGCTTCAGCGCCAGGGCCTTGTCGCCGTCGAGCCGACCTTCCGCCAACAAGCCGCGATGTTGGCGCCGGTAGGCCGAAAACCCATGACGTTCGACGATGCGGTCAAGCGCGGCGAAACCGATATTGTGCCGGTTGTTGGCGTGCTTGGGGCTCGGATTGCCAAGTCCAACGAGTAAAATCATGGGCAATGACCAAAATTGTCACGCGATCGGCCGCGTGGTAGCGACCGAGACCGAAATGCGCAAGCCGCAACGATGGCTAAGCCGGCCGCGCCGGGTCGGCGCGGCCATACCACAGTCGGCTTATTCTTCGCGTTCTTCCTCGGCGCCTTCGCCATCCGGCGTTTCGGCACCTTCCTCGCCTTCGCCTTCTTCGCCTTCTTCGCCCTCTTCGTCCTCGGGCTCTTCGACAATGGTCGGCGAGGCTACGGTCGCGATGGTGAAATCGCGGTCGGTGATTGTCGCGGTCACACCGTCCGGCAACGGAATGTCGCTGATGTGAATGGAATCGCCGATATCATAACCTTTTAGGCTGGCTTCGATATATTCCGGAATTGCGCTTGCCGGGCACAGCAGTTCGACCTCGTGGCGCACCACGTTCAAAACGCCGCCGCGCCGCAAGCCGTCGCACTCTTCCTCGTCGATGAAGTTCACCACGACCATAATGGCAATCTCTGAATCCGCCGCGACACGGAAAAAATCCACGTGCAAGGGCACGTCGGTCACCGGATGAAGTTGCACGTCGCGCGGCAACACGCTCTGTTTTTTGTCATCGAGCTGCAATTCATAAAGCTTGCTGGTGAAACCGCCTTTATGCAGTTCCATTGTCAGCAGCCGCTGTTCGATGGTAACCATCGTCGGCTCGCGGCCGTCACCATAGATGACCGCTGGTACCTTGCCGGCGCGGCGCAATGCGCGGGAGGCCCCCTTGCCAGCCCGCTCCCGCGCTGCTACCGGGAGGTTGTCAAAATCTGCCATGCCTCTATCTCCTTATCGGCAAAACCCGCGCCTGCCTCCAGGGGTGTCGGCGCGGCTCGCGCTCAGACCGGGGCAATCGCCGCCGGTCTGCCGCAATTCTTCAGTCAAACAGGCTCGATACCGACGACTTGTCGCTGATGCGTCGCATCGCCTCGCCAATCAGCGGCGCAATGGTAACGTGCTGGATTTTGTTCGAGGCGCGGATGGCTTCCGTCGCCTGAATGCTATCGCTCGTCACCAAGGCGTCCATTACCGACGATGACACGCGCGGTACCGCTCCGCCCGACAACACGCCATGGGTGACGTAAGCGCAGACGGAATTGGCACCGCGTTTCATCAGTTCTTCGGCGGCATTACAAAGGGTCCCGGCACTATCGACGATGTCGTCGATCAGAATGCAGTGACGCTGATCGACGTCGCCGATGATGTTCATGACTTCCGAAACCCCGGCCCGTTCGCGGCGCTTATCCACGATCGCCAAGTCGGCGTCAAGTCGTTTCGCCACATAACGAGCACGCCGAACGCCGCCGACGTCGGGTGACACGACCGTTAGGTCTTCGCCGTTGAAGCGGTCCTTGATATGGCGCACCAGGGCAGGCGCGGCGTACAAATTGTCGGTCGGGATATCGAAAAAGCCCTGGATCTGTTCGGCATGCAAATCGACCGTCAGAACCCGGTTGGCGCCGGCGGTTTGGATCAGGTTGGCCACCAGCTTTGCTGATATCGGCGTCCGCGGACCCGGTTTGCGGTCTTGGCGCGCATAGCCGAAATACGGCAGCACGGCGGTAATGGTTTGCGCCGACGCCCGTTTCAAGGCGTCAATGCAGACCAACAATTCCATCAAATGGTCATTGGCCGGGCAAGACGTCGACTGGATGACGTAGACATCGTGTCCACGCATGCTTTCCTCGATTTCGACGAACACTTCCATATCGGCGAAGCGCCGGATATTGGCACGGGTCAATGGCGTGTCGAGATAGGCGGAAATCGCCTCTGCAAGAGCGAGGTTGCTGTTGCCGGAAAGAATTTTCATGGGGCGGTCACTACAGGCTGGGAGGGTGTCTGTTTGGATCGCGGCGGACTGTAAACCAGCCGCGCGGTGCTGTAAATGTTGGAAACATTCGGCGCGAAAATTGACCCTGTTTGAATCGAAACCGGCGGTTATTTCCGCGCCTTGGATTTACCTTGCTTTTGCTTCTTTTCAAGCAATTGCAGGATGCCGTCGGCAGACCCTTCGGCGACCAGGGTGGCCACTTCGCCCCAGCGCCGATCAAGCCGTCCCTTTGGCAGATTATCGCCGAGTCGCACTTTGCCGACCTCGCGGCCTTGCGAATCGTAGAGGATCCAGGCGACGTCGACGCGTTCTTTGTCGCGGCCTTTCTGGCCGACCCGAACAAAACCGCGAACCACAAAGGCGCCGTCTTGCTCGCTGCTTGCCAATTGCAGGTCGCGCCGCAAAAGACTTGCTTTCAGCGCGTCCGTAAGTGAAACCCGGCCATCGCCTGGTGCGCCCTCGACCGGCACGATCAGCAGCTTCACGCTATACGGCGACAGAATTTCCACGGCGCCGCCAAGCATGCCGTCGATCTTTGACGCCGCGTCGGCCGCCAAGGCGCTGAGAATCTCGCGGTCGGCAACCCACCAGCGATCGGCCGGGACAACGTGCTGTTGCGCGATTGTGCCGGCCTCGCGGCCTTCCGGGTCGCGGACTTTCCATTGCAGTTCGAGATAGAGTCGATCGCCCTCGAGGCGCTGCGCCTGGATGGCGCCTTGCAGCCGGTAGCGATTGGCGGCGGTCGACTCGGTCATTGCCGCAATGCCGCGGTCGCGCAGATCGGACGCCAACATATCGGCCAATTGACGGGTCGCCTCTTCCGGTTCGCCGGACAACGGATCGACGACCAATGCCGTTCGCGGTCCCGGCGATGTCGCCGGCAACGGCTTGTGTTCGGGCTGAAAGGGATGCGGCAATGGCTGGCAAGCGGCCAACAGAAACGCTGCGGCCACCAGGCCTAGGCCGTATTTGGGGGCCTTGCCGCGCGGCCCCTTCGCGAACACCCGCCTAAACCAAAACACAGCTCGCCACCATCCCTAAGAACACAACAAACAGGAAGATCACCAGATAAGGCATAAAAATCACACGCGCTGCAAGTCTAATGGTGCTTTGGACAGGGGCTCAGAGCCCTGTTCCGTCACCGCGACGGTGCGGCCCAAGGTCATGGCTTGGCCGCTGTCGCTGTCCATCAGGATCATATGGAGAAAAAATACCATGTTTGGCGCCATTACGGTTGGATTGCCGTCGTGGAACATGGGCCAATCCATCCAATTGGGCGCAAATGTCGTGCCGAGCGAATAGCCGCAAGCATTCAACCGATGGTCCGTCAAGCCGAGACCATCGAAGACACCGGCGTGGGCATCAAACACTTCCGCCATGCGCGCACCGGGACGGACTGCAGCCTCGCAGGCCAGTAACGCCTCCCGACACGCATCGAACAAGGTCAGATGGCGCGCGCTCGCTTCGCCGATGATGATCGTCCGCATCAGGCAGGCATGGTAATGGCGATAGCTGCCGGCGAATTCGAGCGTCAGTTGGTCTTGCTCCGACAAATGGCGGCGTCCGGTGAAATACCGGCAAAGCAGGGCGTCGCGGCCCGATCCGATGATGAAGGGGTTGCCCGGATAGTCGCCGCCGCCGGCAAATACCGCCCCTTGCATCGCCGCCAGGATATCGCCTTCGAAGGCGCCGGCACCGGCGGTTTGCACGCCTGCTGCCCAGGCCGCATCAGCCAATTCCGCGGCTTGGCGCACATAATCCATCTCGGCGGTGCTTTTTGTCAGGCGCAGCCGGCTGATCAGGGTCGACCGGTCGTCCAGGCTGCAAAAGCCGTCGAAGGCCGCGGCGACACGCTGGCCGTTCCGCGCCGTCAGTCCGTAAGCGTCCCATTCGATGCCAACGCGGCTGCCCTGGCCACCGAATTCGGCAACCATGTCACGAAGAATCTTGGCTGGATCGGCATTCTCGGTATCACGCCAAATCCGAATATCGGCGATGACCGAGGTGTGCTCCGCCTGTCGCAGGTCGGGCGCCCGCGTAAGCAATGCCATGCGGCCATCGGCGGTCAGGTAAAGGCATTGGAAAAACACATAGCCGAAGGTGTCGTACCCCGTCAGGTAATACATGCTCTCCTGACGGAACATCAACAGCCCGTCCAGGCCTTGTTCGGCCAACGCGGCGCAGGTCCGCTCTTGCCGTTCGCGTAATTCCTGCTCGGAGAAATGGATGGCCATGGCTCGGTGCCGTTGGATGTGTTTAAAGGAGTTGCTTCAATATAGCCCTCGGCCCACTTGATCAATCAGCCGGTCAGGCAGATCGCGGAAATTTGTCGCCCGTAGTCGGGCTCTTGCTCGAGCGTAGAGCGGCGGTAGCTGAAGAATTGGTCGGCTTCATGGCGGGTGTCGCGGCCCAGATCGTCGACGCCGCCGAGGCCGGCGTCACCAAGCCGCATGGCGATATAACCCGGCAAATCGAACATATGATGGCCATCGCGGGGCGACGGCGAAAAGAACCGGTCGGCGCTGCTGTCGCGGGTGAGGAATGGGGCGGGAAATTCCGGGCCGACCTCGTAGGAGCGTTTGCCGATGGTCGGGCCGATAGCGGCGCTGATGCGCTGGCGTCGGGCGCCAAGCGCCTCCATCGCCGTGATCGTGGCTTCCAAAACGCCGTCCAAGGCACCGCGCCAGCCGGCGTGGGCGGCGCCGACGACCGCTGCCGTCGGATCCGCAAACAGGACCGGGGCACAGTCGGCGGTCAAAATGGCCAGCGCCAGGCCCGGCCGGGCGGTAACCATGGCGTCAGCCCGCGGCCGCCGATCCTCACTGAGCGCCGCCGTGACGGTGACAACGTCAGCACTGTGACATTGAAAGAGCGTGAGCAAGTCGTCCGCGACGACGCCGATTTGATCTGCCACCCGGCCGCGATTGTTCCTGACGGCAGCTTGATCGTCGCCGGACCCCAGGCCGCAATTCAGGCTGTCGTACAAGCCCTCCGAGACGCCGCCTCGGCGGGTAAAAAAGCCGTGACGGACCGACGCGGCTGGTTCCAGGATCGGACTTTGCAACATCGGCCTTCTCCTACGAGGAATCAAAGGGCGGCAGGGGCGCGCCGCCGCCGCTAATCGCCATGACCTTGAACAGGTCGCCCATTTCGGCAGGGTGGGTCAAGCGCCGATGGCCGCTGATTAACAGCGCGCGCTGGTCCACATCGGCGCCGGCCAGAAGCCGCTGCAGCCGGATGTCGATGCCAAGGCCACGCAAAAAGGCGCGCTGCGTCATCGGGCCGAGTACATTCATACCGGCTTTGCGAGCGCCAGCCGATAAGGCGCCGAAATCCACATGCGCGGTGATATCGGCATCACCGGGGTCACAAAGTACGGGATGGAACCGGTGCTCGCGGACCGCTTGCAGACTGTCGCCGGGAGCGCTTTCCAGCGGGCCATAATCGATGATCAACAGGGCGCCGGCTTGCGCCCGCAATCGGTCGCAGATTTGTTCGATGATCGCCGTCGCCGCGGGTCGGACTTCTGCCACGGCGCCGTCGGCGGCTTGCTGAAAAGCCGGCTCTCGCGGCAATGTCACGGTCGCCGGCACTGGATCGGTCGAGAAACCGAGTTTGTCGCTGCTACCTTTGCGGCCGACCTGCCGCTGATGCCACGCAGTGCCGCGTTTGACGTATTGTTGAACAGGTAAAGCGTCGAAAAATTCATTTGCGATGAAGACCGCCGGACCGTCATCGACGGAGTCCAAGCCATCATGCCAAGTAACCGGCCAGTGGGCGAGCTGCGCTTTTTGCTGGCCCCGCATGCGCGGGCTCGCCTCAACCAAGTGAATGCGAAGCGTTTCCGCCAGAGCCGGGGCAGCAAGCGCGATTGCACGCAGGGCATCGGCCATCAGCGTACCGCGCCCGGGACCGAATTCGACCAGCCGAAACGGTCCGCTCAAATCCAATTGACGCCAAGTTTCTACCGCCCAAAGGCCGATCAGTTCGCCGAACATCTGGCTTATCTCGGGCGCGGTGGTGAAGTCGCCTGCCCGTCCGATCGCCGGCTCAGTGATGTAATAGCCATGCTCAGGGTCGGTCAGGCACGCCGCCATATAATCGGCAACAGAGATCGGGCCGTCACGGTCGATTTGTTCGCGCAATCGGGAAAGCAGGCTCGCGCTCATAACAGCGTTCATCACTTTAAGGTCGGCGTAGGGACCAGCCGATAAAACCCAAACCAACCAACAGCATCGGTACGGACAGCCATTGGCCCATGGTGCTGCCGCCGGTCAGGAACCCGATATGGGCGTCGGGCTGGCGGAACAATTCGCCGATCATGCGTGCCACGGCATATCCCGCAAGAAACAGTCCGGTCAGCAGGCCGCGTCTCTTCAATCCGCCGAAGCCGTAAACCGCAATGAGACCGATGGTGCCAACGCACAGCCCTTCCAATCCGGCCTGGTATAGCTGACTCGGATGGCGCGGGTCTGGGCCGCCACCGGGAAACACCATGGCCCACGGCACGTCGCTTGCGCGGCCATAGAGTTCGCCGTTGATGAAATTGGCAAGCCGGCCGAAAAACAGACCAATCGGCGTGACCGCGGCCATCAGATCGCTTAGTCCGAATACCGGCAGCCGACGGACCCAGGCAAACAAAATGATCGCCGCGCAGACGCCCAACATGCCGCCGTGAAACGACATGCCGCCGTTCCACATGGCCGGAATTTCCAGCGGGTTCTGGAGATAGTAGCCGGGCCGATAGAACAACACGTAGCCGCTGCGCCCACCCAAAACCACACCCAAGGTCGCCCACAACAGGAAATCATCGGTGTCGGCCGGTTTGACGCCAGCTTCGTCCCGCGCCGCTAACCGCAGGATAAACCGCCAACCGATCAGAATCCCGGCGACATAGGCCAAGGCATACCAACGCAGCGCGAACGGGCCTATTTCAATGATGATCGGATCAATGGCGGGGAACGGGATGACCGGCAACATCGGACGGTTATACGGCATCCGACGTGCCGTGCAAGCGCGGTGATGACATCCGTTGGCAGTCGATGTGTCGACCGCCACTCTATTCGTGGCGCCGGCAATTTGTTAGATAAGACAGGGAATCGCGTGAATTGACGATCCTGTCAGCGCAAGGTGGTGAGAATGCAATCGGACAATCGTTTTCTGGATGATTTGGCGGAAGTGGCGACCGGAGCGATCGGCACATTGCAAGGACTTAAAGCGGAAATCGATTCCGTCGCGCGCCAGCAAGTCGAACGATTGCTGGCCGGCATGGACCTTGTCCATCGCGACGAATTCGAGGCGGTGCAGGCCATGGCGCGATTGGCGCGCGAGGAAAATGAACGCTTGGCGGCCGAGATTGCCGATCTGAAAGCGGCATTCGATGGGCTTTCGCCGTCGCCGAGCGGCGAAGGTAAGGCCGACTGACACCGACGCATTCGGTTATTTGCACCCCACATCTATGTCATTTCTTGCTGCCTGCCACAAAATGTATGTATAGTTGCGCCAACCGCCGCAGCACTGCGGCCGGCAACAACGATAATCCCAGTCGCCGTGAGAACGGCCGAATGGAGACACGGGAAATGGCGCAGATGCACGTGGCGGAACACCAACAATGGGCGAACCCGTTGGATGTGATCGAACGGTTCGTGAGCCAGCATGATTGGCTCAGCGATCGCCAAGGCGACGATGAGCTGACGGTCGCCGTCGCCGGCAGTTGGTCGGATTATAATCTCTGGTTTTCTTGGCGTCCCGATGAGGCGGCGCTGATGTTCGCCTGCGCTTATGAAATGAAGATCCGACGCGACAAGCAGCAATCTCTGCACAGCCTCATTGTGTTGCTGAACGAGAAACTGTCACTCGGCCATTTTGATCTTTGGGAACAGCCCGGTTTATTGTTGTTTCGTCAGGCGCTTCTGTTGCGCGGCAGCAGTGGCCCGAGCGAGGAGCAGATTGAGGATTTGGTGGAAATCGCGCTCAATGAATGCGAGCGTCATTTTCCGGCTATTCAGTTTGCACTGTGGGGCGGAAAATCGCCGCGCGACGCTATACAGGCGGCGATGCTGGAAACCGTGGGCGAGGCCTGAACCACCGCCGCCCCAATGTAGTGAGGACGGGGATGGATATCGGACAGGTTTTGTTGGTCGGTTGCGGTAAGATGGGCGGGGCGCTGCTCGACGGTTGGATAGCCAACGGCTTGTCGCCAAGCGCCGCCTTTGTGGTGGAGCCGGGGCCCGGCGCCGAGCAGGCGCGCGCAACCCGGGCCGCAGTCCATAGTTCTGTCGAAGAACTGCCGGCGGAATTGGCGCCCTCTGTCACGGTATTTGCGGTCAAACCGCAAACGATGGCTGAGGTGGCGCCGGCCTATGAGGTATACGGTGGTCGCGGATCGGTATTTTTGTCGATCGCGGCGGGCACGCCGATCGCCGCGTTCGAGAAATTCCTCGGCACAGGTGCAGCCATCGTCCGTTCGATGCCGAACACGCCGGCGGCGATTGGCCAAGGCATGATCGTCGCTTGTCCCAACGGCCAAGTGACGGCTGGGATGCGCCAGGCCTGCGACCGGCTGCTTGGGGCGGTCGGACGGGTTGCATGGATCGACGACGAAACCCACATGGATGGTGTGACGGCGGTTTCCGGTAGCGGCCCGGCCTATGTCTTTTGGCTGATCGAGTGCTTGGAATCGGCCGGCATCGCGGTCGGATTGCCGGCGGATCTCGCGCGGCAGCTGGCTTTGGAAACCGTTGCCGGCGCCGGCGCGCTGGCGCGAGACGCGGCGGAGGATCCGGCGACGCTACGCCAAAACGTCACCAGCCCGGGCGGTACCACGGCCGCGGCATTAGAGGTTTTAATGGCCGAAGACGGCTTACGCCCGTTGGTGGCGCGGGCCGTTGACGCCGCGACCGAGCGTTCGCGCGACTTGGCCTGACCCGGTTCGCCGGTTGAACGGAGAATAGCATGGCAAAGAAAATAGACGTGCCGAAAGCGGCCATGGATGCCGCCCTGAGCCTGGCGGCCGTACAAGGCTGGCGGCACACCACATTGCGCGATATCGCCGAGGCGGCGAACCTGCGCCTGTCTGAGCTTTACCAGCATTATCCGTCAAAGGGCGCCATCCTGGCAGCGATCATGCGCCGGACCGATCAGACCCTGCTGGAAGCCGCCGACATCGGCGAAGGCGAAACGGCCAAAGATCGGCTGTTTGACGTTATCATGCGCCGCTTCGACACTATGGCCGGCCATCGCGACGCGATCCGCGCCATCGTCAAGGATATGGGCCGCGACCCGCTGGCTATCGCCTGTCAACTCGGCCAGCCCTTCCGCCGCTCCATGGTCTGGATGCTGGAGGCGGCGTCGTTGGATTCCGGCGGCTTGAGGGGCGCCGTTCGCATCCGTGGCTTGGGCCTGCTTTATCTTTCGGTTCTGCGTGTCTGGCTCGATGACGACAGCGAGGACCTGTCGAAGACCATGGCGGCGCTTGATCAGCGCCTGAAGCGCATCGATCGCCTGCTCGGTTCGCTACCGGGATGCGGCCAGCGGTCGCGCTCGGTCGACGAGGAGCCTTTGCAGGCCTGACCGGACGGGTCTGTCATAAACCGGGAGGGCCACGGGTGAGCGATATAGCATTTGATGATTTTTTGAAGGTCGACATTCGCGTCGGCACTATTGTCGACGTTCAAGCCTTCCCGGAGGCGCGCCAGCCAGCCTTGAAACTTTGGGTCGATTTCGGCCAGGATATCGGCGTCAAGAAAACCTCGGCACAGATTACCGAACGCTACGATCAAGCCGAGCTGGTCGGCCGACAAGTTGCGGCGGTGGTCAATTTTCCGGCCAAGCAAATCGGCAAATTCATGTCGGAGATCCTGGTTCTCGGATTTCCGGATGGCGAGGGCCAAGTGATCATGATCGCGCCCGACCGGCAGGTTCCGAACGGTGGCCGACTATTTTGAATTGTTCGAAATAATCGAAAAATTGAAACAAAACTTATCCAAGTAAAACCGAAGACAATTTGTAGTAAATTGTCTAATTAACAAAATATTATGGCGATATAAGATAATAATAATCTTGGTCATATTGTAGCCGGTGCGAAATGTCCGCCTCCAAACCTATTGTCTTGCATAACATCGACAAAGCGCTGTTTCTTCGGAATCAAGGCTTGTTCAAGGCCGAGCTGCGCGACATGCGCGACGAAGATATCAAAATGCGCCTGGCGACACGCCGCTGGATGGAGATGGAAAACCGCAAGGAACTGAGTTGGCAGGAAGTCCTGGCCCGGTCAGAACTGGAACGCCGGCAAAAACGGCGACCGGATTTGTTTCAGGTCATCACCTTGGAATCGGAACTCTGGCACGCGCGCCGCAAGCTGAAAGAAGCGCGGCTGACGACGGCGGCGGTAATCGGCATGGCTGTCGTCGCATTGGCGTTGCTGCTATTCTTGTGGGCCGGCGGCGGTGAAACCATAACCCAATGGCTATCGCTCTCAGCCCGTCAATTCTCTGAGATGTTTTCCGGCTTAAGCGAACTCCTTGAAGGCTGGTTCGCCAATATGCGCCGGTGATCGCCCCTGACGGGTTTAATTGGCGCTGCGTTCGGCCTATATAAGCGGATCACAGGCCGTGGCCGGAGCCTTGCGTGACGGCGGCCTTCCGCTTGCCGGCCCCCGTGGCGCAACGACGGACTTTATCTATTGGCTGTCTCGTTCCAGTCGTCCCTGTTTGTTGTCCTTGGCCTGCCGGCGTTGATTGCCGGCGGCGAATTGTTGACGCGTGGCGCTGTGCCCGATCCTTTGCGATATGTCGGCGGTGCGCCGCGATGGCGTCTTGATGGCTGCCGCGTCGGTGATATTTCTCGTTCTGTGTTGGCTGGGGCTGCTCGGTATTGTGCATGGCGCTGTCTTGGTCGTTTTGCTGATCGCTTATCTTTGGCATATGTATCACAGTCTGCCGCCGGGCGAGGAATGCAAGGCGGCCGCCGCGACCGAGAAAATGAAGCACCATATGCCGCGCGGTGGCGGCCTGTCGCCTGCGTTTATCGCAATCGGCGCCGTTGCGTTGGTCGCCGGCGCCGCCCATATCGCCCGTGCGTTTGGGCTGCCAAACACGGTGATCAGGATTACGTTGGTGGCCGTTGGCACGTCCTTGCCGGAGTTCGTTCCCACTGTTGTCGCGGCGCTGTGCCGGCGTGCCGGTCGCCGGACTGGTGTTTTCAACAAGTTAGGAAGGCGAATGGGTAAACAAGGCTGTGTGTTGATAACCGGCGCGGCGCGCAGAATTGGCCGCGCCTTGGCCGTGGATCTCGGGAGCCATGGCTGGCAGGTGGCGGTCCATTATCACAATTCCGAAGCCGACGCCGTGGCCGTGGTTGCGGCCATTACCGATGCGGGCGGCGCGGCCGAAGCAGTTTACGCGGATCTCGCCGATACCACGGCGCCGGCAGCGTTGGTCGCCCAGGCTTGCGACAAACTCGGGCCGCTCACGGCCCTGATCAACAATGCCTCGATATTCGAACGCGATGATTTGGCGACGGTGACCGCGCAGTCTTGGGACGATCACATGGGCGTCAACCTGCGCGCGCCGCTTTTGTTGAGCCAGGCCTTTGCCGCGCAACTGCCGACGGGTTGCGGCGGCAACGTCGTCAACATGATCGACCAGCGGGTCTGGAAGCTCAATCCGTTTTTTATGTCCTACACCACCAGTAAGGTAGCTCTTTGGACGTTGACACAGACCTTGGCAATGGCCTTGGCGCCGCAGGTTCGCGTCAACGCGGTTGGGCCGGGGGCGGTGTTGCCGAACGAGCGCCAGAGCGAGGCCCAGTTCGAAGCGTTGTGGCATTCCACACCCTTGCAACGCCGGCCGAGCCCGGACGACGTCTGCCAAGCGGTGCGGTATTTGTTACAATCGGACGCGGTGACCGGCCAAATGATTGCCATCGACAGCGGTCAACATTTGCCGTGGCCACCGCCGGACCCCGACATCGCGAGCCGGGATTAGAACTTCGCGACAGTTGCTACGTAAGTATAGACCGTCCGTTGCTTGAATTTTTTACGCCTGAAGGAGTCTCGGTTGATTAGGCAAAGCAAGGCATGTTCACATTTATGTCATTGTATTTGAAATTTGTTTCGCTGAGGTCGGCAATGGTGAACCGCGCATCGTTAAGATTTATTGGCTATTTCATTGCACCATCAGCATGGGCGGTCGTCCGGACGGGAATTTTATGCACACTGGCCCACGGCTGGCCTATGTCGCCGTTGCGCAGCGGCAAATCCCTGTCGAACGGCTAATAATTCGAGCTTGACATTCGAAAAGCACTTAAATATCAATTGGTTAGATAATTTGCACAAAAAATAGGCAATTCGTTGAGAATCCAGGTTTCCTGCCGTCTCGGTCGCCCCGAGGATGCTTTGCCCACAACGTTATCCACAGATGTGGTGGACAGCATTTACCATCTGGTAAGGATTTGAAATCGAAGCTTGAATCGCCTCCGAGGCAATACGGATCAGTGACTACGATGGTTGAACCGACATCAAGAGCCACATTTTTTTCAAGGGATTTGGACAGTGAGCGATAGCTCTGCCGATCCGTTGGATGCAGCAAATGCGGCCCCCCCGCAAACAGAAGATTCGCCGGTCGAGGGGGCTGATGTTCTGCGCCGCCAGATCAAGTCACTGCCGACGTCTCCCGGCGTCTATCGCATGTTCGACGGCAAGGGCGAACTGCTCTATGTCGGCAAGGCCAAGAACTTGCGCCGGCGCGTCGCCAGCTACACCAAAGGCACCGGATTGACCATGCGGATCATGCGCATGGTCGCGATGACACGGTCGTTGGAGGTGTCGACCACGCACACCGAAGTCGAGGCACTTCTTCTCGAAGCAAACATGATCAAGCGCCTCAAGCCGCGTTACAATGTGATTTTGCGCGATGACAAGTCGTTTCCTTACATCATCATCACCGGTGACCACGACTGGCCGCAATTGGCCAAATACCGTGGCCGACGCAATCGTGATGGCGAGTATTTCGGGCCGTTCGCATCGGCCGGAGCGGTCAACCGGACCTTGGTCGCCTTACAGCGCGCGTTTCCGCTCAGGTCTTGTTCCGACAGCGAATTCGAACTCCGTAGCCGGCCGTGCCTGATGTATCAGATCAAACGCTGTACCGGGCCCTGCGTCGATCGCATCGGCCACGCCGACTACCGTGACCTAGTGACCCAGGCGCGGGCATTTCTGTCCGGCGGCAACAACGACGTGCAACAACAGCTTGCCGGCGCCATGCAGGCCGCGAGCGATGAAATGGATTTCGAATCCGCGGCGATTTTTCGCGACCGCCTCAAGGCGCTGGCGCACATTCAGTCGCGCCAAGGCATCAACGTGCAGGGGGTGAAAGAGGCCGATGTCATTGCCGCGCATCAGCAGGGCGGCCAGACCTGCGTTCAGGTATTTTTCTATCGTGCCGGCCAAAACTACGGCAACCGCGCCTATTTCCCGAGTCATGGCAAGGACCAAAGTACCGCCGAAGTGTTGGCCGCCTTTATCAGTCAGTTCTACGATTCTAGACCGGCGCCGGGCATGGTGATGGTCAGCGAACCGGTCGACGGCCAATCGCTGATTGCGGAGGCGCTCGGCATTCGGGCGGAACGCCGCGTCCGCTTGGTCGCGCCTCAGCGCGGCGAGAAACGCAAGCTGGTCAATCAGGCCGTGGCCAATGCCAAGGAAGCGCTCGGCCGCCGGCTCGCCGAAAGCAGCTCCCAGCGCCGTCTGTTGGAAGGCGTCGGTAAAGCCTTCGAACTCGACGCGACGCCGGAACGCATCGAGGTCTACGACAACAGCCACATCAGCGGCACCAAACCGGTCGGCGCCATGATCGTGGCTGGTGTCGAAGGATTTCGAAAAACGGCCTATCGAAAATTCAACATCAAAAACGATGATATTGCGCCGGGTGACGACTACGCGATGATGCGGGAAGTCCTGCAGCGGCGCTTTTCACGGCTGATGAAGGAAAGCGAACAAGGCGAGGTCACGGCGGATTGGCCGGATCTGATCCTGCTTGACGGCGGCAAAGGCCAATTGAGTGCGGCCCGCGCGGTGATGGCCGATCTCGGGCTTGGCAATCTGGCCATGGCGGCGATCGCCAAAGGGCCGGACCGCAATGCTGGCCGGGAACAGTTTTTTCTGCCGGATCGCGAGTCCTTCGCGTTGGCGCCGCGCGACCCAGTTCTCTATTTCGTACAGCGTTTGCGCGACGAAGCCCATCGGTTCGCGATCGGCAGCCATCGGGCGCGGCGTTCCAAGGACATCAGCCGATCGCCATTGGACGACATCCCGGGCGTCGGCGGCCGCCGCAAAAAGGCCCTATTGATGCGCTTCGGTTCGGCGCGCGAAGTTGGCGGCGCGGCGCTTGAAGACTTGCAATCCGTCGACGGTATTTCCGTGACATTGGCAAAAACCATCTACGATCATTTCCATCCCGACGACGAATAATGCTATAACTGCCGCGGTTGCGCGCCAGCCAAGAGAGCCCGATGTTTACCAGTTTGCCCAACCTTTTGACGATTTCACGGATCGTTGTGATCCCTGCGCTGATCGCGGCGTTTTACTTGCCTGGCGATCTGGCCAATTGGATCACCTTCGGTCTGTTCGCCGCTGCCGGCGTGACCGATTATTTCGATGGCGCCCTGGCCCGCAGCCGCGGCATCACATCTGCATTTGGGCGATTTCTCGATCCGGTCGCCGACAAACTGCTGGTGGCGGCGACGATTGTCATGCTGGTGGCCGTCGACCGCATCACCGATTGGCATATTTTGCCCGGGCTGATCATCCTGTGCCGTGAAATACTGGTCTCTGGCCTGCGTGAGCATTTGTCGGAATTGAAAGTCGGCGTACCCGTGACCAAACTGGCGAAATGGAAAACCACCGTTCAGTTCGTGGCACTGGCTGTGTTGCTGGTCGGCGACGCCGGCTGGTCGGTGCTCTATCCGATGGAACTCGGATTGGTGCTGCTCTGGATCGCCGGGCTGTTGACCGTGGCAACGGGCTACGATTATTTGCGAGCCGGGTTGATCCATCTGGCACCCGACGAGGCCGATAGCGGGCGCCCGTCCGGCTCGCCGCGGCAATCCGGCTAGTTTAGGCACGCAGATGAATGTGTTGGGCGTGGCCGGCTGGAGCGGAAGCGGCAAAACCAGCTTGATCATTCGCTTGATTCCCGAATTCAAGCGCCGGGGTGTTGCCGTGTCGACGGTGAAACACGCCCATCACCGCTTCGACATCGACCAGCCTGGCAAAGATTCCTACCGTCACAGAGAGGCCGGCGCCCACGAAGTGTTGGTCAGTTCCGGGCAACGCTGGGCATTGATGCACGAAGTTGCCGATGATCAAGACTGGTCATTGGATACGCTTCTGGCGCGGATGGCGCCGGTTGATCTCGTTCTCGCCGAGGGCTTCAAATTCGGCGCCCACCGGAAGATCGAAGTACACCGCTCAGACCTGGGAAAACCGCTGCTCTGTGATTCGAACCCAGGATTTGTTGCGGCCGTCGGCGATCGCCAGCCGGACGCCGTGACTTTGCCCTGGTTCGACAGGGACGATATTGTAGGGCTGGCCGACTTTATTTCCGAGGAGATCGGACTCGGCGGAAACAGCTCTAATACCACCCTGCGGTGATAGGAACACATTTGATGGTGGAAAAAGAGTTCAGTCCAGAAGGCACGGCGCGCAGCGCGATGCCGGCGCATCGGGCAAGCGTCGTAACGCGCTGGCTGAGCTATTTTTCCCCACCGAAGGCCGGGTTCTTTTGCGCCGTGGCGGCGTCGCGCTCCTTATCCGATACCCCACATCGCATGGCGGATCGCGACGCCGCCACTGCGCAAAATAATCCCGGTCAAATGGGTCCCTATCACCGCAGATTGGTATAAGGCCATGGACCATGACGCAACTGAGTGACGATTGCTTCGCCTTCGGCGGGACTTTGATGTCCACCGAACAGGCCCTGGCTGACTTGACGGAACGGGTCGGCCCGGTCGTCGCCGCCGAATGCGTACCACTTGGGGAGGCGCTTGGCCGCATTCTCGGCCAAGACGCCGTGTCCCGACACGCCTCGCCGCCCCATGACAATGCCGCGGTCGATGGCTACGCCGTTGCCTTTGCGGATTTGGCCGTCGGTGCGGTCACGCGATTGCCGATCACCGGCCGCGCCGCCGCCGGCCATCCGTCCGAAGGCGGCGGTGGCGGCGCGGTCCGCATCTTCACCGGCGCGGTTATGCCCGATGGCACGGATACTGTGGTCATGCAGGAAGACGTGGAAGCCGACGACAATGTCGTCAGCATTCCGCCCGGGCTGAAGCGCGGCGCCAATCGCCGGCTGGCCGGCGAGGATTTCGCGGCCGGCGACACTATTCTGGACCGCGGGACACGGCTAAGGCCGCAGGAGCTGGCGTTGGCCGCAGCCGCCGGGCTCGATCGACTGTCGGTTTTCCAGCCGGTCCGGGTGGCGCTGTTTTCAACCGGTGACGAGCTTAGGGAACCCGGTGCCGATTTACCCCCGGGCGCCATCCACGACGCCAATCGCGGCATGCTTGCCGGCTTGTTGCAACGGCTCGGCTGCAGCGTGACCGATATCGGCATCCTGGCCGACGACGCTGCCGCACTCCGCAACGCGCTTGCTGACGCCGCCACCGACCACGACCTCCTGATCACATCCGGCGGCGTTTCGACGGGCGAGGAAGATCACGTCAAAGGCGCGGTCGAAGCCCTCGGTTCGTTACATTTCTGGCGTCTGGCGATCAAGCCGGGACGACCCTTGGCCTTTGGCCAAGTCGGCGGCCGGCCGTTCATTGGCTTGCCCGGCAATCCGGTCGCAGTGATGATCTGCTTCCTGCGATTTGCCAGACCGGTCATCCTGCGCCTCGGCGGCGCGCGGGACGTAGAGCCGACGCTCTATCGCGTGTCGGCCGGCTTCGACCATGACAAGAAAGCAGGGCGCCGGGAATGGTTGCGGGCCTCATTGGTCGCCGGCCAAGGCGGCGGGCTGGTGGCCCGGAAGTTTCGGCGCCAAGGGTCGGGCGTGATTTCGTCGCTGGTGGCGGCCGACGGGTTGGTGGAAATTCCGGAAGACGTTACCCATATAGCCGATGGCGATATGGTGGCGTTCCTACCGTTTAATGAAGTGCTGTGAGGCCAATCGATCATGAAGGTGTTGTATTTTGCCTGGCTCAGGGAGCGGACCGGGACCGGCGAGGAAGACGTGTCTTTGCCGCCGGATATCGTCGACGTTGCCGGCCTCATCGAATGGCTGAAAGGCCGCGGCCCGGGTTATGCGGCGGCCTTTGAAGACCTCACGGCGGTGCGGGTGGCCGTCGACCAGGAATATGTCGGCCTCGACCGGCCGTTGGACGGCGCCAGTGAGATTGCCTTCTTCCCGCCGGTCACGGGAGGCTGAGCGGTGATCCGCGTGCAGCGGCAAGATTTCGACGTCGGTGCCGAAATGGCGGCACTGAGTGAAGGTGAGACCGGCATCGGCGGCATTGTCGCGTTCGTGGGCCTGGTGCGTGAGATTGCCGGCGAGCAACAGCTGTCGGCCATGACGCTCGAGCATTATCCCGGCATGACCGAACGCCAACTCGAAAAGATTGACGAAGAAGCGCACCGGCGTTGGCCGTTGACCGCCAGTCTCATTGTTCATCGCTACGGCCGTCTGGAGCCGGGCGAGCAAATCGTCCTGGTGCTGACTGCGTCGGCCCATCGCGACGCCGCCTTCGACGCCAACCGTTTCCTGATCGATTGGCTTAAAACCAAGGCACCCTTTTGGAAATCCGAGGAATCGGCAAGCGGCAGCGATTGGGTCGAGGCTCAGTCCAGCGACGACGCGGCCGCTGCACGCTGGGAGAAATGATCGCCTTACCGACGCCGCGTGCCGGTCGGTTTCAGTGTCCTTGTCGGGCGCCGTCGTTCGGCTTTCGATTTGGCGGGATTGAGCCAGGCTTTCAGATCGCGTTCGAGTAACGTCTTTGCTTCCGGCTCCAAATTCGCTTGCCAGACTTCAAAGCCGCGCTGCAGGTCTTTTTCGGTCAGCCGTTCGCGGAATTCGACAAACAGGACGTCGGCGAATTCCGCCGCATTTGCCGACCCGGTTTTGTCGGTCGCCGGATCAAAGGCGCGCAGGCGGCCCTTGACGTCGGTTCGCGCCATGACCGCGGCGTAGGCAATTTCCAGGTCCAGGTCGAAGCCACCCCATTCCTGCCACCAGGCGCTGCACCCCGCCGGTTCCAGGCAATAGGCATAGGACACCTGAGCCTCAATGGGGCGGGCGCGTTGCCGGGCGCTCTGCTCCAACGCCCGGTTGTCGGTGGTGGCCGGCAAATCGATTTCTGCCACTTTAATCAGCGCGATGCCGTCCTCGGTCCATGTCCGAAGCCCCGCTTGCGACGGGGATGATCCTGCGCGCCGCGTCATGCTCTAGGCCGCGGCCTTGTGCCGGACCGCGCCTTCGTAATCGTCGATCAAGCGCTGAGTGATCTCACCCGGCGTGAAGGTGTAATCGCCGATTTCGCGGACTGGTGTCACTTCCGCCGCCGTGCCGGTCAGGAAGCATTCGGAGAAATCAGCCATTTCTTCCGGCATGATCACCCGTTCGACAATTTCCAGGCCGCGGGCTTTCGCCAGTCCGATCACAGTGCGCCGGGTGATGCCGTCCAGGAAACAATCCGGGGTCGGCGTATGCAGGACGCCGTCTTTTATGAAAAAGATGTTGGCGCCGGTCGATTCAGCGATACGGCCGCGCCAGTCCAGCATCAAGGCATCTTGGCAGCCGTCCGCTTCGGCGGCGTGTTTGCTTAAGGTGCAGATCATGTAAAGCCCGGCGGCCTTGGAATGGACCGGTGCCGTCGCCGGATCAGGCCGGCGCCACTGTGACATTTGCAGTCTGATGCCGCGCATGCGCTCTTCCGGGTCGAAATAGCTTGGCCAAACCCAGGCGGCGATCGCTAAATTGATCTGGTTTAGCTGAGCGGACACGCCCATCATTTCACTGCCGCGCCAAGCCACCGGCCTGACGTAGCCGTCGCCGATCTTGTTGGCGGCGACGACTTCGCGGCACGCCTTGTCTATTTCTTCCACCGTGTAGGGGATCTTGAAATCCAATAGCTCGGCCGATGTCACCAGCCTTTGCGAATGTTCGGTCAGTTTGAAAATGCCGCCGTCATAAACACGCTCGCCTTCGAACACACAACTGGCATAATGCAGGCCATGTGTCAGGACGTGGGCGTCGGCGCTTTTCCAGGGCACCATTTGACCATTGTACCAGATGAGGCCGTCATGGTCGGCAAATGAGTTTGTTTCCATAATTGGGCTACCTAAGACCGATTATTACCAGATGACACAACGGTATGTAACATTGTGAGAAATATATGTCAACATGACTGACGTAAAAACTGGAACAAATCCACTTTTCTTGCGTGAGGAAGAGCTCAGGCAGGGTATTGAGCTGTTGTTTTACGCCTATCGGGACTTCACATCCGACCCGGATGATATCCTGCGTGATTCCAAATTCGGACGCGCGCACCATCGCGTCGTTCATTTCGTCGGCCGCAATCCCGGCATCACGGTTGCCGATTTGCTGAAGATCCTGCGGATTACCAAGCAAAGCCTGTCGCGTGTGTTGCGTGCGTTGGTTGAGCAGGGCTACATTCTGCAGCGCCAAGGCAGCCGCGATCGTCGCCAGCGCCTGCTTTACTTGACCGAACAGGGCATCGAGTTGGAAAAGCGGCTTTCCACGCCCCAGCAGGCCCGCGTTGCCCGCGCCTACAGGGAAGCCGGCGCCGAGGCGGTGGCCGGCTATCGCAAGGTGCTGCTTGGCCTGATCAATGAAGCCGACCGCGACGCGGTCCTGCGGTCGATACTGAAATGACGGCGGCCCGCGATCATGTCCGGTGACAGCGTCCATTCGCCCCATATCCTGGTTGTCGATGACGATCGCCGCCTGCGCGAGTTGCTGCGAAAATATTTGATGGATCAAGGCTATGCGATCACCACGGCCGTTGATGCCGCGGAGGCGCGGGCGCGCATGCAAGGCTTGGTGTTCGATCTGATGGTGCTGGATGTGATGATGCCCAACGAAACCGGGCTGGAATTGGCCGCGGCCTTGCGCCGCAACGGCAATGTTATTCCGATCCTGATGCTGACCGCGCGCGGCGAGGCTGAGGATCGGATTCGCGGTTTGGAGATGGGCGCCGATGACTATCTGCCGAAGCCGTTCGAGCCGAAGGAACTGTTGCTGCGCATCAATTCGATCCTGCGCCGCGCCGCCCGGCGCGGCGGTCAGGCCGCCACGGTGCAGTTCGGTGATTTCGAGTTCGATTTGCAGCGCGGCTTGTTGAGCCGGCTTGGCGAAGCGGTGCATTTGACCTCGGGCGAGGCGGCGCTGCTCAAGCAACTGGCCATGCGGCCGGGCGAGACCATAAGCCGGGAGGATTTGGGCAGCGGGACGGACGATGGCGCCGGGCGCGCCGTCGACGTGCAAATTACCCGGCTCCGCCGCAAAGTCGAAGGCGATCCGCGGCTGCCGCGCTATTTGCAAACCGTTCGCGGTGAGGGTTACGTGCTGTGGGCCGACTAGAGCAGTTCTCGATCAAACGTTTCCGGATGATCGAGAACTGCTGTAACGGTCTAAAGCCGGGAGTTCCATCATGTTGAAAAACATTCTGCCACGCACATTGTTTGGCCGGTCGTTGGCTATCCTGGTGACACCGGTCATTCTATTGCAATTGATCGCGACGTTTTTGTTCTACGAACGCCATTGGGACAATGTCGCCCGGCGCCTCGCCCGAAATGTCGCCGGCGACATCGCCGCCGTGGTCGAAGGGCTGCAGCGGCTGCCGCATAAAGACGACCGGGATCTACTGTTGGACCTGGCCCGTCGTCACATGAAGCTGCATGTCTCGATCTTGCCGGAACGGACCTTGCCGCCGGAACCGGAGACCGGGCTGATCTTCACCTCGTTTAGGATTCTCGACTGGTATGTCAACAATGCCCTGGGTGACGAGCTGTCGCACCCCTATCGCATCAATACGGGAAAGATAAAGGAGCGAATCGAGATTTTGGTGCAGATGGACAATGCCGTGCTGCGCATCCTGACCCGCGAGAAACGCATTTACAGCCAGACCACCTATGTTTTCATTCTTTGGATGTTCGGCTCGTCTCTGGTGCTGCTTGCCATCGCCTACATGTTTTTGCGCAAGCAAATGCGCCCGATCCGGCGCTTGGCGGTCGCCGCAGAGAGCTTCGGCAAGGGCCGGGAAGTACCGGATTTCCGGCCGCAAGGTGCGGTCGAAGTGCGCCAAGCCGCCAACGCTTTCTTGGACATGCGCGATCGCATCGTGCGGCAGATTAACCAACGCACGGTGATGCTGGCCGGCGTCAGCCACGACCTGCGCACGCCGCTCACGCGCATGAAGCTGGAGCTCGCCATGCTCGGCGACAGCGAGGGTGTGCGGGAACTAAAAGGCGATGTCGACGACATGGAGCGCATGGTCGAGGGCTATCTGGCGTTTGCCCGCGGTCAAGACCAGGAAGCGGCGGTCGATACCGACCTGCCCGAATTACTGCGCGAAGTCGCTTCCGATGCCAGACGGCACGGTTCCGACATCGAAATGGAAGTCGCCGACGATATCGTTATGCCGCTCCGGCCAAACGCCTTCAAACGCTGCATCACCAATTTGGTTGAAAACGCGCGGATGCATGCCGACAAGATTCGCATCAGTGCGGCCCGGCGTGAAAACAACGTCGAAATTTTGGTCGAGGACAACGGCCCAGGCATCCCCAGCGGCGAACGCGAGGCGGTGTTTCGGCCGTTCCATCGCCTCGACCAATCGCGCAACCTGCAAACCGGCGGCAGCGGCCTCGGGCTCTCGATCGCCCTCGACGTGGTGCGCGGCCACGGCGGCGACATTTCGCTGACCGACGCCGACGGCGGCGGGCTCCGGGTGGTGGTCCGGCTGCCGGTGTGAAATCTGGTTAGTACGGGCGAGAATCCAACACCCGGATTAAGCCGACGACCTCACGATAGAGCACATAAACGGCGACAACGACCCAAACGATCCAGCCGACGAAGAACACCCATAACAACAGGCCGATAATCAGGCCGATCACCGATATCACGAAAATCATGATGATGTTGCGGGCGTGGCTTTCGTATATCGTGCCGCGGACGTCGTTGCGTTTGACGATCGCCATAACAAGCGCCACCAACGGCGTCAGCCAAATAAAATAGCCAACCAGCAGCATAATGTAGGCGACTATGAAATAGGTCCGATGTTCCTCGGGCCGGTCAGAATGGCGCTGCGTCACGTCGCTCCCCGTCTCTTTCTAGCCGCCGGCCATCTGCCGTGCAGCCGCTTCGGCCCATTGCGCGCCTTCGGCGCCGTGGATGCGGCTAAGCAGCGCGCGATGGTCGGGCGCGGTTTGTAGCACCTGTTGGGTCGAACGATGGCGGTCGGCGAACACGGCCTCGGCGAAGCGGCGGTCGTATTGCGCGTCGGATGAAAACCCGGACTTGGGCGCATGGTTCATGCCGAAGCAAATATAGATATAGCTGACGGCACTGAAGGCCGGCACGTCCGTCGTATAGCCGAGATCGTTTTCGATCGGCAGCCGCTCAGACCACAGCGCCAACCGCTCTTGCAGGCTTTCGGGCACTGCCGGGTGATTGCGGCAGGCGCGCCAATAGTCGGTATCCTCGCGCTCGGTCAGGCAATAGTGCATGCAGATGAAATCGCGAATTTCCTCGTAGAGTGAGGCCATATGGCGGTTATAGGCCCGGCTCATGGTCGCCATGTTGTCTTTGGTCGGGAAATGCTCTGCCAACAGGGTCAGGCCCAGTTCCGCGAGATAGATGCCGGTCGATTCCAAGGGTTCGATAAAGCCGCCGGAAAGGCCAACGGAACAAACATTCTTCGACCAGGCGTTGCGCGTCCGGCCGATGCGCATGCGGATGTGGTTGGCCTCGCAGCCCTCCGCCTGGGGGCCAATGAAGTCGCGCAGCCGCTGCTCGGCATCTTCAGGCGACATGAAGTCACTGGCATAAACGTGACCGGTGCCAAGCCGGCCAAAGAGTGGAATCTTCCAGATCCAGCCGGCATCCTGGGCGTAACAGCCGGTAAAGGGCGGGATGTTGGTGTCGCCTTCAGCGTAGGGTACGCGCATGGCGACGGCACGGTCGTTGAACAGGACGTCGTTATAGCTTTCGAACGGTTCGCCGAGCGTCTTGTTGATCAGCAGGCCTAGAAAGCCGGTGCAATCGATGAAGAAATCGGCCGCCAAATCACCATGCTCTTTGGTCGTGACGTTGACGACGTTGCCGTTTTCGTCTTGGGCGACGTCGACCACCGTGTCGATCACGTGATGCACGCCGCGTGATTTCGCCAGGTCACGCAAATAGCGCCCGAGCTTCACAGTGTCGATATGATAGGCGTAGTTGAGCAGACCATGATAAGGCTCGTGCTCGGCGGTACGCGGCGCCCGGAAGCGGTCGCACATCACAGGATCGGGGGTCACCGCCTCGGCATAGCTCTGCTGGAAGCCTTCTCGGTGGGCGCCCAGCCAGAGGTTCGCCATGCTGTAGCGGTTGACGTGGGTCAGTTGGGTGAAAGGATGCCAAAACGGTTCGTCCTTGCGGCAAAAGCCTTCGAAGCGGATGGCGTTTTTGAACGAGGCGTCGCAGCAGCGCATGAAGTCGAACTCGTTCACGTCCATGGCGGTCATCATGCGTTTGATGTTGGCGAGCGTCGCTTCGCCGACACCGATGATGCCGATGTCGCGGCTTTCGACCAACGTAATCTCAACAGTTTGGCCATCCGCCGAGCGCAGTGACCGGTTGAGAAAACAAGCGGTCATCCAGCCGGCCGTGCCGCCGCCCAGCACCAATATTCGTTTAACGCGATTGTCCATGACGCCCCTCCCTCCGAGGTTCGCATAATGCGCAAACGTGGTAGACTGCGCTATGCCGATTTTTCGGAAAATGCTGTTTCATGCGGCGACCAGGCTCGCCAACGACCCGAAGGCCCGGGCCAAAGCAGCGGCGCTGTTGGAGAACGAGGTCAAGCCGCGCGCCAAACAGGTCCGCCAGACCATGCGCGCCGCGGCGGCGGAGGCCGACCCGCGCCAAGAGCCGGCACGCTTCGCCGGCGTCCTGACCCGGCGCCTAAAAAATCAGATTAACCGCAAGCCCTGAACGGGCCGGTGCAGGCAATTCGGCGACTCGTTATCGATTTCGGTGAGAAATTTGATCACGAGCGATTGCACCAATGTGCTTGAACTCACTTAGAGTGCTCGAGCCGAATATCCTGCGTTAAAGTAAGATTCTTCTCTACATCCGTTAGACAATAATCTTATATTCTCTGATATCGATAATCATTCTACGGATAATTGCCGAATTTTCTTGCAAGGAAGAGACCGTTCACATATGGGAAATCTGGGCTTGATAGGTAACCGACCGTATTGGCAGGTGTGATGATGCGCCTCGGGACGTTTACGATTTCAGCGATGCTGTTGGCACTTTCGCCAACCGGTTGTTCGCCGTCGGCGCCGACCCGGCCTATTGAAGACAATATTGCAGATCGAAAGCGCCTTGTGGACGCATCGGACGCATACGAACGCGGTGATTTTACCACCGCATATCACGGGTCCAAATTACTTGCGGAAAAGGGGTATGCCAGCGCCCAGTTCAACCTTGGTGTCATGTACGAGAAAGGCCAGGGTGTGGTGCTCGACTATACTGAAGCGGCTCGCTGGTATCGTAAGGCGGCCGATCAGGGAGATGCCGACGCCCAATTCAATCTCGGCATTATGTACGAAAACGGCCGGGGTATGTCGCAGGACAACGCCGAAGCGGTTCGCTGGTATCGTAACGCAGCTGACCAGGGGCTTGCAGGCGCCCAGTACAATCTCGGTGTCATGTACGAAAACGGCTGGGGTGTGGCGCAAGACTACGCAGAAGCGGTTCGCTGGTATCGGAAGGCGGCCGATCAGGGCGATGCCGACGCCCAATTCAATCTCGGCAGTGTATACAGCAACGGCCCGAGCGCGACGCAGGATCATGTTGAAGCCGTTCGCTGGTATCGTAAGGCAGCCGAACAAGGGCTTGCCAAGGCTCAGTACAATCTCGGCAATATGTACTTAACTGGCCGGGGCGTGACGCAGGACCATACCAAAGCGGTTCACTGGTATCGTAAGGCAGCCGATCAGGGGCTTGCCGACGGCCAGTACAACCTCGGTGTCACTTACATCAAAGGCCTGGGCGTGACTCAGGACTTTGCTGAAGCGGTTCGCTGGCATCTCAAGGCGGCCGATCAGAGGGATGCCCGCGCCCAATTCAGCCTTGGCATTATGTACAACAACGGCCTAGGTGTGACGCAGGATAATGTTGAGGCACACAAGTGGTTCAATTTGGCGGCGATACAGAAGTATGAAGGTGCCGCTACTAACCGCGATATTCTCGCCAAGAAAATGACATCGGAGCAGATTGCGAAGGCGCAACGGCTGGCCCGTGCATGGCGGCCCACGCAATAGCAGCGGAAACGCCAGCGCCCTCCGTTTCGCACCGTGAGCGTATCCCGGCGACGATACCGATTAAAACTCCGGACACCATTGCCTTTGTCTGCGCCTTTATCCTGCAAAAAAAACGATTAACAATCAGAACACGTCGTCAAAGTGCTAAAAATTTTAGTGCAATCAGATGCACAATTGGTCCTATGTATTAGAAATTTAGACAGCTGCCGGTTGCGATGAAACGAAGAAGGCTATGCCTTGAACGGCTGCCCTTTTAGCTCGACGACGTTGCCGTCCGGGTCGTTGATATAGATCGACGGGCCGTCGCCTTCGGCGCCGTAGCGGGACTTCACTTCGCCCATGTCGATGCCGTGGCCGTCGAGATGCCGGCGCAGGGCGTCCTCGTCGAAGGGCTCGATGCGGATGCAGAAATGGTCGAGGTTGCGCGCCTCCTTGCCCGGCGCGGCGCCGCCCATGCGGCCGAGCTCGGACTCCACGGGCACCAAGTCGATGATGCTTTCGCCGGCGCGGTATTGATAAAGCCCGATCGATTCGACCCGGCGTTCTTCGTGACAGCCGAGCACATCGCGGTAAAAGCCAATCGACCGGTCGAGATCGGTGACCCTGAGTACCACATGGTCCAGTCCCTTGATGGCGAATGTCATCCTTAACCTCCGAAGTCTATGGTCCGGACCGCTTGCGGCTCCGCCAGGTGCGTTGGCCGCCCGGCTTGCCGGCAGAAGAGCGGCCACGGGGCAGCGGCGCGTCGGAGCGTTTGAGTGCCGGTGCCGGTGGCTCGGCCAGGCCACGCACGGTGTGTTGGCGCACTTTTGGATCCAGACCGATTTCGAGCTCCGTGGCCTCGAGCCGTTGGATTTCGTCGCGCAGACGCGCCGCTTCTTCGAACTCCAGATCGGCGGCGGCCTCGCGCATTTGCTTTTCCAGGTCGGCGATATGGGTTCTGAGGTTGTGCCCGACTAGGGGTGCCTTGGTTTCCGAGCCGAGGTCCACGTCCATGTGATCGGCCTCGTAGACGCTTTCCAAGATGTCGCCGATGTTCTTGCGAATGCTTTCCGGGGTGATGCCGTGTTCGGCGTTGTATTGTTGTTGTTTTTCCCGGCGCCGGTCGGTTTCGCCGAGCGCCCGGCTGATGCTGCCGGTGATCTTATCGGCATAGAGCAAGACCCGGCCGTCGACATTGCGGGCGGCACGGCCGATGGTCTGCACCAGGGAGGTTTCCGAACGCAAGAAGCCTTCCTTATCGGCATCCAAGATGGCGACTAGGCTGCATTCGGGGATATCCAAGCCTTCGCGCAGCAGATTGATGCCGACCAGCACGTCGAACACGCCAAGCCGCAGGTCGCGTATGATTTCGATGCGCTCCAAAGTATCGATGTCGGAATGTAAATAGCGCACGCGAACGCCGGCTTCATGCATGTATTCGGTCAGATCCTCGGCCATGCGCTTGGTCAAGGTGGTAACTAACACGCGTTGGCTTTTTTCGGCGCGGATCCGGCATTCGGCAAGCAAATCGTCGACTTGGCTCTCGACCGGGCGGATTTCACAGGTCGGATCGATCAAGCCGGTCGGCCGGATCACCTGTTCGGCGAACACGCCGGCGGTCTGCTCCAACTCCCAGGCGCCCGGTGTCGCCGACACATAGGCGGTCTGCGGCCGCATGATGTTCCATTCATCGAACTTGAGCGGCCGGTTGTCGACGCATGACGGCAGCCGAAAACCGAATTCCGACAAGGTCCATTTGCGGCGGTAGTCGCCGCGGAACATGCCGCCGACCTGGGGCACGGTGACGTGGCTCTCGTCGACGAACAGAAGCGCATTTTCGGGCAGGTATTCGAACAAGGTCGGTGGCGGCGCGCCCGGCGGCCGGCCGGTCAAATAGCGCGAATAGTTCTCGATGCCGGCGCAGGATCCGGTCGCTTCCATCATTTCCAGATCGAATTGGGTGCGCTGCTCCAGCCGTTGCGCTTCCAGCAAATTGCCGCTGTCGTGCAGCTCTTTCAGGCGGACGATAAGATCCGTCTTGATGCCCTTCACCGCTTGTTGCAGGGTTGGCTTCGGTGTCACGTAATGGCTATTGGCGTAAAGTTTGATCTGTTCCAACTCGTCGCAGCTCTCGCCGGTCAGGGGATCGAATTCGACGATCGCTTCGATCTCGTCGCCGAACAGCGACAGCCGCCAGGCCCGGTCGGCCAAATGCGCCGGGAAGATCTCGATGACGTCACCGCGCACCCGGAAGGCGCCGCGGGCGAAGTTCTGATCGTTGCGGCGGTATTGGTTGGAAACCAAATTGGCGAGCAACTGGCGCTGCTCGATGGTTTGACCCTTTTTCAGGGTCAGCGCCATTTCCGAATAGGTTTCGACCGCGCCGATGCCATAAATGCAGGAAACCGAGGCGACGATGATGACGTCATCGCGTTCCAGCAGCGACCGCGTGGCGGAATGGCGCATGCGGTCGATCTGTTCGTTGATCGAGGCATCTTTTTCGATATAGGTGTCGGTGCGCGGGACGTACGCTTCAGGCTGATAGTAGTCGTAATAGGATACGAAATACTCGATCGCGTTGTCGGGGAAGAAACTCTTCATTTCGCCGTAGAGCTGGGCTGCCAGGGTTTTGTTGGGCGCCAGGATGAGCGAGGGCCGCTGGCACGATTGGATGACATGGGCGATCGTGAAGGTCTTGCCGGAACCGGTGACGCCGAGCAGCACCTGGTCGCGCTCATTGCCGTTCATGCCGTCGATCAATTCGGCAATGGCCTGTGGTTGATCGCCGGCGGGTTCGAACGGGCTGACCAGTTTGAACGGAACCCCGCCCTCGCTCTTCTCCGGCCGGCTGGCCCGGCCCGGCAGCCAGCCGAGGCCCTCGGCCAAGCCAAGCGCTTCCTTAAATTGCGCCGTTCGATCACTCTGCAGTTCCATGGCCCTAATATAGGGTGCTTTGGGAAGCTTGACACCGGCTATTCGGCGATAATCAACAGCCGATCGGGACGCGCGCCGGCGATGCCGTCGAACGGCCAACAGGTCGACAGGATCAGGCGGTTGCGGCCGCCGAGTTGGTCGAGTGGCAACGCGTCGCCCACGAGAATCCGCCGCTCGACCACGCGAAACGTCATAGCCACGCCGGTTGCCGGCTCGATGTTGATGGGGTCGCCGACGGCCAGGTGGTCAAGGAAGCGAAAATGCGTGTCCTGATGACCGGCGATGATCATGGTTTCCGGCGCCCGCGTTACCAGGCCCGGCCCAAAGGCGAGGCTGCGGCCACTGGCGTCGGACAGCACATAGAGCGTTTCATTGTGGCGCGGCACCGTCATGCGGGCCACGGTTTGGAAATCGGCCCAGGGCCAGGGCACGGCCGGCCCGGCGCCGGACCGTGTCGCCGCCCAGGCCCGGCCGATCAGCCATTGGGCCAATTCGGCCTTGGCCGGAATGTAGGCGCCGCGGGCCGTGGCGGCGAGCCCGGCCAACACCAGGAGGAGCGCCAACGCCCGTATGACCGGCCGGTCGCGGAATACATTGTACATCATCACCCGGTCGAGCGCCGGCGGCCGCTAGCGACCAGAAGGATTAGACCGGCCAGACCAAGGCAGAGGCCGAACAAAATCAATAGTGGTGCCGGTGTCGCCGTTTTCGGCAAGGTCAGGGATGCCGAACGGCTGATACCGATCTTGTGCAGGCGTGGCGCCGTTGGCTGCGGCATGGCGCCGGCCGGACCCTGTTCCGCCATTGGTGCTGTCCATCCATTGGGCAGGTTGCCGGCGACGCGGGTGCTGTCGAGCGGTTCCGACGGCGGCCGGTCGACGGTTTCGGCCACGGCCAACAGGCTAGTGTAGCGGGTAACCAGGCTGTGCCTGAGCGCAATCGGTACGACGGCGTCTTTGAGGCCGTCAGTGCCGTCCAAGATTGCGCGTTCGTGCAGCCAACGGATCTTGTCGCGTGCCCATAGCCGGCCGATTCCTTGATGGTTGCGGGCATCTTGCAACGGCAGGGCGACCAACCAGTCTGTCCCGGCGA
>Ga0315336_1000183_pt1 | contig 250536 bp, 203 predicted proteins | sample ASW5metaG_FD_204512 | JGI IMG/M metagenome (GOLD analysis project Ga0315336, IMG submission 204512) | Ammonia-oxidizing marine archaeal communities from Monterey Bay, California, United States - ASW #5 | ecosystem: Environmental > Aquatic > Marine > Intertidal zone | place: USA: California... | reverse complement strand
ATCACCAAGTAGCAGCGTCTCGTAATCCGTCACCCCGTCTCTGTAATGTGACAAGCGGACATCCTTTCTGGGCGTCGGCCAATTTGTCTCTGTACCCGGTCGCTTGGCATGGCCGGAGTATATCGAGATACAAAAGTCGTAGCGAAATCCTGCGCCCTATTAGGCGTCTACGAACTTCTGGCGACGGAGTGTGAGGGGGCTCAGGAAGTATGATTCTCGAAACCCGTTGCAGCATCCACTATCTGACCCAATTTTGGGATCTCCATGCCCCAGGCGGAAAGGTTCCACGTTAGAACGACGAGCGACTTGCCAACCTGTGCCACCTGTATATCTCCGCCCAGTAACTCGACGTATTGGCCAGGGAACATGGTTCAAACCGACACCTTGCCGTCAAATTGCTGCACAATCCAAAGACCATGACACATGACGCAGACATCATCGTGATCGGCGGTGGCCACAACGGACTGACCGCGGCCTGGTACCTGGCGGACGCAGGTCTCCGCGTGATAGTGCTCGAACGCCGTGAGATTGTCGGTGGGGCCGCGGTCACGGAGGAGCTGTTCGACGGTTACCGGCTGGGGCCATGCGCCTACCTGTGCCACATCCTGAAACGCCGCGTGATCAATGATATGGCGTTACGGGAAAACGGTCTTCACATCTTCCCGTTAGATCCGGCCTCGCTCTTCGTCTTCCCGGACGGACGCAGCTTCCGCATGTGGACGGACCCTGAACGCACCGCCGCTGAGATCAGCCATATGCCGGGAACCACTGGCGCGGACGCCGATGGATATCTGCGCTGGATACGATTCTGGAAACGGGCGGCAAGCATATTCGACCACTATTTCCTAAAGCCAGCCCCGACTATTGAACGGATACGCGCCGACCTCGCTGACTCGTCCGATTTTGAGGTGTTCGAGACGATGCGCACTGTGTCAGTACGCGAACTGGCCGAGGACCATTTCGGCGACCCAGGTGTCGCCGCAGCCGCGGTAGGTACCGCCGACTACGGTGCCATCAGCGAAGTCGGGAGCGCCCTGTCTCAGGCCTATTTCAAGATGTCACTACTCCAGGCAGACGAGGACTTTGGCATCGTCCGTGGCGGCATGGGCGGCATCACGCAGGCCATGGCGGCATCGGCCATAACCAAGGGCGTGGAGATCAAGACCGGCGCCCTCGTTGAGCAGATACACGTCCCACCTGATGGCGTCAACAGTGTGACGCTGGCGGGCGGCGAGACGCTCTCAGCGCCCATACTGTTATCTAACGCCGACCCGAAGTCCACGTTCCTTTGCCTAACCGACGCCGACGCTGTCCCGGACGACTATCGACACGTGGTGGAATCGCTCACGACCCGCTCCGCATCTCTCAAGTTTCATGCTGTGCTAGACGGCCTGCCCGATTTCACGTCCTATCTACGACACGATGACGATGAGGCCGGCCTGGCTATGATCCGTATGATCCCGGCGCTGGATCACATCGAGTTGAGCTGGAACGACGCCATGATTGGCCGCCCGACGCGGTATCCCCTCATGCAGGTCCAGATCCCCTCGGTACTCGACCCGACCCTTGCGCCCGCCGGCCACCACGTCATGTCGGTATGGGTCACCTATCAGCCGGTGACTCCGGCCGCTGGCAGCTGGGACGAGGTTAGGACGAACGTCGAGGAGCAGATTATTGCCGAGCTGGAACGCTACGCTCCGGACATCCGGGACCGGATAGTACAGCAGGACCTATTCACGCCAGACGACATCTCAGATCGGATGGCGATGACCGACGGCAATATCAGGCACATTGACATGTCACCGGATCAGCTTTTCGCCGGGCGTCTGGACCACAGGACGCCTGTGCCGGGGCTCTACCTGTGCGGCGCCGGAACTCACCCGGGCGGTGAGGTCACGGGCGCGCCGGGCCACAACGCCGCGCAAGCGATCCTCTCCGACCTCGGCCGTTAGAACTGAAACGGCGCTTTGACGCTGTGGAGGGCCGTGATGTTCACCTATGCATCGAAGTGCGTGTAATCAGCCAGCGACGGCAATAACCCCATCCATGACGTTCGCTACTTGCCGTCCTGCTCTGACGCGAAACGGCCTCCCCGAGGTGCGGAGAGGCCGATTTCTAAGGTCGGTTGGTTTACTTATTGGTTTACAACGGACCTGCGGAGCACCTACTTAGGATGCGGTCTCCACGATTAAGTTACGAGTGGAGCGGGGGACGAGATTCGAACTCGCGACACCCTGCTTGGAAGGCAGGAACTCTACCGCTGAGCTACCCCCGCATCGCTGTTGACAAGTCTAGCAGGCGTAGGCAAATCTGCTACCCGTGTGCCGGGCAGGTGTCACTCTCTGATTGTGCCGGGCTTTTCATCGGGTCGCGATCACCGTCCACGTTGACGTGATGTTTGGTCTCGGATGATGTTAACGTCCCGTTTTCTGACTTTGGTGTTCTAACAGACCAGCCTTGAAAGCTGTTACCAATAATGCCCGACTCGCACGATTCTGACGGTTTATTTGACCCTACGCGCTCCGCCTTTGATCGTAGTTGGAATTTGGATGCCTGTGGAATTACCCGATCAGGTAGCGTGATTCCCGCGTTGGTTCACCCGGACGCAAACGACCCTGACGCGACGGCAATGAGAGTGGTCTTGATCGGCGGGCTGCGTGGCCGGTCCGAGGATGTCGAGACGGCTCGCATCGCAGCTGAACTATTGCCGCTTCTGGCGCATGACTCCGGAGTTGAACTGGTACTCAGCGTTATACCAGCCGCCAATCCTGACGCGCTCTCCCGCGACGCAGAATCGAACGACCCATTGAGCATTCGGCCGGCATCCGGATATCCGCCGCAGGGCGGATTTTTCGACCACTTGGAGAACCCGGAGGCGCGTTATCTCTGGCGGTGGATCAGCTTTGCAGCACCAGACCTGTTGCTGGAGGTCGAAAATGGCGATGGAGTGCAATGGCGCGAGAACGCGGCCGGAGGCACCCTGGGGAGAGTTCTCAATGCTGCGTCGGTTTCACCGGAAGGCTCACTCATATCTGCAATGGGAGATGGCGAGCCGAGTGGGCTGGCTCCAATCCCTGGACTGAGACTTTCGGTCAACCCCGAAGCACTTCAAACGGAACTGGGGAAACTGATTTCCGCGTTGGGATCATCTTCCTTGCGGTCGCCTGCGCGACTAGCTCTTGACGCACGTCGCCAGCGTTCAGTCATGGAGATTGCACGGTTACTTGGGCGAACCTACGGGTACGCACTGGATCCAGTCATATACACGCAGGGTGTCGCCGTGAGCGGCCGGTTGCGTCTGGCTGAGTTGGAACGAGAGGCTGGCTGGGAAGAGCCGGATAGTACGGCTACGGATATCGCCGAGCTTGTCGAAGGGTACGTGTCTGGCCAGAAGTCCGCATTTGGGGATCAACCGGGTGGATCGCATCTGGCGGCACTGGTCTGGTGTAACGAACTTTCAGCGCTTACTGACGATCCTAGATACACGGCGATGCTGATCGATGCTGCAAACCGATATCGCAGTGGTGGCCCGCCAGATGGTCCCGGGCAACCACCGCCGCCGTCAGACGATAACTTCCGCACAGAGGATATGTTCTTTGCGTCGGCAGTACTTGGCCGCGCTTTCGCTGTATCTGGCAAGTCTGAGTACATGGATCTGGCGGCGAGATTTCTAGCAGATACAGACACGCAAAAACCCGACGGCCTGTTCATGCACTGCCAGGGCGCTGATTGGAACTGGGGGCGATCGAACGGATTCGCAGCGATGGGTTTCGCCGAGTTGTTGAGTTATATGCCGGAAGGGCACGACCTCAGACCTGAATTACTACAAGCCCACATCAAACATCTTGAAGCGCTGATTGCGCTGCAACAGCCGGACGGTACGTGGTTGCAGATGCTCGACTATCCGGGCTCGTATCACGAGATGAGCGTCACATGCATGGTCGGATACGCCCTTGCAAGAGGAATACGCTCTGGATGGCTAGACGATAAATACAGAGAGCCGTTAGAACGTGCCTGGAGGGCCACATCGGAACGTATAGACGACGAGGGTGGACTGGTTGATGTTTGCACCGGTACAGGTGTGCAGACGAGCACCAAAGAGTACCTGGATCGACCGGCTGAGTTCGGGTTCGATCATCGAGGGGGATCAATGGCGTTGTGGTTCGCAGTTGAGGTCGAAAGGCTTCGTCGAAGAGAAGGCGTTCAGCGTTAGGATTGTCGGTCGGATAGGGCGTTCGCGCCGGACCAAACCCTATCGCCAATCGCTACAAGAGGAGAAGTTCGTTGAACGATGCCGTGCACCAGCCGGTGATCTTTAACCTTCCAGGACCAGAGTACGAGGAGGTCACATGGGTACACAACGAGCATGGCTCCTCATCGTCCTCGCCTCTATCAAGAACCGCAGGTTCGCTGGCCCCCGGGATGATGGGAGACGAGAAACCCGACGAATTGCCTCAGCGTATTCATGTGAACAGCTACTCTTACACTCGTGCCGAACACTGGCCGCTCGAGTCCACGCTTTCACCCCACTTGGACGATACAGATCTCCCGAAGGACGACTCAAACCTTCTGGACTGGCGTGAGCGATGCCTGCCGCTGACCGAAGAAGTGGTCGCGGAACTCGATGCGTTCGATCCCAATTCGGTTGTTTCTGGCGGTTGGAAAGACGCGCTGACCGCGCAACAGAAACGGATTATGGAAGCCATGCGTCTGGTGCACGTGACGGCTGTGTTTCATGCACAAATATTTGCCGAGACGTTTGCCGCTCGTTACGTCATGGCGTTTGGCAAGAAGAGCCAGACCGATGGGTTGGCTCTCCTGCAAGGCTTCCCTAATATGTCGACACAGAGGGCGGCAGACCTGTGGGATCTCGGACGAATTGCACGACGTTCGGATGCCGTGATGTCGGTGATCAAATCAGGGGCCCTGCCGTCTGGTGGTGGCGATGATGAAGTGTTGTTTCGGCATGGGTTTGAGGCCGCAATGGTCAAGTACGGGCACATGAATCCACAGGGCTCGGAGGACTTGCCGACATGGCGTGAGAATACTTCGATGCCGATATCGATTATTTGGCAGTACGCAACTGAAGATGACGGGCGCAGTCCACGTGTTGTTGAGCAGGCTGGTATAGATCGCCGCGAGAGTCTGGAAATTGAACTGTCGAACGAAGCGAGAAGTTCAGCGGCGATCGAAGATCTCGTCGAGTTCTTGCCGTACGCGCAACACATCGGCCCGGTTACCGAGGATCACAATCTCCTGGCCGATCAAAGGATCGGAAATGCGTCGCGTTCCCGGTGGCTGAAGATCGGCGACATGCTCCAGTCCCGTGGGTCAGTGGAGCTGGCCGAGGACGTGTTTTATTACGAGGTAGATGAGTTACTGGAGCTGCTGGAATCCGACGTACTCCTGGGCGTGAACGAACTTTCATCTAGAAAAAAACAGCTTGCGCGTTGGAGATCGGTTGTTCCTCCTGCCGTGATCGGCAAAGGTGCGCTGGTGGTCGACGAAATGGCAGAAGAGATCGTCGTTGAGGGAATGGCTGCTTCTGCCGGAAGTTACACGGGTCGTGCACGCGTGATCCAGGCGCTCACCGAGGCCAATTCATTGGTGGAAGGCGATGTGTTGGTGTGCGATATCACAACCCCGGCATGGACGCCTTACTTCGCCGTGATCGGCGCAGTCGTCACAAATATAGGATCGGTACTGGCGCACGGAGCGATTGTGGCACGAGAGTTTGGAATTCCGGCTGTTGTGGCGACGGGGAACGGCACGAGTGTTATTCCGGATGGCGCCACGGTGATGGTCAACGGAACAGCCGGAACGGTAACTGTGGTAGCGGAGTAGAGCATTAAACGGCGGATCTGCGACCGTACGACCTCTTAACTTTGAACGAAATGACGTGGCCTGTCACGCCAAAGGCAGAGGAGCAAAAACGTCGATGGCTGGGTCAGTGTAGAGACGCCAGACACCGTGAGGACGGCGCGGGCACCTTCCGAGACCGAAAAGCTCAAGAGTCGGCGAATCACCGGTCCCATCTCAAGCGTATCCGAGGCACATTTATCAGCGTGGCGATGGGAGGGATAATGAACGTTTGTCGTCCGTCACCCCAGCTTTTTCCCGCCTAGAAAAGGGGGTTACCAAACTCTATCCCACCTTCGGCATCACCTCGTTCTTCAACATCGACATCGAACCATGCCATGCCTCGTATGGGTCCCACTCGTGGCCCATCGCGAGTAGGGTGCCAAAGTCACCGATCTCGCCCTTGAGATCGTTCAACTTCTGGGCGACCTCGTCGACACTTCCAACAATGAAAACGTTGTCGATCAGATACTCAACGGTGACCTCGGAGTCTGCCATCTCGGGATCGTTTTTCATGACATTTAAAACGCCACCTTTGGCCAGAAGTTTCAAGAAATAATCGTTGAAATCCCGCGCCAAGACACCTTCTGTAGCGATACGTCGCGCTTCCTCTGAGGTTTCTGCGACGAACACTTCTCGTGCCACACGCCACTCTGACAAACGCGGCTCCTTACCGCCTTCATGCGCTCCTTGCTCGATGGCTTCCCGATGCGTCTTTAGAAGAACGGGAGGTGTCAGGTTGATGCTCATGGGAATCCAGCCGCGAAACCCAGCCATTTTCAAGGTAGAAGAGTAGGGCGTAACGCCAGCTACCCCAATAGGCGGGTGAGGATTCTGGTACGGACGGACGTGCGTCCTGAGACCGATATCGTTCTGAGGTTCCGGGACACGGAACTTCCACCATTCAGTCTCCCAGATCCCGGGTGTTGGGTCGTCCCACAACTTCAAAATCGTATCGATAGCCGCGGCGGTAAAGGCCCGGTTGTCAAGAGATGGATTCTCACCGCCGTAGTCGAATACCTGTGTGTCACCTTCGAAGCTTCCTATACCCACACCCCAGTTAAGCCGTCCTTCGGCCATATGATCCAGCTGAGCTATGCGGTGGGCCAGAACGAAGGGGTTGTGGTTCGGCATGCAGGTCACACCGGTTCCAAGACGGATGTTTTTGGTTAGCGCCAGAGCCTGCGCTATGAACAATTCTGGCGATGGGATGTTCTCCCATTCAGATGTGAAATGCTCACCGATCCATGCTTCGGAGTATCCGAGTTTGTCCAACTGCACTATTTGATCAAGGTCGGATTTGAGCGTGGACGTCAAGTTTGAGCCCGCCGGGTGGAGTGGCATTGTGAAAAAGCCGAGTTCCATCTGTTGCCTCCTAGCCAGCGCCAGTCCGCCAGCATGAATCAAGATCGGTCATGCCATACGCGTCAACGGAAGCGTATCTGGGAGGGCTATTAGGGGCAAGTACCTGTTCTTGTCTTGCGAGTGAATTATCTAGGAGTTTCCTATACAGCTACCTAATACTCGGAAAGATGCGGTAGAGACGCGCGTTCTGGGTTAGGGTTGGCGGCCTTAATGGATGACATTCAATGTGTGAGAGGACTCTGATGACGCAGCTTGCAGACTCTACTGTGTATGAGGACAACGATCGGGTTCGTGTAACCAAGTGGATATTTGCCCCAGGTACAGAGACTGGCAATCATGTACATGAATTTGATTACACCGTCGTGCCCTTGTTGACAGGCACTTTGACGATCGTCTCCGACAATGGCGAATCTGAGAACAACATCACTTACGGGGAGCCGTATTTCAGACAGGCTGGCTCTGAACACAATGTTGTCAACAGGAGCAACATCGCTGTGGCTTTCATGGAAATCGAAGTTAAGTAGCAACGAATTTCAGGACACCACTTGTGTCTCGATTTGGGGAGATAAATGCACCACGCCATTAACCACGTTCACCTGCGTTCTAGTGATGCCGAGAGTGCGGCGGCCTGGTACACCGAACACTTTGGGGCGAAGTTGATCGGGTCACGTGAAGTGATGCCCGGGACGATAACTATCACCATGGACACGGGTAATCCGGTCCGGCTGAACATTTCGTCTCAGCGCGCCGGTGAGTCCCAGGAAAAGGCTGTCCCTGAGATCAACCGTCTGGGACTTGAGCACTACGGCTTTGAGACGAACGACATAGTGGCCGACATTGCTCATTTCGAGAATGTCGGTGTACGTGTTGTGATGCCGATCACTGACGTTGGGTCTGGGTCAAAGATTGCCTATATCGAAGGGCCGGACCAGGTTGTGATTGAACTGGTGCAGCCCGGTAATTAGAACGATATCGGCGTCAGCCGGTATTCACTAGATTATTTCGGCAGGCTTTGGGACCGGGTCCGAGCTGTAGTTCACATCTAGTCCCCACGACCGGCCAGGATGGGGCAACGCAATTCGACTAGTCGAAGGTGATGATCATCTTGCCGCTAGTTTGTTTGTCGAAATACTCGTATGCCTCGACGGTATCTTCGATATTCACACGTCGCTCTATGAGTGAGGCCATCGGAATGTTGTGCTCTGCGATGAAGTTTGCGCAGTCTTCCATGCCGAATTTGCTGACCGTCCACGATCCGTACATCGTCAGGTGGCGATGGATGATGTCTGGGGTCGCATCGTACGTTGCGTCCCCGCGTTCTCCGACAAGCGCTGTACGTCCGAACACACGGCACGCTTGAGCGGCCTGCTTTCGTGTTGGTCCTCCGCCGACTGCCTCCATCGAAGCGTGTACGCCCTCGCCATGCGTTAATTCACGGATTGCCTCGACTGAGTCCACGTTGGAGGCGTTCACCGTTTCCCATGCACCAGCCGCTTTAGCTAATTTGAGTCGTTGATCTGACAGGTCCACGGCTATGACGCGCGCACCCATCTCTGCGGCTAGCATGGTCCCAGCCACACCGACGGGACCCTGTCCGAAAATGGCAAGAACGTCGCGACTGGAAATCTGGAGTTTTTCCAAGGCAAGCCACGCGGTGCTGGTTCCGCAGGCGATCATAGACCCCACCTCGTAGTCGATCGTGTCTGGCATAGGAACCAGAGTCGATTCATGGACAACCATGTGCTCCCCATGACCGCCGTGTGCCGATCCACCGTAATACTTGGTGTACGGACCAGGTTGGGAGCAGAGCTGATGGTACCCCTCACGGCAAAACCTGCAGGTGCCGCAACCGAGGTAGTGGTGGATCATTGCCCGATCTCCGATACGGGCTGATGTGACTCCCGGCCCTAGCGCTACGACTTCACCGCAAGGTTCGTGACCGGGCCGGTGATCCGTGTTCACCTCCGAACTGGACGCCCGGTACGTGTGGAGGTCACTGCCACACATTCCGGAGGCCCGGACTTTGATGAGCACCTCGTGCGATCCAGGTTCTACGTGCCGGAAATCGGTTACTTCTGCTTTTCGGTCGCCTAGGAAACGTGCGCCTCTCATTGAGAACTCCGTTGTTCAAGGGGATGTCTTAGGATTCCACTTCGTCACGGGGATTGCCTTCCTCCGCGGGTTGCGGAGTATATGTCCGATTCACCGGGAGAATAGATACGACTTCCGAGCACTGCGACTATGATTTATCTGTGGTGTGGCTGGTTTGAATAGGGCAGTCAGGTCCGGAGGCAACGTGACCGAAAAAATTTACAACACCGATGCCTATATGCGTCAATGCGATTCGACGGTCCTAGAGGTAACCGAGTCCGGGGTAATACTGGACCGAACTGTGTTTTACCCGGGAGGTGGAGGGCAACCGAATGACGTCGGGTTGATAGTGAAGACCGACGGGCCCGAGATAGAGGTCACCAACATGTCTGGACGAGGTGGGGTGATTGTCCACACCGTCCCGAAGGCGGCACTATCGGTCGGTGACTCAGTTAGATGCCAGATCGACTGGGAACTTCGGCATAAGTTAATGCGCACACACACGGCGTTGCATATCCTGTGCGGTGTTGTGTGGCGCGATTACGGAGCACAGGTGACCGGAGGAAACATGACTCCGCTCGCAGGCCGTATGGACTTCGAGTTTGAAAACATGAGCTCCGAGTTAACTGAAGAAATCGAGTCTGCGATAAACATAGAAGTCGCCGAAGACCGGCCTATAGAGGTTAATATCCTTCCTCGAGCTGAAGCGTTCGCTATACCCGATCTGATCCGCACCAAGATCAACTTGTTGCCTGAAGGAATAGAAGAGGTTCGGACCATTAATATCAAGGGTTTGGACTTGCAGGCGGATGGCGGAACGCATGTCGCGTCCACTGCAGAGGTGGGCGAAATCAGAATCGTGGGCCATCAGAGTAAGGGCCGGATCAACAAGCGGATTCGAATCGAAATCGTTGAGTAGGGGTACACTAAGCCGCCGAAGCCACCTATGACAGTGAATCGCGCGCGTGATCGCTCTTCTCATTGGACCTAGGAACCTTGAATTAGCCCGAAGAAACCCACCCACAGGAATCTAAGGACCGCCACGGAATGACATCCACGTTTAGCTATGCAGGTCGATTCTCCAAGGACTCCGTTGACACGGAAGTCATACATCCCACGCACGCGAAGTACGATTTTGGTACCGCGTATCCTCCCCCCGAGACGGCACCGCTAAACGAACTAGTAGAGGGATTGATCGCCGGTCTTGAGCGGGAGGGTCACGACCTCGTCTACTACCCTGACTCCAACGGGAATCTGGCTCTCCGGGAATTCACTGCCAAAAAGCTCGAAGCTGACCGGGGATTCAAGGTCGACCCCGAAGATATTTTCATCTGCGCCGGCTCTGGTGAGGCGAACTACGGTCTGATCAACGCACTGACCGACCCGGGTAGTACCGTTGTCACCGAGAGATTTGTTTACAACGGTACGTTAGGACAACTTCGGGCTGCGGGTTGTAACGTCGTGGGTTCCCCTATGGACGATGATGGCCTTATTCCGGAAGCGTTGGACGAGCTGTTTAGCAGCTTGACCGCTGCAGGTAACAAACCTCGGATGCTCTATACGATCCCGGAGCACCAGAATCCGACCGGTACAACCCTTCCAACATCTCGGCGTAAGCAAATTGTCGACATCTGTCACAAACACGGAATACCGATCCTGGAAGACGACTGTTACGTGGATCTACGCTTCTTTGGTGAGGCACAGGAATCGTTCCGTGCACTGGACGACTCCGGTATGGTTTCGCACGTTGCTTCGTACTCCAAATTGCTTCTCCCCGGCCTTCGTCTCGGGTACTTCGTTGCCAGCAAAGAGGTTCGTGAGCGGGCGATCGGATTCCGCAGCTCAAGTACCGCCAACCACTTCACGTCTCTGGCGGTAGAAGGTTTCTTGAAGGAACACATGCAGGAGCACAAGGACAACCAGAACGCTGCATTACTTGAGAAACGTAACGCAATGATTTCGTCTTTTGGTGAGCACTTTGGCGGAACTGGTGCCAAGTTGAGTGAACCGCAAGGCGGATGTTACACATGGCTTGAGATGCCGATTGGCACGGACATGACCTCATTGAGAGATAAGGCGTTCGATGCCGGTGTTGGCTATATTGCCGGATCTGTTTACGCTCCAAACGGTGACGGGGACAACTACGCTCGTCTTTGCTTCGGCTACGAATCTCCCGAGAAAAACCGGGACGGTGTGGCGCTTCTGGCGCAAATTCTCGACGAGAATGGAATGCTCAACGCTGCTCCCAGGGACTAGGTCCGCTGCAGAACACCTAGAGACAACAACGCCGGGGCAAATACGCCCCAGGAGTACTTAACCGGATGACCACCACGTTCAGTTACGCAGGCAAATTTTCGGCTCGGTCTAAAGATACGGCGGTCACTCACCCGCGCCACGCTACGTACGACTTTGCCGTTGCGTACCCGCCACCGGAAGCTGTCCCATTTAACGGGCTGGTAGAAGGTTTAAAGAAGGGCCTTGAGCGCGAGGGACATGACCTTGTCTACTACACCGAGCGCAATGGTAACGAGGCACTTCGGGAGTTCACTGCACAGAAGCTCGCGAACGATCGGGGAATTAACGCGACTCCGGACGAAGTGTTTATGACGGCAGGGTCAGGCGAGGCAAATTTCGTCTTGATTAAAGCGCTGTCTGATCCGGGTGACACGGTAGTCACGGAGCAGTACGTATACGGCGGTACTCATAACCAGCTTAAGAATCATGGAATAAATGTTGTTGGAAGTCGTATCGACGACCAGGGAATCATTCCCGAGTCGTTGGACGAACTGATGACGGATCTGACGGCACAGGGGAAGAAACCGAAGTTTTTCTACACCATACCCGAGCACCAAAATCCGACCGGCACAACGATGCCGACCGCCCGCCGTAAACAGGTTATTGAAATCTGCCATCGGCATGAAGTCCCGATAATCGAGGACGATTGTTATGTCGACCTACGGTTTGATGGTGAGGCTCAGGAGGCGTATGCCTCTCTCGACACAAGCGGCATGGTGATGCACGTAGCCTCCTATTCCAAGCTGTTGGTTCCGGGCCTCCGTCTGGGTTATTTTGTGGCACCGCAAGAGGTTACGAACCGGGCAGTAGGTTTCCGGAGTTCAGGTACGGCGAATCATTTTGCTTCACTCGCCGTTGAGGGCTATCTAACCGAGCACCTTCAGGACCATAAGAATGAGTTGTCCGAGTCACTGGGTGCCAAGGCGAACGCGATGGTTGCTTCACTCGGAGAGAACTTCGGAGGCACTGGAGCCAAGTGGGCTGTGCCACAAGGTGGTTGTTACACGTGGCTCACGATGCCCGAAGGCACGCCAATGAGCGAGCTTGTTGACGAGGCTTTTGATGCTGGAGTTGGTTACCTGCCGGGCGTAAGTTTTGCCCCGAATGGCGATGGCCAGAACTGTGCCCGATTGTGTTTTGCATACGAGACCCCGGAAAAGAACCGGGACGGTATCGCAAGACTGGCTGAATTTCTGGACGGCAAGGGCTACATGAAGAGTGCGCCAGGGGACTAATTGAGCCGATCAGATATTACTGGCTGTGACGCCGGTGGGTTGTCCATGTCGGATGGCCTGCCGGCGTTTTAGCGTGTGACGGTAAGCGCGTACTTGCCGGGCCCGCTCTACACGATCCCGTGCATCACCCTAGGGATTTTGGCAAGATGCTCGCTCTCACCAGAATCCGAAGCCTAAGAATGGACATGACATGCCCATTCTTAGGCCCAACCAGTCAATAAGTTAGGGGCGAGATGTTCCCTGCATGCGAAAGACATGCCTGAAAGAGGGATTCTTCGTACCCGATCCTGAGGATATCTCGCCCGCATAAAAGTCATATTTACACTGACTGGTGCGATTGTGAACTGTGGCCCGTCTAACGGCGGAATTCCTGAGACGGCCCTGAATCCCGTTGACCTCGTTCATTGCCATCCCGAACAGGCTCGCCTATGAACACGTCGCCATTCCTGATCTTCAGGTTGTACCCGCAATCAGGGTTCGAGCACACCCAGGCCTTGTAGTGGACAGCTGCACCATGCGCTCCAAAGTCCGACAGGGGCAAAAGGTCGCCTACGTCGCACGACCGACATACCAAGTATTCAGACACTTCGTTCACCGCCTCCAGGTTACTGTTTTAGACCACTGATGATACATGTGGTGTGGTGTGTTCGTCTGGTCCATTTGACGCATCCCGTCGCACAAAGCTCGTGTCGATGGAGTGATATTCCCAAACTCGACACGCATCGATTTTCCAAGCACCCCCGGGGTAGCTCTTCAGTTGCGATGCATGCCACGGCGGTGATCTTGTGCGCCTTGTTCAAGTAGCGCCGCCTCAAACTCACCGGCGGCCGCTTCAACCGCTGGAACAGCCTGTCGTAGGCGCTTGGTTAGTGATGCCGCTTCCAGCACGCGTTGCGCTGCGGTGGGCCGACCAGCCATTAGTGTTCCCATGCGATACCCGAGAGCGCCTGGGTCGTCTGGCATTTCAGGGTTGGCGCGCCACTCGCCGCGTATTTGCATGAGCATCGCCCTTGCGAACCGGGTCGTCGCTGCTCTCGCCTGTTCTATCAATTCAGGGTCGATATCTTCATCGACTGGTTCATGTAAGGGTTCCACGTTTCCGCTCAGATAAGGGAGCGAATGGTCCAGTTCGCCTATCCGGACACGTTGTTCGCCAAGAGCAAGAAGGGGAACAATCTTTTCTCCTCGGTCGCCTACTTCTTCGATCAGGGCGATAGTCCCAATTTCCCGCGGCGTAGCCTCTCCTCCGACCTCGACGCCATCACGAATGAGTGCGATGACAAACCGTCCATCCGCACTTATACAGTCTTCGAGCATACGTTTGTATCGCGGCTCGAATATGCGGAGTGGGAGCTTATAGCCCGGGAATAGAACGGTGTTCAGCGGGAAGATAGGTAGTTTCGGCATCAGGTTGATTCTAGCGTGACATCCAGCGCTTTCGCACGAATAATCGCCGGTAGGCCCGTGATAGACTCCGGCCCCGATTTCATGCGCATATTTTTGATACGAAATGGAGCCGCCACACCATGCCCGACGCCGTGACCAACCAGGTTGCAGAGGCCCTTCCCGGCCTGATCGAGTTACGCCGTGACCTCCACGCAAATCCGGAACTCGGGTTTCACGAGACCAGGACTGCGGGTATCATCGCCGAGCGTCTGAATGCCGCCGGTATAACAGTCAAAGCCGAGGTGGGTGGAACGGGTGTTGTTGGAGTTATGGACACCGGACGGCCCGGCCCGACGCTGATGATACGGGCCGATATAGATGCGCTGCCCGTGTCTGAACTGTCCGATCTTCCCTTCGCTTCAACCAACGGCAACATGCACGCCTGCGGCCACGACGGGCATATCACGATGGCGCTCGGAGCGGCCGATCTTCTGGCAGGACGTGCGACCGAGCTCTCGGGCAAGGTCGTTTTCGTATTTCAGCCGGCCGAAGAATTTGTCGAGGGTGCAAAGGCGATGATTGCTGACGACGTGATGTCTGATCACTTGCCTGACCGCGTAATTGGGCTGCATCTTTGGAACCAGTACGACACGGGGTTTGTCGGCGTGAATCAGGCGACGGTATTTGCCAGCGCAGATCAGTTTGAACTCACAATCACGGGCCGGGGCGGCCACGGGGCGCTGCCGCACACGGCGATCGACCCTGTTGCTATCACAGCACAGGTAGTCACGGCACTTCAGACGGTGGTTAGCCGGGAGATCGCCCCGAACGCGATGGGAGTCGTAACGCTGGGCCAGGTAATAGGAGGATCAGCACCGAACGTGATCGCTGATTTCGTGACGATCAAAGGCACAATTCGAGCCTACACGTCCGATATGCGAGATCAGATTATTGCCGCCGTTGCACGCATTGCGAAGGGTATCGCCGAATCGATGCGTGGGAGCGCCGACTTCAATCTTTTGAACGGTGCGCCTCCGGTGGTGAATGACCCTGAAGTGGCGACCTGGCTTACGGGTATCGCCGGTCAGGTGCCGGGTGTCGATAAAGTCGGTGTGCATGAGGAAGTCCCGGTCGGAGACGATATGGCCGAGTTCATTAACCGAGCGCCTGGGTGCTATTTCCTACTGGGCGCGGGCGACCCGGAACGACCGCCTCACCACAATGCGCGGTTCGTATTTGACGAAGAGTGTTTGCCTCTGGGCGTAGAGATATTTGCTCGGGCTGCTCTTGATTATCTAGGGACCTAACCTCTTCAATTCCCGCCCCCTGATCCTGCGTAATATGGGAGAGAATCTTGTCCCGAATCTTTGATATTGCTGACGTCTACATCGATCAGATCGCCGCGATGCAGCCGATCGTTGCCACCTACTTCGGCGTGCCGGGACACGAGACCGAGATGCCGGATAATTCACCAGACGGTGACGCGGCTCAAGCGGAGCTTGACCGCTCGACTCTAGCGGAGCTGAAAGTTGCGGAGTCGGAGAACGACCGAGACCGGATTGCCCGGGATGTGATGACGGAAGAGATCGAAATCGGGCTTGAGGCGTACGAAGCCGGTGAGCAGTACAGGGGCATGAACATTTTGCACAGCCCCTTCCAGAGCGCCCGTCAAATTTTCGATCTGATGGCTCGTGACACCAAGGAAGACTGGCACAACATCGCCGCCCGCATGGCACGGGTGCCGGATGCGCTAAGCAGCTATAAGGAAACGCTCGAAGAAGGCGTCGGGCGGGGGCAAACGACCACACGCCGACAGGTTATCGGTGTGATTGAGCAAGCAAAGGTCTACAGCGGGCAGAAGGGGAATCCGTCGTTCTTTGATGGTCTTGTCACGGCCTACGACGTGTCTGGGCTGAGCGATGGAGCGCTACGTGAACGGCTCGCCAATTCAGCGGTGGACGCTTCCGCTGCGTTCGCTAATTTCGGAACCTTTCTGGCCGATCATCACATTAACTCCACACCAGACCGGGACGGCGTCGGCCGTGAGAGATATGAGTTGAAGGCCAGGTCATATCTGGGGGCACAGATTGACTTTGAGGAGACGTATGCATGGGGATGGGAGCAGGTGCGCTGGGCCGAATCCGAGATGGCGATTACCTCAGAGAAAATTCTCCCGGGCGGTAATTTCCTTGATGCTAAGAAGCTGCTGGACGAGGACCCCGATCGCTCCATTGAGGGCGTCGAAGCCTTCAAAGTGTGGATGCAAGAACTTCAGGATCGGACGATCGAAGAACTGGATGGCACACACTTCGACATCGCAGACCCGGTCAAAACCGTTCAGGTGATGATCGCCCCCCGGGGCGGCGCGCTGGCCATGTACTACACCGGGCCGTCAGAAGACTTTTCCCGTCCGGGGCGCACCTGGTATCCGGTCCCAGAAGCTAAGGATCGATTTCCACTCTGGGGCGAAGTATCGATTGTCTATCACGAGGGTGTTCCGGGACATCATTTCCAGATTGCAACGACGATCAGCCTGGGCGATCAGCTTTCCCGATTCCAGAAACTTGCGGCGGGCACATCCGGGTACGTCGAAGGCTGGGGGTTGTACGCGGAAAGGCTTATGGGTGAGCTGGGGTATCTCGACAATCCGGACTACTATCTGGGGATGCTTGGGTCGCAGCTGTTCCGATCTCAGCGTGTGGTTGTCGATATCGGTATGCACCTAGGACTGCGGATACCGAACGACTCCGATTTCCATCCGGGAGAGGTGTGGACACCGGACCTGGCCCTGGCCTTTATGCAGCCGACTTCGCCGTTCGGCCCCGAATTCATGGTCAGTGAGATCGACCGCTACCTCGGCATGCCGGGACAGGCGATCAGCTACAAGGTGGGCGAGCGTTACTGGCTCGATTCACGTGAGCAGGCAAAGGCGAAGGCCGGGGCCGAGTTCGATCTAAAGGCATGGCACAACCGTGCACTCGATCTAGGGCCCATGGGATTGGGGCAGATGCAACGGGAGATGACCCGGGCTGGTAGTTAATTCGAGTGAATGCAGCGCAGCAACTCGCAGCCTCGTCTTCTCAGAGCCCTCTCGAACGACGTTCCTCAAGTAACATGCCGTCAATTAATTAAACGTGAACGGAGGAAATTTAATGGCAAACGATAGGGTCGCTGTAATCACAGGTGCAGGTAGCGGTGTTGGCAGAAGCGCAGCGCTGGCATTACTCGGCGATGGTTACAAAGTCACGCTGGTGGGACGAAGAACCGAAGCGCTCGAAGAAACAGCAGCCTTAGCTGGAAACAATGCCGGAAACGCTCTATCCATTTCAGCCGACGCCGGGAAAGCGGATGCCGTTGCCAACATATTCAAGAAGACCATGGAATCGTTCGGCAGACTCGACGTGCTCTTCAACAACGCAGGAATCGGCGCAGGCGCGCCGTCACTCGAACAAATCACACCCGAACAGTGGCAGTCCGTCGTCGACATCAATCTCACGGGCACGTTCCTATGCACACGGGAAGCCATGCTCATCATGAAGGATCAGGATCCCATGGGCGGTCGGATCATCAACAACGGTTCCATCTCAGCCCACGTCCCTCGACCAGGCTCCGCCCCGTATTCGGCAACCAAACACGGCGTGACAGGGCTCACCCGTTCGACCTCCCTCGACGGACGCAAATACGACATCGCCTGCTCCCAGATTGACATCGGAAACGCAGCCACACCCATGACGGAAAGAATGGGAGGTGGAACCATGCAGGCGAACATGGAAATGGCCCCAGAACCCACCTTCGACGTCGACTACGTCGGCCAGCAGGTTCTGTTTATCGCAAACCTACCCCTCGACACCAACATCCAATTCATGACAATCATGGCAACGAAAATGCCCTTTATCGGCCGAGGCTAACCTCCTCCCACCGACACCGATCAACCAGACGCAGTTTCGAATTCTGCCAAGATCTAACATACGCCGATCAGAATCACCGTCACTACTCGTGTGGCTAGAGAGCATCCAGGGTCAGTTTGACCCTGGATGCCGTATGTTTCTCTTTCCAATATGGTCGGGAACGAGCCGAAACTAGGCGACTTTTTAATTTGTTCGAAGGAGCGATGCTTTCGGTTCTCAGACCGTTCACAAGGTTTCCAGAACTCGCCGAGCCAGCGTATCCGCGCTTACGTCATCTAAATTAAGCGGATTTACGGTTAGCGTCCCTTGCGCCAGCTTTCCGTGGCCTGCGTATATGGGCGGGCTGCCTGCTCGAAGCGCTGCACATATGTTGAAAGCGCTCTTGCCCACCGCATCTTCGTGAACAACTATGTCCAGTAGCGGGAACGATTCGCCGTCGCCTCGATCATGGATAGTGCAGGTCACCGGGGCTTCGGATAGGGCTGCGGCGATCCGCTCAAGGCGCTGTCGATATCCGGCGACCTCTTCGTCATACGCACCGGCCGCGAACAACTCGAAGGCTGTTAGTAGCCCAACGATCTCCTCCTTGGAGACCTTGTGTGCGCGCCCGATGCCGTGCCTCGGCGGTCCGCCTTTTAACTGATCGATATCGACAAGCTCTTTTGGCGGATCCCAAAGCGATGGGTGATCGTCCATATCGACGAGTTGCGCAAATGCTGGACCTACCAGGTCTCTGCGCCCGGCGAGGATTCCTGTGGATTGAGGGCCGCGTATCGACTTTCCGCCGCTGAACGCCACAAGATCGGCGCCGGTCGCCGGGATCTCGATCAAGTTAGATCGTGGCGGCAACTCGGCTGCGGCGTCCACCAGTACCGGGAGGCCGTGTTTGTGTGCGATTGCAACTACTTCTGAAAGCGGCGGCTCAGAATTGTTTGTGAAGACGTAGAGCACGCCGACGGTGTTTGGCCCGAATGCGGCTTCATACTCCCACGCTTCGGTTCGTCTTACCCCGGCTCCGGACACAATCTCGTTGAAGCCGACTTCCACCATCCGAGCTCCTGCGGCCCGCACAGCGTGATCGTATCCCGATCTTTGTTCCCGGGCGATCACGAATTCATTTGGAAAACTTTCGGAACGGGGTAGTAATTCCATCCGTCCACGGTCCCAGCGGGTCATTATGGCTGCCGCACCGAGAGTGAGCGCAGATGCTGCGCCTGCGGTCACTATGCCGGCTTCGACCCCGGTGACAGCAGCGATATTGATGCATGCTTTTGCCTGGAGGAATTCCAGCGGGACCGAACCGGCGGCTGCCTCGGTCATGGCGTCGAGGACTTTCCGAGGCATGGGAGCTCCACCTAATCGAGTGACGGACCCGGACGCGTTGATTATCGGTGTCAGGCCAAGATCTTCGTAGACGCCCATCCAGGCTCCATTCATATGACCGCCAGCGTCCGCAATTAGGGACTCTGGAATCTCAATTAACAATCGCGGCCGTATTATAGGTTTGTGATTCGCCATCCCCAGCCTTGAGGATATTTCCTTTGCTGTGTCCCGTAGAAGGAACCGAGCTCCAGCACGCCAAACTCCGCGGTTTGGAGGTAGACCGCTGTCCAGAATGTGACGGCGAGTTTCTAGACCACCACGAGCTCGGGGAGCTAGAAGACCAGGTTTTTGATCACGATATTCCGAAAGGCACGATCCATTTCGGCGATCAAGAGGTGGATCACGCCTGCCCCCACTGCGGTAAGAATATGTTGCGATTCAGGTACCGTGGGTGGCCGCTCGAGATCGAACGATGTCCGGATGAAGAAGGCTACTGGCTTGATAAGGGCGAAGAAAAGCACATCCGAGATTACATGAAGGAACGGAAGGCACGATTATCCCGAGCTAGTTCCGCTGAGGCTAGTTTTGATCGCTGGCGTAATGGTGGAGGTGGCGGGTTTATGCAGAAGATCAAAAACATCTTCCGCTAAGCTCCGCCGGGTGGATGTTTCCCCCGGTGTTTTCGCTGGATGGTGTGTTCACAGTGGATGTCGTGTGGCCCAGATTTGCTCCGTCTGCGCTCTCTGGTTGTGTTCTGACCCTGTAGCGTACTGTGGCTTTTTCCGACCGTGTGAGGAGAAGTCGCGACACGATGCGATCGCTACGACCGGTTGGAATATCGTCTTTTTCCCCAGTTCCTACCTGATCGGTATTCCAACCCGGTAGGTTTGACGGAGCGCAGGATCATATAATCCCCCGTATGCGAGACCTGTTTGGGAACCCATCTGATGGATCGTTCCTGGCGTGGGTGGCCGATGAGGGCATCTGGGCCGGGCTAATCGCGCTTGCCGCCATCGCCGTATGGTTCGTACTCCGCATCTATTTGCATCGTCTTCTTCAGTCCGGCGCGTCCGCGCTGGAAGATCAGGGCATGGGCCACGTGAACGACCGTGCGAGATCGTTCGTTTTGTTCCTTTCTGAAGGCCCGATGTTGTTGATCATTGTCGGAATTCCGTTTGGTCTCTGGATTGCGGCGGTGCTGGATCAGAACGTCTCACCGATATGGAATGCGATCGGAGAGGGATTCCTATCGCTCGGCGACGGCATCAGGCCACATGTCATTCCGGTGTTGGTGATATGGGCGGCTGCGTACGTGGCCATCAGACTATTAAAGCGCGTCGTACCGATCGCTATGAAGCAACTGGTGTTGACCGAAGGTGAGGATCCTGGACTCCCCAACTCCTCCAGTAATCGCGCCCAGGAACTTCGGGCGGCGACGCTCTCCGGAGTCATCACATACGCGCTGTCGATTCTGGTGTGGGCCATTGCTATCTTTTCCGTGCTTTCCGAGATCGGCGTCCCAATCGGACCAATGATTGCCGGATTTGGCATTGCCGGGATTGCTGTCGGATTCGGTGCGCAATCGATGGTCAAAGACATAATTGCTGGATTCTTCATTGTGGCGGAAAACCAGTACCGGACCGGAGACGTTGTATCGATCGCCGGTATTGCCGGCTCTGTCGAAAGTATTACCTTGCGCCGCACCGTGCTGCGGGACTTAGATGGCAAGGTCCACGTGGTGCCGAACGGCGAGATCAGCGTCGCCTCCAACTACACCAAGTTCTGGTCCCGAATCAATCTCAACGTGGGCGTTGCTTACAAAGAGAATATGGATCATGTGTTTGAGATCCTGAACGATATCGGGATGGAGCTTTCTGGAGAGGACTACTGGGCAGAGAAGATCATCGACCCACCACAGGTTTTGCGCTTGGACTCTTTCGACGATTCGCAGATCACTATCAAGATGCTTGGCGTTTGCCGGCCACTGACTCAGTGGGAGATAGCGGGTGAACTGCGCAAGCGGATTAAGGATCGGTTTGACGAGGAAGGCATCGAGATACCGTTCCCGCATCAGACAATTTACTGGGGCGTAGGCGCGCATCCAGCCATGGGCAACCAGGGCTCGGAAGACGTCAACACACAAGCCGAGATGTTGAACGAACTCGATATGCCAGAAGACGCCCGCCGAGATGCGCTCCGGGAGTCGGCGCTAAATGCAGAATCGGAGCGACGCAGCCGCCCCAACCCGCGTGCGATTGGGCGGTTGACGGAGCTGGACGAGATATCTCGGGAGATTAGGCGCCGATCCCGTCCGGCATTCTTGAATAACGAAGATGATGAAGAACATCGATCGAATCCTCGTTCATCAGAGCGCATGGCTGAACTTGACCGTATGGCACGTGAACAGGCTACTTCGGGTAGGAAAGTGGACCCCGACGAGGTCGATGAGGACGATGGCGGGGGATAAGACAGACAGGGCCTCGGTGAACCTGCCTCTCCCACGTACAATGTAGTGTTTTCGCAACGTACGGGTCATGGCCTGTCGATAATCCGAAGCCGAAAGAGCACGGACACAACCCGATAACTGGACCTCCTGGAGGCCGAGCGCTAGCCCGCAAATATGACAAGTTCACGTTCAATGCCGCGCACCACTGACGAAATACGTGAAGTCTTCTTGAAGTATTTTGAGGGGCAGGACCACTTGCGTATGCCGGCGGCATCGCTAATTCCGGCTGGCGACCCTACGTTGCTTTTGACTAACTCCGGCATGGCCCAATTTAAGGCCTATTTTGCCGGGGAGTCGACCCCTCCTCACCCGCGCCTCACGACATCGCAGAAAAGCTTCCGCACCACCGATATCGACGAAGTCGGTGATGCCACGCATCTGACATTGTTCGAGATGCTTGGTAACTTTAGCTTCGGCGATTATTTCAAGAAGGAAGCTTGTGAGTGGTCGCTCGATCTGATGGTGAATCACCTCGGATTCGACCGTGACCGCATGTATATCACGATCTACGACGACGATGACGAGGCGGAGCAGGTATGGCTGGATCTCGGTGTGGAACCGGAGCGGATATACCGGTTCGGCGACGAGGACAACTGGTGGGGACCGGCGGGAGCTGAGGGCCCCTGTGGGCCGTGCAGCGAGTTGCACTACTACCGCGGCTCCATGGACGACGTCCCTGCGCTGGATGACCCGATCCGACAGAACGGCTGGGGGCCGAACACGCACGATGATTTTCTTGAGGTGTATAACCTCGTATTTACCCAGTTCTACCGGGATATCGATGGCAACGACACACCTCTCCCAAACAAGAACATCGATACCGGGATGGGCCTTGAGCGGGCCGCAGCTGTCCTGCAAGAGGTGTCCACCCTTTATGACACCGATGTCTTTCAGCCAGTCATATCAAAAGTAGAACAGATTGCCGGCCGTAAATGGGGAGACGAGCCTGGGATTGACCGAGCAATCGGAGCAATCGCTGAGCATGCTCGTTCGGCGTCGTTTCTGATCGGCGATGGTGTGGTTCCCGGTAATACCGGTCGCGGCTATGTGTTGCGTCGAATCATCAGACGCGCCATGCGCTTTGGCCTCGCGCTTGGCATGGAGAGCCCCTTTATTGGCAGCATCGCTGAAGTTGCGATGGACCAGATGGCTGGCGTGTACCCGGAGCTCAAGGACAACCGACCGTTCATTCTTCGTGTGTTGGATATTGAAGAGCAGAGCTTTGCCCGCGCCATCGCCCAGGGCACACGCGTACTTGACGGAATGTTTGAGTATCGCGACTCACATGCGTCGGTCACGGAGACGCTGGATACCGCGATTGCGACCGGGAAAACGTCCGACGATCTTATGGAGTTTCTGAACGAAAACGGATTTGATTCCCCGGAGGGCGACGATTCTGCGAGTGTTGGAAGCCGTGCGGCTTACGAGGCAATTAAGGACTTGATCGGTGCTGCCGTCGGCTCAGACGGCGATGAGTTGGCGCGTCAGCGGGCATTGAACTGGACAACGATGGTGTCAGGGCCAGAAGCATTCCTACTGTACGACACCTACGGTTTCCCACCGGAACTTGTGCGCGAGGACGCGCTTGATCGCTATATGGAATCGACGGGTGAGTCTGCTCCGGAACTAGCTCGAGATGGAGAAGTGGACCTGCTCCTAGACCGTGGAGGGTTCGAGGATCAGATGGAGGCCCAGCGGCAACGCGGGCGTGCTTCTGGAAATGCGTTCAGAGGAGATGTGGCGGCACGCCGCGTGTACGAATCACTGGGCATAGATGACACGCCGTTCCGCGGTTACGAGACTTTGACCGTCGACACTCAGATTGTCGGGATTATAAAAGACGGGGATTCGACCCCTGAAGCTTCCGAAGGCGACGAGATAGAACTTATCCTTCACGAGACGCCGTTCTATGCGGAACGCGGTGGCCAGGTGGGTGATGCCGGGAGCTTGAGGTCGGACGGGGTAGAGGTGGAGGTTACCGATACACAGAACCCGTACTCTCACGTCAACGTCCACTCTGCTTTGGTCAACAGCGGGACTATACACGTCGGCGACGCCGTTATCGCCACGGTTAATGAAGAACGCCGCGAACGTATCCGTCGTAACCACACGGCAACACACCTGGTCCATTCAGCTCTCAGGCAGGTGCTTGGCTCACACGTGCGCCAGACCGGTTCTCTGGTCGCACCAGACCGCCTTCGTTTCGACTTCACGCATGTCGCATCGATGACTTCTGACGAAATTCGTCGGGTCCAGGACATTGTGAACGACAAAATTCGCGAGAACCTTGACGTCAGTGTTGAATACACGTCGTACAGGGAGGCTATCGACCGCGGTGCGCTTGCGTTCTTTGGCGACAAGTACGAGGCCGACGTACGAACCATTCAAATCGACGGGACGTGGAGCTATGAACTCTGCGGCGGCACACACATGGCCCACACGGGCGGCATCGGAGCGTTCTTCATCACGTCCGAAGCCGGTATCGGATCCGGCACGCGTCGGCTTGAGGCCCTAACCGGGAAGGGGGCCGAGGACCACTTGTGGGATCGGTTCGGCATATTGGCCGATATTTCAGAAAAACTCAGAACACCGGTGCTGGAGATGAATGCCCGCATCGAATCGCAATTGGACGAGTTGGACGAAGCACGTCGAAACGTGGCGCGATTGGAGCGCGAGGCATTACTTGGCGGTGGTGGTTCCGGGCCAAGCGCGTCTGAACAGGCGAAGATGATTAACGGCATAAAAGTTGTTGTAAATCGCAAAGATGGTGTGAATGCAAAAGGATTGCGGGAACTTGGCGATCATCTGAGGAATCAGATTGGCAGCGGAATAGTTGTCGTTGGCAGTGTGTTCGAAGGTAAACCGATCGTGATCACCATGGTCACTCAAGACCTTGTTGGAAAGGGCATCGACGCCGGGGAGTTTGTCAACGCAATTGGACAACGAATGAATGGACGTGGTGGTGGACGACCGGACGTGGCTCAAGCCGGTGGGAGCGATGGTTCTTTATTGGCTAATGCTTTAGATTCCGCACCGGACGTCATCGGCACTCTGCTTTCTGCGAATCAGGGCTAACTCCATGCGTGCGCTGGCGCTCGATGTAGGCGATGCGAGGATCGGGCTGGCGATATCCGACCCTCGCGGTGTTGTCTGCCTCCCCATTGAGGCTCTTGTCCGGAGTAAAGAATCGGACGATCTGGCGGCGGTGGTCGATCTGGCGAAGCGCGAGGGAGTTGAGACAATCGTAGTAGGGTTGCCGATCTCACTCGACGGCACTCATGGACCAGCGGCACGTCAGATGCGTCGGTTTACTTCCTCCCTACGGAAATCAGCTGACATACCTGTTGAAAGTTATGACGAAAGATTTACCACTACGGAAGCAGAAAATCGGCTTCGAGCGGCCGGTTATGAGCCGAGTCGTAATAGGGCACGGCTGGACTCCATGGCGGCCGTGATCATATTGGAAAGTTTCCTGGCGGCCAGGGCAAATCGAACTAATCGGAGTTCTAAATGACGAAACGCCTCGGAATTTTTGGCTATCCGCTGCACTACTCGCTATCACCGGTGTTCCAGCAAGCTGCATTGGACGCGCTCGGGATTGATGCCAAATTCGAGGGATGGCCTACGAAGCCGGAGGATTTCGCACAGGCGATCGAAGGTCTGCGTACTGGCGACTGCCTTGGCTGCTGTATTACGCAGCCGCACAAAGAGGTAGCGCTTGATCTGGTAGACGAGTTAGACCCAGCGGCGGAAACAATCGGCGCAATAAATACCATCGTAAATACAGACGGACGACTGAAGGGTTACAACACGGACGCGCCGGGATTCATCCGGGGACTTCGGGAGTCGGTCGGGTTTGAACCAGAAGGCAGTTCGGTTCTGGTCCTTGGCGCAGGCGGCGCCGCACGTGGAATCGTGTACGCGCTTCGAGAAGCCGGCGTGAATCAAATGGCGATCGCCAATCGAACGGAAGAGCGGGCGCATACCTTGGCACGGGACATGTCACGCGCACGGTTCCGGCCCGATGCGATTTCTTTGGACGTTGATCAACTAGCAAACTTCGCACCGTATGCCGACCTTATTGTCAACGCAACATCGATGGGGATGCGCGGTGGATCCGCGGATGAAGAGTCTCCGTTGCCGCCCGAGTTGATATCGGGCAATGCCGTTTGCTACGACGCCGTCTATGTGCCTCCTGTCACCCCATTTCTCGAGGCTTCCGAGGACGCCGGTGCGCGGGTCGCCGGTGGGCTCTCAATGTTGATCTACCAGGGCGCAGAAGGTTTCAAACTTTGGACCGGGCAGGACGCGCCGGTGGAGGTAATGTTTAACGCCATCCCGCCGACGATGCGCGGCGATTAGTAATGATATGAATGCGCGGTAGGGCCGGACCAAGCCCAGCCTGTACGACCGTGTGACCATATCATGAAGCCCGCGCGCTGGCTTAATGGCTTTTTAGAGAATTGTTTATTTTGACGCGCAACATTGTTTGCCCGTCGGGGTCCGAGTTCAGATAGGCTGCTGTCGATTCGTTGATCTCATAGTCCATAGCAATCATTTGCAACGAGATTGTCATGACATACCCGCTTTCCGAATACACAGTCATTGATCTTTCAGGAACTATAGCGACAGCATCCTGTGCGAGGGTGTTCGCTGATTTTGGTGCCCGGGTTATCAACGTTGAGAATCCGACTACGGGACACAAGACAAGAGGGTTGGCACCGTTCGACCGTGCGCTGGATGCTCCAGACAACAGTGGCATTCACGCGCTGCTTAGCCCCAATAAAGAGTCGCTGGCGCTCGACATCGCCAATCCGGCCCATCGTGAAGAACTAATCGAGTGGGTGAAGACGGCGGACGTTGTGCTTGAGTCGGAACTCCCGGGAACTTTGGACGACCTGGGTATTGGATTCAAGGCTCTCAAGGCCGTTGCCCCCAATGTGATATTGACATCGCTCACGTGGTGGGGGCAGAGCGGGCCGATGGCGGATAAACCTGGAAACGATCAGAGCGTTCTCTCAATGATTACCCAGGTTATCAACTTCGGTCCCACGGAAGGCCCGCCGCTCCTAATGAGTGGATATCCTGTCCAGATTCTGGGAGGCATGAACGGGTTTTCGGCGACGGCAGTCCATCTCATTTCCAGCGTGCTTGGACAGAGAACCGAAGCCGCTCACATCGACCTGTCGCTCTTTGAGACGGCTATGGCGCTCAAAGAACCTACAGGCGCGGCATGGGCTGCAAACCCGCCTGATTCTCCTCTCGACCGCCCTAACCGGCTGGGCATAAACCGATTCTATCCGACGTATCCGGCATCAATATACGAGACAAGTGAAGGCTGGCTTGGCGTGACTGCGCTGACACCGGCACAGTGGCACACCTTTTGTACGCTGGTTGACGTGGAGGAACTTTCCGCGATCCCGGAGTTCGATGTCGCAGCGAATCGGATTATGGGCGCTGAACAGATCGATGCAGCGCTGGTTCCGGCTCTGAAAAAGAGATCTGCACAGTACTGGTTCACGGAAGGCCAGCAACGTCGCGTTCCCCTGGCACTCGTTCCGACGATGGCGGACCTGTTCAGTAGCGCGCAACTACGTGCCGTGGATGCGTTCCGCGAGATTACCCTTCCCGGAGGGCGGAAACTGGAAGTTCCTGGACAACCGTTCCGGTTGCACGCAACTCCGGCCCGTAAGGATGGACAGGTCGCGAGGCTTGGTGAACATCAACCCATAGGGTCTCCGCAGTCCCATCCTATAAAAGGTAAAGGAATGTCGGCGCGTTCAGCCAAACCTGGCCCCGTCCGGGAGCCGTCTCTGAGACCAAAACTATTACGTGGCCTAAGAGTGATCGACCTTTCGATGGGTTGGGCTGGTCCGCTTTGCGCACGCAACCTAGGAGACGTCGGGGCCGAAGTGATCAAGGTTGAGTCTCGTCAGTATTTCGATTGGTGGCGTGACTGGGATGTGTCCCCGGAACGGGTGGCCCAACGGTTGTACGAGAAAGCGCCAAACTTCAACATCATGAACCGGAACAAGCAAGGCATCACGCTGAACCTTGTTGATCCCCGTGGCAAGGAGCTCTTGAAGCAGCTGGTAGCCGTGTCAGATGTAGTTATACAGAACTATTCCGCTGGCGTGCTTCCCAAGCTCGAACTGGACGAACCGGTGCTTCGGAAGGTGAATCCCCAGCTTGTGATGCTGTCGATGCCGCCTTTCGGCGCAGGCGGCCCTTGGCATTTTTACAGGGCGTATGGCTCTACAGTCGAACAGGCGTCCGGTCTGCCCCACCTACAGGGCCGACCTCAGGATCCGCCCTCTATGACACACGTCGCTTTTGGGGACCCAGTGGCGGGCCTTCATGGGTTGGGTGGGGTACTTATCGCCATCCTGCACGCTCAACGAACAGGATCAGGGCAGCATCTTGATATATCTCATGTTGAGGCCAGTACGTCTCTCGGTCTGCACGGTGTTGCCTCACAGGTGATGCTCGGCGAGCCACCTGCTCGCTACGGCTCTCGTGATTTGCAAACCGCTCCACGGGGCGTGTACCCATGTAGGGGAGACGAGATGTGGATCACGATCACGATAGACGGCGACGACACATGGGCGCGGTTTGCAGATCTGATAGGGGACATCGATCTGCTGAACGAGAGGTTTGCAACGTTGGCCGCTCGATGGTCGGAACACAATCTGATCGACGATATGATCGCCACTTGGACCCGGACTCGCGATCGTGATGAATTATCCGACCAACTTCAGGGTCTGGGAATTATGGCGGCACCGGTTCTTAATTCGACCGAACTTCTTTCGAACCCTCTGTTTGAGAAACGGGGGTACTGGCAGTGGTTGGAGCGTGATCACGCTGGGATGATTCCACATCCCGTCACGCCCTACCGGACCGGTATTGACCCGTTCAAAATCGACACCCCGGCGCCCACCCTTGGCGAGCACTCCCGAGAGATCCTGGCTGGCCTGCTGGACATCAGCGACGAGCAGCTAGATCAATTGGAAGCGTCGCGGATCATCGGCGAGGAGCCAGATCGGACGTTTTAGTTAGGTGTGGCCTGTCTGGCGGTTATAGATCACTCTTTCTTATCGTGGTAGAGGTCAATAACCGTAAAAGGTGAGGGAAGTCGAACGCTGCTGCGCGTTTCGTGAGTACCTACCAATCCATGTCTCGGGCCTACATCGGGACGGGGCTCACCAGGTATCTATGTACGCCTTTTTCTTACCTTTTCTCGGCTCTGCTGGAGGCTGGGCTGCCAGCCCGGCGACGATCCAGCGGCGCGACTCTGAGGGATCTATTACGTCGTCAATGCCGAAGAAGGTTCCTGCGTATATAGCCTTTGCCTTTTCGTATCGCTCGGCGACCATGTCGTCATAAAACTTGATACGTTCTTCCGGGTCTTCGATATCGGCAAGTTCTTGGCGATAGCCTAGTTTGACCATGCCCTCGATGTTCATTCCAGCGAACTCGGCGGTTGGCCATGCTGCCATGAAGGTAGGAAACATGGAACTTCCGCCGCACATCGCCTGAACGCCAAGGCCGTAAGCCTTGCGAAGAATTAGGCCGAACATCGGTACCGTCATGTTGGCGCCGGTGTTGAATAGACGTGCCGCGTGGCGCACAAGTGCCGTGCGTTCGACTTCAGGTCCGACCATGATGCCGGGGCAGTCCATCATGCTGAGCACCGGCAGATCGAAGGCGTCGCATAATTGGAGGAAGCGGGCGCCTTTGTCAGCTGCGTCGCTGTCGACAGCTCCGCCGAGATGATGCGGGTTGCTGGCAATTAAGCCCATAGGCTTGCCTTCTATTCGAATGAACGCAGTGATGATTCCGATGCCGAACTCCCGTCTGATCTCCAGCATGGAGTCTTTGTCGGCGATGATCTCAATGGCCTCGCGCATGTCGTACGACATCACGCGATCTTCGGGAACGACGTGTCGTAAACGGCGCTGGTCGTTGGCTTCCCAGTCGTCGGTAGCGCCCTGAAAATAGGACACGTACTTCTTGGCAGTGGCGACGGCCTCTGCCTCGTCTTTGACCAGAATGTCTATAACGCCGTTCGGGACCTGGAACGACATGGGGCCAACCTCTTCCGGGGTGTAGATGCCGACGCCGCCGCCCTCAATCATGGCCGGTCCGCCCATGCCGACTGTAGATCCTTCGGTCGCGATGATCACGTCGCAACAGGCGAGCAGCACCGTGTTACCTGCGAAGCATCGTCCGTTGGTTATCCCAACCAGAGGCACGAGGCCGCTGAGCTTGGCCCAGTCCGTAAAGGTCTTGGTGTCCATAGCAACGCCGCCCTTGCCGTCCGTATCCCCGGGCCGGCCGCCTCCACCTTCCATGAATGCAATCACGGGGATTTGATGCCGATGCGCTAGGTCAAACATTCGGTCCTGTTTGTAATGGTTTCGGGTGCCCTGTGTGCCGGCAAAAACGGTGTAGTCGTACGACATCGCTATGACGCGTGACTGGGTCTCCGGGAACAAGTGGCCGTTGACGTGCGCCAACCCCAGCACCATTCCGTCGGCCGGGGTGCGCTCTCGCAGCCATTCCTCCGTGCGACGTGCGCGCTGTGCTGCCACGACAATCGGTCCAAACTCAACAAACGATCCCTCATCGACTAGATCGTCGATGTTCTCTCGCGCCGTCCGGTAGCCGAACCTGCGACGACTTGCGACCGCATCTGGCCGGTTCTCGTCACGTGTGAACGCGCGCCGCTCGAACAGTAGTTCGAGGTCGGGCCGGATGTAATCGGGGTCGATCGCGTCCTCAATATCCCCAGCCTCGTTGCTGTCCCCGGAGAGTTCGACATATACGAGCGGGTAGCCCTCGCGGACCGTATCGCCCTCGGCCATAGTCACGCGTCGGATCACGCCACTTTGCTCTGCCTTGATGATGTGGAAAAGCTTCATCGACTCGATAACGACGAGTTGATCGCCACGGGTTACGTCGTCGCCCTCGCTGACGTGGACGCTCACGATGGTTCCTTGGATAGGGGCAGGGAAGCCAACCGAACCGTCGGGACCTGTGAGGTCCGGTCCGGCGGTTCCTATTTTGTCGGCTGGAGTCTGAGTGGATTTGACGTCACGGTCGTGGTTGAACAGAGCCAGCGGGTCTGAAGTATCGATCTGCGCTCCTGCGTAACCACCAGGGTCCGCCGGGGCTGTTAATGCCATGGCCTGCTCGGCGTATAGCCGAGGATGAGGAGATCCTTCTGATCCCACCAACTCGGACGCCTGTTCTGCGACGAAGCGCGTGTGGAAATTCAGGCCGGTGAAGCCTTGATGTTTCAGTAGCGTTTGAAGGAACGAAAGATTGGTCGGCACACCTTCAATACGGAACTCGGACAGGGCGCGATAGGTTCGTCGTACGACGTCGGTAAAATCAGAAGACGGGGAGTGGGCAATTAGTTTGGCTATCAGCGAGTCGTATGACGGGTTGGTCGTATAACCGGTATAGCCGTATGTATCTATTCGAATACCTGGGCCAGACGGAGGGTCGAACGCGGTCAATGTTCCTCCCGAGGGAAGAGTCGTGCCGTCCGATGTGATCGTCTCCATGTTGACGCGCGCTTGTATGGCAAAACCCCTTGGCGCAGGAATGGATGACTGCTCCATGCCCAGATCAGCAAGGGAACGCCCGTCGGCGATCCTGAGTTGTGATTCGACAAGGTCAATGCCGGTGACCGCCTCGGTAACGGTGTGCTCAACCTGCAGGCGGGCGTTGGCCTCCATGAAGTAGAAGGGCCCGTCGTCGACCCACTGGTTGGCATCTATTAGAAATTCGAATGTCCCGAGGCTTCGGTAGTTGACCGCCGATGCGAGCCGGATAGCGGAGTCGATGATTCGGTTACGCAGACCCTCAGGAAGTCCCGGTGCCGGTGCTATCTCAACGATTTTCTGGAAGCGGCGCTGGATACTGCACTCACGCTCCCAGAGATGGACGATGTTTCCGCTACCATCTCCGAGCATTTGGACTTCGATGTGCCGGGCTCGAGGGAGGAACTGTTCGATGTACAGATCGCCGTTCCCAAACGACGCTAGAGCCTCGCCACTACACTGCTCAAATGTCTCCTCAAAACCATCGAGAGTGAGTATCTCTCTGGTACCACGACCACCGCCACCAACGACCGCCTTAAGGATCATGGCGTTTCCGGGAGCGAGCGACTCAAAAAATTCACGCGCCTCGTCCACAGTGACAGACTCTGCGGTACCCGGCAGAACAGGGACGTTGTTCTCGGTAGCCAGTGCGCGTGCACGGATCTTGTCGCCGAACAGGTCAAGCGTGTCGGCAGTCGGACCTACGAAAACTATCCCGGCTTCCTCAAGGGCTCGCGCAAATTGTGCGTTCTCGGCCAAGAAACCGTACCCGGGGTGCACCGCGTCGCAGCCGGTCTTTTTTGCGGCATTAACGACCTGCTTGATATCCAGATAAGCACGTGCCCCACTGCCAGGAAGCACTACGGTCTCATCAGCCTTGTAAGCGTGCAACGATTCGGCATCGTCTTGCGGGTAGACCGCAACGGTCGATATCCCGAGATCAGCTGCGGCCCGCATGATGCGGATCGCGATCTCACCGCGATTCGCCACGAGCAGCTTGGTCAGGGCCATTGAGTCCTCCAAAGGAATCGGCAAATTATTCCTGCGGATTGTATTAACAGGTGTGACGCCGAATTAAATCGTGTTGCAAATTATGAAAGAGAGAGTGCCTGCGACATGGCATTCTGTAATAAATAACGAACGCCATATTATTCCCGTATGTCAGGCTTTGCCGGACAGAGAAGCCCGTGGCACCTGCATGCGTACCAAGTCGTCGTCGATCTCAGGGAGAGTTGAATCGTCCGGATTAGCCCTTCAATGGGAACGATTCGAGGATCTGGTAGTCGCCGCCACGGGACGGGCCAACGCGACCGATCAGCTCGATCGAGTCGAAGTGCATGTCGCCGGACAGGTCGAGGAGGGCGAGGTTTGGTAGAACCAATGGTTGCTCCTCCGGCTTCATGTCGAGCACCATCGTCGTGTGGGGCCAGTAGCGCTGACCGGAAGGCCGTAACCGCTTCGTCAGGGGAATCATCGCCTGCTCAACATCGGCCTGAAGCGCCGAGTGATCACCGTCACGGAACAGCGTGTATGCGTAGCCCCAGTCGCCAGAACGTAGGTCATTGAAATCTACGCTTGTATCGAACGGGATGTGACGTGACGCTACCTCGGCAAGGGCAACTTTTACCGCGTCGAGATCTTCGGGTGCGTAGAAATTGTCGATCGAGCAGTGCGGCTTTGTGGCCAGATCGTTTGCGCCAATATCGGAGTGGAAACGTATGACTTCGCTCGCCTGTGGTTCTGGAAGATGCGCCATTACTCCGTAAATGCGAAAACCGAACTTGTCATTTGGAAGTGCGTTTGCGTCAAATTGATTAGCCATCATTCCCTCCGGTTCCAGTTCGCGTTCTGTCGGCGTTCGCCTTCCGGCCCGGATGGTTCGCCAGACCTTTCCACGAAAAGAAACGCAGATATCGCTCACACGCGCTAGCGTGTTTTGCCGGATGATACAGGTTTGGGAGCTCTTGAAGAATAGAAACCGTCTCCGGAGAAGGTTTACTAGTGGATCAGTTATGTCCTGACCACTGCAATAGAATGGTTCTGCGGTCCCTCTTACTCGTCCGTCGTGGGTTACCTCTGACAAATCCTGAAATGGACGGGGTTTGTGATCTCACTCAATAAGCTACGTAAACGAACTCAACTCCCGCTACTTCCCAAATTTCGGGGGTCCGGGAATCAATTGGTGATAAATGTTCCGATTTTTAACATCCGGTGAGTCACATGGTCCCGGATTGACCATTATTGTCGAAGGGATCCCGGCGGGCGTTCAACTCACCGAGGGTTACATAGCCGAACAACTAGCGCGACGCCAGCGCGGCTATGGCCGCGGCGGTCGAATGAAGATTGAGACCGATTTCGCTGAGATACGCGGTGGAGTGCGCCACGGCGAGACCCTCGGCTCTCCGGTTGGCATGGCGATACAGAACAAGGACTTTGCCAACTGGCAAGGCGCGATGGACGTCGGTCCAGTCGGCCCAGAGGTTGACCGAAAAGAGAACACACGTGTCGTACCCGGGCACGCCGACTTCCCGGGCGCACTCAAGTACATGGCGCATGATATGCGTAACGTGCTTGAGCGGGCCTCGGCGCGTGAAACGGCGGCGCGCGTTGCCGCCGGTGCCGTGGCACGAGCGTTTTTGGACGAACTCGGCATAAAGATCCATAGCCGCGTCGTGAGCGTGGGCTCGATCACCGCTTCAGCCACACCATCGTCCGAGATCGACTGGGACGTGGTGGAAGAGTGCGACGTACGTACAGACGACCCCGAAACAGCGGAAGCATTCAGGGCTGCTATAGACGCTTCGAAGGCAGATCGAACCACGATCGGTGGTGTATTTGAGGTTATAGCGGAGGGAGTCCCGGTTGGACTTGGAAGCCACATCCAGTGGGACCGGAAGTTGGACGGAATGCTGGCGCAAGCAATGATGAGTATTAATGCCGTGAAGGGAGTCGAAATCGGCCACGGTTTTGCCAATACCAGACGTCCGGGTCGCGAGGTTCATGACGTTGTGGTGCCAGCGCCGGACGACCCCAGGCGATTTCGACAGACGAGTAACGAGGCCGGCGGTATCGAAGGTGGAATGTCTAACGGTAACCCCATCGTCGTGCACGTCGCAATCAAACCGATAGCGACGATGACGGAACCATTGCCGTCTGTGGATATCAACACTGGGAAGGTTATCGAAGCTCCCTACCACCGTAGTGACATCTGCCAAGTACCACCCGCTTGCGTGATCGGGGAGGCGATGATGGCGCAGATTCTTGCGTTGACGGTTCTTGAGAAGTTTGGCGGCGATCATATTAGCGAGACGCGCCGCAACCTTGATTGCTACGTGGCGAGCCACCAGGAGTTCGGCCAGATGGCATCCGCACCCGGCGGAGATGCCTGAGGTGTCTGACCCCGAAACGCGGCCAGATTTATCTGACGATATCTCCCAATACAAGGTCTATTTAATCGGCTTCTCTGCAACCGGTAAGTCCCACAGTGGTCGATTGGCTGCGCAGGAACTCGGTGCAATGTTTATTGATATGGATCGGCTGATTGTGGAGCGTGCGGGGAAGCAGATATCAGAGATATTTGAAAATGATGGTGAAGAAGCGTTTCGACGGATGGAGCGAGAAGTGCTGGAGGAACAGGCCGAGGCTTCCGGACAGCGCGTGGTTTCTACGGGAGGTGGAGTTCCTGTAGATGCACGGAACCGTGAAGTAATGACACGTTCAGGGCTAACTATCAGGCTTGTTGCGTCACCAGAGACTATTCACACTCGGATTACCCGCTCAGCCTCGCGTCGTGCGCAGAGAGCAAGCCGGGGTCCTGCGGCCCGTCCCATGCTGACAGGATCTGGTGACGATGACACAACTATAGACCGGGTGCGCGAACTTCTTGCTGAACGTGAAGGGGCGTATCGGGCCGCGACTGATGTAGCTATCGATACCGAAGGCCGGGAACCACCCGATGTGGCGGCCGAGATCGTGGCCCGGGTGTTGGAATCGCAATCTGAGGACTAATCCACGGGCGTTCTAATCCGAGCAATAATCCATCCTCGATAAAAGCCCGTCAAAATTCGCAAGTACAAAGGAGTTTAAGCGTGGCCGGTGCACCGGAATCGAATCTCGCGGCAGTGGTCCATACCTCTCAGGGCGACTATCGTGCCTTGGTTGGTCGCGGGCTGATCGCCCACCTCGGGGACGAGGCGCGTAACGCAGGTTTGCGTGGTAAAGCATTTTTGATCGCAGACGCGGCGGTTTTTCGGGTTTGTGTGCGTCAGGTACAGGAGTCTATGGAGGCCGCCGGGTTTGAGACGCATGTCCTTGTACTTCAGTCCGGTGAGACGACAAAGAACCTGGATAAAATTCGTGATATCTACGCATGGTTGGCGCGGTTGAGGGCTGAACGCCAGGATGTTGTGCTGGCGGTTGGCGGGGGTGTTATGGGAGATGCTGCTGGGTTTGCGGCAGCGACTTACCGGCGTGGAGTACCGTTCATCCAGGTCCCGACCACTTTGGCGTCGATGGTGGATGCTTCGCTTGGCGGTAAGGTGGCAGTGAATTTGCCGGAGGGTAAGAACCTGGTCGGCGCGTTCCATCAGCCCAAACTTGTGTTGTCTGACATCGATACGCTTAAAACACTGCCGGACCGCGAGATGGCCGCGGGGTGGGCGGAAGCTATCAAGCACGGCCTGATTATGGATCCGGAACTACTATCGACCTTTGAGACAGAAGCAGACCGTCTGTTAGGTCTCAAAGACGATCTTGCTGTAGATGTGATTCGACGCAGTGTGGGGATCAAGGCAAAGGTAGTGTCTTCGGACGAGTTTGAGACGGGCGATACTCGAGTGCTGTTGAACTACGGCCACACGATTGGACATGCACTTGAATCGGTAAGCGAGTACGGCCAGTTCCTGCATGGCGAGGCTGTGAGTATCGGCATGATGGGCGCTGCACGCATTTGCCGTGACCTTGGATTAATTTCAGACGAACTGATCGACCGGCAAAGGGCTCTTCTAGAGCGTTACAAACTGCCGACATCGGCGCCAGGCATGGACGTAAATGCCGTGTTTGAGGCGACGAAATCTGACAAGAAATCGGCTGGAGGCGTAATCAGGTGGGTTGTGCTTGAGGGATCAGGAAAATCGTCCACACGGAACGATGTGCCGGACGACATAGTTCGCTCTGCGATCGCATCACTGGTAGGGTTTCGCAATTAGGGTTGGATCAGGAGGTCCGCTATGTCTCTTAGACCAACGGACGACCGTGAATACATTCGTGAAGCAGCGCGTGCAGATGGTGACGGAAACCTGTCAACCGAGACCAATACGTCCAAGGTAGTGGCGACATCGGGCGGTGAAGGGGCGGCGCTTCCGCCCGCCGGGACGATGTCCCGTGAGTTCACCGAAGTATTTGGCTATTTGACCCGAAGGTTCTTGGGGTTCTTGGTCTTCCCGTACAAAATCGGACGACTAATAGGTGGAAAGATCCTGAAAAATGAGGACCAGCCCTGAGTGATTTTCTGTAAACATCCGAACCTGATTACATGGGTAACCGTGGCATCAACCGGCTGGTGGGATGTCTCCTGGAGTGCTCGGCGGCTTCACAGGCCCACGGATGATCCCCACGATCAACCCGACGCTAAGTAATAGCGCGCCGATAACCAGCATGAATAGAATGCCGACGGGGCCACCGATCAGAAATGCCACCAGCACGAGAATACCGAAGCCAATACCCTCGTAAATAGGCCCTCGCGTCGCTGTGCGGCGAGCGTGTTCTCGTCGCTCTCTAGGGGTCATATCGTCCTCCCCGTCAGCCTGTAACAATCGGGGTTATTCTGCGGCCCCATTGTTCCCGAGTAGTCGAAAATATGGAGGGTTTTTTTAGCTATATGACTCGTGTGATGACTAATTCATGATCTCGCCCACTCACCGCCGATTACCCTTGGTTTTATCGAGCACGTAAGCTGCGAATGATCTTACCCTTGCGAAACATCATCCAACTCGACTCCCGCTCGTAGTCTGAACAAAAACAGGGGCGCCTGCGAAGGCGCCCCTGTTTTTGTTCAGACTACGAGCGTTCTACTTAGCAGCCGCCTGCCACTGCGGGGACTATGCTGATCTCGTCGCCACTCTTCGTTGGAGTGTTGAGCCCGTCCAGGTACCGCACATCCTCGCCGTTCACGTAGACATTGACGAAGTGGCGAATTTCGCCGTCTTCTCCGCAAATACGGGCCTTTATCCCGGCGTGAACAGTTTCAAGGGCGTCGACGACGGCCGCGAGCGTGTCCGCCTCGACCTCAACGCGGTCTGCGTTGCCGGTCAAACGGCGGAGGGGAGTCGGAATTCGAACCATTACTGCCATATTCATTTCCCTTGATCGTTGCTGGGTTGGTTACTGGGACTGTTATCGGTTCCGGGTCCCGGATATATACCTAGACCTGTCACCGAGTGTTATTGGGTTTTGTTATCTGGCCCAGATGATCAGGACCGTGAACCCTTTGATGCAGATTAATACGGTGAGATATTAACCGTTGTGAGCCGATACCGGGGTTTAACCTTCGATCACATTTCCAGAGAGCGGATCGACACGGACGCCTTTTCCGGAGGCCCATGCGAGCGCCAGGTCAATCTCTGCCTCCGCCCCGTCAAGCTCTAGGATCACCCATCCGACATCTGCGTGAACCTCCGCTCGGCGGATGTTGGTGATGATTTCAAAGTCTTTGCCGATTTGATAGATCACGGGATCCGTGATCTGATCGCCCTCGAAAGTAAGTCTGACCCTTCGGATTGCCACGTGGCTATCTCTCCCATGATCGGGCGAACCGCCGGAGAGTTACCGGTGGCCTTATCCCGATAGGAAATCCTAAGACGATGCGGACTTGCTGCCAACCGTCGCTTCAACGTCTATCGACTCTTCGAACGACGATACGGTCGCATTGATACTGACGGGATTCGCTAGATGCTGGACAGCCTCGACGGTTTTGAGGCCGTTACCGGTGATGAACGCCACCACTGACTCGCCCTTCTGGAATCGGCCAGCCTCGGCCAGTTTCTTCAGATTTGAGATAACGACGCCTCCGGCGGTCTCCGTAAAAATTCCTTCGGTTTGGGCAAGCATCTGGATGCCTTCTACGATCGCTGGATCGGGCGTAGAGCCGACGGTAGAACCCTCGGCTTGTTGGGCGATCTTGAGGGTGTAATAGGCGTCGGCTGGGTTTCCGATTGCGAGCGACTTGGCGATCGTGTCAGGCACAACCGGTTTTACGTGAAGCTGTTCGTCGGCGAAAGCCTGCGCAACGGGCGAACATCCGTCGGCCTGCGCTCCGTGCATCTTTGTGCGCACGTCATCGATCAGTCCAAGTTTTGCGAACTCGTTCATGCCCTTCCATATCTTGGTAAACAGTGAGCCGGAGGCGATCGGTACCACGGCGTGGTCCGGAGCGTTCCAGCCAAGTTGTTCAACAACCTCGTACCCGAGGGTTTTTGAACCTTCGGAGTAGTAGGGCCGCATGTTGATGTTGACGAATGCCCAACTTTCGTTGGCGTCCGCCAGTTCACTACATAGTCGGTTCACGTCGTCGTAGTTGCCGTCCACCGCGACCACAGTCGGTCCGTAGATGGCCGCTCCGACGACTTTTCCGCGCTCCAAGTCGCTCGGTATGAAGACGAGCGTGCGCATATTGGCTTTTGCGCCGTGTGCCGCTACCGCACCGGCAAGGTTACCGGTGGAGGCGCAGGCAAGTGTGTCGAACCCGAATTCGAGGGCCTTGGTCGCCGCAATAGAGACAACTCGGTCCTTGAACGAGTACGTTGGATTGACCGCGTCGTTCTTGATCCAAAGGTTGTCTATGCCTAGCTCGCGGCCAAGGTTGTCAGCCTTGAGCAGCGGCGTCATGCCGGTACCGATATCGACAGCGTTTTCACCGTTCACGGGAAGGAGGTCTGCATACCTCCACATCGTGAGCGGACCGTCTTTGATCTTTTCGCGACTGATTGCGTCGCCGATTGCGTCGTAGTCGTAAGTGATTTCGAGAGGCCCAAAACACCATTCACAGACGTGGATCGGTGCAATTGGGTACTCGTTGCCGCATTCTCGGCAGTGTAGAGCAGAGGCGTATGCCACCCGGTAATCCTCCGGTGCGTTGTATATGCAACTGTCACCGGGCCCGGGCGATCCTTGCCGGGAGTGACAGCAGCAACTTTCCTCAAAGTCCGCTGATTCACCGGCTGCGATGGCACTCTCGGTAATCGAGGCGAACGCTATCGCAGCGTGGATCTGAAACTAAATGGTACGACCGGTCGCGCAGGCAGTCAACGCGCTACGTGTGGATACAGGTAAGCCTGGCCACTTAAGCATCCTTGAATTTCATGGAAAACTCCGCCAGCCATTGATTGCGGATCGCGGCCATCATCACGATGTCCTGGTATTCGCCGTGGTGGTATTCGGCCTGTTTGAGAACGCCTTCTATGTAGAACCCAACCTTCTCGTAAACGTGAACTGCGCGCTCGTTTGCGGCACGGGGTTGCAGGAAGGCGCGGTGTGTGTTCGTGGATGTGAACAACCAGTGGAGCAATGCCGATAGCGCGGCGCTTCCATAACCTCGCTCCCAATCGGAGGTCTCGCCGATGCATATGTCGATCTCAACTAGATGCCCGTAGCCCTCGCTTTTGGGATATAGAGATAGCTCAATAAACCCAATCGGGCGCCCTACAGTTTCGATGATTAGGCACTCTAGAGACGCGTCGTCGCTAACAAATCGTTTAACCCAGCCCTCGGATTTCACTTTGGAGAGTGGCCGGTCTGTACCTTCCCAAAACGCCATGACTACCGGATTGTTCAGCCAGCGGTAAATCAACGGACGGTCGCGGAGAGTGATTGGTCTCAGGCAGACGGTGCCTCCGTCGATCTGGTCCGGAATGCCGAGTGCATCTGTCATACAAATCAGAATACCCGCTTCCTACTTCTCGCATCGCGAGCGGGTTGAGTTGGGACAACGGTTTCCCGCCTGCACAAATTCAATCCACAGGAGGCTCAGTTGGTAAAAGATCTTCGGCCATGCTTGTGGTGACAATTCGGTGTTTGGGACATCGTAGGGGCGTATGACAACGGGCCTCACGCTTCCACAACAATCCATGGGCAATGCGGCATAATTCCCTATTTGTGTCCGAATCCGCGCGTGGTCGCGTGGCATAGATATATACCCAACCTAAGTGCGTGCGCCTTTCATATATGGGCAATGACATACAGAATGAGTGGCGGCGGCGTGTTCCTATATTGGAACTGCTCCGCCGTCGCATATGGTTTACAGACACGACGGCACAGATGATCACGATACCGATGAATTCGAACCTGAGTTCGAAGATGATTTCGCGCCCAATCATCTTGATCCGAAACCCGAAGCGGAAATCCCGGAGTTCGAATACCCGGGCCCGTCCGCATACGACATAGCACTTTCTGAAAACGAAACACCTGATCTTGGTGATCGACGAGATGGTCTTCAGTGGTTGAAGAGCGCCGGTGCAGTGCTACTGATTTTCGCGGCACTCGGACTGTTGATCCCGCTTGTCGGTCCATTGGCCTTTTCGGGGGGAGGCGACAGCGACTTCGAGAACACCTTCCGTTCGGTGCGCGTTCTCGAAGTACTTGATGGCAACACGATCGTGGTCGTTCTTGATGATGAGACCGAAACGGTGCGTTACATCGGCGTCTCTGTAGGAGTGCCGGGGGAGTCGTTCAACCGGACCGCGAGCTTCGCGAATCGGAGCTGGGTTGAAAATCAGATCGTCATCCTAGAACGCGATGGGGATAATCGGGATAGAGAAGGCCGCTTACTTCGCTACGTGTATGTGAACAACGAGATGGTGAATGCAGTCCTTCTCGCTGGTGGTTTGGCCCGTTACCAACCCCATCCCAATAACAATCGGCACAACTCGCTTTTGTTATCTGCCGAAGACGCTGCCCGGGACGCGGGTCGAGGCATATGGATGGGGAATGACGCAGGACAAGTGAGCCCGGCTTGAATCAGTATTTAGGCTCACAATTCACTCAGATAAGGCACTCCGGGATACTGGGAGCGCGGCCATAGCCTCTCAGAACGTAAGTACTTCACCAAACTCCAACCCAACCCGGCCGAACGCGTACGTGTCGTCGGTGTCGGTCTTCAAGAACCCGCAGTTCAGATGTCTTTGGTCTATCGGCGCGTTTGGCGGGATGATGCGCTGGTTGGACACACTGGTTCTCGCACTTGTCGCGCTCAACATGACCGGCAGCCCGACCTTGGTATCGCTCGTGTTTTTCTTCCGAATGGCGCCGATGTTGTTCGGTATCGGCCTCGGAATATTCGCCGATCGAGTTAATCGGAAACGCTTCCTTGTGGTCGGACTTTTGGTCCAGGCATTTATCGCATCGATCATGGCGTCCTTACTGATCGCAGATGTGCTCGAGTACTGGCACTTGGCCCTTGCTACCTTCCTGTCCGGCATTGTCTGGGCTTCAGAGTTTCCGGTTCGCCGGACATTGATTGGCGAACTCGTACATCCGGAACAACTTGGAAAGGCGATGAGTTTCGATTCTGCTACGAACGCTTTTAGCAGAATTGTCGGACCATTCACTGGTGGGGTGTTCATGGCGACAATAGGTCCTGAGGGTGCTTATATAACCGGCGTCGTCCTGTTCCTCGCAGCAGCATTGATCGCCATCACGCTGAAATACGAGCGTCCGGCAGCTACCGGCTCCGGTCGGGGCGTGTTTGTCGACCTGGCGGAAGGATTCCGGTACATCCGTGCGAGTCGTCTCATGGTCGGCACTTTGATCGTGACGATGTTGATGAATCTGTTCGCCTTCCCGTATATGAGCCAACAGCCGATCATTGCCAGAGAAGTGCTATCGGTTGGGGACGTGCTGGTCGGATTGCTTAACGCAGTCGAGGGCGTCGGCTCGTTACTTGGTGCGATATTGATCGCGACATACGCACTGCCACGCCATTACTCTCGTATTTATCTTTACGGTTCATTGTTATTCCTAGTCGGAATACTTCTGTTCTCGCAATCGTCCTCGTACTGGATAAGTTTTGTGATCGTGTTTGTCGGAGGGTTTGGGAGTTCGGCCTTTGGCACCATGCAGAGCACCATTATGGCGTCAGCCGCGTCGCCTGAAATGCGATCGCGTGTGATGGGCACGGTGGCTGTGTTTATCGGTGCAGGCCCGATCGGGCAGTTGAATATAGGAATGATGGCCGGGATTTACGACTCGCAGACGGCGGTCATGATCACTGGAATTATGGGAATGACCGCGGTACTGGCATCCGCTGCGGCGTTCCCGATATTGCGCCGTCCAGACTCAATGCGCATAGACAGTCGCTTACGGGCCATGAACAGCGCCGATTTGCGGCGAATGTCGGATAGTCCAGACGGGGATTAATCCCTGTCAAACAGTTCACATCACGCGATCGGTTCGCTTTGACTATTTCTCAACTTCTTCCGGGGATGAGTGTCGCCTAGTCGTTGAACCCGTTTGTGCTGTGTTATTCCCCAACTACCCGAGCGTCCGACAACATGTAGGACGCTCGGGTGTGGAAGACCCGCTCAGTCGCGCGGCCCCATCGGTGGGAACACATCATCACCCTCGTAAAGGTTCGCCTCTACGACCTCTTCGTCGAGTTCGTATCCGATTCCAGGGTCGGTCGGTGGGATGATGTAACCATCTTCCCACTGGATCGGTTTCTTCAGGATGTCGGCGAAGAAGCCGGTAAAGTTCTGGATACTCTCCTGGATCAGGAAGTTCGGGCTGCAAGTAGCTACCTGGATGTTCGCCGCAGCCTCGATAGGACCGGTGTACAGGTGTGGGGCCATCTGGACATAGTTCGCTTCCGCCATACCAGCGATCTTCTTCGCCTCTAATATGCCCCCGACACGTGCCAAGGCAGGCTGCAGGATCGCCGCGCCCTGCTTGCTGAGAAGATCCCAGAAGTCGTACTTGGTGACGAGGCGCTCGCCGGTGGCTACCGGGATTGTCGTCATGCGGGCGACACGGGCCATCTCGTCACGATTCTCTGGCGGCACCGGCTCTTCAAACCAGAGCGGATCGTACTTCTCCAACCGTTTGGCAAGTCGGATCGCGCTCGATGTCGTCATCTGTCCATGTGTCTTGATCAGGAGATCGACTTTATCGCCAACAGCTTCGCGGATGTTTTTCGTGACCAATTCCGCGTTGCTGAGCTCCTCGAGCGAAAGTTGTCGAGGGTCGCCCATGGGCATCACCGGGTCGTACCCGACAGCCGTGAACCCCAGTTCCATGTAATGCACGGCTCGCTCAGGCGCGATATTTGGATCGCCGTGGATATTGGCGACAGCCATGTGGTCGGGATCGTTAGTGTCCGGGTACAGGTATGTGTATGACCGCAATCGCTCGTTGAACTTGCCACCCAGGAGGTTGTAGACCGGCTGGTCCAGCGCTTTTCCTACGATGTCCCAGCTGGCAATCTCTAATGCGCTCAAGATACCGCCGACGGTGAATTCAGGGTGTTGGTTAAAGCCACTGCCGTAAATGGAACGCCACATGCGCTCGATCTCAAACGGACTATTGCCAACCAGATATCGCGTGGCTACGTCTTCGATCAATTCACAGACCCTCTTTGGAGCGAACGGCACACCGTAAGCCTCACCGTAGCCGACGATGCCGTTGTCTGTGGTCAATTTGACGAAGACCCAGAACGGGCCGCCGAAGTGGGGCGGAGGGTTCGCAACGGCCCAAGTTTTGACGTCCGTGATCTTCATAAAAGTCTCCTGATTTCTGTGCGTATTCAAGTCCTGTTTTTACCGAGTTGGCGCAGGATGGCCCTAATTTCGAACGAAATCAAGCTATGAAGCGTCTCAAGCGGTCTACTGACTGCAATTCTCAATTCGGTGGAGCGATTTTGGTCGAGACGCATCGCCCAAGCTTCACCGAAATCAGAGGCGAATCTCTTGGAGTTGGGATAGGTAAGTGCTGTAGCGTGGTCTGGAGGAATATCTCGACTGCATCAAACCGATTCCGGCGACCGTAAACCAACCAATGAGGGAAATGGATATGGAACTCAAGGAATACTCGTGCGACAAGTGCGATGCGAAGACGTACAAATCAGGTGAACTTCGGACTACGGGTTCAGGCCTATCGCGCTTTTTAAACCTGCAAAATCAGAGGTACACCACGATCGCTTGCACCGAATGCGGGTTTACAGAGATGTATCGAATGGATGGCGGAGGCAAAGCCGGAAACATCCTGGACATTCTCTCGAACTAGGCGCCGCGACCTTCGGCTCGTTCTAACTCTGCCAGGGAGTCCCGATAGTGGGTCCCTGCCACGACGTTTGACATCAAAATACCGGCCGACAACAACTCATAACCTGAAACGCAGGAGTTCCGGACTTCCGGGGGCTCCTCGTATGTGTGTTGATTCGGAAGGCCTAACTGATATCCAGCCGATATGTCCGCACGGCTGTGTCCCTGAAAAGCGCAGCTTTTTCGGTTTGTGAATAGGCCTCGGCAATGCGTTTGAAGGAATTCCATAGGACCGTGTACGAAGTTGAGACCTTGTCCACCGGGAAGTTGCTCTCAAACATGCATCGGTCCGCTCCAAAGACTTCTATGCAGTGGCGGTAGTACGGACCCATGACGTTTGCGATGTCCTCTGACGACGGAGGCACTTCACGCTTGTGCCACTCAAACCCACCGAGTGGCATGCCAAACCCGCCAAGTTTGATAATTACGTTCGGGCAAGTCGCTAGGTCATTCATGCCGGCCTTCCAGACCTGAAAGACCTCATCTTGTTTTCCCGAGTACGACAGAATGCCCAGGGGCCCGGCGATATGGTCGAGGACGATCGTGACGCCCGGGAACGCTCTTGCCAGGTCTGCCAGTTCTCCCAGTTGCGGATGGTAAAGCCAGGCGTCGAAGGTAAGTCCCAACTTGTCCAGCGCGCTGAAACCCTCTCGGAATTTCCGATCACCTAAGAGACCTTTCATCGGGTTTTTATATGACCGAATCCCCGGATTTTCATCCCAGCATGAAGAATTGCGAACCCCACGGAATCGATTACTGCTCGCCGCAATGTGGGACTCCAGGACGGCGGTAATCGCCTCGCCTGCTGACAAATCGGCGTAGCTGACAATTCCGGCCGCCACCTTTGTGTCGCCGTAACCGCCACTTGCACTCATTGCCGCCAAACCCTGCACAAACTCCGTCTCGCCAATAGGGCGCGACAGTTCAGGTCCATCTGCCCGGTACATTGAACTGCATTCGATGAACACGGTCTCCTTGATGTTGTGACCGCCGCCGATGTCTTCCAGTAACTCGTCCAGTAGATATCGATTCTGGGGTTCTGGTCGGTCCCAGAAGTGATGATGTGGATCGCAAATAGGCAGATGCGGGTCGATCACTTCTTCCGTGGTCAAAGCCAACCAGGTGTCGAGTTCGCTGGGCACGTTTGCTCCTGATTACTGAAGGATTCTGTATCGTTCAAATTGGACTGACCGAAGATATGTTTCGCTTAAGGGTTTGGCAGCGGACCATGCTTGGGTGAATTGCCGCAGGCCCATAGGAAATCAACTACGGCAATTATTGAATCTGGCCCCGATATTCTTCTGAAAGGTCAGTCCTTGATGCCTCGCTTAAGCAACTCTTCGTTCAGCGTTACACCAAACCCAGGCTTCTGCGGGACGATCATGCGGCCTTCTGCGTTGATCTGACTGGTGTCCTCGAACAGACCAAACGACCAGTGCATGTACTCGACCAACGTGCAGTTCGACACCGAGGCACCGAGATGGACAGCGATCTCAGGGGATAGGTGGGTAACCACTGGCCGATACGCCGCGTCGCACACAGCGGCGGCCTTAATGAAGCCATCTATGCCACCGACGTGGTGGGCATCGATCATAGCGATATCTACTGCGCCCTGCTTCACCACATCTAGGAAAAGTCGCCAGTCCCACAAGTTTTCGCCGTGAGTGATGGCAATGTTGAGCGCATCGACTAGATGCCGATATCCGACAAAGTCGTGCCGGTGGATCGGGTCCTCGAGCCAGTGCACGCGGAACTCTTCCAGATAAGGCACGACCTCCATTGTCCGTGCCACATCCCATCCCTGGTTGATGTCCACGGCGATCGGATAGTCGGGGCCGACTGCTTCCCGAACGACTTTCGCTCTCTCCCGTTCGTCCAGTGCGGCGTCGTTTGCTCCGACCCGGAACTTGAGCATCTTGAAGCCGTCCGCCTTGATCTCTGCCGCGCCGGTAGCGAGATCATCCAGCGACCAGTCGCGCCACAACTTGTGGCTAGCGTACGTTGGTACAGACTCCGTGTGTAGCCCGCCGAGAATCTTGTATACCGGCTGGCCAAGCGCCTTCCCGGCAATGTCGTACAAAGCAAAATTGATAACAGCGGACACCCATTCGTTGAGCCCGCCACCGGTCCATTGCGTTGCGCGGTTGATGCGATTCTGAATCTCGTTCCGCATGAACGGGTCCATGCCCTGAATCATCGTAGCTACGTCGTCGATTGCCGAACCCAGCGCGGGCAGCATCGTGTGGGAGTGCGCGTAGGCCCAGCCGAGTCCTTCAATACCGTCGTCCGTTCTAAGTTTTAGGACGACGTGCCGTACCTCGGAGGCTCGAAATCCGCTTCCGGAAACAAATGGCCTGGGGAGGGGCACATCTACCCACACGATTTCATGAGAGACGATTTTCAAGAGATAACTCTCCGCCTGATTACAAGTTTGTATTCGATTGCTGAGGTAGCGACTAAACGTCCATCCGGTTAGATTTCACCAGATCTTCATTGAGCGTCACGCCAAGACCCGGCTCTTGCGGAACGATCAGCTCGCCTTCCGCGTTGATGTCCATAGGCTTTTCCCAAAGATTGAACGACCACGGCATGAATTCCACGGTCTTCACGCCGTTGATTCCGGCTGCAAGGTGGACTGCGATTTCCGGACTCAGATGGGTCACGAACGGCCGGAATACGCTTGTGGCGATGTCAGCTGCCCGCTTCCAGGCGTCGATGCCGCCAACGTGGTGGGCATCGATCATGAAAATATCGGCAGCGCGGTGATCGGCGATGGGGCCAAACGGTTCGAAACCGTAGTTGTACTCGCCGTGTGTGATAGAGATGTCCGTGGCGTTCACAAGCTGGGAATAACCCTGCACGTCCCGGTAGTCGATCGGGTCTTCCAGCCAGTAGACGTTCTGCGCCTCGAAGTGACGAGCGCCTTCCATGGCGCGTGGAATGTCCCAGCCCTGGTTGATATCCACCATGATCGTGATGTCATCGCCAACAGCGTTGCGCATCACGCGAGCCCGCTCGGCTTCGTCAGACATACGGGCCTCCGCCCCACAACGGAACTTCATGGATGTGAAGCCTCGCTCAACCAATTTTCCGGCCGTCTTCTCCAACGCGTCCAGATCGTAATCGCGCCATAGCCAACCGCTGGCGTATGTGGTCACAGATTCGGCATGTGCGCCACCAAGCAGCTTCCATACCGGCTGCCCGAGGGCCTTCCCGGTGATGTCCCACACAGCGAAGTTAATCACTGCCCTGACGTAGTGGGACATGCCGGGTCCGGAACCTGATGTCGCGGCGTCGACAATTCCGTCGATATGTTCACGCAGCATTGGGTCTTCGCCGTGGAGCAGTTCGGCAACGCCGTCCAACGCTTTCGCGAGTGCCGGGCCCATCGGACCGAAGATGAACGCCCATCCGATGCCCTCGATACCCTCGTCGGTACGTAATCTTAAAATCGTGTGCGGTGACTCGGTGCGGCCCATAAGAGCGGCCTCCATAGGCACGTTAACGGTAATCACTTCATGGGACGTAATCTTCAAGGCGATTTCTCCTGTGCCAGTCAACTCCGGCGGCGGTGTCGATTCAGGTGATGGTTTGGATGCAATAAAGTAACGAGTTCTTTATCCGGTCGGATGAACATCTCGCGTACGGGCGTTAAGATTCTGCCGGATATTACTCCCACTCGGCGGGGGAGCGGGGCTAAACATCCTCAACTATGGTCCATATTTCACGGAATAAACGCGTTTGCGAGCAACGACAACAATGAAACGACCAGTGACCAGTTGAGCGACGAGATATTAGGACTCTCTGAACTTGGTGACGGTTACGGACATGGGGCCGGGTATCGCGTAGTAGCGCTTGATATCGATGGCACGATCGTCGGCCCCGATCTCCTGCTTTCTCCGCGGTTGCGGGCTGCTGTTGCCGCGTCACAAGCCGTAGGGGCGACGGTCTTGATCGCAACCGGTCGAATACTCGGTTCGGCGCTCGTATTTGCACGTGCGCTCAAGACAAACGGACCGTTGGTTTGCTATCAGGGTGCAGTGACGGCTGATCCATCCTCCGGGCAGGTGCTCAGGCACACCCGTATGAATTCAGAGTTGGTGGGAGAAGCACTCGGGTTGCTGGACGGCGGGAGCGGCCAGGTGAGCATGCTGCTGAACGATGACATGTACGTGGAAGTACGATCGGAATGGGCAGAAGGCTACGCGCTGCGTATGGAGCAAGAGTTGCATGTCGTCGACTCTCTTGCTGACGTAGACGTATCTGATGGAGGACCGACGTTGATTCTTACGGTCGATGAGCCAGGGCCGACCGGACTTCGGGCTGAACGGCTAACCCGTCATTTCGGTGATCGCGCTCTGGTGACTCACTCATTGCCTCATTTTTGTGAGATCGCAAGCCCCGACGCTGGAAAGTTAAAAGCGTTGACCACAGTGCTTGATGGACTCGGCGTAACGCCGGATGAGGTCGTAGCGTTCGGGGACGGGGTGGGCGATGTCGAGATGCTGGGATGGGCCGGACTTGGGATTGCGGTCGGCGACGCACATCCGGCCGCAAGGAATTCGGCGGATACTCTGATCCCCGGACCCTGCGCCGATGGAGTGGCGCAGGCGCTTGAAGAGTTGCTGAGCCGTAATCTCCTCTCGGATTAGCCCGAGGAAACTATTCTGAGTGATCTACGATTTGAACACCAACAGAGCGAATGCAATGTTAAGGACTGAGGCCCGGATGACACTCGAAACGCGAATGGGTGGCAAGATCGCCATAGTCGGTGGCCTGAATATGGACCTGTTCATTCAGGGCGAACGGTTGCCACATCCGGGGGAAACGTTCGAGGGCAACAGCTTTTCGACCGGTGGTGGTGGTAAGGGTGCGAACCAGGCTGTTGGGGTCGCGCGGCTCGCCCGTAATGTAGGCACCGCGGTGATGATCGGTCAGGTGGGAGATGATCCGTTCGGCCGTGAGCTTGTGTCGAGCATGGAGACGGAGGGTATCGATTGCGAATTCACCAGAGTTGATGCCTCCCAGTCATCCGGTGTGGCACTGATCTTTATCGATGATACGGCCGAGAACTATGTGCTCCCGGTTTACGGGGCAAACGCGACCTGTGGTCCGAGGCAGGTGGAAGATTTCACAGGGATCGTGCGCAGCGTGTCGGTGTTGCTTGCCCAGCAAGAGATATCGATGGACGTCACGCTTGAGTGCATGCGCGCCGCACGTGATGCAGGGGTGACGGTTGTACTTGATCCGGCGCCGGTACGAGATACCCAACCGGAAGAATTTCTGAGCCTAGCTCATGTGATCACGCCGAACCAACACGAAGCGGAGTCGTTGACCGGGATTAAGGTGAGCGACGTGAAGTCTGCGGAGAAGGCGGCACTGGAGTTGCGTAAGCAGGGAACTCCAGTAGCCGTGGTGAAACTTGGCGAGGAAGGTGCTTACGTGGCTTCGTTGGAGTTTGAGGGCTACTTTCCGCCGTTCAAGGTCACGCCGGTAGCGACGGTTGCAGCTGGTGATGCCTTTAACGCTGGTCTTGCTGTCGGGCTGACTGAAGGAAAGGGCATACAAGAATCGGTGTGGCTCGCGATGGCCAGTGGCGCTGTCGCGGTTTCAAACGAAGGCGCTCAGGAATCTATGGGCAGGCGGGCGGACATCGAAAATCTACTGGCGACGCGAGTGGAATAGGAACGTGTGCGAGGTGTAATAACGCCGAGCGTCAAGGCGAACGAAAGTACCTTGAGGTTCTCGACGTTAAAATATTCGAGTTTGGCCCGCGTCACGGGTTTCTGTCCGTAGTCGATTTCCTCAACCTGATTCTCTCCCGGCGGGAGAGGTGGATCTTGTGGTGGGCAAGGCACTCCCACCGGACGCTTTCATACGCTTCAGAAGTTCCCGATTGATGCGGCCCGGTAGACCAGGCCCTTCATAAATGAACGACGTGTACAGCTGTATAGCCGTTGCACCAACCTCCAGGAGTTGCCAGACCTGATCTGCCGTCCTCACGCCACCGCAAGCGATGAGGGCGAAATCATCCCCCAATTCTTTCCGTGCCTCAGACACCATGCGTAGTGTGTCGTCGAATAGGGGCGCGCCGGAGAAACCGCCGCGGCCTACGGCCAACCGTTTGTCGTCCGTCGGGTGAGTATTGGCGATGACTAATCCATCAGCGCCGGACGCGATTGAAGTCCGGGCCATCGGTATCATCTCGTCCCGCTCTTCGTCCGAGCGCCAAGGGGGTAGTTTTACAAACAGGGGTCTGTCGCGTTGGTCGACTAACGCCGAGACCAGCCGTGCCAGATGTTCAGGTTCATGGAAGGTCCGCAGGCCGGCTGTATTCGGGCTGGACACGTTTACTTCCACACCGGCGACGAGCGGTTGTAGACGTCGATGGCACTCCGAAATGTCTTCGACTTCGGTCCCGGAGATACTCACCAGGATTCGTGACCGACGAGACTCGGGCAGATTCCGAAGCCGTGATTCCACCGTATCCAACCCCTCGCCGGGAAACCCAAGGGCGTTCAGGAGCGCTTGCTGTTTTGTCTCCCGTATCACTCTCGGAATGGGGTTTCCGGGCCGGGCGTCTTTTGTGACCGTTCCGCCGGTGGCAAATCCGAAGCCGATATCCATAAGACCCTGGAGGAAGCGGCAATCCTTGTCTAACCCGGCTGCTACTCCTACCGGGTTAGGAAATGTGATGCCGGCGACCTTAGTTTCAAGGCGGGCATCGCGAGTTTCCAGAAATGGCCGAAGCGCCGACCATATCGGCGATACCCGAAGTGTTAAATCGCCGATACGGTGTGCCGTTTCTGGTGGAAATCGGAAAAGGAACGGTCTTGCGACTGCGCTGTACAGGCCCATATGGTCTGCGTCCGGTCCTTTCCTTGAGGATTATGGAAATAAACGGCACGGACGTTCCGCGCCATGGTTGTCTGTCGTGAGCACTTCGGTGCGGGTATACGATACAGACCGGAGCACGCGTAATGCTCTGTGATTTGAGCACGTAGGATTAGAGAGGCACGAGGCCGCCGAACGATGGATCTGAATTTCGAACGGGGAGATGCGAATTCCCCGCGTGGTCACGCTCTAGTGTATTTCCGGGATACAGCAAACCCTGACACAATTTCCGCGACTTACTTGATCCTGCTCCCGGTCAGTGTGGACCTGCAGAAGTACGTACCGCCATTCCTTGCAGGACAGTTGCCTATGGGCGGCGAGGCTGATCTATCTGCGTTCGCATTTCCTCCCGCACCTGAGCCGGTGGAAAGTTACGAATTCCTTGTGTCCGTAGCGGAGGCGCGAAGCGACGACCTGATTTTTGCTGGAAGCAAGCCGATCTCAGATGCGGCCAACATGATGGGCGTGATCGGCGAAGTCCTGAGCGAGTACGGAGATCGATATCGCATTGGAGCGCCGTCCAGTCCCGCGCTCGGAGAGTCAACAGATAACGCAACGGACGCGCCCGGGTCATCCGAGTTTGCTGTGGACGACGTGGTGTACGCCATGATGAGCGAGGCAGATCAACTTGGGGAGCTGACGAAGCTTACGGGGCGTCTCAGGTTCGCCGCGGAGGGTGGGGATCATGACACGGCTGGTGAGGCCACGGCACACATGCGGGCGATAGCCACTCATGTCGCAGACAACCGGAACATCGACCTCCTGATCGATGCCGCTCTGGATAAGACCGAGGTAGGCGGCAAGTTAGCTCAGTTGTACCTTGAGCGAGCGTATGCACTTTACCGTGAGGACTACCTGAGAGTGAAGTCTCTGGACGAGGACATCGACAAAGTCGGTTCCTGAGTGGAATTTGATTAACTGCCTTAGTGGTTATTTCGACACATAATCGTGACGAAATGTTGGGCAGGAGGTTCGTCGCTTCGAGCTTAGAATGACAGTATTGGAGTGTGTTGTGAAGCCTCCAATTTGCTTACGTTGGCCGCCCCGAGAGCCTCGGGCTCCCGCGTTCCTTGCCCCGCTACCCCTCGAGGGCCTCACGTAGATGCGCCATCGACAGGTTCCCGCCGCTTGCTACGACGACCACGCGTTTTCCGACAAGACGATCTTTCAACTTGATCGCCGCCGCTAGTGAAACCACGCCTGCACCCTCCACAAGCGATCGAGCGTGTTCCAGATAGTGGACTATCGCGGTCCGTATATCCTCTTCAGACACCAATACAAACGTCTTAACATGCTCCCGCAGGATGTCCATAGGCAGTTCGTATGAATGGGCGGTCGCTAACCCTTCGGCGGCTGTGGCCATAGGCGCCTCGATCAGGGTGTCGGATTCCCATGATCTGAGGGCAGATGGCGCGGCCTCGGCCTGGACGGCGATGACCTCTGTCGATGGGGACACGGCTGCTGTGACGATTGCCGCACCGGAGGCTCCGCTGCCCGCTCCAACGGGAACGATCAATACATCGATGTCAGAAAGATCCTCGTAGATCTCAAGTGAATATGTTCCCACTCCTGCTATCAGGTCGGGCTCGTTTGCCGAGTGGACGTGCCGCTTTCCTTCTTCGGATGCGAGTTGCATCGAATAATCGTGGGATTCGTCAAACAGGTCGCCGTGTTGAATCACGGTCGCCCCGAGATCCTTCATTGACTGGAGTTTTCCGGGGTTCGCTATATTCGGTACAACGATAGTCACTGCAGCTCCGAAAGTTTTGCCCGCGAATGCCACTGATTGGCCGTGGTTTCCGGTGGATGCCGCCATTAGGCCTCGTGCGAGTTCGTCTGGGCCAAGCTGGGATACGAGATTGATACCACCCCTGGGCTTGAATGAGCCAAGTACCTGATAATTTTCGTGCTTCACCCAGAGTTCTGTTCCTGGCCCGATGAGGCGTCCTAACGCCGGATATTGTCGGAGCGGCGTCCGGTGCATGTACGGATCGATTCGTCGACCGGCGTCGATTACGTCACGAAGATTTGGCGCTTTTAACAAAGGTCTCCTTTTACTGGCGAAATTGGCGAATACAGCAGAGATTCGTGAATCACTGGGGATTGGCATGGTCAAGGGAAGCAATGACGCCCCGGGAACAATGGTTTGAAGATTGTATCGGCGTTCGATCTCCACGTACCGAAAACTTGCCATGAAACGGCCCTTTTTCAAACATCGTCAGGTATATACTCAACGATGACCAAATGATGATCTCCATCGTCCCGATATCGCCCAACAGATGCGGCTGGGGCGGTTTGCATTCACGCCCGCGCCAGTGTCATTAAACCTCCACGGGTGGTTCGGCCAAGCTTCAATAGTGGAGTGAAGGCTTGAACCGGAGACCATCCCTTCTGTGAGAATGAATGGCTGCCTCTGAACGAACGACCGGGCAAGGGGCATCGTCTACGGACGATGCGATGCGGCCCAATCGCGAATCATTAAATCCGGTTCCGTCAGGCGCCCCGGCGACCGGAGTTACCGACGTATCCGAGCCTCTGTCTCACCGTAAGAACGGCGCGTCGCGCCTCCTCGGGCGGACCTTTGAATCGCTCAGCATCCGGGATTATCGTCTGCTGTGGTTGAGCATGATGACCGGCATGAGTGGAACGCAGATGCAGATGCTTGCACGCGGCATCCTGGTTTATGAGATCACGGGATCCTACGCACTTACGGGCATCGTGAGCGTCGGTTTTGCCCCCGCACTGCTAATTGGATCAGTACTTAGCGGGACGATTACGGAACGTATAGAACGCCGCACGATTATCCAGGCGACCCAGTTTGGTCAAGTAGGAATCGCAATGGCGATCGGGTTACTGATTCTCACCGATCTGATCGTCTGGCAATACATCCTCGTAGCCTCCATTCTGCAGGGCGCTGTCTTCGCCTTTATGATGCCGGCGCGGCAGGTCGTAATCCCGAAGATCGTTGGCATGGAACTGATGTCAAACGCCATGTCGTTGAACTCGGCCGCAATGAGTTTCACGTCAATGGTTGCGCCGGCAGTTGGCGGGGTTCTCTACGGCTTCATAGGCGCCGAGGGTGTGTATTTCCTCGTCGCCGCCCTGAACGTAGCGGCGATCGGTTTGACAAGCTTGTTGCCACAGTTCCCGCCAGACCCGAACGCTCCACGTCGTTCGATCCTCTCAAACACCGCAGAAGGTTTCGCCTACGTTCGGCGTCACCGGACATTGATGTCTGTGATCATATTCGTGGCGCTCGGGACGATTCTGTCCATGCCGTTCAGGATGTTGATCCCGGCCATCTCCAGTGACATTTTTGATGCTTCCAGTTTCAAGACCGGAGTGTTGGTGGCTGTTATGGGAGTTGGATCGCTGATAGGCGCGCTTGCCATTGCCGCCCTGCGGGAAGGTCAAAAGCGCGGCCTTGTATTGATGGCTTCTGCTTTTGTATCGGCATTCGGTCTGGTCGTTTTTGCGGGCTTACCGTTTTACTGGGTTGGCCTCATCGTAATGATCTTTATGGGAGTCGGGGAATCGGGGAGATTTGCGCTTGGGCAGGCGCTGTCCATGGAATTGACGGACGACGAGCACCGCGCTCGCGTGGCGAGCCTGTTCCAAATGACATTCGGGTTAATGCCGCTTGGCATCCTTCCCGTTTCATTGGCGATGGAGTTGTACGGCGCCGAAAAGACGCTTTTTGTACTCGCACTCATTCTGTTTGCAGTAAGTGTGATATCCGTCGTCATGATGAAGCAACTCAGAAAACTTGGCTGAGCAATTCAGTTGTGGGTGTATCGAGTAGGCTAGTTGCCAAACTTATTTTAGTTGTGAGGAAGAATGGCCGATTCGGAACCAAATGATGGGCAAAAAGTATCGTCCGGGGACGATGCTTATCCTCCCGATAGAGGCTCATTAACTTCCAGTCCTGCTGGGGTGTTTGGATCTTCCCGATCGAGCGGCAATGCGACTATTCAGAACTCTTCCAGCGGTATCGGGAGAATACTGACCAGGACATTTGAGTCGCTCAAGGTGCGTCAGTACCTTTACCTCTGGCTTGGCATGATTGCCGGGATGAGCGGGACGCAGATGCAGTTCTTCGCTCGCGGTGTTCTTGTGTTCGACATCACCGACGAGAACTTTCTATTGACAGGTATTGTCGGTGTGGGGTTTGGGCCTGCCATGCTGATCGGCTCGGTAGTGGCACCCGTTATTTCGATGCGCCTGGAAGGTCGACTGATGATCCAGATGGTGCAGGCCGGTCAGGTAATTCTCGCAGCCACGATCGCTGTGTTGCTGTTCACCGACCAACTGCTATGGCAGCACATGCTCATTGCCTCGGTAATTCAGGGTGGGTTGTTTTCATTCATGATGCCGGTTCGGCAAATCATCATCCCCAAGATGGTTGGCCGGGACTTGATGTCCAACGCTATGTCGTTGAATGCAGCCGGTATGAGTCTTACTGCGATGGCTGCGCCCGCGATTGGAGGAGTCCTGTACTGGCAATTCGGGCCCGAGGGCGTTTATGTCGTGGTGGCCAGTTTGAACATTCTTGCGGTACTGGTAACCGGCATGATCGGGAATTTCCCACCCAACCCGAATGCACCGCGACGATCTGTACTGGCAAGTTGGACCGAAGGGTTTCGGCACGTGATCACGCGCAAAATTCTGATGCAAGTGATGATCTTTTCCGGATTTGCGGCGTTGATGACGATGCCGTTCCGAATGATGTTGCCGCCTATAGCTATCGATATTTACGGTGCATCGGAAGTCGAAACCGGGCTGCTTGTCGGAATTGTTGGTGTCGGATCGCTGGTCGGTGCACTTGGCATAGCCAATCTGCGCAGCGGACAAAAACGTGGACTGATCCTGTTACTCACTTCGGTAATTTCGGGCGTCGCGTTTGTCCTGTTTTCAAGCCTGCCAATCTACTGGATCGGCCTTATCCTGATGATTCCGATCGGTTTTGCCGAAGTAGGTCGATTCGCGCTCGGCCAGGCGCTGTCTATGGAACTCACCGATGACGAGCACCGGGCCCACGTGGCAAGCCTGTTTATGATGTCGTTCTCGGTGGTGGCCCTCGGGATGTTACCGCTTGGCATAGCGATGGAGGCTTACGGGGCTCAGGCATCCATGATGGGACTCGGCGTTCTACTGCTCGTGTCCTCTGTAATATTTATGGGTACCATGCGCGGTCTTAGGAGGCTGGGTTAATTCGGAGCATTTGGTTTTCAGGCAACATTAGAAGTCTCATGAGTAACAGGTGGAAGCGAGTAAAGTTTGCCGGTTGACCGTGCGGACGCCTCTGAGCCGCAATCCGGCATTGTGAGTTCGCGCCGGCCTGTAATGACTGAGGTCACGGTCGCCGAAGGCTACTGGCGGCGGACGTTTCAATCGCTGGCCAACAAGAATTTTCGATTCCTGTGGCTCTCCATGCTGCTGATGATGGGCGGCATGAACATGCAGATGGTCGCTCGCGGTCTTCTGGCGTGGGATCTGACGGGTTCCTATCAGATGATCGGGTTGATTTCGGTCGGATTTGCGCCGCCGATGTTGATCTTCGGTACGTTTGGAGGCGTCATAGCAGACCGGGTCGACCGGAAACGCATCATCCAGGTTGGACAACTCGGTATGGTTGCCAACGCCGCTGTGATCAGCGCTGCAATTCACACCGACACGATCACAATCTGGTACCTGTTTATCGCATCGATATTCCAGGGAACACTATTTGCCTTTTTGATGCCCGCCAGGCAGTCGATCATACCTGCAATAGTTGGCGAAAACCTCATGGCGAATGCTCTTGCATTGAACGGCATGGGAATGTCGTTGATGACGCTGGGTGCGCCAGCTATCGCCGGCATGATCTATGCATGGGCGGGCCCCGGAATTACGTATGACACGATCCTGGTATTTAATGCGTCCTCGCTAATATTTAGTGCTCTGTTGCCCTCTGTCGTGGCTGCCGGGCAAAGACGTAATGTCCTTGGCGACTTGAAGGACGCACTGCGTTATGCCGCTCATAACGGGACGGTTATCGGGCTCCTATTGATCGCGCTCGGGACGACGATGTTCGCCAACGCAGCCCGCAATTTTTTGCCGGCCTACGTGGACGATATTTTCGGGAAAACGATCGCGGCCGGCGGGCCCGAGACAGTTGGGTGGATGTTGGCCGTGTTCGGACTGGGCGCTTTCATAGGATCGCTATTCATCGCAGGATTGAGACGGGGCGCGCATCGCGGGCTATGGCTCATTGGCTCGACGCTTTTATCCGGTGCCGCGGTTGTCGGTCTCGGGCTTGCACCGGTGCTTATCGTGGCATTTGCCATGCTGTTCTTTATGGGTCTTGCAGATGCGGGTAGAAGATCGTTAAACAACGCCCTTCTCATGGAGGTCGTGGATGACGAGTATCGAGGGCGAATTTCAGGAATCTGGATGATGAACTTTGGATTTATGCCGATCGGCATCCTGTTGTTTGCCCAGATATCAGACGTATGGGACATCCGTGTTGCGTCGATAGCAGCAGGAGCTGGTCTTATCCTCACGGGACTCTGGTTCTTGGTGGGAGACCGTCACATCCGGCGGTTGTAACCCGGAAAATTAGGGGCCACTGGAAAAGTCGCCGTCCATCTTCGTTGCGAGATAACCCGTATCCGGTAGATATACTCGGCGGGACGTAAGATCAAGTACCGGAGTTGATTTCTTCCTTTGAACTTTTTTATCGACGTTGACTACACATTAATTTCCGCCAACGGAGCGCTTCGACCGCATGCAGACACGCTGTTCAGTCGTGTAACCGAAGCTGGGCACGCCATGTATATCTGGTCCGGAGTAGGCATCCGAAAGTATGAAATGACGCGGCATAAGATCGACCCGATGGTTACCGATTATTTTGAGAAACCGACTGCTGACTATCGGGCTGCGGTGGAACGGGCTGACCTGCCTGTGTCACCGGATCTTGTGGTGGACGATCACGAGGAGATCGTCCATGAGTTCGGGGGAGTGGTGGTCCGGCCTTACTTTTTTGCGGACGACGATGACAAAGAGTTACTCAATGTGACAAACGCGTTGCTGGATTACGCTAATTCGGGAAGTTCTTCGTTCGTCCGATTCGTAAGTCCGCGTAATGGAGCTAATTAATTGGCGATTCGCCTGCTGGACGATGCCACCGCGGCCCGCATCGCTGCTGGTGAGGTGATCGAGCGTCCGGCTTCTGTGGTGAAGGAGTTGGTGGAAAATGCTCTGGATGCTGGCGCGACACGTATAGATATAGAGATCGCCGGCGGCGGATCCGAGTTGATCCGAGTGGTCGACGACGGGGCTGGTATCGCGCCAGGAGAACTTGAACTGGCGTTCGAGCGATTTGCCACGAGCAAGGTCGATGAGACTTCAGATCTGCTCGGAATTGCCACGCTGGGGTTTCGCGGTGAGGCTTTGCCCAGCATTGCGTCTGTATCACGGGTCGAGGCATCAAGCAGGCCAGCTGACGAGGATGCAGGCGAAAGACTGTTACTGGAGTTTGGGGAACGCGAGGAGTTTGGTAGGACAGGGGTTCCTGCAGGAACATCGGTTACCGTTCGAGGACTTTTCTCGAACGTACCGGCCCGCCGGAAATTCCTACGATCTCCGGGTGCAGAACTCGGGCGTATCCAGTCACTTGTGACTTCTTATGCGCTGGTGCGGTCCGATGTAGCGTTTCGGTTGGGCGCAGATGGACGCCAACGTCTGGTCACCCCAGGTGGAGGTGATTTACGTGGGGCGGTCGCCGGTACGTACGGCGCGCGTATCGCCGAGGCTATGCTGGAACTACCGGAGAGGGAGCTTTTTCCCGATGGAGAAGCTATCACTTTCGCCGTCGGAGGTTTGACTGGGGCTCCCTCTACCAGTCGTGGGAATCGGCGGTTCATCACCCTCGGTATCAACGGACGATGGATACAGAGCAAACGTATCACGTATGCCATTGAACAGGCGTATCACGGCTTTCTCGGAGCGCGCAGATTTCCGATCGCAGTCGTGCTGGCACGAATGCCGTTGAACGACGTGGATGTGAACGTGCACCCGGCGAAGACGGAGGTCAGGTTCTTGCGTGAGGATCTCGTTTTTGGAGGAGTGCAGCGGGCGGTGCGATCTGTACTCATCTCCAATGCACCGGTGCCATCGTTTCGTCCGACCTCTCCGTCTCATACGTTTGCCGGTGTAGGCGGCACTGGCTCTGTGGGAAGATCGATAGTGAATGCGCCGAGGACTGATCTTGAGCAGAATCCACTTTGGCCTTCACGCAATGAAACGGTTTCGCCCGGCGGGTTTGGCACCGGAACGGATTCTGGTCGCGAGGTGGGCTCGACAGAAATTCCTGTACGTCTGCCGGGGGGTGACCACGGGCAGACGCAGCGGGAGACCCTGCCGGTTCTAAGGCTGATTGGCCAGGCGCAGGAGACGTATTTGATCGCCGAGGGGCCAGATGGCGTGTACCTGATCGATCAGCACGCGTCGCATGAGCGGATTCGATTTGAGGAGATTACCAGGGCACTCAATACCGGCGCTCCGGATGCACAGCAGATGCTCGAACCAGAGCCGGTGGCGCTCGAACCACGACAGGAAGAACTTCTGGCTGATCAAGGTGACCTAATCGCCGGGTTGGGGTTTGTTGTCGAATCGTTCGGGCCTGGAACGGCGTTGATTCGAGGGATACCACGCATGCTGGCAGATCGCACGTCGACGGCGGGCGACGCTTTCCGGGGTCTACTGGACGAAGTGGCCTCAGGAGGGCGGAATGATGCCTGGCGGCAGCGATTGATAGCCACCCTGGCCTGTCATTCTTCCGTGCGTGCAGGGATGCAATTGACGGATGATGAGGGTAGGGCGCTTTTGAGAAGCCTTGAGAAGGCAGACCAACCACACACCTGCCCGCATGGCAGACCGACCATGATCCACATGAGCCAGACCGATCTAGAGCGAGGCTTCGGACGACGGTAGGGCGTGTCCCAGATGTCCTCGACGTAGCGGCTTATTGCCGGGTCAGGCACGTATACGGCGTTGAACCAGAGGTCCTCCACACTGAGTTCGTTCTATAAACATCAAACATCAGGCTTGTTATTCCTCTGTACCCCAGATCGCGCGGGCGAGATTCAACTTCGGAAATGAACCGTCAGACTATGGGCCCCGATGTATATCCACCATCGGAAGCGGGAGCTATCTTGCTCCTCCCCAGAATCAGTAGATGCCGACTATTCGTTGACCGCATATGAGCCGCGGTCTAAACTTTATCTGAACCGACCGACTAGTCGGTCGGTAGCAACCGTCCAACTTCCCTTACGAGAGTCGATGGCCGTACAGAACGAAACAACCCGTGACCGCATTCTTGAAGCCGCCGAAGACGCGTTCGGCGAACAGGGATACCACGAGACGTTGGTTGATGACATCGCCGGCCGAACTTCGCTGTCAAAGGGTGGTTTTTATTTCCATTTTCCGAGCAAAGAAGACCTGTTCTTCTCGGTTATCGATCGGCTTGCCAATCGACTGACCATCAGGGCGGAAGGTGCGGCGGCGAAATGTGCTTCCCCGATTGTCGGAGTTGAAGCGGCGCTTACCGAGGTGTTGACCCGACTCGGGCGACGTCGTCGTATAGCCAAAGTACTTCTCGTGCAAGGCTACTCCATGGGCTCGGCATTCGAGCAAAAACGGGTGGAGGTGTATGGACGGTTCGCGGCAGTGATTCAGGACGGGCTGGACAGGGCGGTTGTTGCGGGGGAGATATCGCCGACCAATACCGCTGTTGTGGCCCGTGCCTGGCTGGGCGCGGTCAATGAAATAGTCGTGAACTGGGTTTATCGCGGCTCGCCGACTCCGACCGAGGCGCTTCCGGTACTTAGGGCAATCCTGATAGGAGGACTTGAGCGGCCCGACTCCCGTTTGGTAACGGAAGAAACAGAGGGCAATGATGGCTAACGCGACACCGCAGGTTTCGACATCTGCATGGAGCCGGATTTTACTGTTCTCCGAGACGATTAAGTTCGAACACTCGGTGTTTGCGCTCCCTTTTGCCATCGCAACCGCTTTTCTTGTTGCCGACGGACTTCCGGACTGGAATCCCCTCGTTTGGTTGGTCGTTGCCATGGTCGGGGCGCGGACTCTGGGCATGGGCGCGAATCGGGTTATCGATGCGCAGATAGACGGGCGTAACCCTCGCACTGCGAGTCGCGCAATCCCGGCCGGATTGATTAGCTCGCGACAGGTATGGGTCTATATGGGCGTTGCGCTGGCGGCGTTCCTACTGGCCGTGTCACAACTCGACCGACTTGCCTGGTATCTGAGCCCGGTCGTGGTCGCCGTTCTCATGTTCTACCCGTACACCAAGCGCTTTACATGGCTCGCGCACCTCGCCCTCGGCGCTGTCTACATCATGATTCCGACCGGTACATGGGTCGCTCTGACCGGCGATCTCAACTGGGGCGTCACCTGGCTAGGGATTGGGGCCATGTTCTGGGTCGCCGGGTTTGACATCATTTACGCCACGGCAGACATAGATATCGACCGTGCTCAGGGCCTCAACTCCATCCCGTCCCGGTTCGGCATCCGGGCCGCACTTTGGATATCTCGTTCATTCCACACGATCACCGTGATAGCTCTGGTTATCGCCGGCATATTACTGGAGGTCCATGCACTTTATTACGTCGGCGCTGGGGCGGCCGCGCTGCTTCTGACATACGAACAAAGGCTGATATCTCCGACCGACCTTTCGCGATTGGGCGCGGCGTTCTTCACCATGAACGGCGTTATCGCTGTGGTTTTCGTTGGGTTCGTTATAGCCGGAACGTTGGTTAACTGATGTCGAACTATGTTGTCGGGATTTCGGGCGGTAGTGGCGCGCCATACACGCGTCGGGTGATCGAGGGACTGGTTCAAGCCGGGCACGACGCGAAGATCGTTGTCACGGACGCAGGTCGGCGTGTTTTCGAGATCGAACTGGGCATAGCCCTGACGGGTGACCCGGCCGACGATACGCGCATTTTGGCGGATAACCTTGACCTTGGTTCGGGGTCTGGTTCGATCGAGTTGTTCGGCCAACGGAACGTCGCCGCGACCATCGCCAGTGGATCGTATGCGTGTGAAGGAATGGTGGTTGTACCGTGCTCAATGGGAACACTTGCCCGTATAGCGACCGGGATTTCGTCAAACCTGCTTGAGAGGGCGGCAGATACCGCCCTTAAAGAGCGGAGGCACCTGATCCTCGTCCCGCGGGAAACACCTCTTAGCCTCATACACCTTCGCAATATGACGGCTGTGACGGAAGCCGGGGCGATAGTGATGCCCGCTATGCCTGGCTTCTACCACTTGCCGGAAAGTGTGGACGATCTGGTCGACATGATCGCCGGCCGGGTGTTGAACGGTTTGGGAGTTGACTCGACTCTCCTACGACGCTGGCAGGGAACCGGGGACTGAGATGGCTTTTACCGACCTCCAGACTTTCCTGAGCTACCTGGAACAACATGGCGAGCTTCAACGTATCAACGTACCTGTAAGTCCCGAACTTGAGATCACCGAGATCGCCACGCGGTCCGTGCTTGAAGGCGGCCCGGCTCTGTTGTTTGAGAACGTTGAAGGGTCGAAATACCCGGTCGCAATCAACGTCCTTGCGTCGCGTCGGCGTATTCAGATGGCAATTGGTGGAGAACCAGAGGAACTCGGCGAGCGGTTGCTCCACTTCATGCAGGATATGAATCCGCCGTCTTTCAAGGCGATATGGCGCAACCGCAAGATGGCGAAGCGCTTTATGAACTTCCGACCGGGCAAATCCCAAAAAGCATTGGCTCAACAGGTCGTGGAGCCTGACCCCGATCTTGCAAGTTTGCCGATTCTCAAATGCTGGCCAGAAGATGGCGGTCGGTTTGTCACACTCCCTCTCGTGCATACCGTTGACCAGGAGACTGGTATCCGCAACATCGGTATGTACAGGATGCAGGTGTATGACGGTCAGACCACTGGCATGCACATACAGATTCAGCGCGGCGGCGGTGTCCATCACTGGCAGGCGGAAAGACGGGGGGCACCGATGGAAATGGCGGTCGCGATTGGAGGCGATCCGGCATTGTGGCTCGCCACGGTTGCAGCGCTGCCTGAAGGTTTTGACGAGGCCGCGTTTGCCGGATTCCTTCGCAACGGGAGGACGCCCATGACGAAGGCCGCAACTCTGGATATGCAGGTGCCTGCGAAGGCTGAATTCATACTTGAGGGCGTTGTTCCGCCTAATGTACGTCGTACTGAAGGTCCGTTTGGCGATCACTTTGGCCACTACTCGGAGGCGGCTGAGTTCCCGATATTTCAGGTTAAGACGATCACCCGGCGACGTAATCCTGTTTATCCGGCGACCGTTGTGGGTAAACCACCACAGGAAGATAAGTTCATCGGTGATGCGACGCAGGAAGTCCTAAAACCGCTGGCCCGACTGATTCACCCAGAACTGACTGACCTGTGGGCCTACTTTGAGGCCGGTTTTCACAACCTGCTGGTCGTATCCGTGGAGACCCGTTACGAGCGAGAGCCGTTGAAGACAGCACTCGGGTTGCTTGGCACTGGTCAACTTGCACTAACCAAGGTGATCGTCCTTGTCGACCCTGATGTAAATGTCCGCAGCTTCTCCCGTGTGGTGCAGGCCATCAGACGTAATTTCGACGTCCAACAGGACATTCAGGTGATTGCTCGTGCTCCAGTCGATACGTTGGATTTCACAGGCGGGGTATCCGAGCCAACTGGTGGCGGGAAACTCATCATAGACGCGACGGGGCGCGGCGCACCGCCTGACACGGCGATCCCACTGCCGGGTGATCTATCGGCGATCGCGCCCGGGGTTATGCGTTCCCGGTTTGTCGAGCAGACGCTGCTTGTGGTCCAGGTTGAGAACGAACCACGCCGCGCCCTAGAGGCGCTGGTTACATCGCCTTTGCTTTTAAAAGTCAAGATGATCGTCGTTGTCTCGCCCGACATAGATATCGACGACGATACATCGCTCCTGTGGGGCATCTTTACGCGGTTCGACCCGGCACAGGACATCGTTTTCACCGGCGCAGAGCTTCGAGGCCCCATCCCCGCATATTCAGGAGTGATGGGTATCGACGCGTCTCTCAAGTCCTCTTATCCAAGACCACTTGTGATGGACCCCGATGTGATTCAGAAAGTGGAGCGCAGGTGGGGCGAGTATTTCAGTTGAAACACAACATTCAGAAAAATGAGAGTAGGTTCAGTTGACATTACAAACACTGGAAGCGAACGGCATCCAGTTCATAGACCCGGCGCTCGCGCCGATCTGGGAGAAGGTCGAGGCGGCGGAACGGCTGAGTTTTGATGAAGGGGTCATCATGCTCCAGAGCACCGATTTTCCGGCGCTCGGGAAGATGGCCGACTACAAGAAACGGCTCGTGTCAGGGGACAAGGTCTATTTCGTCCTCAATCGGCACATTAATCCGACAAATATTTGTGTCCTGAGCTGCTCCTTTTGCGACTTCGCAAAAAAGCCAGGAGACCCGGATGCGTACGAGCTCGGCACGCAGGAAATTCTGGATTCTATCGATCCTGAAATGGGAGAGGTGCACATAGTCGGCGGGCACCACCCCGACTGGACATTCGAGCATTACGAAGAGCTTGTGAAAGACATCCACGCCGAGTACCCGAACGTGAACATCAAGGGCTTCACGGCGTCCGAGATTGATTACTTCCACAGGCGTTGGAAGATCGAGCCCGAAGAGTCGCTGGCCCGCCTGAAAGAAGCCGGTTTGAGATCGATGCCGGGTGGCGGCGCTGAAGTTTTCTCGGATCGGATACATCGAGAGCTACTGCCTGGGAAGGCGAACGCGGATCGGTGGGCGCAGATCCATCGCACGGCCCACGCGATGGGCATCAAGTCCAACGCCACCATTCTTTACGGACATATTGAGACGATGGAAGAGCGGATCGACCATCTCGTCCGGTTGCGTGAAATCCAGGACGATACGAACGGATTCCTCGCGTTCATCCCGCTCGAATACCAAGTCGGCAGCACCTTGCTGGTGCCACGCCATGCGCCACCGATGGACGATCTAAAAATGATCGCCGTCGCCCGGCTGATGCTGGACAACGTCGCTCACATCAAGTCGTACTGGGTGATGCTCGGTGAGGCGACTGCGGCGCTCGGGTTGCACTTCGGCGCGGACGACATGGATGGAACGATAGGTAAAGAACGTATCGCTCATGCGGCGCAGGCAGCTTCGCCGGCTGGACTTGCACGCGACCGAATGGCCAAGTTGATCAAGACGACCGGCCGAGTGCCCGTGGAACGGGACGCCCTTTACAACGAGCTGAAGGTTTACTCCTGATGGCTCCAAAACTCAGAGTCGGCCTCATGCCGTACCTGAACTCGGCTGTTTTCTACAACCGCATGCCGGAGGACAGTGCTGATCTGGTTGAGTACGTACCCCGTGAGATGGCTCTTGCTTTAGAACGGGGGGATCTCGACGCTGGCCCACTTCCGGTGGCCGAATGGTTCCGGATGGACGGAGCGCTAACGCCCGTCGGGGACTTTTGCGTGGCGACTAAACATATGTCGGTCAGCATCCTCTTGTTCAGCTCCCGGATGCCCGATGAGATGGAGGGGGCAAGGATCGCCGTAACAGAGCAAACGGCGACCACGGTTCAGCTCATGCGCGTCCTGTTCAAAGAGTATTGGGGAGTCGAGCCGGACTCACTCGTGACACGGGACGAGCCGCACGACGCCATACTTTTGATCGGCGACGAGGCGCTGTGCAATCGGAGTGGGATAGACGATTTTCCGTTTGTGCACGACCTTGGCGAGGTGTGGAACGAAATGACAGGTCTTCCCTTTGTTTACGCCCACTGGCTGGCACGTATAGGCACTGACCCCGCGGCTATCTCCGCCCTTGAAAACGCCATAGGTGAGAGCCTCGATAGCGCATTGGCGGATGTAGAGGGTCTCCTCTCTGAGGGCTGGCCGGCGGCAAACATGCGTCCTGAAGAGGCGATGTCATACCTGGAGCAGTTCACTTACCGCATGGGCGAACAGGAACGTGAATCTTTGGAACTCTTTCGAACCTATTACGAGCGCTTGCCCGAGTGGCGACCAGCTCCTACGACTACGAACTGAATCTGGATTTGAGGAACAAATTGCTATCGACAATCCGCCGGAAGGTGAACACTGGTGAGCGAATTGATCAGGAAGAGGCTCTCTTCCTCCTGAATGACGCCGATCTGCTTGACCTGGCGCCGATGGCCCAGCAGTGGCGTTATCGCCACAACCCCGAACGCCGGGTTACCTTCGTCGTGGACACCAACCTGAACTACACGAACGTCTGCGACGCCTACTGCACCTTTTGCGCATTCTATCGGGCGGACCCGGATCATAAGGATGCTTACACGTACACCGTGGCGCAGATGATGGACCAGATCGGAGCCGCTACTTCCAAGGGTGTTACGACGGTGCTGATGCAAGGCGGGTTGAACAGCGCGCTGCCGCTTGAGTACTACGTCGAGATGGTGAGCGAGACCGCCCGGCTATACCCGGAGGTCACTCCTCACTTCTTCTCGGCACCCGAAATCATGAAGATGGTTGAGGTGTCCGGAAAATCCATCCGGGAGGTCCTGCAGTCGCTCAAGGAAGCGGGGTACCGTTCCCTGCCCGGTGGTGGTTCCGAAATCCTCTCTAACCGTGTGAAGGCTGAGATCAGCCGCTTCAAGCCAAAGGGCACCGTGGATGACTGGACGCGTGTTCACGAAGAGGCGCACGGAATCGGCCTGCGAACGACAGCCACGATGATGTACGGCCACATAGAAACGCCAGAAGAGGTTGTGGAGAGCCTCGGGCACATCCGAGATGTGCAGGACAAGGCGGATGCCGCGGGTCAGCCCGGGTTCACGGCCTTCATCCCGTGGAGCTACAAGCGAGATAATACCGGGCTCGCGCAGAAGGTGAAGCAGGAGTCCGGACCGAATGAGTATCTGCGGGCAATAGCCCTGTCCCGGATCTTCTTGGACAATGTGAAGCACATTCAGGCGTCCTGGTTCTCGGAGGGTCGTAAGACCGGCCAAGTGGCGTTGCACTTCGGGGCGGACGACTTCGGCGGCACCCTTTTTGACGAGAACGTGATGCAGGCTGCCGGATTCTACAATCGGACTACGGTGAACGAGGTCAAGAACGTGATCTTTGACGCCGGGTTTGTGCCGGCTCAACGTACCACCGAGTACGACATCGTTGAGGTATTTGACGATCACTCGTCGGACGAGTCGAGCAAGGTGCCGTTAACCATGGTTTCCGGCTAACAGCCGTGGGCTGCTTTATCCAATACACAACACCTCACACGCACGTAGACGTTGCCCTGCGGGTGTTCGTCACACAACTAACATCGAGGACCACATTCTAATGACAGACCGAAGGCCCCTTTCTATCGGCCACAGCCCGGACGCAGACGACGCGTTCATGTTTTATGCGCTTGCCCACGAACACATCACGATTCCTGGGCGAGAAATACAGCATGTTATGGAAGACATCGAATCGTTGAACAACCGCGCCATGACGGGCGACCTGGACGTAACCGCTATCTCCGCTGCTCAGTATCCTCAAATCTCCGACAAGTATCGGATTATGGCGTGCGGATCATCAATTGGCCGGAATTACGGTCCGGTGATCGTGTCTAGATCAGAAATGTCATACGCGGATCTTGAAGGAAAGAAAATCGGTGTGCCCGGTGAGTTCACGACCTCGTACCTTCTGCTCCAGATCTTCGTGGACATTCCGTTCACACCGGTCTTTTTGGACTTCGATGCGGTCGGGGCTGCGGTGGACGATGGATCGGTCGATGCCGGAATCTTGTTGCACGAAGGTCAAATCCTTTACGAACAGCAGGGCTATCACAAGGTGATGGATCTCGGCGAAGAATGGTTTTCTGCAACAAACCTGCCAATACCGCTAGGTTTGGACTGCGTGCATCGCCGGATGGACGGGGAGGAACAACTAGCGGTCGCGAAAGTTTTGCACGATGCGATTGTGTACGCGCGCGACAACGAGGACGACGCTCTGGACTACGCGCTGCAGTATGGGCGTGGCATCGAAAAGGAAGACGCCCGAAAGTTTGTACGTATGTACGTCAATCAGGACACCGTGGACATGGGCGACGAAGGGCGACGGGCGCTCGAACAGTTGTTTGGGATGGCCGCGGAGCGCGGGATCATCTCCGAGGTGCCGGAGATCGATCTCATACCGGTGAGTTAATTCCCAATTCGCCGCTGAACGCTTAATCAGCTACCCCGGAACGTCGACCGTGGCATATAAATACACGGCACCTAGATTCGCATGGTACGCAACGGGCACCAAGTTATAAGTAGGGCAAACGTTTGAAAAGTCATTTGCTAATGGTTGCAGCCGTAGGCCTTGTATTAATCCTGGCTGCCTGTGGTGGTGGAGGGGAATCCGATACTCCAGATACCGCGACGTTTGATTACACCCAACAAGACGCCACCCGTGTATCAACGTCCACCGATCCCGAGGTAGTGCTACCCACTATTGTTTCAGCCATGAACGCATCTGGCAGCTGGCGGGTCGAGGCGCAACTGATGGTTAAGGATGTGACCGACGATGGTGAGCAGTCGCTGGTCACAAACATTTCCGCCGCCAGATCTGGACCTGGGAGAAACATCGTAGTCACGAACAGTTCGGCCACCACTGGTTCGATATCCGGATCTACTAGTGCCGAAAATAGGGTTGTGGACGGAACTCGATATCGCCGGGATCCAAACAGCGGGGAGTGGACGGTCAGCGATACGGGTGATGCTGCTCCCGGGCTAACGATCGATGCGGATGTGGTGGGCCAGATTGAGGCATCTATGGCGACCGTTGCGATCATGGAACTGGACGGGGAACAGTTATTTCACGTGACGGGGACGGTTCCAGATGTGGATGCTGCCGAGGTCGTAGAGGTGTTCGCGGGGGTCGATGACAATCTCGTCCGGAAAATTCTGCTCACCGGAAGCGCTCCGGGGTCCAACTTTGGAGGACTTCTGGCGATCTCGGCGCGATTGTTGCCACAGACCGTTGAGGCTCATTATCTGGAGTACGGTCGGCCGATCGTGATTCACGTCCCGCCCGATATCGAAAAAGACGGTGTCTCCGAGACCCAAACCTATCTAAGTACGATCAACCCGTTCTCGATGGATATTCCGGGTGATATGAGCCAGTCGACCCGAACGGAACTGATTGGGGACAGGTTTAATGGATCAGGTGGGGAAGTACTGTTCATCACCGAGGAATACCTGGACGTTGAGACGGTATACGTTGGAGAGCTCGCCGGTAAAGTCCCCGATGTTGAGACGTACGCGAGGCGATTCGAGATCGATCTTGAGAAGGATGATGCCTACGATGTGGTCTCAAACGAGGTGTTCACCACGGATTCAGGGCTGGATGCGAGGATTCTTCGATTCTCCGAATCAGATGGGGCCATCCAATGGTCGCATCTTTCTTTCTTTCTTGGTGATGATCTGGGTTTTGGCGCAACTTTCGGCGCTTTTTCGGCGCGTTATGAGGAGATCGAGGAATCGATCGTTGAGACGTTTCGGACCTTTGTCATACTTGAGTAGCGCTGCTGGGGAACTCAGCTTCTAGACCTGTGATTCTCGGCATTGTCGGACGGGGTGAAGCCGAGCGCATTCCAACCTGAAGCCGTGTCGTAGATCTTCCAGGTGTTCGCGGATGCGCCGTATACGATTTCGTACTTGATTCCGGGCGCTTCTACACAGGCCGAGAAAAATCCGGCGAGATCCGCATGACTGAACCACGTTACATAGCCACGAGGGTCGTCACCGATGGCGTCACTGTCGGCGATAGTGCCCAACCGTACGCAGACAACCTCCATGCCCTCGCAGTCGGCATAGTAGCGGCCTAGCGATTCTCCGAGCGCCTTCGTCGCCGCGTAACGACCGTCCGGGCGTACCGGCATATCTGCGGTGACCAGGGGCACAGTTGCGGGATCAAGTCCGTTGTATTGCCCGGCGGCGATCGATGCCCACGGCTCGTCGTTTTCGTAGTTTCCAACGACGTGCATTGAGCTGGCGAAAACGAAACGCCGCACACCGGCGGCGTGTGCGGCGTCGTATACGTTCGCGGTGGCGACTACGTTTGTCGGGAGTAACAGATCCCAACCAATGTCAGGCGTATGTCGGCGTTCGGCGGCCAGATGGATGACCGCGTCGACGCCCTGAAATAAGGGAGTTATGGCGTCGATATCCGTGAGATCTGCAACGACTGTGTTATCTCGTTCCAACGGCCGGATGTCGATGCCCGCAACTTCGTGCTGGACGCTCAGTGCATCTGCGATGACACTGCCTATGGTTCCGCCGATTCCGGTGATCAGGATCTTCAATTTGATTTACTCCAAACCGTTGGCTTCAGCAGGTTAGGTGTTGACCTGCGCCGGGGACGGCACGAGTCTAGGCCCAACTGGGCATTAATTTCCAAGAAAGTCGACACAATAAAAAGTTATGGGTTTGCACGCGGCGTCATGCTACGGATGCCTAACTTCACCGTGACGATCGAAATCGGTAAGGACCGTGAACCGACCTTTTGGGCGTCGCAGATGTGGCTTCACGAGGTTAATATCGCCGAGCGCCAGCGGCCCCGACCTGTTGCGGGTTATAGATTTGCCAATCTGCACCTTTGAGGAGAGCTCCAAAACATGATCAAGAAATTCGGGACGCTTTATGCGGGGCACGTCGATTTCGAGAACATCGGGTTCAGTGGAACCGCGGCGAACGACCGTTTATTGCCAAACGAAGAACTGATCAAGGCGTTTGATAAAGCGGACGCTATTGCGCAGGTGATGGACCGGACCGGATACGACACTTTCTGGCTCGCCGAGCATCACTTTCAACGGGAAGGATACGAGTGCATCCCGAACACCCTGATGTTGGCGACGCACTTGGCCGGCAGAACCGAAAATATTCGTTTTGGATGCGGCTTCAATGTCACAACGATGTGGCACCCGATACGGCTTGCCGAGGACTACGCGATGGCCGACGTGTTGACCGGCGGCCGGGTGATCTTTGGAATTGGTCGCGGCTATCACACACGAGAGGTTGAATCTTTCGGTGCGCCGCTTCTTGATAATGACGCGAACCGTGAACTGTTTGAAGAGCAAGTGGACATCATTTTTAAGGCGTTCAACGAATCGTCTTTTTCACACCACGGCAAGCACTACGACCTCCCAAAAGAGGTGGAGTACCGGGGCTACGAGCTGGAGGACATAACGCTCGTTCCACGACCGTTGACGCTTCCGGTTGAGTGTTACCAGCCGATTGTGAGCGGGTCTCCACGCTCCCTCGATTTTATGGTCAAGCACGGGGTCAAAGGAGTTGTAGGGGGGGGCGCGGCAGCAGGTGGCGCGCCGAGCCCAGTTGTGCAGGCGTGGTGTGATGCTCTGGCTCGTAGTGGCCGGGAAACAGAACTTGGGACAGACATGATCCTAGGCGTCTCGGTTCATATCGCAGAGACGGAGAAGAAGGCGATGGAAGAAGCGAGTTATTTCTTTCAGGAGAACATGAAAATGTTCGGTCCGCTCGGGATGGTACGCGGGTTGGACGACGACGGGATTGCTGCCTTAAGCGATCCGCAACGAGCGCCTACTGCCGGGTTGCCCACAATCGAGGATGCCGTTGAGGCCGGGCAATGGTTATGCGGCCCACCGGACCTCATCGTTGAAAAACTGATGGCGATTCAGGAGCTTTACCCGGGGTTGGAGAGCGTGAACGCGGGCAGCGTGATAGGCACCCCTCAGGCTGTAATTCTTGACCAACTTGAACAGTTCTCGAGCGAAGTCATGCCGCATTTCAAATGTGGTGCGTAATAATCCAGTCAATTATGGTGGCTTCCACAGACAAGCTTGAATCGGGGAATTGTGGCGACCGTTGATACAACTGATACGACGCAAAAATCTGTTGACGCGTCCGAAGAAGTACCTCGGAATGAGAGTTCCCGTCTTATGTACGGGATCTCCGCCGGGCATGGCATAAAACACTTTGGCCAGGGTGCAATCCTGATTCTGGTGCCTGAAATAAAGGCAACCCTGGCGTTGTCCGATGTGGCAATCGGAGGAATGTTTGCGGCGCGTGACGCGTCAATGGGACTAGCCAACGTGCCCGCCGGCATCCTGACGGACATGTACCGACATCGTGTCCCGATGTTGCTGGCTATCAGTATGTCTTTCGTAGCGGTTGGCTACTTGCTGATCGGCGTGTCCTCTTGGTACTGGCTGACCGTATTGGCGTTGATGATCCTTGGAACCGGAACTTCGCTGTGGCACGCACCGGCGTTTTCAGAACTTGCTATCAGATATCCTGAGCGCCGTGGATTCGCAATGGCTGCGCATTCCACCGGAGCACAGGTTGGGAATACCACGGCTCCGGCGACGATCGGGTTGTTGTTGGGCGGCATCAGTTACCTGGGGGTTGAATGGGTCGGACTGGGGTGGCGCACCGTCGCGTTTCTTCTGGTAATACCGGCGATTCTGACTGTCCTTGTAATCGTGAGTAGATTCAAAGGCAAAGCGGCTCCCGGCGGGAAATCCGTTTCGCTACGGTCGTACGCGGGCGCGACGGGACGTTTAATAGGAAATCCCGCCGTGCTCGCCATGGCGTTGATGCATGCGCTCAGGGGAGCCGCGCATAATTCGATCCAACTGTTTCTTGTTCTCTACATGGCGGACGTTCTCAATTACAGCAATCTGACGATCGGCATACACGTCTCGTTACTTACGCTTGCGGGAATAGTCTCGACCCCGATTTTGGGTCTTTTATCTGACAGGTTCGGCCGGAAACCGGTGATCGCTTTTTCCATGGCTGCCATCACGGCGCTGGTCCTGTTGTTCCTGGTGGCGGAAGACGGATGGGGATTGACGGTCACCATGGTAGTGCTCGGCGTATTCCTCTTCTCGATTATGCCCGTGATAGTGGCGGCCGCGATGGATTCGACAGAACGCGGATCTGAAGGCACGTCCATTGCGGTGTTATTTGCCGGCGGGTCGCTAGTCGGCGCTGTGGCACCTATTCTGGCCGGGGTTTTGAACACCCACTGGAATTTCGATGCGGTAGTCATATTCGTCGCCATAGTTGCCGCCGTGGGAACCGTGTTGGCGATTGTGGCTCCCATGGGTCGTAGGGACGGGGTGTCGGGGCCCACAGGTGGGGTGTAAAACGATAAGATTTGGACTGCGTACCCTGAATTCAATGGGAACCAAATGACAGTCATGGACCGGGGATAACAATGCTCGAACGCTTCAAGGTTCCGACCGAAGACCGTGTTTACGTCACCGAGGAGAAGATAAGGGCGGCGACGAACGCTATCTTTCTCAAGATGGGTCTTGATGAGGAAGGGGCCCGGGTTTCGACCGATGTGCTGATAATGAACGATCTGCGCGGGGTAGAGACGCACGGTGTGTCGAACATGCTCAGGTCATACGTGGCGGGGTACGGTAGTGGCGCGTTGAACCCAACTCCGAATATCAAGACACTCCGTGAGTCGAGCACGACGGCGACGTGGGACGGCGACAGGGGACTGGGGGCCCATATCGGTCCTATGGCAATGCAACTGGCGATGGATAAGGCGGAGAAGCATGGACAGGGCGCTGTCTCGGTGACGAACACCGGACATCTGGCTGGAGCCGGCTACCATGCTGCTATGGCGGCCGAGCAAGACATGATCGGCATGGCTATGACGGGCAGCGGCGGTGTTCAGGCGGTACCTACCTTCGGCGCAGAGCCGAGATTCGGTACGAATCCCATCGCGTATGCGGTTCCGGCACGAAACATGCCGCCGTTCCTATTTGACGTCGCTACGACGCAGGTCGCCGGCAACAAAATTAGACTGGCGCGCCGGGTTGGAGCGGGCCTGATACCGAACTGGGTCGCAGGCTCGGACGGGGCCGTGATAGATAAAGAGACGGACGGCATCCCGGACGAATACTTTATGCTGCCGTTTGGCGGGACGCGCACGAACGGATCGCACAAGGGATACGCATTTGCTGCCGTGGTCGATGTGATGACGGGCCAACTTTCGGGTGCGGGACCGGGATTCATTCAACAAAAAACGGCGCACTACTTCCAGGCGTGGAAGATCGACGCGTTCATGGACACCGAAAAGTTCAAGGACGACATGGACGACTTCCTTGAGGGCCTGGCGAACACGAAACCAGCTCCGGAACAGGAACGGGTGTTTTACCCTGGCTTGTCTGAGTTTGAGGAAACGAACAAACGCAAAGACGAGGGCATCCCGTACCACCGCGAGGTGATCGAGTGGTTCGGCACCGCTGCGACAGAATTGGGATTAGACCTGGACCTGTCGTAGTCCTTCGCTCCGGTATATGCCGCTACCACACCGTATGGGCGTGGGGTAAGACCGGCGCAACCTATACGTCATCAGGCTCTCGAAAGACCGATTTGCTGCGACAACGCGCTTGACGGGTTTCGGTTTTCAAGCGAATCCCCGGGCCTCTAAACCGGGGGAAGGGGAATAAATGCAACCTCCGGTCCAACCCATGCCATCGGTTTCCCAGCTTGTTAATTCAACATTTGCGTGCGATCTCTGGCAAGATGTCGCACAACAGGTAGACTTCTGAAAAACATAGTTTCGTCATATATAAGGAGACCGTAATGCCGCTCTGTACTTGTACCGACGCCGGATCTTTGAAGGTCGCTGAAGACCCTGCCTGTACCCGGCCAGGCACCGCAGAACTTGTTCCAATAGACACTCAGCCCGTCGTCGGAGAAACCCCCTCGGCGGCGCTACGCAGCTGGTTGACTCCCACTCCACTCTTCTACGTCCGAAACCATTACGAGGTGCCGGAAATAGACTCTGCGAAGTGGTCCCTCTCTATAGACGGTGCGGTCTCGAACCCCGTCGAAATCTCATACTCAGACCTACTCCGGTTGCCAAAGAAAACTTTGCCGGCGATGTTGGAATGTGCCGGCAATAACAGATCAGATCTTGGTCCCGGCATTCCTGGGAACCCGTTTGACGAGGGCGCGATGTCGAACGCTATTTGGGCGGGCGCTCCACTCAAACCGTTTTTGCAACAAGCAGGTATCAGCCCAGATGCTGTCGAAGTGCTATTTGAAGGTGATGATCGCGGCGAGCCGGTGCCCGGACGGGACGTAGTCCCATACCAACGAAGCCTCCCCCTCCAGGTGGCACTGCATCCTGACACCATGCTCGTGTACGAGATGAGTGGAGAGACGTTGCCGCCGGACCACGGATTTCCAGTGCGCCTGATCGTGCCGCGGTGGTATGGGATGGCGTCGGTGAAATGGCTAACCCGGATACGCGTTCTTGAGAAACCTTTTGTGGGCTTCTTTCAGACCGAGCGTTACGTGATGGAAGATGCAGCCGGGATTGATCAACAGATATCGCGCATGGAGGTCAAATCGTTCGTGAACTGGCCGGAGCACGGCACCTCACTTCCGATCGGACGTCCCGTCGCGATCAGCGGTATGGCGTGGTCAGGGGATGGTCCTATACGTCGCGTAGACGTGAGTTTGGATAGCGGCGAAACGTGGCAGGATGCTCATCTAGATGAGAGTTCGCTTAAGTATTCCTGGCAGCAGTGGCACGTGGACTGGACGCCTATGGACACAGGCCATTACACGATTATTGCCAGGGCCGCCGACGACTCCGGCAATCTGCAGCCGCTTGAAACCCGTTGGAACAAACTTGGCTACTGTGTGAACGGGGCAAAGCCGGTATGCATAACTGCCGTGTGATCTCTGTCCCGGACCGTTTCCTCACCCGAATTTAGCATGTACAGCAGATATCTTTTGGAACAAGTCGCCACTGCCGCATCAACCTCTTGAGTCGTGGCGACTTATTTACGCGGCATTGTGAGAAAGTCCTGTCGCGTAATGGGATGTAATACTTTTATCCCAATATCGGATCACGTTTCGCAGCCCCTCTCCGGGACGAAGACTTCATAATAGCTCTCGGCTTTCGAATATGAGTGTGCTGAATGTGAGCACACGGCCCGGCAAGGTATACCTCCACGAAAGTAGAGAAGAGCGAATTTGGAAATCCTGATGATTGTCCTGGGCTCGGCGGCCGCGCTCGGGGGATTGGCGTGGCTAGGGTTCGTTGGGTCCGTGATGAGAGGCCCCAAAGGAAACGCGCTTGTTGGCGGGATCAGTTCGGTTGTGATTGGGATTGCCGTTATCTTTCTGGGGATATCCATATCGAACGATTCCGAACCGATACAACAGTTTGCTTCAGATCCGCTGGCATTCGCCACGGCGACAGTAGAACCGGAAGGTACGCCCACCCCTGAAATATCCGCGGAGGCGTTCTACAAACAGGAAGTAAACCGCATTGCATTACAGGTCAGTAATGACCTGGGACGAGTGATCCGGTTGCTCAGTTCTCCAAACGTGGAAAACATGATATGGGTCAACGATATTCGGCAAACATCGGCTGCACTTGCACGTTATTCAGCCCGAGCTGACGATCTCGCGATCCCCGAAGGACAGGAAGAACTCCAGGAAACGCTGACCAACGTGTTGAATGACCTTGCAAGGGCTGGCCGACTGGTCATAAACAGCCTGGACGCAGTTGGATTTCAGAACGTCTCAGTTGCGCAACAGGACATCCTAGATGCTCGAGATACCCTGAGCGTGGCCTCACCGATAATTGTAGATATTGTGTCTCAAACGGCGTATGAACGCGAGTAATAACCGCCGTTTCACTGTCATTTAGAGCTGTCACGGCTGCGGCCTTTGTTTCAGATCACAACACCTGAGGTCACGGGCCACCCAGCTGATGCGTCTAGGGTTTGAACGATAGTGAAGCCCTACTATCACTTCAGGCGGGCAAACGCTGGTGGTTGCGCGACTGAACTATGTGGCAATAGTCGGACTACCTGATATCACGAGGTGAAGATGTGGAACTGGCTGGGTGCACACTTGAATAAAGCGGAGTTCCGACCTATTGGGAGCACGAGGTCGTATCCGACACTTCAAAGGGGTAACGCGTCCTTGCACCGGAGACGAATGAGGTCTTCTTATAATGCGGTCCGAGAGTTTATGAAATGACGTATGGCGCAATGATTATCAGCTTTACCTCCGTTTCCTTTACTGGACATACGATCATCAAATGAACCGAAATCGCGCTCGCTCAAACCGGAGATCACGGAGATCCCAGATGTCCCAGGGAGTTTCGGGGCCTCTGGCGGGAACTCGCCGAATAACGGATCTTGTAATAGAGGGAACATGGTTGGCCGGAGTTGTACTGACGCCCCTCGTCTTCAGTCCTCATAACTCGCTAAGCTTCTACAACGATCCCAAACATGCCGTCCTCCATCTAGTCGCGCTGGCGATCATTGTCGTGTGGGCATGGGAATGGGCCATGTACCGCCCATATTCTTTGTGGCCGAGCCTGTCTGGTGCCCTGGGTTGGGTTGGTCGGCGGCCCGAACGATGGGCAGTAGTATCAGTCGGCGGTCTTGGATTGAGCGCTGTCATATCAACCGCGCTATCACCTGTGCCGGCCGTCAGCCTGTGGGGAAGAGATCCCACGGATCTTGGGTACGAGTTGTATTCGTTCCTATCGTTGCTCATTGTATTTATCGCCATAGCGGTCCGGATGCGTACAGAGCATCAGGTGCGGCGATTGATGTTGGCCCTCGTGTGGGCCGGAACGATAGCCGCCATTTATGGAATCGCACAGCGATTTGGCTGGGTTGGATTGGGACCGGGTGGGAATGCGGACCGGGTGATCGGGACCCTTGGGAACTCGATCCATCTCGGCTCATTCCTTTTAATGACGGCGATGATTACCACCACAGTGGCAATAAACGAACAACGTAACCGCAAATACGGGTGGCTCATCGTGGGTGGGTTGGCACTGGGAGCTCAACTGGCAGCGCTCTGGTTTACAGGCAGTAGAGGTCCTTGGATCGGGTATACGGTCAGTGTCGTCGCGTTTGTGACGATTGGATTTGTGTGGCTGGATCGACGGCTATTAATTCGTGGGGTGGGTTTGATAGCATCTGGAGTACTGGCAGCATTGGTAATCGGGCTCGTAGCCGTACCAGAATCAAAAAGCGACATCACGAGAAACCTCTCAGATGTCGTAGACCTCGACTCCGTATTTGACGATTCGACGAAAATCGGCTCGATCGGTGGTCGGGCCCCCATCTGGCAATCGGCGTTGGAACTAACCCGTTCCAGGATTTCGGCACCTGGAGAATCCGAAACACTTGTTGCGGCTCGATTACTCATCGGTTACGGGCCAGACATGTTTTTCTACGCTTACCCGCATGGCGTGGAATTGGAAACGTCCGGCACGATCGCCGCGAGTACCCACAACTACCCACTTCAAATCCTTTTGGAGCTGGGACTGTTTGGCTTTGTTACCTTCATTTCAGCCGCGCTGTTGACCGTATATGGTGCCGTCAGATTGCTGAAGATTGCCAGCCGTGCCGGAAAACACGGTATGTGGTTCGCGATAACGATAGTTGGATTACTGGCCATGTTGGTCGGGCGCGGTACCGAACAGATGGTTGGTGTGGCGCGTGTGGGAGATTTGGTTCCATTCTGGGCACTTATGGGGCTAACGATAGCTGTAGTCGAGATAGCCCGAAGACAACTTCCGGAAAACTCTAAAGCCTCTGACAAATCACAACGCGGTCCGCGTAAAGCCGACTCACCGCCTCCGCAATCGGTTCTCGTCGCCGTTGCCCTGACCATAACGCTACTGGCTGTTGGAGTGCTGTACTACAAGGAGTTCCAATCGTTGAAGGCGAGCGTGATAGCTCGCGACGCGTGGGAATTGCGCCGAGAGAACAGACCCGACGAAGCGCTCGCCAAATATCAGCGCGCCGTGGAGTTAGACGCGGACGTGGAGGACTACCACCTTCAGGTGAGCGATCTGTTCCGGGAAGCGGCGGATAAGGCCGAGCGCGCGGGCATTCGTGACCAGGGAATTATTGGTTGGGAGGAAGCGCTTGAAGCCGCTCGACGTTACGAGGAACGCAATTGGAAGGCGTTCGACACACAGACACGGATGGGGCAGGCAGAGTCACGACTCGTCGCGCTTGGTCGTACCGATCTTGTCAACGTAGCGCGTGATAGGTATGTCAGCATCGCCGATGCACGTCCTTCGTATCCGTCAATCCAGACCGACGCGGCTCAGGGCCTTCTTGCTGTTGGAAATAACATCCTAGGACTCGAGTTTGCCGACCGGGCAATCGGGATGGAAACACAAGCGTTTCCGAATCCGACAGCGTGGTGGTTCAGGGGTGTAGCTCTGGAGAATTTAGGTCAGCTTGAAATCGCAGCGAGTTCTTACGAGACGGTTACAAATCGGGCACCCGGGTCTCAAGTGGCGAAGGGTGCACACCAGAGATTGGCCGTCGTATATGACAAGCTAGGTGATCATGTAAGTGCAGACCTGCAGCAGGGGCTCGCGGACGGGATAGAGTAAAAAATCAAGCGTGGACTATCTTCAATTTGGCGTTCGCAAATTTATTTCAAGGAAATGGTAGTGCCGTGACTAATTACGGGGGGAACACACCATTACTTGGGGTCCAAATTGTAGTTAGAATCCCATGGCGATATTTTTGTGACTTGGTTTGATTTCCTACACCTATGGAGTGTTCAAAGTCTTGGAGGACAGTTGAAATGATCGCTTCATGGGACATGGCTCTGGTCACTACGATTGGGCGCACCATAATGGGGCTGCTCGCAGCATTGATGCTGGGTTTTATCGGCTATCTATTCTGGTCGGTATCTTTCCCTCCGCTCGCAGGCCTGACCTTCGCGACCTTCACGGTTGTGAACACGATCGCGGTGGTAGTTACATTTGGTACCTCGATAGCCTGGTTCAAACTGGAAGCTGAGTGGAAAACCCGGATCGTTGCCGTTCTATTAATCGCGATCGGTGCATTTATCGGCGGCTGGATCGGTTACGACTATGGATTCGATAAGGGTGTCGCTGAAATCGTCAAGGAATACGGTCATATACCGGGCGGCCAGCTCCGAGTACCCACACACGACGGTATTCGATGGTCCCTGATATCCGGCGCGATGGCTGCGAATGGGCTGGCGCTGGGTCACCATATTTGGCGGCTTCTCCGGTACAACGACCCGTTTGATTTTTAACCGATTAGCGGTCGGCTGTCCCATTCGAACTCGCGGGTGAGGGTTATGGTGAGTCCAGCGTGGGTTTATCTCTTGCGTCAACGTCCGAATTGAACTGGACCTCGAAGCCATGCGGAATAATACTTGACTGTAGCCTGACGCTTGGAAACTCAACCGTAATTGTTGGTGAGTACACTTTGCTCCGTGTCGGGATACTTTGTCTCGGCTCAGATGTTTATCCGATTCACTTCGAGATATGTTTTAGCCCGACCGGCCAGCGATGCGAATCGAAGACTTGCACGAGTCCGATTAACGCACCTGCAATGGCAGGAAGGCCAGACCCGGAACGCCGTCCTGAATCGTTTCGTGGAAGGTAAACACCGTTTCATCATCATCGCCCTGAACGGCGATCAAGCGGCGCGATATGCCGGATGCAATTTCGATCGACGTCGGTGAATTCCAACCGTCAAACATATGGCGAACACCGTGTATTGATGCGCCCCCGTCGGCTATCCATATCAGATGGCGAGAGTCAGAGGTCGGCACGAGAGCTAGATCGACAAAATCAGGAATCTTTTCGACAGCGATAGTTTCTCCCCGGATGCCGGCAGAAGTGGCTTCCACGACAACTATCTTTGATTTGCCACCGCCGTGTAACTCGTTCCAGGCTACGGTCGCCAATCCCGGCCGATCCATCAACACGGCGACCTCTGTAATACCGGAACGGCCTTCGGCTATGACGTTGATCGGGCTCCAACGTCCAAGGCTGTTGAAGCTCAAACTAATTGATTGGCCAATACCCGGAGAATCAGCGATTATGCCGATCACCGCGGTTCCAGAAGTGACGGATAGCGAAAGTTCTGAGGCTGCGCCGGGGGCCGACATGACCGGCATAGGCGGTGTCCAGTTTCCGGTGATCAGGTCTGACGCGAACACAACGATATCGTCGGTGGTCAGAACGTTTCCATCCATATCGCGGATCCATGAGAGCACCACCCGGCCTTGGCCGTCGGAAGCAATCACCGGTGCGAAATCCGGTCGGTCGTCGTCTGTGATCTTCTCTGGATGGCCCCAGATGCCGGTTCCTGGGTCAAGCCGACTGTAGAACAACTCGGCGTCAGTGGTGCGGTGTATGAACGCGGTTGGATCGTTCCCGAACTCGGGAATCGCAGACCATACGAGCATCGCCTCGCCATCGGAGTCGAACGTGACGGCGGTATCTGTGACCATGCCGCCGACCTGTGGTGTAAATCTATCAGGGCGAGACCATTCACCTGAATCTTCGGCCTGAAGTATTGTGATACCGGTGCCGATAGGCCTGTCATCGCCGTCTGCCGCGGATAGGGTTGCGACTAATAGCGCTCCGTCACTACTTTTGCCAGCGGCGATCGATGGTCTTAAGAGACCGCCGTCCCATGTAGTACCCGCAACATTCCCATCGCTGGCCGCCATTAGAGATGTTGTTGGAAACGTGCTCCATACGGTTTCGCGGAGGATAGCGGATGGTCTGGAGACGCTTTCATTTCCCGCATCTTTATCAAAATATACGAACCCGTTGGAATCCAAACTTGAATTCCAGGCGCTCCACAGTCCGAGCAAAGTTTTGCTATTGCCGTCCGCTACTGTATTCACTTCATTGATCAATCCACTTCGATTGACGTCAGCGAATGTCGCAACTGACCGAGCATCAAGTAGTCCGCTGACACTCAAATGGCTTACCACCGAGGTGGAGAATTCAAACTCTGAAATTGAAACGATTTCAAAGTTGGTGCCGGGAACAACGTTACGTTCTCCGATTATTGGGGTCGAATCGCCTGGGTCAGGAGGCGATGCAAGCCTCCACATCGCGTCTGCTGTAACGCTTTCGCTGACCGTTCCATCTATGCGGGATGATGCAAAACGGCTCAGAGAGGATCTCACCGGATCAGGTACGTATCCGAGCTCCAGAGACCCGATGCGAGACTCGGTATGTATTGCGCTGATCGATTCCGTCCAATCGTCTGCGATCGTCTGCATCGGGAACCTGGCGCTGTTTAGGCTGTACAGGCCTGTTGCGTTGATAGACAAGGAGGATGATTCTTTAAAAGTGGGTTGGTGGAGACTGAGCAATCCTGTCTCCCCGTCCAACGTGGCAGTGTAGGGACCGGCCTCGATAGAGCCAATCTGATCTCCGGCTCCAGCGAATCCGTCCAATAATCTACCGGAGGAGGGTGGGCCAAAATCAGAGGAGATCACGATACCTGGCATCTCGTAGACCAAATAGTTCCCTTCATGGGTAAGACGCAAGGAGCGAGTCTCAGACTCGAAAACCTGGGCCGCCCCTAAAGGACTGGAAACCGGGTCGATAAGAGGTTCTGCTGTGGTGCCGACAAGGCTTGTGATCAGGGAGAGAGGGTATCGCTGGTCTGAGGGCCACAACGGCCAATCAAATCCTAGCTTGGCTGTGGAGCGGGACGTGAGGGCTTCGATCGTCCATCCGAGGACGCCACACGGTAGATAAGCGGTGTCAAAGGTTCCGCCCCACGTACCGACGCCGCTAGCGCTTCCAGATAGAAGCACACCACGGAGTTGGAATGTGATCTGGTTGTCGTCAGTTGATTCGATTCCGGGACAGGATTCGATCACATGTATTACCAGGTTTACCGAATCTATCGGATCCTCGAAATCGGCGCGCAGCGGCCTTAATCCGTTTCTATCGACGCGTATTTCCCAGAACGCTTCTGTGGCGGACGACGAGACTCCACGCAGAACGTAACCTTTAAGGGGTTGTCCGTCCGTGATCTGGGTTATCTGTAACGACTCGGTCTCAATGAGGGGGGCTGGAATCTTCTCAACCTGAAGCGTGAAACGGTCATCAGGGTTTTCCGATTTAACGGTATTAGCAACAAGTAATGACTGAGAGTACGGATAGTGCCCAGGAGCATTGACCACTGTCGATGTTGGGCCTGGCGAAACGTTAAATGATGTGCTGTATGAATAACCAGTGGCAAGCTCAAGGCCAAGTGGTGAGAGTGTTATTACGGCACGTAGATCTTGTCCGTTGACAGGAATCCCCAGAGATGGATTAAAGCCTGGTACAGGTTTGCCTTCCGAGGACGCGCTAACGACAAGCATGTCGAGCCGTCTCGCTGGCTCCATATAAAAATTAAGGGTGTCATTGAAGCCATTGACTGGTCTTCCCGGGCCACTATCGATTATGGTCTGATATCCCGGGCTCTCAACGGTAAAGAGGTGCTCTCCATCGTCCCAGGACCAGCCTGCGAGATCGGCTTCGCCTTCCTTGTCTGGGATCTGAAACTCCACCTGGTACCGACCGTTCGGTCCAGTCGCTGCAGTTGCTTCAAAGTTTCTGATAAAAGTAGTGCAGCTCTTCGAGCAGTATTCGGTCAGGACAGCGATAGCGATGGTCACATCCGCATCTGTCAGGAGTTCGCCTGTGGACGCGCTATAGACGAACCCTGTCGCCTGGATATGGCCAGACGAACTGGCGCTGATTCCAGCTTCCAGACTGCATTCCACGGGTCGCGGCGTATCTACACAGTTGAGCGACAGGGCCAGTGTCTCAGTAGTTCCACCTACGCTGGTCCAGAAGTGATCAAAGCATCCGAGCCTGCCAGGCGCCTCCGGGCAGATTCGAGCTCGGTACTCACCCGGTCGCGCTCGTAGGGAGACCTTACCCGCCAGTTCGATGGTATCGGTACCTTCCAAGAAACTCGCGTCGTACACGTCCATAGTTCGGATGTTCTGTAAGCTTTCTAACGTGCCGATAGAGTTAGTCTTGATACCGTATTTGTCCCTCGTGGCGATAGAAATATCGAGAAAGCCTCCGGCGGCCAACCTCGAAAACGTCCGCACCAGCTTGAATGCTCCTTCGGCTTCCGTGAGGCTCAAGGTGTCTACGAGGGGCAGATAATCTGGATGTGATAACCGAATTTCGTACACCGTTGGTACGACCACTCCATTGAGAGTTGTCAACGGGAGATTTTCGATTGTGAAAACGCCTCGTTCATCCGTAGACGCCGGGTACAGTTTGTCCTCGTGTTGCAGAATTACGCTGGTGCCATCCACGGCAAACGCTGCATCTACCAGGTGTGTCAGATCCTGGTACATAGTTCCTGTGATCCGACCGACCACGGTGGTTATCGCCGTTTCCAGGCGGAAGTCGTTAACGACCGGTGCGGAACCGATAGTCACTTCTGCACTGGTGGTCAGGTGACCGTCGGCGGTGATTACAAAAGAGTATGTGCCCGGGGGTAGGGGGAGAACGAAATTGCCGTACGGATCCGAAGTGACGGAGGAAGAGGGAGGAGAAAAAACTATCGATCCGAAGCGCGCTGACGTTATAGATATCCGGGCGCCTGAAATCTGGATGGGCAAGTAGCTGAACGACTCATGCCCGTCTGTGAGCGGTAAGGCGGTTGCGTTTCGCTGCAATGTCCCAATGCGCGTTTGCCCTGCGACATCTCCGCCGCGCACAAAGCCATGAATACCTCCAAATATGGCTGGAAGGTCTGCGTCGAGTGTGTGTGATTCACCACGTCCCAGTTGCAGCGTTCGGTACAGAGGGTAGAGGTCGGCGCGATCGTTCCCGACCACCATGGCCGGCGTAGGAGTCCATATGTCATAGGTTCCGGCCGGCAATCCGTTAATCGCAACCGATCCATCAGGACCGGTGACAACATCAACTTGAACGTTTTCTGCTGAGGTGCCTACAGCGCCCCTGACCCTGACGAGGATGTCGCTGACGGCTATGCCGTCGTACGTCGATGATGTCAGTGCTATGCGGAGTGATGCGCCGTCCACGATTAGATCGAAATCCAGATTTAATTCGATACCGTCGGATAGTTTTACAAACGAGTCTGTATTTATATAGCCGGGCGCATTTGCCTCGATGCGATAGCTGCCCGGTGGCAGATTTGTCAGCGCGTAAGCACCATCGATTTCGACCCGTGATACAGCAACAGCACGTAAAGGCTTGTCAGATGTCTCATCTTCTTCGTCAAGATTTACCGCCCGGACACTTGCCCCGACTGGCAATCTGGTCCCGTTTGGCCCCGTTCCGGTCACTCGTCCGTTGATGAGCGAAGGGACAGCTCGTAAGAAAACCTCCCATCCCATATCACTGGCGACATCTAGTTGCTCGGAGTGTGCCGGATAGCCGCTCGCGTCGACTGAGAGTTGATATCGACCCTGGGGCAAGGCGGGGATCACGTATGAGCCGAACTCATCGGAAGTGGCGATAACGGTGGTGATCACACTTCGGACATCTGTCGCGATGATTGACGCGCCCTGAACTGGATTCCCGGAATCACGGTTGGTAACACGACCAACGATGTCGAAGACGCTTCTGCTGGGGGCATCGCCACTCACTGCGAGCGCAAGGTCCAACCGGGTCCAAGTCTCGGATTCGATCTCAGCCGTGGATGATTTCACGTTATATCCGCTGATGTTCAAACTGTGAGAACCGAGCTCTACGCCGTCGATACGGTAAAAACCGAAAGCATCAGAAATCGCGTACGCGCCGTCTTCGCCTTCTCTGACCGTTATGCCCCTGAGTGGCTGCCCGTTTTCGGCGTCCACGATAAATCCAGAAATCGTGTGGTCCCGGTTGGGGTCGTTAAATATGGAGGTGTGGGGAGGCGGAGGCGTGACGACGACGGATCCAGAAGTGCCCGTTACAGGTTCGAAGGTTGCCGTGGGAACGGGAATGGATTGTTCTGGAACCGGAGTCGATGTCGACTCGGTATACGTTTCTTCACCACCGGAACATCCGGCTATGATTAAAGCTGTCGCAAGGATGGAAGGCAATGCGGACAGCTGGAGTAACTTACGCGTTATCAACTGTCCTCGCAGTCGTAGGATATCCTGCCCGGATTGCGTCCCAAATTAGGAAAAGTCTGCAAGAGTTGGGGGCAAAAATATATAGCCCTAAGCTAGATGCAGGTCAAAGGGTCGATCATATAACTCTACGCGGGCCAGACATTGGACCCTTAGGGGCGCGCAAACACGTTACGACCGATTTCGGCCGTAACGTGTTTTTGATTAGGTCTTCAATGTCATTCGTGTAGCTCCACGGATGACTAATGTTACGAGCGGTGAGCCTCGATGCGCTCGCGGTCGAAGTCGGTGAGGTGCGGCTGTAATCCTTCCACGATTTCGGCCAGCGTTTCGTCCGGAGACGCGGTGCTCGTGTCGACGTGGATTTTTGGACCGATGGTTGACCGGGCGACGCCTTCTTTGAAGCGTTCAAGGATAGCCGGGAAATCGGACTCCTTCACCGGGCTGTAGGTGTGCTCGGGAGAGTCTTTCAGCTCGGCCATACGGCGTGCCAGGACGTCCGGTGTCGCTGTCATATGCACGATGATGATCGGGTCTTCTGAGATCTGTTTGAGTCGCGTCTCGATCTGTTCGGTTACCGCATCGCGATCGTACTGTGTGCCAGCAAGGCCATATCCGTAGTACATCCGGGCGTATATCGCTTCCTCAATGTGGAAGCCGACGCTCAGGTCGTCCGCGCCGCGATAGTGATGTACGTGGTAGTAGATGTGGTACCGGTGGTACATCTCTTTGAGTTTGGGGGTCAGCCCTAGAATCTGCTGCTGTTCTTCCAGAGTCGTGTCGTCCGGATGCCCGGAGGTGTGCGGCAGTTTTGAGTGATCGTGAAGGAGGGCGAAAGGCTCCCCCGTGACTGATTTTTTCCAGTCGTCGATCTTGTGGGACATGGTTGTGGTTCCGACATACTCGGAACCGACGAGGAGAATTTTCAAAGTAGTGACCCCAGTGTGATCTGTTGTTCAGGCCGGTGGTTCGGCTTATCGATGGAGCGGACAGTAGACGGCCAAACAACGCAACGGTCAAGGCGATCATCACATGAGACGGCACCGCGTTCACCGGACACAGAAAACCGACCGTCGTTCAGAGTAAGAGAATCGTGTCTGAGGCGCGGTCTCGTCATGGCAGGGCCACGCCGCAGGGTCCGGAGGTGGGAGGAATTGACAGGGAGGGCTGAGTCGGAGCCGAAATAGGAGACACTAACTCGAAGCAGCGTTTGACGAGTCCGAGGCCGCGCGGGTTGTTTCGCTTTCTAAAACACGCGAAACACAAGAACCCTTGCGTACATATGGTGGCCTAAACGGCGATCGAACCTGTAGATGTCTGGTTCGGCAATCGCGGATATCGTTTCCGAGTGAGGTCAGCTATCGGAGATTCCTTCTGTATGTGTTTGGAACGGCTGCACTGAATGCACTTTACAAACTTGCCATACATGTCATCGTCAAGCATTACATCGCCACCACACCGTGGGCAGCCCTTGTGCAAAATCATATTAGTGGCCTCTTTTGTGTCGAGAAGTACGCGTCCGTTGGAGAAAGTTATCCGCAGGACATTTATGTCTTCATCACGGATGTATTGCGTCGGCGTTGTTTGACTCAGTCCCCGTTTGCAACCGGTGATGAACCGTAGTTCCTGTATGCCGTGACTCTCGACGTGGCAACGTTTTTAACCGGAACCGTGTTATGTGTTCTACGTATTCTCTGGACAGGTTTTGGTGAAAAATCACGAAGATTCAACCGGCCAGATAGGATCGATATTTTCGAGTTGATGGTCAGAGGATGTCGACGTACGCTTCCGTGGCCGGAAAGACAGGTCGAGCTTTGGGGCGCGCCAGACACCTGTGACCGTACGCCAGGACCTAGAGTTATCGGAGTATTGATTTGACCGAGATGCCATTCACATCCGACGCGATTGAGGTGGAGGATGCGCTTCAGGCGATAGAGCTATATGCAGAGCGCGGCTGGACGGACGGGCTACCGATAGTTCCGCCGACAGAGGGTTTGGTGACGCAGTTCGTTGAGGCATTGAACGTAGCCCCGGACGCTGTACTCGGGGTTGAGCCGACTAAGGGCGCCGTGATTACGGCGGAAAAGGCAGCTATTAATGCCGTCATGGCGGGGTGTAAACCCGAGTACATGCCGGTGCTTGCAGCCGCCATCGATGGGATAACCGATCCGGAGTTCGGGCTTCATGGCATTTCCGTCAGCACCATGGGATCGGCGGTTTTATTGATCGTGAATGGCCCTATAGCCTCTGAATTGGGAATGAACTCCGGGGTTTCGGTATTTGGCCCCGGTAATAGAGCAAACGCCTCGATAGGTCGTGCCGTTCGTCTCATAATTATTAATGTGCTTGGAACACGAGCGGGCGAGCTCGATAAAGCGACCATAGGCCACCCCGGCAAGTACGCGTGGTGCATTGCCGAGAACGAGGAACTTTCTCCTTGGGACCCGGTGCATGTGACTCTGGGGCAATCAGCCGGCAGCAGTGCTGTCACCGTAGTACCAGGACTCGGCCCGTTTCAGGTGGGACAACACCATGATGACAACCCGGAACGCATACTCGACGCGTTCATCGATGCGTTGTTTGCCATGGGTCCTCTTATGAAGGACGCGATTATCGTTTTGTGCCCGGAGCATCTTGAGCATTTCCGTGCGGCTGGTTGGGCGAAATCTCAGGTAGGCCAGTATCTGCATGAGAACGCCAGCCGATCTGTTACGGATTGGGCTTTTGCAGGACGGCCCGTAGATGGGGCTGGCATAGACGGCGCTGAACTTGTGAGCGCCCTTGTCTCCCCGGAATCGCTGATCACCGTAGTCTCCGGCGGCGGTGGTGGCGCATGGAGCCAGATCATTCCGACATGGACACACGGCCGAGCGGCCAGGGTGGTGACAAAGCCGCTGTCGGCTTAAATCTGCGACACTGTTCTCAGTTTATGGAGGCGAAGATGGCAACTAACTCGAAATTGCGCGTACTGGATCCCACGGGGCAGCCAACAATTGTCCAACAGGGAATGGCCCGACGTCCTGACACGTTGGATGGCGCTATGGTTGGCTTGCTCGCCAACCATAAACTCAATTCGGAACCCTTACTTGAAGCGATTTACGATGTACTTTCGGAGCGATTTGAACTTGGTGGCAGCGTCGCCGTCAACAAGGGCGACGCCAGCAGGCCGGCGGCTCCGGAAGTGCTGGATGGCATCGCCAAAGAAGTGGACGTAATAATCACCGCAAACGGGGACTGAGGAAGCTGTTCGTCGTGCAGTGTGCATGACTCAATCCAACTAGAGCAGCGTGGGATTCCGACCATTGCGATTTGTACCGAGCCGTTTGAATCCGGGGCTCGTGCTATGGCCAGACTTGGTGGAATTCCGGACTATCCATTCGCCTTAATTCCTCACCCAATCGGGAGTCTCGACGAGGCCGGATTGAGGAACAGGGCGGTAGAGGCGTTACCTCAAGTGATAGCGTCACTTCTCGCCAGAAGTTAATTCTGAACCTGGAACAGATCATTGTTGGAGGAATGCCCGCGCTAGTCCGCGGGTGTTTCTATGTTGGAGGATATTTTGGCAAGGTTGCCTGAACTCTCAAATCGCGCCACCCTCTCGCCGGAGGCACAGGCTTCGTTCGACGCGATCGCTGGCACACGTGGAAGCGTGCACGGGCCGTTCGCTATGCTTCTACACAGTCCAGAATTAGCCGAACGGGCTGCCCATCTAGGCGCGTACATTCGCTTCGGATCTCAACTGCCGGACGCAGAACGTGAACTGGCGATCATCACGACAGCTCGCAACTTCGATTGTGATTACGAGTGGGCAGCGCACGCACGTATTGCCAGTGATGTCGGCGTCTCGAAAGAAGCTATCGATATCGTGGCAAACAGGGAGCCTGTTTCAGGCTTATCTGGCGATTACGCTGTCATAGTCCAGTTCGCCCGGGAACTTCTTGACCAGCACCGTGTATCGGATGACTGTTTCGCTGCAATCAAGAAACGATTTGGTGAGAGCGGTGCAATCGAACTTACGGCGACCGTTGGCTATTATTCAATGATCGCATGTGTACTTAACGCTACCGAGATAAAGGCACCGGATGGATCGCCAAAGTTGCCCTAGGACGGGGCGTCGTTGTTGTCTGCGAAGCCGAATAACAGCGCCTGGACGCCCGTGGCGTAGATGTCGTCGCCATCCAGTTCCAGAGTGATCTGGGGCAGGCCCTGAGTCGCATGCCCGGAGATGATGATCCCATGGTGTGTGAGGTCGTAGGTGCTCAGGTGCCAGCCGCAGGGGCCCATCACCTGGTGATCAGGCTTGTAGCTGCCGTTCAACGGGAAACCCATGTGTGGGCAGATAGTGTTGAAGGCCACGACATCGTTGTCCGGGCCAATACCTCCGCCTGCTGGCGCACCTAGCTTGATCAGGTTGTTCAATGCGTTCGGGTGCTCGTATGGGTAATTGAACGCGACTGGAACGCCGACTTCGAGATCTCTCAGAGAACCGATGCGTTGTCGATCGAAGTCAGCCGCTTGCGCATAAAGGATTCGGCCGGGTATTACGCGTTCAAGCGCGACCAGACTTACGGCAGCGGCACCCATGAAAAGGAATTGTCGCCTTGAAACGTAGGGTAAAAAACCTTTTTTATCCTCATCCTCTGATCCATCATCGGGCAGGGGAGAACCCTGTGCACGAGTGTCGTCGGTCAATTGGTCACCTCGTACGGCGGTAATTCGGTGGGTACGTCGAATGGCGGCTCGTCACTACTAAGACTACGCAGGAACGTTACGAGGGAACCGATCTCATCCTCAGAGAGGTTGAGGGGTTGAAGAAGGTTGTCTTTATTTTGCGTATCGCCGCCGCCGTCGTTGTAGAAACGAACTACATCATCGAGCGTCTCCATGACGCCATTGTGCATGTAAGGACCGGTGCGCCCAATTTCAAGGAGCGATGGGGTGCGGAAGCTACCGTGATCCGCTTCGTTGTGTGTAAGGGCGAACCGTCCGGGGTCAGACCTGAGTTCGGCGAACTCTCCTACTCCGAACTGCTTGAAGAAGCGCCGGAACGTGATGTGGCGAGCTGTGTTGGTGAATATGTTCGGGTTGGCGGGCACGCCTATGACGTGAAGTCCGCCGTCAGCAAGCAGATCACCGCTATGGCATGAAGAACATCCTGCTTTTCCTTCAAACAACTCCAGCCCGGCAATTTCCTGCGCAGTAAGAGCGTTTTCATTGCCGGCCTTGAAATCTAGGTACGGGTTATCTGTCGATTCAAGAGTGGCAACGAAAACCGCAAGAGAGTTCAGCACGTTGGCGTAGTTAACCTCGACCCCGAAAAACTGTTCAAACGACTCTGCGTACTCAGGTACCTGGAGCATGCGCTCAACCAGCAACCGGCCGTCAAGGTTCATGAAGTGGGCTTCGGCTATGTGGTCTCTTACCAATGCCGCCATGTCTGCGCCGTCAAATCGTCCATCCCAGTCTAAGAGGGTCATGTGGCTGACGTTTAGCAGGGTGGGGGTGTTCCGGAAATACTCGACGCTTGTGTAACCGGTGGATAGGGCTTGTCCATCTGTCCAGGCTTTATCAGGAAGATGGCAGCTAGAGCATGATGTGGCGTTGTTGCCGGAAAGTCGCTTGTCAAAGAAGAGGAATCGGCCAAGATCGGCTTGCGTCTCGATCGACGCGACCGAAACCTGATCCTGGACAGATGTCTTCTGGTCTAGGTCAGGCCCACTTGATAGGGATGCGAGCACCGCGGGCACTGATACGGCGGCGATGAGTGTCACCGAGAGCAGAATTACGCCGAACCGGCGAAGGGTCATTACTGTCCGTTTCCCTCTGCTTAAGTCTTCTTGGATGCAGGACTATCGTCCCAGAGGTCTCGGGGCGTAACCGATGTACAACACATTACCTCGAGGCCCTTATCCACTGATCCTAGTACCTAGTTGCTGGTGAATGTCATTACACCCACGTCAGAATACGAACGTTTTCGTCAAATTACTTCTGGATGCTGCGAGTCAGACAGTCCGGCATACCTCGGATCGGTTTCCAGATTGTCTGCCATGTTCCCTTTTGCCCGACTCTCTGGCCAGATTAGCGAGAGGCTGGCACTGTTTCCCCAGTGTTATGCATGTCATCGCCATCCGGCATATGTAGGGATTTCGGGGGGGTTGCCAGCGCAAATCCAAGGACCGATATGATCAGTAAACCAAGGGTAATGATGAATGCCAGTTCGTACGTGCCCGTGGTGTCGAAAATAACCCCGGCCATGACTGGTCCAATCAGAGTTGGGATGATCATGGATGGACGCGTCAGTCCGATGATGGCGCCGAAATTTTTGAGGCCGTACATCTCGGTAATCGTGAGCGGGCCGAGCGCTCCAACACCACCCATGCCAAGACCGAATACGATCAGGCCAATCCAGGTGGTCATGCCTCCGCCCGGTATAAGGATCACCGCCAGTCCCACAACCTGAAGCGACACGACGATCACGTAAGACCATCGTGCTGTGATCCACTCGCTTACGGTGCCAAACAGGATTTTTGATGTGACGGCGAAGAAGGCCAGGAGCATCAATCCTATTGCCGCCTGTGTGGCGCTGAACCCGACTTGCTCAAGGTGTGGGATAAATTGCGTCGCCACTGACGTTCGCGCGAACTGTTGAAGTGCCATCCCGACAGAAAGCAACCAGAACGCTCTTGTACGGATCGCCTGGCTGGTGGTGAAACCCCGTAATGCTGCCCGCGCTGCCCGGCCGGCGTCGCCCTTCGGTGCCCAGCGTTTGTTGATTTCCTTTTCGACATCTTCCGGCTTGTCCCGGATAACGAAAATAACCAGTATTAGGACGCCGATCAGCAGGAATGCGGTGCTGGCAAACCCCCAGCGCCAACCTCCGATCACGATCACAGCCGTGATGATTGGAACGGAGATCATCCCGCCGAAATTATTCCCTGAAGAGATCAATCCCATCATGCGCCCACGTTTGGCGGCAAACCATAATCCGACAAGCCGACCGACCGGCAACATCGATGCCCCAGGCGTGGCTATGAATATGAGCGCACTGAAGGCGTAGAAATGCCAGAGTTCGGTCATGACGGCGCGGAGAAAGAATCCGGCAATCATCAAGATCAATGACACGATCATGATCGGCCGCGCGCCGTGCTTGTCCATGAGACGGCCGGCGAAAGGCGCCAGAATGCCCATAAAGGCGGACAGGGTCAACGAGATGTTGATCTGTGTTCGTGACCAGCCGAATTCGTCTTCGAGGGGGATGATGAACAAACCGAAGGCGAATTGACCGGCACCGACGGTCGCTGCGAGCGTGAGAAAGACCGTCCCGGCAATCGGCCAGCCCCGATAAATTCCAGGGTGTCTTACGGGAGCCCTGCCGGAATCCGCTGAGCCAGGGTCCTCATTATTTGAGGTGGAATTGGAGATGCCTTGGGTCCTTGGTCGAGACTGTGCGAAGGAAAGTTGTAAGCGCGTGACATAGCCGACGCCGTCAAGGATTTTCGACCGGTAGAAATCTTCTCACACCAATCCCCACAAAGCAGGTATCCGGTCTGAATATCAAACAGAAAAGAAGTACAGGGATCGATTCCCGACTCCGGTCAAAAGTTCCGAGAAAACTCTAAGAGAACGCCGGAGCGACTTTTTCGCAGAACAATTCCAAAGAGCGATTCAATTTGTCTTCGGGTAAACGCTCTCCTGCATTGAATTCCAGAACCATCCCGGACAGTTGCAGTGCATCCCCGATTTCTTTGATCTTGTCGATGACCACGTCTGGGGTTCCAACGATTGCCTTTTCGCTCGTATGAATGGCTTCCCAGTCGAGGTTTCCAAGTGAGTCAATGCGTTGTTCGCGTTCGCCAATGTAGTTCGCACGGCCAGATGCCACCATTCGTTGCAAAATCTCACTGGCTGAAGAGTAACGCCGACTGAAGCCTTCCATCGGCGCAGTCAGGGCGTCGTCCATAGTGTCTGAAACGTATATTGGAATACGTAAAGCGGCGTCGCGAGGTTCGTTAAATCCGGCTTTAGCCTTAGCCTCATCGTATGATGCGAGTAGGTCCGAAAGCTCGCTTATGCCTAGTTGAAGCACCCCGCAAAAAATTGGCATCCCGAGAGTTCCGGCCATCTCGAAAGTCGCGGTTGAGTTAACTGCCCACCGCATTTTCGGATATGGAATCGTCAACGGGCGAGGAACCATCGGGACGTCGTTATATTCGTAGTAGTCGCCCTTGTAAGAGAACCGTTCTTGGGAGAGTGACAACTTCAAGATTTCTAGGCACTCAGCAAACCGAGGCTGACTTTCGGCGTAGTCCAAATTGAAGCCCTGGTAATGGCTCACTCCCCCGCTGCGCCCGATCCCGAGCTCAAAACGCCCGTTAGACAGGTGATCCATGTTGGCAACCTCTTCGGCAACATGGAGAGGGTCATGACAGGGAACGACAATTACGGCTGAACCGATCTTAATACGTTCGGTTCGGGCGGCAATCGCCCCCGATACAACCATCGAAGCCGATCCGAATGATCGAGCTCCGTTGAAGTGATGTTCGGATACCCACAGGTAGTCCATACCGCCATCTTCACAAATTTGAACCTGTTTGAAGAACTCACGATATGCGTCGTGGTGGTCTTCAGCCGTCACACCGCGTGTGTGTGACTCCATTGAATATCCGAAATCCACTTTGATTTCCTTGTTCCTAATTTGGCCCGGTAATTTTTGAAGCGATGCTAAATAGGGTGTTGACTAATGTCAATAGAATATAAGATTATTCATACCTGACGACCGGGAATTTAACTCCCGATAAATTCAACTGCATCTGGAAAAATATGTCACCGAGAACAGGCATAGGTTTAAACGTAATTGTGGATGCAGCCGCGTCTATCGCCGACCGGGATGGTCTGGATAACGTGACGCTCAAGGCGGTAGCAGCTGAGTTAGGCATAAAGGCCCCATCGCTTTATAACTACTTCGACGGTGCTCACGGCCTGCGACGTGAACTGACTTTACGGGGGTTAAAATTGCTTGGAGATACGGTCTCCGAGGCCTGCATGGGATTGTCCGGTGATACCGCTGTGCGAACGACCGCTTACGCTATCCGTCGTTTTGCCGCGAGGCGACCGGGAATTTACTTGGCGGGTCACCACTCCGGTGCACAGGATGATGATGATCTCATCGAGGCCGGCGATCGCGTCGTGTCCATCTTCACAGCAGTGTTACGTGGTTATGGTTTCGATGGCGATGAGGCGATACACGCCATGCGGGTGATGCGTAACGCAATTCACGGTTTCGTACTGATTGAAGCGGTGCACTATTTTCGGTACTCCGCCGATGTGGACACGAGCTTTGAGCGTCTGATAGACGTGCTGATACTTGGTCTGAACTCGTGGCCCGAGAACGCGACTGAGCCACACCGGTATCGTGACCCAATTAAGGATAGTTAGCGTTTAACACAGTATCGGAGTATCACTTTGGCATGGATCCGACAGGAACCTGTAGACGACCACTACACCGACATGGTCAAGCCGCTCTCCCTTCTACCGGGAGCGATGAATGCCGTTTACGAGATGACGATGGCGATCTCATTCGGTAGCTCGGCATTGACCCGGGTCCAGGAAGAGGCGATCGCAACCTCAGTCTCTGTATCTAATCGCTGCCGTTACTGAACTCTCGGCCACGGAGGGTTCCTTCGTCAGCATTCCCACGATTCCGAACTTGCAAGCGGCGTTATCAATGACTATCGGACATCCAACCTGGATGAGATCACAATTGCGATGTGTGACTACGCCGTCAAACTCACCCGGCACCCGGAAGACGTGGTGCAGGCAGACATGGAGAAACTCCGAACAATTGGATTAACCGATGAACAGATCATCTCGGTTGTACTGATTACGTGCCAGTACAACTTCTCCAATCGAGTAACCCAGGGCCTCGGAGTTGATCCCCCTCCCGGGCGTTCAACTATGCTCAGACGCTGGTTGACCGGGCCTGCGGCCGAGTTGAAGTGGCTGAAGTACGAAGAGGACGAGTCCCCAAAAGACGACAGTGGTGATGGGGCATGATCCAACTCGAATCGCCGAATGTCACCCGGCCCAGAATTCCAACGTGACTAGTTACGGAGATCGCTACTACATGTTAAGCAAGTCGAGCGAACCTGGTAAACACTAACTCGTGTACGCAAATGTTCACGTACCTGAGCGTCTTTAATGGGCGACGCGTCCATTCCGGTGACCATACGACTTAAATTCACCGAAATCTAACTTTGACCAACGGCATGTCGCTGTGCACGGTCCCAATTTCGGTGTAAAAAGACCAGCAGTTTCTTAAAAAATTCATAGGAGTGATCCATGGCGATCCGTGGCACATCGAACTTCGGCCTTGTGGGCACCGACTGGCAGCAACGCATCAACTGGGAGCGACTTAGGACATACAGGCTGAACAGGGCACGGGCCGAGATGGAAAAGGCAGGTCTCGGCTCGATGCTTGTAATGTACGACGAGAACAATCGTTACATCACCAGTACGATCACACCTGGATGGTGTCGCCTGAAGCCCGGACTTCGATACGCACTACTGTGCAGGGGCGGTGAACCTGTCCTCTTCGAACAGGGCGATATCGGCATGCAGATCAATCGCCACTGCCCCTGGCTGCCGAAGGAAAATGTTCGTCACGCTTACTCTTGGATAAAGGGCGCTGTCGGACCCGCGGCCGAGCAGCAGGTCACGAAGTTCACCAATGCAATTCGGGAAGAGATGGAACGTCACGGCGTTCAGAACGATCCGCTCGGCGTGGATATGCTCGATTTGAACATGATCAATTCCTTCAACGCGACAGGCATCGAGTGGAAAGATGGAATGACCCCGATGGTTGCTGCACGCGCCATCAAGAACGAAGACGAGCTCGAGGCAATGCGCATCGTCGCTGCGATATGCGACGGCTGCCACACGGCGATCGCTCACTACATGCGTGCTGGAATGCAGGAGCATGAAATTACGGCGTTCGCCATGGATTACCTGTACAGCATCCCCGGGATCGAGGATGTTGAAGACATCATCGTTTCATCCGGTCCCAATAGCTGGCCGAACTGGCGTAACTTCTCGGACCGAATCATCCAGCCTGGTGACCTCGTTATCATCGACATGGCCGCAGTGACTTGGAACGGCTACAAGAGTTGTCAGTACCGGACCTACTGCGTCGGTAAACAACCGACCCAAGAGCAGAAGGATTACTACAAGGTCGCCTATGAGTGGCTGTACGACGCCATCGAGATGGTGAAGCCAGGCGCGACGACCGCCGATGTGGCTGGGGTATGGCCATCAGCTCAGGAAGCGTGGGGTTACGAAGAAGAGGATCAGGCCGCAGCTAACCTGTGGGGCCATGGACTGGGACTGGCACAGTATGACTCGCCGGTTATATCCCGGATCTATTCGCTCGATCACCCTGTTCAGATAGAGCCGGGAATGAGCTTCGCCCTCGAGACCCAGCACGGCAAACCGCTTGAATGGGGAGTACGTGTAGAGGAGATGATGGTTATCAACGAGGACGGACCGGAAATCACGACGCAGTTCCCGATAGAAGAGATAACCGTAGTCGGCACGATCTAGGGGTTCGGTTACGGGACGTCTCCTGTGGCGTCCCGTACTCGTCCTTCCCAGTAACGTGGGAATTCATATGACCTGTGGAATCGCAGAATCATAGGGAAACGAGGGCACAGGAATTACGACGCTCTCGTTTTCCATACGGGAGTATCTGGATTCCCGACGATTCGGCATTGACGGGTAATTAGCGAACCTCGTCAGAAGAAATGAGGCCTAGTTGAGCGACAACACCACGAAAGAAATCGGACTTGCAATCATCGGCAGCGGGACGATCGGACGCATCAGGGCGATGATCGCGAAGGATCACCCCGGCGTCGGCTGGATAGGTCTTTGTGACATCAACGAGGAGGTCGGCCAGAAACTCACGGAAGACTCCGGGGCCGACTACTTCACCGGGTCTTATGAAGAACTCCTCAGGCGACCTGAAGTAAATGCTGCGATCATAGCGACCGACGAGAACTTCCACGTCGGTCCAACCCTCACGGCCATAGAACAGGGCCACGACCTGTTCATCGAGAAACCGTTGGCTACCGACGCCGAAGAATCTTTGACCGTGTTGAAAGCAATCGAGGCGAGCGGCGTTGACGCTGTTGTTGGTTACACACAGCGCTTCAGGCGGCGCTTTCTGGCGACCAAACAGAAGTTGGTTTCGGGCCAGATCGGTGACGTCACTGCGGTGGTGACACGGGCTTTTATGAACCGTATGGTGCCTATCGCGACGACGCGCCGCACTGATATCCGCGAAAACCTGACGCCTATGGTGGTGTCTGGGACGCACGCCGTCGATATGTGCATGTGGCTTATGGAGGGCAAGAGTCCCGTCTCCGTGTACGCGCAGTCGTCGGATAAGGCACTCGGAGATATCGGCACAAAAGATGCCACGTTTGGCGTGTTTACGATGGACGACGGCACGATATGGTCGATGAACATTAGCTGGGCACTGCCAATCGTTTGGCCGGGCGCTGTGTACGGGCTAGAGATCGGGATAGTCGGGACGACCGGTGTGATCGATATCGAGGACACGCATCGTGACACCGTTGTTGCGTCCGAGACGCCTCAGGGCGCAGGGTACAGCCCGGACGGCTTTAAGCCGGAGGTTCTGCGCCACGTAGATTTCATGACCAGCTATCCGCCGGGCGACATGTACGACGGCCAGCTTTGGGGGCCTATGCGCGAGGAAACCAATTCCTGGTACGCGCGGGTCGGTTCAGGTATGAAAACTCACCACGCGACTGCGACGGATGGACATCGCAATCTGATGTTGACGATGGCGATGGATCTGTCTGCGGAACGGGGTGAGCCAGTGTCACTGCCGATAGACCCGGCGGAGTTCAAGCGGTAGACGGCGGATCGGGTACACGGCAACGACATGGTGTCGGATCGAGGACTGCGCCACGACGTTTCGGGAGGATCGGGAGTAGCGGGACGGTATCCCACACAACCTCCCCGTTTTCACCTGAGTTCAACTTCCTTACGCCAATCCTCTCATTTTGATTCCGCAAAGGGAGAGGGGGCAAAGATGAATGGTCGGCATCCCGCTCGCTATAGGAGCGTCGATAAACATATTTTTGGTTGGGGCACTGCCCGCTTATACGCGTTGCCGGGGCGGGCCGGAAGATAACTTTCTCTTCCTCTGGATGGTACGGGGATGCTTTTTATGGTTCTTACCTTGTATACAATCCTCGGGTTATGAGAATTGATGTACATGCACACTTCCTTCCCGAGAGTTGTTCTGAACTCATGCCGTCGGGTTCAGGCCGTAATCCATTTGGACCGGCCGCCAATCTGAAAGACGATCCATCGAACCTCGAATTCCGGATGCGTAAGATGGACGAGCGTGGAGTGGATATCCAGCTCGTGTCAGGGCCAAACTGGCTTCAAAACGCCGACCCCGCTCAGTGTGCGAGGCTTAACGATGCCGTCGCCGAGTCTATAGACGGGAACGAGCGTTTCATCGGCCTCGCAAGCGTCCCGATGCAGGAACCTGAGACGGCGGCGGCCGAGCTTGAGCGCTGTGTGAAAGAATTGGGCATGCGTGGGCTAGAAATGCTCACGCACGTGAACGGCGAGAATTTGGATGGACCACGATTTGCTCCCCTTTATCGGAAAATGGAGGAGCTGGACGTTCCTGCTTTTATGCACCCGAACAATGTGCTCGGCGCTGATCGTCTCGGGTCGTACTTCCTGAACAACCTGATCGGAAACCCGACAGACACCTCTGTGGCGGTAGCGAGTCTGATTTTCGGCGGCATTCTCGCCGAAATGCCGACCCTCAAGTTCGTGTTGTCACACGGCGGAGGCACCAGCCCTCATCTTCGCGGACGATGGGAGCACGGCTGGAGACAAGGACTGGTAGAGACACCAATCACACGACCGCCTTCGGAATATTTTCGGCTGCTGTACTTCGACACGATCACGCACAGCGTCCCGCTCCTGAACTATCTCGTTGAGACGGTCGGCACAGATCGCGTGATGCTTGGAAGTGACTATCCATTTGGAATGGGTGACTATGCTCCAGAAGAACAGGTCGCGGCTCTCCCACATTTGACGGACGATCAGAGATCGGCGATTAACAGCGAGAACGCCATACGAGTGTTTGGGCTGGACCTTTAAACCTGTAATTGATGGTGAGGCATGATATGGCGACCACGACTGGTATCGACAAGAGGGAAGAACTACGCCGAGCTGCGGTGAAGCACCTCTGGATGCACAACCGGGGCTGGTCCGAGATGGCTGAGCGCGGCGAGCCGGTCGTTATGACCGGGGGAGAGGGCGTCCACGTCACTGACAATACCGGTAAACGCTGGCTGGACGTGAACGGTGGTTATATGTCGGTGAACATTGGCTACGGCCGTACCGAGGTCGCAGATGCTGCTTACGAGCAGATGAAGTCGTTGGCCTACTTCCCACAGGCGACAACCACCGAGCCTGTGGCGCGTCTGGCCGAAAAACTCGCCGAGATCACGCCGGGTGACCTGTCACGCACTTTCTTTGTTAGTGGCGGCTCAGAGGCCAACGAGACGTCGATCAAAATCGCCCGGGCCTACCAACAGCGCGTGGGCGAACCCGGTCGCTACAAGATCATCAGCCGAAAGGCGTCGTATCACGGCGCGCTTGGCCTTACGACGTGGCTTGGCGGCCCGCCATCGGGAAGCACACGGTCAGATTACGGACCTGAATTCCCGGGGATGATATATGTGCCGCAGCCCAACCCGTACCGCTGCGAATATGGTGGACAGACGCCGTCTGAGTGTGCCGAGCTATGTGCGAAGGCTGTCGAAGACGCCATTCTGTTCCACGGCCCACAGACGGTCGCTGCGATGATCGCAGAACCTGTCAGCGTTCCGGCATCCGTGGCGGTTCCGGGTGACGAGTATTGGCCGATGCTCCGAGAAATATGCGACCGCTACGGGGTGATGTTGATAGCCGATGAAGTGATCACCGGATTTGGGCGCACTGGAAAGATGTTTTCCGTGGAGCACTGGGGCGTGACTCCGGACTTGATGTCGGTCGCCAAGGGAATCGTATCAAGCTACATGCCGTTGGGCGGAAGCATCGCACGAGAGTCGATTGCCGACGCCTTCGCGGGCGGTGACGAGAGCCGATTCCTCCAGCACGTCCTTACATTTGCCGGACATCCAGTACCCGCGGCGGCGTCGCTTAAGAACCTTGAGATTCTTGAGTCTGAGCGCATGGTTGAGAATTCTGCAGAGATGGGAGCGTACTTCCTGGAGGGACTCCGTGAACTTGGCGCGAAGCACCCAATGATCGGGAATGTCAGCGGGCTTGGCCTGTTGGTGGGGATCGACCTTGTGAAGGATCGGGACACAAAAGAAGCATTCCCGAAATCTGCGAAGGTGGCCGAGCGACTCATAGGTGAGTTCGAGAAGCGTTCACTGATCCTCCGTCCCTCTGATACATCCATAACCATGGGCCCGCCGCTTTGCATCACACGCGGTGAAGTGGACGAGATTGTCACCGGAGTCGATGAGGCTCTGGGTGAAGTGGAACGACAACTGGCGGTCCGCGCTGACTAGAGAGTTTCGGCCGGACTTTTTATGGCGATAACTTCCCGAGGGCCTGGCGAAACAACGCGGGTGAAGCGTCGAGGCCTGTACAACGGCTGGTATATAGCGCTATTCGCGTCGCTTGCCAGCGGACTGACGATCGGCACGTCTAACTACGCCTTTGGCGTATTTATTGAGCCACTTGAGAATGAATTTGGTTGGTCTCGTACGCAGATCAACACGGCTCTGACGTTTGGCGTGGCGTCTGCGTTGATATCTCCGTTAATTGGTCGGTGGCTGGACAGATTTGGCTCCCGACCGGTGATGGTTGGATCTCTTGTGTTCGTGGCCGCAGGGTTTTTCATATACGCCGGGATGACGACGTTGTGGCAGTTCTATGCCGCCAGTTTCCTCATGTACCTCGGATTGCCCGGAGCCACGATGATCCCGAGTGGTCGGCTTATATCGATCTGGTTTGCCAGTACACGCGGCCGGATGATGGGGTTTGTCACGGCGGGCAATAATCTTGGCGGATTGACGATGGTGCCGCTTGCTGCGCTGGTTGTCGGAATGTCTGGTTGGCGCGGTGGTTACGTTACGTTTGGCGTAGTGGTACTTGTGATAGCTGTGCTGGTTCTCTTATTCGTGCGAGATAGTAAGAGTGACGTGACCGCAGCCAAGGGCAAGAGGTGGGCACCCGACGAGAGTTACGATGATGGGCCCGACGCCACTGTTGGCTACTCGCTGGCCGATGTTCTGCGCATGAAGACGTTCTATTTTTTGACCGTTGGACATGCAGTTCCGGCCTTTTCGTATAGCGTCGTGCTCACGCAGCTGATCCCGCATCTTGAATCGCAGGGCATTTCGAGCGCGGCGGCGTCGACGGGTGTGATGCTTCTCGCGATATTTGGCATTGCGAGCAAGATCATATTTGGACGCCTCTCGGAGACGATCACCGCTCGATGGGCGATGGCGATCAGTCTGGCCATTCAGTCGGTGGGGCTGCTGCTTTTGATAGTCGTCGGCGGATCGAATGCCGTGTGGATCGTAATTGCCTTCTACGGAATGGGCTTTGGAGCTATGGGAGCGTTGATACCCCTCACAGTTACTGAGGCGTACGGCATGCGTCACTTCGGTAGCATCCTGGGGGTGACCAGTATGGCTGGCGTGATACCAATGATCATCGGACCTCCGATGGCAGGAATTGTGTTCGACACCTACGGGAACTACGACGTGGCGTTCGCCATTATGGCCGTGACGTTCGCGATCGGTACCTTGGCGATGGTGCTGGCGCGACGCCCTACACCACCAGGAACCACGATGGCCAAGTCTTAACTAGACCGGCCTTGACGTAATATCGCTGGAAATTGCCCGCTTCAAGAACTGGCCGTCTCCGGGCGAGCCGAGTAGTTGCCCGTTGTCCACAACAACCTTGCCCCGCAAGATGGTCGTGATCGGCCAACCGGCGATGTCGAAGCCCTCCCAGATGCTGTAATCGTTCATGTGGAGGTCGTCCGCTGTCAGCTTTCGCTTGATTGACGGATCTATGATGGCGATATCTGCGTCACTGCCTGGTGCAATCGCACCCTTTTGTGGGTACATGCCAAAAATACGGGACGGGTTGGCGGACGTGATGTTCACAAACTGTTCAAGTGACATGCCACGGTTTTCGACGCCCTCGGTGTAGGCGATGCCGAGGCGCGTCTCTATGCCGTTGTGCCCGCCGGTAACATCCGCCACGGTCTTGAACCGTATCTTCTCCTCCCATGTTGTCGCAACAAGGTCTGTGGCGACCGTAGACAGCGTCCCATCCACGAGAGCCTGCCAGAGCGCCTGACCGTCCGCCTCGTCCTTCAACGACGGATAGGTGTGGTACTTCATACCGTTCTCTTCACGGTAGTTGGCCGCGCTGAAGGAGGCGTAGTTGTGGAGCGTCTCGCCGTAGACCGGCATTCCAGATTTCCTGGCCCGGGCGACTTCCTGGATACCTTCGATTGCGCTCACATGGACGAAATAGATTGGGCAGGACTTTAGCTCAGCCAGTCGAGTTACTCGTCGGAAAGACACATCCTCGGATTCACGCGAGTGGACCTCGTTCATGTGCCACCACTCGTAGTTGCCTTCGGCCTCAGCGCGCTCATAGTTGTAGTGCACCATTTCGTCGTCTTCCGAGTGCACCATCAAGATGGCGCCATTGGAAGCCACCTGTTCCATGATTGAACCAAGCCGTCCGAAATCGGTCTGCCGGTCCTCCATTTGAGGGCTTGGGGGTCGGATGCTGGTCGTAAAAATTTTGAAGCTAGGTATGCCTGACTGCACCAGTTCCGGGATCTGGTTAATGTCCGTTTCACTTGCCCGGTGGCCGAATATCGGGTGGTACGCGTAGTCGGTGTAGCCTTGACCCTTCCAGCGTTCCGCCGCCTCGTCCACGGCGTGAAGAAGGTCATGGCCAGGGACCTGCGTCGCAAAATCCAGCACTGTAGTGGTGCCGCCGAAAATAGCTGCCTTGGACACCGGTTCGGCGCCGGACCGCTCAGGTTGGCGTGGCCCGCCGATATGGGCGTGGGATTCCACGCCTCCAGGAACGACGATCATGCCGGTGGTATCGATGTTCTGGACGGCCTCAAAACCTTCCGCTCCCGGAAGTGTGACGGCGGCTATGACGCCGTCAGTGATGTGGACGTCCATGACCCGTGCGCCGGAAGGCGTGACAACGGTTCCACCGGAGAGCGTGATGTCCAGCATGGATAATCCTTCTAGCCTCGGGTTCAGGGTGGTTGAGGCCGCAGTTTACATCTCTCTAGCGGTTCAACCTGTCTCGTTCGCGGTTTGCGGCTGAGGCGAACGCGTTAGCCTCAGCGATCGCTGTCTCGCTCTGTCGGATAAGCGCGTTCGCAGCATCAGTGGTAGGTAGGGGCAGTTCAATCTGCCGACTCATTTCCTCGAAGGCTTGCACAGCGAAGCTCATGCCTGAGTTTGAGCTTTCGAGAAGCTGAGTGACGAGGTCGTAATGGACTTTGAAATCGGTTAGGGGTTCTTGGGCCTGCCATCGGAATCGAAGTGCGTTGAACTCAGCTGCAGCGATTCTGAGTTCGGCAAGGCGCGTGTTGATCGCCATCTCTGCCGGTCCTTCACGCGGATCAAAAGATGGACCAGGTCCAAGTGTGGTCTGCGTGGTGGCGTGTTCCGTGATCACTTCGCCAGACACGTCCCAGTACTCGTCTTCATTGCCGGAGTTCGAATTTGAGCATGCAGCGATGGAGACGGCGCCGAGCATCAGGAGAACAAAAAGGAAATTTTTCATGTGCATTGCTTTTTCAACAGTATCAAAGATCTGGTTTGTACGTTGTTGATATGAGGGCGACGACCGGTCGTCTGCTTATGGGGACGCCCACCGTTAGGTTGTAAGAGATATCGGCAGTACAGTATCCGAGGTACTTGGGGTTACATGGAAATGTAGGCTCAATTCCCGCCATATACCTCTCCCAGTGAACAGAGGCCACGCTTATTTTTGCAGCGTGGTAAGACGAAGATCAGGGCGAAATTATCGTTTGCATTGCGTTTCACTTTCATGAATGACGCCTCGAATGAACGATTACATGATTACACGATTAGAGATAGAAGGTGAACCATGCCGGACCAGATACGCCTCGGAATCATCGGCGCAAGCCCAACTGTGGGATGGGCGCACAGGGCGCACCTTCCCGCAACGCAGGCGGCCACGGATTGGGAATTGACCGGCGCCTGCACGACGCGTATGGAGACTGCCGAAGAGTCAGCCAGGCAGTACGGTGCGAAAATTCCCTTTGATGATTACCACACGATGTTGGCGCACCCCGATATAGACGCCGCTGCGGTGGTGTTACGGGTGCCAACACATTACGAAATCACCAAAGACGTGATTAACGCCGGCAAGCACGTGTTCACCGAATGGCCGCTCGGCAAAACAACGGACGAAGCCCGCGAACTGGCATCGCTGGCAAAAGAAAAGGGTGTGCGGGCGATCGTTGGGTTGCAGTCCCGGGCTGCTCCGGTGGTGATGCATATGAAAGAACTTGTGGAGGCGGGCTACATCGGCGACGTCCTGTCCTGTTCTTTAAGACAAATAGGCTCTGGCGTATTAACCCGGGACTCCGGGAGAACCTGGCAGCGGGACGTCGACCTTGGGGCCAACACGCTTACGATAGCGGCTGGACACGCGATAGATGCCCTACGGTTTGTTGCCGGTGATTTTGTTCGAGTATCAGCGCAGGTCACGACACAGGTTCCACAGTGGCATGAGGTCGACACCGACGTGATGGTGGACGTCACGTCACCGGACACAATCCTCGTCAACGCCACACTGGACAATGGCGCGTCTGCGTCGGTTCACGTCTCCAGCATTCCGTACGCAGGAAACGGCCTGACGCTGGAAATCTTCGGCACAGAGGGCACGCTAAAAGCGACATCCGCCGGCTCCACGAACGTTGGTGGACTACGCCTGGACGGCGCACAGGGCGGAGACAATATTGCGGAGATCGAAATCCCGGCACGCCACACCTACGTGGATGAGGTGATGCCGAAGGGCGCACCTTTCAACGTGGGACAGCTGTACGACCAATTCGCAAAAAGTATCCGGGGAGAAGAGAGCAGTTACCCGGACTTCGACACAGCCGTGGAGTTACACGTTTTGATAGACGCCATTCGACAATCATCGGACGAGGGCAGGGCGGTTGATGTGCCGAGAGAGTAGGTGAGTGATGGCTCGCTGGGGTGCTAAACCAGTAACTCCGACCGGACATACTGGAGATACATTCCGACTTGACATCACTGCCAGATAACAAAAGGGCCGGGCAGGAGAAATCCCGCCCGGCCCTTTTATTTCACCCAAAGGTCTGAATTTACGAGTACTTGCCCGTTAGTTGTGGCGTTGTGCCATCCTGGCCTTTGGCAGCCATGTCGTGCCGAGTTTCGCGAGCCCACGTGCGCTTCAGGTCGTCCTTGATGTTGATGGTCAACTTTCCGATCTTTTCGATCTCAAGCGTGATCACCTCACCGTCCTGAAACGGGTTCAAGCCACCGTGGTTGGTGCCCGTAGCGATTATGTCGCCTGCCTCGACAGGGTGGATGGAAGTAATCCACTCGACGCATCGTGGAATCAGGTGCGCCATGTCATCCGTATTGAAATTTTGCTTCACGTCGCCGTTGTTGGTCAGCGTGACCTGCAAGTTCTGGGGGTTATCGATCTCATCTTTGGTGACGAGCACGGGGCCAATTGGCGCGAAGGTGTAGCGACTCTTCATTGTCGGGAACCCACCCTCTGGAAGTCCGCGGGCGGACCCGTCTATGAAGCAGGTGTAACCGAAAATGTAGTCCATCGCATCGGCTTCTGCGACATTCGAGCCGTACTTGCTCATCACAAGCGCTAGTTCGGCCTCGCCTTCGAAGATGGTGGAGGGGACGTCCGGGAGGATCATGTCGTCGCCGTCGCCAATGATGGCGAACGGTGTCTTGTAGAAACTGTTGATCTGCGCCGGGGCGTCCCGTGTACCGTCTTCCATGTAGTTAACGGCCATGCAGTCGATATTGGTCGACTTCGGCAGTGGCGGGCGGAGTCGGACACTAGATACCGGGACGCCGTCGGCTGACTCTACGGCGGCTTCGAGCTTGCCCCGGTAGGTGCCCCAGTTCTCGATGACGCCGCGGATCACATCCTGCGGTCCAAGTTGAGGGAGGTCTGCGACCTCAGCGCTGAGGTCGACGACTTTGTCATCTCCCTTGAGTGCGCCAAAGGTGAAGTCGTCGAAGAAAAGCAGTTTCATACATCCGCTCCGTGTGGCCGGTACACGGTCAGCACTCGCAGACGTGGAGTCCGGCTTAATGGACGCCGGGAACTATAGCAAACCATTGCGTGTCAGTGGAGGTTGGGCGAACGAAAAGAGTGGCATCCTGTCTTATGGTTACTACTTCAAAGGACACTCAATTACATGGTTGTTGTATGCCCATGACTGGTTAATGCAAGACGCGGCAGATGCCCCAAACAAAGGGCAACGCAAATCTTAAATTCCTACGGCGCCACTACTCGGTGTTAACGATCGGTTGTGCCAGAATCCACAACCCAACCATGGTGTAGCCGACCATGAGGATGAGCATAGGGTACTGGCTATGTAGAGCCGCCTTGTTGCTGGTGAATGTCTTCAAAGCCGTCATGTGGGCAAGATAGACAGCGAAAATATGCCCGATAACGATCGCAGCCACGGATATAAGCCAGGTGGCCCTGGCGTTGACTATGGTGAGTTCAATCACGTAATCAGCTGTGCCGAACAGATCCCAGCCATGCCCTAGTGGGTCTGAGAGCAATGGGATGACAAGTTGGCCCTGGATCAACAGGAATGAGAAAAAGTGAGCTAGATGATAAGCAAGGGCGATTGGCACCAGTGATAGAACGAACTTTCTTGCCACCGACTCAGCCGGTAATTCTTCTCCTGATGCCATGATCACAAACTGGACCAACACGATATACACGGAAACGAACACTCCGACCATCGCCGCGAGCCCGATTGAGTGAATGACAGTCCCGGTATGCGACCCAAAAGAGTCAAAAATCGGCAATAGGCGATCGAAAAATCCGACCCACTCAGAAGTGGCTGTAAATCCATCGAAACTAACGGTTGCTAGCACCGTCAACACCATAGCCATTTGTGACGTTGAGATTCGCTCCACGGTCCTTAAGCCGGTGGCGTAGGGGCGGATGTAAAGGTTCCGCGTCTCCCGAGGTGCTATCTCGTAGCATTCGTAGCAATCGACGCACACATCTTGATGGATCTCGCAATCCGAAGAACATGTCTCACACACGGTTCTATCTGTGACGGCAACTTCGGTCGGTGAAAACCGCGCCAACAGGCTGAAAAAAGCCGTGAACGCCTCTGCCTGCCGCAGCCATACCTGTCTGCCGAAAACGAACATACCGCTGAAGGTGACGAAACTGTATATGGCGACGAAAGTGGCGAGGGTTGTCGGTGTGGAAGAGCCTGAGAAAGAGGACTCGATCCAGGCGAAAACGAGAAACAACGCAAATGCAGGCCAGTAGCTCAGCCTATCTGGGTACGGCCTATTCAGTGGAATGACTCGCCCTAGATCAACCAGTCTGACAACGGCCTCGAAGATTCGGAATATTGAATCCCACGGGTTCAGCAGTACCCATATGTTCCCGATGAGCGCTGAACAGTAAGCCAGGCCCACCCAGAACACTACCCAGATGATAACGACTGAGATGTTTCGGTCTGATACCGGCGTGCCGTAGAACCCCGCAATGAGGACGAGGACGAATGCAAAAATACCGATTAAACGGACACTCCACGTCATCACCGTTCCGCTCATGATGGAACCGACAAACCCCCGCGAGATTGCTATGGCGGGATATTCGTCATCTGGCTCCCATTGCCTTGCGGTCATTCCCATGATCACGAAAGACAGGGCAACCACCAACCCAGCACCGCCGAGGTAATACGGGAGCGGAAATGGGAGGTCGTACCTTTCCCCGAATCCGTGGGCAGCGACGGGTGATGACATGGCTATCAAGAAAGTGATTGCCAGGCTCAACCCCGCCGCCGCGTACTGCCACCTCATGTTCATTCTTATCGCCTATCCGTACTGACTACGGGCGTATTTCAAGGAAGGCTACGTGCTGATGCGATTCCTCGATTTCGATAGCAAATCTCCCGGTAGCGTCTGCCAGTAGCTCCATGGAGGCTTTGTCCCCGGCCTCGACCGCGAATTCGATGTCGTACCCGTGAATGTGGAATGTGGCTGCTTCGTCTGTGGATAAATCAATAACAATGGTATCGCCTTGGTTGGCAGTGAACCTTTCCACTCCACCGACCGGGCCACCGTTTGCGAAATCGATCGAGAAATTCCGGTCGGTTGGACCTTCACTGCCACAGGCGGCCAGGATGAGAAAAGTAAAGGCAATTGCCAATGTTGAAATCGTCTTTTCGAACACAAGGGGCATGCTCATTCGAGTTTCTCTTTCTTACGTATTTAGACGTGTTTTTACGATGAACACGCCTGTTTACAAGTGTTGATCATCACAGACGACCGATAGAAAGACGCGACTCTGGCGAGCGGTCAGGCGGCTGATGCCCGCAAGGACGGGTGAAATCCCAATTTTCCTGAACCGGCAAGTGTCGTGTCTGGACTAGGTCTGTGGCGGCGGAACCGGCGGTGGCTCTGAGAGAGACGAAGGCGTCCCCTGCATCATGGTTCGGTTGACGAAATCTCGGGTGGGAATTGGGGCCGGGTCGGTGACCAATAGGGCAGCTATCAGTGCGGGAGAATTCAATTGAGCCTGTTGGGTTGCCGAGTCAGAGATCCCGGAGTTAGACGCCCCGTGTACGTGTGGCACTTCTCCAAACAGTGAAGTGTGTAACGCATGCTCGCCGGCCTGTGCTGGGGTCAGATGTTTACCGGCGAGCCAACCCGACGGGACGATGAACGGCGCGAGCGCAATCGCAAAGACGAGCCACAATCCTGTCATGGATGATGCCCCATTTAATCGCACTTTATCGGACCGCGGAGACATTGATTAGCGACATCAAAAATCATCGTCGACAAGTTTATCGTTTTCAACACCCTTTGCGGTCAGTGACCTGCAACCAGTGTCCATTGACCCATTCAATTTCTCAGGTGAGAAATTCAAGGAGTGACGACGTTATCGACGAACAGTGCGCGTCATTCTGGGGAGTATCGGCAACAGAACAATTCCCGCCCGAGTACCTCTACCTCCTTGCAAGCGCCACATATAGACCGGAGCGCAGACGATTGTTTCCATTACGCGTAAAGAGGCACTCAGTTATGAGTGCCTCTTTGCAATGAAAGTACGATTGGTGATCCGCCTCGGACTCGAACCGAGAACCTACTGATTAAGAGTAATGCGGGTGTCCAGACGGTAGACCACGATGCAGACTACCGACGCTAAAGGGTGATGTTATCTAGGGGTTCAAGCGATCACAGTTGAGAAACTCTATTTGGTGTCGATGGCTGTCCCTGAAGGGGTCTTCAAGTACTGCGCAGACTGGGTAAAGTCGTGACCTCAGGGTCTTCCGGATCGCAACTGTACAAATCAAGGAAGATCAGGACCGAAATATTGAGATGCGTCTGCACCTACTCGTTAGGGAAGTAGGCCTCCGCCCATTTTGTTGCCCCGTCCGCAGACTCTCCCCAGCTCTCACGGTCGGCGAGAATTATCCAACCGTGGCGAATATCTCCAACAGCGGTATACCGGTTTCTTATGACTCCCATTGCCGTGATGGCGCAGATCACGGCGTCCCGTTCATCACGGTCTGTGACAATGGATAAGAGTCGAGATGGGTCCGAAACACCCAAGGACTCCATCACGCGGGCTAACGGCCCGTCGGTGGACATCGATGCGGCCCAGTAATGACCTGCTCTGTTTTTGCGATCCGTGGGATTATCTTCATGCCATCTATCCGAGAGGATCACCGACATGAATCCAGTCGGGAACGCCTCGACAATATTGAAATCTGAGATGGCATGTGAATGTTCCGCCGCCGCAATCCTGAAATACCCAGCATCAACCCCTTCCATCGTGAGATGGGCAAGTCGCGTCGCGTGTTCGTGGAGAACCCTTCCTACCGCTGAACTTGATTGCCCCGCCTTGCCCCGTTTCTGAAATGGTCCCTTTGACAATATTTCCTCGGCATGACGGTAAGGAATTTCCGGGTCATGTATTAGACCTGGCAATAGCGGTCCGTCAATTCCAACTCCATCGATAAACGACACACCGCGAGTCACCCGTTGAAGGGCGTCCCATCTGTCGTCATCATCGACAAATGCACTCGTGGTAGCCAGATCCACAATGATCCCGTCGTCTATCGTTAACGTGGCGAATCCGGCCGACCGCCTCTTCTTGGACCACCCCACGTCGATCCCGAGTACGGTGGTCGGTATAGTGTCCAAACTGCTCCTCCTCCATTGAAGGCCCGTTCATAATTGTGATTTTGCGAGGATTACATCAGCCACCTTTTCGTGAGACACAACATACTGATCAAATTGGCTAACATTTTTATCAGTTATTCCGATTCGAAACTCCCCCCCCCAGGATGTTGATGGCTCCAAAATGGATTCGTTTCGGCTTCCCTTGTCGAGTTGCGTTCGTTCCCCGTGCGGGCCGAGGGGGGGTACCTGTTGGATTAACGGATTGCTCGCCGATGGGACTCCTAGCGGTACAAGATCCAGAGCTGGAATTTGAAATATAACCGCTGATTCGGCCACGATTAGTTCCTAGTCGCCAAACAAGGCAACCGGGGGCAGAAATCTATCGCCGTGGAAATTCAGTCAATGTCTTCTGCGGGTTCTGGCGGCCACTCATACTCTGAAGCATCGAGTGTCTTCACCTTGGGCCGGAAATAATCATCGAGTTTTTCGAGCGACCCGCGATACCATTCGTTGAGTTCTGGCCAAACTTTAGGATCGGCTGGACTAATATCTCTCCGAACAGTGATCCGACTCTCAATCCTGTCTGGCAGCTCATCCCACACGACGTCTCCGAATATCTCATTTATTTCTTCTTCGTGGCGATCCCTGATGAGAAAATAGTGCGCCTTCGCGTCGGATTCGTAAAAACACATTGACGCTGTGGAATACCCGTCCCGCATCCCATTGGTGGCATTAAGCCCGAAACGCGTTCGACCGATGGGAAATACCTTCCAGTGGTCTTTGTTCGGTTTGCCGACCCGCACCTTGCTGTTCTGAGCGGACATGAAATCTTGAAATTGTGCCCAGAAGTCGAAGTGCAACCTTTGAATGTTAGTCATCTCACCGGAGCCGGCCAAACGAACCGTCTTCACCCATTCGTTTGGCTGGCTCACGATGTTGAACTTAGGTGCGATGGCCGAAGCGCCAATTCGCCACAGTTCCATCTCCAAACCGAAGAAATTCAATCCCTCAGCGGTCATTCGATTCAGCCAATCCAAGGCAGCGCGATGTTCGTCGGTAAACCTTTTAGCGATCCAAATGATTGAGACTGCCTCTTCGCCGGCCGAGTAAGTCATCAGTTGACCGAGATGGTTATGGTCAGTGACTTCGAGTTGATTTTCGATCAGGACACGTGATCCGTCGAGAGTGTTTCGGGCTACTATGTCGGCCCTCAACCGCCCGACATTCTTCTCCGTGGCCTCTACTTCAAGGTCCATCCTGATCGTATCTCCCAATACGGAGATATTTGCTTCTTCAGCAAGCCAGGGAGTGAAGTCGGTGTCCTCCCGCTTCCACACGTCACGAAGATCCTCAATCCTGGTGAGTCGCCCGAGCAGTGGGTTGGTCATGCCATCACCTTTACTCTCCACGCCTTTGTCAATTGATATTTTGGAGTCGGTTACCGAATAGTCATAGTTTAGTCATTCCATGGCCAACCCAAGCAATAGTACCGATCATCACCGTTCTTCACTTCGACGGTTGTCGTGCACCCGGACTTAGGCCACATTGCTGTGAAGGTCACAACATATCAATGTCAATACGGCAATGGTCACTCGCACCTCAGTTTTCAGGTTCGTTTGACGCCGTGGCCCGAACAACCTTCGCGAATTGACCATCGCGTAATTCGGTGATCGGAACCACGAGCGACGACGGCGGCCGTCATGTGGCACCATTGCTCGCGCCAACCCAACGGCTGCGACTGGTAATCGATGCAGCTGCGGACAATACAGGCAGTGGAGGGGCGAAATGCCGATTCGGAGTCGTGAAGATGCAGTTGAGATCGAGCACCACATATCGCAGGTGTTTGTGGCGCCGGCCTCGGAGAGGGCAGCTGCATTGCGCCGGATGTTCATGGAGGCCATGGACTTCGATTCTGCGACCGGATCTGTGTCTTTCGCCTCGGCGCCGAAGAATGTGACGTTGCCGGCTATCGCTGAACGAGTCGCACGGATGTCTGGCGTTGACGTGGTTTACGTGGCCCTCGACATCGATAGCACAGAGCGTGTTAGGAAGGCCGAGGCGGCCGAAGCGGCAAGGCTGATCTCCAACGAACTTGGCGATGATCTGTTGCTGGTCATGACTAACACGCCAGAGGCTCAACTGCACTTCATCCGACCGGAGTTCACCTCGCGGACGCCTTCCTTGCGCAGGATGGTGATCGAACGGGACCTGCCGCGACGTACTGCCGTCCAGCAGTTGTCGAACATCTACTGGGTCTGGAAGGACACCGGAAGCATCATCCAGGCAATCGAGTCGACGTTCGATGTTGAGGCGATGACCGATCGGTTCTTCACCGAATACAAGAACCAATTCGACAAGATGATGAAACTAGTGGAGGGGTTCGGTTCCGACGACGAGGATGTTGAGGCGAAGCGATTATTCGTCCAGACGTTGTTCAACCGACTGATGTTCGTTTACTTTCTTTCAAGGAAAGGATGGTTGGAATTCGGAGGAAGTAAAGACTATCTAAATGCACTTTGGCAGGACCATCTGGTTCGGACAGAAAATACCAACTTCTACGATCATCGCCTCAAAATTTTGTTCTTCACTGCCCTGAACAATGAGCGCAGTTCGCATCTACGGGAGAAGGCGCTTGGGCTTGTCGGGGATCCCCCGTTTCTCAATGGTGGCCTATTCGACGACGGCAATGAACTCGATCGGCGGCGAGATCTTGTCGTACCGGATGAGGCGATCGGACCGATTCTTGATGACCTGTTCGACAAATTCAACTTTACGATTATGGAGTCAACGCCATTTGATCTGGAAGTGGCCGTCGACCCGGAGATGCTTGGCAAGGTATTTGAGGAGCTTGTCACTGGGCGGCATGCATCGGGGTCTTACTACACCCCGCGCCCAGTTGTGTCCTTCATGTGCCGTGAGGCATTGAAGGGTTACTTGGAAAGCCAGGCAACCGGAGCTGACCAGGCCGCTATCGAGAAGTTTGTCGACCACCGCGACACATCCGGTCTGAGCGTGACGAACGCGACAACGCTCGGCGCGGCTCTAAACTCCGTAACGGTTGTAGATCCGGCATGTGGTTCTGGAGCTTACCTGCTCGGCATGTTGCACGAGCTCGTTGATCTGTTCCAAGCGCTCTACACCGCAGATCTCGCCCGAGACCCTAAAGACCTATACAAACTCAAACTATCGATCATTGAAAGCAGCTTATACGGGGCTGACATAGACCAGTTTGCTGTGAATATCGCGATGCTTCGACTTTGGCTGTCGCTGGCCGTGGATTTCGAGGGACTCGATCCGCTGCCACTCCCGAACTTGGACTTCAAAATTGTCTGGGGAGACAGTTTGACCGCCCCCGCTCCCGTAATAAATGAGACGTTTGGTTTGTTACGCCATCGCGCCGAAGAAGTGGCCGCAACTCTCGCGATCTTAAAAGGGAAACACGTCACTGCCACGGGGCCTGAAAAGGACCAACTGCGGAGCCGGATTGAGTCACTTGAACACGAATTGAAGGAGTCCGAAAACGACCTCGCACCCGATGGATCAGTTGATTGGAGAGTGGAATTTGCGGAGGTATTTGCTTCCCGAGGTGGCTTTGACATTGTGATCGCAAACCCTCCGTATGTTCGAAAAGAAGAGATCTCACCAACTATAAAAACAACACTGAGAGAAAATTTCGGGGATGCTATAACTGGTCGATCTGACTTGTATTGCAGTTTCTACGCCCGTGGTGTCCAATTGCTACGAATCGGAGGAATGCACGTTTTCGTTTGTTCCAATTCATGGTTAGATGTCGGATACGGTGTGAAATTACAAGATTTCTTATTGATAACGTGTGAGATCCGTGCGGTATATGAATCGCAACTAGACCGCCAATTTTCCACAGCAGATGTCAATACAATAATTTCCGTACTGAAAAGGAACGATCATCCTGAGGCTACTGAGGCACGGTTCGTCCTTATTACCGCGCCTACACCGAGCATTATTACCGATGAGATGTCGAGCGTAGTCAAGATACGGCATAGTGAATTGCGCCGATCTGGTACTGTCAAAAAAAAGTACGTTGGAAATAAGTGGGGCGGAAAATTCCTCAGAGCGCCTACCATCTATAAACGTATATTTGGTGACCGCTCAGAACAATTTCAAGAACTTAACTCATTAGCCTCAATAATTGGTTATATTCACGATAATAATACGGGTCAGTCATGGCCACCTCAAGAGGTTGTATGGTCGTTACGCGATGTAGCGACAGTCGTAATTGAAGCCGGATCAGACGGCGTGAGTATGGTTGGTGTTAATCCGTCCGGAAATTCGACGATCTACGCACCGATTCTGTTCGCCAGAACATTCGGTACAAGGCACTTGATACTTTGGGCGCAAGCTGGTGTGCTCGGCAAGGAATTTTATAAGATTCTGCCGAACGATAGTGACTTAACTGCGTCGATCATTGCTCAACTAAATTCCACTCTGGGGCTATTGCAGCGCGAAATCTTAGGAATTCGCGGCCTCGGTGGAGGGGCTATCAAATTTGCAGCTGCGGATGTCGGTCAATTTCAGATACTCCCTGATTTGAATATGCTTGATGACCGAATGAAACATCTTGATACGTTTATCACCCGATCGGTTGGAGATATCGAGTTCGAATTAGAGCAGACCGATCGGAAAGCGATCGATTCGGTAATATTCGATCATTTGGGTCTGTCCGGTACGGATCGTGACGCCGTATACAAAGCTGCATTTAATCTCGTCAACTCTCGACGAATCAAGGCTCGCAGCATATCGGCTTAAGCCGAGTCTAGAAGAAAGACCGGAGACAGGATTAACCCATAGCTACGCCGAGTTTGCATTGTCCGATGCAATGTACGCAACGGTTCTTGACGAATTGCGAGGAATATAAACATTGAATATTCTCCATGCTAGTACCGATCCCGCACTCCTCGACAGGCTTAGGCAGATGCTCGGGAGTTCGCAACGGGCCGATATTGCCGTTGGATACTTCTTCATGAGCGGATTCGGTCCTATCGCACAGGAGTTGGGTGCGCTCGAAAAGATTCGATTGCTCGTGGGCCGCACAGACCGCCAAGTGCTGGACCACGTCGCGGCCGGATTGCAACAGGCTCAGGCGCTAAGATCCAAAATTGATCAGGATTCGATGATCCGGAGGCGCGATCGTGATCAATTGGCAGCCGAATCGGTGGCGCAAATTGGTGGCGGTGTCGGAGCCCTACCTCAGACCGATGAATCTGAAATCTCGGTGTCGGCCCTGCGAGACCTCGTTTCCAACAACACACTTGAGATCCGAACCTACCCGCGCGGCCCCCTGCATGCCAAAGCTTACTTATGTTGGTACGACCCGTCGCATGCTGAACCGGGCTCGGCGGTGGTCGGATCGTCCAACTTCACGTTGGCTGGTTTCACCGGCAACACGGAGTTGAACGTCCGGGTCACCGGCGATGCTGAAATGTCCGAGCTCCGCCGATGGTTTGACGAGCTATGGTCAGATTCGGTCGACATCACCGACGACGTGCTTGTCGAACTTGATCAGTCGTGGGTTCTCGCCAAGACGCCGCCATATCACGTGTATTTGAAGGCTTTGCATGAGCTCTATGGCGAAGAGATCGGGAGTGGTGAACCTCCACCCCTTCCGTTGAGGGACCCGGCCCTGGCGAACTTCCAATTGGACGCGGTTAGTCAGGCGCTTCGGATGATTGATGCCCACGGCGGCTGTTACGTCAGCGACGTAGTCGGTCTCGGAAAGACATTCGTTGGCGCTGAGATCCTGCGACAACTGCAATTCTCGTACCCGCATGACGGCCAACCCCTGATCATCTGCCCAGCAGGTCTAGTCCCCATGTGGCGAAAGACTAATGAACAGTTTGGCCTCGGTGCCGAGGTCGTCTCTCACAGCATGATTTCGCCTCCACACGAGCAGGAGTTCGACGAGGAAGAGGGACGATACGTCGATATTCCTCTGGAAGGCCAACGCGGGATCGTATTGCAAGAAGAGTTCCCCAATCGCGGACCTGTGCTTGTGGACGAGGCTCATAATTTCCGGAATCTTAACGCCCGTTCGGCTGGATTACGAAGCTACCTGGAGGCTGGAGACCACAAGACTGTCCTCATGAGCGCGACGCCTCAGAATTTGGGCCCGCGCGACATTTACCGTCAGATCAATCTGTTCCTCGACGAGGTTGATCACGGATTGAACATTGAACCACTTGGGCTTGAAGATTATTTCCGGGCCATCGAGCAATGGCATAATTACCGAGCAGATTTCGAGAACTGGCAACAAGCGTTTCGGACCTGGCAACGCACGGGTTCAGTAGGTCCCGCCCCAGTACCACCAAAAGAACCGACGACGCCACGGGCTAGGATCGAGACAGTCCTCACGCCAGTCGTTGTGCGTCGCCGTCGTCGCGATATCCGGGAACTGTACGGGGACACCGCGGAGATCAACGGTGAGCCCGTTCATTTCCCGGATCCGGTCCTTGAGAACCTCAATTACCGACTGGATCAGGTGTACAAGAAGGCCGGCCCTTTCGATGATCTCAAGGCGCGGTTGGAGGATCACCGAGCGGCTCGATACCGTGTTACGGATTACCTGCTACCAAAAGCGATCGACAGTGAGAAATATCAAGACCTATGGCGCGCAAGGGATCGCATCGCACGACTAATGGGCGCCCTATTGTTCAAGCGCCTGGAGTCGAGCGTCGAGGCGTTCCGAGCGACGCTGCGGTCCCTGATCACAAGCAATCGGAATTTCAAAGAGGCACTTGAAGAAGGATTTGTGCCGATTGGGCAGACGGCGACGCGCTTGCTGGCGGGCGAAGCGTTCGATGCCGACGAACTAATGGAAATACTTGAACAAGAACAAGGGAGGCGTAGAGGTAGAGGACCGAATGTCGGGCAACTTGTCCATACGACAGACGACTTCGATGTCGACCGATGGGTATACGACTTAGACGCGGATCATGCGATTCTAGATGGGCTTTTGGCCCTCGTGTCCAGCATTAATCCGGAAGATGACGACAAACTCCAAGCGTTAAAGAGATTTCTGTCTAGAGCCGATGTCAAATCCGGGAAGGTGCTGATTTTTTCGGAGGCGGAGACAACCGTCGAATATCTCTCAGAGCAGCTGAATCCTGGTGGCCGTGATCCAGAGATCGCTCGGTTGTCCGGCGCAAATAGGAACCAGACTCAGGACATCATCAAACGGTTCGCGCCCAACTCGAACCTGGGGCCGCGTGAACGGATGCCCGGCTCATCGATACGGGTACTGATCGCCACTGATGTGATTTCAGAGGGTCAGAACCTCCAGGACTGTGCCCGAGTTCTTAACTACGACCTGCACTGGAATCCGATTCGGTTGGTCCAAAGATTTGGCCGAGTGGATCGGATCGGATCCACGCACGATGTGATCAATCTCCACAACATGTGGCCCGATTTGGCGCTGGATGAAAATTTGAATCTCACCGAACGATTATTGAATCGGATTCAGATGTTCCATGATTTCATCGGCTTGGATAGTCGTCTTCTTTCCGATTCAGAGCGCCTCAATACGGACGCGATGTACCGGATTTACGAGGAGCGGACACTCCCAGACTCTGACGATGGTCTGGATGAAGTTGCGGCACACCAGCGTGGGATCGCCCTTCTTCAACGAATCCAGGAGAGCGATCCAGATCTATGGGACACAATAACTAGCTTGCCCGACGGAATTCGGGCCGCCCTCACCGTCGGTGACCGAGATCCCAACACCACTGACGAGGCGGGGCTGTTTACGCAGACGGTCCTGGAAATCGAAGGTGCGCAGATGCCCATGATGTCACCCGAGGATCAAGTTGGGGTGGCTTCACCGTTCGATAGCCCAATAATCGGGGAGTCGGTGGTGCTCCTAAAAACGGGAGACGTCGCCAGTGCGTACGCGGTCGGAGACGATCTCAATTCGCGATCAATAAGCGCGGCTCAATTCATTCAGACGGTTCAATGCGAACCTGACACGCCGGGGTCGCCGTTGCCTGAAAACACGAATGATCGAGTGATGGCTGCGTTCGACCAGTTCACTATCGAGTCGCGAGCCGCCCTGGGCCGGTCACGGCGGCCAAGTTCCGATACCAGAGTTCGCAGGTACATCTCTCGACAACTCAATATCGCCCGCGAACAATACCGGAATGACTCCGACGAGTTACGGCGAATTGAGTTGTTAAGGCGCATCTTTCCGGATCACGTGACACCTCGTGTGATCGCCGCGCTGCGAGAAGCAATGGAGTTGCGAGTGGAAGGTGCCGCGCTGATCCGGCGGCTGGAGGCTCTCCGGGCGCGATATCGGTTGAGTCCGCCAGATGAAGACGGCGACAGTGCTGGGTCCGAGGAAGCCAAGGTGATCCGGATTGTGTGTTCAGACGGTTTGGTGGATTGAGATTTCGATCATCAAACGGACTAATCAACCGCTCGGGACCAGAAGATATCCGATGAAACGTATATCACATGTCGATGTCTTCGCTTATACGCCCAAGAGGATCAGGAGGGGTTAGTTTGGTTCTTCGCAAGGCAGCCGACCTCGGCAATTTGACCAGCTCTCAGGTACCCCCCCTCTGCGGTATCTTTTACTTCGCGGGGCTTACCCCGACATCATTCAGACGCCACTAGTTCTACTACACCCGAGTTATGTACTTAATCTTCAAAGGCGCGGTTAGTGGCCACGCAGATCAACGAGTTTGTCCGGTTCGGGCGGCTGTTCGGCGCCAACACGTTTCCAAATGCCGAATGGATTGATCTTCTTCGCCCGTTACGACCGTCACGCCTAATGAGGAAACGGATTCGAGAAGGACGTCGGGTCATGAAATTCGGTCGGAAGACCCCGGCAATTCCCTAGACGTTCTCAAATTAGAAACTCGTCCTTTGCGGACACGCCTCAAGCATGGTCCCGAACGCCCAGACACGGGGGGCCGTCGCCAAACCCCAGGAGGAAAGTAGACGACGGCCTAGACGCATTTTACGGTAACCCAGCTATTGGACCGAGTTGACCTTAATGAATGACGTCGATCACCCTCTCCCCAATCGATTGGTGGGGGGATGTCTACACAGTCTCGGAATCTCCGGAGGTGGACTGAGAACTCGTTTCAGCTCGCGTTGTAGTCATGACGAACCCCTAGAACCTGTTATCGCTAGACCACGCAATTAGCAGGGGTTCGGACGGTAGAGCCTAGGGCCACATGTCACATTTGGCCCAAATTAGGTTTGTGGTGATCCGCCTCGGACTCGAACCGAGAACCTACTGATTAATAGTTGTGGGACGAACGTAACCGGTGGTCACGCCTAATCCCCGTAAAACACTTATTTCAATCGTAATCAACATGTCAACGTCCCCGTTAGTCACCGCTGTTCACCGGCGGCGGCGTCGAGAATTGTTGCCAATTTGTTGCCATTTTTCAGACGCCGGCTAAGGCGTCGTCAACTGCTCGGGCGGCACCCTCCTGCATAGCTGCGGTGACGTGGCTGTATAGGTCCGCCGTGATTGCGATCTGGGAATGTCCCAACCGGGCGGACGTTGTCTTCAAATCAATGCCCTGTTCCAAGGCAAGGGTGGCGTGCAGATGGCGAAGGCTGTGAATACCTAGTTTCGGCACTCCGGCCGTGGCCACGGTGGCCCTAAAGACCTTTGACACCTTGTCGGGGTCGACCGGTCGGCCTAGTTCGCTGGTGAATACGTAGCCCGACTCCGAGTAAAGTTCGCCCGCTGCCACCTGCTGTTCAAGTTGACGAACTTTCAAGCGCTTCATCAGGTTGATGGCCCGATCTCCTAACGCGACCGCCCGACGGGACTGTGAAGACTTCGGAGCGCCAACAATCAGGCCACGACCGGTGATTCGTTGCAGTGTGCGTGCCACCCGGAGACGGCGCTGATCAAGGTCGACGTCTGCCCACATGACTCCGGTGAGTTCAGCCCGGCGCAGGCCTGTGAGGATCGCGATCTCGAACATGGTGCCAAGAGCGTCATCCGGCACGACGGCGAGGAATTTCCGGAGTTCGTCGATGGTCCAGACTTGCATTTCTTGTCGCTGATATTTCGGCGGCGTGACAGCATCGGCCACGTTTCTGGAGACCCGCGTACATCTCTTGCAGGTGGCTGGGATCGAGTACCTGCAAACGGACCGAACCGATCGCCGGCAAGATGTAAGCGTTCAGTGCTGAGGTATCAGGAATCGAGTCATTAGCGGCCTCTTGCGGCGTCCACATTCCGATGCGCTTCCCAAGTAGCTCCAACGCTCGTATCCGATCGGATGTCTTCTCGCCATTGGTAGCGATCTCGACCAGCTCAGCAACGATGAAGGTTTCGTTGGCCCGTGTGCGCTCAGCAAGCTCACGCTGCCCCTGGGCGATCGCACGCGATACGTCAACGTTGGTCAACAGTCTTGAACCTTGTTGTTTAGCTGTGTGACGGCTGTACCCCGCTCGCATAGCAGCTTGGGTCGCGTTCAGGTCAATGAGGTATTCGGCAACGAATCTTGTGCGGCGGGTGGAGAGGGTAATCGAAGTCATTCACTCAGGCTAACGTGAAACGAAATTCGATCGTGTCAACGCGTCAATATCCCGGGGGGCGTTCCACGATCTTTTGGGACAGACGCGCGACCTGGAACATCCCGCTGACATCATGTCGGCAGTATTCGTAAAGCCTGCTCTCTTCGGCAGAACTAGCCTCGCCATCTATAACCCTTTTCGCGAGATCCAAAATTCTGATATCGCCCTGAACACCATCGGAGTAAATGTGATCCGCAGTACGAATGGATTGGGACCGGTGTATACCAAATTCTAGTTCGAGGGCTTCCAGAGAATTATCCTGGATCGTCCGACCGATTTTCATGACCCGCCGGCCTTCCCGAATCCGCTTCCTCGTTGTACGTGACCGTCGCAACGGCCGAAGGAGATCGATCCACTCAGCGTTTGGGAACACGTCTTCGCCGAAAATCTGCTCGAACCTAACTTGCTCATTGATCCTGTCGACGCCACCGGAAAATACGACGATCGTCTCGGGAGCAAAACGGGAACATCCCATCTGGTTGAGCGCCTCGTCCAATTGCGCTCGTGTAATCGTTGACTCTCCCGGTTCTCGCCAGATCCACCCGAACCTCTCCGGGCCGGGATTCATCGGCCAAAACAAGCTCAGTATGTGTTCGTATCCCTTACCTGATCCTTCAAAGTCCAGGTACAGACCGCGTGTGTAGTAGAAGTCCGGTTCCATTTCGGCCAGGGTAGTAGCGAAGTCGCGTTGGGAATCATTGCGTGTGACTGGCATATCGCTGTCTGTGTCTCCCTAACCCCCACGTTACTAATCAGATGGTGTCAGACCGATTTCAAGTAAGTGTCTCGAGCGTTGTTGCCACCCAGGCCGAGACCGGAGTGAGTAGATCGTCATGATCGAAAGTAACGCACGGCCAGTTACGGCTTCGGCTGGTCGAATCAGTCAGCTCTTCTCTGGTCCCTACGGCGTTTGCTCCAAGCCTTAGAAGAGCTTTAGGGAGATCAAATCCCAACTCACCTTCAATATCCGATATCGGGATAATGCGACGAGTAGCTAGATTGTCTTCTCTTGGTTTTGCGAGGCGAAGATCCACGTAAAGAAAGCCTTCTTCGGTTTGTCGAATCCCCAGCCGCAACCGCCGAACGACCTCGTCCCACCGATCGGGTGAAGTGAGCCTTGAGTCGCAGTACACCTGTCCAATTTCCTGATCTTCATCAGGGTCATCGATCAGAACGATGTGAACCTTGACCTCGAGGCCAGAAGGACCGGTGACCCGCCACGGTATCTCGGTGGCAGCGACCACCGTGCCATCGAACGCATTTACCTCAGTTTCAATTGAGTCCTCTGGTCCGAAAATTCTGAATCGCCCGATGACACGACCAGCAGGACCTTGTGGCTCGTCCAGCGCCGAATCAGAAGATTCAACACCGACGACTGGCTCGGACGTTTGGTTCACAACGCGTGATTCGATCCGTTCCAGGGCACTTTGAATTCGTTCCAGCGCCGTACTACTTGATTCCTCTTCAACGGACAACGCTGGTGGCTCTTGCACTGCCTGGGGGAACACCTCTTTGGCGAGCGCTGCTAGCGCTTCGTGCCGACGTGAACGTATCTCGGTAATCGCCTCATCTTCAGCGTCTAGGGCCGCGACAAACCGTTCGAGCGTGTCCAGATTGCGATAAATGTCAGCCCAACGCGGTGACTCGTATATTTCGGCAGGAGCGTGCGCTTCTGTATTGCGCAACTCTCTCACGGCATGAGCGAGAGTTCTGACATCTCTTTGGAGGTATGCCCGTTCCTCAAACGAGTACCAGTTGCGCTCAAAGACCCTCAGCAGCATCGCAAGGTCGAAATGGCCAAGCTCTGTGAGCCCGCGCGACCTGACCTGCCCTTGCTGACCATAAGTCAGCTCCGCCACCACGTGGTCTTGCCACCAGTTCTCTCCGCCATGGCCCCTGAGGTGCTTGTCGAGAAAGATCGCGAGGGACTGCGCAACAAGCCCGAGTAACGGCCGAGGGCCGCCGTTCATGTTGTCGCCATTTCCGCGTCGGCCGAAACCGTTTGGAACGCGTCCGGCCATCCACCGTATTCGGCGACAACTTCGTCGATCTCCTCCATTATCCGCACCGTCTCGCTGAGGGCCACGACGATCGCTTGGTAGTGGATGATGTCCTCGTTGTTGAGACTGCGACCCGATTGGCCATTCTTCGGACCACGGTCTGTGAGCCACTTTTCACAAACCTGATACCCGCCCACATTGAATTTCCATATTTCCTCGGGAATCGGTCCGAAACCACTACTACCCGGTTTCATATTTGATTTGGTTCCTTGGCCATCGATCCAAACGGTGCCGCCGTTGTCCGAGGTCCAGCCGACTTTCGTCACCTTGCGTCTCGGGCCTGTGAAATCGGGTCGATTTTCGTTTCCGCTAGATGATTTCATGAGATGTAGTGAGACGAGCTTCGCACCCGCCAGGGCCAACGCCTGGAATAACTCGAGATTGTCGGTCAATGGCAGGCGAGGGAAATCGATCTTGAGATATTCAGCATATCGGCTACGGTATATTGGGCTATGGAACACGGCGTATATAAAATGAAGTATGTCCGACGGGGTCAGATTTAAAGGCAGTATATTATTCGGACTAGGTGGTCCCAGTGCTTTCTGGAGTAAGTCAATATATTCACGGGAAATATTTGGATGATATGTGGGATCAGTGCGCCCAAACGAATATTGTGGTCCACTTGGACCCTTTACAAACAGAGGAAAAATATTCGCGTTATCACGGGAAGAAATCACGGCCTTATCAGTTATCTGGTCGGTGCAGAAAAAGTTGGCAGTTGATTCTTCGCGTGAGTTACGAACACATATTAACGCGAGATTATCGGAGAGAAGGTTGTCAAGAACTTCGTGGCGTGGCCTATGAATAAGAGAGGCTGAATAACAAACATATCGCGTGTCAAACGGTCTATACAGAACATTCTTCGCCAAATTGTGAGGGTCAATAATATTTTTGAGGTCCTGTCGGGCGTTGGCGAGATGCCAATGGGGCTTGTCTTTTAGATCATATTTCTTTTGAATTGTTTCATCGGTGACGGATGATACGAGTGCGTCGATGCGCATGTGCATTTTTTTCTTATCAAAAGCGACAGCGAATTGATCTCTTGAGGTCTCAATACCTACTGAATTGACGGGAAATATAGATTTTATACTTACCCATTTATCATATTCTTCCGCCCCTGTAAAATCTTTATCTGTCAAGAAATATCGGTCAGGAGTTGGGTCCAATGTGACCCTGGCATCTCTGACAAATGAGTCGCTGGCTAAGAGCTTGAATTTTTCTTCTTGAGTCCCCCAGGCATCATAATAGCTAAGTTCTGTCCTATTAATACCCAAGGGCCTTAGGGACATATTGATAGTCACCCCCTGCTTGATGCCAAACACATTGTCGTTATCCAAGCCAGCCGGAGGGGTTTCCCTTCTTTGGCTATTCCCATGGAGGTTAAGGAAAAACGCAATCGGGAAGGATCGGATCAATGATTCACGCATTTTTCGGTGATTTACACCATCTAAGTACGTGCTATTTGTGATCATGCCCAACACACCGACTTGAGACGTATTAAGTAGGTGTTCGGACAAACGAATAAATTTTATAAAGTCATCATTAAGGTTAAGTTTTCGCTCGTTCAAGTCGCGTTTATAATCTTCTAGTAGATCAAGTATGTAATCATTTGTGTTGAGTTGCCCAAAGTTGGAATACGGCGGGTTGCCAACCACAACTGTAAAACGTGATTGTCGCTTGATTTCATTTACAGCCACCGCCTCGTGGGCGAGAGCATCGACATCCGGCAGTCGCAGTTGTTTTACCCACGGTTCCAGTGCGTTCGTTAAGTAAATACGCGCTCGATCCTCACTGTCGAATAGGTATCCAGTCTCCGCAAGTTTTATTCCGATCCTCATGTGGGCGATGGCATATGGGGCCATCATTAACTCGTACGCGTGGAGGCGCGGAAGAAGGTTTTTGGGGACGTAATCGTTCCACGCTGCGAGTTGCTGCCTTTCAGTGAGGCCCTGCCTTTCCCAATTGCCAACTACAGTCCTGTTTACTACATCGATGATTTCGACGAGAAATGTGCCAGTGCCGGTAGCGGGGTCTAGGATTTGGACGAAGGGTTCGTCGGGTGAAATGGTCCGCTTGTCTCCGGAATCGTCAGCGAACGGTAATTTCAGGCTTGGGTGCTTCTCCAGCATCTCGCCCCAAGTTGTTGTGTCGGCAAGACCATCAGCAAGATCAAACTCGGTTTGCAGAAGTTCATGGGCGCTGCGAACGATGTAAGAGACGATCGGTTGTGGTGTGTAAAATACTCCTCGTTCTTTCTTGATCTGCTTGTCATACGCTTGAAGGAATCCCTCGAAGAAGTGAATAACCGGGTCTTCATCCCGATTCTTGTCGCCGAAGTCCCGAACTATCGCCTCCATGTTGGCATCGTCCAGTAGGTCAATAACATCGGAGACGCCTAATTCGTCGAAATCGATTCCAGGCCCTCTCGACTTGCCTTGTTGGCCTCCAACGTTGAGGAATGTCTCCATCAGATCGCGAAGGAAAGGGTTGGTCCGCATGTGCGCCGTGAAGTCATCGACCGTCTTTTTTTGCGGATCGGCGATACGCGCGGAGAGTAGGCCATAAGCGATAGTCTGGGCGTACATATCCGCAAACCCACCAGCGTCCAGATCATGAACAAGCGCCTCTTTGAACGCCTTCATGAGTTGTTTCAGCGGACCACGGTTGTTCTCGATGGCAATAGCCGAATTGATCAGGTCTCGGATGTCGCCCGCCAGTTCGGCTAGGCTGATCGACAGTTCTCGAGAGGTATTGATCACCTCTCGATGTCGCAGCGGGAAGGCGCTGCGCCAACGCGTCCTCCAAGTTTCTGCGTTCGTTTCATCGTCGGGCCAAGAAAGGTAACCGGTCAGCCGATCGGCCACGTCGTCGAGGTGGAGTGCAGTGTCACGGTTGTCCCAGCCGAGGACTTTGAGCGTCGGCAAATCGCGGGCTGTCTCGGGCGACGAGAAGTGGGCGAAGCTGATCTGACGGTCATCGCCCTCGCCGTAATTGGATATGAAAAGTAAATCATCACTGGCCCAGGCCGTTCGCTCGGCACTGTTCGCTGAGGCGCGCTTCTTGAGCGCGAACTCTCCCAATATGCGGCGAAGGGCCACAACAGGGAGTCGTTTCGGCTCGAACTTGATGAAAAAAATGCCCCACGGCTGATTAACCGAAAGCGGCCGAAGGCGTTTGATCTCTTGGATCTTCGCAGCGTTCTTGGGGTCAATTCCAAGCTCGTCGGTCGTGTAATCGAAGGCGAGATCCTTGAAATCCTCGGAGGCGATGGGCCAGTCGAGTTCGTCTCTCAGGTACTTGACGAGAGATGGAAACGTCCTTATCGCCCTTAACTGATCTCGGCTCGTTGTCGTCATGCGTTCACCCCTTCGTTGATCTCCATCCAGCACTTGAGCGACGGCTTCACACCGACCGGTGCGTCAATGCGCTTGAGGTACCCGTTCTTTATGTGGTTTGTCACCTTTGAGCGGATATCCAAGAGAGTCGCCTTCTCATCTACGCAGAGCCGTGGAGTATCGCGTTCAGAACGGATGCTTGCGATGATCTCAGATGGTTCCTCCACGATGGCGTCTTTATCTATGTCGTACAGATACCAGCGAGTTGTGCCAGCCTCTTCCGTGAACTCACCCTCTTCCTGATCAAGGGCAGGCAACGCGTAACAGAAGAAAACTCCTCTCACGCCATCCTTTGGTTTCTCACGACCACTGAATACCGAGCCGGGCATCCTATCCAACGACACCTTCAGCTCGGGATACGTTGCAAGGAGATCCTGGTAGTCGAGGTGCATATCCTCTATTGCTGTTTTTGTTCCCTCATAAGCGTGATTGAACTCTCGTAGAGGATCGTAGTCGTCATCAGGAGTCAGCAGTTGCTTACCTTCAATCCCGAGTGTTTTCGAGATCATCAAGGTTTTGTGTGTGACGCGCTTGTAGAGAGTTAGTAGCGAGTTGAGTTCGTCAGGGGGCAGGAAATTCCAGAAGTACACTTTGCCTCTAGAGGCGACCACTTCAGGGTGGTCTTCTAAAAGTTTCTCTTCGATCCTAGGGTCGGTCCGTCGATCAACACGACCGATTCGTTGCATTAACCGTACTGGATTCCAGTGGATGTCGTAATTGATCATGCGGGACGCATCCTGAAGGTTCAGCCCTTCTGAGAGAACGTCGGTCGAGATCAACACCCGGATTTCATCCTTCCCATTGGCGGCGAGTTTTGCCGAAGTAGATTTGTTGTAATACGGCGAAAAGCGTTGAATCACATCAGCACGCTTGCCGCCAGTACCCGAGTCGACCTCGGCAACACCCGTGAACCCAGCCTCTACCAGCTGCCGGTGAAGGTAACGTGCTGTATCTGCGTACTCGGTGAAAATGAGGACTTTCTGGTCCTTGAGATCTTTGGAGTTCAATACCCGTTTTAATTTGTTGAGCTTGTCATCATTACCAGGCTTGAACCGCCGCGTTTCCGTGAGAAATTCGACGACTTGATTGAGGTCAAGCATCGTCTCCGCCAGCATCTCTTCGACTTTGTACTCATCCCGATCGAGCTTCGTCGCGTCGTCCAACTCCTCTGGCGAAAACACATCATCCTCAAGTTCGTCTTCGTCCACCCCATCCCAGAAATGGAGTTGCTGCTCTGTCGAGTACTGAATGATGCCCGCGTTCTGTAATCTCCATCGCTCAAGGACTCGTTTCTCCGCATCGGTCTCGCTATGGACTTCCATGAATAACAGAAGCCGTTTCATAAGGCGGTCAGAGGAAAGCTCGAATGAAGCTACCGAACTCTCGAATCTTTTCAGAAACATAGTCCTGATAAGGCCAACTACTTGCTTCTGACGACCTTCCTCCAGAGGATCAATGGTGTCGTCCGGGCCTTTGTAATAGGCCAATGGGTAATACATTGGCAGGCTGAATAACGGCTGATCTTTAGAGAACGCTTTCTCCACGATGCCCAAGAGAGTGCCAAATGACTTGCGGATGGAATAGTCGGCCACTATCGGAGGTTGCCGCTCTGGAAATGACGTTGATTCGCCCTTCTCGCGCTCCTGGCTGGCCTTCGCATAGGCTCTACTTCGCTGCACGACCAAGCTGCTGAAAGTTGTATCCCGACTCAGCAGCTGGTTGGCTTCTTCTAAATTCTCTCCAATGTCGATGTCTTGGTTTTCAAACGACGATCTCAGCTCCCGCTCCATCTGGCTGAAATGTCCCCTAAAGCTGTTCACACCAAGTGTCCGAGCGAAATAGTTATCTTGGCCTCGTGTAAATAATTCGGCCATATGTCTGAAGTCAGTCAGCCGGTTATTTACTGGAGTCGCCGTCAACATGAACAAGGTTTTTGGACGAACGGCGTCATCCATGAGATCGAACATCTTGTAGTACCCGGATCGACTCTTCCCGGACTCAGATTCGCCGGTGTTCCCCACGTTTCTGAAATGGTGAGCTTCATCGATGATTACCACATCGGCGAGTTCGGTCATCCGCCGAAATCTCTCCGGAAAATCGCCCGACCTATTGAGATCTGTATGGCTGAACACGGATAAGCTGCTGAAGTCCACCCCACCTCCGATACCCCCGATATGCGGTAGCCATTCGTTTAGATGCGGCTCCCAGACGCCCTCTTTCGCCCCTTTGGGAGCGAACAAAACCACCCGTTTCCCTTCATAAAGCACTAATCGCTCGATCAACATCAAGCCGACGAATGTCTTACCCAATCCAACACCGTCACAAAGAAACGCTCCGCGATGTTGCCGGGCGATCTTCATTAACGCCCAATACGCCTCTTTCTGATAACGATCCAAGGCTTTAAATAAATCAGAACGCTCTTCCCACTCACTGGCAGTAATCTCGTGGCCTTTAAAGAACTCATGGAGCGCCTTGGTGTAAACGTCAAACGGGCTGTATTCGCGAGTGTGCCGTTCGACCAATTTGATGAGGTCTTCCGTGATGTCTTCGGCTTCATTCCAGTGATACTCGTACCACTCTTGAAGTTGGGCGACTTCCCGTCCGCTTTGAACCTGAATGTTCAACTCGACGTTTTCAGTCAAACCTGGACGAGTGAAGTTGGATGACCCTACAAGTGCCTGGGCGCCAACAACGTCTAATTTGGCGTGAGTGATGTACGCCTTGGCGTGAAACTTGTCTTTGTTATAAACACGACACTCAATCTGCCCCGACTTCATCGCTTCAACGATGCCGAGGACACCGTCAAGGAATGGATTGGCCTCTTTGTCAGCCTCGAGACTTTCGTCTAGAACTTTTTCAGCTCTCGACTTGATCGCCTCGAGCAAGGCTCTCCGGGTCCGTTGAGTCATCTCATCGCCCATCAAGATCCGGATCTTGTCGAGCTTTTGCCAGTGACCGTCTAGTTCCAGGAGTGAGCCAATCTCGAAATATCCCGTAGCTATATCAAAGCTGGTCGCGAGTTCAGCCCACTGTTGGAGATATCGCAGTCCAGTCCAACCAGAGATGCTGTTATCAACGACGAACAGTTCGCCGCCACGTAGCTCTGGCTCTGATGCTTCACTCAGTCTCGTACCGAACAAGGCGTCGCCCATAGCTCTCTGCCCGTTCCCTTCTCGGTTACTCTTTGGCATCGGTCAATCGACCCCTCAGCCACACCGTGGCCAATCCATCGACCACTAAGCTGTGAAATCGGTCGACATCGTCGTTACGAGTTGAGCATCAATCTGCTCGGTTCAAGGCTCGTTCGCCAGCTTTGGTAGATCAGCCGCGGAGTAGTACCACCGGTCACCCACTTTTTTGTGGTGAATCTTTCCTTGCCGCCGCCATCTCTTGAGGGTTGCGTGATCGACACGCAAGAGTTCGATGATCTCTGCAGACGTGACATAGTCACCCAAGTCGACCCAATGTTCCATGCTCTTTTGAACGCGCAACTCATTGAGAGTTGTCGGTATCCCGTCTACCGAGATCTCGATATCAGAGTCCCTACTCTTCCTCTTTTTTGGCCGACCATAGCCGGGTGGTGTACCGAACATGGCCGGTAGGATAACGGGTCACGATCAAACAGGCACCAAAATCCACGTGCTCAGATATCCAATAGCACCAACGATGGCGGATTGTGTGACTGAGACGCCGTTTCGTTTCGGATCTCAGGTGATCGCCAGATTCTGAAAATCCAGCTCTGGATTCCGTACGGCTAGAGGTCCCAACGGCGAGCAATCCGTTGCTCCAACAGGCACCCCCCCTTCGGTCGTCGCACGCCCAATCAGCGTGGCCGTGGAGGCGACACCATCGACACCAACATCGGACGCGTGGGCTTCTTGGGCATCGACCACTCCCAAGCGCGGGGAGGCGTGCTTCTCAGAGGCGACAGCAGCCACGTAGAGTCGCACAGGGATGTTGCTGGTTGGGTTGGGAGCAGAGCGTGCGTGGGAACGGAGTCAGGTGCCTGTGGGAGTGATCTGGGGATACGGCGTTACCGATCGGTCCACTATCGTAGTCGCGCTGCCATCCGTTCACCTTGGACCTCGCCCCCTTCGTAATTCGTGCGGGTCCGGCCATTACGACATTCGCGCAGATGATCGCTGTATGCCCCTGGTCAGTAGGCTCTTTTCGAGACTTCCGTAGGCAGTGATACCATCCGAACGTTATGCCAGATCAATCCAGTGGGGAAAAGGACCTCGCTCAGTTAGCCGGCTTGGTATTTGCCTGGGTCGGCTTGTTTTGGCTAACCAGCAGAGGCCAAAACCCACAACACGTTCGTGATGCTCGACGAGCGCGTCGGCACAGGCGAAAACAAAATAAGAAGTCGTAACGGGTGGAGAGCCGATCAGCAATCGCTGCCGCACACCTCTCACGACCCGGCAGACCGTCCGAAACGTCGTGACTGACACATCGGGCTATCGACTCCAACCGCTGAGCCGTACCGTGCTGCCATGTACGGAGCACGCCAGCGACCCTCACACCTGATCTGCGGCCTCTGCCCGTCCATCACCGACACGACCTTCGCACTACAGTTCCCGCACATGTTGATCATTCACGCCGTCCTCGAACATGACGTGAGCCTGGAGGACGTAGCGCGGTCAAAACGGGTAGTTGCGCCTTCAGGAACGGTCCTCTGGCGGCTACCGGACAGGCGCGAGCTAGCGGTTGTGTGGCAGGTGACGGACTACCGGAGCTGAGCGGAAGTGCGCCGACATCGATCTTGACGGGTACGGGATCAGCTGAGAGCCACGTATAACGTGGAGCGCAAACGATTGTTGCCAAATTGTTGCCATTACGCGTAAAGAGACACTCAATTATGAGTGCCTCTTTAGGATGAGAATAGCTTTGGTGATCCGCCTCGGACTCGAACCGAGAACCTACTGATTAAGAGTCAGTTGCTCTGCCATTGAGCTAGCGGACCATCTGGGTGTTCGGCCTTAAAGGGCCGACGTTTAATTCAATCGCAGGGTGCGGGGCGTGTCAACAGGTGGAGGGTCTTGGAACCCCTTCATACCGGCCCCTTCCCCCGTGGAGAAGAGATCGAATTTCACGCGCTGCTGTTGGACTGACCCTTCGGGATTCTCAGAGTGGTTCTGTGTGACCCAGAGTGTGTTGTCCGGGTCGTCCTTCGAGAACTTCAGTACACGGGTTTGTCGCTGGTTGTTTTTGGGTGAATGAGCGTATGGGTGTGCTGGTGCGAGCTTATGTTCCCTGATCCCATCTCTCTCCCATCCGGAGAACTGGGGAGATATCCGGCTCCCGCTAGTTAGCCAACCCTTCCACCACGGTTGCTGTTGGCATTTTCCTGAAGACTTCAGGGTCGATCTTCACTTTTGCTGACCGGCTGCCCCCCCCTAGAATCACGTAGTCGAGCGCCATGATTCGGCTGTCTACGTATACGGGCAGGTCATCCGGCAGGCAGAAGGGCGTTACTCCGCCGATCATCATTCCGGTGACATCTGCAGTTTCGTCGGCCGACGCAAAAGACAGTCGTCTGATCCCCATAAGATCACGTACCGAGTGATTTACGTCGAGGCGTGTGTTTGCCAGGGCGATGCAAGCGGAGTACTTTTTCTCGCCCCGTTTGGAAGCGATGAGGATGGTGTTTCCGGATTGTTCTGGCGCAAAGCCGTACTTCTCGCAAAACGCCGCTGTATCAGCGAACTCGGGGTCGCACTCCACCATCTCGTACGACACGCCGAGAGCGTCCAAAACCCGGGCTACGTCCTTTTCGTCTGGCAACTACGCGTCAGAGGCGAGCTTGCCGGCGGTCGCCCAGTTGGTCTTCGGAACGTCATGTATCACGACTTCCGTCGCCTCGGCCGGCGCCCCGGTGTTCTTCAAGATTGCCGCCGTGATGTCCTCGGCGAGCCCGCGCTTCTGTTCAACGGTACGGCCTTCGTGCATGTAGACGTGGATGCTTGGCATATCGATACGTCCTCCTCGGTGGTGATCAAGAATTATCAAGAGGAGTGCGTACGGCGCATTTTCCTCTGTCGATATCAGGGTCGAATTATAAACCCGACCGACGGCCCCTCGCTGCGTTTTACCGGACCTACTACCCGAGTTCCAACAGCTCAGCCAGAAACTCGGACAATAAGAACCCACGAACGAATATGTGCCTGCGCATCTGGGATGTCGTGCTACACCCGTCGTTATTGCTCAGATCACCATCACAGTGGCGCACTAATTGAACCGTTTCCGGACGGTACGACGTCGGTCCCGAAACTATAATCAGACCATGGCTTCTGACGGAAAGGACAAACCAGCCTCATCTTTGGGTGAATTCGGTCTGATCGAGCGCCTTGCCAAAGTACTCTCCGAATCGTCGGAGGATGGTAGTGGTGTTCCCGGACTCGTGCTGGACATTGGTGACGACTGCGCTGCAGTCCGGCGCGGGTCGGTCACGGACGTATACACCACGGATACGATGGTCGATGGTGTGCACTTCCACGTCGGGGAAATCTCGTGCCGGGACCTCGGCTGGAAATCGATGGCGGTGAATCTAAGTGATATCGCATCCATGGGCGCCCGGCCCGTTATGTCCCTCGTGACTCTGGGGTTGACGGGTGAGGAGTCCGTCCAGGATCTGGAAGAGCTGTATCGGGGAATAGCGGATATCACTAACGAGTTTGGTGGAACCGTGGCGGGTGGGGATATCGTGCGCTCTCCGGCGATGTTTATCACGGTCGCAATGACAGGTGAGGCGGCTGCCACTTCAGGCGGTGCAGCTTTCAATCGGGCTCGGCTGATGGCGGGTTCCATGACGGGAACGACCGCAGGGGCGGGATACCCGACTGCTGCATCCCAACTGAAATTCGACCCCGATGCAAAATGGGACCCTGAAGGAGCGGCACTATTACGGCGCGACACTATGGCGATAGGTGATTTGATCGCCGTCACGGGCACCATCGGCGATTCCGGCGGCGGCGTTCGAGTTCTTGCAGATGGACTTTTCGGCGAAGAGGCAGATGCTTTGAAGCGAGCACATTTCAGGCCTACTCCTCGAATGGCTGCGGGGATAGGGCTTGTGACCCAAGGTGTGCTCACGGCAATGGATGTGAGCGACGGATTTGCCGACGATCTGGGCAAGATGTGCCTGGCCAGTGGTGTCGCAGCACGGGTGAGAATGCCGGCCGTGCCCGTTAGTGATGCGCTAAAGGCGTGTTTCCAAGACGATTACACAGAAATTGCACTGGCGGGAGGCGAAGATTACGAACTCCTGTTCACCGCGCCGCCACCGGTGATGAACGCTATCGCCCCAACTCTTGGCGTGTCGGTTTCGGTAATCGGGGAAGTCATCGAGGGCGACGCCGGAGCGGTCACGGTTCTTGATGACCGCGGCTTGCCGCTGGAGATATCCGGTGGTGGTTGGGATCACTTGAATGGTTGATCTTGCGTCCGATTCGCTGACTATCGACTCCCGGTCGGAACAAGAGACTGTAAGCATCGGTATCGCCGTCGGCGCTGCGCTTCAGTCGCGTGACGTGGTGCTTCTCAGTGGGGAGCTCGGCGCCGGCAAGACTAGATTCGTCGAAGGAATGACTCGGGGTATCGGTTCGAGTGCTGAAACGCGCAGCCCCACATTTGTACTGGTGAATGAATATTTCGGGCGGATCATGCTTGCCCACTGCGATTTGTACAGGCTCTCTGGGCCGGAGGAGATCGGTGAGTTGGGGCTTGATGATTATCTGGAACGCGGTGCTGCGCTGGCTGTGGAATGGCCGGTAAGGGCAAGGGGTGAGTTTCCACGAAAGGCGCTGGAAATCCACCTGGGATTTGGCGAAGCACCGGACGACCGGGTGCTCACAGCGATCGCAATCGGAGATGCAGCCAATCGGTTGTTAGAGGCTATGCGCGCCGTAACCGGAGTCGGGCAGCACGACGGAGGTGACCGGTGACCTGCCTTCTGTCGATTGACACTGCGACTCGATATGCAACGGTGGCTGTGGCTGTGGAAGGGAACCACTTCAGCAGAAGCTGGTTTTCGCAACACAATCATGGGGTTGAACTACTTCCACGGATTTACGAAACGCTCTCTGAGGCTGGCCGTTCTACGTCGGATATCACCAACATCGCCGTTGTCATCGGGCCCGGTAGTTTCTCAGCGCTTCGCGTCGGGTTGGCTACGGCGCAGGGAATGGCACTGGCGGGCGACGTTCGACTTTTACCAATCCCGACATTTGAACTAGAAATCGAACCGTGGACCGATAGAGATGTCCCGATCTGCGCTGCGATAGATGCCGGCTCTACAGGACTCGCATGGGGACTCTTTATTCCCGGTGAGAACGGCTACGATCTGGAAAAGAAGGGTCTTGCCACGCCTGCAGACCTCGCCGAAGCGATTCCTGCGAACGCTGTTTTCTGTGGCGAATCGGCGCAGAAATTGGCCGATTATGTCCCCGGCACACGTATCCTTTCTGCCGATGCGCCCACGCGCAGGGCTGACTCATTGATAAGCCTCGCCCTGCGGAAGTTAGAAAGCGGCGAATCTAGTGACCCGTCAAAAGTGGAAATTACGTACGCCCGCGCTCCGAACATCTCGACACCGAAACCACGGCTTCCAGACGGGAGCAGGGCGAAATGATTGTTATGTCTGCGTAGACAGACAACTAATCGATCACATAACCAATCCAATAACCGAATGATTAGAAGGAATCGAACTCATATGGCCAACGAAAAGACGCTGATCCTGGTGAAACCAGACGGTGTTCAGCGGGGCATCGCCGGACAAGTTATCGCTCGTCTTGAGGCCACGGGCCTCCGGATCGCAGGAATGAAACTGCTCCAGATCTCGGATGGGCTTGCGGCGGAGCACTACGGTGAGCACGAAGGCAAGCCGTTCTATCCGGGACTTGTATCGTTTATCACATCCGGCCCGGTGGTAGCGATCTGCCTCGATGGTCCGAACGCCATTGCTATAGCCCGCAAAGTGATGGGATCGACAAACCCTGCTGAGGCCGCGCCCGGAACGGTACGCGGAGATCTCGCCATTGACATCGGCCGAAACGTGATCCACGGGTCAGCTAACGAGGAAGACGCTGCGCGCGAAGTTGCGCTTTATTTCAGTGACGTTGAGTTGGTGGACTACGTCAGGGCAATCGATGGTTGGGTTATCGAGTAACGAGTGAAGTAAGCGTCGTCGCAATAATTCCTCTTTCGACCGGTGAATTTGGTCAGGTGAGGGATGTAAGTGCGTACGCCGGGCCTTAGACACCATCCGGATACGAATTCGTGCGTACGGTATCTGCCATTAACGGAATTGGACCCGGCGTATGAAACGACCGGGCAAAGCAAGAGCTGCCCCGGGACCCGATTTACTGAACGCGCACAATCTCTGGCGCCCTGGCCCAGAGTTGTTCTAAGCCGTAGAACTCCCGTGCCGATCGGGAGAAAAAGTGGACCACAATGCCGGGGAAATCTAGAAGGACCCAGCCACCGGCCCCAGTCCCTTCACGGTGGTGAACTCGAAGCCCGTTGTTACGTAGCGCGCGCACGACGTCGTCGGCCATGCTGTCGAGGTGGCGTGCCGTCTCGCCGCTCCCGATTACGAAGAAATCAGCGAACTGGCTAATTCCTCGGAGATCGAGAAGCGCTATGTCAGACCCAAGTGCCTCGGACGCTTCGTCAAGGGCCATCCGTGCGTAATCTTCGAGTTCTAGAAGTTGTTTCTCGGATTCGTTTTCCGTCATCCCTAACATTCAAACACAGGAAGGCCACCAACTGGAGCTATGGCGGCATCGAATACAGGTAGGCGTGCTACGATATTTCGATGGGCGAAATGCAATCAACACTAGATAATCGGGCTAGCCAGAGCCGTTCTGGCGGCTCTGGCACCGGGAAGCGTGTCGTTGTAGCAATGTCGGGCGGTGTCGACTCGTCGGTCGCCGCATACCTGCTCGCAGAACAAGGGTACGAGGTTATCGGCGTGACGATGCGTTTGTTTGCCGTCACAGACGAAAATGCGGCACGGTTGAACCGCTCCTGCTGTTCGATAGAAGACGTCGATGATGCCCGTGACGTCTGCCGGGCGATTGGGGCAAAACACTACTTTATGAACTTTGAAAAAGAGTTCAAAAAGTACGTCGTCGACTACTTCGTGTCCGAGTACGAGCGTGGCCGAACACCGCACCCGTGCCTCGCGTGCAACGACAAACTCAAGTTCGAATTTTTGCTCCGCCGGGCGCAGTTTATGGAAGCCGATTTTATTGCGACCGGCCACTACGCTCGTATCGAGCAACACGAAGACGAATGGCATCTTAAGCGTGGAGTCGATCCCAGCAAGGATCAGTCATACGTTCTGTTCACGCTTGGACAAGAACAGATCTCGCAGCTGTTGTTGCCGATCGGCGAATTCGACAAGGATGAGATTCGAGGCATTGCCTCCAAAGCTGGACTTCCAGTAGCGGATAAGCCTGATAGCCAGGACATCTGCTTCATTCCCAGCGGAGATTACAAGGCATTTGTGGAGCCGCGACTGACGGCTAAGACGCCCGGAGATATCGTGGATTCTGACGGAGTCGTACTCGCCCGGCATGACGGGGTGCATCGGTTTACGGTTGGACAGCGCAAGGGTCTGCCGTTACCTGGCGGATCGCCTCGGCCCTTGTTCGTGACAGACATTGACCCGGACAAGGGCCGTGTAACTGTCGGGTACGCCGAGAAGCTTTTACGTCACCGGCTTGCCGCTGGCGGCGTGAAATGGGTATCTGGAGTTGCTCCTGACAGTGGCGCACGCGTTGAGGCGCGCATCAGGTATCACGGCGCAGATATCCCTGCAGTCGTTATACCGGAAGGCGATCGAGCTGTCGTCGAGTTCGAGTCGCCACAGCGTGCCATTACGCCAGGCCAGGCGGTTGTGTTCTATGACGCTGATCGGGTCTTGGGCGGGGGGATGATAGATAGCGCTCTTCCAGAGGTAGACACTTCCGTTCCTTTCCCTAGCAACACCTCGCTTTACGCTGGTGGGCGTGGACATGCATTCGAGGGCACTTCGACGACGACGCTGTAGTGGGTTGGGAAAGACGCTCACGCCAGCATTTCGGGTGCCTGGATACACTGGCCTGAAGATCCGGGCAAAGTGATTCATTTCTCGTAAGCCCAACGCGAACAGACCTCGTGACATCAGGTCCATGCATTGCTTCACATTGGGTGAAATCCGAGATTCGGTCTCGTCTAAAAGACGCGACATTCGATCGTTACGGTGAACCGGATGAAATCGCTTCGTTTTTCGAGTTGTCCGACTAGATGACGGCCGGTAGCCTTCTGTTTCTGCCCGTACCACTGAAAGTAAGAGGTAATTTGCATGGACCACAGGGATGTAGCTCGCAACGGCCTGGATGAGTACCTGACCGGGGTGAAATCCGCTCTAGACGGCCTGACCCCTGCGGAGTTGTACTGGCAACCGACACCGAACTCGAATCACATCGCGTGGACTGTATGGCACATGGCAAGGGCGGAGGACCACTGGTACAACCGTTATATCGGCCAGGGCGAGCCCGTGTGGACGGCCGGTGATTTTTGCGCGAAGTTGCGATTGCCTGCCGAGCGAAGCGGTGCCGGAGACACCGCCGAGACTGTTGCCGCGTTTCCGCAGTTAGACATGGCAGATATTCTGGAATATTTCGATGCCGTCCGTGACCAAAGCCTGAAGAACTTGCTTAAAGTCACGTCATCTGATCTGGGTCAGACGCGAGAGAGCGCGCGCGGAGAGCCGCCGACGATCGCATGGGTACTAGGGCATGTCCTCATCGAGGAAGCTCAACACTTCGGACAGGTTGCATATGTGCGCGGCATGCTTCGAGGCCTTAACAACTAGACGTTAACTGATGTGGGCTACAGGGCGCGTAAAACTGAACTTCGACGCTCTCGAAACACCGGGGAACACGTATCCTCCGCCGACCGGACATCATGATCACTGAAGCTCGAAATCGATGAAAAGGTATGGCTAAACGTTGGCCAAAACGACGAAACGTTCCCTCCCAGATGACTCTTTCGAGGCGGCTCTTAGGAAACAGGGATACAACACTGCGGCCGGTGTCGATGAGGTCGGACGCGGCACACTTGCTGGACCGGTAGTGGCCGGCGCGGTGATTCTTCCTTCGGTATTGCCGGAAGAAGGTCTTGAGTTGATACGTGACAGCAAGCAACTCACCCCCGATCAACGTAGTCGGGCCGCGTCGTATGTCGAACAGAACGCGATAGGTTACGCGTGTGGGGCAGCGGATGCGGCCGAGATAGATAAGTTTGGGATCGTCGCGGCCACACGTATAGCGATGGGCCGGGCGATAGATCTTCTTGAACCGGTTCCAGACCACCTACTGATTGATGCATTGGAACTGCCGGGGGTATCACTTCCACAGACATCGATGATCAAGGGCGATACAAGATGCCGGAGTATCGCGGCGGCTTCAATCATCGCTAAGGTCACACGGGATCGACTCATGGCTACGGTGTGGGACACGAAATTTCCCGCATACGGCTTTGCTGCGCACAAGGGCTACGGCACGGCGATGCACCTTGAAGCCCTGCGCGAGCGTGGACCCGTCTTCGGGCACCGGCTGACGTTTGCTCCGGTCCGCGAAGCGGTCGCTATTTACGGGACTCCGGTTGGCACCGGTTGATGAGTCCGGAGTTTGGTGGCATCGATGATTGTCATAACTCCGATCCCACCGAATCGCACGCGGAAAAACGAAAAAGCCGCATTAGATGGATAGCGCGGGTAAGGAGTAAATCGGTTGGGAGTTATCGCGTGCAAAGCATCAAAGGCGGAACGCGTTGCAGTACCAATTTGGTTCTTTGAGGGCGTCCCAGACGGTTTTAAACTGGGCGACGTTTTGCGTACGGCGGCATTAACCTATCAACCGTGTGTTCGGAGCAATACAGGCCCCTACGGCTTGCCGTCTAAAACACAGCCACCGGGTTTACTGGGGATCCTGTCACGTTGTTCAGCCTGAGTGGCAGGACATTGATCAAGAACTCCCACCGGCCCCGTCGTGCACATTCGTCTGCGAGATCGTCCAGCCAAGCGTTGTCTAGGATCCAACCGCCCATCGCCGGGATGAAGACCTGGTGTACCGGGTTGGTGAAGATTTTTGACTGAGTCGGCGTGACGTCGTTCCCTGTGTCCGAGCCCATGACAGCGATGTCACGTTCTTTGAAGAACGGAAGCAACTCAGGAAGAGGGCCGGATGAGCCGGCGAGGTTTACATCCACCGGGCCGCTTCTCTGTCGCTCCCCGAATTGGCCAGTGCGCAGAAATAACACGTCGCCCTTGCCGACCGTAAATCCGCCGTCTTTTTCCGCCTTCTCGATATCCGCGAGGCTTACCCCGTCTCCGCGCTCAATGAAATCAACGCCCCGTCCTCTGGCAGCATCCACGAGGATACCCCTCGTGACAATTCCTTTGTGGGCGACGGTGATATCGCCTTCCGTTGCTCCTTCACTGATCCTCACGGATGACGAAGGTCTTCCGTTGTACAAGTGACCGTCCCACATGAAGTGAGCATGGCTGTCGAGGTGAGTCACGGTATGGCCGTGGAAAATAAGTCCGAAAAAATCCATCGCCACCTGCCGACCGGGGCCGTCGCCCGGGCGGTACGCTTCGCCGGCGCCGACCATGTAGTGAACCGGAGGGCGGGGTACGTCCAACTCAGCCTGGTTGAAGGTGAGAGGGGCGGCGCAACTTACGGTTGTTCCGTCCTCGACAAGTGCTAACGCACGTTTCGTCAACTCTGGAGACAGGTTGTTTAGGGTTCCAAGTTCATCGTCGTCACCCCAGCGTCCCCAGTTGGAGAGGGAATCGATCCATCCGAGTAGTTGTTCCTCGTTAACGGCGTAGTCAGGCATGTTTTACGATCCGATATGGGTTGGTTGGTGTCCGATTGGTTCGGCCCGTGTGGAGGCTTTCCAGACGGCGAATGGACGTTCGCCACATGCTACACGCCCCGCCGTTCAGAGCAATCACCTCCATGCTTCTGCGATCGCCGGTCTTAACACTGCTATCGACGGATCGGTTATTTCTAGGAGAGCCGAGGGGTGGGATCCCGTAGCGGCGACGCGTGTGCTGGTTCGCTTATCGGTGGATAAGTCTTTGGTCACCGGATCTGGGTCGTGGCGGGGATACAAGCAAAGCGTTGTGGAAATGTCGCAGCTGAACATTGAGGTTCCGGGTTGTCTTGGGCCGTCTACGACGGTTGTGGGGGTCTGTTACGGTGACTGGTGAATGAGCGTTATGACTCCGTATCCCCGAAGGATCGTGGGTACATATTCCAAAAGGGAACCATATGCGATCTACGTGGATAATCTTGATTCTGGTCAGCATAGCCTCGCTGACTATCCTTGCCGCCTGCGGCGGTGGCGGCGATGAGGTTGGCCCAACCCCGGGTGGCTTGACCGAAGAGGAGGCCGGGAAACGCGCCAAAGAGATCATTAAGGCAAACGATTGCGATGCACCCGCTGGTGGGTACAGTTCGGTCAAGGTTGTCGGTAATACATGGGAATTGGTAGCCTCAATCGGTCTTAACTCCCACACTTGGATATTTGACCCGGCAGCGGGAACAGTTACCGAGTCGAATGGAGTCTGCAAGACCTAAAGACACTAGGCGCTTCGATCATAGTTAGACGGTTTATACGACTGCGATTAGATCGAGATTGCTCCCGAACATGGTCATTGTGGCCGAGGTAAGTCTGTCCATAATCGAATTTGCGTTGCTAGACACGAATCTCGAATTGGGCTCATTTTCATTGACCCGTTTACCGGACGGGTGATAGCGTTATCCGCTGGAAATCACGAACGTTTTCCCACGTGACATCAAATCAATCCGACGTCCGATCAGTGGGCGTCAAATTTCAACCTACGGTTTGAGGGCGACATTTGATCGCTCTCGTCTAATGTTTAAGTCGATTAAGGAGTCCCAAATTTGGATCCGATGAAAGATGCTCCCGAACTCCTCTGGTTCGCGATATGCGCCGGGGTTATCGGGCTGATCGCTGCTGCTATAACGGCGGTTGGAGTGCTTCGGAAGGACCAGGGCTCTGGCGAAGTCCGGGAGATCGGGAATCTCATCAAGGAAGGCGCAAACGCCTTTCTTAAACGTGAGTACTTGATCCTGTCGGTTTTTGTAATCGTGGTCGCGGTAATCATCGGGATATTCGTTGACTTCAACATCCTTGATAACGGCAAGATTGATGAGTTGAATGACATCGCTCGTACCGCCGGAGTTGACGTTGAAGGGCCATGGACGGCCATTGCGTACCTCTTCGGCGCCATAGGCTCCGGACTTGCTGGATACGTTGGCATGAGCATAGCGGTGCGCGCTAACACACGAACCGCTACGGCTGCTCAGGAGGGCCTCAACCCGGCACTTCGAGTTGCATTTGGAAGCGGCGCCGTGATGGGTCTGACCGTCACAGGTATCGGACTCCTTGGAATTGTGATCCTCTGGATGATTTTCCGGGACCCGAACATCGTCGCCGGATTCGGGTTCGGTGCATCCTCTATAGCGCTGTTTGCACGTGTCGGTGGCGGTATCTACACCAAAGCAGCGGACGTCGGCGCTGACCTTGTAGGTAAGGTAGAGGCCGGTATTCCGGAGGACGATCCACGCAACCCTGCAACGATTGCCGATAACGTTGGTGATAACGTTGGCGACGTAGCAGGGATGGGCGCTGACCTATTCGAATCCTATGTCGGAGCGATGATCGCCACCCTGGCGCTAGCAGCTGTCGGCGCCGGATTCTTTTCCCTTGAAGCGGGTGGATTTGATTCTTCCCTCGTGGTCCTTCCGATGGCGATTGCTGGGATCGGCATCATCGCCTCTATTATCGGAACGTTCCTGGTGCGGACTGGACCAGATGCATCAATGGGCCGCCTGCTATGGTCGCTTCGGACTGGTATTTTCGGGGCCGGAATCCTGGCGCTTGCTGCCACGGCATTGGTGATCAACGCACTGGACCTGAGTTTTAACCTGTTCTGGGTTGTTGTGACCGGGCTTGTCGTTGGACAAGTGATCGGTACCGCCACGGAATACTTCACCTCGTATGAGAACAAACCGACCCAGTGGATAGCGAAGCAATCGGAGACCGGAGCGGGATCTGTCGTCATAGCAGGAGTGGCGATGGGCCTACTCAGCACTGTGATCCCAGCGCTTGCCATCGTGGCCGGAATCCTCATCTCCTACGAACTTGCCGACTTGTATGGGATTGCTCTTGCGGCTGTAGGAATGCTTTCTACGCTCGGCATTACGTTGGCGACTGACGCCTACGGACCCGTCGCCGACAACGCCGGCGGTATCGCCGAACAGGGACATCTTGACCCAGAAGTACGTGAGCGGACTGATGCTCTTGACGCATTGGGAAACACCACGGCCGCAACCGGCAAAGGCTTTGCCATCGGGTCAGCCGTTCTTACCGCGCTGGCCCTGATGGTGGCTTATGCCACGGTGACCGGACTTGCCAGCGTCAAGGATGGCATGATCGAGATCTCACCAGGATTGTCGATCATCGATCCGCAGGTTTTGATCGGCATGATCATCGGCGGAATGCTGCCGTTTCTGTTTGCCGCACTTACCATGCAGGCGGTAGGCACAGCCGCCAACGCCATGATCGTGGAAGTGCGACGGCAATTCCGTGAAATTCCCGGGCTGCGTGAGGGCAAAGAAGGTGTGAAGCCTGATGCAGCACGCGCCGTGGACATTAGCACGCAGGGTGCTCTCAAGGCGATGTTCCTTCCCGGACTCATAGCCGTCATCTCGCCGATACTTGTGGGCGCTTTGGTCTCCGCAGAGGCACTTGGTGGGCTACTGATTGGTTCGATCATCTCGGGCTTTCTGCTCGCCATTTTTATGGCGAACGCGGGCGGCGCATGGGACAACGCTAAAAAATACGTGGAGCTTGGCCACCATGGCGGGAAAGGCACGGATGCACACGCCGCTGCGGTTGTTGGAGACACGGTCGGCGACCCATTCAAGGACACTTCGGGCCCGGCTATCAACATCCTGTTGAAACTGATGGCTGTGGTATCAGTGATCTTCGGCCCCTTGTTCATCTAGGGATTCACCGGAAACATGAAAGAGGGGCGGCGCTTCTTGCGCCGCCCCTCTTTCATGTTTCCGGCCTTGTGTATTTCGACAGATATCACTCGGTCATTCCCTAGTATTAGCGAATGCTGAGACGGTCTGTGGGCTTTATGGTTTGAATCTCGGGAGCGGGGTTTTCTGGATTACTCGCTACATGCGAAGAGCAGATTTAACGCCTTGTCCCCGTTCGTCGCCATATCGTCCCATTCACCGTGAAAAAGCGGCATTGATGTTGGTATTTGGCTCTGTTGGATGCGCTTGAGCGCGTCGATGCGGCGCGATCTAGTACCCTCCTTCGGGTTCAAAGCGTCCTTGCACCCTTGAGGGATTGGCCGAAACGCGGTTCTCCTAAAGCTGGCTCAAACGTACGTTGATGTTGGAGAGTGGTGCTGGTAAGTACGAATTCTGGCCTTTCACTCCCGCGAATTTCTCGCCAACATCTCGCCAATATCTTGGAGGAACTGATTGAGACCGATAGTTGACGTTGCGTCCGATCTTGGAATCTCCGCTAGCGATATCGAACCGTACGGACTAGATAAAGCGAAGATCCCGTTGGACTCATTCCCCTCCAACGGTTCCGGCGGGAAGCTGATCGTCGTTACGGCAATCACGCCGACGCCCGCAGGTGAAGGTAAGTCGACGACCGCCGTTGGGCTGGTTCAGGGATTGGCGAAAATCGGAAAGCGACCCGCTCTGACAATTCGGCAACCCTCGCTGGGCCCGGTATTCGGAGCCAAGGGCGGTGGCACCGGGGGCGGTAAGGCGACGGTTCAGCCGGCGGAGGAGATCAACCTCCATCTCACGGGCGATTTCCACGCCATGATGTCCGCCCACAACCTTCTTGCCGCAATGACCGACAACGTGGTGTACCGGCATCAAATCGATGGGTTTGAGGCTGAAGGTATTACCTGGCGTCGTGTAACCGATGCCGAGGACCGTGCCCTTCGCAACGCAGCGGTGGGCCTGAACGGCGATGGCCCGATGCGGCAGACCGGTTATGACATTAGTGCCGCATCAGAGATCATGGCAATTCTGGCACTCGCCAACGGATACGAAGACCTGCGTAACCGGCTGGGGGACATTGTCGTTGGATGGACGCGCGACCGAACTCCCGTAACGGCAGATCAAATCGGAGGAGTCGGCTCGATGATGGCCCTCCTTAGAGACGCCCTGAAGCCCAACCTCTGCCAGACCCTTGAGGGTCAACCGGCGATCGTTCATATGGGACCGTTCGGAAACATCGCTCATGGCTGTAGCTCCATCCTTGCGGATCAACTTGCCATTGCGACCGCTGACTACGTGGTCACCGAGGCGGGGTTTGGTGCCGACCTAGGGTTCGAGAAGTTCATGGACATCAAGGTCAGACAGGGCGGTCCGAAGCCCCATGCGGCGGTGGTTGTATGCACGGTGCGAGGACTGAAGTATCACGGTGGGGTCGATCTCAAAGAGCTGACAACGCCGAACGCCGATGCCGTCAAGATCGGGACGGATAACCTTCGGAACGCCCTTCGAATCACGAGCTTGTTCGGGTTAAACGCCGTGGTGGCGATAAACCGATTCCCTGAAGACACGCCGGAGGAGTTGAAGGCGATTAAGACTGCCGCGCTGGACGCCGGCGCAAAGGGCGTTGCCGAGGCGAATGGGTTCGCCGAGGGTGGCGACGGTATGAAGGAGTTGGCGGAAATGGTGGTCGCCGTGGCTGACGCCGGGTCCGATATTTCTCTGATCTACGACGACGAGGTTTCGACCATCGACAAGGTCGAGTTGTTGGCGGACCGTCTTTACGGCGCTGATCGTGTTGTGTGGGGCCGAATGACGCGCACGACGGCGCGCCGGTTCGAGGCGAATGGCTGGAAGTTTCCTATCTGTATGGCCAAGACCCACCTTTCGGTTTCGGCAAATGCGCGCCTGCGTAACGTTCCCACCGGCCACGTTCTTCCGATACAGGAACTGCGCATTTCTGCAGGCGCTCGGCAGATAGTCACGCTCGCAGGTGACATAATGACTCTACCGGGACTTCCCTCGAAGCCTAATGCGCTCGATATCGATCTGGACGACGATGGCCAGATTTTTGGGGTGTTGGGAACCTGAGTAGGGCCGTACGGGTTCCACTCACGTTAATCCCGCATGGACAGATTCCAGACCATGACCTCTATTGCTACCGAGGCCCCGATCGACGTTAACGGGGTAATTGTTCCAAACCGTCCCGGTGGGCGGGTGCTGGCGGTGCTGCGCGACGCAGGCGCGAGTGTGCCGACGCTGTGTTTCGACGATCGACTTGAACCGCAGGGCACTTGTCGAATGTGTCTGGTCGAGGTCGAGGTGAACGGCCGGAAAGAGACGGTCGCCTCCTGCACGGCGTTTTCAGAACCCGGCATGAGCGTCCAGACGCACACGGACGAGATCGTTCAGTACCGCAAAACCTTACTCGAAATGCTCCTGTCTGAGATCAAAGACCCGTCCAAGATTGGACAGACAGAAGCCCTTGGCGATTACGAGTTCCAGGCGGCGGTACGCGAGTACGACGCTCAGCCTGACGCGTTCAATCCATTGGATCGACGCAAGAAGGTCGCCGATCCTAACCCGTTCATCAAGCGGGATTACGACCTGTGCATCGCCTGTTTTCGATGCACGAATATCTGTAATGACTGGGAGCAGGCGTCTGCCATAACAGTTACAGGACGAGGGCAGGACTCAACGATCTTTAGCAAGTTCAACAACCTGCTGATGGAGAGCCCCTGCACCTTCTGTGGCCAGTGCGTAAACACCTGTCCCACAGGCGCACTCACGAATCGGAAACTGACGGACGCCGTTATCCCGACGCCGATGGCGTGGAACGGCGACTTGGCGGAAGAGACGCTACAGAGCGTCCCGGGGCCCTCGGGCGACTTCGTACCGCTCGGGCCGGGCACAGTAGTAGATCGCACATCCACCATCTGTCCTTATTGCGGTGTCGGTTGTGGCATCAACTTGATCACACAGGCCGGCGACCTAATCGGGTCTGAGCCCGACTTTTCAGCCCCGAGCCAGGGATCACTTTGTGTCAAAGGCCAGTTTGGATCATGGGACTTCATCAACAGTGATGAGCGCCTGACGACGCCACTTATCAAGAACGCCCAGGGTGCATTCGAACCTGCAAGCTGGGACAGTGCGCTCACGCTGATTACGGACAAGCTCAAGCACTACAAGGACGTGGACGGCCCTGACTCGATGGTGTTCTGGAGTTCCGCCCGAACGACCTCTGAATCGAACTACCTCGCTCAGAAATTTGCCCGGGTGGCGCTTGGGACCAACAATATAGACAACTGTTCACGTACCTGACACTCCCCGACGGTCGCCGGTCTGGCGGTCATGGTTGGCAAAGGTGCGATGAGCAACTCGATCGAGGAAATCGCCGGGGCGGACATGCTCCTCGTGATCGGGTCAAACACCACTGAGGCGCACCCAGTCATATCGCTCCGCATGAAAAAAGCCGTGCGGAGAGGTGCCAACCTAGTAGTCATAGACCCGCGGAAAATTGAGTTGACCCGCTGGGCCAAAAGGCACGTGCAATTGCGGATCGGGACCGACATCCCGGTCTTGAACGCCATGGCCCACGTGATCATCAAAGAGAAGTTGTACGACGCCGAGTATGTCTCGCACCGCACGGAAGGCTTTGAGGCGCTCTCGAAGCACCTGGAGATGTACACACCGGAGTTTGTAGAGGGAATCTCCGGCGTCCCGGCGGGCCAGATCGTTGCAACCGCTCGTGAGTATGCGGCGGCATCGCCAAAGGCCTCAATCTGCTACACACTCGGCATCACAGAGCACTCGTGCGGTACGCACAACGTTCAGGCAGTCGCCAACCTTGCGTTGCTGTGCGGAAACTTTGGCAGGGAAAACGCAGGCGTGAACCCGCTGCGCGGCCAGAACAATGTGCAGGGTGTGTCAGATATGGGCGCACTGCCGACGGACCTACCGGGCTATCAGAAGCTTGAGAAGCCGGAAGTCCGGGAGAAGTTCGAGAAGGCGTGGGGCACACCACTGCCAAAGCGCCGAGGCATCACCAAGATCACGGCCATGGACCAGATGATTAAGGGCGAGGTGAAGGCCGTGTTCATCATGGGCGAGAACACAGTTGTGTCGGATCCTTGTTCTGGCCACAGCAGACGCGCTCTTGATGCGGCCGAATTTGTGGTGGTCCAGGACATATTCATGAACGACACAGCTCGATTGGCGGACGTTGTGCTGCCGGCGGCGGCCTTTGCGGAAGTCGAAGGCACATTCGCAAACTCTGAGCGAAGGGTTCAGCGGGTTCGGAAAGCGGTCGATCCACCGGGTGAGGCTAGGGCCGACTGGCGAATTCTGCTGGATCTGTTCGATTACATGGGAGTTCCTCAGGATCTTGACTCGGCCGCTGAGGTCTGGGACGAGGTAGCTGCGCTGGCTCCTATCCTGAGTGGGATTTCATATGACCGGCTCGATCTGGAGGGCGGTATTCAATGGCCTTGCCCAACGCCAGATCACCCCGGCACAGTATTCCTGCACCAGGATGAGATGGACTCCGGCCTGCCGGGCCAGTTCGCTCCAGTCGATCACATCCCGCCGGTCGAGGAACCGGACGATGATTACCCATTGTTCCTGACGACGGGCCGCCGACGTTCCACGTATCACACGGGTACGCAGACCGGCAGAGCGATAGGGTTTGAGGAACTTGTGCCTCACGAGCTAGCGGAGCTCAACCCGGTGGACGCGTTAGCGCTGAGCATCGAGGACGGCGAGGTGGTGCGCGTATCGTCACGCCGCGGTTCCCTAGAGGTCCACGCCAAGGTGACGGATCGCTCGCCAAAGGGTGCAATCTTCATGGCGTTCGCCCATCCGGAGACGGCGCCAACAAACGTGCTGACGATCGACGCATACGACTTCATCACCGAAACACCGGAGTTCAAGGCCTGTGCCGTAAAGGTGGAGAAGTTGGACCGAAGTGAACCGGCGGGAACGGCTGTGGCCGATTAACCTCCGCTCACCGCTCGAACTTACGCTCGTCGGCGTGGGAGGGAAAACGCCCTCCCGGATCTATAGGTTTCAATCACATGGGAATCCACTGCTGGCGTTACCCATGATTAACTTTTGGCTAATTCAACCTTTACGGATCGCATCTGTCGGGGCATGACGGCGTTCGATTCCCACGTCTGGATAACGCCTAGGTTTGTCGTGATCACCGGCTTCACTTGGATCCGGATCAAAATGGGCCCATCCTCCGCCATGATGCGCGGCATCTCGGTTGCCATCTCCTCGGTATCTTCGAATGAATAAGCGGCCTTATATCCGCTTCCCATCGCGATGGCGGGCCAGTCGATGACTCCGGCACCTGCGATAGGCTGGCCGCCGGTGATAGCGTAAACGCCGTTGTCGTACACCACATGGACAAAGTTCTTAGGTGACTTGTTGCCGACGGTGACTAGGCTGCCCATGTTCATGATCAAACTGCCATCGCCGTCCAGTGCAATGACTTTCCGGTCTGGAGCGCCAAGCGCGATGCCAAGCGCGATGGACGATACCTTGCCCATTGAATTATTCGTTGGGATGTCCAATTCCGGCCGCTCCGACGCCTCTTTCCAGAACTTTGACTGCGTCATTGCTGTTACTACAACTGCTTCCCCGCGTTCTCGCTGAATTGCAGTTGCGACATCCTGGTATTCGATCATCGGTCTCTCCTCATATTCGGAACGTCGATGCCGGGGACGATACCCCGGAACGGTAGTTTGGTCCATGTATAGATAGTCAAGCGTTCTCGATGCGGTTGTATGCCTTGAGGGTCCGTAAGTTAATCAGTGTCAAATACCCGGCCCACTGGCGTTTAGCGATCTCCCACGCATGCGCGTATTGCTCGCCCCAAGTCCAGAGCGGCGCCCAACTCCCGTCGCTTGATTGTGATTCGATTAAGTGGTCGAGATATTTATCGGTCGTAGGCCTCAATCTGGCCGCCAGCAGAGAATCAAGGTTTGGGGCCAACTGAGTCGGTGGCGCGTGATAAGACTTCCACTCCGATGGGGTTGTTGCGACTACGACTCGGGCGGCCTCCGTGAGTTGATCTGATAATCCGTTTGCGATGTGAGCGGGAAGACGCGCCTGCATACGTAGGTAACAAAGTAAGACGTGCATCTCGATCTCGGCCGGTTGCTCTGCGAAATTTTCAAGGGCGAGGGCTGTTGTGCGATCTAAAAATTCCTGGGGCACCAGCGTTGGGTATTCGTGGAAATACCCGATTATCTCGGCAGACGGATTGCCCCAACCACTCTGATCGAACGGCCCGTCCAGCTTGGGGCTGTAGTTCGCCCAAGGGGCGTGTGGAGCGTCCTCAACCTCCCACGAAACCTTACTCCATCCGGCGCGCTCAGTATCGTAATTATCGATTAGGTAAGCGACAGCACCGGTAACGAAGGGATGGTCGTGTGATAAGCCCAAAGCGCTGATGTGTTGCAGGGCCACGGTGGTCGATAACGGGGACGAGTCAGGCATCCAGATGTCCGGATGGATGCCGTGTCCGAAGCCGCCGTCGGTATTCTGAAACCCGGAAAGGGCATCGATAATCGCTTGTTTTGGACCGTCTTCTGCCTCGTGTTGGAACATGGCGCGTTCAAGCGGTCGAGCGAGCAACTTCATGAAGTTGCTCGCTTTGCGGAACGCGTCTGATGTGAGGGTCAAGGTCATGACGATGTCGACACGGCGGGAACTTCTTCAATCAGAAGAAGTTGCAGGAGAAAGAAAAAAATCTGACGTTAACTGGATCTAAAATCCACGTCAGTACATTTCCGGTATTGCCTCCCTAAACGCTGACGTACTCCGCGCCTATGAGTACAGCTACAGGCTTTGAAGTCTCTTCCGCCTTTTGGAAGGCGAGTGAAATTCTGTCCAACTCGTCGTCCGTCTCAATAATCCAGTACGGCGTACCCCAGGTGTGGAGGAACGGCTCCAGGAATTGTGCAGCGCTGTCGGGAGTGTCGCCGTGTCGTGTGTAACCCCGGTATCCGATGAACATAACTAGCGGCAAGTCGATACCGATACCAAGGCCGCGGAGCGCATCTCCAGACTCGAATAGGCCCGAGTTCTGGATCATGATCGCTGGCTTCTGGTTGGCGATCCACAATCCTGCAGCGATCGCGATCGCCTCGCCTTCACGGGCGATTGGAACGACCTCCATACCGCTTTCGGTCATGTTGTCGTACATGAAATTGGTCTCGCTGTCCGGCAGGGTCACCATGTGCGTGACCCCCTGCGCAGCGATGTGCTCGACCATGGAGCGAGCGGTAAGGCCTTCGGTCGTCCCCTGTGTCGTCATCTGGGATACCTCCTGATTTGGCGCTGTAAGTCCAAATATCAAACGTGCAACAAGCGTAATGGCGAATTCATGTCCGAGCAACTGGGCCGAATACGGGCGACCCGAAATGGGTTAGTCGTCTGCCGTCGCGGCGGCGCTCGATATAGGGTCACGGTCTGTAACCCTCGCCGGGGGTTTTCCTGGTGATGGTGTGAACAGGATCAACGTTGCTGCGAGGATGGCGAATGCAGCCAGCATGGGGAATACTGCCCGATAGTCGCCAGTGATGTCGTATATCAGGCCTGCGCCAAGCGCTCCCGCCGCCTGTCCTCCACCGACCCACGGCTCCACAAAACCTCGTACCGCTCCGAGTGAACGTCTGCCAAAATAATCGGCAACTATCACCGATGGGATGACCAGAAGGCCGCCCAGCCCGAAACCGAATAAGGTCGCCACGATAAAGGCCAACGCCGTGTTGTTGACGGTCAGGAACATCAACGCAACCAGGCCCATGTAAAGTGCGACAGCCGCATAGGCGAGTTTGACCGGAAGTTTTTCGGCGACCACACCCCAGAAAATTGCGCCGATCGCTGACCCGGCTGCCAGGGATGTCAGGGCCGCCGCTGCGACGGTCGCACTGATTCCCTGATCGCGTAAAAACGCCGCCTGATGGATGTTGACGCTGGCATGGACGAAGAACAACAACCCTCCAGTCAAACCGATGGCCCACAACGTCGGGGTTCGCATCGCCTTAGCCAGTGTCCAGCCCTCAATCTTCACAGGCCCGCGTGGCGGGTCTTCTTGTGCGGCATCTCCCAAGGCGCTCTCGAGCTCTTCAGCGTCCCCGTCGCCATCCGGCAACATACCAACGTCTTCTGGCTTGGAGACCATCAGGAACCAGAGTGGCGCCAGTGCGATTATCCATACAGTGATCCCGAGCCAGAACCATGCTTCTCGCCATCCGACGGTGTTGATTAGTATCTGGGCGAAGAACGGCATCAACCCCATACCAACGGAATGCGAGGACGCGAGGATCCCGTTGGCTCGACCACGACGACGGATAAACCACTGAGATACGACCGTTCCTGTCCCGATCTGGATAGGAGCCGCAAATATCACTCGGCCGATACCGAACAGGATGTAGAAGCTGATGGGCGTGATCCACCAGCCGATAGCCATCGTCGTAAACCCGAGGATGAGGGCTGCGCCAAGCAGTACGGCGCGTGGACCGTACCGGTCGATCAAATATCCCGATATCGGGGCTGCGAACATCGCTGCAATGCCGCCCGCGCTCGCAGATCCAGCCAGGAGAGTCCTGCTCCAGCCGAGGTCCTCGGCCATAGGGAACATAAAAACCCCGAGGGTTAGCGATGCCGCGGCGTTACGGACGAACACGGCGGACCCGGCGGAGAAGAGAATCGCCCAACCATAAAAAAACGGGGTGTGTTGAGCTATGCGATGTCGGAAGTTAGGAGAGTTCAAGGGTCCCCGATGTTCTGGAGAATGCTGCGGTTAGCGGCGCACGATGTTACAACGTCATTGCACGGAAAAGACGTTGTACTGGTGTTCCGTGCATCGACTTGATTGTTATAAGACCTCTAAACAGAGCCTGATCTAGGCTCTTGGAATTCCTGACTCATCAGAATCGCCCCCGGCGAATAAGAGGAACCGCAAGCATGGCCATCATCTACGAGAAACGTGACCAGATCGCTTACATCACTATAAGTAACCCGGACAAGGCGAACATCTTGGACAAGGCCAGTTCGGACGCCCTCTCGGATGCATGGAAAGAGGTCTGGGAAGATCGTGATGTCCGAGCTGCGGTCCTGACGGGTGAAGGTGATAAGTACTTTTGTGCAGGCCACAATCTGGCTCCACGGCCGGATGTCACGGAGGAGGAACGGGAACGACTGCGGATGCAGCGAACTTACTGGCCCTTATCCGGAACCGTCAACGGCGCTACAACCGGCGTCGATGGACGAATGGGTGACCACTATCCACAGATCTGGAAACCGGTGGTCGCCGCCGTAAACGGGTGGGCCGCAGGCGCTGGCTTCTACCTCGTGCTCGGTTCAACCGATATTCGAATTGCCTGTGCCGAGCATGCCAGATTCAAATTCGCGTTGCTGTCCCAGGGCTGGGTAGGCAACGGGCCAGGGGCGACGCTCCTCACCCGACAGGTGAACTACGCGGATGCGATGCGCATTTTGTTGATGGACGAGCCGTTTGGCGCACAAGAGGCGCTCCGGATCGGCCTCATAAACGAGGTAGTACCACACGAGAACCTGATGGATAGGGCGGATGAGATCGCACACCGCCTGGCGTCGATGCCACCGGTGGCGGTTCGGATGATGAAGGAGTTCGTAATCCGTTTCCGGGAGGCTCCCGTGGACACGGCGTGGCAGGTTCAGACGCTGATGAATACGTTGCTAATCCAGACGACGATGGACGGGGAAGAGGGCCGAAAGGCTTTCAACGAGAAACGGCCTGCGAACTTCACGGGAGCCCTCCGAAAAAAGGGAGAAGCGTTCTCGGACCCGACGCTGGAAGAGGCAGAACGACTCGAAGAGCTATACAAATCCGGGGAATATTAGTAGCCCCGGCGGGGTGGACCTCTATGTCAACGCGCCCTTCTGCCGCAGCTCAGCGATCTCGACATCAGTCATACCCAGCACATCAGATAACACCGCGTCGGTATCGGCGCCCAGCCCTGAAGCCGGGGTCTGAACGGGGCGTTCTCCGACTGCCCACCTCCACGGTAATCCGGGCAGCCCGCGGTTCGATCCATCCATGTCCGTAGAATTTGCATAAAACCCACGTTCCCACAGATGCGGGTTCCAGAATAACTCCGTGGAATCTGGAGATGGTGCTGCCGAGACACCGGCGCTCTGGAGCGTGAGAGTTGCTTCCCTTGCTGTCCGTGTTGAGGTCCAGGCAGTGATTACCTCGTTAATCTGTGCTGCATCCCATATTCGAGTCTTCAGGCTGTCAGATCTTCGGGCAATCAATTTCGGAATGAGCGTGCACAACGCTTCCCATTCGCCAGGTGACGCGGTGCTAATCGCAACCCACTGATCGTCACCATTGCAGGGATAGACACCGTGCGGATAGATTTCGGGGTCATCGTTGCCTATCTGCCCTGATGACGTCTGCTCTGACTGGTGATCAATCAACGGTCCTGGCATGGTCGACAACAACGATTCCACCATCGAGAAATCGATCTGTGCTCCCTGATGGTTGAGGGCCCGTTGACGAAGTGCTGCCCCGATAGCGAATGCCATCTTCAGGCCGCATAACGGATCGGCCCAGGCCCAACCGACCCGGGGAGACGTATCCGGGTATCCGTTGAGTGATGCAAAACCGGTGTAACACTGGATGAGTGTTCCGTAGGCGACGCGGTTAGCGTCCGGACCGGTACGTCCCAAACCAGAAGCAGATAACAGGACTATGTCGGGCTTTATCTCGCTGAGAGATTCATAACCAAGCCCGAGCCGATCCAGCACTCCGGTAGCGAAGTTCTCCACCACCACGTCGCATTTAGAGACCAGGCGGTGTGCTATTTTGAGCGCCTCTGGTTGTTTCAAGTTCAGGGTGATGGCACGCTTGGATTTGCCCAAGATTGCGTGTAATGCGGACGCACGTCCGGGATCTGCTCGGCCACTCGTTTCGACCTTGATCACATCTGCGCCGAGGGCCGCCAGATAGCGGGTACAGGTCGGCCCGGCAATCACCCAACTCAAATCCAACACCCGGACACCTGATAACACCCCAGAGGGCAGGATTACTCCGGCCGGTTTTGCGGGAGTCGCAACATATCTTTTATTCGATGATCGGCGCACTGTGTAGGGAACACCGGGTCGAAGGAGTGGGCCAGCAGTAGGGTGCTCGAATTCGGTGAAGAACCCACGGTGCAAGAGTTGCGGAGATTCGAGCAGATCGCCCGGGGTGGCCATTGGAAACGACGGTACGTGTGCATCTTGTGCCGTTTCGTAGATCCACTGTTTGGTGCGAATGGAGCTCCACTCGGTGATCAGAGAGTAAAGCTCGTTCCAGTTCCTGGCACGATCGGGCTTCGTGCCGAATCGCTCCTCTTTGCCCCAGTCGGGGTCCCCCATCACACCGAGCCATGCCTGCCACTGCCGATCTTCACGGGGTGATATCGCAACGAAACCGTCTGATGCAGGAATGATGCTGACGGTCGACCCATTTCCGTCTCCTTCCCGTCGGCGCGGCTGAGACGGCTCTCCATATGCCGGCGCAGCCAATTCACGGATGGCCATGCACGCCAGGGCTTCCTGCGTTGATATATCGATCACCTGACCGCCATATGGACGCTCTCCGGCTAGGGCAAGCATAGCTGCGCACGCCGCTGTGGCGCCTGCGATGAATGCCGACTGATCGCCGGAAGCCCTCACAGGAGGTTCGGCCTTTGGATCTTCGACCTGCCCGATGAGAAGGCGGCCCATGCCCGAGGCATGGAATGAGACGAGATCCCCGCCGGTGAATTCGGCGTCTGGACCTGTAAGGCCAAACGGGGTGATTGATACGATCAATATGCCCGAGTTGTCTGAGCGTATTTTGTCGATCACACCCTGGGTCACCGATGCTCCAGAGGGCGTTTTGTCCACAATCACAAGGTCAGCGGCACTGAGAAATCTCTCGAACTCGACACGGTTTTCCGTGCGTTGCTTACCGTCGTTGACTGCGAGCCATACGTTGCCGTCTTCAGCGTTAACGGATAGTCGGCTCACCTTTGCCCCTGCTTCGACAAACGTTTGCCCGCACACCGCCCCGGCTAGACCGAGGCCTATTTCAACAACCCGTAATCCGGCAAGGAGGTCCAACGATGTAGCTTTTTTCGATTGTTCAGGCGATTGTTCTGGGCTCATGTGATTCCGAGGTGCTGTGAATTCGATTTGTACTTGCCAGAGGCCCGGGGATGCTACAACGTACCTGGTCCCATCGCGAGGGCGACCTAGGTAAACAAGGGCAAATTAAGCCAAACACGGCTTCTCGCTGGTAAAGTTGCGGCACGAAATATCGGGCGGCGTGCGATGCAGCCGCCTACGATCGAAGATAGACAGCTGGAAAGTGGATAATGAATGGCGAACGGAAACAGTCCTTTCGATGCCAGAACGACTCTTCAGACCCCGTCCGGTGAAGTCATTTACTACCGACTGTCGGCCCTTAAAGAACAGGGGTTGGTTGATGTAGACAAACTCCCGTTCAGCATCCGCATCCTGCTGGAAAACGCGTTGCGACAAGCGGACGGTGGAGTGGCCGACCGTTCCGACGTAGAAACGGTTGCATCCTGGGCGCCATCTTCCACCCCGACTAAAGAAATCCCTTACCTGCCGGGCCGGGTCGTCCTCCAAGACTTCACCGGGATCCCGACGGTTGTTGATCTGGCGTCAATGCGTGACACGGTCGCCGAGTCAGGCGGTGATCCGTCCGTCGTGAACCCGATCATCCGCACTGATCTCGTGATCGACCACTCGGTACAGGTAGACCACTTTGCAAACGAAGGCGCTCTCGCTATGAATATTGAGCGCGAATTTGACAGAAACCGTGAGCGTTACCTGTTGCTTCGGTGGGCACAACGGGCGTTCGACAACTTCCGGGTTGTGCCCCCGGGGACGGGGATCGTTCATCAGGTAAACCTCGAATATTTGTCGCCATCGGTTCTCACCCAGGACGGCGAACACGGACGTGTTGCCTACCCCGACACCTGCATCGGCACGGACTCCCACACTACGATGGTTGATGGTCTTGGCGTGCTCGCCTGGGGTGTCGGCGGTATTGAGGCAGAGGCCGTAATGCTTGGGCAGCCGTACTACATGCTGGTCCCGGAGGTCGTCGGAGTCAGGTTGACCGGCTCGCTGCCGGAAGGCACGACGGCAACCGACCTTGTGCTCACCGTGACCGAAATGCTTCGAGCTCACGGCGTGGTCGAGAAACTGGTTGAGTTCTTCGGTCCCGGCCTGGCGAGCCTGCCGGTAGCTGACCGCGCAACGATATCGAACATGTCGCCTGAGTACGGCGCAACCGCAGGTTTCTTTCCGGTAGATGAACAGACACTTAGATACCTGCGGCTGACGAACCGTGGCGAGGCGGCAGACCTCGCAAATGCCTATTACCGTGCGCAAGATTTGTTCTACACGTCCGACACGCCCGATCCCGAGTACACGTCGACGGTTGAACTAGATCTCAGAACTATCGAGCCCAGCTTGGCGGGGCCGAAACGCCCGCAGGATCGGGTCAATTTGAGTGGCGTGGAAGAGAACTTCTTTGATGCTTTTCCCGAGGGAGAACGCCCCCGAGAGACGGGATTGGCTGCCCCGTTCAGGAACGGTGTTTCAATCGATATGGAAGGTGATCAGGTGGAGGTAGGTGATGCCGCAGTCGCCATCGCTGCCATCACCAGTTGCACGAACACCTCGAACCCTTATGTGATGGTCGGCGCCGGACTTCTGGCCCGAAAGGCACTGGCGAAAGGCCTGAGGAGCAAGCCCTGGGTCAAGACCAGTTTGGCTCCGGGCTCCAAAGTGGTGACCGGATACCTGAATTCCCTGGACCTGACCAAAGACCTGAATGGTCTTGGCTTTCACACCGTCGGTTACGGCTGCACATCATGTATCGGAAATTCTGGTCCGCTCCCTACGCCGGTAGCACAGGCGATCGATGATAACGACCTAACTGTGGCCGGTGTTCTGAGTGGAAACCGTAACTTTGAAGGCCGTATCCATCCGCAATTGAAAGCCAACTATTTGGCGTCGCCGATGCTGGTCGTTGGCTATGCACTTGCTGGACGCGTCGATGTGGACCTCGTCAGAGACCCACTCGGAACCGATGAAGAAGGCAATGAGGTGTATCTGAGGGACATCTGGCCGTCCCAATCGGAGATCGCAGATGCAGTGGACAGCGGAGTCACGGCGGACGAGTTCGCCGCGGGGTTCTCGGGCGTGTTCGAGGGATCGGACGAATGGAAGGCACTTCCGGTACCTGAGGGCGTCCGGTTTGCCTGGGACCCGGGATCTTCGTACGCACAGCGTGTGCCATTCTTTGACGGCATGCCTGCCGATGCTCCAGATGTTGAGAATATAACTGGAGCGCGCGTGCTTTTGAGGCTTGGCGATAGTGTGACGACAGACCACATATCGCCGGCGGGGGCTATTCCTCCAACAGCTCCGTCCGGACAGCTACTGCTTGGCGATGACATTCCGCGAAGGGAATTCAACACCTACGGCGCGCGTCGAGGCAATCACAACGTATTGGTGCGTGGCACATTTGGGAATATCCGATTGCGGAACCAGATGACGCCTGGGCGTGAAGGCGACTGGACCCTGCATTTGCCGGACGGCGAAGAGATGCGGGTGTTTGAGGCCGCGACAAAGTACGCCGAAGAGGGCGTGCCCTTGATCGTTCTTGGTGGTAAAGAGTACGGAACCGGCAGTTCCCGAGACTGGGCGGCCAAAGGCCCGTCTCTGCTCGGTGTGCGCGCGGTCATCGTCGAGAGCTACGAACGAATTCACCGCAGTAACTTGATTGGGATGGGCGTACTGCCGATTACGTTTACGCCCGGGGATAGTGCTGACTCATTGGGCCTAACCGGACGTGAGACGTTTGCAATCAGTGGACTGGACGGTGAGTTCGAGCCACGTCAAACGGTGCACGTCAGCGCTACAACCGATGATGGAATGGTCACGACATTTGATGCCATACTCCGTATCGACACGGGTATCGAGTGGGACTACTACCGCCACGGTGGCGTCCTACACTACGTCCTGCGGCGAATGGCGGGCGAGGCGGGGTAAAGCTCTTCCTCCTGTCGTGCTAGCGGGGTGCGCTTGTGCAGAAGGTGCTAGGTCACGCGTGATTATCCGCCTATCGCGACCCCAACGCCGCTCGCAATGCAGACTCTAATTCCGGGTGGATGAACTGATACCCGGACTCCAGTATCCGAATAGGGCGAACATTCTGATCCGTAAGAATCAGTTCACGGCCCATTTCTCCAAATACTAATTTCGCTATTGGGCCAGGCATCCAGCCAAGTGCGGGGCGCCCCACGGCCGCTGAGAGGGCTCGTGCGAACTCCCGGTTGGTCACTGGATTGGGCGAAGTAACGTTTATCGGACCTGAAAGTTCGGGCGTGTCCAGCGAATGCAGGATCGCTCCGACAACATCGTCTATGGCGACCCAACTGATGTGCTGCTTGCCGTTGCCGACCCGGCCACCCAGACCAATTTGTGCCATAGGAAGCTGGCGGGTTATTAATGGGTCGTCGCGATCAATGATTACACCAAATCTGGCGTTCACGACCCTGATGCCAGCCTCCGCGGCCGGTGTGCACGCGGCCTCCCACTCGACCGCCACATCAGCGAGGAACCCGTCCCCCGGCCCGGATTCCTCGTTGACTTGTTCCGTGGGGCGACTTCCGTAATAGCCGACTGCAGAGGCGCAAATAAATACGCTCGGTGGTTGCTCTAACCGGGCCAGACACTCTGTCAAAAGTCGAGTTCCATCGACTCGACTGGAACGTATGCGCTCTTTTTTTGTCTCACCCCATCGCCAACTGGCGATGGGTTCGCCGGCAAGATGGATCACTGCATCGTGGCCCTCAAGGATGTCTTCGTCTACATGCCCCGAAACTGGATCCCATCTGGCCTCATCATCGGTGCGCGCCGCAACACGACGTACGAGACGCGTAACATCGTCACCCCGCGCCCGTAGGGCAAACGACACGGCGCTTCCCACGAGCCCGGTCACGCCACTTACTGCGACCCGTAATGCCATGCTGTACTCCTGATGAATGTCATGTTCGACAACATATGTCCGTTGCGTCCACGCGATTGTGCCTAAATACGTTAGATTCCGATTGCATAATTACGAAGCGGATTAACAAATTTGATCAAAAGATTATTCCGAGAGGCCAACAGGATTAGATGACCGAACAAACAATCCTAGTCGAACGCGACGGACCGGTCGCAACAATTGTTTTAAATCGTGTGGATAAGATGAACGCTATTTCGCTGGAGATGTGGGGAGAGATATCTACGCAGATTGATAAACTCCAGTGCGATGAAAGCGTCCGCGTGGTCGTATTCCGCGGTGAAGGAGGAAGGGCATTCTCTGCGGGCGCGGACATCGGCGATTTCGAGAAGAGCAGGCATGATTCACGGTCTGCGATCGTATATGCAGAAGTGTTTGAAGGCGCGCTTGAGAAGATTGCATCGCTGACCGTGCCCACGATCTCGATGATCGAGGGAGTGTGCGTAGGCGGCGGGTTAGAGCTTGCGACATGCACGGATATCCGGATAGCTGCGAAAGGATCTCGTTTCGGAGTCCCGGTGGCACGCATTGGAGTGGTTGCTGGGTTCAAGGAAATGCGTAGACTCGCAGCGATTGTGGGCCCGGCAAACGCCGCGTATGTCGTGTTAAGTGGGGAGATTCTCGGTCACGATGCCGCACTGGCGATGGGGCTGTTGACGCGGGTGGTTGAGAATGAAGGACTGGCTGACGATGTGTACGGACTTGCCAGGCGCATGGCATCGTTGTCCCCTGTGTCCCACGCCGCACACAAAGAGATTCTCGAAACCTTGCTCGCTAACCCGTCTCTGGCTGGCGTGGATGTAGACGCCCCGAACGGACCGCAGTTCCGATCGTTTGATTCTGAAGATTTTAGAATCGGTACAGAGTCATTCGTAAATAAGACCAAGCCCGAGTTCACGGGCCGATAGACCCTTATGAACGCCAGCGAAACTGCGCGACTACGTATAGGCATTTACGCCGATGACCTCACCGGCGCCCTAGATGCGGCTGCGCCATTCGCCGCCGCCGGAATATCCACATATGTTTCGGTGTTTGGAATCGTTCCCGACGACGACGCTCGAACCCACCGCGTGCTGTCGTTGAATGTGGACACACGCCATGGGGATCGTTTTCCTGTGTTCGATAAGGCGGCAAGAGCCGTGCAGGAGCTGAGAGCGACGGGGTTCAAGTTCCTGATCAACAAGATCGATTCCACCCTGAGGGGCCATGTTGGGATGGAAGCGAGGGCTGGATTGTCCCAGGAGCCGTCAGACCCCCGTGACATCGGTAAGACGGGAGAATGGTCCGGGCCACGACTGGCTTTGATAGCGCCGTCATTTCCGACCATGGGGCGGATCGTCAGTTGCCGACAGGTCCTTGTGAATGGCGTTCCGTTGGCCGACACGGAAGTAGGGCGTGATCCGCTCACTCCGGTGAACACAAGTGATATTGCGGAACTTGTCGAACGGAACACGGGTATCCGGCCCAGCGTTCTTTCGCTGTGTGACGTTCGTCCTGATGGCCGTTTAAATGGCAAAATTTCCGATCTGTTAGATCATCCCCCGGTATTAGCGGTGTGCGACGCTGAGAGCGACGAAGATATGAAATTGATCGCCGCTGCATTTGTTGAGGCGAAGGGGGAAGTAATTCTCTCGGGCTCTGCTGGCGTTACAAACGCGCTGGCCGAAATATTGTCCAGTGAGTCAAAGGATCCACCCAAGTCTGCCAGCAATACAGAAGGCAGCACCGCACCGTCGCTCATCGTTTCCGGCAGCCAGCGGAGTGTGACTGGACATCAATTGAAGTTACTGTCGGACGACCGGCCAGTCGAATGGCTTCAAATAAATCCAGTCTCGCTATTGGGTGAAGACCTGTTCCGCGAAACCCGGGACAATGCCGTTGACACACTGGTGAGGGCAATGGAAGAAGGTAAGCATGCAGCCGTGTCGTTGTTGCAGGTGGACGTGACTGGTGATCTCGATATTCCTACCAAGCTGGTGAGAGAACTGGGCGCCATTTGCTACAGGGTTGCGCGGCGTACACGTACCGGTGCGCTTGTGATAGTCGGGGGAGACACAGCGCAGGCGGTTCTCAGGGCTGTTGGCTCCGCCGGTATCGTGCTGCACGACCAGCCATTCCCGGGTGTTCCTGTTGGTGTCGTGGACGGCGGGCTGCTTGACGGTGTCCGTGTGGTTACGAAAGCCGGAGCGTTTGGAGATCAGGACATACTGGTAGATGTAATCGATTACCTGACCTAAAGAGGTCCGGAACACGGGTCAACAAAAGTTGAAAAATGATCACAGTAGAAAGATATATCACAGATTGACCAAGCCTATTCTCGCCATCACGCTCGGAGACCCGGGAGGAGTCGGGCCAGAAGTCATCGTGAAGGCGTTTCCGCACGAGGCTGCGCTGGATCGATCAATCCCTCTCGTCGTCGGTGACGCGAGGATTGTGGCGGACGCTGCGGCAAGGTGGGCACCCGCATGGAGTGTTGCCGGAATAGAGGGACCTGAAGAAGCCGTCACCGTCGGCAGTCAGATCATTCCAGTGGTGGATCTGTCAAATTGCGATCCCTTCCTGGTTAAGATCGGTGAAGTAGATCCTTACAGTGGCAACGCAGCGTATGAGTACGTCGTTCATGCGGCAAACCTGGCTATGGATCGACGGATATCCGCAATTGTGACGGCGCCCTTGAACAAGGAATCCATGCGACTTGCCGGCCACATGTACGACGGCCACACGGGACTTCTGGGAGAACTGACGGGCTCGAAGAAGTACTTCATGGTGCTTGGGTCCGACGTGCTCAGGGTAATCCACGTCAGCACCCACGTAACACTTGAAGAAGCTGTGAAACGGGTCAAAACTGATCGTATTGTGGACACTATCCGCGCCGGTCACGAACACCTGAAGCAGTTGGGGTTTGAGCACCCGCGGATCGCCGTGGCTGGCTTAAACCCGCATGCTGGCGATGGAGGCCAGTTTGGTGTCGAAGAGGCGCAGGAGGTCGCTCCGGCCGTTGAGCAGGCACGTGCAGAAGGCATCGATGCCACAGGACCGATATCACCGGACGCCGTGTTCAGGATGGCCATCGATGGCCGTTACGACATCGTCGTCGTGCTGTACCACGATCAGGGTCACATACCAGTGAAGCTGGTGGCATTTGAAGAGGGCGTTAATGTGACGGTAGGATTGCCGATCATCAGGACGTCCGTCGACCACGGCACGGGATTCGACATAGCGGGGCAGGGCGTTGCTAGCGAGGTCAACATGATCTCGGCGTTGGACTACGCCTACAAGATGGCAACTGGAGACCGTGGCACAGGCAGCGCACGGCCTCCGGTCCAATAACTACGCCAACGCTCTCCCTGCTTCTTCCACCGTGACCTTATCGTCCCGTGCGGGAGCCGCGTCTTTCTTGAGGATGCATCTCGTGAGCCGACCGAAAGTAACTATTTATTCCTGCCGTTGCGCATGGAAGGGCGAAAACAACGTTTGATCGACAGTCTGTCTACCCCGTACGACACAGGGTATTCCCGATCATGAGAAGGCCCTCAGGTTAGATTTCGCCATCTCGCTACTGGTCACGAATTCCAACAATGCGGAACTGCCGTCCTCGGTTGCCTTTCTGGCACGTTCTAACGCGGGTCCAACGTCTTTCGGGTCATCCACCCGCTCACTCCATCCACCCATGGCACGCGCCATATCGGCGTAACGTCCGTAAAGTCCACGCGACCCGAATCGGTCGTTAGACAGTTCCATATGGGGAACTTCAACCGCCATGTCGTCGTTGTTCAGAACGATGGTGCAGATCGGGATGTTAGATCGCACCGCAGTTTCGAAGTCGAGGCCGGTCATGCCGAATGCCGCATCTCCCATGAAGTTGACGCAGAACTTCTCAGGCTTCGCTAACTTTGCTCCCATGATCAGACCGAGACCGGTGCCGAGTCCGTGTGACTTGCCCCAGCCGAGGTAACTTCGGGGACCGTCAGACCGGTAGAAGGGCATGATCTGCATACGGGGACTGCCAGAGTCGTGGGTGACGATGGCGTCTGAAGGATCAACCCTATTCATGAACTCGCCAAGAACCCGGTATGGAGTGATAGGAGACTCGCTTGATGTGAGTTTTGACTCCCACTCTCCGTACCACGCTGACCGGAGTGCGGAAATGCGATCGGCGGTGTCCGGCGTTGCGCGCTGCCGGGTTGAAAGCAACTCTTTGCAGGCGTCGATTACCTGGCGCAGTACGATCCGGGCGTCACCGAGTAAGGGGTGATCTGCAATGTAGTCCTTGTGGAGGTCTATCGGGTCATTCGTCGCGTGGATCAGGATCTTGCCGGACGGATATGGCGTGACCATGCCCTGGATGGTGAAACTTGTGCCGATGCCAAACAGGACATCAGATTCCCGCATGTAGTCCAATCCCGCGCCGTTCATAACCTCCGAAACCGAACCCACGGACAATGGATGCATTTCGGAGAACGCGCTCTTCCCGGCCATCGAGGTGCTGACGGCGATCTGGAGGAACTCAGCGAGTTCTGTCAACTCAGCGCTGGCTTCGGCGTACAGAACACCCTGCCCGGCAAGGATGAGGGGTCGTTTGGCGTCAAGCAGTGCCTTCGCCGCCTCCATTACGTCGTCTTCGTCCGCACCCGATATGGCTGTCTTGATCGGCACGTACCTGTCGACCACGGATCCATCCACCTCCATTTCAGCGATGTCCGCTGGTATCTCCAGCATGGCTGGTCCAGGCTTACCCAGGCGCATTGCAGAAAAAGCCCGTCGAAGGGATGCCCCCACCCGTTCCGGCGAGTTGATGCGCTCTATGTGCTTCGTCACCGAGTCATAGCTTTTCAGGGAACTGTACATCGGCGTGACGCTTTCCCGCGCGGACGGGTGCCCCAGCGGCAGGAAAAGCATCGGCACGGAGTCTGAGAACGCTGTTGCGACGCCTGGGTATGCGTTCTCCGCGCCAGGGCCGTACTGCATTGCGAACACCGACGCTTTGCGGCCGTTCGTAACGCGCGCAAAACCGTCAGCGATGTGAACACCGACGCGTTCCTGGCGACAGATAACCGGCCGTACACCTGTCGCCGCTATCGCCTCGATGACCGAGGTCGTCGGGAAGGCGCTGAGGAATTCGATGCCCTCTTTTTTGAGGATAAGGGCCATTGCGTCGATTGTGCGCAAGATGTCTCTCCTAACGCGGGGTCACCCGATTTGAAGTCGTGCTGTAATCTAAATCCCGGTTAATTCTCTTCGTTCACCGCCTGAAGTAGGGCGGCAATGTAACCGTAGCAGAAGGCGAAGGCTACGCCGCTGCCGTTAGGGCCGGAGATGTCCGGTACATGGTCCGGCATAAGCATGTACTTGTATCCGACCTCTTTGTAGGCCCGTATGGCCTTCAACATGTCCACGTCGCCCTCGTCCGGAAAGACCTCGACAAAATCTCCTACCCGGCCGCGAATGTTTCGGAAGTGAACGTTGAAGATTTTCTCCCGGGACCCGAAGTAACGGATCACGTCGTAGATCTCCTCGCCTGGACTGTCCAGCATCTCTGACACGGTGCCCTGGCAGAAGTTAAGTCCGTGGTACTCGTTCTCGTGCAAAGAGACGAACTTCTTGAGACCCTCGACCGTCCCGAGTACGCGGTTGACGCCCATAAAACCATCGGGCGTGCTCGGGTCGTGCGGGTGGCAGGCGAGGCGAACTTTGTTCTGGGCAGCGACCGGAACCACACGCTCCAGAAAGTAGTCGATCCGTTCCCAGAACTCGTCCGACGATACCTCTCCTGCGATGGTGTGGGCCTGATCCGGGTCAGCTTCTGCGTATCGCCATGTTGAGTTGGACGAGCCTCCTCGTCCTTCGGTACGTTCCGTACGAGGAATACCGATAAGGTTCATGTTGTATTTGACGGCGGGAATCCCGGCCTCGGCGACCATCTGAATTATGTTCTGGATAGATTCGATCTGACGATCCCGATCAGGGTTCTGTCCCAGCATTATTGCCTGGCTCTGGTTCTCTTCAACCGGCCGAGAACTGAGCGGCAGTTGAACCATATCGAGCGACAATCCAAAGGACTCCACCTTCTCCCGGTGGTCCTTCAGATACTGGAGAGTCCAGTCGTGCGGGTTGGCGGGCGGGTCTGCGCATACATTCTTTAGACCTAGCTGCGTCCATACCTCGAAGTCCGTGTCGTCGCGTGCGCCTACCTGTGTTCCTACGTGCATTCTTATTCCTATCGTTACCTGGATTGATTGGTGGACGTTAACCGCGTGCGCTGACGACTTTATCTAGCATCACCGGGGGCAACGGGAAGATCCAGCCACGGTTGCGGATGATCGCCTCAGCAAGTGCTGGAGCGATGGCGACGATGATCTCAGCTTCAAGTGAGAACCGTCCGGTAAAGCCTCCTATGGCTGTACGAGCGTGAACGCCGGCATAGCCGCCGGGATCGTCACCGTTGACGGCAAACTCGCTAAGTGCGCCACCGAATACCGATTGCCATCGGCCTGAGAAACCGTTGACAACGGCTGGCCCTGAGCCAAACTCCACGTCGGTTGATACAACCATGCCAAGTGCCTTGACGGTGTAAAGAACGTCGTTCAGGTCTCCACCTTCGCCGCCACAGGAGATCGCCCAGTGCAATCGTCTGAGATGACCGTTGGCAATCTCGGTACCGGCATCCTGTCCGTGCTTTACACGATTACCGCCGTCGTTCATTGGGGAGCTGCCGGCGACCATTCCTGAGAGGTAGACCAGCCCACTCTCGTGAAATACGGCGCTGGGAATGTTGGCCCCAGCCAGCGATACGACCGTGTTTTCAAAGGTTCCGAGGTCGACACCCAGTTCTGAAATACGGTCATACACATCAAAGGCACGTCTTAGTTCGTCCGGGAGGATGCCCTCGTCGTAGTACTTGCCCAAAGTGTTCTCCTCGAACTTGGATATTACGTTTCGATATGGCTGATTCGATCGAAACGACGCGAAGCATAAACCGGAACGCGAAAAAACGAGTCGAAATTAGTCAAGGCGACGCGTTATCGGTCCAATGACTGCTTTAGCGTGCAAGGGACCATATCTGCGACTGTCGTTGATGCCGGGTGCCGCGCGGTTATCACCCAGGACGATGTATTCGTGATCACGCGTGGCCCAGGTATGCAGCCAGTTCGACGGCATATAGCTGGCGATGTGCGGTTCGTTCACGGCCTCGCCTTCAATCCATAATTTACCATCACGAATCTCAACCAATTCTCCGGGTAACCCGACGATCCTTTTTATATCTTCTCCGGTCACTCCAGAAGGGCGCGGCGGACCGGGAGGGCGGACCACCACAACGTCAAAACGGCGCGGTTTGACGTTTCGGTATCCGCGTGGTTTGAGCATGGCGCGGGTGCCTTCGGAAAAGGTGGGTTCCATGCTGATATTGGTCACCGTAATCACCACCCCCAGGGCGCGCCCGGCGAGAGTACGCCAGATTCGATTCAACAATCGCACAGGTGAGTCCTTGGATCGTCCTTGATCCGGGATTGATGTGTGATAGATTTACCCGGCATTTTCGAGCCACGACCATTCATTAGACCTTCACCATCGCTTCTTTATTGACGCAAAGGTGATGGTGAGTCCGGGAGGCACAATTATGTCCTTACTTACGAATCTGACCGATCGCATCGCCCCGAGAGCCACTGTAAACGCCCACTGTGACGTTCCCTGCGGCATTTACGATCCGCACGACGCACTCCAGGCTGCGCAGACATGCATACGCATGACCGAGTTGTTGCTCGAAGGCGAAGGCGACAACAGCTTGGCCGCCCAGAATACCCGGGTACGGCAGGTCCTGGCGAAAGAGGAGCACGCGAAGAAGGCGAAGGACGACATCCTCGTCATCTGGACCGACTACTTCAAGCCCCCGCACCTCGAGAAGTACCCGGACCTCCACGAGAAGGTGTGGAAGGCCTGCCAACTTGGTTCGGCTGTGAAAATCGGTGTCAATATGGACACTGCAGTTGCCTTCAAGGCAGCGCTTCAGGAGATCGGCGATATCTTCTGGGAGACCAAGGCTTAAACCTCACGGAGTTGATCATATGAAAGGCCCGGTCGTAACGACCGGGCCTTTCTGTTCATTCCCTACATGACAGGGTGTGGCGTCCTGATTTGATTGGATTGTCTATCTTTATTGGCGGATCTGATCTCGGCTGGTTCCACGAAGGAAATTCATTTGTTCCAACGGGAATGTACCATAGCGTTTCACTAACCCTTATGGAGTAATTGTCGTTTGGCCAAAATTGATTCGCATCTCCACGTCTGGACGCTCGACGACGATCGATACCCGATGCTTCCCGGACGTGTTCCCAATGTACCCGGCGATGTAAAAAGACTGCTTTCCTCAATGGATGAAGCAGAGGTAGATGGGGCGCTGATAGTCCAACCGATCTTTCACGGTTTCGATCACGGGTACGTGAATGAAGCAATCAAGGCACACTCCGACAGATTCAAAGGAATGGCGCTAATTAACCCGCAACGGATGGACGCCGTTGATCAATTGGATCATCTCGTAACCGATAAGGGCTATACCGGTGTCAGGTTCAATCCTGCGATGTGGGTTTTGGGTGTCCTCGAACATCTGGATCTCACTCCTGAGGAAAGAAGTAAACACTTCAAGACATGCCCCGAGTGCCAGCTTCAACACATGAACGACGACGCCGGCAAAGCGATCTATGAGAAGGCCGGAGAACTAGGTGTTCCCGTGGGATTCATGGTCTCTCCGAAATATTTCGACCAGGTCGATGACATGCTGAGTGAGTTCCCCGAAACGCCCGCCATCATCGACCACTTCGGTGGTTGTAAGGTTGCGGATGGAGAGCCCGGATCAAATGCGAATTTCGATGCGTTAATCGCCTTGGCAAAGCATCCGCAGTTACGGATCAAGGTTTCGGGCTTTGTAGGACCGAGCGATGGTGCGATGCCACATGAGGACACCTGGCCTATGGTGAAGGCGTTGTTGGGCGCGTATGGTGCCGAGCGGCTTATGTGGGGGACGGACTTTCCGTGGATTCAAAGTCATGGGGGGTATGTAGACGGGACCCGGATCATCGGCCAGATACCGGATATCTCGGACGGGGATCGAGCCTGGATAATGGGCGAGACGGCAACATCGCTATTTGGCGACTGGAATTAGACCGGTCGGGTCAAGAGGCCCGAGTGCAGGATCAAAGTTAACGATCTGAGTTACGGGAGCGGCGATATGACTACGGCTGAACGATCGACCCTGGCACTGGCACCCCGGACGGCATCGGCGATGGCGCTGGCTGCAAAAGCGCTGTTGGCGGAAATAGGCAGTGATCATCGTTTCCAGTACGAGTTCGGTAACGAACAGCAATTTGAATGGGACTATCGGCCCCACGTGCGCGCAGGCGTTCCACTCATGGATATGAGCGCCGCCGGACGCAAGGCAGCCATGAGGTTGATCGAGGTAAGCGTTGGCTCCCGGGGCAACGAAAAGGCTAACTCGATCATGACCCTAGAACACACTCTTGCCGACCATGAAGCACTGGACGGCAACGGGGTCGCTGGACGGCCTCGTGACCCGCAGCGTTACTACTTCGTTATATACGGTGACCCGAGCGGTAACTCACCCTGGGGATGGCAGGTGGATGGTCACCATGTATCCCTCAACTACACGATCGTCGACAAGGAGTACGTCGCAGTAACGCCGACTTTCTTCGGTGCAAATCCGGCCCGTTCCCTTCATGGTCATAATGCCGGATTCCGCGCTTTGACGGAAGAGGAAGATGTGGCTCGCGACCTCCTTCATACGATGACGGATGATCAGCTAAAAATTGCGCTGCCGGACGCCGTTGCGCCCTCAGATATCATCACAGACAGCGCTGCGAGAGTGACGCCAGGTGAACCGATCGGAATCGCACTTTCGGAACTAGGCGACCCGCAGCGCGACAAACTGGTCAACCTGATCCACGTTTACGTGGACCGGATGACTGACGAAATCGCCACCAACCAGTGGATGCGTATAGAGGCCGACGGACTGGACAGTGTGACGTTTGCATGGAAGGGCGGTCAGAGTGTGGGAGACCCTCACTACTACACCGTCCAGGGGCCACGTTTCCTGATCGAGTATGACAATACCCAGAACAACGCCAACCATATCCACTCAGTGTGGCGTGACTACATCAGCGACTGGGGCGATGACTTGATTGGACGACACTACTCGGACGTCCGTTCAAATCACGGCCACGATCACTAAAGGTTTTGCCTTAAACCGTCTGATAAATAAAAACAGGGCCAAGTGGGTTAACCGGTTGGCCCTGTTTTTTTACTCCAGGATATGGTGCATCTCTGGTGCCTTAATTGGTCAGATGACCAGAGACGCTATCCCGAGGGCGCAGAAGCCAACTCCTGTACCGGTTCGCGCTGTCAAACGCTCTTTGAAGAGAGCGACAGCAAGTAGGATGGCGAAGATTGGCGCAGTGCTCTCAAGCATGGCGACAATCCCGGCATGTGCGTACTTGATGCCAACTGTGTAACCGACGAGGGCAAGTCCACCGAACGTTGCGCTGGCGGCGAGTAGCCTGGCGTTGGTTGTGTCCAGAGTCATGATCTCGGAGCGATGCCCTCGCAACGCCCACACGATGTATGCGAGGGCGGGGAAAAGATATCCGATCGTCGAACCAGCTATCGGGTCGACGTTGTCGAGGGCCAGATCAAATCCTATCAATCCCGCTGCCCACATTAAACCTGCAAGAAGAACCGTCGGTGTTGCTGCTAGTGTGGAGCCGGGAACGGCCGTTGTGGGCCCGTCATGTACGCCGCCTCGTGTCATGTAGACACCAAAGATGATCGCCATTGCGCCGGCGACTGTCACCTGTGTGACGGGGTCGCCAATAAAGAGCCAACCGGCGAGCAACGTGAACAGCACAAACAATCCGCTCGCGACAGTGAACGCCTTACCCGGGTCCAGGTGCGTGAAACTACGGACTAGGAAAACATCGCCGAGAACAACAAACGTTCCTGACATTCCCAAGAGTAGGACCTGCTGCGGTGAAATAGGCGTGAGTTCGCCCAAACGACCGAACGCGATGAGCAGTACCAGTCCTACCAATACGGCGACCCACGCGTGCATGGCAACTATGGTGCCGGGACGTATCGACCCGATCATCGGCTTTGCAAGCACAGTTGCAAGCGCCCAGAAGAAAGCGCTGCCCAGCACTAAAGTCTCGCCCAACGGCGTTGCCCCCCCGTGTCTTAATGCCCGTTCTTGGTCGGGCTCGAGAGAGGGCGTCGAACGCACTCACTCGTCATGCCTCGCGGTTCAAACCTCGGACATGGCCCGACCGGGTCGGAGCGCCCCCCAGCGCTGTCGACCCGGGCCCCTAAGGAAAATTTACTGCCCGTCAATATGCGCCAAATCGCTGATAAATCGCTAAGTAGAAGCGCGACGTATTACGCGCTTTTCGCGAAGACTGTCAGGATTGAATCCCCGATTAGACCCGCGGATCACCCACGGTACCGTGTAAGTGGTCATACCCGGCGTGAAATCGGCGTGAAATTTAAAATTCCGAGCGCGCACATATGACCTGATTACGGGATACGGGTTACAGACTCTGTGACACTGCTATCCCGCGTGCCTTACCTTCAGGAATACACGGCGTGGTCTGTTGTGTGGGCGTTGATGTAGTCCCAGTCCAATGGCACGCCAAGGCCTGGGCCCTCTGGCACTGACACCTTGCCGTGCTCGTCGATCGCGTTCAGGTTGTCGGCGTACCCGTCTTGGTAGATCGGGGGCTTCATTCCGGGGTGTTTCGGGTGAAGCAGTCCCATCTCATAGAAATTCGAGTTCCGCATGGCCGCCATCGTTTGCCTGCGGTCGGGCCCGGCGACGTGGACCTCAAGGTCCAAACCGAGACCCTCGGTGGCATGCGCCAATTTCATGAGCCCAGTGATTCCGCCGTCGTAGTCCGGGTCGCCGCGCACGAAATCGGTGCCGCCGGACAGGACGAAGTCGACGTGCTGCTCTAATCCTCGGATGTGTTCCGTCTGGAGTATTGGGGTGTTGATGATTTCCCGCAATTTCTTGTGGGCGAACGCTGAGACGCCACTGTCCCTGAACGGGTCCTCGTACCAATAGTAGCCCCACTCGTCGCAGACCTTTCCCACTTTTACGGCATCACCAAAGGTCTCGTACGTACACACTGGATCAAGCATCAGGTCCATCTTCCCGGCCACGCGTTTGCCCACGGCGGCCACCATTTCGATCTGCTTGTTCAGTGGCTGTCCCATCCAAGGGTGAATCTTGAAGGCCGGGTATCCTAGTTCAAAGCACTGCTCTGCAAAATCTGCCATCGCTTCCGAACTGGAAAGTCCTTCTGGGTCGAAATCGGAGATGTACGTACTTGCGTAGCACGGCAACTCTTTTCGATAGGTGCCAAGTAATTGATGAACTGGCACATCCAGCAACTTCCCTGCGATGTCCCACAGGGCGATGTCGATCTGCGACCGGCCCATACTGGCTTCCTGTCGTAACGCTTGCTTAGCATCGTTGTAGAACAACTCCCGGTTGAGCGCGTTCTTGCCGATCAGCAACCTTGCGAGCTTGGGAATTGCCGCGTATTCCACCGCATTGCCGCCGAAGTACTCGCCCGTGATCCCCGCGTCGGTGTGGATACGAAGCACATGTGCTTTGCTCCGGATCGAAGAGCCCTTTTCATAGATCGGCATTCCGATTATTGGCTCGGTCGTCATGTCGTCAATTTTAAATTCGATCTCGTTGACTTCGACACTTGTAACGATCGGTGCTTTCGCCATATCTTTTCGCCTCCATGCGGTCTGAGTACTACCCTCAGGGGATTGGGGGAGCAGACGGTGCTAGGTTACTCTTACCGGTCCCAGTCCGCTGAGATTCACCAGGACTGGAGATCGATTGGCCCGGGATTGTGGATCGCTGCGCCGATTGTGGATCCTGATCAAAAGTTTGACCATTTTGACCATACGGAGTGCCGACACGATTTCCTCTACCGAACACCATGATGTCGTTGTCATTGGCGGAGGCGTGGCCGGACTCGGTGTCGCCTCGCTTCTTGCAGGATGGCGCCCTCGACTCGTCGGTCCAGTTCCCGATTCGCTATCGCATCCGTCCCTGGCGCCATTTGTGGAGGCAGCTCGAGACGACCTGATGGGTATGGATATGTCAGGTGTGGCGAAGATTCCGGTCAGTCCGTATGACACCTTTCGGCTGCTTCATCATCCGCAACGGGACTATAAGGGACTTGATGCTTACCCGATGCGCTGGGAGAAGAGGGCCCCGCTGGACTGGGCCCTATTCACGGATGGACCGCCGGGGGGATTATGGAACGATGTCCCGCGTAATCAGCTGACCCTGTCCCCGGCTCACTGGATGGAGTTATCGGCGTACCCGATAGCGCAGTTCTATGAGGACGTTGGGCTGAGCCGGGATCCTGACGATCTGGTTATAAAACAAGACCTCGTGGCGTACTACCACGCGTTACCGGAGAAACTTGATCTGACATCCGGAATCCGGGAAGGTTGGACGATCACGGAGCTCACGTCCCATGATGCCGATGGTGGCCCGGGTTTCGAACTGAACGCCACGCGAAATAGCGATAATGAATCCCGGACTATCACGGCTAATTTTGTTATATACGCGGTTGGACCTCGGACGCTGAAACGCCGATTAGACGTGCTGGGTGAGTTCAACCAGCCCTATGTATCCCGGCATTACGATCACTGGGACGACTTCCCCGGGAAGCGAGTCATGGTGGTGGGCGGAGGTCGATCCGCCGATTGGGCGGCGACGGAACTAAATGACAATGGGCGCGACGTTATTTACGTCATGCGACAGCCAGAGGAACGGCACCTAAGGCTGATCGAGAACAGCCAGTACTTGCCGTATTACGTCCGACTTATGTCGATTTTGGGCGGGGAAGTGCCAACTATCGATACACACTACGAGACCCAAGTCACCTCGTTTGGAGATGACGGACTCGTGTCGATCAATTCCTCGGCGGGTAAAAAAACCGTGGAGGTAGACCACGTGGTTCTCGAGATAGGTGCTCAGCCCAATTTCCGGTTATTGGAGCCGTGGGGAGAGCTAAGCCTGTTCGAAGGTCGTGACGCCTACCGCCTACAAGTCCCGCAGTTGAAAGTACATCCTCACAACTTTGAGTCGATTGATATCCCTGGTTTATACCCAGCTGGATACCTCGCCGAAAACTTGGGAATATCAGTGCTTGGAATGCACGCGACATGCTTTCCTATAGTCGCCGATATCGAACGAAAGATCGCCGCCAGAACGGGAGCCTAATCTCCGGCTGCCACTGAAGATCCGTCGGACTCCGTTGGAACATCGTTCATCGCACGATCCCAGTCTGGAATAAGAATGCGTTTCGTTGTCTCGAGCACCAGAATCGATGCCGCGCCCAGAAGGCTAAAGATCGCCGAGAGCACGATCGCCGTCGTGTATGAACCGGTCAAGTCGTAGGTGACTCCGGCCATCGCCGCTCCTAATGCCATGCCAAGGCCTGCGCCGGCAAGTTGCCATGCAAAAGTAACGTTCTGAGGCACCTGCCCAAAGTACTGACGGTTGATCACGGAAAACACGGAACCTTCGCCGCCGTATCCGATTCCGAATGCGAACGCGAACACGTAGAAAGCGAGGACGGTGTCGGCATTTAGTAGCAACAGGACCGTGACACCCTGGAGCAGGTACGACACGAACATGACGCCCTTGCTACCAATGCGGTCGCCGAGTATTGGCGTGCCGAATCGTGTTATCAAACTTACGGCGGACATTGTACTGAGCACGCCTGCAGCGGTGGTCGCTGAAAGGCCTTGAGACGTACCGTAAGGCACGATCATGACCAGAATGATGGCATGCCCGACGCAACCGAGGAAGTGGATATTGATCAGATTCCAGAACGCGTTGGTGTGCCTGATGAGGCCCTGGAACTCTTTGGCCTTGCCCACGAATTTCTTTCCGGACGTGACCTGCGGTAGATCTCCCAGCATCCATCCGTACGGTTTTGACCCTTGTTCATCCGGCGAATTACGAAACACAAAGATCAGGCCGAGCATAATTGCCGTGCCGATTATTCCCGTTATCTGGAACGTTCCTTTCCATTCAACCGAGACGATCAAGTACGCCATCAACTGGACCATGATCGCCGGGCCAAGTCCCCATGAAACCATGACGAGCCCGGACCCGAGTCCGAGGTGGCGTCGGAACCACATCGCGACAGCCGGCATTACGGGAATCAGGAATAAGGCTTGTGCGACGCCAAGGGCCAGCCCATACCAGAGGTAAAGGTGCCAAAGTTGGGTCATCATCGATGTCCCCATCATCCCGATGAAGAACAGTAACGTCCCGGCAAGCATCGCCTTGCGGGCGCCGAATCGAACTCCAACGTAACCGGCCACGGGGGAGAAGACGGCAGTCACGACGGTGCTGGCTGAGTAGGCAAGTGAAACCGTGCCAGGGGTCCAACCGAACCCTTCAACTAGCGGGTCGATGAACACTCCGAAGGCCATACGGATGGAGCTTCCAACCATCTGTGCGACGACTGCGACGATGACTATTACCCATGCGTAGTGTCGCCAGGTGTGCCTGAAATAAGTTACGGGTGATAGCTGATCATCAGCGGTGGAGTGTGCGGAGCCGATCTCAGGAGCGCCGTTTTCCGTACTCAGTACAGGTCTCCCTTTAATCCGATCGTCCCGTTGTTTACGGGAGATCCGATGTCTATTTAATGGAGCGGACAGAGAAAAAGAAACGAGCTCTCAATCCCCGTGGTCTCACCATCCGCCAGTGCTGCGGCATGTCCGTCCGGTGTGAAACCGGAATTTTCTATCGATCGCAAGGACCGAGCATCGACCTTAGCCGATACCGCCCATGCGCCGAAGTAGATGGCCAACACGACCGCCAACATGACTGACGAAAGCAACATTAAAAGGCCGCGTTGAAATCGCATACCGGTTCGCTGTGTTGGATGCGTCATTGAATTCGTCGGTTATCGAAAAGTCTTGGAATACTTCGGAACAGCAGGACGAAGTCTAACCCTAGCCCGGCTTGAATCACAGCAATATTAGGTTACTTGAACACCGGAACCGTAATGATCTGGTTGCACCGATCGACTAGGGTGGGCTTATTCAAGGGTCGCTACGCGGTGCGCTCCGATCCACTCCTCGTCCAGTGGACACCCAAGTCCCGGCGTTTCCGGTGCATTTAACGTCATGCGGCTGTTCAGTCCGTAGTGGTCGATTAGCCCGAACTGGTGGGCCTCCGCAGGCATCCACCATTCGTAATAGTCGCAGTTACCGATTGAGCATATGACGTGCAGGTTGGCAGCGTTAAGCGATGAGTTGCCCGCCGTCCCGATTTCGCAGTTTAAGCCGAAGGCCTCCGCCATGCCGGCGATCTTCCGCATGCCTGTGATTCCGTGTTTTCGCGCCGTAGCCCTGAGAATGCGGGGCGCCCCAAGGCGAATGTAGTGGGCAGGCTCTCGGAACAGGTAACCGGCTAAGTCGCTCATGGCAAGCGGCGTGTCGAGCCTGCGCGACAGTTCGACTACCGCATCGAAGTCGTCCCATGGCACCGGATCTTCGAACCAGTGAAACCCGTTGTCGTCCAGCGCCCTTCCAACTGCCAATGCCTTTCTAAAGTCGTAGTTGTTATTCGGGTCGAACATGAGCGTCATCTCGTTCCCTACTTGGTTCCGCACTGCACCGACCATCTTTACTGCGTCAACGGTAGACAACATGCCCGGGTGGATCTTGTAAGCACGGAATCCGAGGTCTGCGATATCTCTGGCTTCGTCCACCCACCCGTTAGGCGTCTCGTGACGCGGCGGGTATGTGGCGTACACATCGGTCTCATCACTTGCCGCTCCCATCATCCGGAACACCGGCATTCCGGCGGCCTTTCCAGCGAGATCCCACAGCGCAACGTCGACCGGTGCCCACGCCGGAAATGTGAGGCCGCGGCGGGCGCCAAGAATACCGAGCCGATTCCACAACCACTCTCGTTCGCTCGCGTCCTTCCCGAGTAATTCCGGTTTCAGCACCTTGAGAATCGGATCGAAAAGGCTCTCACCTCCGGACCTAAAATCTCCGACGAAGCATTGTCCTTCCACCCCTTGATCTGTCCTGATTCTCAATAGGCCCTGCGTCACTTCGCCCCCGAAACGTCCGAGATCAGATTCCAGGCCTGTTCCTCTGACCTCACGGCTGATGACATCGATAGTGATATCTGTGATTTTCAAGGCAATGGTCCTCTTATTACGCGTTGCCCGATGTCGGAATGGAACAGGCGAGGTGTGTAATAACGCCCGGTGCAGCCCGCTGGACAGCAACGGATGCTAACCTGCGGACGTATTGAAGGGGTTGGATATGCCGGATACGAGAGACAAAGACGACGGGCACCACAACGAGAATTGCAGTGATGCAAGTGGTCCCGTTGTCGGTGATGTAGGCCACGTCCTGTCGAAAGCCGCCATGGATATCGCTGGTCTTGGTACAGATCTACTCGGCGGACTCGCAGACGCGCTCGACGGGTTGCTCGGTGGCCAGGGAGATGAGGAAACATCGAAGCGCCGGACTAACATCCATCCGTGGGATCTCCCACGAGAAACGCTAAACGATTCCTCTTCTGATGAGGCTGTGAACAAACCGGACGAATACGACGACGACCGGATCCACTAGTTAGCGTTTGCCTCTATTGGTGACGCCCGGGACATCTCATGCCATCTAACTCTGGAAATAATTCGAAGATGCCACCGATGGCTATAGCCGCTTTGGCACGCTTTGGCGAACGCCTCGACGACGAGCAGCGCGAATTGCTCATCAAGACGGCAGGCCAGTTTGAGGAGGCTGCCGAAGATCTGCGAAAGTGGGAACTCACCAACGGCGATGAGCCAGATACATCATTCAAGGCTATCGAAGGGCAGGATTCCTGATGGCGCCAGACCCACTTCTCGGCCTATCGATCGGCGAACTCGGGGGCAAAATTCGCTCTGGTGAAACCTCCCCAACTGCTCTCGCACAGGCAGCTATGGAAGCGCTGAACTCCGCTGGGCGTGAGTTGAACGCTGTCACAACGGTGATGGAAGAGCGGGCTATGCGCTCGGCGGGGCAGGCGGAAGCCGAGTTGGCAGCGGGGCACGATAGAGGGCCGCTACACGGAATTCCCTGGGGAGCAAAGGATCTTCTGGCGGCGGTGGGTGCACCAACCACATGGGGGGCAACACCGTTCAGGGAGCAGGTTTTCGATTTCGATGCCACGGTGGTTAAAAAGCTGGAACAGGCCGGGGCCGTGCTCGTGGCAAAGCTAGCGATGGTGGAGCTGGCAGGCGGTATGGGGTACGAAGAACTGGACGCCGCGTGGACCGGTCCGGGACGTAACCCCTGGGATCACGATTCATGGGCTGGTGGTTCCTCTTCAGGTTCAGGAGCTGCAGTGGCGGCTCGATTGTTGCCTTTTGCCATCGGGTCCGAAACGTTTGGCTCCATCGTCACACCCGCTTCTTATTGCGGCATCTCCGGCTTACGTCCCACGTACGGGCGAGTAAGCCGCTTCGGTGCGATGGCACTGTCGTGGACACTGGATAAACTTGGACCACTGGCCCGTAGCGCTGAGGACTGCGGGCTCGTGCTGAACGCCATTGCAGGCCCAGACGAGAACGATCCCACTTCTGTCAATCGAACCTTCCATCACCCGGCAACGGAGGGCAGACGTGATGGCTTAAGGTTCGCGATTCCCGCCGATTGGAAAGAGGGCACCGATACGGGGATCGTTTACAACATAGAGTCGTCTCTGGAAACGCTTAGGGAGATCGGGACCGTAGAAGAAATAACGCTGCCGGACATGCCTTCAGGACAGGCAGCACGGATCATCATCGCCGCCGAAGGTGCATCGGCCTTCGCAGATATCATTGAGGACGGACGGGTGATGCAACTCAGGGCGCCGAGTTGCCGGGTGAAGCCGCACGTGCATTCAATGATCCCGGCCAGTGATTATCTCCGTGCGATGCGTGTACGACGGCAGATATCCCAAGCATACGACCGCATCACCGCCGGGTACGATGCGATAATCGGCCCAACCACGGGCAACGTATCGCCGTTGTTGACCCGAACGCTCGACAGGTCGTCACGACCAACAACGTCGGCCCCAATAGGAGCGCCGGGCAACCTTGCGGGACTGCCGGCAATTGCTATCCCAAACGGTCTGGGAGACAGGGGCATGCCGACCTCTTTGCAGTTCACAGGGAGGGCGTGGACAGAGTCACGGCTACTGTTTATCGCCTCGGAGTACCAGTCGCGAACTGAGCATCACATGGCTGCGCCGTCCGGGTAATGACATCTACTCCAGGCCTAACCTCAAAGCACGACCGGCTCTTGCATGGGTGTGGACGCCGTCCCGCACTACAGGCACACCATTCACAATTACGTGTGGCATGCCCACGGGCGGCGTCTTAGGGTCTTCGTACGTCGCAGTGTCGATCACCGTCGAAGGGTCAAACATCACCAGATCGGCGAATGCGCCTTCTTTGACAAAACCCCGACCTGCCAGTTGGAACTTGTCTGCGGGCATTCCTGACATCTTGTGTATGGCGTCCGGGAGAGTGATAACACTTTCGTCCCTGACGTAGTGACCTAGGATGCGCGGGTATGTGCCCCACGCCCGTGGATGGGGTTTTGATCCAACGGGTATACCGTCCGTGCCGATCATCGTTGTCGGATGGGCCATGACGCGCCGAACATCGCCCTCATCCATCATGAATAGCACGACGTATACATCATCACCGGCCTCGTCGAGGATCTTTTGAGCGGCGTCTTCCGGTGGCAAATCCCACTCTTTGATGAACGATTCCAGAGACCGGCCTTCATGAGATGGATATCCCGGAGCGGTCGCAATAAGCACGTCCTCGGCCTTAACCAAGCCAAACCCCCCGCTTCCGTCGCTGAACGCACCATTCTGGAGCACTGCTGCCAATCGGGTGCTGCCGCTGGTGTACGGATACTGGTCGACGCTAACGTGTAACCCGCGTTCGCGAGCGGCCTCAATAATCTCAAGAGTTCGTTCAATCGCGCCCCAGTTATCGCTGCCGGAAGCCTTATGGTGAGAGATCTGTACTGAACAACCGCTCATTTCGCCAACGATGATCGCTTCTTGCACGGCCTCTAAAAGACCTTCACCTTCGTTACGGATATGGCTGGCGTACACCCCTCGGTATCCACCTGAAACTGTCGCTACAGCTGCGATCTCGTCCGTCGTAGAGAATCGTCCCGGCTCGTAGACGAGGCCCGTGGAGAAACCGACCGCGCCCGCATCCATCCCTTCGGCCACCCACCCTGCCATGTGCGTCACCTGATCGATTGAAGGCGGGACTTCTTGGCTGTCGCCCATCGCATCTAACCGCAGCGTGTTGTGACCTATCAGAACAGCCACATTCAAAGAAGGTTTGACCTGATCGATCGTTGCCAGATATCCAGCGTACCCGTCCCACGGTGTAACGCCTGGGGGCAATTTGAATAACTCACCGAGTCGACCCGCAGCCGACTCGTACGGCGCAGCGCCAAAGCCACAATTACCAACTACCAACGTTGTGACACCCTGGAGGGTGTTGTGCTCAACGTCCGGGCTAGAGAGGACGTGGAAATCGTCGTGAGAATGTACGTCTATAAAACCTGGCGAGACCGCCATGCCGGAGGCGTCGATCTCATCATTCGCGGTCGCGGTGGATAGGTCTCCCAACGCCGAAATGCGATCTCCGGTGATCCCTATATCTGCGTTGAAGGGTTCGTCTCCCGTGCCGTCGTATACCGTGCCACCGCGAAAGATAAGGTTGAAATGGTCATATGAAGTAGTCATTTCCACGGGTTATATCACCACGGAACCCCAGTTGCATCACCAGAACCATGCAGTGGGCATTACTTGTTGCATCTAACGATGTCGCGTCGTAACGTCTCCGGATTGCTGACTGGAACGGCACGTATAGACCGGAGCAGGTGTTGAATCCCACAAAGATCGAAAAAATTGAGACCATACTCTGGAGCAGGTGGCTACTTCTCAAAATCCACTGCGAGGACGGAACGGTAGGTATCGGCGAGGCCGGAGTCCACGGCTGGCAGCGACCCACAGAAACAATGATCAAGACGATGGAGCCGTACCTGCTGGGCAAAGACCCATCGAAAATCGAACACCACTTCCAGTTCCTTTACCGCAACTCCCATTTCATGGGCTCCGTCGTTAACGGTGCTCTTTCTGCGATCGATATCGCTCTCTGGGACATCAAGGGCAAAAGGCTCGGCGTGCCGATTTGGGAACTGATGGGTGGTAAAACGCGTGATCGTGTCCGTTGCTATATCCATGTGAACGGAGATACCACGGAAGAGCTTGCGGCCGACGCCGCAAAAGCGGTGAAGAACGGGTTTACGGCGGTTCGCTTTGCGGCTTTCCAGGACGACTACCCTTCTTTCCACACCTACACCGAATGGGCGGACAATGCCGTCGAACGGGTGGCTGCTGTGCGGGAATCGGTAAACCGGGACGCCGACCTGTGCGTAGAGATTCACCGACAGATGAACCCAGCGGAGTCGATTTGGTTGGGGCGACGGCTGGAAGAATTCAACCCGTATTTTTACGAAGATCCGATGCTGCCAGATAGCCCTGCGCGCATGGGCGACGTGCAGGCGCAGTGCAACATACCGATTGCCACAGGTGAGCGGTTCACGACAATTTACGAGTTCCAGCAAATCCTTGAGAACAAGGGTGCAGCATATGTCCGCCCGGATGTGTGCCTGGTTGGTGGATTGAGCGGCAGCAAGAAGGTTGCGGCGATGGCCGAGGCGCAGCACGTTAAGGTTATTCCGCACAACCCGCTGAGCCCGGTGAGCACGGCTGCATGTGTTCAGTTGGACGCATGTATACCGAACTTTGCTCTCCAGGAGTACACGGGCGAGCACAGGGAGCCCAAAGTGGACTTGATCGAGAACCCGATCGAATTAAAGGACGGATACCTGACAGTGCCTGAAGGGCCGGGACTTGGTATCAAACTGTCTGAAGAAGGTTTGAAGAAGTGGCCGTTCGAAGATAAATACATTGAAGGCGCCACTCCGATTAAGCAGGACGGATCGGTAGGGGACAGGTAAATCCTGGATTTTCTGGATTACCGGTCGCCCCCGCTCCTCTCCGCGGGAGAGGGTGAAAAGCCTGTCATTCCAAGGCGAAATTAAGTGGAGGTCGAGGTTACGAAACAGGACCACACCATGCCAGGTTCATCCATACAGGGGTATGCCTGACCAAAACGCGTGAACGCGCAATTGCGGGAATTGCCGGCGTGCTCGTGCGCGGAGGTGCGACTCGCGGATGGACACATCGTTCATCTACCAGGTCGATGGTCTCCGGCGCGGGACGGGCCATCGGATGTTGCACCGTCATACAACGCGCGAATATGAAATGGACGTATCGGAGATTGAAATTTGAGTGATGGTGGAACCGGGACGGTGATTGGAGCGAATCGAGGAGCGTAATGACCGAATCACGACTGCCGATTAACTCGATCTACGAAGAGATCGGTGTTCAACCCATAATCCACGCCGGTGGCACCAACACCGACCACGGCGGATCGAAGATGCGTCCAGAAGTTATTGAGGCGATGGTTCAGGCCTCGCAGTCGTATGTGCCGATTGTCGAGTTAAACACCAAAGTCGGCGATTTCATTGCTCAACTGACCGGTGCAGAGGCCGGCATGGTTACGGCGGGCGCTGGCAGCGGCATCGTCCTATCGGCGGCCGCCTGTATGACCGGCACCGATAAGGCAAAGATTCTCCAACTTCCCGGAACACGCGGCATGAAGACCGAGATCGTGATTGCTAAGGCGCACCGTGGCGCCTACAGCCACATGTACACATTCTCAGGTGCATCACTGGTTGAGATAGGCGATGCCCATGAATGGACCACGGACGAATTGGATGCGTCGATCAACGACAAAACTGCCGCCGTCGCATATCTACTGGCGCCCCGGGTTAGCAGGCGCGGACCGACCTTAAGTCAGACGGTCGAGGTATCTCATCGACATGGCGTGCCAGTGATCGTGGACGCTGCGGCTATGCTGCCGCCGAAGAGTAATCTGGGTCGTTACATCTCCGATGGAGCTGACTTGGTGACGATGTCAGGCGGCAAAGACATCCGCGGGCCACAGGCGACTGGAATGTTGTTCGGTCGAAAGGATTTAGTCGCGGCCGCATTAGCCAATGCCAGCCCAAACCACGCCATCGGCCGACCACACAAAGTGTCCCGCGAGGAGATGGTTGGACTCTGGATGGCGCTCAAACTCTATGTCGAATACGACGAACAAGCGGCAATTGCCGGATACCGGGTTGCATTAGGCCCCGTAGTGAAGGCGCTAGAGGGGATCGACGGTGTCGAGGTAACGATCCAACAGGATAACTTTCGATTTTTCCTCCCGAACGTAGTCGTGAAGTTAACGTCGGATTGGAATGGCCCATCAGGCCCTGATGTCAAAGCCGCCCTGATGAACGGTGATCCCCGCATCGGTATTCGGTTCGACCCGGATCACAACGAGTTGGAGATCAACGCCTTTAATATGCAGGTGGGTGAGCCGGAGATCGTTGGGGTGCGGTTGCGAGAAGAACTGCTGCGACGGTAGAACGCTCGAGCTTGTATCGGACTTCCCTCGTCCTGGCCAGTTCCCGGAGGGCAAAAAAATTAAAAAGTTTTGTCTTAATGTGGGATTTAAAGCTTCTTAAACAACGCCTGTCGGACGCTGTTTCCAAAATTCAGTTGCTCCCTCGAACGCGTGCGCCAGTTGTAACAGTTCGAAGTCTGTCCGTGGCGCCGATACAAGCTGGAGACCTACCGGAAGGCCGTCAGGCGTGAACCCGGCCGGCACCGAGATTGCAGGGCATGCGACGACGGTGATATCCATGCATGGCCACATCCAGTCGATATACGTCTCCATCTCCACACCGTTCACTACAGTCGGGTAAGGGATATCCACGGAGAACGGCGGCACGCTCGTCACTGGCAACGCCAGGAAATCGTACTTATCAAAGAATGCGATCATTTGACCGAACAGCCTGGTCCGTTCCTCCTCCGCCTTCGCCACGTCTAACGCACTTAAAGCGAGACCTTCTTCGGCGTTCCAGATAACCGTGTCCTTGAGCAAATCCCTGTGTTCTATCAGGTTACGTTCTTGGCCGTGCGCGAAAGAGTACGCACGCAAAACTTGGAACACCGAATCTGACCCACGCAGGTCCGGTTCGGCGTCTTCAACGATGCAGCCGATGTCTTCGAAAACATGCCGCTGGGCGTCCAGAACCCCTGTCTGAACCGGCTCGATAGGACGACCGCCAAGATCCCGGCTCCATGCGATTCGGCTCCCTGCAAAATTTCGCTCGAGGCCGTCAGCGAACCTAGCTGGATCTTCGTGCAATGAAGAAGGAACGAGCGGGTCCGGACCGGCCTGCACCGAGAGTTGCAGCGCGACATCGGCAACTGTGCGACCCATAGGGCCGGCAGTGCTCATTGACGTCCACGGCAGAACTCCAGTGGCGGGCACACGTCCCGGAGAGGGTCGTAAACCAACTACGTTTGACCAGGCCGCTGGATTTCTTAATGAGCCGCCAAGATCGGTCCCAACGGTCGTAGAGAACATGCCGCACGCCAAACCGACGCCAGAACCTCCGCTACTTCCTCCGCATGTGCGGGACGTATCGTAGGGATTGAGTGTCGCCCCGAAAACCTGGTTGAAGGTCTGGGAACCGGCACCGAACTCGGGTGTGTTGGTTTTGCCAATCACTATGGCACCAGCCGATTTCATCCGACTCACGATGACAGCGTCGGATGCAGGGACGTTGTCTGCGAAAATCGGGGATCCCATCGTCGTCCGAATATTTCTGGTTGCGACAAGATCCTTGATCCCGGCGGGTAATCCGTGTAGCGGTCCAAATTCATCGCCTTGTGCACGGCTTTGATCTGCCTCGGCAGCATCAGCAAGTGCTTCGTCGGCGACCAGCGTGACCACTGCATTAACAGCTGGATTAACGCGCTCGATCTGATCGAGATGAGCCTGCATCAGTTCAACAGCAGAGATTTCACCGTCCCGCACCATGCGTGCTTGGTCGGTCGCGGGCGTGAAACAGATGTCACTATCGGGCATTAATCAGTGATTCCTTTGGATTACGAAGATGACTAGAACCCACCGTACTGGAACGAAGGCGGCGGCATCATACCAGCGGCGGACTATCGTCTACCTATCGACCGTGTCAGTTGTCGGCGGAACGATGGCGTTGCCAGCATATTCGGGAACCCCGTGTCGTGTAGGTCGTACAGGGCTTTTGGCAAATAGAATCAGGATCGAAGCCATAAAAGCGGTTGTCGCTGTGGTGAGAAAGGCCCACTTATATGTGTCCTGCAAGTCGAAGGCCAGTCCAACAAGAACCGGCGTCGCCGTCATCCCAAGGATCATTGGAAAGCTCGCGATCCCCAAGATGGATCCAAAGTACCGAGAGCCAAAGTAGTCACCCCGAAGAGCATGCAGTATTGGACCACGGCTACCGAAACCGACGCCCCAGAGGAAAGCGAATATAACGGCGCCGGTATAGCTGGTCGCGTAAGCGAGGACGATTACAGAGATCGCCTGAATCACCAGGCTGATGGACAACATCAGCCGCTTATCCAGTTTGTCGCCGATCACACCTCCGCCAAGTTGGGCGAAGAAGGCGATCCCGACGAAGATTGGGATTACGCCTGCTGCTTTCAAATCAGGAATTCCTATGTCGGTCAGATGAAGAACCAGATGTGCTGATACGGCGCCCACCGAAAGATTGGCGAGCGCGTGGGTCCCAGACAGAACCCAGAAGGTCCGTGTGTGTAAAGCCTCGCGCAGGGTGAACGAACCGTCGTCGACGAGGACCTTAGATTCCGTAGGATTTTCTACATCTTGATCGCCAGGTCGTACACCCCGACGTGAGAAAGCCCAGAAAAACGCCGGAGCCACCGCGATGCCGGCAATTCCGATAGCCATCATGGTTGATTCGAATCCGTGGTGTTTTATCCCCCAAGAGATGGCAGGGACCATAAATCCACCGATGCTGCTCCCCGCTAGAACTATGGCAATGCCCGTAGCTCTGCGTGTGGGCAACCATTTGGCTACGGCTGCCGTAGCCGGCACGAAGCCTCCGCCGGAGAAGCCAAGTGAAAGAATGAAGTATCCGATGTAGTAGATCAGGGCACTTTCGCCCATTTGAGAAAGTAAAATGAACCCGAGGCCGCCGACAGCTAGGCCCACAAGCATCATCCAGGCCGCGCCGATTCGGTCCACCAAAAAGCCTTCGATCGGCCCCAACATGGCGCCGCCGAATCTACCGAACGTCCCAACGCCTGATACAAGTGTGCGGCTCCAGCCAGTTTGAGCTTCCACGGCGGCGAAGATGACGCTCTGCGCATGGAAGGTAGGGCCTGACGTCAACGCCATGTTGAACGAGCCGGCTATCGCGACCCACCAGCCGTATTTGGTTGAACGCATCTTGGTTGCCAGACGGTTCATTGAAAAGTACTCAAATGACTGCCCGGAAGGATCGCGTTCGACACCCGTGATTTGCCTGCTTTTCGATCATGACTACGTAAGTAAATTTAATTGCATGTATGTTGGCATGGAAAAGACGTCGTTACGAGTAGGGCCCGGTACTATTCTGGCTCCCACGAGAAACGGCATGGTACATTCCAGCCCTGACCAAACCGCGGTTTTTGGAGTTCCACCGTCAACGGAGGCATAGATGAGACTCGAAGGCAAAGTTGCGATAGTAAGTGGCGGTGCTTCAGGAATCGGCGAGGCGACATCGCGGCTCTTCGCCAGAGAGGGCGCAAGTGTTGTCATAGCTGATGTCAACGACGAGCTCGGCGGTGTTCTGGAATCTGACATCAAGAACGGAGGTCAAGAGGCCGCCTACATGCATCTGGACGTCACTGATGAGGCCCAGTGGCAACGCGTTGTGGCTGCAACTATCAATATGTATGCCAGGTTAGACATCGTGGTGAACAGCGCCGGAATATCGGTTCCGGGACGGCCGATGACAGAGGATCAGAGCGTTGACGGCTGGGACGCCGTGATGGCAGTAAACGCCCGAGGCGTATTTCTTGGAACCAAGCACGCGATACCGGAAATGAGAAATGTTGGCGGCGGGTCCGTCATCAACATTTCCTCGGTGTACGGTAACGTCGGCAGTAGGGGAGGCACCGCGTATCACGCCTCCAAGGGCGCCGTCAGGACGTTTTCTAAAGCTGCCGCAATTCAATACGCCGATGAACAAATACGCGTTAATTCGGTCCATCCTGGATTTATAGACACGCCGATGACTGCAGGAATGCACTCGCAGCCGGATGTGCATCATGAACGTGTCCGTAAAACGCCGCTAGGCCGAATGGGCGTGCCGTCAGATATAGCCTACGGAATCCTGTACCTGGCTTCGGAAGAATCAAGTTTTGTGACGGGGAGCGAACTAATAATCGATGGTGGTATGACCGCCCAGTAAGTGAGAGATCGGATCTTTCAACGCCCGTTCTAAACTAAAAATGTTTACGCGAACACGCCCGCGATACTTTGGGGGCGTGTTTAATTAACTTGATTCCTTGGTTTCACTCATGTCGCTATCGTGGTCGGGTAGTGTTGCGATGGTTGTTCAGATGGGTTCTATGATCGGTCGTCCCACATCGGCCCCGCCGACATCGGAATCGCCGGAACCTGCCATGTGGCGTTTTAGTTCCTCCTCGACGCCGAGAATTCTCCCGACGGTCCACGAGACATCGAACAGCCTTGCCTGATAGATCTCGCGTCTGGCCGCACTGAGCCGGCCACGGGGGGCGATGACTGTGGTGAGCACGTCGTTGACAGAGTGACTTGAAGTGTCGTCCTCAATATTGCCGTGGTCTGATGTGATTACTACGTGATAGCCGAGATCTCTGGCCACCGTTACGATTCGATCAAGCGCTACGTCCACTGCCTCGTATGCCGCCACCGCCGCTTCGAAATGACGTGGCAGTAAGTGCCCGAGCATGTCCGTGCTAGCAAGGTTGGCACAGATCAAGGGGTAGCGTCGTGCCGACAAAGCTTCAACAAGTTTGTTTGTGATTTCAACGGTGCGCATCGCCGGTACTTTGTAGACATCGGCGTCATTGATAACGCCTTCCCTCTCCCCAAGGGACGGAATAATATGCCGGACCTCGCAGTTAGAGGTGGCTGGATCTTCTCGGCGCCCGCGAATGAAGTAGCCCATGTGCAATTCTTTGACCGATTCACCAACCAGCATGTACTGGTCGTCGGGAGCGAACTCCGAGAACAGAGAAAGCAAGTTATCCCTGTGGGGGCGGTTCGGAAACGCGGCCTTTACCCCGTACCTGGTGCCTAACTCAGGGTGGTAATCCGCCAGTCCACAGATATCAAGGTCCAGATCTGAGCGCATCCATCCAAATTCCCAGTTACGACCACGTGAGGTTGATTCCCTCGTAAGAAAGTTGCGAGCGCCGGCGAGAGAGGCTATCTTTCCACGTTGACGGTCCGCCCGAAAATTCAGATCAACAAATGAATCTCCGGGACCGATGCGTGCGGCTTGAGCATCTCCGTGAATCACCGCCAGAGCGGGAACATCGCCGTCCATCACACCGTCTTTGTGCAGCCGTGTCAGCGTTCGCTTAAGGTCTTTAAACCCCTTCACGGTATCGGTTTTACCCCCGGTCATGGACAAATAGTCTGCCCGAATGTTTGTCTCACGGTAGTCACGATCCATCGCCTGATTCCGACCGATAACCCACGCAAGGGATTGCTCTGCGCCGTAGCCGCCTAACAACTCTTGGAGGCGTTCGATATACCCACCTGCTGATCCATCGCTCGAGTCCGTCGAGGATGTCATAGAGGAGGTATCGGGCGAATCCCGACCATCCAGAATTGCCTGCATATGCACTAACCCGGGATCGGCATTGTGGACTTCAAATACCAGGCGGAGGAACGCTTCGAGATGATTCCAGGCCGAATGCACCCGGCCGTCGGAGCCTCCAACTCCGGACAGCAGGTACGTGAAATTGAGAGGTCGTTGGTCGGAAACGGAACTAGAGACGATACGCGCGAGTTCCGGATTTTTGAAGAAACTACCGTTATCGATAGATTCTGTTATCTCCAGCGGAAGTTGTGGCGCCAGCCGCAGGTTGGTAATTTGCTGGTGGCCCGTATCGGAATTGCCCTGTACGGGCGGCAGCACGTCTTCAAAGCCAGCCCATCGACCTGAAGCGCTTGTTGGAATAGTCAGGTTTGAGTTTCTGATCTCGGCTAGGTGTCCCGCTCTTGCGGCGACAGGAACATAGCGCATCTCAACAGCCTGAGCCCGGACGATCTCTGCGACCCTCTCCATAACGTTTGTCCCGGCGGACGCCGCCGTCAGAGACTCAAGCGACTTCAGTTGGGCTGTGGCTTCGTCAAAGACGGCGTCTTCCGGCAGATTCTCAACGCCCACAGGAAGAAGGGCATGTTTGGCCAATTCTTCCGGATCCCTGTTAGCCGAACGGGGATTGTGCTCGAGCACGGATTCCGCCTGCGTGAGCAAAAGAGAAGAAACGCTTGGAGGAAGGGACTTCCAAGCGTTTTCCTTAAGTGTGCCGAGACGGTCCCGACTGTATCCGAGGCCATCAAGCACGATGAGCAGTACACGGCGTTCAGGCAAACAGGACTCCAGGACTTCCCCGATAACTCGGGATAGTTGTGCGTAGTATGTGGTGAACGAAATTCGGGTGGGGATGTGCCACGATAACCCGGCATACTTGCAGGACTGCGATAATTCAGATCCCCGGCATGAGGAATAACTACCTACGCCACGTGACCACCCATAATAACGGCCTTATGGTTGATCAGATTAATGACTTTTGCGACTCGTTGACGAAGTGAGGAGAAGAGATGCCCCGACGCGATCCAAGCGCGTTTACCAGCACTGCTAAACGTCCCGCTGACTTTGACAGTTTCTGGTCTGACACCCTTGCAGATTTAGCCACTGTCTCACCTAATGCGACGTTCAAGAAAGACGAATTGCGGTCTGATGACGCGGTTGATGTGTTTGATGTCAGGTACGACAGTTACGGCGGAACGCGCATCGCCGGTTGGTACGCACGCCCGGTGGGCCGGAATGTACAGATGCCGGGCCTACTGACTGTCCCGGGTTACATTAGCGAACCAAAAGTACCCAAAGATTGGGCACGACTCGGATACGCGGCGTTCAGTGCAGCGCCACGTGGCAAGTTACGATCAAATTCAGATTTCAATCCGGGCTACCCGGGGCTCCTGACACACAACATCACGGACCGAAACAGCTACGCATATCGCGGATTCTACATGGACGCTCTGCGCGCCTTTGACATTCTTGCGGCGCTACCGGAAGTTGACCAACGGCGGGTTGGCGTAACTGGCTCCAGCCAGGGTGGGGCACTGACGCTGCTGATATGTGCTCTGCGAGCGAATTCGGTTGCGGCGGCTGCAGCGGGTGCGCCATACCTCTGCTCGTTCATGGATTCCGCTGCGCGGACCCATTCGTACCCGTACCAGGAGATAAACGAGTATCTGAGGATTAACCCGGAACACGAGTCGGTGGTCCGGGAGGTTCTGAACTATTACGACATTCACCACTTTGCGTCCGCTATCCGGGCTCCTATTGTCGTGAATATAGGACTGCAGGACGACGTGTGTCCGCCTGAAACCGGATTCGCCGTATTCGGACAAATCGGTAGCCCGGACAAAAAGTTATATCCGTACGATAAATGCGGCCACGACGCCGGGGCAAATGCCGGCCACCAGGAAATTCTTGAGGACTTCCTGTCGCTGAAGTTGAAACCCGTCGCTATCACAAATGATGTGCGTAAAATTGTTCCTGAATCGGCTGCCGTGGTGGAAAAGGATCTTTCACAATTCTGGAGTGAAATCGACAGTCAAGTCAGGGGAATCTCTTTTGATGATGTGACCCTTGAGCAGTTGCCGATGCGTTCCACAGAAGGTTCCACGACGTACACCGTGAGCCTTCCGTCCATCGGCGATGGACGGATTTTTGGTTACTTATCTGTCCCGGCTGGTGACGGTCCATTTCCGGGATTACTGGAAGTGCCGGGATACGCGAGCGTCGTGCATATATCGCCGTATGAACGCAGGCAGCGATATACCGTTCTGACTCTTGTACACCGAGGTCAACGGCTGGCCGATGAAAAGTATGCGGCGGAATATCCTGGATTACTTACAGACGGGATAGAGAATAGTTCCACTTACCGGTACAGGGATATCGTCGCCGACGTGCTTACGGGTCTTGAATGGCTCACGGGTCGTCCGGAAGTAGACCCAGGTAATCTCGGGATCGTCGGAAGCGAATCCGGTCTGATAGCGGCTTCGATGCGGTCGGACGCAGTGAAGGCGGTATTAATATCCGGTCCACTGATCCTGCGTGGCGCCAACGGTAGGAATTCATGGCCGGACTACTATCCGCTTGAAGAGTTGAACGACTTCGCCCGATCTCATCCTGATAAATTGGGAAAGGTCTCTGAGACGCTCATTTTCTTCGATCCGCTCAATTTCGTTCAGGAATACAGCGGAGAAATGCTGGTGGCGTGCCCCCAAGGGGACCGAGATATAGCTTCGCCCCTTATTACAAGGCTTGGTGGATCGGGGGAGTTGTATTTAAACACCGGTCGAGGGCAAGTCGATGATTCGTATATGGAATCCTGGTTGGAAGAGCGGCTTACCGAATAACTGCGGGAAACCTTTGCAACTGCGTGTCCTCGGGCAACGAATCGATAGCCAACCCTTCCGATAGCAACCAACCCCCGGGTAACTCAAGGGCGTTCATATATGGTTTGCCCGGATCGTACTCGGCAGCTTCTTCAAGACAATGAACACGCCAGGCGCTCTCCGTTAGACCATTCTCATTAGGACATGGGAGCATGACTGCCGTCCCAGCGACGCCTCCGGCACTATTGAAATAGATGATGTCCAGAGGAATGTAGGTGTTGAACATCCAGAACGGTCCCGAAGCAAGTTCGTTGAACTCGAACAACATCCCGCTACCGTAAGGCACATTCGCCCGGCACATCAGCCCGCGCGTTTGAGAACCGGGTTCATCAGCGACTTCGACGTCGACCATCCGAGTTGTATCGCCACTTACAAGGCCGATCGTAGCTTTCCTGAGCGGCTCTTCGGTCAGATGTTTGGCAATGGATTCACACCCCGGGTTGTTCACAAAGCCATCAATCCCGCCACTTGAACAGGCAGTGATGGTTAGTAGCGCGAAAAGAACGATTCGCCTCATCGAAGCGACCCGGTGATACATTTGTGCGCCCACCTTTGTATTCCGGTGCACGTTGTGACGCGGCACTGTCCGGGTATTCGACCGTCTGAGCAATCTATTGATGGAGACGACATGGTTGAACTGAAAAAAGTCTTGATCACCGGCGGCGCCGGACTCATAGGTGAAGTCCTACGTGATCATCTCTCGGATCGATACAGCTTATATTCGCTTGATCTTAAAGAGGCGGTAGGAATTCCGTCCTTTATCGGTGATCTCTCGGACATGGAGGCGATTATCCCGGCGTTCGAGGGTCAGCACACCGTCGTCCACCTCGCCGCTGATCGTCGGGCGTACAGTGATTGGCCATCCACGCTCGATAACAACATTGTTGCCACCTTCAACGTCTTTGAGGCGGCCAAGCGCGCCGGGGTAAAACGGGTAGTGTTCGCCAGCTCCAACCACTCCCAGGGAGGATTTTATTTAGACGATCCTTGGAAATTGATCACAGAAGGTCGATTTGATGAGCTTGGACCAGGATATCGATTGGTCAATGAAGATGATCGGATTCGGCCCGACGGTTATTACGGTGTTTCAAAGGCGTTTGGTGAAGCACTTGGCAGTTACTACGACGATTATCACGGCCTGAGTTCGATTCACCTCCGTATAGGCTGGGTGATATCGGACGACGACCCTAGTTTCTCGCCATTTGCACTGTCGCTCTGGTTGAGTCACCGGGACACCGCCCAGGCTGTGGCAAAGGCGATCGATGCTCCGGATTCGTTGCGCTACGCGGTCATGTACGTCACATCGAACAACAGGTGGAAGATTTTTTCCATTGATAGAGCTCGTGAGGTTCTGGGATACGAACCCAGAGATGCAGCAGGCAGTGAGTGGGAGGACCGGGATCCCCCGCTCCGAGATCAGTAACGGCTTAGTTAAAGAGAATTTCGGCCGGACTTATCCGCCCAGCGACGAATTTCGGACTCATCGAACTCCAACCCAAGGCCGGGGCCCGTGGGAACAGTGATGTGGCCGTCCACCACATCCAGCGGCGTCTTGAGGATCGGCCGGTCGTCGCGTATCGACACAGGTTCTATGTTGTATTCCTGGGCGTATGGAACATCGTTCCGGGTCGCGATCCAGTGAAGGTGTGCCGCAGTAGAGATGATCGGCTGAGTGTTGTGGACCGTCATAGGAACGCCAAAAGCGTTCGCCACATTCCCGACTTTGATCAATTCCGATATACCGCCGATTTTAACCACGTCCGGCTGCACAATATCCGGCTTTCCATTCATAATTAAATCGCGGATCATCCAACGGTTGTAGGCGTTTTCACCTGATGCAATCGGGATGGTCAGAGCGTCTGCCACCTTAGCCATACCAGCGAGGTCGTGCAGCGCTACCGGCTCCTCAAAATGGAACACGCCGTAATCTTCAAGCTGCTTGCCGATTTCTATCGCGTGATGTACCGAATAAGCGCTGTTTACATCGACAAGGATGTCGAACTGCTCCCCGGTCGCGGCACGCATCTCCCGCACAGATTTCACGGTTTGATCGGCCGGGTGGTCAATAGCTCCCGGCACTGCAGAGTGCATCTTGTACCCGGTGAAACCGCGCTCTTGGAACCCGGCCGCCCGTTTCGCTTCGTCAACAGGAGATAGATCACGAAGGAGTGAACTTGCGTACACCCGGATCTTCTCGCGCCCGGGTCTCATACCACCGAGCAGTTCATAAATCGGGACACCCAGCGCCTTGCCCTTTATGTCCCAAAGTGCAATGTCGATGCCGGAAGCGGCTGTAAGAAGAGCGCCGGGAGGGCCACTTACCGAGCCTGCTTTCAGCATCAAGTCAAAGATAGCCTCCGTCTGAAAGGGATCTTTACCGATCACCAGCGGACGGAATACCGTATCGATCGCTGCACGTGACACCTCGGGTGAACGACGGAAACACTCGCCGTACCCTGTGATTCCCTCGTCGGTACTGACGATTACGAACGGATAATCTCCGTCCAACACCAAGCATTCAACGTCAGTGACCTTCAAACGTAACTCCCGGGGCGAACTGCTTATTCGTCATCTGCGCTGCTTGTGGCCCATGAGCGCGATTGTCTGGGCGGCACGGCGTCGCGCATTTCTGCCGGCAATGTGAACTCGATGTCCTCGCTCGCAAGACCAAGGTGATTTACCTCGTCCGGATCAAGAGTGTCGCAGACAGCCTGCACGAGCGATTCAGGCGTCGATGCGCCACTGCTAACACCGACCCTCGAGACGTTTTTAAACCAGGCCATATCCAGTTCATCTGGCCCGTTGATGAGATATGAGGGAACGCCGGCGCGTTCTGCGACTTCCCGGAGTCTTCGGCAGTTTGAGCTCGTCTGGGAGCCTACAACCAGGACCACCTCGACCATCGTCGCCAGTTCCTTGACTGCGGACTGACGGTTAGTCGTGGCGTAGCAGATGTCGTTCCGAATCGTCACGTTACTAAACTTGGAACTGATCCGGTCAACCATCTCAGCGGTGTCGTCCACGGACAGAGTCGTCTGAGTCAAGACAGCGACTTCGGTGTCGTTGTCCCAGTCTGGAGGCTGTGGATCCTCCTGATCGTCCATCAGGGTCATCTCACCGTGGCCAGTCGTCCCTTTGACCTCCTGGTGCCCACGGTGTCCAACTAGGATGATCTTTTTACCATCGCTCAGGTATTTTTTTGCCTCGTTGTGGACGCGGGTAACGAGCGGACATGTAGCGTCAATTACACGGAGAGAGCGCTTCTCGGCGGCCTCGAAGTCAGATGGCGGGGAACCATGCGCCGAGAAGACGACGATAGAGCCTTCAGGGATTTGGTCGACGGTCTCTACGGTGATTGCACCCTGGGCTTCAAGATCGGCGACGACATGCGGGTTGTGGACAATTTCATGCTTTACGTACACGGGTTTACCGTAGCGTTGGAGTGCGATTTCGACTATGTCTACGGCGCGTACGACTCCAGCACAGAAGCCTCGTGGAGCTGCCAGAAATACCTTCAAATTACGTTGTCCCCGGATTGGACCATCTACTCTGGGTTTTCTGAGGAAGTCACATGGACTGCCTAGATCAGCGTTGAACCGGATCGTCGGTCGGTCGGTGGGAGGAATTATACGGACGACGGGTCCGTCTGCGCCTCATTTATCGCAAGACTGGCTCCGCCTGATAGAGATCTGTCGGAGCCAGTCAAAGCCAATAGATGCATAGCAAGAACATCGCTGTGTTGACCGAGACATGACCTGGTGACGGGCCGAACGGTCATACGATCATATTGGCGCGATTATTTGGACAGCGTACGTATTTGTCAGGTGCAGATGGCGAGAACATCTGTTTTGCCGATGATGTGATGTGCTGCAGACAACGAAATCATTGTCCGGAAGACTATGCGATGCTACTCGAATCTACGGCAAGACTGTTGGCTTGGCTTTCCCGATGAACATTCTGACAGGTTAAGGAGAGTTCTATGGCACTAAAAGTGCGGTTCTATCACTGGACACGGTGAAGCACCTGTAAAAAAGCGGGGGCGGCGCTCTCGCAAGCAGGTGTCGAGTTGGATCAACGAGATTTCTTTAAAGACCCACTTTCTCGGGAAGAACTTCAAGAATTGGCGTCTATCGTAACCATGGATGAATTGTTTTCATGGCGTAGTCCTAGCGCGAAGCAGTATCGGGAAAACAAGGACAAACTTACTAATTCAGATCTGCTAGATCTGATGATGAACGAACCTCGCTTGATCCGACGTCCGATCACGGTACGGATCGACGACACCAGCCGACATGTGCTGGGAGGAAAGCTGGCGGATCTGGAGTTCATCTCTCTCGAGTAGGGAGTCGTTGAACAACGCATATCACGACGGCTTTGGCCACAAAAAGAGTTTGAAAGAATAAATCCAATGAGCAGGCCACTCAAAAAAGACGGCACCCCAGACTTGAGGTACTTAGAAGGCTGGGTGACGGTGGGGGGCGTACTCGAGTTCATCTGGGTCTATATCCAGGTGCTCATAATCGTTGCTATCTTTGCGTCCATCTACTGGTTGGCACTGTGGATCTGGGGAGTTATATCTGCTTTCGGGCACTGGATCTGGGGAGTTATATCTGGCACCCCGGACTGGATCTGGGGAGTTATATCTGGCAGCCCGAACTGGATCTGGGGAGTTATATCTGGTATCGGGAACTGGATCTGGGGAGTTATATCTGGCAGCCCGAACTGGATCTGGGGAGTTATATCTGGTATCGGGAACTGGACCTGGGGAGTTATATCTGGTACCCCGAACTGGACCTGGGGAGTTATATCTGGTGTCGGGAACTGGACCTGGGGAGTTATATCTGGTACCCCGAACTGGACCTGGGGAGTTATATCTGGTGTCGGGAACTGGACCTGGGGAGTGATATCTGGTACCCCGAACTGGACCTGGGGAGTTATATCTGGTATCGGGAACTGGACCTGGGGAGTTATATCTGGTACCCCGAACTGGACCTGGGGAGTTATATCTGGTATCGGGAACTGGACCTGGGGAGTTATATCTGGTATCGGGAACTGGATCTTTTTCTTTTAAACAGGAGCCATAAACTGGTACCCGCACCCGCCACAGTAGCGATGCCATGTCGCTATTCAAGCCATGCCCCAAATGCAAAGGCGACGTCGAACTGGCTTGGGAATACTTACCGCCGCCGTTTGCCCAGAAACGAAGACTCTTCGCTCCCCGGTGCTACAATCCAGCGAGCCGTTAAGCGACGGCGGCACGAACATATGGCGTAGTCTTCGCTCGCTCCCGCACGGTCGGGGGTAACTGGTGAAGTATCCTTGTCCGAGACCTGCGTGATGACCGCGCATCATTTTTAGGGGTAGCGAAAACGCGTGATGACATCGTGTCCGACTGATCTCGCATACAGCGCCGCATCGGGACAGATCGTAACTTGAACTCTTCCTATCAGCTCGGGGATCTGGCCGTATTTTCGGTCGGAGCGCACCCAAAACTTTCGTCAGCCATCTGTGAATACCTCCACATTCCGCTGGGGCAGATGGAAGTCAAAAAGTTCAATAACGAGAATACATTTGTTCGGATTCTCGAAAACGTCCGGTCACGCGACGTATTCTTTGTTCAGCCAACATCTGCACCGGTCAACGACAACATCATGGAGTTGTTGATCACTATCGACGCCGCTAAACGCGCTTCCGCCGGACGCATTACGGTTGTAATCCCGTATTACGGCTACGGACGCACGGACAAGAAAGATCAACCTCGTGTGCCCATCACGGGGCGTCTTGTGGCGGATCTGCTTACGACGGCGGGCGCCGACCGCGTCGTTACGGTGGACCTGCACGCCGGCCAGATCCAGGGGTTTTTCAATATTCCGGTGGATGAATTGACTGTCGTCCCGCTTCTGGTCGACTATTTCCTCAAAAAGAAAATTCCGGACCTCGTGGTTGCTGCGACGGATGTCGGTATCTCCAAGGCGGCGCGGAACGTCGCACAGCGACTTAACGCTCCGCTTGCTATCGTAGAGAAACGGCGTATCGGGAACGACGACAGTACGGAAGTTCTTTCCCTCATCGGGGATGTGAAAGGACGACCCGTCCTGACGTTTGATGACGAAATCGACACCGGAGGATCACTTGTGTCAGCTTTCGGGGCTCTCAAGAAATCTGGAGCGACGGAGTTGTATGCGACCGCAAGTCACGGAGTTTTTTCCAACGGTGCAATCGACAGAATTTGCGGTGTTTCAGATCTGGAAGAACTGGTCGTCACCGATACCGTCCCGACCGATGAAGAGAAATCCCACCCGAAGTTGACGGTTCTTCAATCGTGCGACCTCCTGGGTGAAGCTATATACAGGATTCATAATGGCCACTCGGTCGGCGAGATGTTCACCTACTAGAACCGAAAGCCCGCGCCTGGCAAGGAATCTAACGCCGGGGATCACATGCCCTTTCTAAAGAAAATTACATCGTTCCTTGGTGACTCTAATGACAAGGCGCTGAAGGAGTTCGACAGCCGTCTCCTTGAGGTCAACGAACTAGAGGCCCAAATGTCCAAGCTCACAGATGATGAGCTAAGGGGCATGACAGAAAAGTTCCGCACTCGTCTACAGGACGGCGAAAGCACGGACGACTTTCTTCCAGAGGCGTTCGCCGTCGTCCGGGAGGCAGCGAAACGGGTTCTCTCGATGCGGCACTTTGACGTGCAAATAATCGGTGGAATCGTTCTCTACGAGGGGAAAGTGGCCGAGATGCGCACGGGTGAAGGCAAAACCCTCGTTGCAACCCTCCCGTCATATCTGAATGCTTTAAGTGGCCCGGTGCACGTCATCACGGTGAACGACTACCTGGCAAAGCGTGACGCTGGATGGATGGGTCAGATTCATCACTTCCTAGGCCTTACGGTGGGTTGCCTCCAGAACCAGTTCTCGTGGCGATTCGAACCCGATCGTGACGGTCGTGCAGAAGAGAATGATCCATTCATATCCGCAACCAAACAGGACGCTTATGGTGCAGATGTTGTTTACGGCACCAATAACGAGTTCGGTTTCGACTATCTTCGGGACAACATGGTCGACAAGGTTGAATCGCTTGTTCAGCGTCCGTTGAAATTCGCCATTGTTGACGAGGTGGACAACATCCTGATCGACGAGGCACGCACGCCCCTGATCATCAGCGGTCCAGCACGCGACTCGTCGCAGGAATACCAGCGTTTTGCCCAGCTCGCAAGACGACTATCGCAGAATGACCATTTCACCATCGATGATAGATCCCAGGCGATCAGCCTGAGCGAAGAGGGGATCGAACTTGTTGAGCGTCAACTCAACGTAGATAACCTGTATGACCCTGCCAACTACGAACTTACCCACTTTGTAGAGAACGCTATTCGTGCCGAGTTCGTGTATCTACGGGACAAGCAGTACGTCGTCCGAGATGGCGAAGTATTGATCGTCGACGAGAACACCGGACGCCTGATGGTCGGGCGCAGGTATTCAGATGGGCTTCACCAGGCGATCGAAGCGAAGGAAGGCGTCCGGGTTCAGCGGGAAAGCATCACTTACGCCACTATTACTCTCCAGAACTATTTCCGCATGTACGAGAAGCTGGCCGGAATGACCGGTACGGCGGCGACTGAAGCGGAAGAGCTGAGCAAGATATACAAACTGGATGTGGTCGCTATTCCGACCAACATGCCATCACGACGCGACGACCAGTCCGATTTCGTGTACAAAACCGAGATCGGTAAGATGCGGGCGGTTGTCGAAGAAATCGCAGCGGAATCCGAGAGCGGACGACCCATCCTTGTCGGCACAACGAGCGTCGAACGCTCTGAAGTTCTGACGGATATGCTCACGAGACATGGAGTGGGAGTAGAAGTCCTAAACGCTAAGAACCATGCCCGGGAAGCGACGATTATTGCCCAGGCGGGCCGTCCGGGAGCCGTCACGGTGTCCACCAACATGGCTGGACGTGGAACAGACATCATTCTTGGCGGGAACCAGGATCAACTAAACATCTCAGATGAAGAGTGGCAGCAAGATCACGACCGTGTGATCGAACTCGGTGGCCTCTATGTCATCGGCACATCCCGCCATGAATCAAGGCGGATTGACAACCAGCTCCGTGGTCGTGCCGGACGGCAGGGTGACCCGGGTGAGACCCGTTTCTTTACCTCCACTGAGGACGACATGGTCAAGCGTTTCGGCGGAGACCGGATCAAGGGGGTCATGAGTCTCGTCGGCCTTGACGATGATGTACCGATCGAAAATCGCATGATCACGAAGGCCATGAGCGGGGCTCAGAGCAAGGTAGAGGGTTATCACTTCGAGGTCAGGAAGAACCTCGTGGACTACGACGATGTGGTCAACTCTCAGCGCAATGAGATCTATCACATGCGGAAGAATGCGCTGGAAGCCGAAGGCCTTAAGGAGGCGATTCTTATCCGCGTCGCCAACGAGGTCGATGCGATTGTTTCGACCGGACTCGTCGGCGATTCGGCTGACTGGGACGTGGACAAGGTGGCCAGTGAACTTAGTGGTTTATTTAGGCTCCCGCCAGAGTTAGCCGAGCCAGATGATTTCTTAGATTTCGACACCGAAGACATTGACAATTTGCTGGTTAACCACGTCGAAACCCTCTGGGAACAACGGGTAGAGACTCTTGGCGAGGATGTAACCGAAAAGCTTGCGCAAGCAGTCATCCTGCGCGCCATCGACTCCCAGTGGGTTGAGCATCTCACCGAGATGGACAACATGCGACAAGGCATCGGCCTGCAGGCGGTCGGTCAGCGCGATCCGCTGGTCCAGTACCGCCATCGCTCGTATGAGATGTTCCAGGAGCTGAATGTTGGAATAGATCGTCAGGTCACGCACACCTTCTTTAACGCCGTCGTACAGGACATGCCCACAGTGCAGCCAGTTGCACAGGGCAAGCTGACCCTCAGTGGTCCCAACTCTGACGCAGGATCCGAGACCAACTCGCTTGCGGCCAACGGTCGCGCTAGTCGATCGGCCTCCGCAGTTTTGGGCAAACGAAGTGTCATGTCCGCTGTAAATACGGGGCACGGAGATGACGCCGCGTTCAACCGAAAAATCGGTCGCAATGAAGCTTGCCCGTGCGGCAGCGGGAAAAAGTACAAACGATGTCACGGAAGGGCTGCCTGAGCTAAGCGCCTGAAATGAACAGGAATTCCGATAAAATGTTTAGTCATGCCGGAATTTGAACAACAAATCTCAGGAAACTCGGCGGGTCGATCACTGGATAACCAGCGTGTTGCCCGCGTTTTCGCTGATATAGCCACTCTGCTCAAGCTCAAGGGCGAGTCCGTGTTCAAAATCCGCGCATACACTCGGGCCGCCGAGGTATTCGAGCATCTTCCGGGTCAGGTGGCACTCCTTGCCCGGAACGAAGATCAACTCAAAGAGATCCCTGGGATTGGCGACGCCATCGCGTCGAAGACCCACGAACTCATCACTACTGGGAAGATGGAGTATTTCGATAAACTCCGCGGGGAATTCGCACCCGGGTTACTGGACATCATGACGGTGCCCGAAGTTGGCCCAAAGACGGCATTGCGTGCCTCAGAGGACCTCGGCGTCGAGTCGATAGAAGACCTTGAGGCGGCCATAAGGGACGGATCATTTGCGACGCTCCCGCGTGTGGGGGCCAAGAAGGCACAGAGCATCCTGAATCACCTGGAAGCGCGGTTCAGCCAGGCCGATCGGATGTCGATAGGAAAGGCCCTTCCAATAGCCGAGCAGGTCATCGCCACGCTATTGGAAGCCGCGCCTGAAGTGCGCAAACTGACCATCGCCGGAAGCGTCCGACGCTGGCGAGATACAGCCGGGGATATAGACATACTCGGTGTGGCCGATGATCCGGAGTCTGTGACTGCCGCATTCTCCGCGCTGCCCATGGTCGTGGACATCCTAGGCCAGGGTGGGACGAAAGCCAGCGTTATCGTCGCCGGTGGCGCCCAGGTAGACCTTCGCGTTTCTGATGAACGGCACTTCGGCGCGTTGTTGCTGTACTTTTCAGGCAGCAAGCAACACGGAATCAGCCTCCGGGCCCGGGCCCAAAAGATCGGGTTATCCCTCAACGAATACGGGCTTACCGACAAAAAGAGCGGTGAACTGACTTCGTACGACACAGAGGCCGGTGTATACAGAGCGCTGAACTTGCCCTACATCCCGCCCGAGATACGTGAGGACCTTGGCGAGATTGTCGCTGCAGAATCTGGGAATCTCCCAGACTTAGTGGAACTATCACAGATTTGTGGTGACCTCCACGTGCACAGTGACTGGTCCGATGGCCGTGTGCCGATGGAGCAAATGGTGCGTGAGGCGGCTTCACGTGGTCTCGAATACGTTGCGATGACGGACCACTCGTCGGGGCGAGGAATCGCCAACGGTTTATCGGTAGAGCGCCTTTCCGAACATAACGAACAGGTTCGCGAGGTTGAACAGGCCACCGGTGGTATCCGGGTTTTCAAGGGCACGGAGGTCGACATTCGCGCTGACGGCACGTTGGATTACACCGATGAAGTGCTAGCTGAGCTGGATATCGTTATCGCATCTGTGCACTCAGGAATGTCGCAAGAATCCGATGTCATGACAGCAAGAATCATCAGGGCTATCGAAAATCCACACGTAACCGCCATCGGCCACCTGACGACACGATTTGTGCTCGAACGGCCACCGGTGACGGCCGATTTTGACGCCATCTTCCGTGCCGCCGCCTCCAACGGAACGCTGATGGAGATAAATGCTTCACCCAAGCGAATGGACCTGAAGGATTCACACATCCGGCAAGCCCGGGAGCTGGGGGTGCGATTCCTGATCAACACCGACGCACATAATCCGGGTGATTTGAATCAGTTGCGGTACGGCGTAGGTAACGCACGGCGTGGCTGGGCAGAGAGACGAGACGTACTCAACACGCTCCCGCTAGCCGAGTTCGAACATTTCCTGAATACGCCGAAACCGGAACGCGCATCTTTCATTGCAGAGCAGGCTGTAACCGGATGACGACGATACCGGGTCCAGGCGAACCACTCGAGCCGGAGGAACTTCATCCGATCGAGCCCGGTGAAGTGATGACGGCCGAGGCAGCGGCCACGGATCCAGAGGAACTTCTCGAGAGGTTCCGCATGGCAGCTAGCGACCCCGGCAAGGACTGGCGACTGTCGCTCATCGAAACGATGGCGCTGTGGCCTCTGGCGTCCGAGCAGATCGCCGGCCGGAATTTTGTATATCTACTTGCAGGTGAAGCTTTCGACTGGCGGTCTCTTGCGGAACGAATTCTTGGCGCCCGCGACATTCCCATTCCCGAGGAAGATCGGGAGCAACTGTTACTTGACTGGGCGCTTCCTGCCGGATTGAAAGAAGAAGAATTTCGTCGGCTAATTGGATTCGCAAAGGGCGCGGGATTCCTTAACTATTTCTACGGGGTTACGGTTGAACAGGCGATTTTGCTGGCCGTCGAAGAAGAGGTCCGAAAACGACGATATGCCCGCGGCTTTGCGCCGGATGACGTCGGGGCCGACATGGCCTACGAAATTCTTTACGGCGCAACCCGTGCCGAGTTGATAACCGAGTTTGGGGGAGAGACAGGTAAGAAGGTGCGTCGACAATCGCGTGGCCCGGAACGTGCAGCTGGAAATCTGATCAACGTCGATCATTTCACTTACTGGTTGTTCCAGAGGCGGTTCAAAAACGCAGACCCCGCTCGTATCGCCAGCGACACGCGCAAGGGGTTGGAAATTTTGGAGCGCATGCGTCTGGCGCAGGCACGAAAAAACAGAGACGAGACTGTTACAAGGCCATTTATAGATCTCGGCGACCTCCACACATACGAGTCGCCTCCACGCTACGCAAGACGAGTGACCCGTCGCCCGGTTCGTACGTAATAGCCAGGTGCCAAAAACATCTCGGCCAGAGGTTTGGAAGATTGACCTTCTGCGTTGCCTCGTGCTAGCGTCAAACGTAACGCAGAGATGGGAAGTAGTACCGCAATGGCAGGCAAGAGAGAGCCGGGGATGCTGTGATCCCGGCGCCGCATGCCAGACGAGAAGTCATCCCGGAGCGGTCAACCTGAACTCGAACAACGAGTAAAGGGTGAACGGCAGCTACCGTTAACAGCATCGAGTGGTCTTGATTTGTAATCAGTTCGAGACAACGAAGGTGGTACCGCGAGGCGAAACGCCCCGTCCTTTAAGTGAGGGATGGGGGTTTTTTTATTGCCCGCCTTTTTGTGACGGTATCGAGTTCAGATGCAGGACGGATAATGGCAAAGACGGAACGGAAATGGGTGAAACCGGTCGATTTATCGGCACTGCCTCGGCGATTCGAGCCGGAAGAGGCAGAACCGCGCTGGCGTGCACTGTGGGATGAGTGGGGGATTCACAGTTACGACCCATCCCGTCCGCGGGAAGAGACCTTTCTAGTCGATACACCTCCACCAACCGCTAGCGGTTCTCTTCATGTCGGCCACGTGTTCTCGTATACACACCAAGATCTCATTGTTCGCTATCAGAGGATGAAGGGCCGAAACATCTTTTATCCGATGGGCTGGGACGACAATGGTCTTCCCACCGAGCGGCGTGTCCAGAACGTGTTCAACGTCCGATCTGATCCGTTTATGGCGTACGACAGGGAACTGAAAGTCGAACGCGTGGACCCGAAAACGAAACCCCGGGACCTTCCTCGCCCGACGGTGGTCTCACGCCGAAACTTTATAGAGCTGTGTCACATCGTCACTGCGGAAGATGAGATCGCTTTTAAAGATCTGTGGAAGATGCTCGGGCTGTCAGTTGACTGGAACGAGGAATACGCCACGATCGACGATCGATCACGTGGCATCTCCCAGCTCAGCTTTTTAGATCTTTACGAGAAGGGTCATATTTACCAAGTCGAAGCTCCCACAATGTGGGACATCGACTTCGCAACAGCAGTAGCGCAAGCGGAGGTCGAGGACCGTGAGCGGGACGGAGCATTCCACGACATCGAGTTCGGGACGGCGGACGGTGGAAACTTTGTAATTGCTACCACCAGGCCGGAACTACTAGCGGCGTGCGTCGGAATTGCCGCGCACCCTGACGATGAGCGTTACAAGCCGCTATTTGGCACTATGGCGATCTCTCCGGTCTACCGCGTATCAGTGCCAATCTTTCCGACCGAGTTGGCTGATCCCGACAAGGGTACGGGCGTGCTGATGGTCTGTACCTTTGGAGACCAGACGGACGTGCAATGGTGGCGCGAACAATCGTTGCCGTTACGGCAGGTGCTGGGTCGCGACGGACTCATCGTCGACCGCCACTACGGAGACGAGGGTTGGGAGAGCAACGATCCTGAACTTGCCAACGCCAACTACGCCGAGATTGTGGGCAAGCGAATTAACCAGGCTCGTCGAATTGTTGTAGAGCAACTTCAAGACTCTGCCAATGCGGCTATTGCGGGCGGCGGAGCTCCGCTACAAGGTGATCCGCGAAGGATCAAACACGCCGTGCGGTTCTTTGAGAAGGGCGATAGTCCACTTGAATACCTGACGAGCCGACAGTGGTTTGTTCGTCTGATGGACAAGAAGGATAAGCTCATCGAGAAGGGGCGGCAGATCAACTGGCATCCCGAATACATGGGCAAACGCTACGAAGACTGGACGACAAACCTGGGTCTGGACTGGGCGATTAGTCGGCAGCGGTATTTCGGCGTCCAGTTCCCGGTTTGGTACCGTCTAGACGATCAGGCGAACCCGATCTATTCGGATCCGATATTGGCAACTCCCGAAATGTTACCGATGGATCCCATGTCCTCGGTAGCCCCGGGATTTGAAGAAGCGCAACGCGGGTTGCCCGGCGGGTTTACCGGAGAACCCGATGTTTTCGACACATGGTTCACCAGCTCACTCTCTCCACAGATCGGTGCTCGCTGGGGGCAGGACGGGGACAAGATGGACAGTCTGTTTCCGATGGATGTTCGTCCACAAGCGCACGACATCATCCGGACCTGGGCGTTCTACACGATCGCTAAGTCGATGCTCCACCACGACGAAGTTCCGTGGCACAACGTCGTGCTCAGCGGCTGGATCCTCGATCCGGACCGTAAAAAGATGAGCAAGAGTCGGGGCAATGTGGTGACACCGGCGGGAATGCTGGAGGAGTACGGCGCGGACGCAATCCGTTACTGGGCGGGAAGTGCCCGTCTTGGCGCAGACACCGCATTTGACGAGCAGGTATTCCGGGTCGGAAAACGGTTAGTAACAAAGATCTACAACGCCGGTAAGTTCGTGCTATCTCAGGAGGGGCCCGAGGGCGAGATTACGCACGAGCTAGATCTTGCATTCATCGCGGAGTTGAAGAAGTTGGTTGAACGCTCCACCGCGGCGTTCGAGGAATTTGAGTACTCACGTGCACTGGAGGAAACTGAATCGTTCTTCTGGAGTGCTTTCACAGACAACTACCTTGAGCTTGTTAAAAAGCGCACCCGCACGGACGAGGACCCCGATGGCAGGGCCTCGGCGATAGCGACGCTCCGCACTGGGCTTAGTGTGACAATGCGCCTGTTTGCGCCGTTCGTCCCCACGATTACCGACGAAGTTTGGTCGTGGAATTTCGCAGAGGAGACCGACAAAAAGTCGATTCACATAGCAGATTGGCCTTCGGCTGCGGAGTTTGAAGGAATTCCGGATCCGATCAGCGATGATTCGTTTGTTGTGGCGTGTGACGCTATCGCCGCCGTTCGAAAAGCCAAAACGGACATGGGATTGGGTATGGGCAGACCACTGGCTTCTCTATCGCTTGCAGGAGACGGCGGCAGTTTGTTGGTGCTGTCTGGGGTGGTCAGCGACGTGAACGACGGAGCAAACGCTTCGGGTGTCGATGTGATCGAAAGCGATGCAGACGGAGAGCGGTTCGTCGCGACGATCGAGCCACAGGTTCAGGAAGAGACATAAGCCGCCATATTAATGTCGGGTATTTAGGACAGCTCTAGACCATCAAATCTCCACCGCTTACGTCCAGCGCTGCCCCCGTGATGTAGGCGGCGCGGTCGGACGCAAGGAAAGCGACTAGTTCCGCTACCTCTGAGGGCTCGCCCAAGCGGGATATCGGAAAACTATTGGCGTATGCGGACTTGCGTGCCTTGTCGATCTCGTCCTGAACCATCTCCGTGTCGATCAGGCCGGGGCAGACTGCGTTGACGGTGATGCCGTGTGACGCCTCCTCCAGCGCTAGGTGGCGTGTGAGCCCCAGTACGGCGTGCTTGGAAGACGTATAGGCAGCACTACCAAGAGTGCTGGTGGTCTTGCCTGCGGTGGACGAGAAGTTGACGATGCGACCCCATCCGGCTTCGCGCATCGCCGGAAGAACGGCGCGAGAGGGCAGGAACGTGCCCTTCAGATTCACGTTGATCACGAAGTCCCACTCGTCTTCGCCCATGTCGAACACCGCGGTCCGGCGAAGCACGCCTGCCGCGTTCACCAGTATGTGAAGCGCCCGGAACCCGGAGACCGCTCGGTCCATTACGGCGGCGACATCGGAAGAGTTCGTGACATTGCCGCTGACGGCGATCGCCCGACCTCCGGCGTCGCGCAACATCACGGCCGTGGCCTCGGCCGCCTCCACAGACAGATCGTTGACCACAACCGAAGCACCCGCAGCGGAAAGGCGTAGGGCCACGGCACGTCCCATGCCACGTCCCGCGCCGGTTACGACCGCGACCTTTCCCGCCAGTTCATCCGGGAACGGCGTCGGCAGTCGTAACGGATCGAAATTCAATGCTGACGAGCTCAAATCACGCCCAACTCTGCGCCGACGTCCTGGAACGCATCCAGGGCTTCGTCCAGTTGTGATCGATCGTGAGCCGCCGACATCTGGACTCGGATACGGGCCTCGCCTTTCGGAACAACCGGGAAGCTGAATCCCACGACGAAGATGCCCCGCCGATTCATCGCCGTAGCCATCTCCACCGTCTTGATCTCGTCCCGCAGCATCACGGGGACGATCGGATGATCGCCCGGGATAAGTTCAAAGCCGAAACCTGTCATACGGTCACGGAAATAGCGGGTGTTCGCCCATAATCTCTCCCGAAGCTCGGGATGCCGATCGATCAGCTCCAACGCCTTCAACGCGCCCACAACAACGAGCGGTGGGAGGGTATTTGAGAACAGATACGGACGAGAGCGTTGACGGAGATAGGACACGATCTCGGAATGGCCAGTGGTGAACCCGCCTGATGCGCCCCCGAGCGCCTTGCCGAGCGTGCTGGTGATGATGTCCACACGGCCCTCTACGCCGAGTTGTGCGGGCGTGCCTCGCCCACCCGGGCCGACGAACCCGGTCGAGTGGGAATCGTCCACCATCAAGATCGCGTCGTACTTATCGGCCAGGTCGCAGATCTCTTCCAGCTTTGCGAGATCGCCCTGCATGCTGAACACACCGTCGGTGGCGATCAGCCTGAATCTGGCGTCCGAGGATTCCTGCAACTTAGCTTCGAGATCGGCCATGTCGCTATGAAGATAGCGCTTTCGGTCGGCCCGGCACAGTCGTATGCCGTCGATGATCGAGGCATGGTTTAGTTCATCGCTGATGACGACGTCTTCACGGCCGAGTAGCGTCTCAAACAGGCCGGTATTGGCGTCGAAACAAGAGCTGTAGAGGATCGTGTCTTCTGTTCCAAGGAACTGGCTAATCCGGGCCTCCAGTTCCTTGTGAATGTCCTGTGTGCCGCAGATAAATCGTACGGAAGCCATGCCGTAACCGTGGCTCTGGAGCCCGGAAGATACGGCCTCCAGAATTTCTAGATGATCCGCAAGCCCGAGATAGTTGTTGGCGCAGAAGTTGATGCGCGGCCCGCCGTTGGTCGTCACCCGAGCGCCCTGTGGCGTCTCGATAACCTGCTCAGCCTTGAACAGACCGGCGGCCCTTATATCGTCCAGCTCGGAATCGAGCCAGGACTTCATAGCTGTGTAAGCCAAATGTGTGCTCCCTGGCCCCAGTATTCACGTATTTACGTCTCGAATTACTCCGTTTTTACGATCTCCGGCTCTACTTCCAGTTCATCCGGCACGTACTCGCGCCAAGGCTGAAAACCGAGCACAAACTCTTTGCCCTCGTCCAAGGACGCAAGACCTTTTACTGCGCGGCCGGGATCGTAGCCACGTGTTGCAGCAATTGCCTGAATGCCGCGTTTCATTGATCGAACGCCGCCCAGACTGACTTCCTGGCCGTCGTCCATGAGAAGAATCAGGTCGAGACCTTTCGGGTGCTCTTTCCAGTACATTCGCATCGTGTGAATTAACTCCAGCGTTGTGTATTGATGTGGTTGTTACTTGAGTAGCGGAAGCGCCCGGTCCAAAAGGGCGTTGCCGACGTCCAGCTTGTCCATGAGAGGCATCGGCTCCGGTTCGCGGCCCGGATAGACAAATGTGACGGCGTTGGTGTCCGTGCCGAACCCGGAATCGGCTGCCGAAACGTCGTTGGCGACCACCATATCAACGCCTTTTGAAAGCACCTTGGCGTCGGCGTTCTTTATGAGATCGTTCGTCTCGGCGGCGAAAGCCACCTTGATCAGGTGTTTTCCGCTGACCCCGGCGAGTATGTCCGGGTTCTGGATTAGATCGATACTGAGCGGATCCTCGCCGGTCTTTTTGATTTTCTGATCGGCCGGGTTTGCGGGCCGGTAATCGCTCACCGCGGCTGCCATCACCAGTAGATCGGCGTCGGCGCTCGCGGTCTGAACTGCGTCCCGCATTTCGATAGCAGTTGAAACCGGCAACAAGGTCACACAGGTGGGGTGGGGCAACGACGACGGAGCACTTATCAGCGTGACCTTTGCTCCGCGGTCTCTTGCCGCTTCTGCAATGGCATAGCCCATCTTGCCGGTAGAACGATTGGTCAGCACCCGAACCGGGTCTATCGCCTCCTCGGTGCCGCCTGCGGAGACGACCACGCGACGACCGGACATGTCGCCGTCCCGTCCAAGCAGCGCCCGTATATGACCGATGATATCCGGGACCTCCATCATGCGTCCGTTACCGACCAGTCCCGAGGCCAGTCGTCCGGATTCGGGGCCGATGAAGTGAACTCCGCGTTGTTTGAGCGTCTCCACGTTGGCTTGCGTCGCAGCTGCGCCGTACATGTCGGCGTCCATCGCGGGAGCGATCGCCAACGGCTGCGAACCGGCGAGTATCGTCGCAGTCAAAACATCGTCGGTTATTCCGTGGGCGAGCTTGGCCATCACGTTCGCCGTTGCCGGCGCTATCAAAATCAGATCGGCTCGGCGGGCCAGGGCCACATGGTCGATGCCAAGCTCGGAGTTCGACTCGTAAAGTCCCGTGGAAACGGGCCTGTGGGTCAGCCCAGTGAAGGTGGCGACGCCAACGAACTCCTGGGCGGAGTGCGTGAGCACCACATCTACCAACGCCCCGGCCTGTGTGAGTTTGCTCGCAAGATCGGCGGCCTTGAATGCGGCAATACTTCCGGTCACCCCGAGAACGATCGCCTTGCCTTGAAGGATTGTCGTCACAGCTAATCTCCGCTGTTTAATTCAAAAAGCATCCGTAGGCCGACCAGTGTCAGATCTTCATTCACTTTTTGAAGAACATCTGATTGTGCCGCCACAATTCTTGCGAGTCCACCGGTACCTATAACGCGGCATGCTGAAGGATCATCTGGGCTGAGTTCGGCCGCAAATCGACTAACCATCCCTTCAACCAGTCCGACGTACCCAAACACAAGACCGGACCGCATTGCGTCCGTCGTGTTACGACCGATGGCGTTCTCGGGCGCCTCCAAATCGACGCGCCGCAACTGAGATGTCCCACGGTACAAAGCCTCTGCGGCAAGCGTCATCCCAGGTGCAATGGCGCCGCCCAGGTACTGGGCGTCCTTACTGATGGCATCGAAAACCGTCGCCGTTCCAATGTCCACGATGATGCATGGGCCTCCGTACAACCGATAAGCGGCCACGGCGTCAGCAATTCGGTCCGTGCCGACATCCTGCGGCCGGTTGTAGTTGATCTTTATCCCTGTGCGAGTACCCGGTCCGACCACCATAGGCGAAGTCCCAAGCATCTCCGTGAGAGCAATTTTGACAGCTCCGGTCAACGGCGGGACAACTGAGCACATGACCGAAGCCGGAAAATCGGACGGCGAAACGTGTTTTGAACTCAACATTCCCTGTAACAACAGGTTGTGTTCGTCGGCGGTTCGGCGTGCATCGGTGGCGAACCGCCAGGTTGCTATCAGGCGGTCGTCTTCGAATGCCCCGATTGTGACGTTTGAATTGCCGACGTCGACGGCTAGGAGTTTTCCCACGATATGGGGATGATATCAGCGCTGGGGCGGATACTTACCGTTAGTCCGATATCTCTTTGAGTGCCGCCGGGACCGACTTCAATACGTCACCGGCCACCATCGACACTTCACCAACGGCCGTTTTTGCGAACTCGCCTGCCACTCCGTGTACGTAAACGCCTAGCGTCGCCGCGTCAAATGGATCCATCCTCTGGGCCAGGAATCCGACTATCAAACCGGCCAGTACATCGCCTGTTCCGCCCGTTGCCATTCCTGGGTTGACCCAAGGACTGATCATCGTTCGCCCATCAGGATGAGCAACAACCGTACAGGCACCCTTGAGCACCACGATATGACGCCACGTTTCGGCAGCAGATTGTGCGGTATGAACACGATTACGTTCTATCTCGGGTACGGTTGAGCCCCGGAGTCGTGCCATTTCGCCAGGATGGGGAGTCAGGATTGCCGGGCCGTGAATCCGCTCCGGCCAATCATCGACTGATGCAAGTGAGTTCAGCGCGTCCGCATCGATAACCAGCTTTGGCCCTTCGCTCCGATCAAGCAATACCGCACGAACGAATTCAACAGCCGAGGATGTCTGGCCTAGGCCAGGACCGATCAAAAGTGAAGATGCGCTGCGAGAGGCATCCGTGACTTGTACAGCGGCAAAGCTAGAGTCAATAACATTTCTGCTGTGCTCGACTAAAGGAATATAGGTGGCTTCCGCGAGGCGGGAAGCGATGAGCGGGTAAATTGTGTCCGGCAGGGCCAAGGTCACAAGTCCCGCGCCCGACCTCCCTGCGGCGGCGCTGGATAGATATGCCGCTCCGACATAATTCTCTGACCCAGCGACGATAAGCGCCCGTCCAAAGGTGCCTTTATTCGATCTGGGAGGGCGATCCGGAACCATACTGCCCATCAAAGTACTGGTCATAAGTTCCGTCAGGATCTCGTCATCCAGTCCCCCAGGAATGCCGATGTCAAGGCACCGCCGAGGTGCGCTGCTTGGTTCCATGAAATGGCCGATTTTCGGTCGGCCAAGCACAAGTGTTTCGCTGGCGACCAGTCCGTTGGGGTCCATGTTCCCAGTGTCGGTCGACATTCCTGTTGCTATATCGACGGCGACTATCGGTGCCTTCGCGTTATCTCGGACAGTACGAAGAAGATTCGATAACGGCGGCCTAATCGGACGGGCACGCCCTGTGCCCAAAACCGCGTCGACTATCACGATCGCTTCCGCAACCAATTTAATAAGGAACGAGTGATCGTCGTCTTCGAATTCGTGAACCACCTTCACTCCTGCGGCGGACGCGAGATGAAGTTTTTTGTCTTCACCGCCGCGAATCATCAACAGGTAGGCGGTTACGTCGATTCCACGGGACGCGAGATGCCGGGCGGCGACAAGTCCGTCAGACCCGTTATTACCTGGACCAATGAGAATGAGGGCCGGGCCTGTTGTAGTTGAAGGCAGTAACGCTTCGGCTATCGCGAGCCCGGCGTTCTCCATCAGGGTGTCGAGTGGTACTCCTGCCAGAACTGACGCCTGTTCAAGTTCCTGCATTTGCCGGGTTGTGACTATCTTCAATCCTGGGTCGTCCTTCCCTCCGCGACAGGTGCATCCGAGGTCTGAGCGACGACACTGGCTATGGCAAACTCACGGGAGTGCGAGAGACTGACGGCTATACGGACAATCCCCATGCTCTCCGCACGCGCCTTCGCCCGATCATGCAGCACGATCTCCGGCGCACGGCCGCGTTTGCGCTGAACCTCTATGTCACGCCAGCCAACTCCGCGAACGCCGGTTCCTAGAGCCTTCATCACCGCCTCTTTTGCTGCAAATCGGCTGGCCAACTGGGGCGCCCTGCCCCTGCAATACGACTGTTCTGCGGGCGTGTAGATCTTCTCCAGGAATCGGCGTGGATACCGGGAATATGTGAGTCCGATTCTCTCGATCTCGATTAGATCTACGCCGACGTACAAACTGCGTTCTCCCGGTCGCGATCTCTGCGAACCCTGATATCCGTTACCCGTGCATAGAAGATTTCGGCTCACGGGATAGTGATGAAGCGACGGGTTGATTATATGGCCCCTAACGTTCTCCCCCCATCCGTATCTCATTTTATCCCCGATGAAAATCGATCTTATCTGTCGACCCGGTGATAACCTCTAGGGAGTCGGAATTACGATTGTTTCTCTGCGCGAACATAACCACCAACAATCACAGCACATTCCTCGTATCTAATCTTCAGGAGAGCCCTTATCCGCGCTAAACGCATCGATGGGAAGGCCGTGGCGGAGAAGGTTCGTGACGAGGTGACCCGAGAGGTTGAGGAGTGGGTTTCCGCCGGTAATCGCCGGCCCGGTTTAGCGGTGGTGCTGGTGGGTGCAGATCCGGCTTCGGAGACATACGTACGTGGGAAAGAGTTGGCGTCGGCAGAAGTCGGGATTCACTCGGAGGCTCGGAAACTGGCGGCGAACGTGACCCAGAATGAGTTGCTTGACGTGATCTCCGAACTGAACTCTGACGACCGGATTACCGGTTTTCTGGTTCAGTTACCGTTGCCAGATCACATCGACGAAGACACCGTGTTGCACGCTATCGACCCGAACAAAGATGTTGACGGCATACATCCTTTCAACATGGGTCTCTTGTTAGGGGGCACACCGCGACTTGTTCCGGCGACTCCGAGCGGAATTTTGAGGTTGCTGACTGAAGAAGGCGTGGACACCAGTGGGAAACATGTTGTGATATGCGGACGAAGTAACATCGTCGGGCGCCCGCTCGCCGCGCTCCTATTGAGAAGAGGGCAGGGAGGAGATGCCACCGTAACGGTCTGCCACTCCGGGACCACAGATCTAGGATCGTTTACCAGACAGGCGGACATACTGGTAACTGCCATGGGCGTGCCCGGACTGATCACGAAAGAGATGGTCAAATACGGCGCAGTCGTGATAGATGTCGGAACCGTGCGGGTTGATGACCCGTCACGAGCGCGCGGATGGCGGCTCGCCGGAGATATGGCACTTGATGTGCGGGATGTGGCATCGATGCGGACCCCTGTCCCTGGCGGTGTGGGGCCGATGACTATCGCCATGCTGTTGAAGAACGTTATGCAGGCGGCCCGCCTGGTTGAGAAGGGTGGGCACAAATAGTGAACAAAAGGGTACGTGAGTGAACCACTTGATTCGTTCGAGAACATTCAGGGTTCTATAGTAAGATAGCCGCCGCCGCGGACGCATCAAAACAAAGTGGGCTACTTAAGTTCATGGCGTGGAGGTCGAGAGATCGTTCAGAGTAAAGAACAGGCGTCTTCCGAAACAGATTCGGAGGACGGCGCAAGAAAACAGGAACTGGCCGAGCTTTATCGGCAGATGTACCTGATCCGTCAATTTGAAGAGGCATGCGGTGAGATGTACACCCGAGGCCAGGTACGCGGGTTCCTGCACCTCTACATCGGAGAAGAAGCGATTGCGGTCGGTGCGATCTCTCAGCTCCTACCGCATGACTACATCGTTACGCACTACCGTGACCACGGCCACGCATTGGCGCGTGGTCTTGACCCCAATCGTGCTATGGCCGAACTGTTTGGTCGCATCGATGGCCTGAGCAAAGGCAAAGGCGGTTCGATGCACCTTTTTGACGCCGAGAAGGGTTTCATAGGCGGTCATGCGATCGTCGGAGGGCAGTTCCCCCTTGCAGCCGGTCTCGCGCTGTCCCATCAGTACAGGAAGACTGATGGGGTCTGTGTCGTATTTTTTGGGGACGGCTCCACCAATCAGGGCACATATCACGAGGTCATGAACCTCGCTGCGGTCTGGAAGCTTCCCATCCTGTTTTTCCTCGAGAACAACCTTTACGGCATGGGCTCAAGATTCGACCGAGTGCGAGCCGGTGGTGAAGATTTTTACCCTGGAGCTGCAACCTACGGCATAGATCAGACGGCGGTGGTCGACGGGATGGATGTCATGGCTGTCCAAGAAGCAACGAAACTTGCGCTTCAAAGCATTCGGTCGGGCAATGGTCCCGCATTTATCGAAGCTAAGACATTCCGTTTTCAGGGACACTCAATGGCTGATCCTGTGAAGTACCGGGATCGATCAGAAACGGAGGTCTGGGAGGCGCGTGACCCCCTGAAAACGTTCCCGCAGGATCTCCTCGACCAAAACCTTTTCACAGCGTCTGAGTTGGAAGAGATTCGTTCCCACGTTGACGCCGAAGTGGCTGTCGCCGTCAAGTTTGCCGAGGACAGCCCGTTCCCACCGGGCGAAGAACTTTTCACCGATATTTACGCCTAATATCGCCGTCCTTTTTGGGATGGCGGGATTGATGCATGACTGAAATTACGTTCAGACAGGCCCTACAACGAGGATTACGGGAGGCGCTAGACGCTGACCCCAATGTTTTTCTGATGGGCGAAGACATCGGCAAGTACGACGGCGCGTACGCCGTTACTCAGGGTCTCCTTGAGAAGTATGGTCCGGACCGCGTTCGGGACACGCCTATATCTGAAGCCGCCTTTGTCGGGGCCGGAGTCGGCGCCGCTGTCGCGGGACTACGACCCGTGGTCGAGCTGATGTCGATGAGCTTTTCGCTCGTGGCGTCCGACCAAATCGTGAACATGGCTGCCAAGATTCGATATATGTCCGGGGGACAGCTGAACGTACCGATGGTTCTTCGGGCACCGACCGGTGGTGGCGTCCAGCTAGCGGCGACACATTCTCAATCCTTCGAAAACTGGTACGCATCGGTTCCAGGCCTGAAAGTCGTTACGCCATCTACGCCGTACGATGCGCTGGGTCTTCTCCGGAGTTCGATCGAAGATGACAATCCAGTCGTATTTGCCGAAAACGCCCTGCTATACGCGACAAGGGGCGACGTCCCGGACGAGGAATATCGCGTCCCTATAGGCGTCGCCGATGTGAAACGGATCGGAACCGATATCACGCTTGTCGGCTGGGCGCACGGGATAGTCACCTTGATGGCGGCCGCCGAGAAACTCGCCGAGACCGGAGTTAGCGCGGAGGTTGTGGACCTCAGGTCATTGCGGCCGCTGGACATGGAAACAGTTGTCGAATCTGTCGAGAAGACGGGCAGGGCACTAGTTCTGGACGAGAACTGGCGTACGGCAGGTTTCGGTGCAGAGCTCGCGGCCGAGATTGGTTATAGAAGCTCCGACTATCTTGACGGTCCGGTCGCTAGAGTAAGCGGCACGGATACTCCGTCTCCCTACTCACGCCCTCTTGAGCAGCTGGGGATTCCCCAGGTTTCCTGGGTTATCGACGAAATCGAAAAGACATACGGGATTTAAACAGGCCAGATACCATCGACATACCTAGCGCACCCGCACCTAATGTTTAGTAAAGGGTCTCCGGATTGATTACCGAAGTCGTAATGCCAGCCATGGGCGCCGACATGACCGAAGGCACGGTCGTCAAATGGCTCAAGTCAGAAGGCGATGAAGTTTCCCGTGGAGATATCCTCGCCGAAATTGAGACGGACAAGACCGTAGTCGAGATGGAGGCGTACGGATCAGGCCTCCTGCGCAAGATCGTCGTGGGCGAAGGCGTTATGGTTCCGGTTGGCGATCTGATTGCCTACCTTGGCGACGCGGATGACAAGATTCCCGATGGTTCGGACGGCGGCGATAGCGCCACACCAGCATCAGCACTGGTTCCTGAGGAACCCGCCTCCCGGCCTGCGCCCATCGCAACAACCGAGGCTCCTGCCGCGACCGGTCGCGTCAAGGCGTCACCAGTGGCCCGGAAGATGGCAACTGAGAGAGGTATCGACCTTGCCTCCGTAGCCGGCACAGGACCGGGCGGGAGGATCACACGTTCAGACGTCGAGGGTCATTCTGAAGCTCCGGTTAATACACCAGTTGATGCGGCTTCTACCTCCGTGAAACCGTCTACCATCTTGCCGGTCACATTGAGTGGGGAAGACATTCCACTTTCCACCATGCGGCAGGCGATCGCTCGCGTGACAGTCCGAAGTAAGACCGAAAATCCCCATTACTACATTGACCTATCGATCGACATGACATCTGCAATGTCGATGCGACAAGGGTTGAACGAGGAGATCGACGCTGCCGGTTCGCGTATCAGCGTGAACGACATGATCGTTCGGGCCTGCGTTAAGGCGATCGCTAAATACCCCAAACTCAACACCACCTTTGCTGACGATCACCTAATCAGCCACGCCGATATCAACATCGGTATCGCAATAGCTCTGGAAGTCGGCCTGATGGTACCTGCCATCCTGCGAACCCAGAACATGAGCCTGCTTGAAATTTCCGCCGCAACCAAGGATCTCGCGAACCGGGTCCGAGGTGAAGGTGGCGTGTTGACACAGGAAGAAAATACCGCCGGTACTTTCTCCATCTCAAACATGGGGATGCTAGGTGTGGACAACTTCCAGGCGATCATTGTGCCTCCTCAATCCGCCATTCTTGCCGTTGGTGCTGTTGCCCAGCAACCCGTTGTACGAGATGGGGAGATAGTGATCCGGCAAATGATGAAGGCAAGTTTGTCAGCTGATCACCGTGTGACCGATGGAGCCGAAGGTGGCGTGTTTCTTGGCGAGATTAGACGACTGCTTGAGAACCCGGTCAGCTTGTTGGTCTGATTTAGACAACAAAAGACTTCACACACAGACAGAATTCAAAGGCCCGCCTTATCGGCGGGCCTTTGCGCGAGAGAAGTATTTGACGCCAGCGTCTGTTCTGATCACAGGGCTAACCTTAGAATGAGCAACGTGTACTACGAAGAGCCATTTTTGCCCGATGAGCGCTCCGTTCTGGAGCGTTTTTTTACGAATACCGATGGGCCTGTCTTTGGCGTAGTAAACCTGCCAGAAGTGGTGAAAGGCGCTCTGTTCGCACGTTACTCCCGGTCGCATAAATCGCTTCGCCGGCTGTTCCTGGATGAGTTCCACAACCAGCCAGAGCTCGGTATAGGCGCCATGTCAAAGGCAGTCGTTGATGACGACCCCTCTGTAAGGCTAAACAAGGCCGAGGCGCTGTATGACCGAGTGTTTGGTGAATATGGCGATGACTCGGTCGCGCAGCTGGGCGGGGCTCACCTGGCATGCGAGCAGGCTTCAAACCTGCTCACCAAGGTCCTCGAACGGGGACGAATCGCCGCTTACCTGGAGCAGAGCACGAGGTATATCTATTACGATCGCCCACTAGGCGACGGTTACCGATACCACGTGCCGCCAGAGATCGTTGGATCCACCTTGGAGACTGAATACCGGGGAACGATGGATGCCCTGTTCGATCAGTACTCCGCACTTGTGCATGAACTGGCGCCGCACTTTGAAAGCAGGTTCCCGAGAACTGACGGAACCTCAAGACGCGCATACAACGCCACCATTCGCGCCAAAGCGTGTGACGCTGCACGTGGACTTCTGCCGGCTGCTACGACTTCAAACGTTGGTATATACGGAACCGGGCAAGCCTATGAATCACTGCTGATCCGTATGCAGGCGCATCCTCTTGCGGAAGCGCGTGCATACGGGGAGATGATGCTTACGGAGCTTCGGGAGATCATTCCTTCATTTGTCAAAAGGGTTGACCTTCCCGCCCGAGGTGAAGCCTGGGCCCATTATTTTTCGGATACAGCTGCCCATATGAAGGATATCGCGGCTCAGATCGATATCGAGTTCAGCGATGGACCCGAAGTCACCCTTGAAGACTGGGACCCCGATGCCGAGATCAAGGTCGCGGCATCCGCGTTGTACGCCTATTCAGACCTGTCGGATGCACAGTTACTTGAAGCTGCACGCAACATGGGAGCGGAAGAACGGGCCGGAATAATCCGAGCGTACTCTGGAGATCGGATCAATCGACGTCACAAGCCCGGCCGGGGGATGGAGCGGGTTGACTACAGATTCGATATCACATGCGATTTCGGGAGTTTTCGTGACCTGCAACGTCACAGAATGTTGACTTTGGACTGGCAACGACTTGGGACAAAACATGGCTACTCCACACCAGATGTGTTGAGCGATATCGGACGCGTAACTGAATGGGATTCAGCCATGGAGCGCGCCGCCGACCTGAACGCCAGTGTTATGGACCAATTTGGGGCTGATGTCGCTCAGTATGCGGTCCCGTTTGGATACCGGATTCGATTCGTGATGCAGATGAACGCCCGAGAGGCGTTCCACCTACTCGAGTTACGAACCGCACGGGCTGGCCATCCGGACTATCGCAGGGTGTGTCAGGAGATGCACCGGCTGATCGACAAAAAAGCTGGACACCGTGCCATAGCCAGCGCCATGAAATTCGTGGATTACGAAGAGTATGAACTTGAGCGAATCGACTCAGAGCGGCGTGCCGACGAGAGAAACAGTAACGGGAACACGTAGCGCTTAAGGACAACCCTTGATGGCCGGGCTGAGTCCAGATGCCGACATTATGATGCGATTCAATCACGCGCTCCCAAGGATTCTTCGCTGGCAGTTTGACTACGGTCCGCATCGTAAACGATCGTTTGCGACAGACGTATAACGATGGAATTGGGCTGTCAGATTCCCAACGGGTCAGGCCGCAATAGACAGGTCTGTAACACGTTGTCAGCTAGACGCTCTTCAGGCGTTTTTAACTTGGTCCCGGCTCATCAACCAAACCGGAATAACTCCTAGAACTGCAACCACCGACGCCGACACGAAGAAACCCCGGAAGACTGTGAGCCCTGCGGAGGTTATCTGCTCAACTCCTTCTAGTGAGATCGGCGCATCTGCGGCCAGGTTCTCAAACCTGACTGTGCCCCAGGCCGTGACAGCGGCCAATCCGATCGTCATACCGACCATCCGGGAAGCCGTGATGAGCGCAGATGCCGTTCCACGTTCGCCGGCCTTGGCATGGTGCAACGCCGAAATGTGTATCGGTGCGATTAACAATCCGAACCCGAACCCGGAGATCGCAAGATGGATCGTCATTAAGGGTTCTCCGATATCGATATCCCATTGAGACATTGCGGCGAGTCCCAGCGCTACCAGTACAAATCCTGCGATCGCAGGCCATCGAGCGCCGACTTTCTGGACCAACAAGCCTCCAGCGATCGCTCCGAAGGGTATGGCGACTGTCATACGCAGGAGCATTAATCCGCCGTCCAATGGGGACAGACCAAGAACCGTGTTAGCCATCAAAGGCACTGTGACCATCACCGTTATCAAAGAAATTCCGGCGGCGAGATGGGCGGCGTTAGAAGCAGTGAATTCGATGGTTCGCAGAAGTCTTACGGGCAATATCGGATCGGCTACCTTACGGTGCCACCAGACGGTTGCTATCACGGCAGCCCCGGTGGCGGCGATCAATATTCCGAACACGACATCGGTGTCACCCGCACGAGATAACGTCGCTGTGAGCAGCGCTAACACAGCGACAAACAGTGCCCCGCCAACGAGATCGATCCTCACAGGGTTTCGCACTCCTGCGGGAGAGAACTTCAGAGCTGCGATTACCCCGATTCCTAGAGGAATATTGATCCAAAACACCCATTCCCAGGAACTTACGTTTGTAATTAACCCCGCCCACAGCGGGCCGATAACGCTACCTGCTTCAGCGCTGGCGCCGATAATGCCAAACGCCATCGCGTGACGAGCACGTGGCAGCACGTCAGCAACGGAAGCGATGGCGACGGGGATCATCGCGCCTCCGCCGATCGCCTGAAATACGCGTGCACCTATCATCCATTTCAGATCAGGTTCATCCTCCCCGATCAGGCCAGGGAGGTCCGGACTAATTGCTACCAGTGCCGATCCAAGCATGAAGATGACCAGCGCACCAACGAACACGACGCGATGCCCGAATCGATCAGATACGCGGCCCATGATCGGCATAGCAGCCGTGTAGCCGATTAGATAACCCGTAACGGTCCAAGAGGCCCGATTCAACTCACCCGGGCCGATACGGAAATCCGGAAGCAGCTCCGGCAAAACCACGACTATCGATGTCTGATCATCCGCAGCGATGAACACGCCGGCACAAACCGGAATTATGACGGCGTAAGCACGAATATCCCGTAGCCAGTTGATCACGGGTTCACGCCCGGCCTAAATCGGTGGCTCAATGGATATATCGCCATTGAATTCGAACAATCGGACCGTGCGCACCAAATCTCGAGACTCCGTAATCGTCGCCCTCCCTGTGATTCGCGCCTCCACGGGATATAACGACGAACTATCTATCGTCACTCTCACTTCTAGCCGCGGTGCGGTTTCGTCCACATCACTGGTGAGCGATTTCAAAGCCGTCGTAGGTAGATGCCCATCGATCACGTACGACCCTACTTTAGATGCTTCAGCTGGCGCCATCTGTGGCTCCTCGACCTGCTCAAGAATACTGGCGACCAACGATACCGGGTTGAAGGTACCAAAGGGGCTGGTCCCGGGTTCCAGGAGTTGCCATTTCCGGGTGATCGGGTGGGTCATGTACGAATCCTGTTTGACCACCGTGACCCGGGTGTTTAAGAAAAGGCCCGACACCAGCGTGTCTGCATCAAGAATGTAGCTATCGGGCACCATCACTGACCCAGAAGCGTTTGGCACCTCGATTCCGTTCGACAAAATCGTGTTTCCGTTGTCGTGGGCCAATCCGAATCGAAAGGTCTTTATTCCCGATAGGACATTCGATGAACGGGAGATGATTTCGGCAGGCGCGATCCGATCGATGTCGGAAACCGGATCTAACGATTGGCCGGATGAGCAAGCAAGGGTCAACACCATGCCGACAGCAGTCATCAAGCCGGTCCATGACAGGTTGAGTCTACGGGTCAGAGCAGTCACGCATGAAGCCACATGTGGGGCACCGCAGTTTGCAATGGAGATCCAGCATCTCTGTGCCGCAAAGATCACATACGTAGATCGAATTGGCGGGAGGTGGAGTTGTATTTATCGAGTCCATGACGACGCCTCAGGAAGGAATTCGGCAGTGACGGGAGTATATCAATCTACCTTCGGGCCACCGGGGATATATACCGGGTGCTGGATCACCGCCATCTACTGATCGGACCCGATCAAGACAGTGGAATCGGACGGGACGGTTGATCCACCCAACGGTTCAACTGTCACCGAAGCGCCGATGTACTCGGTCGCATCTCCGCTCAAATCAAGGTTTACTACTGCGTATCCATCTTGGTCGACTGAGAACGTATTGCCGGGAACCATGCTGCCTTCGTACGTGAGCCAAACCTGGTAGACGGACCCCGAAGGCGCCGGGGCAAGGCCGTTGACCATGAGGAATGCTTGGTTACCACTGGAGTGAGTGATCAGGACGCCCTGAGCCCCCTGTGGTTGCAGCCCTCCCGAAAAGAATGACGGCGTGCTCCATGAGCCAACGGAAGTGACGTACTGGAGCCAGCGTAGGTCGTTCAACTGTTGTTCCAGCGTGTCGGTAGAATGCTGAAGGACTGAAACTTGTTGAGCTTCTTCGCTTGATACGAGTTTGGCGTCGTCCTCCATCAATTTCAGTGATGCCGTCAAAGAAATGATCTCGCGATTCTGAGCTGAGACTTGGTCCGTGAAGTTATCCACACGATCGTTCAAGCGGATACCGGCTATTGCCGCCACAGCTATCAATGCTACGAACGCAGCCGCTATACCCGAAGAAATCCCCCACGCTAATCGTGTGTTCACGTACCAGGGTAACCGCACGGATGAGGCCAATAAGACGTCAGGTATAGACGCCCCGGACGGCGAATTCCCAATTGATCCTTGATGTTTCTGCGACAAATTCATATCCGAATCGATCGCTGCGTTGATGCGGTCTTGCAGGCCAAGTGGGGCTGAAACAGTTGGCACAGCAAACACCAGGCTGGCGGCACCCTCCATCAACTCTTCTAACTCGGACGTGCAGTCTTCACATCCAATCAGATGCTGCTCAACCAATTCACGCACTTCGTCATCAAGCGCATCCATTGAATAGCCAGCAAGTTCGGACGAAATAAGTTCGTGGTTCCGTGGGTCGGTCATCATTCTGGCATTCTCAGTTTCGAGCCCAGCGCTCCCCTTAGTTTTTTCAAGCCGAGGCGCATGCGGGTCTTCACCGTGCCAAGTGGCTGATCAAGTTGTAAGGCAATTTCGGCCTGAGTGAATCCGCCAAAATACGCCATTTCGATAACGGAGCGCTGTGCGTCAGGGAGGTTTAGTAACGCCTCGCGCACCGTCGCGTATTCCGAGTTTGCTACAGCCGCATCGATCGGCTGTATATCCGCTGACTGAAGATTCAAAAAATCGTCCACGTTCTCTACGGCGCGCTGTTTGCCACGCGTTCGTTTGCGAAGTTCGTCGATTGTTCGATGGTGTGCGATACCGAACAGCCAGGTCGTGAACTTGCCACGTCCAGGTTTGTAACTTGCGGCCCGTCGCCAGACATTGAGGAAGACATCTTGTGTGACCTCTTCAGATGCCCCCTGATCTGAAAGCATCCGGAAAGAGAGTGAAAACACCCTGGTGCCGTAACGTTGATACAGACACTCAAGCGCAAGCCTGTCTTGCTCGACGATCTGCGCGAGCAGCGCTTCGTCCGTAAATTCTATGTATTGCAAGCGGGCCACCTCGTGCAGCGGATAGGTCCGCGGAGCCACATGCCTGGGCCGAATACGAGCTGCAGCAGGCCCATGCTAGTGTCCACCACAAAGGCATACGGTTGCAGATGCTCGCCCGGATTCACCTGTTTACAAATCGTGTGAGTCAGAATCCCGATTTCCGATTCTCCGTGTAGTCCAACCGAATGACGTTGGGCCGCGTCAGACGACTACTGGTTACGGGGTGATTCCCCGATAGGGCCACTCGTGCCCGCTGCGTCCGCCTCGGGGTCAGAGTCCCTTTCATCGACTACGCGATTTCGTAACTCTGACAGGGCGGCTCGGGCTGACTCAAGGTCGTGTCCTCGGGGTGCGCGACTCAAGTATGTAGACAGCGTCTCGGCGGCGGCATCAAATCGTCCGAGTTCCGTTTGGATTCGCGCCAGGTCAGCGAGGTTATGCCACGACGTCGGCGCAACGATTCGAATGCGTTCCGCGATCCACAGCGCACGACCGTAATCCTCTCTATCGAGGTAGATCTGTTTTAAATTTCGGAGCGTGCGCCCGAGTATGTTCCTATTGCCGGTCGGACGCATAAACGGCGCTGCCTCTTCCACGCTCATCGGTATCGCCCGGCGGCCGGGCCGCCCGGTGGCTCGTTGAACAATTGCGATGCACTCGCGACGGCTGAGGAGGCCACCCGCATCAAACGGGTCAACAAAAATGGATTCTGACCCCTCGCCCGCTCGAATGACGAAATGCCCGGGCAGTCCAATACCGTGGAAATGATGTCCCGCCCGACGAGCTATCTCCAAATACAGGACCGATAGCGTGATCGGATTACCGAGGCCACGGTCCAACACGTCCGGAATGTAGCTGTTACGTGGATCGTAGTAGCGTTTCAGGTCTCCGCGAATCCCGAGCTCACTGAACAGTACGTTGTTTACGGCGTACACGGCATCGAACACACCGTGCCTGCGCGGCAGACGTTCACGGACACGTTCAGCCAGAAGGGCAACCCGTCCTCGTTCGGCTACGAGGTCCATATCCGGGTATTCGCTAGCCGCTATTAATAACGAAGCGGAAAGAAGGTTTATCTGGGATGACGGAACGGAAACCACGCGTGTGAAGGCGTCGTTTATGTTGCGGGGAGTGTTGCTCACGTTAAAGAGCACATTTCAGGTGGCACACCCGTGTGTATGACGTGAAATCGGGAATCGTTATCGCTCCTGAATTCTGCCCCGACATGGCCCCGCGAACAGGGTGACCGTGATTCTAATGACGCATGGATGGCTTCGCAATCCTGGCCAGGTGGTGTGTACACGTCGGTCGGCCAAGTGGATTCTTCCGCAGCCTGTTTGATGTGCCGGATCAATAAAGAATGTTCGTTCGGTCACGCCTCTGCTGGCGGCAGCAGCGTGACCGCCTCCGGTGGAACAAGTACGGAAACTTCGTCGCCGGATGTCATTCCGGTTTGCACATCTGATGTGGGAACGATTGAAACCAATTCGCTGCGGCCAACCGTCATGTGGATTTCAGATTCTCCTCCGCGGAATTTCTGCTCGTTCATAACTCCGGACAACTTGATTTCCATCTCTGCCGATTCGTGGTCAACCGGTGCGACGGAAACACCTCTTTCATTGATGATCACTAAAACGGCGTCTCCGACGGCTAAACCATCAGGCAGCGGGCCTGCAGTTGACAGGGCTCCGGCGGATGACGCGATTTCGACCGATTCGGATGCTCGCACTATGGTCCCTTCGATAATGTTCCTGAGACCCAAAGATCGAGCGACCATTTCAGTTGCAGGTGCCCGGAAGAGCGCCTCGGGAGGGCCAGATTGAACTACCTGTCCACCGTTTACAAACACAATGGTATCGGCAAGGGCAAAAGCTTCTTCTTTGTCGTGGGTCACGTAGATCGCCGTCACTCCGATCTCTTTGAGGATCGAACGAACCTGTGCCTGAAGAGACTCACGCAAAACCCGGTCTAGAGAACCCAACGGTTCATCCAGCATCAGTAATTTTGGGGCTGGAGCGAGGGAACGTGCCAGGGCGACGCGTTGACGTTCGCCGCCGGACAGTTCATGTACTTTTCGCGTTCGGTAGTCACCAAGGTCAACAAGTTCGAGCATTTCATCGACCCGCATCCGGACTTGGTCGCTCGACATTCCTTGCATCCGCAGACCGAATCCAACGTTCCCGAAAACGTCCATATGGGGGAAAAGAGCGAGGTCCTGAAACATGAACCCGAAGCCTCGCGAATGAGGAGCCATCCCGTACAGGTCTTCGCCACGGAACGATATGGTTCCTGAATCCATAGTTTCCAGACCGGCGATGATCCTGAGAAGAGTTGTTTTCCCACATCCACTCGGGCCAAGTAAACAGACCAGTTCACCGCGGTCTACATTCAATGAGACGTCGCGAATAGCAAACGTGTCGCCATAAGACTTGGAAACTTTATCAAGCTGGAGGATCGGTGACGTTGCCATCAAAATCCCCCGATGTCCCGGTAACGGAACCGCTCAATAACGACGAACCCGAGAGCGACCACAACCATAAGCAGCGTACTCATAGCAAGGGCCTGCCCCAAGTTTGCCGTCCCCGGTTGCCCCAGCAACCTGAATATCGCTACGGGGATCGTGGTGAATTCTGATCTCACCAGTAACAGGGACGCGCCAAACTCTCCCATGGAGACAGCAAACGCAAAAGTGGCTCCGACGACGAGAGCCCTTGCGATCAATGGAAGCTCGATATGGATAAAAACTCGGAGCGGAGACGCGCCGAGTAGGGCGGCGGACTCCTTTAGATGTGGAGGCATTCCACGCAATACAGGAAGTAACGTCCGGATGACAAACGGATAGGCCACAAGTGAATGAGCGATTACGAGTATGAGCCACGACCCACGCAGGTCGACGGGGGGTCGATTAAACGCCACCAAGAACCCGAATCCAAGCGTTACGGCGGAGACGACCAGTGGCAGCATAAACAGGGAGTCGAGAATACTCGATCGTTTTCCGGGCCTGACTATCACGTAGGCCGCGGCCGTACCAACCAGCATGGCTATGACCATGGACATGAAAGCGAAACGAATCGAGTTCCATATCACGTGCAACGGCGACAGATAGAAATACGAGCCACTGTCATTGGAAAACAATGCAACGAAATGGGTGAGTGAGTATCCGTCATTGGTAGAGATCGCACGCTCAACCAGAGCCAGCAGCGGGGAGAGAACGACTAACAGGATAGAGATAATCCCGACCACAAACAGGGTGTCTCGGATGCTTCTTTTCCTTTTCGAAATCGCTTCACGGTGAACCAGCGTGACCGGGACAGCGCTGCGAGTCTGGATTCTGGTGTAAACGAGCATGAAGATGTATGTGAAGACGATCTGAACTATCGCAAGAGCGCCGGCGATATCCAGGCGGAATAATTTCACCGTGAGCTCGTATATGGCAACTTCCATCGTTGCGAACTGGGATCCGCCGAGGATCATAACCACGCCGAACGAAGTGAACGAAAAAATGTACACCAGGATTGCTGACGACCATACGGCTGGTAATAACAAGGGTAGCGTTACGTGAAGAAAGGTCTGAATCCGACCTGCCCCTAACATCGCAGAACTTTCCTCAAACTGAGGACTCAAATTAGCCCAGTATGCTGAGACGATTCTCACAACTATCGAATAGTTGTAGAAGGCGTGGGCCAGGAAAATTATGGTCAGAGTGTTGGCGATACGGACCTGTGGCGCGTTGTCACCGAAAACCCCTGATAGCCCTGTGTTCACGAGCCCTCCAGAGCCCAGCAAGGCTACGAACCCCATCGCCACCACTATCGTTGGCATTATGAACGGAAGGGTGGTCAACGCCTTGAGCAATGATTTGCCCGGAAACTCATGGCGCGCAAATAGATAGGCGACCGGGAGGCCGAGGACCAGTGTCAGGAACGTAGAAAAGGCTGCTTGCCAGATGGTGAACCAGATTCTGCCCAGGTAGTAGGAATCACCAAGCAATACCTGGAAGGGCCCCAGTCCTACGTCACCACCGCCAAAACTTTTCGCCAGGATCGCTACGAGCGGATATACAAAAAAGACGGCGATAAACGATACCGGCGCGACTACCAGTAATCGGCTAGCTGTCATCAGACGTCCCATCCGACTACGTAGTAACCCCATCGCCAGTTTGCAGGTGGGTTATTGGCCACTGTATACACGTTGATTTACCGGCAGATGGCACATCACGCGACGATAAGAAACGCCACCGTCACGTAACCCATGGCCCGGGTAAAACGCGTTCGCGAACTACCCGGACCGCTACCTCAAGAGAATTTAACGCAGGACCACGCTGGTCCAGGCCTGTATCCACTGTTCACGCTTTTCACCTATTTCCTCTGCACTTATCCCGACCGGCTGCGATGGAACTTCGGCAAATTTAAAGGAATCAGGAGTAGCGGCGTTTTCATTCACCGGGTACACAAACATCTTGTCCGGGAAATCTTCCTGGAACCTGGTCCCGAGTGCGAAGTCGATGAACTTCTTGGCAAGGGTCTTGCTGTTTGTTCCCTTGAGAATTCCTATGCCCTCGATCTGAGTGAAGGTGGCATTATCGATGAGGATGTTGCCGGTCGGTGGCGATTCGATCGGCTCCTCAGAGAAGAGGAACTCGGCGGCCGGGCTGGTGGCGTAGCTCACAACTAGTGGCCTATCACCGCCGTACATTGTGAAATCGGTGTAATAGGCGTCGCTCCAGCCGTCTTTTACAAGAACACCGTTGGCCTTCATGTCGGCCCAGAAGTCCAGATAATCGTAATCATCGTCTTCACCAAAGTAAGCGATGGTCGAGATTAAGAAAGCCAGGCCCGGAGACGAAGTAGCTGGATTCTCCACGACCAGCGATTCATACCAGTCGGATCCGGTCAGTTCTTCCAGGGTTTCTGGTGCGGTAAGGCCATTTTCGGTGAGGAAACCAATGTCGTAATTCAGGTTCACGTAGCCGTAGTCGATCGGAGTAACGTGCCCGGTGCTGTCGAACTCGAATTCGTCAGGTACCTGGTCAAGGAGATCCGACCGGTATTTATCGAATATTTTCTCCTCGAGTGCACGTTCCAGATATGTGTTATCGATGCCGTACAGCAGGTCAGCAGACGGATTACCTTTTTCGAGGATCGCCCGTACCAGGGCTTCTCCGGCATCGCCCGCTTTCTGTATGACAACCGTGGCGTCGTTGTCCGTTTCGAACTCATCGATAACGGTTTCGGAGATGTCGAAACTATCGTGAGTCATGATTACCAGCTCGCTGTCTTCTTCTTCACCGCACGCTACGGTGAAAGCGAGTACGAGCATCATGCTGGCAATTGCTGTCCATCTGGTCATCACAAGCCTCCTAATCACCGTCCCAACGATCGAGATCATCATGGGACGAAAAAAACCGCCCAATCCGGGCGGTAAAGAAGGCATGGAAACCACTCCCTCCGCTGGCATTACCCAGATCAGGTTAGGGGTCGACAGTGGTGAACTGTCCTCTCAGCCTGGATTCCCAAGCTCCCCCGGGGCATATTCAATTACGGTCAGAGTATTAACGTAGTCGCCTTGTGTCAATAGGGGTCAAGTTCCGGAGGAACATTACCTCGTTGCACCGCACCACAGAAAACCGGGCCTCGGTTTTTGTGGGCCCCAGGGTTTCCGTGATTAAAGTGTCGGCCGGCCTTTCAGCCCAGAGTCTCGGACCCGGTGTACCGTCCCGGTTCCGTAGGTGATGAACAGTTCGTCGTAACCGGGACCGCCAAACAGGCAGTTAGTAGGCATGTCGGACGGCGTTCGATGCGTCTCGAGGACGCGTCCGTCCGTGTTGAATAGGTAGATCATCGGGCCTGGGCCATAAATATGACTTCCGGCGGTGGCTACGATGTTGTTATCGGCGTCCCAGCACATTCCGTCGATACCGCGTCCCCATCCAAAGTCATGCAGGGTGGACTGATCTCCGAGTGAGCCGTCAAGATTGATTGGGTAGGACACGAAGCGGGGATGAGCCTTCAGGCCGCTCACACTGTCGGCGACGAATAGCCGATCTCCTGAAGGCGATATCAATATCCCGTTTGGCCTTCTCATGTCTTCGGTGACACGAACGACGGTGTAGCTGCCGTCGGGTTGCGGGTCGGCGCGATAAACCTGTTCCGTGGGAATGCTCAACGGGCGGCCACCGTAATTGGGATCCGTGAACCAGATTCGGCCCCGGTCGTCTATCGCCAAATCATTTGGCTCGTTGAAAGGACGTCCATCAAAGTTGTCTATGACCAACCGAGTTGGTTCGCCCGACACGTACTCGACTACGCGTCGGTTTTTACCCTCGCACGCAAACAGTCGTCCGTTATGGTCAAACACCATCCCGTTGGCGCCGCCGGTATTTTCCCGCCAGACGGAACTCTCTCCGGTCTGTAGATCCCATCTCATCGTCAAGTCTGCGGCGCAGTGGGAGTACAGCAGGCCGGCCCCATCCCACGCCGGGCCCTCAGTGAGTGAGTTGCGCTCGGCGATGGTCTCAAAGGTCCATTCAGTCATCTGGTGTGCCTCACGGATAAAGCAGGTGTCCGGTCATGCCGGTGCCCTTTGCAACGAGAAGATGTCCCTCGATGCTGGTGACATAAAGGTCTTCGCCGACAAAAGTGCAGTTGGTCGGGCGTATCGCTGGTGTTGGATGTGTCGCCACAATCCTGCCGTCAGGCTCGAAAATAGTGATCATCGGACCCGGCCCGGAGACCTCCCACCCTGTACAGGCGACGATATGGCCTTCCGATGAGAGCGTCATGCCGTCGATGCCCCGGTGCGGACCAAAATCGTGCAGAAGTTCGTAATCCCCAAGCGATCCATCGCTGTTCACCGGATATCCACGAAGTTGCCGGAAGCGGCCAGCGGCATAGTCACTTTCGGCCACGTAAAGGGTCTGATAGTCCATGGAGAACAAGAGACCGTTTGGCATCGTGGAGTCAAAGGTCCGTTGTACGGCTTTCCAACTGCCGTCTGATTGAGGATCTGCCGAAATGATGGCCGAAAATTCGATTCCCATCTCAGGAAACACATCGTTGATCCGGTCAGAAAAGTAGATACGCCCATCCGGGTTTATCGCGAGATCGTTCGGTCCATTAAGTCGTTTTCCGTTGAGCCGGTCCACAACGGTGACGCCGGGCTTGCCGTCCTCGTACATCGCGATCCGACGACCACCACCCTCGCAGGCAAACAACCTTCCCTGCGCATCAAAATTCAGGCCGTTGGCCGCGTTTGTGCCGGAGCGCTCCATCACAACGGTTCCGGTGGCCGGATCATAGGCCAGCAATCGGTCCATTGCGATATTGGTAAACAACAGTCGGCTGCCATCCCAGGCGTTGCCTTCCGTTATCGATCCAATGACCGGTAGAGCGTCTTCAAACGTCCATTCCCGGGGCATTGTTGGGCCTCCGTTGTGTCGATATGTTTGCGGTCTGCTACCACCCACCCCGCAACAATGATGGGCCAACTGGGATTATCGGGGGCAAGTGCCAGCATGGCAACGTACTGTGTAAATTAACGAGACGTGGTTCGGTTGTGACTCTGTTCGAAATCGGACTCCATACGGCTAATTCTCCTTTTGGATGGCTAACCGGTCATAAGCTAAAAGGCAAAGCGGAGCAATCCACTCCGTTACTCGAGAATCTGTATGGACGGTTGGGTTACACGTCGTCTTCCGCCTATAGAATCTGGCCAGTTACCTACCGTTATTCCTAAGAACGAGGATCTAGCGAGAATGACTCTGTATTTGACGGAAGCCGAAGTCGGCGAAATTCTGACGATGGACCTGGCGCTAGACGCGGTCGAAGACGTTTTTGGAGCCTGGGGACGGGGTGAAGTTATTAACCATTCCCGTAGTCGTATCGCTCTAGGGCGTGGTTCCTACAACCTGATGTCTGCAGGTTGGCCTGAAAAGGGAATAGTCGGCTCGAAGTCTTACGTCGGCGGCAGCGGCGGTATCTCGTTTCAGGTATTGATTTACGGAGCTTCTGGAGAAGGTCTGCTAGGAATCTTGGACGCCAACCTCATGGGTCAGATCCGTACCGGTGCGGCCAGCGGCATCGCGACGCGACACTTGGCGCGCCCGAACGAGAACAGCAAGGTTGCCGTGATCGGCTCCGGCTATCAGGCCAGGACCCAACTCGAGGCCGTCGCAGGTGTTCGGGACATAGAGACCGCGTCCGTCTACAGTCGTACCGCCGAAAATCGGGACGGGTACGCGAAAGTAATGACAGAAAAACTGGAGATCCCAATCACCGCCGCCTCGTCGGTCGACGAATGCCTTGAGGGCGCCGACATCATCATCGTCATCACTAACACCCGCGAACCAGTGCTTCTCGGAGATTCCATCGGAGAGGGAGTCCACATCAACGCCGCTGGTGCCAACGGGTGGCAAAGGCGTGAACTGGACACACGCGCCGTTGTGAAATCTGACGTAATTGCGACCGACGATGTGGATCAGGCAAAAATCGAGTGCGCTGATCTTATGGCTGCAGCCGATTCAGGTCGCATCCGATGGGAGCAGGTCTTGAATCTGGGCGAAATTGTGGCCGGGACCAACCCCGGTCGCACCAATGCATCTCAAGTTACGCTTTTCGAATCACAGGGCGTGGCAATGGAGGACATCTCGGTAGGCAAGCGTGTGTTAGACATCGCATTAGAGCGAGGGATCGGCACGCAGTTGCTTGGTGGAGGAATGGAGGCAGGCAGCCTGTAAGCAGATAAGTGGTCGAGATCTGACTCATTTGCAAACCCACTGGGACACGTCTTGCATGTGAGATCGAGGATCCGGGACTATTCTTTCCAGCCCTCTTGTTCTGGCATCAAGCCTCTTATGTAAGCCACCTGTCCAATGTGTTGCGAACACTCCACCGGAATCCGGGCCAGTACCCAGGTGAAAGTCGGGGCTGGGCGGGGATTAAATGGATTGTGATGAGCGTTCGTTCTCTCCAGGTCTGTCGTTGACAAACTCCTGATTACCAGCTGGGCGCTCTCCGTTACGTCTGCTCGATATCCAGCAATCACGTTCGCCGGCACGTCCGGGAACGCCCCGACCTGATCCGCAGTGTCGCCGAAACCCCACCGATCTCTGGCCGGTAAACCGAACTTCTCTGCCCACCCGTTGACCTTCCACCTCTCTCCGTTATCGCTCAGGTACCAGTTGATCCAGGCGTCCTCTACCCGGGTCAGGTGCCAGACTGTCCATAGGATGTGGTTGGCGGTTGGCGTCGGTCGCCAGCGCCATTCCTCGGGCGTCAGACCTTCCAGCGCTTCGTCCAGTTGAGTGCTGAAGTCAGTGATGGCCTGTAGGGTTACGTCACGAAAATCCAATTCAGCCCTCCAAGGCCCGAATAACAAGCTAATCGATGTCGATGATCCGACCATGTGTAGTGTGGAAGATAAGGGAAGTCAATCGTACCTAGACACTTACTATCACAGCCAGCGCGGGTGCCATGACAACCCGGGATATCAACCTAACTTACATGGATACGGCGTAGTCCGAATCGTTGAACCCGAGATCATCTTTTATCCTGTCCAGTTCGTTCCTGAGGATCTAAGTCCTCAAAAAGAACCCAGGCTGGCGCCGGGCAAAGCTAGAATCGATCGACAAACCATGAACTATCTTCTCGTGCGCCTGGACCCCACTCTCATGTCCAACACTGACGGGCGGACAGAACGCTATTTGCTCGCCCGAAACAGGCCACAGGATTGATTTCGTTGACTCCCGATTTACCCACAGCAAAAGCCGATTCTACGCACCTTCTTGAGGTACGTAACCTGGCCACCAGATTTGCCACGGCCGGTGGCTATGTCCAGGCTGTAGACGACGTTTCTTTTCACATCGATGAGGGCGAGATACTCGGACTTGTCGGGGAATCGGGCTGCGGCAAGTCGGTGACGTCGTTGTCGGTGATGCGGCTGATACCGAATCCTCCGGGCGAAATAACAGATGGTGAGGTGTTGTTCGAAGGCACGGATCTCCGACAGATTTCTGAACAGGAAATGCGGCGTGTGCGTGGCGGAAGCATCGGCATGATTTTTCAGGAGCCAATGACATCTCTGAATCCAGTACTGACTATCGGCAGACAGATCACCGAGGGTTTTGAGATACATCTTGATTTGAAGGGACGGGCCGCACGTGATCGAGCGGTCGAAATCCTGAACCGGGTCGGACTTCCTGACCCGTCAAAGAAATTTGACGATTACCCACACCAATTGAGCGGCGGCCAACGTCAGCGGGCCATGATCGCAATGGCGATCAGTTGCAACCCAAGACTGCTGATCGCAGACGAAGCGACTACGGCGCTTGATGTAACCATCCAGGCGCAGATCCTCGAGTTGCTACAGTCGTTATGTGATGAGTTCAAGATGGCGCTGTTGATCATCACCCATAACCTGGGCGTCGTGGCCCGGTATGCCCAGAGGGTCGCCGTGATGTACGCCGGAAAGATTATCGAATCCGGGACTGCGGACGAGATCTACGCGGCTCCTCAACATCCGTACACGACGGGCCTTCTGAGCTCGGTACCTCGTCTAGACGCTTCGGCTCGCGACCGACTTGAGTCTATCGAGGGTGAAATACCGGATCTGGCCAACCTGCCTGCTGGCTGTGCGTTTGAGCCGAGATGCAGATGGGCGGTGGACCGCTGCGGGATCGAGTCACCTGTCCAGTTACCCGTAGGACTGTCGGAGGGCCGTCCGGCTGAGGGAACAGTTCACCAGGTGGCTTGCTGGGAATTTGAGAATATCGCCGCTGGAACCGCGCTGGAAAAGCAACCGTCATGACAACCCGGCTTGGAGGACAAGACTCGTCTGATCGGGGCGGGATCGGCGTCGATTCCGCGGAGAGCAGGACGCTCTCTGTAACCGATCTGAAAGTCCACTTCCCGATCAGCTCCGGATTCTTGATTCGGCGACACACCGGAGCAGTTAAGGCCGTGGACGGCGTGTCCTTTGACGTAGCACCGGGTGAAACGCTCGGGCTGGTAGGGGAGAGTGGTTCAGGTAAAACGACGACCGGACGGGCGATTCTGCAACTTCAAAGGCCCACGTCTGGCTCGGTCCAGTTCAGGGGCGTCGAGCTTACGGCCGTATCGGCAAAACATATGCGCCCGTTCCGATCCGAAATGCAGATCATCTTCCAGGATCCATACGGTTCCCTAAACCCCCGCATGAACGCGGGCCAGATCGTCGGGGAACCGTTGACGGTGCATGGATTGGCGGGAGACAAAAATCAGCGTCGAGACAGGGTCGCGGAACTACTGGAGCGCGTCGGGATGAATCCGGCGATGATAGGTCGCTATCCGCATGAGTTTTCTGGAGGCCAGCGACAGCGCATCGGTATAGCCCGGGCGCTGGCCGGGGAGCCGTCCTTTATCGTGTGCGATGAGCCCGTCTCAGCGCTCGACGTTTCGATCCAGGCGCAAATCCTGAACCTGCTTACAGACCTGCAGGCTGAGTTCAACATTTCGTACCTGTTCATCGCCCACGATCTATCAGTTGTGCGTCACATCAGTGATCGAGTAGCCGTGATGTATCTCGGCAAAATCATGGAACTGGCGTCGAGCGAAGACCTTTATGAGAATCCGACGCATCCGTACACGCGTGCATTGATGTCGGCCGTGCCCATTCCAGACCCGGTACTCGAGCGACGGCGTGAGCGGATCGTGTTGGCGGGAGATATACCGAGCCCAATAAATCCGCCGTCGGGGTGCGTATTTCGGACGCGTTGTCCTATCGCAACTGAAGAGTGTGCAGAGGTTGTTCCGGAACTAATCGATCGTGGAAACAGGCACCAGGTGGCCTGTATCAAGGTCTAGGACTGTGACCAGGCCACGATGCCGAATATGAGTGCTCCGAGAAGGGAAACAGGCACGACAACGGCAGTCGTCCATTCGATCGGCCGGCGCCACGGCGAATCGTCGCTGAACGAAGATGTACCCGCGTCGACTCCTCGGCCCATCAACTCAGCGGACAGAATCAGCGACAGGACTGCTTGTGCCACGGCAATCGATAGAGCCAGCATAGAAAAGATTCCGGCGACTACCGTGATCTTTTCGCCCTCTCCAAAGAGTATGGCGTCAAACAGCCCGACCGTTACGGCGATCAATGCAGCCGTGACCGCTCCGAATCGCCATTGAAAGCCGACGGCAACCGTCCAGGGAGCCTTAGCCTCGGGCTCTGCACTGCGGAGCGACATTTGTGTGTACAGGTTCCACGTCAGCATGACCAGAGCCAGCAGTACGTTCCCTATCAGGAATGCTGTGAATGACATTTCTTATTTGCTCCAGATTTTGACACGGCCCGTGTATTTTTGAATCGCACACATTTGACACGACCCTTCACGCGGTTACTCCGCCGTACAGTGTCAGACCGACTAGACGTTAATTTTGACTATTTCTTGCTGTATGTCGCCAGTGACCTGCGGTCCGTGTTCTCCCAGAAACACATCAATTTCGGACCGAATACCGAATTCTGGCAGGTAAATCCCCGGTTCAACCGATACCGCAATGCCGGGAATCAGTTTTCGTGTGTCGTGTGTCTCCCAATCATCCAGGTTGACGCCATTGCTGTGGACTTCAACCCCGATACTGTGACCGAGTCGGTGAACAAAATGGTCCGCGTACCCGGATTTTTCGATCACATTACGAGCCGTTCGGTCCACTTCCCACCCCTCAAGTTCCCGTCCGCTGGAGAATGCATCCTGCATGAAACTCACGGCTGTGTCACGGGCATCGGCGACGGCTCGGAACACCTCTTTGTGTCTCGGAGTCGGCTCACCGGTGTAACCCGTCCACGTAATATCGCCAAAGACCGATCCTGGTTCCGCGGAAACGGCCCACAGATCTATCAAAACCAGGCTGTTCTTCCTGACGACCGCAGATGTATCGGGAACAGGCTCGTAGTGCGGATCAGATGCATGTGCATCCACTGCGACGATCGGACCATCTGGCGCAACGAGGTTAAGGCGTTCGAATCTACCTCTGATGAACTCTGCGACGTCATGCTCGGTCAATTTCCAGTTGATATTCTCGCCGATGAACGTGAAAGCATCGTGTACAGTGCGCACCAACCCATCCATGGCGACCTGGTGTGACTCACGTTGGGCTGAAGTCCAGCGTTCGGTCGAGTACTGGAGCACATCTCCTGAGCTGACGACTTCCACACCAAGTGAACGAACCAGTTCAACAGTTCCGGCATCGATCCGACTCACACGTGGCAATGCAGCCTCGGGCGAGTATTCCATAGCGACAACCCGGCGGCCCGAAAGTACCTCGCCAAGTTCGGAAAGCATCTGGACTCGACTGCCAAAGCGTCTTACCTGGACCTTGACGTTCTCCACACCAGCTGCCTCAACCATCGAATTAAATCGCCCTGCATCCACCTCATGGGTCAGCAAAACCGGGTCGCCATCCGACGGCACGAAAAACCAGCATGGGCGGGTGACGTGGCCGACGTTGCCGATCAAGTTCCAAAGAATTGGATTTGATCCCCGATAGTCTTCTAATAGCCAGCCATCAATGCCTGACTCATTGAGGTATTCACGCGCCCCGGATAAAGCTTCACCGATTGCCATATTCAGCTGACCCGCGGATCTGGAAACAGCTGGCGCGCCTCGGCGGCCTGTTCCTGTGTGTTCATGTCCAGTCGAGCGATTGGTGAATCGATTGGAAGACGGTTCACGGACTCCGCGTGCGCCTGGACGACCTGGCGTACACCCTGAGCCTCTTCGGTAATCGCCGCTAGCTCACACAGCAGCGAACCATCGAACACGAGCGGATGACCGCCATGTCCATCAAACACTGGCGAACTGATGAGCGTACCTATCTCCTTGTGTGACTCGAGAACTTCCCGGATAAGCCAAGAGGGGCGGGGTTGATCGACCGCCAGTAGAACGATCGTGTCCACGTCATCCGGCAGCACAGCCAGTCCAGCCTTGATCGATGTCGTCTTGCCGGATAGAAAATCCGTGTTTCTGACCGCGTGAAACCTGCCTCCCGTTGAGATAGTGGGCGACACCGACTCAAGCACGGACTCAACGTCCTCGGCGCGATTTCCTGTGACGGCAAACACCTCATCTACGCCGCCTTCAATCAACGCCTCAATCTGGCGTTGAATGAGCGGCGCGCCGAACCAGTCAAGCAACGGTTTTGGCGTGCCCATTCGGCTGGATTCACCCGCGGCCAGCAGGATTGCGCAGATCGACAAATCTAGACTTCGCTCGTTAGTCGGCGGCCGTCGTGGCCTCTAACCGTGCATGGTCGGCTGCGATCTGGACCAACTTATCGTCTAGCTTCAGCGGCAGGCCAGTACCGCCGAGACGGAACATCAAAATCTCGGCAACGATGCTAATGGCGATCTCTTCCGGTGTGCGGGCGGTGATGTCCAGGCCACTCGGGGCCCTAAGCTCACGCACACGCTCTATCGGCAATCCGCGCCGAATCAACTCTTCGTAGATCATGATCGTTTTGCGCTTGCTGCCAAGAAGCGCGACATAACGTGCAGGAGTCCGTGCAGCGGCCTCAAGTGCGGTGTCGTCGTATCGGTGCCCGCGAGTCGCAATCACAATGAATGTGTTGGCATTTATAGGGAGATCTGCAATTCCGGTGACGAAGTCCTGGGTCAGGACGATATCCGCTTCCGGGAAGCGTTCTACGTTGGCGAACTCCGGGCGGTCATCCACGACGAATACCCGCATACCAACGGAACGTGCGATCGGGGCCAATGCCTTTGAGACGTGGCCGCCACCGGCAAGAACCATCGTCGGGGGCGTCGTAAACGCCTCGATGAATATCTCTGCGCCGGTCGCCTTATCGACGACGTACTCCTGCTTGCCAAGCGCCATAAGATTGACGCCCTTTCGAACAGACCGTTCGTTCAGCGCAGAGTCACCGAGAGTGCCCTCGGTTTCGCCGTTTTCACGGATCAACATTTTTGCGCCGACAGAGAATTTGGAAGAGTCCGGCGCCACCATAAGATTTGCAATGGCAACCGGTGCGCCGCCTTCATATGCGGCCACAACTTCTTCGGCATAGATCTGGTAATCAACCGGGCGGCGGATAGGGTCGATCAAGAAATACATCGTCCCGCCGCAAATGAGGCCTTCTTCAGAAGCAAGCTCTTCATTGAGCTCGTAGGAGCGCATCTCTGCGGCTCCGCCACTTTTCAGCAACTGTTGGGCCGCAAACCAGATGTCGCCCTCGACACAGCCCCCGCCGAGCGTTCCAACGCCACTGCCATCATCCCGTACAAGCAACTTTGCACCGGGCTTCTGTGGAGTCGATCCGGAGGTCTTAACGACCGTCGCTACGACTACCTGACGTTCATCGGTTAGCTGGGAAACAGCTTCTCGAAATACGGGTTCCATGTGTGGCCTTCCGAACCGATAACCGGTTCTAATCGAGTCCGATTATTGTTCCGGACCGTTCAAGTCACGTTACCACAGGGGATGCGTGTTACTTTGCGCCAAACGGTGTTTACCGTCACGAATAGGCAAAAAAAGGAGTTTGGAGATGCATGTTCGTGCAATTCAAGCCGTGCAGGAAAGCTACGCGGGCCAATGACGGGTGATCGGTCTTTGACCGGCGAGACTTCACCGAAAAGCTAGCCCCGGAGCATCGCGGCGGCGTCTTCGACGGCCATGATGATTTTGTCGTAACCAGTGCATCGGCAGAGGTTGCCCGCCAGCTTAGTGCGAATCTCTTCCTCGGACGGGTCGGGGTCCCGCTGCAACAGTGCTGTCGTGGATACGATGAAACCGGGCGTGCAGAACCCGCACTGTAGCGCACCATCTTTGATGAAGGCTTCCTGAACCGGGTTGAGTTTTCCCTGGGTGGCGATGCCCTCGATGGTGGTGATCTCGTTCCCATCCATTTCCACAGCGAGTACCAGGCAAGAATTGGCCGTGCGCCCGTTGATCATTACCGTGCAGGCTCCGCAGTTTCCGTTGCTGCAGCCTTCCTTTGTTCCTGTGAGCCGAAGGCGATCCCGCAACGTTTCCAGAAGAGTCCAACTCGTGTCCGCGAGAAGCTCATTCTGGTCGCCGTTGACCGTCAGGGAGATGTGCTGCATGTTTCGGGTCCTTGGTGCTTGATATCTAGGTAGGGTTTACGAGGAAATTATCGAGGCGTTAACCGTTGATCCTGTCCCTGCAGATGCCGAGAGTTCGACGGGTCAGAACCTTTACCAACTCACGTCGGTACTCGGCAGAGCCGCGTACGTCCGTGATCGGTGTCGCTGACTCAACGGCCGCCACGGCCGCCATCTCGATCAGGTCGTCAGTAAGGATGTTGCCTTCCAGGACTTCTTCAGCTGCTCTGGCACGAACAGGTGTCGGAGCTACAGAAGCAAGCGCGATACGCGCTTTCAAGACCGTGTTGTTTGACGGATTGAGTTGCACAAAGCTGCCTGCTCCAACCACGGCAATATCCATTTCGTTTCGTGGGATGAAACGCAGATAAGAACTGGCGCTGTTTTCCTGCGCGAGAGGTAGGACAAGTTCCACCAGGATCTCGCCCTTCTGGAGCACGGTTTGTCCGGGACCTGCGAAGAAGTCGGAGAGTGCGATCTCCCGTGTGCCAGAGTTGCTGGCTACTACGGCCACTGTGTCATGGGAGAGGAGGGCAGGAATGGTGTCACCCGACGGCGCCGCGTTACATACATTTCCGCCGAGTCCTGCTCGGTTCTGGATCTGCCATGACCCGATAAGTAAGGAAGAGTCCGCCAAACCTCGATAATCCGATACCACCGGAGGGAACTCGGCTATGTCCGTCAGATTACGGGCCGCGCCGATGTGAAGGCCGTCGTCGGTAAGCTCGAGGCGCTGCAGTTCGGGAATCCGCTTTACGTCGACCACCATATCGGCGTTTCGACGACCAGTTTTAAGCTGGTCAACTATGTCTGTCCCGCCAACGAGCGCCCGCACCTCGCCGTCGGCGGCGAAAAGGTCCAACGCGTCATTTAACGAGGTCGGTTGGGCGAAATCGAATTCAGGCAACAGTTACTCCGTATCTTGGGCATTGCCACGGCGACCGTCCTGAAAACGGACGGTATGCGGTGATCGATGATCCCTGAGGGCGGGGCCGAGTATATTCCGGGTGCCATGCCGTCACAACTTAAAATCACGAACAGAATTTATTCCTCACATCTCAAGATCCAAGGGATAACACCAGGCGATGGTTAATCACGACGGCCCCGATGGACAGAACCGAGATGATCTCGCGCCACGAAGACCCCGGTCTCTGGACTCGGTTGATCTTGAACTGGTGTCCATGACGACGGGCTTTCTTGAGACGATGCTCGATCAACAGGGACAGCCAGATGTTCAGTTCGATGGGGTCAGGTTGTGGGAAGGTTGGCCGGCTTCGGATCGTCCGGGCATCGCCTTCCGGTTGGCTCAACTGCGTGCGATGCCGGAACTACTTCCGTGGTTGATGTACGCAATTGTGAGGCGATCAGACGCGCAGATGGTCGGACACGTAGGTTTCCACGGAGCTCCTGGCCTGCACTCTCTGGGCGATCTGGGCGATCTGGGCGATCTGGCACACGACGCTCTGGAGATCGGTTACTCGGTATTCCCACCGTTCCGTCGCAACGGTTATGCACTGGCAGCAACAAAAGCTTTAATTCAGTGGGCGAACACCGACCGCGGAATCACGTTCTTCGTGGCCTCAATAAACCACGAAAACACCGCCTCTCAAGGCGTTGCAACCAAGGCAGGTTTCAAGTTCTACCGGAATTTCGACCCGACCGACTCCGAACGAGAGGACGTCTACACAATGCGTCTCGGTCCGGATAACACCTAGCCCACTCTGTACTTCGCCAGGAATTCTGAATTGAGCTCCATGCCCAGTCCTGGCCGGTCTGGTGCGTAAACGTAACCGTCTTTGATTTCCAGCGTGTCCTTGAACACGTTCCCGTGCATGGCGTCGAACTTGTCTGCGTAGTACTCAAGGATCAACCCGTTCGGAATAGCGCAGACGAGGTGAATATGTACCTCCTGGTTGCCGTGTGGGGCGAGGTCCAGGTCATTTGCCTGCGCGAGAGCCGCTATTTTCATGAACTCAGTAACACCTCCAAGGACGAGAGCGTCCGGCTGGAGGATGTCCACGGCCCGTACATTGATCATGTCCCGGAAGCCGTAGCGCGTGTATTCGTTCTCGCCCGCTGCGATCGGAATGCTAGTGGCCCGGGTGATCTCGGCCTGACCGATGTAGTCGTCCGGCTCGACCGGCTCCTCGAACCAGAACAAATCGTACTTCTCGGTCTTTCGGGCGAACTCGATCGCCTGATAGTGCCGATAAGCGTTGTTGGCGTCGACCATCAGCCTGATATCCGGCCCGATCGCTTCACGCGCCACGCGCACACGCTCCACATCAGCGTTGATCGACAAAGCCCCGACCTTCATTTTGACGGCCCGAACACCGATATCGACGTTGTGTTCCATCTCGGCCGCCAGCGCTTTAAGACCTTTGCCTTCCTCGTAATAACCGCCAGCAATGTAGGTATCGATCTTGTCCGCGAAGCCGCCCAGGAGCTTGTGAAGCGGCATGTTGGCCGCCTTGCCCTTTATGTCCCACAGCGCCATGTCGATGCCGCCAAGAACGCGGGTCGTGATACCACGACGACCGACCAGCTTGGGCCGCCACATCTCGTGCCAGTGACGCTCGTTATCGAGCGGGTCTTTGCCGATCAGAATCTCTTTGAAGTGCTCCACCATGGACACGGTAATTTCGGGAGAAACATGGTCAGCACCAGCAAGGCCGATGCCCGTAACGCCCTCGTCGGTCTCGATGATCACCGGCCTAATTCCGGAATGTGTGTATGTGTAGAGGCCGTTCGTGATCGGCTTTTCACGAGGCCAGCTGTAGGCCTCCATTCGGACGTCGGTGATCTTCATGCGAGGGGGCTTCTCCGAGTGAGTGTGAATAGGTCGGCCGAGGGAGTCTAGCACCCGAATTCAATCTCAAAGTGACCGACATCACGGAACAACTGATGACAACCAGCATCCCCAAGTGCCCTCCATCAGGTAATCTGGATATGTCCGCTCAAGTGGACGGGCGGATTAAGCAATTATGTCGTCAGGAATCTGACACCTAAATTGCTGCGCCTCGCTTGGAGCCAGGGTCCGTAGCTCAGTGGTTAGAGCAGTCGGCTCATAACCGATCGGTCGCAGGTTCGATCCCTGCCGGACCCACCATTTCTCGCCTTTTGTGCGAAATTTAAAAGCCTGAAGAAAGGCATCCAGAAATGGGTGCTCTTCACGCGTAATGATCACAGTACCCCGCGTGGGGGCGCGGAGAGCAAGCTCTCACGCGCGCCGCGCTTCACGTACCGACCAAACGCATAGCTAATTTCTGATCTTCATATGGTTTCGTGTTGGCCTACCAGTCGAATAATCGACACCGAATAGTTCATGTGAGGAACGAAATGCACGAAGAACAGATACGCGCTGATGTGATCCAGTTGGCCCAACCAGAGGGCCGGATGGTCGGCACGTCCGGACACGATGCGGCGGCCGAATATCTGATTCAACGGCTCGGCCAACTGGGGATCGATCCGTACGTTAATGGATCGTTTGCGCTACCTTATGAGATCGAAGGCCAACGATTCGTAAACCTGGTCGGTCAGATACCGGGCTCAGATCCGAACCTCCCACCTGTGTTGCTCGGGGCGCATTACGACACCTGCGGCCCTTATCCAGGGGCTGACGACAACGCCGCCGCCGTCGCTATGGTCCTGGCCATAGCTGCGATGTTGGTACAGACGCAAGCTGAACGCACGGTGATCTTCGCTCTCTTCGACGCCGAAGAGCCGCCACACTTTCTCCAGTCATCAATGGGGTCGACCCGGTTCTATAACGATCAGCGAACAGAACAGATTCACTGCGCGATCATCCTGGACTTGGTTGGCCACGATGTCCCCGTCACTGGGCTGAGTGATTTGCTCTTTATCACCGGTATGGAGAGCGATCCCGGGCTTGAAAGGGTCGTGCAAAATTGCGCTCCGGCAGAAGTCATTCGTACGGTGCCCACCCTCAACCGGTATGTTGGCGATCTCAGTGACCACGGCGTATTCCGGGTCAACGAACGACCGTACCTGTTTCTAACCTGTGGGCGTTGGGATCATTACCATGCTCATTCTGACACCCCTGATCGCCTCAATTACACCAAGATTGCAGCGATCGCGAAATACACTCAGGCGTTGATCGCACAGGTGTCTAGTTCCGATCTGAACGGACCGTTTAAGACGTACTCTACCCTCGAAACGGAACTGCACTTCTTAAGGCAAAGTGTGGAACCGGTTGTCCGAGATATGGGTCTCCCGATCTCACTGCGGTCCCGACAGGACATCGACGGACTCATTGATTTTCTGATTTATCAGTTAGATTTGTAGGCAGCATGACGGGAAGAATGGCAGTGCGCGCCCGCAGAGCTGTCATCATTTCCAGGCCTATTGTCACTCACGTCACGGCATGTTTTCGTATATGTAATAGCGACGCTCAAGCGCCGTGACTCCTTAGTAAGCGGTATCCTCTGCTTATGGGGATCACTCCAACGGCTACTGCATACGCTCTAGCCGCACCCTAAGACCAAGGGCGGCGAATTTGATTTGTTTGCCCGTTAAGAATGGATTGCTTGTTTTCGTTGGATTGCTATGTTGACTGAAATTGAAGTCGGAACACTGGTTGAGACGCCGTCGGATGGTATCGGCGAAGTGGTTACCAGTATTGACGGTCTGATTTCCGTTCGGTTACAGGGCGGAGACGTGCTTGACATCGATATCGCCGTGACTGATTCATCGATAGAAGTCGTATCGCCCGATGGTTTGAAGGCCCTGACTTATCGATCCCCAGATGAAGTCCGGCGTCTGGCTGTGGACGCGCCTTTACGGCTCGTCGCCTTGACGTTGTCGGACTCGCGTCTGGCAGTGAATGTGTCTGAACTCAAGACGCGGCTAGAGCCTTTGTTGACCGGCATTTCTTGGCGAACCTGGTGGTCACGCGTCCGTCCTGAATTAGTCGACTCTGAACTTTTCATCCAACTAAGTGGCGGTTTTCGTTTTAGGGGGGAACCTCCAGCGTCTGGTATCAGATGGTTGTCACTGTCCGATATGGGAGCCAAGCCGAGTCAATCTCGGACTCGCGAGGAGATCAACGAGTACGCCAATAACATCGAAGTTGGAGACCTTCAGTTGGTCGAAGTCGAGGCCCCGGTGCGTCAAAGGGTAGTGACCCGTTTGCTCAGCCAGGGAAGAGTTGGGTGGATAGCCAGTCAATCATCTGAATCACTTGTTTCGCTGTCCGACAGATCCTGGAAACAAATCCTTCGTGATGAGGACTATGAGACAACGGTAACGGGCCTATTCAATGCCGTTGAAGAGGTTTTGGAAAAATCGGAACGGGGAGGAGACTTCAGAAGGCTCGCTACTCGCAGTGTCGGTTTAATCTCCGCGACGCTTTCTGATCTATCCGAAAATCTGGTTTTGCAGACCGAAACGTTTATTGACTGCATCTTGTATGAGTCCGTTGTATTCGCATTTGAGTTGAGCGAAACCCGGAATGACGAACGTTCAAGTCAAGCCCGAAAGATCATGAGTGGGTTCATAAATGAGGTCATCTGCAACGAACCTGACTGGATAGATGCGGTCACTTATTACATATGTCAGGACACGGGACGTTATTCATCCTGGCGAACCGTATTCGATGAGATAACCGATGGCCTTCCACCAGATCAATACGGGAAATTGTTATGGATCGTCTTGAGATCAAAACCTTTCCTGCCCGATGAATTCTTGCGATCTGCGCTACCCCCTGAACGAACGAATGCTCGGCGAGTGATATCCAACCTCGCCCTGGCGCTTCGTCAAGAAGGGACGTCGAACCTGGCATTGGGTGCGAATAGAGTGGCGGAAGTACTTCTCGAATCGTCGGATCGTACCTCCCTCCCGAGAGATCAGATCAGTGAAGTGTTGGCACTGGCGCTCATCATTGACTCAGAAAATGCTGATAGATATGCGGATAGTTTCGCCCAGAATCTTCAGCGAGCCGTATCGAGGGATGTCGGTTCAGTTGATGACGGGACTGCTACGAATGGAATCATTGATGTGGTTCGGATGGCAATCAAACGCCTTCGTTCAGCCGATGAAAACCGAGCACGAAGGGAACTGCGGGCTCACGACAATAAGGTCGCAGAGCTTGAGAGGGCAAAAACTGAATCCTCAGATGAATGTGCAAGGAAGGTACGTGAGCTGGAGTCAGCACTTAGCCGTGCGGAATCATTAATCAAAAGCAACCTGTCCCAGTTTGCCAATCAACGGTCTCGAGATCGTTTTAATGCTCAACGGATACTCCTTGAGGATGTGGCCTCGCAGTGGCAGGAACTTTCTTTCCTAGCGGTTGGTGACAGTGATTCAAGCAAGCGGAGTAACATACTGGCTTCAAGGCTCATGGGCATCCTGTCTAACTCAAACGTTAAACAGGTAGCCCAGACGGGCGACAGGGTCCGGTTTGAGTTGAGCGCACACACTTTGGTACCCGGCGCCGCGAGAGCGTCTGGTGATATGACCGTAATGGCTCCGGGTTTGCATTGGATCGGACCGGACGGACAGTCGGTGCTACTTGTGAAAACACTGGTTCAACCATCTGACATGTAGGAACACATAATCATGCCCAGTGAACGAATTACGGCAATCATAAATGATCTGCTCGATCAGCTAGATCAAGCCGTGCGGGAGGGTGACTGGGGCACCGTTCGTTCACGTGCCATGGATGTATTGGCTTTTATACCGGACCACGAAGACGCTCGTGAGTTTTTGATCGCATCAGAACGCCGGCTCGCGATGCCGACGTCACCGTTCGAGGGTCGACCTGAAGAAAGTCGATCCGGTCCCGACGGATACGACAGCATGCAACCTTGGATCAGTCCGCCCCCCGGGGAAGAAAGTCGATCCGATCCCAACGAGGGCGACACAGAACCCACGTCCCCCGCCCGTGTGCCTCGGGAGCCGGTTCCCCCCCCGACACCGCCAGTGGCTGTGTCATCGTCAATACCACCAGCACATGAATACTCTGCGTCTATGGCCCCGCTTCGAAGGTCGGACGCTGAATACGCTGCGTCTCTGGCCCCGCTTCGAAGGTCGGACGTCACCATCGGCGTTGATTTTGGAACCACAAATACCAGAATTGCTTATCGCGTAGGAAAAGGCCAACCGGTAAGTCTCCCAATCGGTCAGGGACCAGGCAGCGATCTTTGGATGCCATCTGCCGTTGCTTACAGGCGCGAAGAAGACGGTGCGGTATCTGTAATCGCGGTTGGAGAACTAGCTCTTGAGTTAGTCGGCACTATGGATGATTCGATACTCGTTATTCAGGACATTAAACGTGTGATGGTGGCATCCGGAAACTATGAGTCGGAGTCCCTGACACTTTTTGAACCATCGGACGAAAACTTTAGCTGGTGGGATCCTGATAGCGGTGAAGTGGTGTTGTGGGAGACGAGGCTCCAACCAAAACAGGTTGCTTTGGAAATTGTTAAAGAAGCCCTGTCGCGCGTTGACAAGCTGGCGGGCCAGGACTCCAAAATTGAATTCGATTCAGGAGACATTCAGTCCATGGAATCGCATTCTGGAACCTGGGCGCTGGCGCGACTCGAGCACAGAAATGATTTTCTAGGTGTGCTGCGTGATGCCGGATTGAGATCAAACGACATGAATTCGGTCCATATGGAACCGGTACTTGGGATGATCCGCTGTGTCGCTAATGCCACCGCGAAAGAGCGCGTTCTTGTATTCGATATGGGAGGTGGCACTTTCGATGTAGCCATTGGGCGTCTGGAATCTTACGAAACAGAGTCGGAAACAGGAGTTATCACGGTATTCGCTGCTGGTGGAGAGCCATTTCTAGGCGGGATAGATATCGACCGTGAATTCGTGAAACACCTCGAGGAGCGCGTTGCTGACGAGCATTTCTTTGAACCCGTAGAAAAATTCAGGACTCAACTCGACGCGCGTGCCTCTCAGCGATTCTTAATCGCCGTTCGAAGGTTGAAGGAAAATCTGAGTCGGGAAAAAGTATCGGAACTGACGATTCTCCAATTAGCCGGTGGTATCAACGTGTCTATGGATGTGGAGCGGGTGGAATTTGAGGAATCTCTTGTCAGGTCAGACGTACTAATCAAGGCCACAACCCACTGCCTGAGGAAATTAAAACAAGCTGTGACAGTAGAGCAAGGTGGTCATTCTGGTGAAATATGCAAAAACGTTAACAAGCTTGAGCATAAAGATCTGAACACCCTGATCGACCGGATAGTCTTGATCGGCGGAAGCACAGAAATCCCGGCCGTTCAGAGGTATTTATCCGATCTGTGGCCGGATGTACAGGTGATCGAATCAGGACAGTATCAGTCGATCACTGGGGTAGCAGAGGGTGCCACAATGGCGGGCACGTTTGAGTCCCGTCTTGTAGACCGTCTGCCCTGTTCAGTAGAACTGGTCGAAAACGGGAAAACTCAGCGGATTTACGATGCATTTGAACCGACGACTCAATCCCCTCTTGGCGCAGCCGGGATTTCGTCGATCCATTATCGAATCCCACCATCAGACTCTCCCGAGAACGCATCCGTGCAATACCGCTACCCAGACGACGAGGAAGGAACGATTATAGGGGTCGACCTGAGGAGACTGGGCGACGATCCCTGGATGTCCGTCGACCTGGTGGGTCGGTTCAACTTTGGAAGCGGTGATAAAAGCGCTTCATTCACATTCCCCGGTCCGTCGTTAATGGACTTCCAGCAACGAATTATCGATCGACGGAGGGCACTGAGTGTCAAGAGGAAGGCTCAGCAACGAGCTCAAGTACGTGCGTTCGTGAATCGTTTGCCTTACCAGCAGCCAAATTAGGAGATATCGGGAGATCCTACTGGCATTCTGGAAGATCTGAGTTGGCGGTATCAAGTGAGTGTGGGGCAGGGGGATCCTGTTTGTCGCCCGACACTGTAGTCAAATGGGAAGTGGGGGTTTTAGCGGTGGCGTTCTTGAACGCAGGCTATGGCGCGTACCCTGAGGAGCGAGCTAAACGCGCCGAACGGGAAAGAGATGTCCACTTGGTCAGCCATTACTCAGTCCCCCTTCCTGTGTTCTCAAGCCGACCTGTACCATGCTGAACATAATGCCAAGCGAACGGATACAAAGACAAATTGGCCGACGTGTAGAAGGGATATCTGATTGTCACATTACAGAGACGGGGTGACGGATTACGAAACGCTTCTACTTGGTGAA